>Ga0315912_10000023_pt1 | contig 458031 bp, 365 predicted proteins | sample VfabasoilMG_FD_204469 | JGI IMG/M metagenome (GOLD analysis project Ga0315912, IMG submission 204469) | Garden soil microbial communities collected in Santa Monica, California, United States - V. faba soil | ecosystem: Environmental > Terrestrial > Soil > Garden | place: USA: California...
TCTCGGTCCCGCATTGCCCTCGATCATGCCCCGCGTCCCCGCCCGAGGCCACTGCGCCATCAGACGGCCCCGAGCGGTTCGGCGCCCATCAGGCCCGTAGTTCCCCACCCGAATTCCCGAAGCCCCTAAATATCTTCAGTTCTGGTCGCGAATGAACTCGGCGATCTCCTCGCCCATGGATTGCACTTCGGAGGGATATTCATGAAAATTCAGACGTTCGAGGTGTGCACAAGCCACTTCCCAAAACCTGCGCTTGTCCTTCACCGTCCCAGAACTTGCCCTGAACTTTGCCCATTTAGTCGGGGACTTCTCCGACAGCATAATTTCGTCTATAAATTCCCCAAGCGGCGCATCCTTGTAGTCCTCCCACCGTGGCATACCAAAGTCCGCTGTCGGAACCCCTGACAGATCGGAAACGATACCGACCAATGCTTTTGGAGGCAGAAGATTCTCGACCTCACGCCCAGGCGTAATAATCAATTGATTCTTGAGGTTATGCCTCAGAGCCTCGTGCCTCTCCTCCTTTCCGCTATCCCTGTCAATGATCAGCTTTAGCCGAGAACACAAAGACTTTACTTCTATGGGATGATCTTCTTGATGCAGAAATGACCAATGCGTGATGTTGGCACCGCCATACTCGACGAATGAATAATGAGTGTCCTCGCGAACAACCAGCTTCTTCGTGAAAAAATACGACTTTAGCAGAAGCCGCAGAAACCATCGATCCGAAATTCCTTCCACCCATATCGTGGCGTTTACCAAGAATACTGACGCAGCCCTTACACCCAGGAGCTGAAGAAGGTTTTGGTCTCCTGGTGCGGTTGAACGAACAAGATAATGAGCCGAAATCTCATCCTGGGCTTCTTCTGTGGCGAAGTGCTTCGTCAAGGAGAAGACGCTAGTCTTGGAGTAATCCAAAGTAAGCTCTAGCATATGATTCGAATGCGTCGTAATTAGAAACAGAGAAGAGGCTCGAGTACAATAGAATTCAATCAGCTGTCTTTGCATTCCTGGATGCATGTGCGTTTCTGGCTCTTCAATAAAGAAAACCCCGTTCTCGTCCATGAAAGGCATAAAGGTAAGGATAATGGCAGACTGAACGCCATCTCCCAAGTGATGAATTGGCATCTCTTTTTCATTGCCAATCTTGACAAAGAGAACATCCGAATTCTCTCTGGGAATTAGCGCTATTTCCTTATTGAAGAACCTATCTTCCAAGAACTGCTCGTATTGCCTTATCTTTTTTCTCTCTTTTAGTTCGCCGAGCAACATGGAGCGCACTGTGCTATACATATCCTCCCCGGTAAAGATTCCGTCTTCCCTAGTAAAGTAATCTCTTATGGTGCGTTCCCGGTAACTACCACCGACAGGGCGAAATCCTCGCAACGTCGGCACATAGTACTTATTGGGACGTTTCATTCCCGACGCGAGGCTCCTGAGCGCATGAATTACCTCTCCTGCGATGGTCTTAACGTGTTGTGCTTCAATGTAATTTCGTTCGGTCCTCTTGGGGTCAGGAGAATCGCCAAGATCTTTCTGAATGCCATCAGCGATCCTGCTATAGTAATCGGGTTCGAGCTTGGGGACAGAGGTCATTTGTGCGTGGTACCTATCGACGATATTCTTTGTCTTGGCGAGCTCGGTGCCTACAACTTCTCTGATATGTAGCAGTTTGGTCATGATACTATTCAGTGTTCTCTCCAGACCTCCATCCGCAGAGGTGATCTCGCTTCCCCATGTCGAGAATACGGTACGCAGAAAACGACTCTTCCCCGAGTTATTCGGACCAACGAAGAGATTTACAGTAGACAGGCCGGAGAGGCTCTTGATGGCCTCCCCCTGGGGATCTTGATACCCGTCGAGTGGGGCGGGCAGCACGAGGGCCTTGGGCGGAAAATGGTTCCTTATCATTGTCGGCCTGCTTTACTCGCTCTGGTTAGTCCTGAAGAAGAGCTCGACTCGACTACTTGTTCTCGTCCGTTGGTAGGTCGAGCTCCGGATATCGGCGGAAGATCCCGGTCTCGTTGAACGGGAGGCACCGCGCCGACGCCCGATACTCCGCAATCCGCGGCAACGCATCGATGTGATCCCGCAGCGCGATCAATCCCGTGATCTCCGGCACGAGCTTCGCAAACGCCCGCGGGAACGCGTACTCGAGGCCGCGTAGCACCTGATCCATCGAGAGGTCGACGTAGGTGAGCGAAGCACCGAGCAGATGCCGGCCCTGGCCGTGCTCGTTGGTCTGGAGCACCGATTCGAAGTACCGCAGGAACTTCGGCAGCCGCTGCGCCACGAACTGCCCCGCGTACCGCTTCGCCTCCGCCTTCTGATCCTCGTAGTAGTCCCCCTTCCCCACCGGATGATGCGTGTCGTGGGCCTCATCCACGAGATCCGCAATCGTGAGCTGCAGCTGCAGCGCCTCGGCTCTCCCATCCTCTCCCTCGGGCACCAACCCATGCCGACCCCCCAGCCACGCGCAGATGCTCGGCATCTGCGCCAGCCGCAGCCGCCCATGCACGAGCACGGGCGGCGCCAACGGCCGTAGCCCCGCCCCGCCCCCCTTCAGCTGAGCCAGCAGCGCAGGCACCCCACCTCCTTCGCTCTCCGGCCGCCGCGCAACGTCGTCGTACGCCACCCCTGCCTGCTCGAGCACGAGCCGCACGAACTCCCCGCGTCCCGGAAGAGAGGGCCAGTAGTAGAGCGCGTAGGGTGCCTCGGTCGCCGCCATCCCCAAGCTCTACCCACTCCGCGACCGGGCGCACAACCGACCCGCATCGGAAGCCCCGCTCGCTCGTGAGCTTTTCCCGCCGCGCTTTGCCTTGCCGCTCCCCCTCCCTGGTGGTATCTATTGATTGAAAATCCATTCAACCAACCGAAGAACCCCGTTCATGCCCCGCTCCGAGGAAGATAACGAGCAGATTCGCGCTCAGCGCCGCACTGAGATCCTCGCGGCGGCCACGCGCGTGTTCGCCGAAAAAGGTGTCGCCCGCACCAAGGTCACCGACATCGCGGCCGCGGCGGGGCTGAGCAATGGCCTCCTCTACCACTACTTCGCCAGCAAGGAAGCGGTGTTCGAGGCGATCGCGCTCGAGATGGTCGCGCGCGCCGAGGCGGACCTCAAGAGCGACAAGCTCCGCGCGGTCGAGCGGTTGGCGTACGCGCTCATGTGCCGCCTCGAGAAGCTGCAGGCCCGCGACGTCGATGCGTCGCGCGTGATCATGCAGGCCGTCCTCAACGGCGAGGTGGTGACCGCCGGCTCGCGGCACGTGCTGCTCGAGCACCTCCGGCGGCTCACCGGGCTCATGGCCGAGCTGGTCGCCCAGGCGCAGCGCGAGGGCGACATCGCCGACGACGTCCCGGCCGAGGAGCTCACCCGCGTGATGATGTTCCTCTCCCGCGGGATGTCGGTGCGCGTGCCCGATTTCGCCGTGCCGCTCCCTCGCATCGAGACGCTCTTTCGGACCATGCAGCTCACCCCCGCCGGCATGCGCCGCGCCATGCGGGCGGTCGAGCTCGAAGGCCAGCCCGAACGCAAGAAGGCAGCCCCATGAAGATCACGGCAACCACCACGCTCGCGCTCCTGCTCGCCGGCCTCGCGCCGACCTTCTCGTGCACCCAGTCCAACGCGGAGGCGCAGGCGCAGGCCGAGCCCGACGACCCGGCGATCGGCGTCCACGTCGTGGCGGCCGTCACCCAGGAGCGCCCGGTCGCGCTCGCGCTCGACGGCACGCTGCTCGCCGACGAGGAGTCGAACGTCACCAGCATCGTCTCCGGGCGCGTGATCGCGGTGGCGGCCGAGCGCGGCACCAAGGTGGCGGAGGGCGACGAGCTCATCCGCCTGCGCGATGTCGACTTCAAGCTGCAGGCCAAGCTCGCCCGCGCCCAGCTCGACCAGGCCCGCGCGCGCCTCGGCATGCGCAAGAACGGCAAGACCCCCAACCTCGAGTCGTTGCCGGAGGTGACGCTGGCCAAGTCGGAGCTCGAGCTCGCCCAGAGCGAGCTCGCCCGCACCGAGCCGCTCGCCGAGAGCGGCGTGCTCTCGCAGACCGAGCTCGACCAGGCCCGCACCAAGGCCCGCTCGGCCGCCGATCGTTACAACACCGCGCGCAACGGCGCGCGCGGCTCGCTCACGGGCCTCCGCGCTGCGGAGGCCTCGCTCGAGCAGGCGCTCACCTCGGCCGAGGAGGCCGTCGTGCGGGCGCCGTTCGCCGGCGAGATCGCGGTGCGAAGCGTGTCGGTCGGCGAGTACGTCACCCCGCAGACTGCCCTCGTCACGCTCGTGCGCACCGATCCGCTGCGCATCGAGCTGTCGGTGCCGCAGCAGCACCTCGCGGACGTGCAGCCCGGCCAGACCGTCACGCTCACCGTCGACGCGCTCCCCGACCAGGAGATCACCGCCACGGTGCGCTACGTGAGCGCGTCGGTGCAGCGCGACACTCGCTCGCTCACCGTCGAGGCCGTGGTGCCCAACCCCGACGGCCGCCTGCGACCGGGGCTGTTCGCCAACGCGCGGCTCCAGACCGGCGGCACCCAGACGGTGACGGTGGTGCCGGCCGAGGCCGTGCGCACCGCGGCCGGCGTCTCGCGCGTGTTCGTGGTCGTCGGCGACCATATCGAAGAGCGCGTGGTCTCGGTGGTCGAGCGTACCTCGACCCAGGTCACCATCGCCGAGGGGCTCGAAGCCGGCGATCGCGTGGCCGTCGACGAGCTGGACCGGCTCGCCGACGGCGTGACGGTCGACGTGCTCGAGAGCACCGGCTGAGCGAAGCCAATTTCAGCGAAACGAGTCGATCATGCAGTGGCTCGCCCGTATCTGTGTTCGCTACCCCGTCTTCACCTGGGTGCTGGTGCTCTCGCTGGGGGTGTTCGGCATCGCCAGCATGCAGGGGCTCGGGGTCGACCGCTTCCCCAAGATCGACTTTCCCGCGATCGTCGTGACCACCGTGCTGCCGGGCGCCTCGCCCGAGCAGGTCGAGACCGAGGTCACCGAGGTCATCGAGGAGCAGCTCAACTCGATCGCCGGCCTCGACGAGCTCAGCTCCAGCTCCTACGAGGGCATGAGCGTGGTGATGGCCCGCTTCTCGCTCGAGAAGGACGTGGGCGAGGCCTCCGAGGAGGTGCGCGATCGCGTCGCGCGCGTGGTGTCGCTCCTGCCCGAGGGCATCGATCAGCCGCGGGTGGAACGCATCGATCCCGATGCCGCACCGGTGATGCTGGTCGCGGTCCACACCACCCGCAGTCAGGTCGAGGCCACCGACTTCGCCGATCGCGAGATCCGGCGGCGCATCGAGTCGCTGCCCGGCGTCGGCGGTATCACCATCAGCGGCGGGCGCGAGCGCGACATCCAGGTGATCGTCGACCCCGACAAGCTCGGTGCGGTCGGCCTCACCGCCCGCGACTTGCAGCGCGCGCTCGCGGCCGAGAACGTCGAGATCCCCGGCGGCGACGTGATCCAGGGCGAGCGGAGCCTGCAGCTGCGGGTGTCCGGGCGGATCTCCGACCCCAAGGAGTTCGGGCTCATCCCGCTCGTCAACCGCGGCGGCAAGGTGATCCGCATCGACGACGTCGCCGAGGTGATCGATGCCCCGCGCGACCCCGAGTCGGTCGCGACCGTCGACGGCAACGAGGTCGTGATCCTCTCGGTCCGCAAGCAGTCGGGCGCCAACACCGTCGCGGTGGTCGAGGCGCTGCGCGAGCGCATCGCCGAGGTCGAGGAGAGCATCCCGCCGAGCTACCGCCTCGAGATCGTCCGCGACGAGAGCGAGTTCATCTCCAACTCGATCCACGCGGTGCAGGAGCACCTCATCGTGGGCGGCTTCCTGGCCGCCCTGGTGGTGCTCTTGTTCCTGCGCAACGGTCGCTCCACGGTGATCGCCGCGCTCGCGATTCCCACCTCGATCATCTCGACGTTCACGCTCATCGCGGCGCTCGGGCTCACGCTCAACATGATCACGCTGCTGGCGCTCACGCTGTCGGTGGGCATCGTGATCGACGACGCGATCGTCGTGCTCGAGAACATCGTTCGCTTCGTGGAGGAGAAGGGCTACAGCCCGCGCCGCGCCGCGGTGGTCGCCACCCAGGAGATCGGGCTCGCGGTGCTCGCGACGTCGCTGTCGCTCGTGGCGGTGTTCCTGCCGATCGCGTTCATGAGCGGCATCATCGGCCGCTTCATGGGCAGCTTCGGCTTCACGATGTCGTTCGCGATCCTCGTGTCGATGCTCGTCTCGTTCACGCTGACACCAATGCTGTGCGCACGGTGGCTCACGGGGCCGATCGCGCCCGTGCACGGCAGCGAGCCCGACCCCTCCACTCCCGCACACGGGGCCGACGAGCACGACCTCGACGAGGAGGCCCCCGATCCCGCGCCCGGCGATCGTCGCGAGGAGCGCGAGATCTACCGCACGTGGAGCCGCGGCACGCGGACGGTGGCCGACGTGCCGGGAATGCTTGCCAACGGCGCCCACACGGCCGACGGCGCGATCTACCGCACGCTCGAGAGCATGTACCTGCGCCTGCTCGCGCTCGCGATGCGCTACCGCTGGGCGGTGGGCCTGGTGCTGATCGGCACGCTCGCGTCGATCGGTCCGCTGGTCGCGGTCGTCCCCAAGAACTTCATGCCCAACGAGGACGAGTCGCGCTTCGAGATCACGGTGCGCGCCCCCGAGGGCACCTCGCTCGCGCAGACCCAGCTCTACGGCGAGCGCATCGCCCGGGCGGTGGCCAAGCTGCCGGAGGTCGACACCACCGTGCTCACGGTGGGTGCGCCCGCCGGCGACATCTCGGGCCGCGGGCCCAACCAGGCGTCGCTCTACGTACGACTCGTCCCCGCCGACGCGCGCGAGGTCTCGCAGGACGACATCATCATCAAGGTCCGCAACGAGGTGCTCCCCGAGGCCGCGCCCGCGGGCGTGACGGTGCTGGTGAGCCCAATCGCAGCGTTCGGTGGCTCGGGCCAGCAGGCCGCGCCGGTGCAGTACCTGCTCTCGGGCCACGACATCGCCAAGCTCGATCATTACACCACCGAGATGCTCGAGAAGGTGCGCGAGGTCGAGGGCGTGAGCGAGGCGAGCACCTCGCTCATCACGGGGCGACCCGCCTACTCGGTGAAGATCGACCGCCGACGTGCCGCCGATCTCGGCGTGACCGTCACCGACATCTCCAACGCGATGCGGCTGCTCGTGGGCGGGCTCAAGGTCACCGACTTCAGCGAGGGCGGCGAGCGCTACGAGGTGCGCGTGCGGGCCGAGCTGGCGTCGCGCACCCGGCCCGAGCAGATCGCCCGCATCAACGTGCCGAGCTCCACCGGCAAGCTCGTGCGGCTCTCCGACCTCGCGACCATCACCGAGACCACCGGTCCCGCGGTCATCACCCACTACGGGCGCGAGCGCCAGAGCACCATCTTCATCAACACCCTGCCCGGCTCGTCCGAGCAGGCGATCATCGACGAGCTCGAGACCATCAAGGGCGAGCTCGACCTCGAGCCCGGCTACCGCGGGCAGCTGTTCGGGCGCTCGCGCGAGCTCGGGCGCGCGATGCAGAGCTTCATGGTCGCGGTGATCCTGTCGTTCACGTTCATGTACCTCGTGCTCGCGGCGCAGTTCGGCAGCTGGCTGCACCCCGTCACCATCATCGCGTCGCTGCCGCTCACCCTGCCGTTCGCGCTGTTCTCGGTGTGGATCTTCGGCGGCTCGCTCAACCTCTACTCGATGCTGGGCGTGATGGTGCTGTTCGGCGTGGTCAAGAAGAACTCGATCCTCCAGATCGACCACATGCGGAGCCTGCGGCGCCACGGGATGTCGCGCCCCGACGCGGTGATGGTGGGCAACCGCGACCGGCTACGTCCAATCCTCATGACGACCATCGCGTTCGTGGCCGGCATGATCCCGCTGCTCGTCTCGAGCGGTGCAGGCTCGGGCACCAACCGCGCGATGGGCTCGGTGATCGCGGGCGGACAGACGCTCTCGCTCCTGCTCACGCTGGTCGCGACGCCGGTGATCTACAGCTGGCTCGACGACCTGGCCAACTCTCGCACCGTCAAGCGCGTGTGGGGGTGGATGGCGTGGCCGCTCATGCGCCTCGATCGGCTCGTGAGCCACAAGCACTAGAGCCCCGACACCGGCGTCGGATCGACCACGTACTCGGTACACGCCTCGTCGATCTCGTCGACGGCGTGCGCGAAGATCTCGCCGTAGTCGGGCTCGCAGATGCTCCCCACGAAGCCGTGGGTGAACATGTGGGTGAAATCGGCGATGTTGGTGCCGTCGAAGGCGGGGTCGACCACGGGGCACTCGGGGGTCACCCCGTTGAGCAGCGACACGACCACGGCGTTGCTCTCGATGCCCTTGACGTCGATCACCGTGCGGAACCAGTCGTCGGGGGTGGCCGGCTCGCGGGGATCGCCGGGGATCCTCTCCCCGTCGGATTCGTCGGTGATGATCACCTCCACCAGCAGCGAGTCCTCGCGGATGAAGCCCGCGTTGCACTCGCGCCACCAGCCGACGCTGGGGGAGATGGCCCGCCGCATCGCCGCCATTGGCTGCTCGTCGCGGGTACCCCGGATGCCCACGTCGGCGGTACAGTCGAAGGCCTCGGCCAGATCGTCCTGCTCGGTCATGTAGCGCTGCCCCTCGGCAAAGGGGCCGCACTCGCGAGTCAGCGACCCCTGCGGCGGCAGCGTGGAGGTCACCAGCGCGCCGAGCTGCTTGCAGGGCTCCGGGTTGCCGCGATAGGCATCGCTGGTCACCACCCCCACGTGGAAGTTGTCGACGTCGTCGAGGGAGCTCTCGATGCCCGCGATGAACGGCTCGAAGCTCGCGCGCAGGCTCTGCTGGTGCCCCTCCATGCTCTCGGAGTCGTCGATCACGAACAGGAAGTCGACGGCCGTGCAGCGACGGGCCTCCCCCTCGGGGAAGCTCCACAGCGGTCCGCGCCCGCAGCCGGCCAGGGGGAGCACTGCGAGGAACGCGATGAATCGGAGCCCACGCACGCCTGTGCATACCGTGACGGATCGGGCTCGTGACTGCAACGGGGGGCGGGACGAACACCGCGGCGTGGCTCAGATCATCCCCGCCGCTCCCAGCTTCCAGCGCACCCGCGCCAGCGCAAGCGGCACGATCTCATCCTTCCACCCCAGCGACTTGCGCAGCACCGTGGCCGCCTCCTCGAGCGTGGCCCGCGAGCCCACGTAGTCGTCCACCAGCAAGATCGCCCCCGCCGGGATCTCGACGTCGAAGTCCGCCGCGAAGCACCCCTCCACGTTCTCGTGCCGCTGGTCGTTGTTGTGCAGCTCTCCCTGCCGCGCCGCCGGCTCTCGATCGTGCACGATCACCGCCACGTGCTCGACTCCCAGCGCCCGGGCGATGAAGTCACCCACCTCCTGCCGCCGCCCCCACGTCCGCGATGGAATCGTGACCACGCAGCCGAACCGGTGATCCTCGCAGAGCTGCTCCAGCGCACGCTCCAAGAGCCCCAGCAGCCGATCCGGCGGCATCCGCCCCTCGGCCCGTCCACGCATGAATTCCGCGAACAGCTTGCCTCGCAGGGTTCCATCGAGCAGCGCGACGCCCGATTCCATCTTCGGGGTCCGCGATCCCGCCAGCGCGATGATCCGCGAGTCGAGCCACGCCTCCGCCGAGATCACCGGCTTCACCGAAGCATCCACGCGCACCACCGTCCCTGGCGCACAGCGATCGCAGCGCCCACATGCCTGCGCTTCCACGTCGCCCAGCGCCACCCGCAGCGCCTGCATCGAGCACGCCGGCTCGCCCCGGCCATACCCCAGCATCGCATCGAGCTCCGCGTTGCGCACCAGCAGCTGCCGGCGAAACCGCTCGAGATCCGGCTCTCCCTCGCGACCAGTCCACACGTAGCACTGCCGCCGCTTCTCCAGCCGCTTCTCCACGAACCCCTGCTCCACGAGCTCGGCCAGCACCACCGTGACCCTCGTGGGGTGCAGCCCCGTCCGCGACTTGATCGTCATCAGCCCCGGAGCCTGCTCCGCATCCTCGATCACCCGGCGCACCACCGCGAAATCCTCCACCGATGGCTGCGCCGAGCGGATGAAGTATCGCTGCACCTCCTGATCCGCCGGATCGAACAACAACAACCCCCTCGCCGGCTGTCCATCACGCCCGGCCCGGCCCACCTCTTGGTAGTACGCAGTGATCGACCCCGGCACGTCCACGTGCACGATGAGGCGAATATCCGGCTTGTCGATGCCCATGCCGAGCGCATTCGTGGCCGCGAGCATCGGCACCTCCCCCGAGGTGAACCCGGCCTGCAGCCGTCGCTTGTGCGTGGGCTCGAGCCCCGCGTGATACGCAACCACCGGCACGTCGTTGGCCGAGAGATACCCGGCCACGATCTCGGTCTGCTCGCGCGTGGAGCAGTAGAGCACCGCACAGCCCTCCACCCCGCGCATGACCGCCAGCAACGCCTCCAGCTTCGCCGCCAGCCCCCGCACCGGCAGCAACCCCAGCGCCAGGTTCGGGCGATCCATCCCCTGCCGGTGAACCACCAGCGGCGCCCCGCCGGCCCCCAAGAGCCCCGCCACGTCCGCCTCGGTCCGCGCGTCGGCCGTAGCGGTCAGCGCCAGCACGCGTAGATCCGCGCGCTGCTCCGCGAACCGCGTGACCGCCTCGAGAATCCGCCGATACGACGGCCGAAAGTCATGCCCCCAGGTCGAGATGCAGTGGGCCTCGTCGATCACCAAGAGCGACACGGGCAACGACAGCAAGAAGCGAAACTCGACCAGGTTGTCGAGCTTCTCGGGCGCCACGAACAAGATGCGCAAGCGACCCGCGCTCGCGGCCTCGACCACCGCCGCGTTCTCGTCCTCGGTCTGGTCGGAGTTGATCGACGCCGCTCCGATCCCGAACCGCGCGACGAGCTGCCCCACCTGGTCGCGCATCAGCGCCAGGAGCGGTGAGATCACCACCGTGATGCCCGGCAGCAACGTGCTCGGCAGCTGGTAGAGCAGCGACTTGCCGTGCCCCGTGGGCTGGATGCAGAGCAGCCTCCGCTCGCGCAGCAGCGCCTCGATGGCCTCCCGCTGTCCGGGGCGGAACGACGCGAAGCCGAAGCGCTCCTGCAGCGCGCGATCGAGATCGAGATCGGAAAGCGCTCGCGATGGGTCGGGCTCGGGAGGCAACGGGAGGACCATACCCTCGGCTCGCCGAGGCCTCCGAATCGACGAGAGTGGCCGCGTAGCGCTCGCAGAAGCCCTTTTCGAGCAATTCGTGACTCATCTCACCAATCAATGTCTGATCGTTCCCCCAGCAGCGGCGACCACCGTGCACGCTCGACGGTGCTTTCGGCTCGATGATCTCCCCTGCGCTGATCTTGTCCCTGCGGCTCGCAGGCCTCGCCCCGGAGCTCCCGCCGGACGAGCCCGTTGCGACCGATGCGACGCAGGCGACGAACGCCGAGCCCGACGCGTCGACCGCTCCCGACCCGACGCCTCCGCCCGTCGTCGGCTCGGTGGAGATCATCATCGTGGGTCCGCTCGAGCCCGACGTGCTCACAGCCGCGGTCGCGGATCGCCTGGTCCCGCTGGGGATCTCGCCATCCTTCTCGAAGTCCACCGACTTCTCGCCCCAGCTCGGACCGGCGCCCGCCGATCGCATCGCGGACATCTGGGTGCTCGTCTCCCCATCGGAGCTGCGCGTGGTGATCTCCGACCCGGCGCACGCCCACACGCTCGTGCGCACGCTGCCGCTCGCCGAGCCGCTCGCGCCCGCGAGCCTCGCAGCTTCGGCGGCGGCCTTCATCGAGGACGGCGTCACCACGGCCGTGTCCGGAGCATGGCCTGCCTCCAGTCCCTTGCCCGCAGTCGCGGTCGAGCAACCGGCCTCGTGGATCGAGCCCGTCGTGGCGGAGCCCGAGCCTACGAGACCAGCGCGTGGTCGCTACCTGCGTGGGCTCCTCGTCGGAGTCTCGGGCGGCGTCGCATTCGTTCGCGACGAGCTCGACAAAGTGGCCCTGGGAGTCCCGGTCCTGGTCCGGCTCGGCTACTTGTTCGGTCACAACCGCAAGCGGCCCGATCTTCGTGCGTCGATCGAGGCCCGCGTGGGGTCGACCACCGTCCCCCACTCCGCCACCGATCTGACGCTGACCCAGTTCCTCGCCGAGTCCCGCATCGGCTTCACCCGCGGACCCGTGTGGATGTTCGGCATCGTGGGGGTCGGCAGCGGGTTCTATATACGGCATCGCTTCAGCGATTCCTTCAGGGACAGCGGCGGCGTGATGGGCACCCTGGGGCTCGGCACCTCGGTACGGATCACGCGGTACCTGGCGATCCACTGCGACGGTGTGGCCTCCGGAAACCCCGGCCTGGTGGGCCGGCTGGGACTCGACCTGGGCCTGACCGGCTACATCGATTTCTCGCGAAAGGGGCGTGGTCGCTGATGCTGGCTGCCCTGCAATCGCTGGTGCTCGGCACCATGCTCGCCCTCGGCCCCGCGGCGGAGCAGCCCCTCGACGTGACGCTGGTCGCCACGAAGGAGGAGGCCGATCGCGTCGCGCAGCTCTTGGCGCCGCGCTTGACCGACGCCGGGTTCCACCCCGAGCTCCGCCGCTGCGACGACTTCGGATGCGTCCCCGCGCGCTTGCCCAGCGAGCTGCCCGCGATGATCGTGGTGGTCTCGGTCCATGCCGACGACACGCTGGTGATCGTGACACGGCAGACTCCGAGCGGCGTGGTCCTGGTGATGGACGAGGTCCCGATCGCAGACCCGCACACGATCCTCGACGGCGAAGCGCTCGGCTTCGCGGTCATGCGCGCGCTCACCGAGCCTCCGCAGGACCTGCGCACCACGTGGAACGAGGCCCGGCGCGAGGGCCTCGACCGCGCACCACCACCCGAGCCCGAGCCCCCGCCCGACCCCGCAACGATCGACGCGCGGCCGCGCCCGTTCGTGCAGGTCGGCGTCGGTGGTGCGCTGGTGCTCCCGAAATTCTACGACCGCTTGGAGCTGATGGGCGGCCCCTCCGTCGCGGCGGAGGCCGGCGCGGTGTGGAACCCGCTGCCACGCCTACGCCTGGGAATCGGTGGAACGCTGGCCCACACGAGCTACGGACCCGCGCTCGCGCGCTCCAATACCGATCTGCTCGCCAAGGTGAGGCTCGGCATCGGCACGTCGAAGGTGTGGGGCTACGGGATCGTCGGAGCCGGGCTGTCGCTCACGATCCGCGACCGTGACTACGACCCTCCCAAGGTCGGACCGGCCGCGATCGCGGGCCTGGGTGTGCGCGGTCGGGTGGCCCCGCGCGTGAGCCTGGGCTTCGACGTCGAGAGCACGTTCGTGTACCTCCCACCGATCGGCAAGGTCACCCGCGTGTCCGGGCTGTTCGTGGTCGCGATCCAGCTCGGCCCGAGCCCGGGGTAGGGGTAGGTGAGAGCGGCGCGGGCCACAGGCCCAGCTCGTCGTGGCGTGAACGGGATGCCTCGGAGGCGTTCATGCCGCATGCTCTACCCACACCGCGATCGCGGGCCAACCCACGGCCGCGCGACGCCACCCTGCCATGGACGACGCCAACGGAACGGCCCCGGCGCAGCGCGACGATCTCCCCGCGCTCGTCTCGGACCTCCCCACGCGCCGCCCCAAGCTCGACCCCGAGCCCTGGAAGCCCCCTCGGCTCAGCGCCGGCTTCGCCGTCGGCTGGATCCTCACCGTGGCCGTGCTGGGCACGATCACCGCGGTGTGGCTGGCGGGCATGCTCTTCTTCGTGCTGGTGCTCGTGTACGGGCACGGAGGCGTGGGTGGAGCACTGGCGTTCGCGCTCACCGGCGTCCTGCTCGGCCGCGGCTGGGTGGGCATGGCGCAGACGATCCGCGGTCGCCTGCGCCGTCGCGATCTCACCGATCCGGCCGCGCTGCCCCCGGTGTTCTCCACGCTCTCGCCCGCGCTCCAGAAGCTCGTTCGCCACACGCGGAGCCTGCAGATCGTCGTGCGCGACCCCGACCTGCCGCTCGCGGAGCTCGATCGCGAGATGTTCGAGTGGATCGCCATCATGGCCGAGCTTCCGGCCGAAGACCGGCGGCTGCTCGCCGAGCTGGGCCTCGTGCCGGCCCAGCTACGCGAGGAGCTGGTGGCCAGCCGCCAGCGGGAGGACAACCATGATCGCGAGCGCCTCGCGGCGCTGATGCAGCCGCGAGATCACCACCGCTCCCCGCTCGGCGCGCTCGTGCGACGCCCCGCGCATCGCGAGCGTGCGCTGGCCGTGCTCGAGCGCTTCGAGCACGAGGTGCTGCGACCCGCCGCCGATCCATTCCGCGGCGGCCGGGCCCGGCGCGAGCCCCACTAGGGGTGGCAGCGCCCGACGAGCCCCGACGAACGCCGAGACGGCGCCGCCTCCCGCTCGGGAGACGACGCCGTCTCGTTCGTTTCGCTTCGCTTCGTGTGGGTGTGCGGTGCTTCTCTTCAGCCAGGCGTGAGCTGGAACGGATAGGTCACCAGCGCCGTGCCGCCGGTCTGCGGCTTGGGGAACTTCCAGCGCTTGACGGCACCGGCGACGCAGTTGGCTACGTTGCGATCGCTGAGCGTCGTCTCGGAGACCGCCGCCTTGGGCACGGTGCCCGACGGCCCGATGGTGAACATCACCGCCACGCGCCCCTGCAGGTTGGGGTCACGGACCAGGCCCTGGTTGTAGCAGTGACGCACCTCGTTCTGGTGAGCGCGGACGATCCTCCGGATGGTGTCCTTGTCGATGGTGCCCTGGATCACCGCCTTGCCCTGACGCACCATCGGCACCCGCTTGCCGCGGTTCTCGAAGCCCGTGCCGCTGCCGCGGCCGTAGCCCGACTTGTCGCCGCCGCCACCACCCTTGCCGATGGTGCCGACGTTGCCGAGGCCGAGGGTGCCCTCGCCGGTGCCACCGCCACCGCGACCGGTGCCGATGACGCCCAAGCCGCCCATGCCGAACGCTTCACCGACCTCGGTGCCGGTCAGGCCACCCCACACGTCGGAGTCGTCGTTGCCGATGGCATACGCACCGCCGTGCGGCGAGGCGAGGAAGTGACCGCTCTCCTGCTGCATGAGGCCCAGGATGCCGGTGTTGCGTGCGGTGAGCTCCGGGTCGAAGTTACGGGCCATCTGCGGGAGCGCGGTCTTGTTGCCCTTCATGGCGTAGAGACCGTTCGTCTTGGTGGTCGTCTTGGGGTTGCCCATCTTGCCCTCGGGGCCGCCATGGCGCTTGCCCTGGCCGCCGGTCTCCTTCTGATCGGGCTCCTCCTCGGCGGGTACCTCCGGCTGCTCGGGTTCCTCGTTGGGCTGCTGCATGTAGCCCACGAAGCGGTTCTCGGACAGGACCTCGTCCATGTTCATGCTGAGCGCCTCCTCGGGCACGAGGTGCACGAGGGCCAGCAAGGTCCCGAGCACTGCCCCCGAAGCCGCGTTGTAGATCCAGAACGGCTTGTCGGCCTGGTTGGCGCGCGCGATGGTCTTGCCAGCGGCCACCGCGGCGACGTCGTACGTGACCCCGCCGTGCTCGATGCGAGCCCGCGCGCCGCGGGGCAACGGCATCGCCCACGCCGAGCCGGCCGCTGCGGCCTGCCCATTGTGCACGATCTCGTCGAGGCCCTGGCGCCGCCCATCCACGCTCACGTGACCGCGCATGCTGGGCCCGAAGCGAAGCACGTAGCCCTCGTCGTGCTTGGTCACCAGCGGGAACGCCTCGCCGTCGGGTAGGCCGTCGGCTGCGGCGTGGAACGTGGCGTCGTGGCCCTCGCCCACGGTGTAGCGATCGAGGCCCACGTCCTGGCGCCTCACCATGCCGAGGCCGAACGGCACGAGGCCGAGCAGTGCCAGGGTCATGCCGATCCCACCGAGGCCGTTTCCAGGGGCCTCCGGCGCGGGCCGGCCGGCGGCTTGCGCCTGTGCGCTCGCCTCCTGATGACCCGCCCAGTCCTGCGAGACCTCGTGAGCCACGAGGCCCGTGCCCGCGAGCAGCATGAGGCCGCCGAGCACGAGGAAGGCCGGAGCCTGCTTGCTGCGCGCGCGGACCTGGCCCACGTGCTGCACGTCGAGCACGGTGCCGTGATAGCGGGTGATCACCTCGGCCACGTCTTGCTCGGGCCGCTCGACCTCACCGGCATCGATGGGCAGCGCGGTCCGCTGCGACGCAGCACCCGTCGCGGGCGCGGGCGCAGCCGCGTACGCAACGGCGAGCGCGGGCGCAGCCGCGGTGGCGACCGCGAAGCTCGCGGCCGGAGCGGAGGCCTGCGCCGGTGCGATGGCGATGGGAGCCGTGGCCGCCAGCGCCTGCACCTCGAGCCGGAACGGCCCTACGTACAGTGAGTCGCCGGTGGCGATCGCGGCGCTCTTGATGACGCGCTCGCCGTTCTTGGCCACGCCGGTGGCGCTGCCGAGGTCGACGAGACGAATGTCGTTGGTGGTCACCTCGAGCACCGCGTGCATGCGGGCGACCGTGTCGTCCTCGAGGTGCAGATCGCTGCTGCGAAGCTTGCCGATCTTGATCACCGCTTGCGAAAACGAACGGCTGGCGATGAGCTGCTCGTTCTTGAAGATCCTCAGGCTGATCGTGCGGGACATGGTGGCCAATCCTTGCTGCGTGTGGTCATCTCGACATCGACCCCCGCATGAAGTTCCGGCTGGCCAAGGGCGCCGCGATGGTTTTCCTCGGATGGTCGCCGGCAGGGCCAACACGGCCCGATCCATGAATGCAAGCGAGAAATCCCGAAATTCGCCGGAACCTCCGCAACGGCCGGTTGTCCCTGTCCAGCCGGTACCGCCGTAGGCGGCCGCCGGCCCCTCGCGGAGCTCTTTGTCGAGCTTCGCGAGCGAGACCGCCCCGCCGGGCTCCACGACGCCGAAGCGGCCGCCCCGGAGACCGGAGCGGCCGCTTCATGCGAGCCCCCGAGCAATCCGGGCCGCTCACGGCAGGCGAGAGAGGATGCCCTGGCCGAACACCATCAGCGGCAGCTCGAAGCCGCCGGCGCAGATCGAGGTCCCGCTGCCGTCGAGGGCGGTGACCACCTCGCGCATGCGCCCGGGCGGCACCGCCTTGCCGTTCTCGGACTCGCAGCCGGCCCCGATGCCGAAGTCGTTCTGGTACTGGGGGTCGTCCGAGGTCCGGAAGACCGCGCTGCCATCGAGGCCCACGCCGTAGATCCCGGACACGAAGGCCCCCTCGGCGACCAGCGTGTCGATGTAGCGCTTCACGGGGTGCAGCACCGCCTCGGCCGGGCTCGCCCCGGTGTTGCCATCGAGGTCGAAGTCCTGCGACACGCAATCGAGGGTGCCGTCGCCGAGCTCGGTGCAGGCCATGCCGGCATTCCAGCACACCGCCGACGTGGGCGAGGCCGCCGTTGGATCGGACCAGAACGTGCGGTCGCCGTCGGGCAGGAAGATGCTCTCTCCCACGTCCTGGTTGTACGAGCAGTCGGTCTCGTCGGAGATGATCATCACCGCGAGCAGGGCGCCCGGGCGGTGGAATCCGAACGAGGCATCGCCAACGGCGTCGAAGCGGCCCACTGCCTTCCACGTGGACTCGAGCTGCGATTCGAATCCGCAGCCGTCGATGCCCTGCGGCAGCATGCACCGCAGGCTGTCGACCACCGCATCCACGTTGCTGGTCCCGGTGGTGTTCTGTACGTCGATCCACGGCTTGCCGTCGGAGATCTCGAGGTCGGCCAGCTCCTCGGGACACAGCGCGGCGCATGCATCGTCGAACGCCTCGATGACCACGGCGCCGTTGAACGTAAACTCGGTGGGACGCGAGCGGCAGCTCGTCGCCCGCAGGCTCCCCGCCTCGGGGCTGGTGGTGCCGCACCAGGGGTTGCCGTTGTCGGTGGTGGTCACGCCGATGCGGTAGTCGACCGGCATCGCGGCGCCGTCGAGCGTGGAGACGAGCGCCTCGATCGAGCTGGCGAGCTTGGCCTGCTCCTCACCCATCGAGCCCGAGTTGTCGATCACGAACAGGATGTCGACGGCGCGCTCGGTAGGGATCGGCATGGTGGTGCCGTCGTCGCTGCTGCCGGAATCTCCGGTGTCTGCGGCCGTGCTGGAGCCGCCGTCGCCGTCGGTGCTCTCGGTGCCGTCGGTGTCCTCTTCGCCGAGGTTGCCGAGATCGACGATGCAGCCGGAGGTGGCGAGCAGCAGAGGGAGAAGGGAGAGGAGGGCTCGTGCGTTCCGTTCCACACTCGAGCCATGGCCGGAGCCGCGGGTTTCCGTCTCACTCTTCGCATCGCATCACGTCGCATCACGTCGCATCACGTCGCATCGCGATCGATCGTCGTCATGCCCACAACGCCGAAGCGGCCGCCCCGGAGACCGGAGCGACCGCTTCGTGCAGGCCGCGGGGGCCAGAGCCGCTCACGGCAGGCGATCGAGGATCCCCTGGGCGAACCCCACGAACGAGCTGTTGAAGCCGTCGGCGCAGATCGAGTAGTGACCGCCGCCGAGCGCGGTGACGACGTCGATCGTGCGCGCGGGCGGGACCGCCGTGGCGCTCGCCGACTCGCAGCCGGGACCGATGCCGAAGTCGCTCTGAAACTGGGGATCCATCAGAGAAGGCCGATAGGTCACGGTGCCATCGAGGCCCACTCCGTAGATACCGGCCACATAGGCGGCGGTTCCGACCAGCGCGGTGGTGTAGCGCGCGACCGGGTACAGCACGGCGTCTTCGGCGTCGGCGCTCGGGTTGCCGCCGATGTCGTAGTCCTCGGCCACGCAGTCGAGCGTGCCGTCGCCGAGCTCGGTGCAGGCGACCCCGGCGTTCCAGCATGCCGCCGAGGTGGGTGAGGCCGCCTCGGGATCCGACCAGAACGTACGGTTGCCGTCGGGGAGGAACATCTCGTCGTGCTCGGGGTTGTTGGAGCAGTCGACCTCGTCGGAGACGATCAGCACCGCGAGCAGGGCTCCCGGGCGGTGGAAGCCGAACGAGTCCTCCATCGGAGTCGAGAACCGCTGGATCGCCTTCCACGCGGACTCGAGCGGCTGCTCGAAGCCGCAGCCGTCGATGCCCTGCGGCAGCATGCAGCGCAGGTTGTCGCCCACCGCACCGCCCACGTTGTCGATGCCGAGCGAGCGCTGCACGTCGACCCAGGGCTTGCCGTCGTCGATGGTCAGCGCTTCCATGTCCTCCGGGCAGATCGCGGCGCAGGCCTCGTCGAAGGCCTCGATCACCGTCGCGCCGTTGAACGTGAACTCGGTGGGACGCGAGCGGCAGCTCGTGGCGCGCAGCCTCCCGGCCTCGGGACCAGTGGTGCCGCACCAGGGGTTGCCGTTGTCGGTGGTGGTCACGCCGATGCGGTAGTCGACGGGCGGCGTGGCGGCGTCGAGCATGCCGGCGAGCGCATCGATCGAGCTCGCGAGCTTGGCCTGCTCCTCGCCCATGGAGCCGGAGTTGTCGATCACGAGCAGGACGTCGACCTGGCGCTCGGTGGGTATGGGCATCACGGGATCGCCGGTGGTGCTCTCGTCGCCATCATCGCCGCCGCCCGAGGTCCCGTCGCCGGTGGGATCGATCTGACCCGAGGCACCATCGTCCTCGGTGCCGTCGGTGTCCTCTTCGCCCAGATTGCCGAGATCGACGATACAGGCGGAGGCGGTAAGCAACAGGGGCAAGAAGGAGAGGAGGGCTCGTGCGTTCCGTTCCACGCCCCGGCCATGGCCGGGCTCACGAGCTTCCGTCACGCGACTTCGAAGTCGTGCACTACGGGTCGCGAATGATCACTCGCGACACACGTTGCGCATGCGTCCGGTGAGCGCGTGGCCCGGGTGCTCGCGCAGGAACCTGTCGACCAGCGCGTCGGCCTCTTGCACGCGACCGCTGGCGCAGTAGAGCTCGGCCTTGAGCACCAGGCGCTCGTCGGTCATCACGCCGTGCGGGAACTGCTTGGCGTGCTCGCGAAGCGCCGCGAGCCCCTCGGCGAAGCGGCGCTCCGCCTTGGCCTCGGTGGCGCGCTTGATGAGCGCGAGCTCGAGCTGGAGGTCGTCGGCGGGGGCCGGGGCCGGCATGGCGGCAGAGCGCGAGCGAGACGGGCGGGCAACGACGGACGACGGCTCGGGCTCGCCGAGCGACGGCTCCGCATGCACGGTGGCCTCGGGTACGACGGGCTCGAGCACCGCGGCCGCGGGTGCCGACGCCTCGGTGGGCACCGCGGCACCGCGTCGCGTCGGCGTACGGGACACGACCTGCCCGCCGTCGGCCTCGACCTCGCCTTGGTAGGGCGCCTCCACGGCGGGCTGTCGCGCCCGGTCGGCGAGCGCGGTCACGCCGGAGCCGACCGCCTTGATCACCAGCAGCACCGCGGCCGCGACCGCGACCGTCACCAGCGTGGCCCGCACGATCGTGTAGAGCCGACCGTTGGCCGCGGGCCGGAAGGCTTCGAGGCTCGCGGACGACCCCGAGCGACCGCCAAAGACATCCTTGTCTTCGTGCTCGAGCCGGCCTCGCAGCGCGGTGAAGCCGAGGTCGCGCTCGGCCGCGTTCGGGCTCTCGTGCTCACGGAACGCCCGCAACAGCTCGCGGGCGGCGGGGCTGAGCTCGGGGGCCGCGGAGCCGTCGGACGCGGCGGAGCTCGCGAATGGGGGTCGCTCAGCCATGGAGCACCTGCTGCTTCTTGCTTCGAGACTCGCGTCGCGCCACCGCCCGCTCGAAGTCGAGACGGGCCTTGCGGAGCCGCGAGTATACCGTGTTGAGCTTGACATCGAGCGCCTCGGAGATCTCGGGGGCCGTCATGCCCTCGATGTCGGAGAGCGCGAACACCATGCGGTGGCCCTCGTCGAGGCGCTCGAGGAACGAGCGTACGAACTCGGCCGCCTCGTTGCGCGCGAGCGCGTCGTCGAGCGGCGGGGTGTCGGCGGGGGTCGGCAGTGCGTCGTGCTTGCGGTCGCGGCGGTGCTGGCCCCGGTGGGTATCGGCGGCCACTCGCCGGGCGATGCCGAACAACCAGCTCCGCACCGCGGCGTCGGCCCGCAGGTCGCTGCGGCGGCGGTGCACCACCACGAACACCTCCTGCGTCGCGTCGTCGAGCGTCCCGGGGGGCACCCCCAGCCGTCGCAGGATGCGCCAGACGAACCCGTGGTGACGGTGATAGAGGTTCGCGAACTCGAGATCGGGTTCGACCACGGGCATCGAGAAGAGCCCCGAGACATCGGCGGACCAAGCCGTCACGGGGGGGCCATGGCCGCCGGCGAGGAGTTCCGTCGCAGAAAAACCGATCGCGACGAAGAAAGCCAGTGGTGCGCTATAGAACGCTGTTCTTGGCCCGAATTCCGGACCAGCGCCTCGACCGCACCCACGCTCACCCGCGGCGCCGGCGGACTCCGAGCAGCACCACCAGCAATCCGACGAGCGCTCCACGAGCCCCGCGGTCACCGCCCGTGCACGCGCAATCCTCCCCGCCGCCACCGTCGCCCGCCGGGCTCGTGCCGATCACGGCGACCGTGGTCGGCGTGTAGGCCACGTAGCCGAGCCCCGCGGGATCGGTGATCTCGAGCCGGAGCTTCACCGTGGATCCAGCCGCCGCGGGGGCCATGAATTCCAGCGACAGCTCGCCCGACTCGACCGGCTCGTCCTCGAGGAACGGCACCCACTCGGGCTCGTCGACGCCCTCGATCGTCCCCCAGTACGCCGTGAGCTTGGAGCCGGCCGGCGCCTGCACGCAGCCCGAGATCACCAGCGGCTCGCTGCGATCGGCCACCAGACCATCGGTGCGGGGGAGGAACACGGTGGGCCCGGCGCCATCGGGATCGCCGGGATCCTCGACTCGAACCGCGCCGAAGCGCGGCGACCACAGATTGTTCTCGGGCTCCCAGGTATAGGCCGCCACGAGCCACGTGCCCGCCGGTGTGTCCGAGGTGTCCCAGTCCACGCCCATCGCCGCCTGCGCCATGGTGATCGGCAAGCGGGGATCGTCGGGGGTGATGCGCAGCCAGCTCCTCGCGGGCCACTCGGTGCTGGTCTCGAGCACGTCCTCGGGGCCGAATTCCTTCGTGATGTCGCCGTTGGCCTCGGCGCGGTCGAAGTCCGCCTCGCTCACGAACAGCGGGAACGCGAAGTCGAAGCGCTGCTGCGAGAACGCGAGCAGCTGGTGACGCCGGCTGTCGGGGAGCTCGTCGGCCGTCAGCTCGGTGTCGTCGAACGGGACCGAGTAGTCGATGTGCAAGACCTCGCCCTTGCTCACCGTCTGGACGCAGGGTACGTCGGTGAAGATCGCCTGCGTGCGCGGGCGCAAGCCGTTGGCGGCGTGGGCGACCGACGGCGCGAGCAGCAGCGCGAGCAGGATGGACGCAGGCCTGGCCGCCAGCTTGGCCGCCAGCTTGGCCGCCAGCTTGGCCGCCAGCTTGGCATTGGATCGGAGCGAACGCGCCCGTGCCATGCGAGGATGCTATCCCATTCCATGCCGCTCCCCGGGCGAGCCGAAGGCCTATTCGGGTGGGCGGGCGGCGCGCGGAGCGACCGTTCGACGCAGGACACCGCCATTGACGCAAACGAAGGCCCCGGCATAATTCCTCGGTAACTACGGCGCCCCTTCCCCCGTATCGACCACGAGGCGCGACCGGTCGATCCGTTCGAGCGCTCGACCCGTACCCCCCCGAGACGAGAGGCAATCCGCGATGCTCGAGCCCCTACTTCGATTCCGCGGTGCTGCATGTCTACTGGTCGCGCTGACCCTGGGCGCGTGCGAGGACCCGGCCGACGACTCGGGCGACGAGATGGCCGCGGGCGACGACGAGTCCGAGCCGCTCACCTGTGAGGACGACGAGCGGGCGGAAGCCTTCACGGCGAACATGGCCAAGATGGGCGAGCGGCACACGGTGACGATCGTCGAGGCCACCCCCGCCGAGCCCGGCCGGGGCGACAACACCTGGACGATCATGCTCGTCGACGGCAACGGCAACCCCGAAGAGGGCGCGACGGTGGACCTGCGGCCCTGGATGCCCGATCACGGGCACGGCTCGCCGGTCGAGGAGAAAGTCACCGATCTCGGCGGCGGTCAGTACAAGGTCGAGTCCCTCAACCTGTTCATGGCGGGGCTATGGCAGGTGACCTTCGATGTGAGCGCCACGCCCGAGGACGACCCCGACGAGGTCATGTTCTCGATCTGCATCCTGTGAGCTCGGCTCGAGCTCGCCGCTCACGAGGGCGGTGTCGCCCCGATGAGCGGTGCGCCGCACACGTTGCTGCTGCTGACGCAGGGCCCGTAGCCCTCGAACTCGCGGGCCTCCGCGGGCGTCCACTCGAGCACGGTAGGCGGCACGTCGAACGTGGAGAATTGACCGAGCACCGCGGGATCGAGGTCGCCGCTCTGCACCAGCGAGTCGAGCACGTCGAAGTCCATCGGGCGCAGCCGTAGCCGCGTGGTCACGCGATCGACCACGGCGCCGGGCACCGCGAAGCGGCGGGACCGCCATGTGGAAGCGTCGCCCATCGGGCTCAGGATCTCGGACGCGGGCAAGAGCTCGCTCTCCACGCGCCGGGCCTCCCAGAACATGTGGACCTCGTGATCGGCGTCGTCGAAGATCCGGTCGCGGAACTGCCACAGCAGCGGATCGTCGGCGAGCGATGTGACGGGCTCGTCGTCGGCGAGCACGCCCACCTCGAGCGCCGCCGTGTCGCCCACGAACGCCCGCAGCTCGAGCCACGCCCGGCGATCCTGCGCGGCGCCGCTCGGCCATGAGTGCGCCGAGAATTCGTTGTGCAGGTAGACGTCGACGTGGGAGCCGCCCTGCTCGTCGGGATTGACGCAGATCGTGGCGCAGAGCGCCGTCCGACGCTGGCGCTCGATGCCGGCGAGCTGCTCCTCGCGGAGCTGCGGCCCGAGCTCGGCGCTGGGCCAGTCGTGCAGCGCCACGTCGACCGCGGGCATTCCGTGCGGGTGATACACCCGATCGGCGCGCACGCCCGGCGCGTCGGCGATCGGCCCGTCGATCCCGGGGCCCATGTGGCAGCTCCCGCAGCGCAGGCCATAGATCGCCGGGCCGCCCGACAGGGGATCGAGGTCGGAGAAGAAGCTCGCCTGCCACTCGGCGAACGTGCGCTCGAGGTGGATCTCGCTCGGGGTCACGACGTCGTGACACGCCCCGCACAGCTCCGCCGACTCGGCGGTGGCAGAGTCGAGCCGCGGCGAGTAGGCCGACGCGTGGGCGTCGTTGTCGACGGGATCGTGGATCGCCCCGAGCAGCGTTCGCGTGCCGCTGAGCTGCAGCGGGTTGTTGTGCGAGCCCTCCACCGACTCCACGGTGTGGCAGTAGAAGCAGGTGATCCCGCGCAGGTGCTGGGGCACCGCGTCGAGATCGAGCCCGTCGGTGGTCAGGCCCAGCTCTACCGCCAGTGGCGCGTGGCAGCGCACGCAGAAGTCGCCGAGCTCGCCGTTGGTCTCTCGCTGGCCGCGCGCGTTCATGGCGCGGAACACCGGATCCTCGGCCGCGTAGGCGTGCATGCTACCGAGCCACTCGCGGTAGTGGGTGGGGTGGCACTCCTCGCAGGTCGCGGGATCGAGGAGGCGATCGTTGGGGTCGAGGCCCGTGGGTGGCTGCGCAGGGCAGCCGGTGAGGGCCACCAGGGCCAACAGCCAGCGAGCGTCGGCCTTCTTCATGGTGTCGCTCCGTCCGCGATCCAGCGGGCCACCGCGCAGCGCTCCGCCTCGTCCAGCGCCTGCGCACCCGGAGGCATGCGCAGCGCGTCGTCGTCGATGTCGAGCCGCACCACCACCTCGCTGCACGCCGCGTCACCCGGCACGACGAAGCCGCCATCGAGCAGGACCGTTCGGGTAGCGACCATGTCGCTCACCACCAGGCCTCCGCCGGCACCCGCGGCCGAGGCCTCGCCATGGCACGCGGAGCCGGGGGTTCCGCAGCGGGGCATGATGGTCTCGGTGAACACGCGATCCCAGCGGGGCTCGTAGAGCGGCATGCAGGCCGAGGCGTCACGCGAGACGCAGGCCGGTACGTCGCCATCGTCGTCGGACCCACCGTCACACGCGCCGGCGCCCAGCACCGCGGCGAGCAGCGCCGCCCACGGCCGCGAGACCGCCGTTGGGGACGTGCGCCGGATCATCGATGGCACTCGTAGGACTCTAGCCCAAACGGGGGCTCGCAGTCATGCGACTGCGTGTCACTGGCGCCGCCGTGTGATGAGCTACCATCCGCCCGTGGGCCTCCCCAGCCCCTCGGTGCTCGACCCCTCGTTCGGGTCGGCCTCGGCGTCGGCCTCGATCGAAGCGACGATCGTCGAGCACGATGGCGCCCGCCCGCCGCCGGAGCCCGTGCTCGGCCGCGGCGACCAGATCGGCCGCTACCTGCTGCTCGATCCGCTCGGCCACGGTGCCATGGGGCAGGTGTTCCGCGCCTACGATCCCGATCTCGACCGCCAGGTCGCGCTCAAGATCCTCCATGAGCGCGGAGGACCCGACGCGCGCGATCGCTTGCTGCGCGAGGCCAAGGCGATGGCCCGCATCCACCACCCCCACGTGATCACCGTGTACGACGCGGGCATGCACGAGGACTCGGTGTTCATCGCCATGGAGCTCGTCGAAGGGCCCTCGCTCGAGCGCTGGCTCGCCGGCTCGCGCTCACCGGCCGAGATCCTCGACGTGCTCACCGGGGCCGCCCGGGGCCTCGCAGCCGCGCACGCGGCCGGGGTGACCCACCGCGACTTCAAGCCCGCCAACGTGCTGGTCACCGCCGATGGGCACGGCAAGGTGGGCGATTTCGGGCTCGCAGGCATCGACGACCCCGCGAGCCCGACCGCCGAGAGCGGACACGTGATGGGCTCGCCCGCATACATGTCGCCCGAGCACTTCGCCGGCGTGGGCGTCGACGCGCGCAGCGATCAATTCTCGTTCGCCATCACGCTGCACGAGGCGCTGCACGGCGCGCGGCCGTTCTCCGCCACCACGTGGCCCGAGCTGGTGGTGCAGGTCACCACCGGCGAGCTGACGTCTGCGCCCACGACTCGCCGTGGAGGCATCGACGGGATCCTCCGGCGAGCGCTCGCCGTGGATCCGGCGCAGCGCTTTCCCACGATGAATGCCCTCATCGAGGCGCTCGCGCGCGCGCGACGACCGGTGTGGCGCCGCTGGGCCGGGGTGGGGGCGGTGGCGCTGGTCCTCGGCTTGGTGATCACCGCGAGCACGCACGACGACGCCAAGACCGAGGCCTGTGAGCCTGGAGCCCGACGCGCAGAGGCGGTGTGGAACAAGGCGAGCAAGGCCGCGCTGAAGCTCGGCGGCGGCGACTACACCGAGGCCTTCGCCCAAGCGGCCCGCGAGCGCTTCGAAGCGGGGGTGAGCGACTACGCAGCGCGCTGGTCCGCCGCCCACGACGAGTCGTGCGCCGCCGTCGGGCCTCGGGCGCAGCGCGGCACCCCGGCGCAGCGGCACACGGCCGAGTGCCTCGAGAACCGGCTCGACTCGCTGGCGGGTCTGACCGAGCTCGCCACGCGCGAGCCACTGCCGGCCAATCGCGTCACCGAGCTGCTGCGGGCGCTGCCTGCGATCGACGGGTGCACGTCGGGCTCGTGGATCCCCTACCCCGCCGACCCCGACGAGGCTGCGCAGGCGGCCGTGCTCCACCGCCGGCTGAACAAGATCGATCTGGCCCACATCTGGGGACAGCAGGCGTTCGCGCTCGCGGAGGCGGAGGCCGCAGTCGAGGCCGCGCGCGCGCTCGGAGATCGGTACCTACTGGCGCGCGCGCTCGTTCGGCATGCGGTCGTGCTCGAGCTGGATCCGCGCGCGTCCCCCTTGTTCGACGAGGCGCTCGAGCTCGCGGTCGCGGGCGGGTTCGATCGGCTCTCGGCCACCACCCTCCACGAGATCATACAATCGGCGTGGCCCCGCGAGCAGGGGCACAGCTGGCAGGAGCTCGCCCACCTCGCCGCCATCGCTCGCGGCCTCGTCGAGCGGACGACTGGCGATCCGTCGCTGCTCGGCAACCTCGCCCTGAGCGAGGGCAACGTGATGCGACGCGCGAACCGGCTCGACGAGGCAACCACGTGCGATCGACGGGCCGAGGCCCTCTTCGCCAGCATCGGCGATCACGAGGGCGTGGCCAAGGCGCGGATCAACCAAGCCGTCACCGAGCTCCGGCGCGGGCGCCTCGACGAGGCGGTCCCGCGGCTCGAAGCGGCGGTGGCGGACCTCGAGCAGGCCACCGGCATCGACTCCGACGTCTACTACCAGGCCCAGCACGTGCTCGTGGGCACCCTGACCGGGGCCAGCCGCGCGCACGAGGCCTATGCGGTGGCCGCCAAGGCCTACGCGAGCGGCCGCCAGCGCTACGCCCCGCATGCGAGCTCGTTCCGGCGGGTCCTCATCGCGTACGTCTCCGCCGCGGCCAACGTGGGCGAGCTCGCTGCCGCTCGCGCGGCGCTCGAGCTGCGCAGCGAGATCTCGACCTTGACCAGCGAGGAGGCCAGGAACCTCGACCTCTTGGAGCTCGAGCTGATGCTCGGCGAGCGCCGCTTCGAGGACGTGCTGGCCCGCATCGCGAAGCTCCGCCGAACGCTCGAGGCCGACGATCCGGTCGTACGCGCCTGGCTCGAGCTCTACACGCTCTACACGCTCTACTTGCTCGGGCAGCGCACGGAGTTGCACGCCCGGCTCGTCGAGCCACCGTCCGAGGGCGGCGGTCCGCGGGAGCACGAAGGCCTCGCGAGCATGGTGGTGCTCGTGGCGATGCTCAGCGGCGCTCCGGAGCCGGCAGACAGCACCTGGCACTCGCGCTTTCCCGTCCCGCCGTACCAGATGGCGCTCACCGATCACATACGAGGGATCGTCGACGTGCTCGCGAGCGGTCGCGATACCGTCGCCACCCTCCGTCGTGTGCGCAGCGAGCTGACCGCGCTGTACCACCCGCGCGAGACCACCGTGCAGATGCTCGACGCCTGGCTCGCCGAGCACGACCCCGGCCCGCTACCCTCCCCGGACCCGCCGCGCTGAGCTTCGCCGCGCGCGGCCGTCACTGCGCCGCGGCGCGCGTGCCCCCGCCGGTGCCGGCGTCGGAGGCCTCGGCGTGGTGCTCGAGCACGTGGTCGCGCACGCGCGCGGGCAGCTTGCCCTGGCGGGCGAAGAAAACGAACGCATCGCGTACGGCATCGCGCACGGTGCCCGGCTGGTAGCCGAGCTCGCGCTGCGCCTTGCCCGTGTCGGCGTGCCGGCGCATCCGCAGCACCCCGATCGCCCCGGGCGTGAGCCGCTGCGGCATGTTGGGGAACACCTTGGCGAGCGAGCCCGCGTAGAGCCCGGTAATGCTCGCCATCAGCCCCGGCGGCACCTGCAGCCGCACCGGTGGCAGGCCCGTGATCTCGGCGAACATCCGCACCAGATCTTCGAGCGTGTGGAAGTTGGTGCTGCAGATGTACTTGTGCCCGCGCCGGCCCTTCTCCATCGCGAGCAGGTGGCCCCGCGCAATGTCGCGACCGTTGACGAAGTCGAAGCCGCCCGGGATGAACGCGCGCAGCTTGCCGTGCGCGTAGTCGACCATCGTCCGGCCCATGCGCGACGGCAGGTAGTCCCACGCTCCGATGCACGAGCACGACGTCACGATCACCGCGTCGAGCCCGTCCACCACGCACTTGAGCAGCTCGTGCTCGGCCAGCGCCTTGGTGTGCGAGTACGGCATCACGTGGCCGAACGGGTAGAACGGCAGATCCTCGTGGCTGGGCACCGACGGGTCGTCGAGGTGGTAGCCGGTCGACGAGAACGAGCCGGTGAGCACCGCTCGCTCCACGCCGTTCTCGAGCGCCGCCCGCAGCACGTTGCGCGTGCCGATGACGTTGATCTCGAAGAGCTCGCGCTGCTCGCCCGCGCTGGCGTTGAGGGTGCTGATCTTGGCCGCGACGTGGAACACCCGCGCGCAGCCCTGGGTCGCCCGGCGCATCGCCGCGAAGTCGCGCAGGTCGCCCTCCACCTGCTCGACCGGCAGCCCGTCGAGCGCCGCGGCGCCGGCCCGCGGCTGCACGAGGCAGCGCACCTCGTGCCCTTCGGCGAGCAGTGCATGCACCACGTGGGCACCCACGTGGCCACTGCCGCCCGTCACCAACACCTTGCGGGGGATGCTCGTCTGGCTGGAATCCATGGCGCTACCGGACGCGCTACGGCGTGCGCTTGTCGCCGCGTGCCTGGGCTTCCATGCGCGAGACAGCGCCCATCGAGAGCTCGTCGACGTTGGGACCCATGCCACCCGAGGGGCTGCTGATCCACGAGCCGACCTTCTTGTAGTGCACACCGTAGGCGAACCCGAACACGAGACCGTAGAGGCAGATCCACGGGAAGATCGAGCCGTCGCCGAGCACGTGCACCAAGCGGAGGGCCATGTCGGGCGTGCTGTGCACGCTGTTGAGGTAGCCGTAGACCAGGCACACCAAGCCGCCGATGACCATGAGCGCCGAGTACAGATTGGTGTGGGTGAGCTTGCCCCACAGCCGGCCGCGATCGTCCTGGCGGAAGTACTCGAGGCTGTAGCGGACCAGCGAGTGCGTGATGAGGTAGATGCCGGCCAGCGCACCGTCGAACGGCATGTAGGGCAAGATCGCGTAGAAGATCGCGAACATCCCCATGTACACCACGAGCGCGTAGAGCTGCGCCGGGTGGATCTTCACGTTCTCGAGGTGCGGAGCGCAGCGCACCACCTTGGAGTCCTTGCTGGTGTAGCGCACGCCGAAGCGGCTCCCCAGCTCGCTGCGGGTGGGGCGACCCCAGCAGCAGCCGTACACGAAGCAGCCCAGGCGGGCGATCGCCTCGCCGAGCGGCATCGCGAACGCAGGAGCGTCGAGCACCCGCAGCACCGGCACGTTCGCGAGGTAGGCCACCGCGATGAGGCCCACGGTGCCACCCGCGATGCCGCCGTGCAGCATGTAGCCGGGCTTGATGAGCGTGGCGAGCGGCCGCCGAAACAGCTCGCGCCACTCGAGCATCACGCTCGCGGCCCGCAGGCCCACCAGCACCGCCGGCACCACCAGGAACAGGTAGAGCTTGGCGATGTACACCGCGTCCATGCCGTGCATGGCGTCGAACCACAGCGACACCGCGAAGCCGGTGGCGAACGCCGTGCCCGCCAGGAACGCGTACGTGGTGAACAACCAGTTCCCCAGCCGGAACAGGACGGTGCGGTTGTGGAAGTCGAGGATCCAGTTCGCGATGAAACCCCGTCGGGGGGCATCGTCGTGCTGCGTCGTCGTCGTCATGGGCGTCTCGGTCGAGGGGACCTTAGTCGAAGAGCATGCCCAGGGGCCAACCGCAGGTGAAAATTCTTTGTGACACCTCCCACGGTCGCCCTCCATACGCGCGCAGTCGGCTCCAGAGGCAAGGTTTGCACCACCGGATTCCCGGGTGGTATGGTGGCTTTGGTTTGTCGGAGCCCGAGCCATCGGAGGCGCAGGCGCCTGCGCATTCCACTGCGCATGCAGCTGCGCATGATCATTCGCGCCATGGGGCTCACGGGCACGACGAGCGCGACGAGGACGATGGCGAGCAATCGACCGGCTTCTTGCCGCTCGGGCTCGCGATCTCGCTGTTCGTGACCGGCTTGTTCGTGCTCGGGATCATCCCATCGAGCTGCGGGTAGCGAGCCGGCCGGCGGCCGCTTCGCCGGCGGATCGACCGCCCATCCCCGATCCGCGGGGCCCGGCCCCACGTACCCACGAGAGCACTCCAGAGGCCTTCGGCGCCCGTCGGGGCGACGACCAGGGCCGCCCACGAGGCCCTCGACGCCCGCAGGGCGACGATCACGAAGAGTCCGCCAAGACAGGAACAGCCGCATGCCACGCCTTCGCCTCGCCGCCCTGCTCGCCGCCTTGGCTCTCGCTCCCGCTTGCAGCCACGGAGACACCACCACCGGCACGTCGTCGCCCGAAGGCGTGGCGGGTGCGCACGCCGAGACCGACTGGGCCGGCTGGGAGCCGCAGAGCTTCACGCGCGCCAAGCAGGAGAACCGGATCATCCTCATCAACGTGGTGGCGAGCTGGTGTCACTGGTGCCACGTGATGGACGAGGAGACCTACGCCGATCCCGAGATCGCGGCGCTGCTCGCCGAGCACTTCGTGACGATCCGCGTCGACTCCGACGCGCGCCCCGACGTGGCCGAGCGCTATCGCGAGTGGGGCTGGCCCGCCACTGCGTTCCTCACCCCCGATGCGCAGCAGGTGCTGGCGCTGCGCGGCTACAAGCACCGCGACAAGTTCGAGGCGCTGCTCCGCGAGCTGGTCGCCGATCGCGACGCCGGGACGCTGGCCCAGCGCACGCAGCCCGCCGAAGAGACGCGGCCGGTCGACGGGGAGCTCGGGCCCGTGCGCACCGCAGCCATCGCCCAGCTGGAGGAGTTCTTCGACCCCAAGCTCGGCGGCTGGGGCAAGATGCAGAAGTACCCGTTCCCCGGCCCGCTCGAGCACGCGCTGGTGCGGGCGCGCGTGCACGCCGAGCCGCAGTGGCGCGAGCGGGCCGAGCTCACCCTGCGCAACGAGGAGAGCATCATCGACCCGGTGTGGGGCGGGATCTACCAGTACTCGCTGGAGGGCGACTGGAAGCACCCGCACTACGAGAAGATCACCGCGATCCAGGCCGGCGCGATCGAGAACTACGCCATGATGGCGCGGGCCACCCGCGACGAGCGCTGGCTCGCGCCCGCGCGCAAGGTGGCCGGCTACATGCTCGACATGATGCGCGCGCCCGAGGGCGGCTTCTACACCAGCCAGGACGCCGACCTGCGCCTCAAGGGCCAGGAGCCCGTGCTGGGCGAGAAGTACTACGCGCTCTCCGACGCCGAGCGCCGCGCGCTCGGCCAGCCCATCGTCGACCGCAACGTGTACGCGGATCTCAACGGCGTGATGATTCGGGCGCTGGTGGAGCTCTACGCCGCGACCGGTGACGCCGCGATCCTCGACGCAGCGGCCGGCGCCGCCGATTCGCTCATGCGCACCCACCGGACCGAGGACGGTGCGTTCATGCACGGCGAGGGCGACGACCCCAAGGGGCTCCTCTATCTGCGCGATCAAGCCGCGATGGGCGTTGGGCTCGTGGCGCTCTATCGCGCCACCGGCGAGGCGCGCTGGCTCGACGAGGCGAAGCGGGTCGGCGCGTTCATGCGCGCGCGGCTCGAGGACCCCAAGCGCGGGGGCTTCTACGCCCACACCGAGGATCCCGCCGCCGTGGGCGTGTTCGCCACGCGCCGCAAGCCGCTCGAGGAGAACGGCACGGCCGCGATCTTCCTCGCGGCGCTGCACCGGCACCTCGACGGCGACGGCCGCATCGCCACGCCCTACGGCGAGGCGGCCACGCGCGCGATGGCGGCCGTCGGTCAGCCCGCGAACGTCGCCGACAATGGTCGCATCGTCGGCCAGTTCCTGCTCGGCCTCGAGACCGTGCTCGAGCCGATCGTCGACGTGACGGTGGTGGGCGTGCCGGGCGACCCCAAGGCCCGCGCGCTGCACCTGGCGGCGCTGCGCTTCTTCGAGCCGCGCGCCGTGCTCGAGCAGAGCCGCCCCGGCGAGCGCTACCCCGACATCGGCAAGGCCGCGGTCTACTTCTGCACCGAGAGCGCCTGCTCGACGCCGGTCACCGATCCCGCGAAGCTCGACGCCGCCGCGGAGCAGTTCCTGGCCGACAGCCTGCCGCCGCGGCCGCTGTGAGCCGGCCTCGGCCGGCGGGCCGCGACGGGTCCAATCGACGGGTCCAATCGACGGGCGAGGCGTCCTGGCACCTGCACCAGGCTCGCGCTACGTTGCCCCGGATATGCGACGCGTCATCGTGTTGACCCTGTGGCTCGTGGCCTGTGGCGAAGAGGCCGATCCCACCAACGCGTACTTCGAGCCGCTGTGTGGCAAGGATGGCCCGGTGGAGCTGCTCGGGCTCGGCGGCGACGAGCAGGTGGCCCGGTTCGAGCGCGTGAGCGAGGACGGCGACCTCCACATCCGCGTCAGCAACTCCGACCAGACCGAGTGGGTGCGCAGCGCAGTGGTCGACGAGTGCGGCGAGCTCGTGGCCGAGCCCGGCATGGAGATCCTCGGCATGACCCGCTGGGGAGACGCGCTCGTCGGCTGCACGACGAGCTACGATCTCGCTCGCTTCGCGGCCTACGACGACCCCTCACCCGTGGTGCTCGCACGTCGGGGCTGTGGCGCGCGACCGCTGGGCGAGCTCTTCGTCACCTACGACGTCGAGCCCGAAGGCACCACCGGCCGCCTCGTCGCGCTCGAGCCCATGGGAGCCGAGGTCATGGTTCGCGTGCTCGTGGAGGACGTCGTCACCGAGGACCAGTCCGCGACCGTGGCGGGCGACCGGGCCTTCGTGCAGACCTCCGACCTCGCGGTCCACAGCGTGGATGCGCGCACGGGCGAGGTGACGCTCGAGCTCGAGCAGGCGGGACTGTGGAGCGCCAGCGCGAATGCGATCGCGTATCAAGCCCCCGATCTCGGTCCCGACGAGGCGGCCCCGCTCGTGTTCCGCGACCGTGGTACGGGCACCGACGAGACGCTCGACGTGGGGCTTCGCTCCTCCTGGTCGCTGCGGTGGTTCGAGGGCGCCCTCCTCGCCGAGGCGCCGTACGACCCCTCGAAGGAGCCAGTGGATCCGCGGTGGTTTCGCGCCGACCCTGCGCGGGAGCTCGTCGCGCCCACCGACACGCGCATCGAGGTGGTACGAGCCGACGGACTGGTGTGGCTCGGGCTACACCATACGAACGACGACTACGAGCTGCTCCGGTGGCACGAGGGTGAAGCGCCGCAATCGGCGATGACGTGCACCGATTGCACCCTCTCGCAGCGAGGGAGCGATTTCATCGACGTGCTCGTGAACGCCGGCTTCACCGGTCGCTACGAGCTCTGGCGGCTCGACGACTCCGGGGGGCCTGCACGGCAGCTCGCCAGCCCGGTCGGCCTCACGTATCGCGTGATGGACGATGGTCGCGTGGTCACGGTGCTGGTCGGCCAGGACTTCGAGTTCGGGGCACTCGAGCTCGTGAACGGGTCCGAAGGAGACTCGGTGACGCTCGCCCCACGTGTGAACCTGTTCGCGAGCCTGATCGACGCGCTCTCCGACGGCTTGCACGACGACACCCCCGACGAGATCCTCTATGAGGCCTGGCCGAGCCACGGCACGCACGCGGTCTACCGCGCCCGGCTGTCCCCGTAGCCACCCTGCACTTTGCACCCCGCGTGCCACCGTCCGATCCTCCCCCCGACGAGCCGCTCGACGGCCTCCTGCGCAAGGCCGGCCCCGGCGGCGATCTGCTGGCCCGGGCCGCGCTCGGCAAGCTGCAGGCGCGGCTGTTCGGGCGGGCCGAAGCGCCGATCCAAGTGGGGCGGTACGTGCTCGAGGAGCGCATCGGCGCCGGGGGCAGCGGGGTGGTGTACCGGGCGTTCGACCCCAAGCACGAGCGCAAGGTGGCGCTCAAGCTCCTGCATGCGCGCGAGGACGGCGACCAAGCGGCCGCGCGAGCCCGGCTGCTGCGCGAGGCCCAGGTGCTGGCCAAGCTCTCGCACCCCAACGTGGTGCGGATCCTCGACGTGGGCACCGTGGATCCCTCGGTGCTCGAGCCCGGGCACGACGAAGCCGCGGGCCCGCACACGCCGGCGATCTACCTGGTGATGGAGCTGCTCGACGGCTGCGACCTCGCACGCTGGCTCGCCGCGGAGCCGCGCGGCTGGCAAGCGGTGCGCGAGGTGTTCCTCGCCGCGGGGCGGGGCCTGGCCGCCGCCCACGCCCAGGGCCTCGTGCACCGCGACTTCAAGCCGGCCAACGTGTCGATCGACGCCGACGGCCGCGCGCGGGTGCTCGACTTCGGCCTGGCGCGGCCGCTGCCCGTACCGGCCGCCGAGGTCGCGCTGGGGCCGGACACCTTCAGCGTCCGAGGGCCTTCGTTGCGCATGACCGGCGATGCGCACCAGCGGCTCGCCGCGCTGGCACGGCCGCTCGCTGCCACGCTCACCGCCCCGGGCACGCTGCTCGGTACGCCGGCCTACATGGCCCCCGAGCAGCACGAGCGGCAGCGGGCCACGGCCAGGAGCGATCAATACGGCTTCTGCGTGTCGCTCTACGAGGCGTGGTACGGGCAGCGAGCATTCCTCGCCACCACCGAGGACGAGCTGCGCGTGCTGGCGCGCCGGGGCGACGTACGCCCGCCGCCCGCCGACACTGACGTACCGCCGCAGCTGTGGCCAGTGCTGCGACGGGGGCTGTCGCCGCAGCCCGAGGATCGGTTCGAATCGATGGACGCGCTCTTGGCCGCGCTGATGCAGCCCGCGCCGCAGACATGGCGGCGCGGTCGGAGACCCGTAGCCATGGCCGCGGCCGTGGCGGGAGCGCTGGCGATCGGCGCGATCGCATGGGGCCTCGGGCACCGCGAGACCGAAGCGAACGAGACGGACGAAGCAATGCCGCCAGCGCTCGAGCCCGGCGATCTCTTGCCTTTCGCCGAGGACGCAGCACGGAGCGGCCACCTCGCGCTCGAGCAGGGCGACCTTGCCCGCGCCGAGGCCCGGCTCACCGAAGCGGTGTGGTCCGACGATCCCGTGCCGCCGCGCGCGTCGCTGCTCGCGACGATCGATCTGCTCGAGCTGGCCCGTCGCGCTTCGCCACGGCCCGCCGATGGGCCCGTGTGGATCCGGCTGGCCCGCGAGCGCGCCGCCTTGCCCGCGGTGCCGCCCGAGCTGCGTGCCCAGCTCTACCTGGGCCTCCATCGACTCGCGCTCGCCGACGGAGATCTCGCCCGCGCCGAGACCGATCTACACCAGGCGCTCGCGCTGCCGCTCGACGAAGGTGATGCGGAGCGGGCTCGTCGCGCGCTCGCGGAGGCTCGTGCGCGCGAGCCCGGGGCCCCACCCTGAGCTACGGCCAGCGTCGCCCAGGCGTGCGCCGTGGCTCGCCGCCGAGCGCTGCCGCGACCCCGCGGAACCACCCCGAGCGGCTGCGCTCGATCGCCCGCACGAGCTCCTCCATCGACACCCAGCGCTCCTCGGGCCGCTCGGCCATGCCGCGCTCGAGCGCGGCACGCAGGCGCCGGTCGAGACGAACCCCGGGATCGCGGGTGAGCGTGGCCATGAGCGCGGCGCAAAAGCCATATTGATCGGCACGGGCGTCGGGCACCTCGCCGCGCCGGACTTCGGGCGCGGGATACCGCGGCACCACGTCGAGATCCGACGGGGTCATCGGGCGCGAGTCGGGCCCGCCGAAGTCGACCACGCGCGCAACCCCGTCGTGCCCCACGATCACCGAGGCCGGGCACGGATCACGGTGCACGAGCCCCGCGGCATGAGCCGCCGCCAGCCCGCGACCGGCCGCGCAGAACAGGGTCAGCACGCGCTCGATCGCCGAGGCATCGAGCCTGGCCGGCAAGCTGTCGAGCCACGTCTGCAGCGCGATGCCCGGAACGAAGTCCCGCATCAGGAACACGCCCGAGCGCCGCCGCGTGGTATCACGCGGATCGAGGAACAGCCCCACGTCGCGGATCTTCGCCACGTTGGGATGGTCGATCTGCTGCCACGCCCGTGCCCGCTCGGCCAGGCGTGCGCGCGCCGGGCCGGTGGCCCGCATCAGCGTCACTGCCACCTCGCGCCCCGACTCGGGATCGAACGCCGCCCACACCGTGCCCGAGAGCCCCGCACCGAGCTTGCGACGCAGCGCATAGCGGCCGAGCGACACCGGCTTTCGCTGGGCCATGAGCAGCGGCTGCTCCAAGTCCGTGTCGATGTCGGTCATTCCCCGACCCGTATATAGCGGATCGCGGTCCCGAAGGTAGTAGGATGTGCGATGCCGAGCAGGGTGAATACTCACAGGGAATCCCCTTTTATTTCAAGGTGTTCGATCTCGCGCCTCAAGGCCTGTGGATGGCTGTCCTTGCGCCCATCCGAGGGTTTGGGGACGGGGAGTCAACGGTCGCCGACGGTGGCGCTGACGGTCGCTCCTTTGGCGCGGACCGTCCCTGGTCGGCCGCCGCCCACGCCGTACGCTGCGATCAACCATGACTCTCGCCCATGCGATGACCGTTCGAGAGGCCCGCGACCGCTACCTCGCCGAGTTCGGCCTCAGCACCGACACCTACTTCGAAGACTGGGTCGACGTGAAGGTCGGCCCGCTGCCGCTGCGCCTGCCCAGCACCGACGCCCGCAAGCGGGTGCTGCCCGTGCACGACATCCACCACGCGCTCACCGGCTACCGCGCCGACCTCCGGGGAGAGGCCGAGATCGGCGCCTGGGAGCTCGGCAGCGGCCTCGGCCGCCACACCGTGGGCTACGTGCTCGACCTGCTCACGCTCTCGTGGTCCACGCTCGTGTTCCCGCGCCGGGTGCTCCGCGCGTTCCTCCGCGGCCGCCACAGCGGCAACTTCTACCGCACCCCGCTGCCGCTCGACCCCGCCCTGCTCGACGAGGACATCGACGCCGTACGCAAGCGCCTGGGCCTGCACGAGGGCCCGACCCCGCGTGCCACCGCAGCCGACGTGATCGCGTTCATGGGCTGGTACCTCGCGTCGCTCGCGATGGGCGTGGTGGGGCTCGTGGCGCTGCCGATCACGGTCGCGCTGGGGCTCTGGGGGCAGTGGGAGGCCCGCCGCGGCTCGTCGACGGCGACGCCGCAGGCCGCCTCGTAGGCCGCCGCGGGGAAGCGGGCCTCCGTGCGGCCGCGCGGCCGTGCGCCACGCCACGCCGGCCGCGGTGTGCGGGCGGGCCGGGGCTGCTTAGACTGCCGCCGCCATGCGACGCAAGAAGCTCGTTCTCGGCCTCACCGTGCCCTTCCTCGCCCTGCTCGCGGCCTGCAACCCCAGCCGCAAGGAGCTGCAGGCCTCGCTCGACGAGACCCGCGCGCAGCTCGAAGACTCGCAGAAGCAGCGGGTGACGCTCGAGCAGAAGATCGAGCAGCTCGAGAAGGAGCTCGCCGACCACAAGGAGATGATCGCCCGGCTCGAGTCCGACAAGGCAGCCATGTCGCAGGAGCTCGAGGCGCTGCGCGACGAGCAGCGGCGCCGCGAGGAGGAGCTCAAGGTCTTCAAGGATCTGTTCGGGCGCCTGCAGGCGCTCATCGACGCCGGCACGATCCAGGTCTCGTTCCGCAAGGGGCGCATGATCGTGGAGCTGCCCTCGGGGGTGCTGTTCGACTCGGGCAAGACCGAGCTCAAGGCCGAGGGCAAGGCCGCGATCGAGAAGCTGGTGGAGGCGTTCCACAGCGTCTCGGACCGCGACCTCATGATCGCCGGTCACACCGACAACGTGCCGATCCGAACGGCCCGCTTCAAGTCCAACTGGGAGCTCAGCACCGCGCGTGCCGTGGTGGTGGTGAGCTACATGGTCGAGAAGGGCTTCCCCGCCGGACACCTCGCCGCCGCCGGCTACGGCGAGCAGGATCCCATCGCCGACAACGCCACCGAGGAGGGCAAGGCGAAGAACCGGCGGATCGAGATCCAGCTCATGCCGGATCTCGGCGAGCTCAAGGGGATCGAGGACATGGTGACGGGCGGCCGGTCGAAGTAGTCGGCGGCCCGCAGCGGCCTCGGTTCGGCTAGCATCGCACGCAGGTGCCGCTCCGTCGCCCGCGTCGCGTCACGCTGCCGCTCGTGGTGGCGTGGTCGTGCCTGGTCACGTACCTCGTGGCGGCACGGGTGGTCGGCAATTCGTTCCCGATCTCGACGTTCGACATGTACCAGGGGCACGCGCCGGAGGTGGTGGCGCGGGTGGTGGTGGTCGACGGCGAGGGGCGCAAGCGAGAGCTCGGGCAGTACGAGGGCTATGCGTGCGAGCCGGCGCCGGTGCGGCTGGCGGAGCGGGTGGCGGAGCGGTGCAGCGAGGAGCACCGGCCGCTGCCGTACGTGGTGCGAGATCAGCAGCTCTGGCTCGATGCGCACCTCGAGCCCGCGGGCGGGCCCGAGACGGTCGCGATTGCCTCGCGCGCGTACGTGCTCGTCGAACGACCCGGCGCGCCGACATTCACCGATTGCGTGATCGCCCGGTGCACGGCAACCCTCCGTGGAGGCTCGCCGTGAGGCCGCAGTGGTGCTCGTGGTGGGACGGCCGCTCGCGCGCGGCGCTGCGGATCGGCCTGCCCGCGATCATGGCCGTGGAGCAGCTGGTCGAGGCCTGGCAGGTCGCCGCGCAGGCGGCCGACCCCGAGCGATTCCCCCCGAGCGGGGCGCTCTCGCACGCGCTCGCGAGCGTGCCGGGAGCCGCATGGTGGATCTACGCGATGATCGTGCTGGGCCTCGCCCTCGTCGCACGCGATCGAGCTCCCGTGAAGGCCGCCGTCTGGGCGCTCGCCTGGGCCGCGCTGCTCTCCGAGTGGCAGACGCAGATCTTCGGCTCGCCCTCGCGCAACGCGTTCTTCCCCGGCGCCGCGCTGCTCGGCTGGGTGCTGGGGCAGCTGTGGGCCACGACGGTGCTCGAGCGCGATCGAGCAGCAACGAGCGATGACTCGCGCCACCGCGCCTTCCGCGAGCGCCTCGGCGAGGCCGGTGCGCTCGGCTGCATCGCCGCGGCCTACGCAGGCTCGTGCCTGAGCAAGCTCCTCGCCGCCGGCACGAGCTGGGCCGACGCCAGCCAGGTGCGGGCGCTGATCCTGTGGCAGGAGCCGCTCGCCGACTGGGCGTGGCTGCTCGCCTGGCGCGACGCGATCATCGAGAACCCCGCGCTCGCACGCGCGGCCGCGATCGCCACGCTGGTGATCGAGGGCGGCGCGCTGCTCTTGCTGCTCGGTCCGCGGCTGCGCCTCGCCTGGGCGGCGCTCCTCTGCGGCTTGCACCTCACCATCACGCTCCTCTGCACGATGCCGTACCTCGAGCCCTGCGCCCTGCTCGTGCTGCTCGTGGTGCCGTGGCCGCTCGTGACGACCCCCACGCGCGGCGACGCTCATGGCGTGCAAGCGGCTGCGCGGATCGACGACGAAGACCCGACCGACGGGAAGGCCCTCGGACGCCGTGGCGAGCCGGCAGCGCCCGAGGAGGACCCGCTCGATCGCCCCACCCTCCCGTTCGCGATGGCCGTCGCGCTGGCCTGCGTGGTGCTGCTCGCGTGGGCCCTCGCGCCGTTTGGTTGGCGCGGTCACTGACGCGTCGCACGCGAGGCCGGCACGAGCGCGGAAAGCCTCTGCGCGCGACACCGGCCGTGCGCCGCGTCGCTTGACATCGGGTACGCCGCGGAATAGTAGCTCGCGCAACCCGGGAATTCGCCGCTCCAGAGCGCGAATTCGCCGAGCACCGCCTCGCTTCCCCACGCACGGAGCCTCCCGATGAACGACCTCTCCGGGCACGCCCCTTCGCCCCCGCCCCCGTTCGAGCAGGCCGTCGGCCGCCGCCAGAAGGCGCGCGCGGCCGGGCTCGACCCCGACTACTGGTACGCGGTGGAAGAGAGCAGCCGCCTGCGCAAGGGCGACAAGCTCGAGACCAAGTTCCTCGGGCGCTCGATCGCGGTGTTTCGCGGGCACGACGGCAAGCTGCGCGCGCTCGAGAACCGCTGCGCCCACCGGCACCTGCCGCTCACCGAGGGCGAGGTCGTCGACTGCCGGCTCGTGTGCCCGTACCACGGCTGGGCCTACGACGGCGACGGCAAGGCCCACATCTCGCACGACCTGTTCGGGCGCAAGGAGCCCGACATCCGCATCCCCACCGTGCCGGTGCGCGAGCGTTATGGCCTCGTGTTCGTGTTCCCCGGCGACCCCGAGGTGGCCAAGACGCGCGACATCCCGCGGATCCCCGAGCTCGAGGGCTCCGAGCCCTGGCCGCATGCGATCGTGCGGTTCGACTGTCCTGGCCACCACTCGATGCTGCTCGAGAACGTGTCCGACTTCACCCACGGGTTCCTGCACCGCAAGTTCGAGCCGTTCAAGGGCACCGATCTGCTGCGCTGCGAGGAAATCGGCGACCGCGTGGAGCTCGAGTACAGGAGCAAGATCGGCGCGGGCCGATTGCAGGACATGTTCATCGAGCGTGGCACGGGCGGCTGCAATCACATGCTCGCCTGCTACGACTACCCGTATCACTGGTCCAACACCGACGATCGCATCAAGCACTTCTTGTTCACGCTGCCCACCGGCGAGGCGAGCAACCGGCACTTCTTCATCTTCTACCTGCGCCCCGGCGCGATCCGGCTGCCGGGCCTCGGGCCCGTGCCGCGGGTGATCGCCGACAAGATGATGAAGCTGACGCGCTACACCACGCTGCAGCCGCTGCTCGGCCAGGACGTGTGGGTCATCGGCCACGAGCAGCAGGGCTGGGAGCGCCACTGGGACCAGCCGGCGCCCGAGCTGTCGCCGGTGGTCAAGGCGTTCCAGGATCTGACGATCCGCAAGTGGAGCGAGTATCTGCAGCGCCGCGGCACCGATCGCCGACCCGATGTGAAATCCGAGGAGCTCTGTCGATGAACGCCCCCACCCATGCCCCGACCTCGGCCGCCGACCAGACCGTGATCCGCTGCCACGATCCCGCCACCCGCGAGCTGCTCGGGGTCATCCCCGTCGACAGCCCCGCGGACGTACACCGCGCCATCGAGCGCGCCCGCGAGGCCCAGGTCGGCTGGCGCGAGACCAGCTTCGCGCTGCGCCGCCGCGTGCTGCGTCGCGTGGCCGCTGCGATCCTCGCCGGCATCGACGACCTCGTCGAGCTCATCGTGCGCGACTCGGGCAAGACCCGCGAGAACGCGCTCATGGGCGAGATCTGGACCGTGCTCGAGAAGCTGCGCTGGACGGCCTCGCACGGCGAGGAGCACCTGCGCCCCGAGCCGGTGTCGTCGGGCCTGCTCGTCCACAAGCGCGCCCGCCTCGAGTACCACCCGCTGGGGGTGATCGGCGCAATCGTGCCATGGAACTATCCGTTCCAGAACATCATGAATCCGCTGATTCCGGCGCTCATGGCCGGCAACGGGTTCGTGGTCAAGCCGTCCGAGTGGGTGGCGTGGTCGGCCCGGCGGTTCGTGCAGCTCGTGCGCGACGCGCTCGCGGCCGAGGGCCAGTCGCCCGAGCTCGTGCAGGTGGTGCAGGGCTACGGCGAGACCGGCCAGGCGCTCATCGCCGGCGGCATCGACTCGCTGGTGTTCATCGGCTCGGTCAAGAACGGCCAGCGCGTGCTCGAGGCCGCCGCCCGCACCATCACCCCGGTGGTGCTCGAGCTCGGCGGCAAGGATCCGTTCATCGTGTGCGACGACGCCGACCTCGAGGCGGCCGCCCATGCCGCGATGTCGGGCTGCTTCATCTCGGCGGGTCAGAACTGCGTCGCCTCGGAGCGCCTCTTGGTGTTCGACGCGGCCTACGACCGGTTCGAGCACATCGTGGGCGAGCTGGTCAGCCGGCTGCGGCAGGGCGAGCCGCGGGGCGCGGAGGTCGTCGACGTGGGCGCCATCGTCACCCCCATGCAGCTCGAGATCGTCGAGCGACTGGTGACGCGGGCGGTAGAGCAGGGCGCGCGCGTCGTCACCGGGGGCAAGCGCGTGCTGGGCGAGCGCGGCGACTACTTCGCCCCCACCGTGCTCGCCGACGTGACGCCGACGATGGACATCATGCAAGAGGAGACGTTCGGCCCCGTGATGCTGCTCTGCCGCGTTCGCGACGAGCACCACGCGGTCGAGGTGGCCAACGGCACCGGCTTCGGGCTCAGCTCCTCGGTGTTCGGCCGCGACCGCGCCCGCGCGCGACGTATTGGCGATCGGTTGCACGCCGGAATGACTGCGATCAACGACTTCGGCGGCATGACCTACATGGCCCAGGACCTCACGTTCGGCGGCATCAAGCAGTCGGGCTTCGGGCGGATCAACGGCCGCGAGGGTCTGCGCGCGTGCTGCAACGTCAAGGCCGTGCTCGACGATCGATTGCCGGTGAGCTTCGCCAACAAGCTCTACCCCGTGGCCGAGGGCGACTTCGGGCGCCTCAAGGCCACGATGCGGCTCGTCTACGGCCACGGCGTGCGCGAGCGGGTGCAGGGGGTGGTCGAGCTCGTCCGCAACCTGCGAGGGCGCCGGTGAGCGTGGCCGCGGAGGCCTTCGACCACGTGGTGATCGGCGGCGGCTCGGCGGGCTGCATCGCCGCCGCGCGTCTGGCCGAGAACCCCGCGTGCCGGGTGCTGCTGCTCGAGGCGGGCCCGCCCGCCGAGGCGCACCCCGAGACGCTCTCCGCCGACGGCTACAAGCACGCGTTCATCAACGACGCGGTGATCTGGGAGCGCTTCACCGCACCGCAGGCCCACGCGGGGCAGCAGCGGATCTTCGCCGGCACCGGCACCGTGCTCGGCGGCAGCGGCTCGGTCAACGGCATGGTCTACACGCGCGGCGATGCTCGCGACTACGACGAGTGGCCCGCCGGGTGGCGTTGGAACGATGTTCTTCCGGCATTCGAGCGCATCGAGGCCACGCTGCGCCCGCGCCCGCGCCCGCCCACGCGCTGGACCGAGGCCTGCATCTCGGCCGCGGTCGCCTGCGGCTTCCGCCGCAGCGCCGATCTCGACGACGGCGACCTCGGCGGGGTGATCGGCTACGAGCCGATGGCCTACGAGGGCGATCGCCGGCGGAGCTCCTACGTGGCGTTCGTCAAGGATGCCGGGCCGCGCGACAACCTGGTGGTACGCGCGCGCTCGTTCGTGCACCGGCTGGTGTGGGACGAGGGCTGGGGCGTGGGCCGCCGCGCCGTAGCGGTGGAGTACGAGCACGAGGGCACGCGCATGCGAGCCGAGGTCCGCGGCGAGGTGGTCATGTGCGCGGGCGCGCTCGAGACCCCGAAGCTCCTCATGCTCTCGGGCGTGGGCCCTGGGCCGGTGCTGCGGGCCTACGGGATCCCGGTGGTGCTCGACGTGCCCGCGCTGGGCGAGAACCTCCACGACCACCCCAACGTGCCGCTGTTCTTCGTGTCGCGCGGGCTCGTGGACTGCAACTACCCGCAGCTCTACAGCTTTTGGCGCACGCACGAGGGTGCCGCGCTACCGCGCGGGCAGAGCGACACCTGCTACGTGTTCTGGCCCGCGCGCTCGGCCATGAAGCAGGCGGTGCAGCGCGTGCTGCCGGGGCAGGTGCTGCCACCGGCGCTCTACCACGGCCCGGCCAAGCAGCTCCTCCGCGACGGCGTGGGCCTGGCGTTCCGCTCGCGCGCGATCCAGCGCTTCGTCGAGCACCTCTACGGCATCGTGGTGATCCTCGGCAAGCCCAAGAGCCGCGGCACACTGCGGCTCGCGAGCACCGATCCGCGGGCGCAGGCCGAGATCGATCCTGCATACTTCTCCGACCCGCAGGACATGGCCACCATGGTCGAAGGGGTGGCGCGCGCCCGCCAGCTCGCCAGGAGCGGGGGCCTCGGTGCATGGGGAAGCCGCGAGCTGATGCCGGGACCGCTCACCCGCAGCTCCGAGGGCATCGCACGCTGGGTGGCCAAGAACGCGATCACCACCTACCACTTCGCCGGCACGTGCCGCATGGGGGAAGGTGACGCGGCCGTCTGCGACCCGCGCCTGCGCCTGCGCGGCACCGACAACGTGCGCATCGCCGATGCCTCGGCGATCCCGTCCACACCCGTCTCGGCCTTGAATGCGCCGAGCATGCTGGTGGGATGGCGCGCTGCAGGCTTCATCTGCGAAGAGGCCAGCGACTGCAGCGCCAAGCCCGGCTGATCATGCCCACCCACGACGCCACCACCGCCACCTGCCACGTCCTCACCTTCAAGGAGGGCGTGCTCTCGGCGGTGGCGCACGACCTGCGGATCCGCGTGGAGCGGTTCTCGATCGAGATCGACGAGGCCGCCGGCACGATCCACGCCCGCTTCTTCGCCGACTCGCTGCGGGTCGACTGCGCGATGAAGGCCGGTCGCGAGGACTTCACTGCGCTGAGCGACCGCAACAAGCGTGAGATCGAGGGCAACATCGTCGGCGAGGTGCTGCACGCCCGCCGATACCCCGAGATCGTGCTCCGAGCCGCTCGACTCGAGGGCGAAGGCGACGAGCGACGCATCTCGGGCACGCTGGCGCTGCACGGCAGCGAGCGACCGCTGCGGGCCACCGCGCGGCGCCACGCGGGCCGCTGGACCGCGGAGCTCGAGCTCCACCAGCCCGACTTCGGCATCAAGCCCTACTCGGCCATGCTGGGCACGCTCAAGATCCAGCCCACCGTGCGCGTGCGGGTGTCCGTGCCGGCGTAGTGCCCGCAGCGCCGCGTGCGGCGCGAGGGCATCGCATGGCTCGCCTTGCCGCCTCCATCCGGCGGCGCAGGCTGAAGCCGTGCATCGCTCCCTCTCGCTCACGATCCGCCCGTTCACGCTCGGGCTCCTGCTCACGGCCTGTGGGATCCCGAGCCCTTCGAACAGCACGGGCACCACCACCGGCGACACCGCCGCCGAGGAGGAGGTATCGAGCGATGACAACGGCCTCGGCAACGACGACGGCATCGACCCCATGCAGTGCGAGGCCGAGACCGCCGCGCTGGCCCCGTTCGTCACTCAGCCCGACGGAGGCTGCAGCGTGGTGGTGCGGGTGGACCACGAGACGCTGGCGCTGCTCGGCTACCAGCCCGCGTGCTCGGCCCTTCGCGACGAGCTCTTGGACGAGTCGCAGGCCCGCGCGCTCACCGAGTGCTGCGCGAGCGCGGGCACGAGCCTCGACTCGCCCGCGGACCAAGGCCTGTGGGTGTTCCACGCCCCACCTGGCGACGCCGACGAGCCGGGCCACGTGGCGATCGTCAGCAGCAACGTCGGCGCGCGTCTCTTCGAGGCCACCATCACCCGCGGTGATGGTAACGGCGAGATCGAGTTCCCTGGGGCATGGGTCGAGCCCGAGGGGCTCGGAGATGGCTGCGGCATGGTGCCGATGCCCGAGCTCGCGAGCTGGGATCTCGTGGACGGCGGCCCCGTGGCGGACGATCGCCTGCGCGAGGTGTGGAACGTGGTCGGCTCGACCGCGCTGCCCTTTGCCATGGGCGCGGTGGGCGAGCCACGGCACGCGGCCGTGCTCCGGTACGCGCGCCGCCTCGAAACAGACGGCACGTTCGAGCCGAGCACGGCCGAGTACCTGGTGGTGATCGAAGGCGGGATCGACGACGACGACGACCCCGCCTACATGCCCGGCGACTAGCCGTCAGCCGAAGAAGACCTCGCCATCGACGATGAGCGCGGGCGTGCCGTCGAACATGGTGAGCTCGAACCCGCCGAAGTCCTCGTTGTAGTTGCGAGTCTCGTCGGCCAGCATCGCCAGCGCCACCTCCTCGCCCAGGCGCATGCCCTGGAAGATGTCGGAGCGCCAGTGCACGCCCGCCGTGTCGCGCCCGAGGCCGATGTTGGCGGCCAGCTTGTTGAGCTCGTTGCCGACCGTGAGGTCGGCGCCCGCCCACGGATCGAGCGCAGTGCCGTCGTCGTTGGCCTGCACGGGGCTGGGGATCACGAACGACTCGTTGCAGAACGCCTTGAGCACCGTGGCGCAGGCGCCCGAGGCCGTCGCGTGGCCCGACGGATACGCGGGATGCCCGGGGCAGCCCTCGGGGTACGCCATGGGCAGGAGCGCGTTGCCGTTGGCCGAGAGCAGCGCAGCCACGGCATCACTGCTGGCAACGTCGTTCGGCAGGCCGTAGTTCTTGGTGGCCTGGATGTGCTGGGTGAGCCGGCAACCGTAGGCCTCGGGTCGGATCCGGCGGTGCACCGGCCACTTCTGGAACCAACAGGCACGCATCGCGAGATCGGCGACCTTGACCAGCATGCCGCCGCAGTCGACCGGGCCGAACGTGACGAACCCCTGCTGGTTGGCCGAGTTGAAGTACGGGTTGCTCGGCGTCACCGCGCCGGGGCCCCAGCTCTTGATCAGCATCGAGGCGAACAAGAACGCCTGGAACGGGATGTCGAGGTGGAGGTACTCGGCCATCGTACGCCCGTTGTAGATGTAGCGCCGGAACGGCTCGAGCACCGTAGCCGAGGTCGGGTTCATCCCCCGCTGGATCGCCAGGTACTCCGCGAAATTCGTCATGAAGTCCGCGGCGACCGGCACGCTGCTGAGCTGGTCGACCAAGTACGAGGCATACGGCACCGGCTGCCACATGAACTGCGACAGGTAGGGGCCAATCAGGTCACCCGGGGTCATGCCACGCAGGAACGAGCCTGCCGTGATCACGCCGCCGACCTTGGGCCCCACCGGAGAGTTGAAGCCGTTGAGATCGGCGACGGCCTGCCCCACGAGCGGATGGGTGGAGAACTGGCTGAACGGGACGTCGCGGGTGAGCGCGGCCCAGTAGAGCTCGCCCATCTCGGCCGAGGTCTCGAAGCTGGCAAACGCCGGCGACGCGGCGATGCGCCCGGACTGCGGGTCGAGCCCGGAGCTCGCATAGGACAGCGACGCCTGCGGAGAGACGAAGCGCCGCACGGCGGCGGGATCGCGCGGGATCGCCTCGAAATCGTCGGGGTCGCCCGACGCGAGCGCGGACAGATAGATGTTGTAGGCCGACTGATTCACCTCGCCGATCGCGTTGTGGGGCATGAACTTGTGGAAGCTGCCCCGGCGATCGGTGTAGCTCTCGTCGGTGTTGACCGGCTGCGCCGGGAGGAGCTTCCACAGGTCGCGGTTGTACTTGGCGGCCTCGTAGCGGCGGTTGTACGCCTCGGTGCGGCGCTGGGCCGTGGTCAGCGGCGCGATGATGGCGGCCTCGGCCGTGCCTGCGGTGAGCAGCGAGGCTGCGACCGCCGAGCCGCCGGCGACGAGGGCCGGAGCGCTGGTGGCCCCGCGCAGGAGATCACGACGCGTCAGACCGGGCTCGGGGCATGCCGAGCCCGTAGTGTCTTCGTATCGTTGGATGTCTTGGTTTTCGTTTTGCGATTCCATTCGCGTACCTTCTTCTTCCTGAAGTGGTGGGCCTCACGACCGCGACGCTTTCGTAGGCCACGTGCTGAAGGTGCAGGACATCGACGACGGCGCAAGGCCTGGTTGGGCCGCCGATCGATTGAAAACGGCTCGTCGCGCCCCCCGTGTTGCAACTGTCGTGTAGCTCGCGTGAAAACCTCTGCGCAGAGGACGAGCCCTTACTCGAGCGTCCCTCGATGGGACGAATGAGCGCCCGCGCGGAACGAGATGGGGCGCATCGGCACGCCAGCACGACCAAGCCGTGTGACACGCTGTCAGACTCCGCAGCTCACGCACCATCGCACGCGCGATATCGCGTCACCACGCGACCGCATCATGCTCGATGCGTCAGACCAGTCGCAGCTCGAAGTGCTCGTGTAGCCACGGCACGCGGCGCACCGGCTCCTCCGGTGGGATCGTCTTGCCGGGGGTGGGGAGCACCCGCACGAGCACTGCATGGCCCGAGCCGGGCACCGGGAGCGCCGCGTTGACCTTCGGCCCTTCCAGCGGAATCCGATACTCCCGGGCGCCCGTGCGCACTTGCTCGCGCCACACGTGGCCGTCGGCCTCCACCCACAGCCACGGTCCCGAGCCGCACAGCAGCCGGCCCGTCCCGCGGCGCACCTCCACGTGATCGGCATCGAACACCGCGAAACCCTCATTGGGCCCGCCGAGCCGATGGCCGGTCTCGCCGCGAACGATCCAGGCCTCTCGCTCGAGGCCCAGCGTATAGCGGTGCGCACTATCGGGGCCGAGCGCCACCACGGGTGCGTCGGCGCGGCAATCATGCTGCAGGCCCTCGAACGTGCCCGCCTTGCCCCCTGCCCAGCGCCAGTCGGGGCACGTCAGCAGCACCCGCGTGGAATCGCGCGGCGGCCACTCGGGCACCAGCGCGGGCCCGGCCCGCCGCCAGCGCGGTGCGGTCTGCGTGCCCACGATCGCATCTACGTCGTACACCGAAACGAACGCATCACCGTCGTCGGACACCTCGATCCGCACCGGGTCGTTGTCGAGGTAGCCGTAGAGCTTCTTCTCGTGGCCGCACGGCCAGTCATGCATGCCGGCCGCGAGCACAGAGGCCTCGTCATCGGTCACGCGCACCCACGAGAACCACGAGCGGGTGCCCACCGCCCCGAGCCCCAGCACGGGATCGATGAAGATCGGCACCTCGCGCGGCGAGTCCACCGGGCGCCGCACCCCGTCGAACGGCCCGTACTCGAGCCCGTGCTGGCCGCGCCCGAGCACGCTGCGCCCGTCGGGGCTCATGGTCGCGGGCGGGCCCAGGCTGGTGCCGGTGCGCAGGCGGGCGCCATCGATGAGGTCGATGAGCGCCGGTGGCGACGACCGCAGGTCGAGGATCGCCGGTCGATCGATGTGTGTGCACAGGAGCCGCGCGATCCCCCCGAGCCCACCGACGCCCTGGGCCTCCCAGCGGCGCCACTGCCCGGGCACGTGCATCGACGGCTCGGGCAGCCGGGTTCGCATGCGCACCGCACCACGGCGCTCCATCGAGGGCTCCTCGGCGAACGACAACAGCAGCGTGCGAAGATCGGCCGACGACTCGCGGGTGCCGGTCCATGTGGTGCTGAGCACGTGGCTCCCGAGGGCACGCGCCACCGCGGCGTGCTCGTGGGCGATGATCGCGAGCTGATCCGGGTCGGCGAGCATGTCGTCCTCGCCCACGAGCTCGTACACCAGCAGGATCCGCTGCGCGCGACGCAGCCACGTGCGGTGACGAGCCACGAGCCCCTCGGCCCCGAAGCCCATCACCACCACGAGGTCGGGCGGTGGATCGAGCCGGCGGACGCTCGGGGTGTCCTCGTCGATCGGCCAGCGCAGCGCCTCGAGCAGCATGGGCAGGCGCTGCTTGGCCCAGGGATAACCGACCGCGAGGTCGCCAAGGTGGACGATGCCAAGGGCGCGGGGCATGGACATGGGCAGCGAGGATCGTACTACGGCCGGCGGGGAGACGCCGGGGGCGCGGAGGCTCGATTTTGGCCGTAGCTTCGCCGCTGCACTGCTACGAATGGCGTTGCGTACGTCGTGTCGGCGTGAACGAAACGAACGACCCGACCGGTCGGCGACCGCGGCTCCGAGTCACACGAGGTGAGGGACGAGCACCCGTCCCCGCACCATGATTCCCGGACGAAGACGCGCTACGAAGACCGCGCACCACGACCTCACCCCAGCAGCCCCGCGAGCCCCCCCGTGCCCTTGCCCGTGTACCCGAACTCGTCGATCGGCGCCCCCGCCATGTTCGCGATGCTCACGAGCAGCTTGCTGTGCGCCTCGTCCTCGCCGCCCGCGGTGCCGCGGTAGTCGAGCGAGCGCCCGGTGGCGAGCTGCCCACCCGCTCGCCCTGCGAGCACGAAGGGCATGTCGTCGTGATCGTGCTGGTTCCCGTCGTTGATGTCCGTGCCCATGAACAGGATCGTGTTGTCGAGCAGCGTGCCATCGCCGTCGGGGATCTCGTTCATCCGCTGCACCAGGTACACGAGCTGCTCGCAGAAGAACCGCTTGTATGCGATGTAGTCCTGCGCCAGCGGCCCGCTGAGATCGGCGCCGTAGTGCGACGCGTCGTGATTGGCGGATCCCACCGCCAGCGTGGGGATCCGCGTGGGGCTCACCGGGTGCGACCACATCAGCGACGCCACCCGCGTCACCCCGCACGACAGCGCCAGCACGGCCAGATCCATCTGCAGCTTGCCCACCCGCGCGAACTCTTCCTCCTTCTCCCAGGTCTTCGGATAGTAGTCGGTCTCGGACACCGTGAAGCCCTCGGTGTTCCACACCACCTGGTCGCACGAGCCCGTGACCGTGCCCTTGATCTGCCCCTCGACCTCCTGGAGCGCCTCGAGGTGGATGTCGAGCTTGTCGCGCTCGGTCGCGCCCAGGCGCGAGCGCAAGCGGTTGAGATCGTCGATCGAGCGATCGATGACCTTCGTGCTGCGGATCTTCGCCCAGTCGGGCCCGGGCGGCGGGGCCTCGGGACCCTGCAGGTCCCCGAACAACCGCTCGAACGCGGACAGCGGGTTGTCGTCGGGGGCCACCTGCTGGCCCGGGCCGATGTACGACACGCTGCCGGAGCCGTTCTGGAAATTCGTGGCCACGCCGAGCTGCACCGACTTGTGCGGGGTACCCTCGCCGATCTGATCGCCCAGGAACACGTCGAGCGACTGCGGGCCGTCGCCGGTGAGGAGCTTGGCCACGCCGCCCTCGTGAGTGGCCCCGCCCGCGTACATCTTGAGGCCGCGTACGAACACGAGGTGATCGCGGATCGGCTCGAGCGGCGCGGTCATCTGCGGCAGCGTGAAGCCCGTGGTGCCGCCGCTCGGGTGCCACAGCGACGGGATCACGCCGTCGGGCATGTAGACGAACATCACCTTCACGTCGCCGCCGGCGGCGGCGGCATTGCGACCGAGGGTGAGCGCGAGCGGCGAGGCCACGCCGGCTGCGCCCAGCATGCGGAGGAACGAGCGTCGGTTCTGGATCAGCATGGCAATCACTCCCCTTGGGCGCCTTCTTGGCGGAGCACGAACGAGTCGAGGAGAACGCTGTCGACGAGCATCTCGTGGAGGTCGCCGTCGTTCTCGAGCAAGCGATCGGTGATGGTCTCGATGGTGCACGCGTCTTCCGGGGTGGGCTCGCGGCCGCCGGAGAAGCGCACCCAGTGCTGCACCACGCAGGCGTTGGTGGCACGTGCCCCGGCGAGGATCTCGCCGAGCTCGTGCGGGCCGTCGAAGGCCACCGGATCGGTCCCGGGCTCGAGCTGGCTCACCTCGCCGCTGGCGTCGATGGGCAGGCCGTTCTCGCTCGAGCGGAACGCCCCCACGCCGTCGTAGGACTCGAAGCCGAAGCCGAGCGGGTCGATGAGCACGTGGCAGCCGCGGCACACCGGATCGGCCGAGTGCTGGCCGAACCGCTCGCGCGTCGTCGCATTGGGATCGAGCTCGGGGGGGGTCGCGTCCACGTCCTGCGGGGGCGAGGGCAGCTCCTGGCAGAGCAGGCGCTCGCGCACGAACACGCCGCGCTTGACCGGCGACGACTCGTTGGGGTGCGCATGGCTTGCGAGCACGCTGCCGAGCGTGAGCAGGCCCCCGCGCTCGCTGCCGGCCGGTAGCTCCACCCGCACGGGCACGTCGGAGCCGGGCAGCGGCAGGCCGTAGAAGGCCGCGAGCGCGTCGTCGACGAGCACGTAGTCGGCGGTGAGCAGCTCCTCGAGCGTGGCGTTGCCCTCGTAGAGCACGTGCTGCACGAACGCCGCCTGCTCGGCCGCCATCGCCTCGCGCACCGCGGGAGTGAAGCCGGGGTAGACGACCGCGTCCTTGTTGGCGAGCAGCAGCGCGCCGGTGCCGAGCCACTGCGTGGCAAACTCGTTCACTTGGGCGCGGCCGCGCGAATGATCGAGCAGGCGCCGCGCCTGCTCCTCGATACCCGCAACGTCGTCGAGCTCACCGGAGGCAGCCGCGTCGAGCAGCTCCTCGTCGGGCATGGTGCCCCAGAACCCGTAGGAGAGCGCGCTGGCGACCTCGTGGGCGGTGAGGCGGTAGAGGCCGTCCTCGCGCGGCTCGCCGAGCTCGCTGCGGTAGAGGAACTCGGGGTTGACGAGCAGGCTCCGCACCACCAGCCGCACGCCCTCGTAGAAGTCGCCGCCGGTGGCCTCGGGGTCGAACAGCGCCACGTAGAGATCGACCTCGTCGGCCGTCAACGGCCGTCGCAGCGCCCGGCGGCCCAGCGACTCTACGAACAAGCGCGGGCACTCGGGATCCTCGGGCATGCAGCCCACGAGCGTGGGAGCAAACTGCGTCACCGCCTGATCGGCGACCTCGGCGGCGAGCTGCATGTACGCGTCGACGTGGCGCGCGGTGACCACCGAGGCCGCGGCATCGTTGTCGTAGCCATCCACCAAGGGCTCGGTGGGAATCTCGTCGACCGGCGGCGGCTCGACCCCGAGCAGGTCGGCCACGGTGGCCGCGTACTCGCGACGGGTGAGCAGCCGCAGCACGCGAGGGCCCGGGCTGCCCTGCTCGCACGCGAGCGGGCCCTCGCCCTCGCCCTCGCTCTCGCCGTCGTCCGAGCCGGCCGAGCCGCCCGTGCCACCATCGTCGGTGGCGGCCCCGAGTGAGTCCTTGCCCCAGCCATTGCGGCCGTCGTAGCAGCCACCCAGCGCCAGTATGGCGGCGATGGCTGCGATCGTGGTCGTCCCCTGCTCGATGCGTCGCACGCGTTTGCTCCTTTGGCGGTCCCTTCGGGGTCCGAAGGGCTTCACCGGAGCAGTGCCCACGCAGCCGGGCGAACGGATGAAGAAAAGTACGAGGGCGTGGGCAAACCTCGCCCGTGGAAGCACGTGCGAGCGCCATCACGCTTCGTACAGTGGCACTACTCGGGCTTGCGCTCGAGGGCCTCGCGTAGCGATCGCGCCCAGCGCTCGAAACCGTCGACGGTGGTGGTACGAATCGCCGCCGGCATGTCCATCGCCTGGAGCCGCTGGCGCAGCGCGTCGCGGGCTCGGAACAGGCGGCTCTTGACCGTACCGGCCGGGATCTCGAGCACCTCTGCCATCTGCGCGATCGAGAGCTCCTCCCAGTAGTAGAGCTCCACCACCGTCTGCAGCTCGAGCGGGATCTCGCGCAGCGCCACGAGCAAGAGCTTCTCGGACTCGTGCCCGGCCACGACCTGACTGGGCGAGCCCGAGAGCTCGGCCACCGACACGTCGCTCTGGCCCTCGCTCTTGCGGTCGCGCTGCCGACGGCGCACGTATACGAGCATCTGGTTGCGCGCGATGCCCAACAGGTACGCGCGCAGCGAGCCCTCGTCGCGTACGCGATCGCGCCCCTCCACGCACGCCAGGAACGTGCGCTGGAGCAGGTCGTCCACCTCGTCAGCGCTGCCGACCTTGTTGACGAAGAACCGGTAGATCGACATGAAGTGCCGCCGCACCAGCTCGTTGCCGGCCTCGGCGTCGGCACTACGCCAGGCCGTGAGCAGCTCTGCGTCGGTGGGCGTGGCGGTCATGGATCCGGGTGCCCCGAGCATAGGCGAATCCGATGCCACCGCGGAAACGCCGGGCACGGAAGCGAGCAGAGCCGCACCTCCTCGTCACCAACATGCCTCGCCGCTGGCGAGGCGACGGCGCGCCGCGATAGAGTCCACCAATGCGGCAAACGGCGTGGTTGGCAATCGTGGGGGCGAGCGGGCTCTCGTGGGCGTGTGGCGACGACGCGGGTCTCGACACCGGGTTCTCCACGAGCTTTGGCACTACCGTGCAGCCTCCCACCACGGACCTGACCACGTTCGACCCCACCACCGGTGGCGAGACGAGCGAGGCGACGGAGGGCGCGACGTCACAGGCGCCCACCACCGGGCTCGATTCCTCCTCGGGGTCCGACTCCTCCTCGTCGGGCCCCGAGCTCGGGTGCGGCAACGATGCGATCGAGGGTGGCGAGGCGTGCGACGGCACCGACCTCGGCGGCGCCACCTGCCAGTCCGAGGGCTTCGCCGGTGGCACGCTGGGCTGTGCGCGCGACTGCTCGGCGCTCGACACCTCCGGCTGCATGGTGACGGCCGACTGCGGCAACGATGCCGTCGAGGGCGCAGAGCTGTGCGATGGCACCGACCTCGGCGGCGCCACCTGCCAGTCCGAGGGCTTCGACGCCGGCACGCTCGCGTGCGAGAACGAGTGCACGAGCTTCGACACCAGCGGATGCTCGCTGTGCGGCAACGTGATCGTGGAGGGCGACGAGCCGTGCGACGGCGTGGCGCTGTTCGGCCAGACCTGCGAGAGCCAGGGCTTCGACACCGGCCAGATCGCGTGTCTGGCAGACTGCTCGGGCTTCGACACCACCGACTGCGGCACATGCGGCAACGGGGTGCGCGACGGCGAGGAGATCTGCGACGGCCCAGACCTCGGCGGCGAGACGTGCATGTCGCAGGGGCTGGGCAACGGCAACCTGGGGTGCCTCGCGAGCTGCCTCTACAGCTTCGTCGGCTGCGAGCTCGCCTCGGGCTCGCTGCTCACCGTGCGCACTGACGACAACGTGCTGCGTGCGATCGACCCGTTCACCCTCGCCATCACCGACGTGGGTCCGCTCAACGTCGACTTCGACTTCGGCGAGGTGGCGTGGGACGACCTCAACGCCACCCTGTGGATGATCGACGGCCGCCCACAGGAGGCGCTCTACACCGTCGACCTCGCCACCGGGGCCGCGAGCCTGGTCGGCATCCACGGCATCGAGGACCTGTTCGGCCTCGCCCACGACCCCACCACCAACACGCTCTACGGCAGCGGCGAGTCGCCCACCGGTCTCTACAGCATGAACATGATGACCGGCACGGCGAGCTTCATCGCCGACCCCGGGCACGCGGCCGATGGCCTCGCCTACGACTCGCTCCGCGACCAGCTCGTGGGGCTCGCGGGCGGCCCCGGCGAGATGTACACGATCGACCGCGTGACCGGTGCCGTCACGATCCTCTCCAACGAGGGCTTCATCAACAACTGCGGCCTGGCCTACGACCCGTTCTCGGATCTCTACTGGGCCATCGACTGGTCGGGCGACCTCTACACCTACGATCCCAACGCCAGCTACACGCGCACGCTGATGCTCAGCGGGCTCGGGTCCCACGACGGGATGACGTACGTGCAGGGTTTCATGCCGTAGCACGAAAGTGCGGCAAGTCGACGCACCAGCGACGACGCTGGCGCCACGAGTGGCGCACCGCGCTAGGATCACTGGCGCTCCCCGCTCGAACGGTTCGAGCCGTCGCCTGCTGGACGGCGACGGCTCTCATGTCCTGGCCGCTTGCGGGGAATGATGGAGCCCATCATGTCCAGCGAGCTGCTCGAGCCGGGCTCACCATGGCCTTCCCGCGCCGCGATGCGGCTGATCTCGGTGGTGCTGGTGCTGGCATGGGACGCCCTACGAATTGGCGTGTTCTCGGATGATCTGCCGCCGCTCACCGACGTGCTGCCGCTGCTCGTGTGCGTCTGGACGCGCGATCGACTGGCGCTCGTGAGCATGGCGCTCGCCATCGCGGCGCTCGATGCGGTCGACATCTTCTGGATCTTGCCGGTGAATGCGCTCTCCTCCACCGCGAAGTGGTCCGCGTACATCGCGACCCTCGTGAACATCACCGTCGAGGCGGCGGTGGTGCATGCGATCATCGACCTTCGGGGGGCCTACGAGGCCTCGCTCGAGCGTGCGCGCCGAGCCACGGAGCAGGTGCGGGCCCAGGCGCGGGAGCTCGAGGCCCAGTCCGAGGTGCTGCGGGCCGCCGACCGCAGCAAGACCGAGTTCCTCGGCACGCTGTCCCACGAGCTGCGCAACCCGCTCGCCGCCATTCGCCACGGGCTCGAGCTGCTCGATACCAAGGGCGAGACCGAAGCGAAGGCCCGGGCGGTGATCCGCCGCCAGCTCCAGCACCTGGTGCGGCTGGTCGACGACCTGCTCGATGTCAGCCGCATCGTCAGCAACAAGCTCCAGCTCTGCATCGAGCCGATCGAGCTGACGGTCGTGATCCAGCAGGCCGTGGACGCAGTGTCGCCCGAGCTCCACCGCGCGCGACACACGTTGAGCGTCGAGCTGCCACCTGCGCCGATCGTGCTCGACGCCGACCCCGATCGCCTGGTGCAGGTCGTCGTCAACCTGCTCGGCAATGCGGCCCGCTATACGCCCGCCGGCGGCCGCATCGGCGTGTCGGTGCACGCGGCCGATGGCATGGCCACGATCTCGGTCACCGACACGGGCATTGGCCTCCGCCCCGAGGACCTCCAGCGCGTGTTCGAGCGGTTCACCCAGATCGGCGAGCCCGGCCGCGGCGGCCTTGGCATCGGGCTCGCGCTGGTCGACACGATCGTTCGCATGCATGGCGGACACGTGGTGGCGCACAGCGAGGGCGAGGGCCGTGGCTGCCGCTTCGAGGTGTACCTGCCGCTGGTCGCGACCGCGACCGCGAGCACCGGGGCCTAGGCCGCCAAAGATTAGAGGAACCCCACCGCGCAGGCGTTGGCCACCAGGCGCCCCCAGTCGCCCGTGCCAGGGAGGCTCATGTGGCCCGTGCCATTGAGGTAGACGACCTTGAAGTCGGGGCGGTAGGCGACGGCGATCGTGCCGTCGTCGTAGGTGGCGTCCTGGATGCCCATCCCCTGCAGCACCACGCCGGTGTCGTAGATGCTCTCGCCGTACGCCGCGATGCCCGTGTGGATTGCCGAGGTGCCATCCCCTGCATAGCTCACGGCCGCGAAGCTCACATTGCCCGCGGTGGACACCGGCGAGTAGGCGGCCATCATGATCGTCGACGTGGACAGGCCGGTGGATGGCGCATAGTCGGTGGCAATGCCCAGCACCACGTTGCTGCCCCCGTCCACGAACGCGGCCAGCGCAGTGCCGACGCCCACGCTGTCCGCGTAGGCGAAGTTGGGGTGGGTGAACACGCAGTCGTGGCTCGCCTCGAGCTGCATGAGCGTGGGAGTGACCGAGCGAGCATCGATGTAGTCGACGGGCCCGCCGGTGATGGCCGCGATGTTTCCACGGAATCCGGCGTCGTCGTCGTCCGCGACGAGGTAGCCGATGCGGATCGGTGCACAAGCGCCGGGACCGGCCCCGCTGCAGCGATGGTAGAGCTCCACGGTGCAGTCGGCGGCACACCCGTTGCCGTCCATGACGTCGCCGTCGTCGCACGCCTCGTCGCCCGACAGCACGCCATCGCCACACGGGCTCGTGCACACCGAGGGCATGATCCCCGTGCACTCGAAGCCTTCGTCGACGATGCAGGCGGTGCAGCCGTCACCGTCGGTCGCGTTGCCGTCGTCGCAGCCTTCCTCGGCCACTGCGATCCCGTCGCCGCAGGACGGCGTGCAGGTGCTCGGCTGCCCCACGCACTGGAAGCCAGGCTCCTCGTCGCACGCTTCGCTGCAGCCATCGCCCGGCTCCACATTACCGTCGTCGCAGGCCTCGACGCCCGAGATCATGCCGTCGCCGCAGCCCTCGGGCGGGCCGTCGCTGCTCTCGCCGTCGCTCCCCGTGTCGGTGGTCGGGTCGCCGCTGGTGCTCGTGGAGTCCGCGGCCGTCGGATCGGCACCGGTGCTGGTCGGGTCGTCGCCGGTGCTCGTGGAGTCGGCGGTCTCGAGGGTGTCACCGCTGGTAGGCCCGGGCGCGAGCGTGGCGCCCTCGAACGGTGGGGCATCAGGGTGGAAGCACCCCGACGCGAGGCCGAGCACGAGGAGCGGTGCGACGACGATGCGAGCCCCCATCACCGTCGACTCTACCAGACTCGCGCAGCCGCGCCGCCACGCCGCCACGCTACGGCGTGCGCAGCTCCTGCCCGGCGCTCAGCACCAGCCGCGGGAACGAGTCTTGTAGGGCCGCCGCCACTGCAACGAGCTCGCGCACCGTCACGCCTTCGGGCACGAGGATCACGGTCTCCTTGCTCGGATAGTTCTTCTTGATCTCGCGGGCCAGCGCCTTGAGCGGGGCCACGCCGTCCACCCGATGCTCTCGCGCGTAGCGGGGGTCGGTGGCGGTCACGTGGTACTGCCCTGGCGCCACCTTGATGGTGAGCCCGAGCGCGGCCGAGCCCTGGCGCAGCTCCACGCCGCGCGGCGGCACCAGGAAGAACGTGAGCGCGCGCAGGCTGCTGCGCGAGTTGTTGACGAGCAGCGCGAGCTGGGGCGGCTGCACTGGGCGGGTCTCGGCCGCCGCGTAGGCGACCTGCATGAGCGTGGCCGCGGGCAGATCCTGGTGGGCCGCCAAGAGCACGCGCGTGGGGATCTCCACCGCGAACGACGTGGACTCCACCGCGGACTCGAGCCAGCTGCGCCCGAATGCGTCGTAGAGGACCGCCGGGCAGCCGCTCACGCACTCGGCCGCGATCGTCGCATCGGTGACGCTGCCCTGCTGCAGCTGCGCGACGCTGCGATCGAAGATCTGCACGCCCTCGAGCGTGACGGTGACGAGCATGCCCGCCTCGACCCCACCGCCGTCGGCCACGGGTAGCTGCTCGCTGCCCATCGCATCGTTGACATGGTTGACCACCACGGTGGTGAAGCCCTGCAAGCGCTCGAGCCGGGCGCGATCGTCGGTGGAGGACGGCACGGTCTTCGAGGGCGCCGCCGCGTCGGAGCGCACGGCGAGCCACGAGGACAGCGCCGCCGCCACGAGCGCTCCCACGGCCATTGATGCCCGGATCGCCATCTAGAGCTCCTCCACGGGAAACGCGAGCCACGGGTCCACGATGCCCTCCACGATCGGTGCGCTGGCGTCGGAGAGCCCGAGCGCACGGCTCTCGAGACGCTCGGCCACCACCTCGCGGCCGGGCGGGTCGCCCCCGATGATCTCGGGCAAGAGCGTGGTCATGCCCACCACCGCGAAGCGACCGTCGCGCTCGCGCGTGGCCACGTAGAGCCGGAACGGGTCGCGCTCGCAGTCCAGCCGCACCAGCGACCCACCGCCCAGCCCCTCGTGGGCCTCGAGCGCCAGGCCCTCGGCCACCGCCTGCATGCCGCCTTGCCACAGGCCCAGCTTGCGCAGGCGCTCGGTCGCCACCGTCGCGACTTGGTCCACGAGCGGGTCGATCGGCTGCGAGCTCACCGACGTGCACGCGGCCCCGCGAATCAGGGTCGCGTAGCGCTCCACCTCGTCGACGAAGCGGCGCTGCACACGACGCGGATCGGCGTGATCGGCCAGCTCCGACGGCAGCGCCTCGAGGATGGCCGCCGGCGAGCCGCCGGCCAGCCACACGAGCAGATAGAACGCGTCCCAGCCCGCGAGCTGGTCGGCCGTCTCCACGCACTGGCTGGTGCTCGCCTCCACGCAGTGCACGAAGCTCTGCGCCGAGCGCTCGGGCGCCGGTGCAGAGGGCAGCTTGACCACGATTGGGTCCTTCTTGCAGGCCGCCGCCGACGCCAACAGCGAGAGCGTGAGCGCGGCATGGACGAGCCGGCGACGGCGGGGCGAAGATGAGATCACGGCGCAACGACGCTAGCAGAGCGCCAGCGGGCGGGGCAAAGAAGCGGCGGAGGGCCCGAGGCATGCACGCATCGGGCGTTCAGGTCGGCTCGCGGGGCGCACGGGCGCGCGTGGTGGGTCGTCGAAAATTTTCGTGAGAGCGCCCGCCATGAAAAGCAGGAGACCGTGGGTGTCCTCCAAACCTCCGCCTCGGCGGCCGGGCCTTCGCTCGCCGCTGCGCTCTCCCCTGCTGCGCTGGCCCCTGCTGCCGTGCACTGGTCCGCCCCCGACGGCGCCGCCACGCTCTTGCACGGCGACAGCCTCGAGCTGCTCGCCGCGCTGCCCGATGCATCGTTCGACCTCGTGTTCGCCGACCCGCCCTATTTCCTGAGCAACGGCGGCAGCACGTGCCAGAGCGGCCGCCGCGTGAAGGTGGACAAGGGCGGCTGGGACAAGAGCCGCGGCGCCGACGACAACCATGCGTTCAACTTGCGGTGGCTCGGTGCCTGCCAGCGCCTGCTCAAGCCACACGGGACGATCTGGGTGTCGGGCACGAGCCACGTGATCTACAGCGTGGGCTTTGCGATGCAGCAGCTCGGATTCAAGCTGCTCAACGAGATCGTGTGGGAGAAGCCCAACCCGCCGCCGAACCTCTCGTGCCGGTATTTCACGCACGCGACCGAGACGCTCCTCTGGGCCGCACGCGAGCGCAAGAGCAAGCACCACTTCGCATACGCGAGGATGCGCGAGCAGAACGGCGGCAAGCAGATGAAGTCGGTGTGGCGGATGACCGCGCCCGGCAAGGGCGAGAAGCAGCACGGCAAGCACCCCACCCAGAAGCCGCTGGCGCTGCTCGAGCGGGTGATCGAGGCCGCATGTCCGCCGAGCGGCGCGGTGCTCGATCCGTTCAACGGCAGCGGCACCACCGGCGTCGCGGCGGTGCGGGCGGGACACGTGTACGTGGGGATCGATCAGCAGGCGGAGTACCTCGAGCTCTCGCGCAAGCGCCTGGTGGACGAAAGGCCGGCGTGGGCCGGCAAGGCGCGGCTGCGGCTGGCGTAGCTCGAGCTGCTGGGCGAGCCTTGACAGCTCGACGAGATCCGAAGTCACAACGACGAAACCGGCCCGGCTCCACCATGGGAGCCGAGCCGGCCGTCCATTCGGGCACTTTGGCCGCGAGCTACTTGCTCTTCTGCGTGTTCTTCGCCTGCTCGAGCGCGATCTCCCGGATCGCGCTGAACGAGCTGGCATTGCTCGCACCGTCGATCGCCTTGACGGCTAGCTCGGTGGTCTGCTTGCGCGCGGCTTCGAGGCCCTTGGTGAGCTCCTCGATCTGCGCGTCCTGCTTGGCGATCTGATCCTGCAGCGACTGGATCTTGAGCTCCAGCACGCGCTGGATCGCCTCGTTGTCCTTCTTCTTGAGGTCGGCCTGCGTCTTGGTCTGGCGCTTGGCGATGCCGGTGCCCTCGGCCTCGGCCTTCTTGGTCGCCGTCTCGAGCTCGGCTTCGAACGAGTCGGACTTCTTGGTCAGCTCGCCCAGCTCCTTCTCGCGCTCGGCGATCGCCTTCTCGCGCTCGGCCCACTCGCTGCGCTTGCGCTCCTCGAGGTCGGCCAGCTCCTGCGCGAACGCCTTGCGGGCCTGCTCGATCGAGTCCGTCTCGGCCTTGTGCTGGCGCTCGGTGTCGTACTTGTACTCCTGGGCGTCGCGCTGACGCGACTTCTTGAGCTGTGCGGCGCCTTCCTTGGACTTGGCGACGTGCTCGTCCTGCTCCTTCTTCCAGGCCGTCCGCGCCGTGGTCATCTCCTTGTCGGACGTCTTGCGCTTCTCGGACAGCTCGGCCTCGGCCGCCTTCGAGGTCTCGCCGTATTGTTTGACGAGCGTGTCGAGCGTGTCGGGGCCGACGGTGATGCCGTGCAGCGTCTTGAGCTGCTCGATGAAGCCGTCGGCCTCGCTGCGCAGCCGGTGGAGCACGGTGGCCTCGGCCGAGAGCGCGCTCTGCAGCGAGCTGCTGCTCTCGCCGATGCTGATCTTGAGCGCCTTGAGCCGCTCGACGATGTCGGAGATGCTGAGCTCGTCCCCGTCGCCGCCGCCCCCGTCGCCGCCGCCCGCCGGCGCCGATGCGCCCCCGGACTCGGACCCGCCCCCGCTCGCCTTGGCGGCCTTGAGCTCCTTGGCAAGCTGGTTGTAGGCCGTCACGAGCTCTTGCTTGGTGTTCTTGGTGGATACCTTGGTCGTGGCCATGGTGATCACGCTCCTGCGCCGCTCTGGGGACGCTTGAAGGCCTGCTCGGCCAAGCCCTGCGACTTGGCGATGGTGGCGTCGAGCTTGGTGTTGAGGTCGGCGATGAGGGCGGACTGCCGGGCGATGCGCTCCTCGAGCGTCTGCACCTTGAGCTCGAACACCTTCACATTGGCGTCGTGCTCCTTCTCGAGCATCTCGAGCTCGAACTTGGCCTCGCGGTTGACCGCGGCGATGGCCTTGTCGCGCGCCTTGTTGCTGCCGGCTTCGAGCTCGGCGGCGAGGCCCGCCACCTTGGTGCGCAGCTGCTCGATCTCGGCGTTGCGCTTGTCGAGCGCCTTCTCGCGGGCGGCCCAGTCCTTGCCCTTGACCGCTTCCTCGTCGGCGAGCTTGCGGTCGATCACGGTGCGCTTGACGACGTTCTCGTCGGCCTCGATCTTGGAGAGCTGCTCGCGCGTGTACTTGTGCTCCTCTTCGGCCTGCTGGCGCTCCTTGGCCTGCGCCGCCTCGTACTCGGTCTGGGCGGCCTCGGCCTCCGCGCTCTCGCGCTGCCACTGCTCGCGCAGCGCCGCCTGCTCGTCGGTGAGCTGCTTGCGCGCCTGCTGCGACTGCTCGGCCAGCGCGGCGAGCTTCTGCTGGCTATCTTGCTTGAGGATGGCGAGCGCCTCGGCCGCAACGACGGTGGAGCGCAGCTGCTCGAGCCGCTGCGATTCCACCTCGATTGCGCGCCGCAGCTCGCCCAGCTTGCTCGACTCGGTCTCGAGCTGCGCCGCGATTCCTTCCACCGAGCTGCCGAAGCCGAGCTGCAGCTTGGCGAGGCTGTTGATGATGGTCTCGACGGTGTAGCCCGCCGCGCGATCCACCACTTCGCGGTCCTTGACCTGCACGGCCTCTTCGGCCTTGGTGGAAATCTGCGAGGCTCGCTGCTCGTGCGTTCGAAGGAGCTGGTTGAACTCCTTCTGGATCTCTTCTCGGGTCTTGGGTTCGTGCACCACGGCCATGGGCCTTCCCCTTTTTGGGAATGGATTCGATCGATTGGGACCGCGGCTCACCACGAGGCCGCGGCACACTACGATTGACGAATGGCGCGTATCGTAATCGCACCGGTCGGAGCGAAACCAGCCCTCCTGCTGACACCGGATGTCATGAGCCGCCGGCGGGCACGAGCCGAACCTCGGCCCCGAGCTCGGCGAGCCGTGCCATCAGGCCCTCGGCCTGCTCGCGCGGCACCCCGGCCGCGACCCGGCAGGGCAGCGACCGCAAGCGTCCCAACAGCTCGCGGACCGGCGTTCGCGTGATGCCTCGCAGCGCCACGGCAAGCGGCAGGCTCACCCCCGGGCAGGCGACCAGCGTGACGTCGACGCGGGCGGCAGACGTGGGCTCCACGGTGGTGGAGGTGGCCGTGGAAGCGGGGGTGGATGGCCGTTCCGAGGCTGCTGCGGCGCTTCGGGGTGTCGAAGGCGCGGAAACGGCCTTCGAAGGCGACGGCCCAGGAGCGGGAGCGGGAACGGGAGCAACAGCAGCGGGAACAACAGCAGCGGGAGCAACGGGGGCAGAAGCCCCCGGCGCAGCCACTGCAGGCTTGCCGGCCTCGGTCGCGACGGGTGGGCTGGTCGTGCGTGCAGCAGCGCTGGTCGCAGGCTCGTGCGCGTTCTTCGTGGACGGCCCGGCTCCCTTCGGGCTCGCGCCGGTCGTCGCCGGGACCCCGAGCTCGCGGCGGACCTCGGCCAAGAGCTCCGCCAGCACCTGCGCCCCGAGCTGCTGCCCCACCAGCTCCTGGAAGCACCCCTCGAGCAACGCGGGAAGCTCGCACGCATACGTGCGCTCGATGCCTTCGCCCGCGTAGCGATCGCCCAGCACCACCTGCCCGCCCCTCAAGACGACGAACGTGGTGTGCCCCGGCCATGCCGATGATCGCTTCGACCAACGGTGTACGTGACCGTCGTGCAGCAGCCGCTCGATCTCGTCCTCGCGCTCGTCCACCATGGATTTACTTGGCCGTGGTTACCCGAGCCATGCCAAGATGTCCACCCTCGATGGCCGACCCCGACCCGGCTTCCATGATCGAGCCCATATTGAAGGGGCTCCGCGAGCACCACCCCGACGCCACCTACGAGCTCGACTGGTCGACCCCCGAGGAGATGATCGTCGGCACCACGCTGGCGGCCCAGTGCACCGACGAGCGCGTCAACCGGGTGACCAAGACGCTGTTCGTCAAGTACCCGAGCCCGCAGGCGTTCGCCGACGCCGATTTCGACGAGCTGGCCGAGGACCTCAAGCCCACCGGGTTCTTCCGCCAGAAGGCGCAGACCGTGCAGACGATCTGTCGCGCGCTGGTGGAGCGGTTCGGCGGCAAGGTGCCCCGCACCATCGAGGAGCTCACCTCCATCCCCGGCATCGCGCGCAAGTCCGCCAACGTGGTGCTCAACTGCTGCTTCGATCTGCCCACCGGCGTCATCGTCGACACCCACGTGCAGCGGGTCAGCCAGCGCATGGGGCTCTCGACCAACACCACGCCCGAGAAGATCGAGGTCGATCTGATGCGCGTGGTGCCCAAGGACGCGTGGACGTTCTTCGGGCCCGCGATGGTGCTCCACGGCCGCTACACGTGCACCGCCAAGGAGCCCGCGTGCGCACGCTGCCCGTTCCTCGACTTCTGCCCGCGCAAGGGCGTCGACGGCCCGCGGCCCGCGGCCGCCCCGGCTCCGCCTCCGCCGCGCCACTTCACCGGCGTTCGCAAGGTCGTGCAGGCCGACGGCTCGGTGCGGCCGCTCGGCTCCGCGACCACGCCATCCTCCGGCGCCGCGATCCCGCTGCCCGCGGCCAAGCCCGCGTCCGCCATCGACCCGTGGATCGAGACGCTCGCCGAGCCGATGGACCAGTCGTGGTTCCTCCAGCTCTGTGACTTCGTCGAGCGCGAGCGGGCCGAGCACCAGGTGTTCCCGCCGCGCGCCGAGGTGTTCTCGGCCTACACGCTCACGCCGCTCGCCAACATCAAGGTGATGATCCTCGGCCAGGACCCGTACCACGACGACGGCCAGGCCCACGGGCTCAGCTTCTCGGTCAAGCCCGGGGTCGCGATCCCGCCGTCGCTGCGCAACATGTACAAGGAGCTGCGCGACGACCTCGGCATCGAGGCGCCGACGCACGGGAGCCTCGTGCGGTGGGCCGAGCAAGGGGTGATGCTGCTCAACGCGGTGCTCACCGTGCGCGCGCACGAGCCGGCCTCGCACGCGGGCCAGGGCTGGGAGCGCTTCACCGACGCGACCATCCAGGCGGTGAGTCGCGAGCGCGACCACGTGGTGTTCCTCCTCTGGGGCAAGCACGCGCAGAAGAAGGCCAAGCTCATCGACCGCAAGAAGCACACGATCCTCGAGGCCAACCACCCCTCGCCACTCTCCGCACGCCAGGGGTTCTTCGGCAGCAAGCCGTTCTCCGGCGCCAACGCGGCGCTCGAGCGCAAGGGGCAGGCCCCGATCGACTGGCGACCGTAGGCGGGACTGGCGGTGTAGCGACCGACACGCCCCTCGCACCCGGTGATCGAGCGTGTGATGCAACCCATGGCGCGACAGCGCGAGCTCGCGCGGCTCGGCTTGACGCCCTCGCTTCGCCGTCGCATTCCTCCGCCGAAGCGTACGAGGAACCATGACGAAGATCGCCCTGTCGACCCTGGCACCGGCCATGCTGGCCGCGGCCCTCATCCCCACCGCGGCCGAGGCCTCCAACTATCCGCCCAGCTATGCCGTGTGCGGGATCGAGGATCACATCGTCACGGGTCCGTTCGAGCTCATCAAGGAGACCGTCGATCCGTCGGATGGCCACGCCTACCTCACGGTGGCCTATGACGGCTACCTGCGCGACTGGTACGCCGACGACGACATCAACCTCTGGATCCGCCTCAACGGCCACGACGTGTTCGTGCCCGCCAGCCCCGGCACCTACGACGACGCCTACGCGTTCTTCGACTCGGGCCCGCGCGACTGCCGATGGTGTCCGCCCAACCCGCCGGAGTACCTCGCGGGGGGCTGCGAGGGCGTGACGCTGCCGCCCTACTCGAGCGGCACCTGGGTCTGCAACGAGCCCACCGCCACCGAGCAGCACCTCTTCTACTGGGCGTTCGACGAGTGGGACGACCAGAACGCGTGGGACATCGAGGTCGCCGCCGAGGCCAACGGCCAGTGGGACAGCAACTGGGGCAACAACTTCTACGGGCGCTTCGAGCCGCGCAACAGCTGCTCCTAGCACCGAACGGCGCTGCGCGCGAATGTGAGCGTTCGGACGTGCCGCGCTCGCGCGCGCGACCACGCGGGGCCAGCGAGCGGGGCCCGGAGCATGTAGCCTCCCGGCCGTGCCGCACGTGGTGTACGCGCTGTTCGATGACCCCGAGGCCGGAGACCGGGTCCGCGCCGAGCTCTCGCGCGGGGGCAAGGACGGCCCCGGCCTCGACGTGCGACCGCACGAGCGCCACCTCGACGCCAACCAGCTTCCCGAGGGCGCGACCACGTTCGGGCGCAACATGGTGGTCACCACTGCGATCGCCTGCGTGTTCTTCACGGTGACGGGCCTGGTGGTGGGCGCCTACGACCTGGTGCTCGGCGTGGGCCCGTTCATGGGCGTGGTGATCGGTCTCATCACCGGCCTCGTCATCGGCGTGTTCACGGCGATGCAGGCCGGCACCCGCGTGGCCAAGCCGCCCTTGCTCGCGCTCGCGCCCCGCCTGCCGCAGGGCGCGGTGCTGCTCACCATCGAGATCGACACCCGCCGCGAGGCCGAGCGCATCGTCGAGCAGCTCGACGAGCGCGGGGCCGCGACCACCGGCATCTGCTGACGCCCGTCGTCCACTCTCTCGTCCCCTGCCCCTTCACCATGAGCTCGCGACCGCACGCACGACCCCTGCTGATCGGCCTCCTCTTGCTCGCTGCATGCGGCGGCGAGGAGTCCGGCTCGGCCGATCCCTCGCCCTCCGGTGACACGCCGGCCAAGGCCGATCCGCCCGCCTCCGACGCGACCAAGACCACGGCCGACGGTGGTGCCGCGGCCGACGGCGGTGCCGCGGCCGACGGCGGTGCCGCGGCCGACGGCGGTGCCGCGGCCGACGACGGCGACGTGGTGCTCGACGGCGACGCACCCGAGCCAGGCAAGGCTCCCGGCAAGCTGGTCCCGCCCCCCGCCGAGTCGCTCACCGTCCACGCGCTCGCCTCGTTCGAGGTCGTCACCATCTACACCGAGCCCAACCTCACCTCCACCAAGCTCGGCTACCTCCGCTTCGGGCACCGCACCATGGTCACGCCCAAGCTCGCCGATCAGGGCGAGGGCTGCCCCAAGGGCTGGTACCAGCTCCCCGCCGGCGGCTACACGTGCGCCAGCAAGGGCCTCACCGTCGACGCCGACAAGGAGCCCTACATGTACCATCCGCCGCCGCGGCCGCGCATCGAGGACCCGATGCCGTACGACTACGGCGCGGTCGTGCGCGACGGCACGGAGACCTGGTGGCGCCCCGCCGATGCGCTCGAGCGCGAGCTGGCGGCCGAGAAATTCCGCATCCTGCAAGCGCAGCAGGCCGAGGCCGAAGCGGCAGCAGCAGCACTGGCTGCCGCCAACGGCGACCCACCGCCGCCGACCAAGAAGCGACCCACGCCCAAGCAGCCCGACGCGCCCGCGACCGACGACGGTGACGGGGGCGATGGTGGTGCAGCCGACGACGGTGCTGCGGCCGGGCCCGCGCTGCCGGGCCTCGACGAGCCCGACGAGCCCGCCGAGCCCGCCGCTCCGCCCACCGAGGAGGAGCTCGCCGAGCAACGTCGTCGCGAGGCCGAGGCCAAGGCCAAGGCCGAGGAAGAGCGCCTGCGCAAGGAAGAGGAGCGCAAGGAGCGGCTCGCCAAGATGGGCAAGCTGCCGCTGCACCCCGAGCATCCGTTCCTCGAGCGCGGCTTCACCATCACCACCCCGCTCAAGGTCTCCGACCAGGGCAAGTCGTGGTGGCGCACCAGTCGTGGCGGCTACATCGAGAGCAGCAAGATCGCCAAGAAGGGGCGACCCGAGACGATCGCGCTCGGCGTACAGCTCCCCGAGGGCACCGGCTTCCCGTTCGGCTTCGTCGACGACAAGGCCGCCGTGATGAAGAAGAACGAGGACGGCAGCCTGAAGTTCGTGAAGTCGGTACCCCGCCGCACGTTCGTGGGCGGCACCGAGGAAGTGGAGATCGGCGGCCGGCTCTACGTGCACACCACCGAGGACACCTACGTGCGCGTCTCGGATCTGCGCATGGCCGTGCCCCAGCCGGTGCCCGAGGACCTCGGCGGCCAGGGCCGCTGGATCGACGTCGACCTCGGCAAGCAGCTCCTGGTCGCCTACGAGGGCGAGAAGCCCGTGTTCACCACGCTGGTATCGACCGGCCGCAAGGGCACCAAGGACGAGCCGTTCGAGACGCCCAAGGGGACGTTCCGGATCGTCACCAAGCACATCTCCTCTTCGATGGATGGGAACACGGCCTCCGACGGCAACTACTCGATCCAGGACGTGCCGTGGGCGATGTTCTTCCAGGGCAACTATGCGCTGCACGGCGCGTTCTGGCACAACGGGTTCGGCTCGCGGAAGAGCCACGGCTGCATCAACCTGCCCGTCGGCGACGCGCGCTGGCTGTTCTGGTGGGTGGGCCCGGAGCTGCCCGAGGGCTGGCACGGCGCCGCGGCGCGCGAGGGCTCGCCGGGCAGCGTGGTGGTGGTGCGCTGACGCGAGCGCCTCGGCGCGTCACGCCGATCGCGACCGCCGCGGCTTGCCCGGGCGCGAGCGCTTGGCGACCGGTCTCGTCGGAGCCTGCGTAGGGTCGGGCGCGGGCACGCGGTCGGGCACGGGTGCAGCAGGCAGGCCGAGCGCCGCGCAGGCGGCCTCGATGGCGGTCGGCTGGACCTGCTCGAACGGCATGTCGGCGAGCTCGACGGTGCAGTCCGACATCCCGCCGATCGCCACGATCGCCCGGATGCGGGCCGAAAGCGGCGGGTTCGGGCCGACCAGCAGGGTCATGAGCCGACGCCGCCACTCGAGCATGCGGACGGCGAGGTCGAGCTCACCGAGCAGGGGGAGGTTCTGGACCAGCATGACGAGGACCTCGCGGTTGCGAAAGAGCAGCGCGAAGTGTTCGGCGAGCAGGGCGCGGGGCTCCAGCCGCGGGCCGGCCTCGCGCGCGACGATGAAGGCCTCGAGCTCGTCGACCAGCGGCGCGACGATGCTCCGAACCAGCGCCTCGCGCGAGTCGAAGTGGTAGTAGAGGGCAGGCTTGGTGATGCCGAGCTGCTCGGCGATGTCGCGCAGGCTCGTCTGCTGCACCCCCTGGCGCACGAACAGCTCGCGCGCGACCGCTTGGATCCGAGCCTTGGTGTCCGAGGGCCTCGTCTTGGGCACGGCCCAGGATATCGACTTACCGGAAAGTAAGGCTTGAAACCCCCGCGAGTTGTGCTTACCTATCGGTAAGTAAGGAGGCGTCCATGCGCATCTTGATCTCGGGGGCCAGCATCGCCGGGCCCGTGCTGGCCTATTGGCTGGTGAAGTACGGCTTTCGGCCCACGGTGGTCGAGCGGGCGCCGACGCTGCGCAAGGCCGGCGGCCACGCGGTGGACCTGTTCCGGCCGGCCATCGACATCGTCGAGCGCATGGGGTTGCTGGCCCGGATCGAGGACCGGCGCACCAACACCGACCGCCTCACGATCTTGCGCGAGAGCGGGGGGCGGCGCATCGACGTCGACGTCCACCGGATCATGAGCGTCGTGTCCGCGCGCCACGTCGAGATCATGCGCGACGACCTGAGCGAGATCTTCTACGAAGCGTCCCGCGACGACGTCGAGTACGTGTTCGGCGACTCGATCGCGGCGCTCGCCGAGGACGCGACCGGCGTCGACGTGACGTTCGAACGCGGCGCCCCGCGACGGTTCGACCTCGTGATCGGGGCCGACGGCCTGCACTCGAACGTGCGCCGGCTGGTGTTCGGCGACGAGCGGCGGTTCTCGGCGTTCATCGGGGCGTACCTCGCGGTGATGACCGTGCCCAACTACCTCGAGCTCGAGAACCGCGCGCTCGTGGTCGGCGGCGTGGGGCGCATGGCGGCGCTCTACAGCGCGCAGCACATGGACGACGCGCGGGCGATCTTCATGTTTCGCAGCCCGCACGAGCTCGAGGTGCACCACCGCGACGTCGCGCGGCAGAAGGCGCTGCTCCGCGAGCGGTTCGCGGGCATGAGCGGCGAGGTAGCCCGCATGCTCGAGGAGCTCGACCGCACCCCGGCGTTCTACTTCGACTCGATCACGCAGCTTCGCATGGACACGTGGTCGCGCGGGCGCGTGAGCCTGGCCGGCGACGCCGGCTACTGTCCGGGGCCGGCCGTGGGCGGCAGCACGAGCCTGGCGATCGTCGGGGCCCACGTGCTCGCCGGCGAGCTGGCGGCGGCCGGCGGAGATCATGTGCGGGGCTTTGCCGCCTACGAACAGGCGCTGCTGACCTACGTGCAACACAGCCGGAAGTTCGCGCTGGCGGCCGCCAAGCAGCTCGTCCCGAGCACCCGCCGGGGGCTGTGGCTGTTCGCCCAGCTCGCGTGGCTGCTCGACCACACCCCGAAGCCGCTGCTGCGCGGGCTGGCGAGCCTCAGCGGCAGCACGATGCGGATGCACGACACCGTGGAGGTGAAGGACTACTCGCAGCGGGTGGTTCGTCCGGCGGCCTCCGGCGAGCCGCATGCGGCTGAAGGCGCTTCCATGGGCCACTGAGGCCCGAGTCCCGTCACGGCCGTGACTTCGCGAGCGGTCGACGGGCAGCGTCCGCCGATCCGCCGGGGCTCGGGCGCCGTACCTTTGGTAGTCTGCCAAGCCATGCAGTCCGGCGATGTGATCGCGGGGCGCTTCGTCGTCGAAGACGTCGCGGGCGTGGGGGCCATGGGCACGGTCTACCGCTGCCGCGATCGCGAGAGCGGGGAGCTGGCGGCCGTCAAGCTGCTCGGACGCCTCACGCTCGATCATGCGCGCCGGTTCGAGCGCGAGGCGTGGATCCTCTCCGAGCTCGATCACCCCGGCATCGTGCGCTACCTCGGCCACGGGCTCACCACGGCAGGCGGGCAATTCCTGGCGATGGAGTGGCTCGAGGGCGAGGACCTCAGCCGCCGCCTGCGTCGCGAGCCGCTCACGCTCGAGGACCTCGTGGGCCTGTGCCGCCAGGTGGCCGATGCGCTCGCCCACGCCCACCGCCGCGGCATCGTGCACCGCGACATCAAGCCCGCCAACCTGTTCCTCGCCGACGGCAACCTACGGCGGGTCAAGCTGCTCGACTTCGGCGTGGCCCGCTTCGCCCAGCCCGCGCTCGACGCGACGCAGATCGGCGTGACGATCGGGACCCCGAGCTACATGTCGCCCGAGCAGGCCCGCGGCGACGCCGAGCTCGACGCCCGCGCCGACGTGTTCTCGCTCGGCTGCGTGCTGTTCGAGTGCCTGGTGGGCCGGCCCCCGTTCGTGGCCGACTCGCTGGTCGCGATCCTCGCCAAGATCCTGCTCGAGGAAGTGCCGAGAGTCGGTGAGCTGCGCAGCGACGTGGATCCGCGGCTGGCGGCGCTCATCGCCCGCATGCTCGAGAAGGAGCCCTCGCGACGAATCCCCGACATGACCGCGCTCGCCCGCGAGCTCGGGCGCCTGTCCGACTCCGACGAGGTGATCGAGTCGCCCCAGCCCGAGCGCGCGGCCCAGCTCACCTCGGAAGAGCATCGCCTGCTCTGCGTGGTGGTCACCACGCCGGTCAAGCGCGTCTCGACGCTCAGCGATGACATCGACGCCACGCTCACCGCGACGCCCGGCGACGAGCCCCAGAGTCCCTTCTCCAGCACGCTGTCGCGGTTCGGCGGGCGCGTGGAGCAGCTCGCCGATGGCTCGTTCGTGGCCGTGGTGCAGAGCCGCAGCGCCGCCAACGATCAGGCCGGCGCGGCGGCCAGCGCTGCGCTGGCGCTGCGCTCGTCGCTGCCCGGCGTGCGCGTGGCCGTGGCCACCGGGCGCGGCGTGGTGGCCGGACGACTGCCGGTGGGTGAGGTCATCGATCGCGCGGTGATGCTGCTGCGGACCAGCGGCGACGTGACCTCGGCAGGGACGATCCGGCTCGACGACACCACCTCGGCGCTGCTCGCCGCCCGCTTCGTGGTGGAGCGCGACCCCAAGGGGCTCTTGCTGGTGAGCGAGCGCAACAGCGACGCGGGCGGGCGCACGCTGCTCGGTCGCCCGACGCCGTGCGTGGGGCGGCAGACCGAGCTCGTGCTGCTCGAGTCGCTCTACGAGACCTGCACGTCCGAGCCGCGTGCTCAGGTGGTGCTGGTCACCGGACCGGCGGGCATGGGCAAGTCGCGGCTCCATCACGAGCTGCTCCGCCGGCTCGAGCAGCGCGACGCGAGCGCGACGGTGATCGTGGCGCGCGGCAACCCGGTGGGGGCCGGCTCCGCGTTCGGCCTGCTCGCCCCGGCGCTGCAGCGCCTGTTCGGGGTGCAGGAGAGCGAGCCCGACGAGGAGCTCCGCAACAAGCTCTTGCAGCGCGTGGGCCTGCACGTGCCCGAGCCGATGCGCCAGCGCGTGGCCGAGTTCCTGGGCGAGCTCGTGGGCGTGCCGTTCGAGGCCGAGCACAGCGTGCAGCTCACCGCCGCGCGGCAGGACGCGCGGCTGTTGGGCGACCAGATGCAGCGCGCATTCGAGGACTTCCTCGCCCACGAGTGCGAGGCCCATCCCGTGATCCTCGTGCTCGAAGATCTGCACTGGGGCGACTTGCCCACGGTGCGCTACGTGGATGGGGCGCTGCGGGCCCTCGCCGATCGCCCGCTGTTCGTGCTCGCGCTCGGTCGACCCTCGGTGCACGAGACGTTCCCAGGGCTGTGGGAGGGTCGCGAGCTGCAAGAGGTGCGGCTGCGGCCGCTGTCGAGGCGTGCCGCGAGCGAGCTGCTCCAGCAGGCGCTCGGCCGCGACATCGAGCCCGCCGAGCTCGACCGGCTGGTGCAGCAGGCCGAGGGCAACGCGTTCTACCTCGAGGAGCTGGCCCGTGCGGTGGCCGAGGGGCGCAGCAAGAGCCTGCCGGACTCGGTGCTCGCGATGGTGGAGGCCCGGCTCGAGGAGCTCGGTGTCGACGAGCGTCGCCTGCTGCGGGCGGCCAGTGTGTTCGGCAGCACGTTCTGGGCCGCCGGGGTGGCCGCGCTGCTCGGCCGCGACCGCGACGCCACGGTATCCGAGGTCGAGGAGCGGCTGCAGTCGCTGGTGGCCCACGAGCTGGTGGAGCGGCGGCGGAGCAGCCGCTTCCCCGGGCAGCAAGAGCTCGCGTTCCGGCACTCGCTCGTGCGCGAGGCCGCGTACGCGATGCTCTCGGTGGGCGATCGCACGCTCGGTCATCGCCTGGCCGCGCAGTGGCTCGAGGACGTGGGCGAGACCGATCCCATGGTGCTCGCCGCTCATCTGCTCGAGGGCCAGGAGCCGACCCGTGCTGCCCGCTGGCTCGGCCGCGCTGCCGAGCTCGCGCTCGGGGGCAACGACTTCGCCGCGGCCGTGGAGCTCGCGCGCCGGGGCCTGCAGTCGGCGACCGACGACGAGCAGCGCGGGCAGCTCTTGTTGCTCGAAGCCGAGGCGTGCCGCTGGCGGGGTCAGCTCGCCGAGGCCGCCCGGGCCGCCCGCACCGCCGCCGGCGTGCTCGCCCCGGGCACGGCCCCCTGGTACCGCAGCTTCGAGTCCGCGGTGACGGCCGAGAGCCGGCTCGACGACTTCGACGGTGCGGTGCGCCGCTACGAGGCGCTCCTGGCCGCGACGCCCGATGTCGAGGCCGCTGGTGCGCGAGCGATCGCGCTCTGTGCCACGGCACGGGTGCTGTTCCAGGGCGGGCGCTACGACCTCGCCGAGGAGCTGATGGCGGAGATCTGCCTGGCCGCGGAGGATCCCGAGCGTGTGGGCCCGCGGGCGCTGGCGGAGGCGCAGCGGCTGCGGGGTGCGAGAGCCCGGCACGTGGGCGACGTGGCGGGGGATCTGCGGTGGTATGCCGCGTCGCTGCAGGCGTTCGAGGAGGCCGGTGACGCGCGGCAAGCCTGCAACGCGCGGGTGAGCGTGGGGTTCTCGTGGTTCGAGGCCGGTGATCTCGAGACTGCACGCGAGGAGCTCGAGCGTGCGCGCCGCGACTCGGCGCGCATGCGGCTGCAGACCGTGGACTCGCGCGCGCGGCAGAACCTCGCGCAGGTGCTCGCCGCCGAGGGCCGACTCGAGGAGGCCGAGGCCATGCTCGATGGGGTGCTCGCCGAGAGCCTCGAGCAGAACGACGTGCGCTTCGCCGGCTGGACGCGGATCTACCTGGCCAACGTCGCCTGCGCGCGTGGGGCTCACGAGCGCGCGGTGGAGGCAGCGACGATCGCCGCGGAGGATCTCGCCGGCAGCCCGCCCGCGAGAGCGGGGGCGCTGGCCGTGCTCGCGCGCGCGAGCGCGGCCCGGGGAGCGGGAGCGGTCGCGCTACGGGCCTCGGCCGAGGCCCTGGAGGTGCTGGAGGGGCTCGGGGGGCTCGAGGAGTTCGAATCGCTGGTTCGGCTCGCGCGGATCGAAGCGCTGCTCGCGGTGGGGGATCGAGCCGCAGCGGCGGACGTGGCGAAGGTGGCGCGGCAACGGGTGGAAGCGCGAGCGGGCGCGTTCTCCGAGCCGCGATTGCAGGTGTCGTTCACCACGCGGCTGCCCGAGAATCGGAGGACCCTGGAGCTCGCCACCGAGCTGGTGGACGCGTAGAAAGGCCCATGCACGCGAGCATTCCGAAGGTGAGAGGCCTGCCGCTGCTCGGGGTCGCCCTGAAGTTCGGTCCCGCGTGGGCGCGCGAGATGCAGCGGCGGCACGGAGACGTCTTCGCGCTCGAGCTGCCGGGGAACAACGGTGGCGTGATGGTGGTGCACCCCGACGACGTCCGCGCGGCGCTCACCGACAAGAAGGACGAGATCACGCGCCAGGCCTTCCCCACGGACAACCTGCTCGCCCGCGCGACCGGGGACGGCATCATCACGCGACGCGGCGCCGAGTGGGTGGAGCGGCGCGAGATGATGCAGCCGAGCTTCCGGCGCCAGCGCATGAACGAGCTCGTCCCGATCATGCTCGCGGAGATCGACCGGCTGCTCGACTCGCTCGATCGCCGGTTCGTGCGGGACGGGCGAGCATTCGACGCCCAGCCGGAGATGAACATGCTCACGCTCGGCGTGCTGATCCGGGCGCTGTTCAGCACCAGCGCGAGCGAGGCCGACTTCGAGATGGCTCGCGACGCGGTGGAGCTGACCATGAGGTCGCTGGTCTTCAGCCCGTTCGTGCTCGGCAAGCGCCGCATGTACGAGCAGGGCAGCCGCGCGTTCGAGCAGGTGGCGGCGCGCATGCTTCGCCACCGTCGCGAGACGCCTCCCGACGACTGGCCGCGAGACCTGCTCTCCGCGATGCTGGAGATGCGAGATGGCGAGGGCCGTGGCCTCGGCGACACGAGCATTCGCTTCGAGCTGACGGGCCTGCTCATCGCCGGCAAGGAGACGTCGGCCATCACGCTCTCGTGGCTGCTCGGGCTGCTCGAGCGCCACCCCGACGTGAAGCGCAGGCTCGTGGACGAGGTCGATGCGGTGCTCGGAGGCAGGCCGCCGACCGCGGACGATCTCCCGCAGCTACGCAACGTTCGCATGGCGCTGCAGGAGACGCTCCGGTGCCACACGCCGGTGTGGATCCTGTTCCCGCGCGAGGCCGCGAACGACGTGACGCTGGGCGGGCATGCGATCGCGAAGGGCACGCGGATCTGGGTGAGCCCGTATGCCACGCACCATCACCCCGAGTTCTGGGAGCGCCCCGACGAGTTCGATCCGGAGCGTTTCGCCGGCGAGAACGAGGATGCGCCGGTGGCCCATCGCTATGCGTATCTACCGTTCGGTCGCGGCCCTCGGCTCTGCCTCGGCAACCGCTTCGCCATGATGGAGATGACGCTGTTCATCGCGCGGCTGCTCCAGCGATACGACGTGCAGTGGGCCGGGCGCCGGGCGCTGGCCTCGAAGGTCGTCTTCAACACGTTCCTCCCGAAGGAAGTACCGATCCGGCTCGCGCCGCGGGGCTGACGAGCCACTGACGCGCGGATTTTCGGCAGTGCTCCCGAGCATCGGTGTGTGCTACACCGGCTCACGGAGTGCCCATGCTCGTCGTCCACGTCCAGGTCCATGTTCACGAGGGATCGATCGAGGCCTTCAAGGCGGCCACGGTGATCAATGCGAAGGCCAGCGTGAAGGAGCCGGGAATCGCACGCTTCGACGTGATCCAGCAGCAGGACGATCCCACCCGCTTCGTGCTCGTCGAGGTCTACCGCACCGCTGACGCCCCGGCGGCGCACAAGAACACCGCTCACTACCAAGTCTGGCGCGATGCGGTGGCCGACATGATGGCGACGCCGCGTACGAGCGTGAAGTACGGCAACGTGTTTCCAGGTGACGGTGGTTGGTAGGCGGGCGCCATGAAGGAGTGGGAGTTCGCTACTGCCGATCGGATCGTGTTCGGGGTGGGAGCTGCCAAGCGCCTCGGCGAGCTGGCTGCGCCCTTGGGGCGCAAGGCGCTGGTCGTGACGGGTGGGAACCCCGAGCGGTTCGGTGGTGTGCTCGCCACGCTGGGGGCTGCGGGTGTGGCTCATGCCCGGTGGCAGATCCCCGGTGAGCCCACGGTCGAGGAGGTCGAGCAGGCGGTGGTGCACGCTCGCGAGGCGGGCTGCGACGTAGTGATCGGGCTCGGTGGCGGGAGTGCCGTCGATGCCGCCAAGGCCATTGCAGCGCTTCTGACCAATCCCGGTGCTGCGCTCGACTACCTCGAGGTGATCGGCAAGGGCCGGAGCCTCACCGTGCCTGCGCTGCCGATCGTGGCGGTGCCTACCACGGCGGGAACAGGATCGGAGGTCACGCGCAATGCGGTGCTCAAGTCCACCGAGCACCGCGTGAAGGTGAGCCTGCGCAGCCCTTACATGCTGCCCACGGTGACGCTGGTGGATCCCGAGCTGACCCGCTCGGTACCCGCAGCGATCACTGCCGACACGGGCCTCGATGCACTCACGCAAGTCATCGAGCCGTTCGTGTCGATCGCCGCGAACCCGCTCACCGATTCACTGTGCCGCGAGGGGATTCGCCGGGGCGCGCGATCGCTGCGACGGGCGTGGACCGACGGCGAGGATCTCGCGGCCCGCACCGATCTTTCGATCACGAGCCTCATGGGAGGCCTCGCCCTAGCCAATGCGAAGCTCGGAGCAGTACACGGCTTCGCCGGCCCACTCGGCGGCAAGTACCCTGCCCCACACGGAGCCGTGTGTGCCCGCCTCCTGCCGGGCGTGATGGAGGCCAACGTCGCGTTCGCTCGCGAACGAACGGACGACGCGTGGGCAGCCGAGGTGCTGACCCGTTACGAAGAGGTCGCGCAGCTGCTCACCGGTCGCGCCGACGCTACGATCGAGCACGGCTGCGCCTGGATACGCGAGCTCGTCGACGCCCTGGGCATCCGCCCGCTCTCCGCGTTCGGCCTACGCCGAGAGGACCTACCGACGGTGGTCGACGAATCGATGCGCAGCTCGTCGATGAAGGGCAACCCGTTCGTGCTGCCCGCGGACGTGCTCACCGCGGTGCTCGAGCAGGTGCTATAGCGCTCGGATCTCGATGTTGCACTCGGCCAACTCGTCGAGGAAGGCGGATAGAACGCCAATTCTCGTCATCGCCGAGAGCTTCCCAGCCGCTGCTAGAAGTTGTCCGGCAGCCCGCCCAAGAAACCTCGAATGAAGGCCTCGGACAAGCACTGCAACGGCGCCCCTTGGATGGGCCTTGGGGCAGGAATGCGCCCTACCCGAGTCGTCCCTCTTTGCGTTCGCGAGACGACCACCAACCGCTGGTCATCGTCCGCGAGGTTCAAGCCATCGAGCACCGCAGGGTTGTGGGTGGTCACCACCACCTGTTTGTCTTGCATCTTGGCGAGCTCCACGACTTCCTTCATCAGCCTTGCACACAGCCGTGGGTTGAGAGAAGCGTCGATGTTGTCGATCGCGAAGAACGTCGGCGCATCGGGGCTCAGTAGGAGCGTGTAATAGAACAACAGGAACAGGAAGCCCTCGTTCGCGCTGCGTTGATCGAGCAGAACATCGGAGGGAAGGTGGCGATCGCAGATGCTCAGCCGATGCTCGCCTGGACCGAGGTCACTCGGGATTTCGAAGCCGGAGAACCAGTCGATCAACGAAAGGCGACGGTTCAGCTCTTCGAGAATTTCGGCATTGCCTACCTGCTTGAGCGCACGAAGGTGGGAAAACAGGCCCTCCCCGTTGATGCCAATGGGCAGGATCTGCCCCTCTTTCTGAAAAGCCCTGAGCGCAGTGTTTTCGGGCGAAAAGACGAGGAATCGGCTCAGCTCGGGAAGCGGACGCTCGTCGAACTGCTCCTCGTGCTCCCTCGGTATTCGGAGGCCGGTCTCCGCCCGTCCCCGACTACCATGTCGAAGCCGTAGGTTGGCTTCCTGAACGAATAGGTCGATGCGAGCCGAATCGAGATCACCAAAGATCGCTTCCCACCGCGGCACGGAGGATGACTCGTCCGCGATCATGTGCAGGACGACGGACTGGTCGCCATCTCCACGGATCGCCATGCGCATGAGCCTAGGAGCAATCTCTGCGAACGCGGGCCGCATCAACCGAGGCTCTGTGCTTCGGATGCCCCGCGGGGCCAAGAACTCGTGATCCAATCTCACCGCATACGCCGCTGACGCGAACGCGATCGCCTCCAGGATGTTGCTCTTGCCGCAGCCGTTCTCGCCGATGAGCACCGTCACCTGGCCGAGCTCGAGCTTCAGGCGCTCGATCGACTTGAAGCCCTCGATCTCGATCTCGCGGATCAACGGTCGGTCACTCCTCTCGTCTGCGTGTTGGCACAGCACTCCCCCCTGCGAAACGGGTGACCGAGGCCCACCAGCTCGGGCTCATGCCCTACCCTTTCAGATCCCGACCATGTGCCTGCCCCCCGGTCGGCTCCCGGCTCGCCTACCTCTTGGAGGGCTCCACCGAGCCCATCGCCAGGTCCTCGGATCTCGGCGGGCATGTGACTCGAGCACCGATTGAGGTCAACTGACCTCAGAAAACGCAAGCTCCCTGCGCTAGTTGAGGTCAACTGACAGCTTTGCCTAAAAAGGCGCGTAATCGGGCTGATTTCTGGGCATGGCGGGGATTTCTTGGGCAGCGGAATCGGCCTCTCGCGCCTCGATTTCGTCCGCAGCGCGCGCAGGGGCGAACCCGGGCTCGACCCCTAGCTCGCGCATGGAGTGCGTGAGCACGGTGAGGTTGTAGCAGAGCACCTTGAGCAGGACCTCGTTCACCTGCGCGGTGAAGTGCTTGGACCGTACGGCCGCGCCGAACTTCCGCTTGATGGCGGAGAAGGTGGTCTCGCTGTTCGAGCGCTTGTGGTAGTGGCTCAAGAACTCGTCGCGGTGGAGCGAGTAGGTGAGCCACATGCGGCGCCACGCCTCGGAGCCGTCGCTCTTGCTGTTCTTCTTGAAGCTCACGTAGGGCACCGCGCCCACGGCCTCGATTGCCGCGAGATTGGCATGGGAGAGGTAGGCCTTGTCGCCGCTCACCTCCCGCACGTCGAAGCGCCGGGCCGTGCGCTCCACGAGGCTCGGCATCTCGGGGGAGTCGTGCGAGTCGCCGTCGGTCACCGTGACGGCCGCGATCACGTTGGTCTTGACCCCGACGCTCGCGTGCGCCTTGACCCACGCCTGCCGCTTCACCTCGCGACCCCACTTCACATCGAACCAGCGGGTGTAGGTCGACGTCGAGAACCCCGTGGCATCGACCGCGAAGTCGTGCTCGATCTCCGCGAGCGGCGAGGCCGATGCTTCGATGAGCGAGGTGAGCAGCGGCGTCAGATCCTCGCGCTTCAGGTACGCGAAAAGCGAGTTGTAGTGGGCCGCGTGGTCGATGTGGCCCTTGGCCTGGCACTCGCGGATGTCCGTGGTGGCGCGGCGGCCAGACATGCCCGTGTAGACCTTCATCGCTGCGCCGTAGACCACGTCGGCGAGGGGCAACGGCGGACGTCCGCGCCCCTCGTGACGCGGCTGCACGATGCCCTCGCACAAGCCCCGCAGGAGCGCCTGGACGGTCTCCTTCTCGCCGCACTGCGCCGCGTTGTAGCGGGCCCAGTCCTGCCGGTAGGTCACGCGCATGACCTCCGTGGTCTCCACGCTGCCGTCGGGGTGCACGACCTCGTGGCGCACGTACGCCACCGCCCACTGGTGCTTGCACTTGACGGCCCGCGTCTCGTGGTCGAGGCACGTGCAGGAGCCCTCGCGCGGGTCCACGAGGTAGTGGCCGGCGTGCGTCTGCGAGGGCACCAGCCACAGCGCGCCCTTGCACTTGAGTCGCTTGTCCTTCGCGATCTCGAAGCCCTTGAGCTGCCGTGCATCCATGCTCTCATCTTACTTAGCTAAGGATGATTGTCTAGGTCTTCTTGCATACGTTGACGCCCGGCGCTACGGTGGAGCGCATGGCAGAGATCACGATCAAGGTCCCGGGGTACCGGTGCGAGCGGTGCGATCACGAGTGGATCGCCCGGCAGCCGCGCAACGCGCCCCCAGCCAAGGGGAAGAAGGCGGCCAAAGCGGCAAAGCCGCGCCAGTGCCCCAAGTGCAAGAGCGCTTGGTGGGACACGCCGCCCGCGAACGCATAGCGCGCAAGTGTCCAACCACACGGGTGTCAACTGTTGGCAAACCGCTGGCCGGCGGTATAAAGTTGTGCTCGTGGCGGGACTCGAACCCGCAAACCGTCCAGGTCGCCCGATTGCAAGTCGGGTGCGTTTACCAGTTTCGCCACACGAGCAGAGGCACGGTCAGGACTCGAACCTGTGGGGTTTCCGTTGCAAGGGGTGCCCCCTCCAAGCCGTGCCAAGTGTTGACTAGCGCGCCTCTGGCGCGCTGCCCGAGACCCCGTGATGCTCCAACATCACGGGGTTTCCCTTATGTGGTGGGGCTCGGGCTGCTCCCTTGACCATCGTTTCCTGGCCTGTTTCCCGGCTTGTCCCCCCTTTCCCCGATTTTTCGGATCTCCGGCAAGAAAACTGTTGCCGTTGATTCTTAACCCACTTATCATCTGTCAACGGTAGCACGCTGGCTACCGCGTAGCGCCGTGCGTCGGTGGATACGAGCCTCATGAGGCCATCGTACCATTCACATGGCAGCTCAGTCAACAAGCCCCGCGGACAAACCAAAAACCATGCCAATGGTGTGCATGGCGGAAACCTAATTAGTTGTTAATACTTACGAATTGACAGTGATGCGGCACTCTTCGCAGAAGGCAATGCGAGGTCTTGCGAACGGCCGCCGAGGACTCGTGCGACCTGGGAGCCAGCCCCGGTGCCTCGCACCGGGGCGTCGCACATCCCGTCATTCCCGCTTGGCCACGATCGCGTGGCCAAACTCGGCCGCGTACGCGTAGGCCACCTGCACGTGGATCAGCACGCCGCCCCACATCGGCTGGCGCCTGTCGTCGTGGCAGAGCCAGCACCGGCCCGAGTCGAGCGTCTCGAAGCGGAAGTCGATGAGGCCGGCGCGGCCGGTCTCCACGACCCCGACGTCTCCGAGGGCACCCGAGGCGCGCTCGCTGGTCACGAACTCGCCGGGGTCGGGCTTGTCCTCGTCCTCGCCGGCACACCGGCACCACGACACCGGCTCGATCGGCGGGTGGCGGTAGAAGGGGTCGACCCACGGCCACGTGCCGGCCTCGACCAGCACGCGCTTGAGGTTCTTGGGGCCCGTGGCGAGCAGCCGAGCGGACGACGCGAGGCACCCGAGCTGCGCGTCCATGGCGATGCTCGCCACGGCACGGCGTGCTGCGACGATGCACGCGGCCATGCTGGGGAGCTTGCCCCACGCGAACAACTGCAAGCCCACGACGGCCCACAGGATGAACCAGCGATGGTTGAGCCCCTCGACCGCGAGGTCGGCGGGTAGGTGAGCGGGGATGTCGTCGGTGGGCGGGCGGTCGAGCGGCGGGAGCCCAAGGGCGACACGGAGGGCGACTACGAGGTCGGTCGCGCGGAGAAGATCGGCATGTTCCATGCGCTCACCGTGACCGACGGACCTCCAGGATTCTAGATGCGATATCGCGCGCGGTTATCATCGGCCGTGCCCAAGGTGACGCCCGAGGAGCTTCGGACGCGTGTGGCCGAGCGCATCCGCGAAGCCGCGAAACGCAAGGGCTTCACCCTCGCCGACCTCGCATCTCGGGCCGAAGTGAGCGAGGCCGGCCTCTACCTCGCTCTCAGCGGGAAGTCGGGTCCGTCGATCGACTTCGTGGCCAAGGTCGCGATGGCCCTCGACATCGACCCGAGCGCGCTGGTCAAGCCGCAACGCAAGCCTCGATCACGCTCGACGTGAGGTCACGATTTTGCGGGCAGCGCCGGGTTTTCCTGGGCAACCGCTACTTGCTGGGCAAAGCCGTCAACTGACCTCAGAAAACGCTCCACCCTTGCCCTCTCGAAGGTCCCAGGACATCCGCCACCGCTCCGCCCTTGCCCTTCCGGATGTCCCGGGACATCCAAAAACGCAGGACCCTTGCCCTGGCTGAGGTCGACTGACCTCAGGAAACGCTCCACCCTTGCGTTCCCGAAGGTCCCAGGACCTCCGCCACCGCTTCAGCTCTCTCCTGGCGCGGATCCCGACACTCATCCGATCGCGCTCCACCCGCCCCGGCGAGCCGAACGCCGCCCATCTCGACCTCCCATCCCCCACAACGCCGAAGGGCCCGAGACACCTCGTGCCCCGAGCCCCCCGCTCGACGTCGATCCCGAAGGGCCGCGCTCAGCCCTCCATGATCTCCTTCTCCTTCTTCCCAATCAGATCGTCCGCCGCCTTGATCTCCTTGTCGGTCAGCGTCTGCACCTTCTCGAGGCCCTTCTTGAGGTCGTCCTCGGAGATGTCGCGGTCCTTCTCCGCTTCCTTGAGCAGATCGTTCGCATCGCGCCGCGCCTGCCGGATCGCGACCTTGGCGTCCTCGCCGGCCTTGTGCACCTGCTTGACGAGATCCTTGCGCCGCTCTTCGGTCAAGGCGGGAATCGGCACCCGCACGATCACCCCGTCGTTGCTCGCGTTGAGCCCGAGCTGCGAGTTGTTGATGGCCCGCTCGATCGCGGCGATGTTGTTGCGATCGTAGGGCTTGACCACGAGCAGCCGGGCGTCGGCCACGCTGACGGTGGCGGCCTGCTTGAGCGGGAGCTGGGTGCCGTAGCTGTCGACCTTCACGTCGTCGAGCAGCGCGGGGTTGGCCCGGCCCGTGCGCACCCGACCGAGCTCCTTCTTGAGCCGGTCCAGCGCCTTGTCCATCCCATCCTTCGCCAGATCCTCCGCTTCTCGCAGCATCGCTCTCTTGCTCCTGATTGGGGTCAGCTCGCCAGCTTCTCGTTGGCCACCAGGGTGCCCACCGGCTCGCCGCACACGACGCGCCGAATGTTACCCCGGGTCCGCAGGTTGAACACGATGATGGGCAGATCGTTGTCCTTGCCCAGGGACGTGGCAGTGCTGTCCATGACCTGGAGGCCACGCGCGAGCACCTCCATGTAGGTCAGCCGCTCGAACCGCACCGCGTCGGGGTGCCGGGCCGGGTCCTTGTCGTAGACGCCGTCGACCTTGGTCGCCTTGAGCATCACCTCGGCCCCGATCTCCAGGGCCCGCAGCGCGCCCGCCGTGTCGGTGGTGAAGTAGGGGTTGCCGGTGCCCGCGGCGAGGATCACCACCTCGCCCTCGTCGAGGTGCTGCATGGCCAGCCGCTGCGCATAGGTGTCGCACACGGTCTTCATCGGGATCGCCGACATCACCCGCGCCTTCACCCCCGCGTGCCGCAGCGCGTCTTCCATGGCCAGCGAGTTGATCACCGTGCCCAGCATGCCCATCGAGTCGGCCATGGCGCGGTCCATGCCCTCGGAGGCCGCGCTCACGCCCCGGAAGATGTTGCCCGCACCGATCACCACGCCCACGCGCGCGCCGAGCTCGACCACCTCGCGCAGCTCCTCGGCGACCTCGCGCAGCACCTTGGGATCGATGCCGTGGCCACGATCACCCTGCAGGGCCTCGCCAGACAGCTTGAGCAGGATCCTTCGGTAGCGGAGGGTGGGCTCGGTCATGGCGGATCCTCTCCAAGCGGCCCTTCGTACGAGGGTCTCGCGCGCCCGGGCCGGTGCGCGCGAGACCTCCGCCCGACCTCAGCCGCCGGAGGCGGCGACCTGGGCCGCGACCTCGGCCGCGAAGTTCTCTTCCTTCTTGGCCAGGCCCTCGCCGAGCTCGTAGCGCACGAACCGGCGGATCTGCACGTTCTCGCCGAGCTTGGCGACCAGCTCCTGCTGGAGCTGCTCGATCGTCCGCTTGCTGTTCTCGGGCCCGTTCTTGACGAACACCTGCTCGAGCAGCACGCGCTCGGAGTAGAACTTGTTGATCTGCCCGTCGACGATCTTGTCGACGATCTTCTCGGGCTTGCCCTCGGCCAGCGCCTTCTCGCGCAGGAGCGCCCGCTCCTTCTCGACCGAGGTCGTGTCCATGTCCTCGCGGCGCACGGCATCGGGCGCCATGGCGGCGATCTGCATGGCCACGTCGCCACAGAACTGCCGGAACGCCTCGTTCTTGCCCACGAAGTCGGTCTCGCAGTTGACCTCGAGCAGCACGCCCACCCGGTTGTTGGAGTGGATGTACGAGACCACGGCGCCCTCGGTGGCCGCGCGCCCTGCCTTCTTGGCGGCCTTGGCCAGGCCGTTCTTGCGCAGGTACTCGGTGGCCTTGTCGAGGTCGCCATCGACCTCTTGCAGCGCCTTCTTGCAGTCCATGAGCCCCGCTCCGGTGGACTCGCGGAGCTCCTTGATGAGTGCAGCGTTGACTTGTGCCATCTCGCTCGTCTCCTCTCGGCTCGGCTCAGTTCTCGTCGGTCGGCGGAGGCGGTGCCGCGGCAGCCTCCTCCTCGGGAGTGGCGGCCGCTTCGGGCGTGGGCAGGTTGCCGCGCCGCGACACGAGCTCGACCCGCGGCCCGTCGCCGCCCGTCATCACGCGGATGGTCTCGGGGGCCTCGTCGTCGGACGAGCTGTGCACCGCGCGCTGCTTGCCGATGCGGCCGCCCTCGATGCAGGCGTCGGCGATGCGGGTGCAGAACAGCTTGATCGAGCGGATCGCGTCGTCGTTGCCCGGGATCACGTGGGCGATGAGATCGGGGTTGGCGTTGGTGTCGGCCACCGCCACCACGGGGATCCCCAGCCGGTTGGCCTCGCTGAGCGCGATGTACTCCTTGGCGGGATCGATCACGAAGATCGCCCCGGGGAGCTTGGGCATGTCCTTGATGCCGCCGAGGTTGCGCTCGAGCTTGAGGCGCAGCCGCTCCATGCGGAGCACCTCCTTCTTGGTGAGCTTGTCGTGGGTGCCGTCCTCGGCCATGCGCTCGAGCCCGCGCAGCTTGTCCACGGACTGCCGCACGGTCTTCCAGTTGGTGAGCGTGCCGCCGAGCCACCGCGAGGCCACATAGAACTGCCCCGCACGCTGCGCCTCGGCCACCATCACGTCGGCCGCCTGCTTCTTGGTGCCCACGAACAGCACGGGGCTGCCGTCGGCGGCGATGTTGCGGATGAAGTTGTACGCGCGGCGGAACAGCACCGCCGTCTGCTGCAGGTCGATGATGTGCACCCCGTTGCGGGCCCCGTAGATGAACGGCTTCATCTTGGGGTTCCAGCGATCGGTGCGGTGCCCGAAGTGGACCCCGGCCTCGAGCAGCTGGCGGACGGTGATGATGCGTTGGGATTGATCGAGGGCCGCGCTGTCGGCGGTCTCGCTGGTCGTCGCTTCCATTGTCGGTCTCCTTTGGCGTTGTGCTTCTGCCCCCGTCATCGGTGCTCGCCAAGCCGTCGCTCCCTCCCCCGGGTCTCCCCAGGGTTGGTGGACGACGACCACGCCACGAGCCCCTCGAGGGGCATGAGTCGTTGAATGAAAAGGCGGCAGTTCGTAGCACGGCGGCCAAAGACCCGACAAGCGCGCCTTGGCGCATGCCCAGGCACATGCCTGACGTACTGACCTCACGCACTGGCCCTACGCACTGCCTTACGCACTGGCCTGCGCTAAGAGCGCCTGCGCGTCCCCATGGCCTGCGGGCCACCTTGCGCTATCGTTGGCCCCGCATGACTGCCACGCGCTTGCTGGCCGCTGCGCTCGGGCTCGGCTCGGTCCTCGGGATCAGCTGTTACTCGGAGCCACGGCCGCCTTCCACGTATCGCTACGCCTGCGAAGCCGACGACGACTGCAACCCCAACGAGATGTGCCGTCGCGGCCTGTGCGAACGACCGTGCACCCAGCTCGAGGTTGCGGCCGGTGCAGCCACCGACGAGGACGCGAGCGACGATCCCTGCCCGCTGACCTCGGGCTACGCCGCGTGCTTCAACGGCGCGTGCGCAAACACCTGTGCCGTGGGCTCGGACTTCTGCGCGAACGGTCAGGAGTGCATCGACCTCAGTGCGCTCGGCATCGACGTGGGCGGCGGCAGCAGCAACCCGTTCGGTGGCGGCTCGGACGATCCGATCGGCATCTGCGGGATCAAGTGCGAGCCCGGCGACGAGATCTGCCCCGACAGCGAGGTCTGCCTGATGGGCTTTTGCGCGATCGACTGCTCGACGGGCCAGGTGTGCCCCGACGACCTGGAGTGCTTCTTCGGCGTGTGCATCCCGGCCGAGGGCCTGCCCTCGGCCGAGGGCAGCTCGAGCGAGGCCGGCTCGAGCAGCGACGGCTCGGGCACGGAGACCGGGGCCTCCGACACCGGCGCCACCGGAATGGGGTCCGAACCCGCCGACGACGAGGAGCGACGATGATGGGACCCCGCTGGCTCGCCCTTCCCCTCGCGGTGCTCACCGGCTGCGCCACCATCACGGGCTGCGCCACCGGCAGCGGCTACGCCACCGCGACGGCGCCCCACATGCTGTCGGCCGATCTCCACATCGGCTCGCTCGACGATCGCACCAGCTTCGAGCTCGACGACTCCAACGCTTCGCTCGATGGGCGATCCGCCCCCGACGAGGGCGTCGAGGAGGGCGAGGAGCTCGACGACCTCGACGAGCGCGTCGACACGCCCAAGCAGCAGCGCACCCGCAGGTTGCTCTATCGCCTGGGCCTCGGTGCGATCGGCTTTGGCATCGTGGGCACGGTCGGCTTCGGTATCGGTGGCCGCATCGTGCAGGCGCAGATGAAGCACGGCTACGAGGATGGCGACCTCACGCGCAAGCGCGAGGACCAGCTCTCCACCGCCGGCAACGTGATGAACGCCCTGGCGATCACCAGCGCGGTGATCGGCCTCGTCGGCGTGGTCACGGCCGCCACGGTGTACGGCATCGATCACGCGCGCTGCGGCGAGCTGCGCCCGCGTCGCAAGCAGTGCGCCGAGCGAGACGAGGGCTCGCACATCACCACGGGGCATCCGCCCGGCGCGGGGGCCACCGACACCGGTGACGCGCCCACTGGCGATGATGACGCGAGCGGGGCCACGGACGAAGCGGATGGCGCAGGCGAGCCGGGCAACGCGGGCGACGCGACGCCCGGAGCACCGAGCAGCACGGGCCCCGCTGCCGCGCCCTCACCCGGCGCCTCGGCCGGGCAGTAGCAGGCCCGCAAAATGGAAGCCGGCGTGGACGAGCCCTGGTCGCGGGTCTCGCCGCGCGTGCTGCTCCTCGGGGTGCTGCTGCTCTCGGCGATCGTCTACCTGCCCACGCTCAGCTTCGAGTTCGTCTACGACGATCACTGGACGATCCTCGCCAACGGCTTCCTGCGGCAGCCCGCCGACCTGCCGCTGCTGCTCGGCCCCGAGGCGCACGCGGCCAACGTGCCCGACGCGTTCCGGCCCACGCTCGTGGTGTTCGACATGGCGAGCTACCAGCTCCTGGGCGTGGACCCGTGGCGCCACCACGCGGCCTCGGTGCTGCTGCACGTGGGCGTGGTGGCGCTGCTCGCCGCATGGCTGCGCGGGCTCGGGGCCCCGCCTCCGATCTGGGCCGGCAGCGCAGCGCTGTTCGGCGTGATGGCGATCCATGCCGAGGCCGTCACCGTGGTCTCGTTCCACGAGGACCTCCTGGCCGCGGGTTTCGGGCTCGGGGCACTGGTGCTCGCCGATCGCAGCGGCCTGCGGACGCCGAAGGCCATGGTGCTCCTCGCGGCAGCGAGCGGCGTGCTCGTGCTCCTGGCCGCGGGCGCCAAGCTCAACGCCGTGGCGATGGTGGGCCTGTGGGTGCTCGCCCGCGGGCTCGCCCCGTGGGGCCGACCGCTCGTGCGCCGCGATCTGCCGGCCGCGCTCGGCCTCGTGCTCGGAGCAGGCCTCGCGCTCGCGCAGCAGTGGGCGATCCACGGCGGCGCCTCGCCCTACGCGGCCGACGACCCTCGGCTGGCGCTCGTGCGCCATGGCAGCTCGGCGGTGCTCGCCCGCAGCGTGCAGATCCACGTGGCCTACGTGCAGCAGATGCTGCTGCCGTTCGGGCTCTCGCCCGAGTACGTCGAGCGCCCCGATACCTGGTCCTCACCCGCTGCGCTCGCGGCCGCGGCGGTGCTGCTCGGCCTCTCGGGGGTGGGGCTCTGGGCTGCGTGGCGGCGGCGGGCCCCCGTGCTGGCGCTCGCCGTGCTCGGTGCGTTGGGCCTGGCGCTGCCCACCAGCAACCTCTGGCCCATGCCCAACCTCCGCGCCGATCGACTGATGTACGTGCCATCGATCGCAGTGGCGGTGGGCCTGGCCGCCGCGCTCGCGGCCCTCGGCCGCGCCTGGGCCACGCGGACCAGCGGCCTCTCGAGCTCCGCTCGCGCCGTGGCGCCGCTGGTCGCCGTGCTCGTCCTCCAGGGCGCGCTGGCCCAAGGCGCCAGCACCAGCTACCGCAGCGACACGCGGCTATGGGACACCGCGCTCCGTCGTGCCCCGGCCTCGGCCCGCGCCCATGCCGTGCGAGGCGAGCTCTACGTCGCCCAGCTGGGCGACGATCCCATGCTCGATCCGCGGATCATTGCGCGTGCGTCGACTCACTGCATGATCGCCCGGTGGCTGGACCCCGAGCAGGCGTTGCCGTGGCTGTGCGAGGCTCGGCTGGCCGCGGCTCGCCGTGACTGGCCCCGTGCCTACGACGGGCTCAGCCAGGCGCTCGCGGCCGGGATGCCCCGACGCGATCGGGTGCTGGCCTCGCTGGCCTCGGTCGCGCTCGATCATCCCGGCCATCCCTATGACGTCCGCATGGCGGAGGCTCGCGAGCTCGCAGATCGCGCTACCCGCGAGTACCCCTACTCTGCCCTGGCCCATGCGACCGCGGCAGGGATCCACCACCGCCTGGGCGACGCGGAACGAGCCCGCGATCTCTATGCCCGTGCAAGCGAGCTCCGCCCCGAGCGTTGGGACGTGGTGCTCGCCGGGGTGGAACTCGAGCTCGATCTCGGCCATGCTTCGGCGGCTCGCGCGGCCTGGGCTGCGCACGAGGATCTGCTCGAAGCCGCGGATCCTGCCCGCAGAGACCACGTTCGCCGCCGTCTGGCCGATGCGCAGCGGCTCCTCGACTAAGCCCTGATCCCCTTGCCCCTGGACTCCACCATGACCCGCAAGTTCTTCGCGCTCCTCGCCTTCGTCGCCCTGTCGATCGCCATCGGCGGAATGGCCTGCATCGAGACGCAGGAGACGATCGACGACAGCGACGAGACCGACGGCGCGACTTGATGTAGCCCCAGGGCTACGCTCTCAGCCGCCCGCAACGGCGCGGAGGCGGGTCACGAGGTCGGTCAGGCCCTTGCAGAGGTCCACGGAGGTCATGATGCCGACGAGGTCGGTGCCTTCGACGACGAGCGCGGCACCCACCCGGCGGTCGGCCATGGCGGTGGCGGCCTCGTCGAGGGGGTCGTCGGGGCCGACCACGAGGAGGTCGCGCGAGCAGAGCTCGCCGACCGTGGGGCCGATCTCGCCGGGCGCGTAGTCCAGGAAGGCCCGCACGCCCTGGAGATCGCGCTCGGAGAGCACGCCCACCAGGCGATCGCGATCCATCACCGGCAGGTGCCGGATCCCGAGCGCGTGCATGCGCTCGAGCGCCGAAGACGTGTCGGCCTGGGCACCGATCACCTCCGGCGCCGGGGTCATCACCGATCGAACCGTGGGGGTGAGCATCGATCCCATGCTTCCCCATTCCCGGGCGAGTGCTGCCCGCAGATGTTGCACCGGCTCTAGGCCGTATGCTCGAAGAGATCCGAGGTCAGCAGCGGGACGAAGCGGGGGGTGAGCTCCGGGTCGAGGTGGCACTGGGCCGGGCAGCCGCAGTGATCGAGGCGCAGGCCCGCCTGCTCCACGATGCGGCGCACGCCGTGCCGCAGGGTGGCGGCGGCCAACGGCGGCAGCGGGATGCCCGCTTCGGGCAGCTTCGACCACGGATCGTCGTCGCGTGGATCCCGGCCGAATGCGCGCAGCATGGCGCTGGCCTGGCCATCGGCGAGCACCTCGGCCAGCGCCCGACCGCGGGCAGGGGTCAGCCGACCCACCGCCAGGTGGACGTCGCGGATGTCGGCCGCGGCGATGTGGCGGGCGAGCGCCACGATGTCGGCCCGCTCTTGGTCGTGCACCACGGGCAGGAGCGGCCCGAGGTGCGCCGCGACCTCGATGTCGAGGCTGCGCAGGTGCTGGGCATGGAGGAGCAGCGCAGACGCGGGCTCGGCCGTGGGTCCCACCAGCGCGCGCTGGTGCGCAGGCCGCGGGTGAGCCAGCTCGAGCATGGTGGTGACGCCCCAGCGCCGGATCGACTGCACGAGCTCGCGACCCAGGACCACGGAGCCTCGCACCAGCACCCGCCGGCCTCGCTCGGCCAGCCATTCCACCGCGGGACGGGCCCATTCGGCGTCGTCGCGCTCCGTCAGGCGCAGCACCACCGTACGAGCCGGCTGGCCGCGAGCCTCGCGCTCACCCAGCGCGGCCCCGAGGGCCAGGCCCACGTCCTCATCGGCACCGGGAACCCGGGTAGCGCCTCGGCCTACCACCACAGCGAGGCCGTGGCAGGCATCGAACGCGTGAATGCAGCGGAACCCGGAACCCATGGCCAGAGCTGTACATATGAATAGCACCCTGGCATCCGTGGGCAAGGACTTCGTGAAACCCCACGTTCCACGGGCCTCGCCGCTTTCGGGGATGATGGCCGCCAGCGTGAACGTACGGCTTAGCAACTTGAGATCGTTAGGTTTTCCGCTTACGGCGACATTTGTGGTACAGGGGGTCGCCAGCGCATGAGTGGTAGCAAACCAGCGGGAGTCGAGCAGATCTTCGGCCACATCGACCCCGACGCGATGAAGGTCGTGCGCCGACTGCTCCAAGCCGGCCATGAGGCCTACCTGGTGGGCGGCTGCGTGCGCGACCTCTATCTGGGCCGTAGCCCCAAGGACTTCGACGTTGCCACCAGCGCCACGCCCGAGGCGATCCGCAAGGCGTTCCGCAACAGCCGGGTGATCGGCCGGCGCTTCAAGCTGGCCCACGTGTTCTTCGGCCCGAAGATCATCGAGACCAGCACGTTTCGCACCGCGCCGCAGCAGGCCGACGACGACGACCCGCTCATCACCCACGACAACGAGTGGGGCACGGTGGAGGACGACGCGCGCCGCCGCGACTTCACGATCAACGGGCTCTTCTACGACGTGGAGTCCCGGCGCGTGGTGGACTTCGTCGACGGGATCGAGGACCTCGATCGCGGGGTGGTGCGCACGATCGGCGACCCGGTGCTGCGCTTCCGCGAGGACCCGGTGCGGATGATCCGGGCGATCAAGTTCGCCGCGCGGCTCGACTTCGAGATCGAGCCCACCACCTGGCAAGCGCTGCTCGAGGTCGCGCCCGACATCGTGCGCAGCAGCCGGGCGCGCTTGCTGGAGGAGATCTACAAGCTCCTGCGCAGCGGGGCCTCGCGCCGCTGCTTCGAGCTGCTGCTCTCGGCGGGCCTCTTGCACCGGATCATGCCCGACTACACCGGCCAGTTCGGCCGGCGGGAGGACGGCGCCGAGGCGCTGCGGGCGGGGCTCGACCCTGCGAGCGCTCCGCTCGAGGACACCGACGCCGACGACGACGACGCCGACGACGACGCCGCACGGCTGCTCTGGCGCTTCCTCGACGCGCTCGACGACTACATCCGCCAGACCCGCGAAGACGTGGTCAACGGCGTGCTGCAGGCGGTGCTGTTTGCTCCGCTCGTGGCCGACGAGATGCTGCACGGCTCGCGGCAGGAGCTCGATCGGGCGATCGAGCTGGTGATGACCCCGGTGGGCGCGGCGTTCGGGGTGGCCCGGCGCGACCGCGAGCTGGCGCGGCAGATCCTCATGGCCCACCGCCGCATGACCGACCAGCGCCGACGCCGGCGTCGCAGCTCGCTGGCGCAGCGGCAGTACTTCCACGATGCGCTGATCTTCCTCGGCATCTCGGTCAAGGCGCTGGGCGACGACCAGGGCGAGCTGTCGCGCTGGAAGGCGCTGGCCGCCGCGCAGGACGAGCCCGCGCCGCCGCCTGCCAAGGCCGGCGAGAAGGCCGGCGAAAAGTCCGGTCGCAAGCGCTCGCGTCGGCGTCGCAGCGGGCGGCGCCCCAAGAAGGCCGACGGCGAGGGCCGCGAGGCTGCGCCGTCGCACGACGGGTGAGGCCGTGTCGCGAGGGCGAAAGCGGACGCGGCACGAGGCGGAGCACGAGCGGCTGCTCCACCGCGGCACGGTGGAGCACTATCGCGACACCGCGCTCTACGACTTCGAGTACGCCGACCGCGACAGGGACGTGTCGTGGTACCGGGCGCTGGCCCGGGTGCGCGCGCCCATCCGGCCGATCCTGGAGCTCGGGGCCGGCACCGGCCGCATCACGTGCCCGCTCGCGCGCGACGGGCACTCGGTCGTGGCGCTCGACAGCATGCAGCCGATGCTGGCGGCGCTGCGCAAGCGCGCCAAGGACGAGGAGCTCGAGGGCTCGATCCGCACGGTGGTGGCCGACATGCGCGCGCTGCCGGAGCCCGACGAGTCGATGGGGCTGGTGATCTCGCCGTTCAACGCGCTCATGCACCTCTACACCTGGCAGGATCTCCTGGCGTGCTTTCGCGAGGCGGCGCGCGTGCTGGTGCCGGGCGGCGCGCTCGCGTTCGACGTGGAGCTGCCCGATCTCGAGTGGCTGAACTGGGATGCCGACGAGCGCTATGCGGTGACGCCGTTCGTGCACCCCGAGAGCGGGACGCGGATGGTGTACTCGACCAACCACCGCTACGACCCGGGGTCGCAGGTCTGCCACATCCGCATCTACTACGACGACGCGCCGCCGCCCGGGCGCCGGTTCGTGGCCCCACCGCAGCCCCGCAAGCTGGTGCACCTGGCCCACCGCCAGATCTTCCCCGAGGAGCTGCGCATGCTGATCGCGACCGCAGGGCTCCGGCTCGACAGCCACACCGGGGACTTCGAGGGCGTGGCGCTGGGACCGGGCGTGCAATCGCAGGTGGTGATCGCGAGCAAGCCCAAGGACGGCGACGCTTTGGATACCGCGAGCGATCCGCCGGACGAAACACCGAGCGAGCCCTAGGTTTCAGGCAGGCCGCGCATTCGCGCTCGGGGCGCCAATGAGCGTGCGCGGGAACAGGCCGTGGCAGCCTCGCGTGAGCCAGGGCATGCGCCAGAGCGGACTACGCCAGAACCCAAGGAGGCAGACCTCACCCGCGCGCAGGCGCCCGTCGGCGATCTGGGCTAACGTGAAAGCCGTGCGTGCTCTGACTCGGTTGGTCGTCACGGCCCTGCTGGCGGGGGCCCCGGGCCTGGTCCACGCCGACCAGCTCACCTCGGAGCAGAGCGAAGGGGAGCGGGGCTACCTCGCGGTGGAGGAGCTGTCGTACGAGGCCATCGTCGACGCCTCCGACGGCTACTCGGCCACGCTGCGCCTGCGGACCGCGCTGCACAACTCGAGCAGCAACGCCCGCGACGCGGTGCACAGCATGGCGCTGCCGGCCACGGCCCAGCTCCGCAGCATCCGAGTGGCGCACGACGGCCAGTGGACCGACGGCGCGGGCACGATCATCCGCGACCAGCCCGAGCGACGCGACCCGGGCACGGTGTTCGCCCGCATGCTGCCGCCGGCCGAGCGCGGCGGCCTGCCGGCGGCCGAGCTGGTCGCGTTCGGGCTCGAGCCCAGCACCACCGTCCAGGTCGAGCTCGTGGTCACGGTGTACCCGCGGCTGCGCGGCAACAACTGGGAGCTCGACCTGCCCGCCCGCGGCCACGACCAGCCGAACCTCGCCCGCGACCGCCGGGTGCTGGTCAAGGGGCTGCGCAAGAACGAGCCGTTCTGGGCCGACGACACCAGCAACCGCGGCAAGCCCTACATCGTGACGAGCGGGCGCGATGGCATCGCGGTCAAGTGGCCGGCACACCTCGCCAAGCAGGCGCTGCTCGAGGGGCACTACGAGCTCTTGCCCGGGCCCGCGGGCTTCGACGACGGCGAGTTCCGGGTGTACCTGCGGCTCGGCCAGACCGCCCCGCCGAGGCCCGACCACGTGGTGCTGGCGGTCGATCGCTCGCTCTCGACGTCGTCGCTGCTGCAGGGGCAGACCCAGCGGATGTTCGCGGGGGTGCTCGACTCGCTGCCGGCCGGGGCCACGTTCGACGCGCTGGGGTTCGCCCGCACCGTGGTGCCGCTGGTCGAGGCCGAGCGCGGGCAGGCGCCCCGGGCCAGCGACGGGGCGGCTCGGGCGACGCTCCAGCGGGCGCTCGATGCCAACGAGCGCGAGCCGGGCACCGACCTCGTGGCGCTGCTCGTGACCGCGGTCGAGCGCAGCAAGGCGCAGAAGGCCAAGCGCCCGATGATCGTGGTGGTGACCGACGGGATGCTGCCGGTGAGCCTCGACGCCGAGCAGGTCAGCCGCGCGTTCGACAAGGCGGTGGGCCGCCGCGGCCGTCGCCCCGACGTGCTGTTCGTGGTCGACGACCCGCTGCTGGTGCGCTCGGGCCTCGATCCCTCGCACCCGATGGCTCGCATCGCCGCGGCCCTGGGCGCGCGCATCAGCCTCGAGACGGTGGGGCAGCTGCAAGGGCGGGCCGCCGATGCGGATCTGTTGGCTGCGCCGCGGGTGATGGGCAAGCTCGCGCTCGAGATGCCCGCGGGCATGGTGCTCGATCAGCCGCCGCCGAGCGGCCTGGTGGCGGGCAGCTTCGTGCTGCTCACCGGGCACTACGTGGGCAAGCCCGCGGCGGCGCTCGAGCTCGAGGGCGAGCTCGGGGGCGAGGCCGTCACGAGCCGCCTGCGCGCGAGCGAGCAGGAGCGGCTGCCGCAGGCCGTGGCCGCGGTGGTGGGGGGCAGCCCCGAGGAGGCGGCCGGCGAGGGCTTCGTGCGACCGCCGTGGTACGAGAGCGAGGACCAGCGCACCGCGGAGCTGGGCATCGCGCAGGCCGGGCGCGGCGGGGTGGAGCGCAAGGGCTACCTCGACCGCAAGATCTTCCGGCACTACCTGACCACGCGGGTGCTGCCGCGAGCGCGCGTCTGCTACAACCACTCGCTGGTGCGCGACCCCTTCCAGGCCGGGCGCGCCGTGATGCACATGGAGGTGGCCAAGGGCGAGGTGATGCTGGCGAGCACCGACGGCGTGGAGCTCGAGGCCGCCGACGAGAAGCTCGTGGCATGCCTGCTCGAGGCCGCGTGGGCGCTCGACATTCCGGCGGCCGAGCTCGACGACAAGGTGTACGTGCTGCGCTATCCGCTGCGGCTGGTGCCGCCCGTGGGCGACCAGGGGGCCGACGTGGTGGAGGGGCTGAGCGAGGATCAGATGATGGAGCTGATGGCGGCGCCGCCGGGGCGAGCGACGCTGTCGACGGTGGGGACGGAGTGATCGGTCACGCGACCGGTTTGCGTAACCGCGAGTGGCCGGTTTGCAAGATCGCACCACGAGGGCCGATCGATCCGTTCATCCTTGCCACATCGTCGTCGAAGCGTAGCTTGCCTTGGTGGTCGATCGTCGTGCGCGCATTGGTTCGACGTCATTCGGAGCCGTACGTGGTGGCAGGGTAACAACCGGGTTTGCGGCGTTGCTGTGCCTGAGCTCGGGTTGCTCGAGCGATGACGGTCCTGCCGGCTCGGGCACGGGTGGGGACGAGGACATGCCCGATGGCTCGGATCCTGGGCCAGGAGGACCAGGATGCATGGAGCGGATTGGAGCGCCGCCGGGGTTTTCGCCGAACGAGAGGGCGGCGGCCTCGCAGCCGGGAACGGTGGTGGGTGAGGTGGAACTGCGCGATGATGATGCGTCGACTGCGGAGACCACGGGCCGGGCCGGGGCACCTCGGCCACCATCATTGACGGCCAACAGCCGAGGGGTTGGTGCGACGACCCAGGCCCCGCACATCCACGAGCGATGGGGCGAGTCTCGCAAGCTGGAGCTCTCGTACTGCATCAGCGGAATGCCCGGCGAAGATGCCGAGAACGAGGCGGCCTACTACAAGATGATCGGGGCGCTGAGCAGCACGATGGCAGAGTGGGAGCGCGTCACGGGGGCGAACTTCGTGCACGTGGCGGAGGATGATACGCCGGAGACGGACACGTATGTGATTCAGCAGGGGAACCTCCTATCCGCTCGGGCGGACTGCGTGGCAGGAACCAGCGCATATTTCGGGGTAATCTCACTACAGGACGCCCCACAAGGCTTGACGAACGCCGTACCGCAAGCATGGAACGACCCCCAGCTCGAGCCCATCGGCGGCAACCTCGTACGCACGATCCTACTTCAGAACGGCCCCATTGGTGGTTCTGGCGACAAGCAGCTCCTACTGGTGCTCCGACACGAGCTCGGACACATGATGGGCTTTGCACACGAAGAGGTCAATCATCCGGACTCGATGGGGAACGGCTGCAGCGATATCGATCCCCGGCCCCTTACCCCCGTCGATTCGAGCTCCGTAATGACGACGCCCGGCTGCACGGGCTTCTCCGACGGCGCCGAGCAGCTCACGCACTACGATCGACTCTCGGCATTCTTGCTGCACCACACCCCACGCTCGCGCTTCGAGACCAGGGAGTCTTCGATCGGCTACCGGTACGGCGGTATATCCGGCGGAGGTGCGGAGATCCTCTGGCACTCCGAGGGCTCCATGCAAGGAATACTCTGGCGTCCGCAATCAGGCGCCAGTGGCATCACCTTCGTGGAGGAGCCCTTCCCGTACGCTCCATTCCAGCTCATCCCTCCTGGCGGCTGGGATCTGAACGAAAGCGAGGTCGTGATCCCGCTCGAGCTCGACCGTCCGAACAGCTTCGCGCTCTTGTTCTACGGTCCCGGGCCCGACGTCGACGATCTCGTCGTCTTCAACTCGGCCGGGACCGCCACCACCGTCGAGTGGTCGCACGACGCGTTCGCGATTCCGGTGGTCGGCCGCTTCGACGGCTTGGATCTCGGGCGCGACGTGGTCTACCTCTACCAGCCGGGTACCGAGGCCAGCACTGCGCTGGTTGCCGAGGACGACCAAGTCGAAATCGTGACCGAGGTTGCCCAGCAGACCAGGTTTGCCTACCCGTTGGCGGCACCCTATCGTGGCACCGCACACCCCGACGACATCGTGTGGCTGGATCCCCAGGCGAGCCGAGTGATCACCTGGCGTCTGGGCAGTGGCATCATGGAGCTGGCGCAGACGACCGAGAAGCGGCAGGGCGAGCTCGGGCTGGTTCCCGGCGAGCACATCCCTGCGGTCGGAGACTTCAATGGCGACGGCAAAGCCGACATCATGTGGCAGGGCGTCTCCAATCTTCGCGCTGGCTTCCTCGACATCGAGGACGTGTTGTGGCTCTCGCGAAGCACCTCGACGCGGCTCGCCTTCACCACGATCACCAAGAGCGTGGGGTACAGCTTCCGGCCGTTCGTGGGTGACTTCGACGGCGACGGCATCGACGACATCTTCTGGCACCGCAGCTGGGGTCTGACCTCCGATGGCCCCGTCGAGTGGGCCACGGAACCGAGCTTCGTGTGGTACCACGACGAGGTGGGTGGCCACGAGGCCAAGCCGTTCGCGGTCGACGGTGACTACAGCCCATACGTGGGCGACTTCGACGCCGACGGTTGCCACGACATCGCCTGGTTCGATGCCGTCGGCGACATGCTGCACGTGTGGCGGTGCATGCCCGGGGCCAGGGACTTCGACTGCGGCGTGGTCATGTCGACGCCGCCCGACCACGCACCCGTGGGGATGCACTGGGGGTTCTGAGATGCTACCTTCGCGCAACGAGGACAGCCGGTAAAATCACACGGAGGCGTGGCTCATGGACAAGCCCATTGCGATTTTGGCCCTCTTCGCCACCGCCGTGAGTTGCGGCCCCGACGGCAACGAGGACGAGCCGCCGGGCACGCTAGAGTACGAGATCCCCACCGCCAGGTTCTACCGACTCGATCGCCGTGTCGATATGCTCGGGGTGGACCCGACGGTCGACCGCTCGGGATGTGGGTTCCTGACCGATCGCGCCTACGACGATCTCGAAGGTACGCTCGAGACACTCGACCCAAACGCGGAGTATGACTGGTCCGAGTGCGAATCCAATCCCAATGGGTTGCTGTACCTTGAGGGTTTCAAGCATAGCCCCTTTGCGTGCAACTGGTATTGCGCTCACCCCGATCTCCTCCCCATCGCTGTGGTGTACTTCGCCGTGGGGGGCAACCTCTATGACGAAGGGCCGAACATCAACGGTGAGGTCTACGTCGCCCTCGAGCCCGACATGCCTTGCCCGGAGTGAAGCCTCGCCGACGTGGTCTTCCCTATGTCGACCCTCAGCGCCCATCCATGCGCAGGTCGAAGCCGGGGAACTCGCCAGTGGCGTCGTTCCAGATCGCCTCCACCTGATCTACGCGTGCGAACGGGGGTCCCCTCCCGCAGAAGCGGTGAAGGGCCATGAGGCTCTCGTGCGAACCCTCAGCGACCACGGTCACCGAGCCGTCTTGCTCGTCGCGGACCCAACCGCGAAGACCGAGCTCCCGTGCCTGCTTGCGGGTGGTAGCACTGAACCCCACGCCCTGTACGCGACCACGAACGCGGAGGCTCAGGCGGGTGGGGGGACGCTCGTCGACCATGGGGACCAGCGATCATGATACCCGAGCCTCATGTTTTGCGTGGATCACGCAGGCCAGGAGCCCACCCCCGACGAAAAAACTTCCCGGCGATGTCGATCGGGGCCCTGGCCGATCGTCGTGCCAGCGAGGAGAGAATCACCCCGATGCAGTACATGGCCCTCATCTACGACAGCGAAGAGACCCGCACCGCCCTCAGCCCCAAGGCGCGCGAGCAGATGTTCTCGGACTACATGGCGTTCACCAAGGCGGCCAAGGAGGCCGGCGTGTTCGTGGCCGGTGATGCGCTCAAGGGCATCGACACTGCCACCACCGTTCGCGTCCGTGGCGGCGAGACCCTGCTCATCGACGGTCCGTTCGCGGAGACCAAGGAGCACCTCGGTGGGTACTATCTGCTCGAGTGCAAGGACCTCGACGAGGCGATCAAGTGGGCCGCCCAGATCCCCGGCGCGAAGTTCGGCTCGATCGAGGTGCGCCCGGTGATGGTGTTCTGATCGCTCTTCGCGCGCAGCGGCCGTCCCGAGGCCGGGAGGGCCGCGCGTGAGCACGGCCGGGGTCACGACCGCGATCGATCGCGTGTTCCGCGAGGAGTCGGGGCGCGTGCTCGCGGGGCTCATCCGGGTGCTCGGCGACTTCGAGCTGGCGCAGGACGTGCTGCAGGACGCGTGCACGACTGCGCTGCGGCGCTGGCCCGCGGAAGGCGTGCCGCGGCGGCCCGGGGCGTGGCTGACCACGGTGGCCCGCAACCGGGCGCTCGACCGACTCCGGCGCCATCGCACCGAGGTCGAGCGCGAGGGCGAGCTCGTCGCGCTCGCACGGGCCGAGCACGAGCTCGAGGCGCTCTCCGAGGCCTGGCTCGACGGGGAGCCGACCGACGAGCGGCTGCGGCTGGTGTTCACGTGCTGTCACCCGGCGCTGGCCCAGCACACCCAGGTGGCCCTCACGCTCAGCACGCTCGGCGGGCTCTCGACCGGTGAGATCGCGCGGGCGTTCCTCACCAGCGAGATCACGATGGCGCAGCGGCTGGTCCGGGCCAAGCGCAAGATCAAGCAGGCTGGGATCCCGTACGAGGTGCCGCCGGCCGCCGAGTGGCCAGCGCGGCTGGCCTCGGTGCTGGCGGTGATCTACCTCGTGTTCAACGAGGGCTACGCCGCGACCACCGGGCAGGACCTCATCCGCGCCGAGCTGTGCCGCGAGGCGATCCGGCTCGGCGAGATGCTCACGGCGCTCATGCCGGGCGAGGCCGAGGTGCGGGGTCTGTTGGCGCTGATGCTGCTGCACGACGCACGGAGAGAAGCGCGGGCCGCCGCCGATGGCGAGCTGGTGCCGCTCGAGCAGCAGGACCGCACGCGCTGGAGCCAGACGCAGATCGAAGAGGGCTGCCGGCACCTCGACGCCGCGATCGAGCTGCATCGGCCGGGGCCGTATCAGATCCAGGCGGCGATCGCCGCGCTGCACGCCCGCGCGACGACGCCCGAGGCGACCGACTGGCCTCAAATCGCCGCGCTCTACGGGGCGCTCGCGCTGCATCGGCCGTCGCCGATCGTGGAGCTCAACCGCGCGGTGGCGATCGCGATGGTGGAAGGGCCGGAGGTGGGGCTCGGGCTGCTCGACCGGCTCGAGACCGAAGGGCTGGCCGGCTACCACCTGCTGCCGGCCGCGCGGGCGGATCTGCTGCGCCGCGCGGGGCGGCGGCAGGAGGCCGCCGAGGCGTACCGCGAGGCGATCGGGCTCGCGAGCAACGACGCGGAGCGACGCTACCTCGCCCAGCGGCTGGCGGAGCTGGGCGGGGCGCCCGAAACGACGTAACGCCGAGGGACCGGCAGATCGGCATGGGCGGCGTGTCGCGGAGCTGCGATGATCGCTGCGAGCGGGGACGCACCGGTGGCTGGAGACGACGCGTGAAGCCCGAGACCCTCCCGAGCTCGGGACGTTGCCGAGGCCCGGCGTCGTGGCTGCTCGTCGTGCTCGCGCTCGCGGCCTGCGAGATCGCTCCGTCGGGCTACGAGTGGCCGGACGAGACGGATGGCAACACCACTGGTGAAGGATCGAGCACATCGGAGCGGACCGACCTCGACGGGACCGCCGGTGAAGCATCGAGCTCCGCGAGCTCGGCCACCACGACCGACTCCACCGAGACCGGCGCGGACGAGCTCTTGCCCGACGAGCCCGTGCTGGAGCTGGGCTTCTCGCAGATCAAGCAATTCGAGCTCGAGTGGGCCGCGGTGGCGGGCGCCGAGCGCTACGTGCTGCTCGAGAGCGTGTCTGGCGAGCCGTTCGCACCGATCGCCGAGGACGTGCTCGACGAGTCGATCTCGCTGACCATGTCGCTGCACACCCGCTACCGGGCGAGCTACATGCTGCGCGCGTGCAACGAGCACGGGTGCACGGACTCGGAGCCGGTCGCCGTGGCGAGCTCGCTGGCGACCGCCGTGGGCTACTTCAAGGCGTCGAACACCGATGCCAGCGATCTGTTCGGGCATGCCGTCATGCTGAGCGGCGATGGCAACACCCTGGTCGTGGGCGCCGCAGGCGAGGACGGCGGTGCCACTGGGATCGACGGTGACCAGGCCGACGAGTCGGCCACCGATGCGGGCGCGGTCTATGTGTTCGTGCGTGATTCCAGGAGCCGCTGGTCGCAGCAGGCGTACATCAAGGCCTCCAACACTGCGGCGGGCGACCAATTCGGGGCAGGCTTCTGCGGCCGCAGCCTCGCGCTGAGCTGGGACGGCAACACCCTCGCCGTGGGTGCCTGGGCCGAGAGCAACGACGCCGTCGGCATCGACGGCCCGCCGGGCGCCACGGAGGCGAACCTCTCCGGTGCGGTCTACGTGCTCGTACGCGACGCGATGGGCCAGTGGTCGCAGCAAGCGTACGTCAAGGCCTCCAACACGGCCGCGGGCAACCTGTTCGGCGCCGCCGTGGCGCTGAGCGACGATGGTGACACGCTCGCCGTGGGCGCGCCCTACCAGGGCGGCGACATCACCGAGCTCGACGGCGACCAGGTCGAGCCCGGGCTGGGTTCCGGGGCGGTCTACGTGCTGGTGCGCAGCTCGATGGGCCGGTGGTCGCACCACGGCTACCTCCAGGCCTCCAACCGCGGTGCGGGCGATGAGTTCGGCTACGGCCTCGCGCTGAGCGGCGATGGCACCACGCTCGCGGTGGGTGCCCCCATGGAGGCCAGCGCCGACGTGGGGATCGGCGGCGACCAGACCGACGACTCGGCCTACGGCGCGGGGGCGGTCTACGTGTTCGTGCGCCGCCCGATGGAGCAGTGGTGGCAGCAGGCGTACGTCAAGGCCTCCAACTCCGACGCGGGCGACCGGTTCGGCTGGAGCCTCGCCCTCGACCTCGACGGTGACACGCTGGCCGTGGGTGCGCCCGGAGAGGCGAGCGATGCCAGCCGGATCGGCGGCAACCAGGACGACGACTCGCATGACGGGTCTGGTGCCGCGTACGTGTTCGTGCGCGACCCCATGCACCGATGGTCGCAGCAGGCGTACGTCAAGGCCTCCAACTCCGACGCGCAGGATCGCTTCGGCCAGAGCCTGGCGCTGACCCACGACGGTGACATGCTCGCCATCGGGGCCCACCAGGAGCGAGGCTTCTCGAGCGGCCTCGGGGGTGACCAGCAGAACGACGCCGCGGGCACCGCAGGCGCCGTGTACGTGCTCACGCGCAACGCCGAGGCCGAGTGGTCGCAGCGGGTCTACGTGAAGGCGCCCAACCCGTCGGTGCAGCCGCTCGGCGATCGATTCGGCTGGAGCCTGGCGCTGAGCAGCAGCGGCCATGCGCTCGCGGTGGGGAGCCCCTACGAGGACAGCAACGCCACCGGTATCTCCGGCGATCAGGGGAACGGGCAAAAGGGGAGCTCGGGGGCGGTGTACCTCTACTGATCCGGCGTGCTTCGGCGCGCGGCGCTGCGCACGGCCCGATTGTGGCGTGCGGCCTGTTCGGGGAGGCCGACGCTGTTAGAGTCGCCCGCCCATGGCCGACCCCACGCCACGCGAGGAGCTGCTGGCGCTCTTGCGCCTCGGGCTGCCCGTTGCGGTGACCCAGCTCGGGGTGATGATGCTGGGGGTGGTCGACACCATGATGGTGGGCCACCTCGGCACGACCGCGCTCGATGCCGCGGCCCTGGGCTCGCTGTGGGTGTGGGGCACCGCGGTGCTGGGCATGGGGCTCGTGATGGGGATGGATCCGATCGTGTCGCAGGCCCACGGGGCCGGCGAGCACCGGCGCGTGGGGCTGACGCTGCAGCGAGGCCTCGTGGTGGCGCTCTTGGCCACGCCGCCGCTGACGGTGGCCTGGGGGCTGGCCGAGCCGGGCCTGCGGGCGCTGGGGCAATCGCCCGAGCTGGCCGCCGCCGCGGGCTCGTACGTGGAGCTGCAGAGCTTCAGCCTGTGGCCGTTCCTCGCGTTCTATGCGCTGCGACAGTACCTGCAGGGGCGCGGGATCGTGGCACCGGGGGTGGGCACGGTGGTGGTGGCGAACCTGTTCAACGCGGGCGCCAACTGGGTGCTGATCTACGGGAACCTGGGCATGCCGGCGATGGGCCTCGAGGGCGCCGCGCTGGCCACCGGGCTCACGCGCTGCGTGATGCTCGTGACGCTGGTGCTGTGGACGTGGGTGGCGGGCCTGCACCGCGGGGCGTGGGAGCGGCCGAGCCTGGCCGCGTTCGAGCTGCGGGGCCTCGCCGAGATCATACGCCACGGGCTCCCGGTGGGCGTGCAGTACGGGCTCGAGTCGTGGGCCTTCCAGATCAGCACGCTGGTGGCGGGGCGCCTGGGCGAGACCACGCTGGCTGGGCACGTGATCGTGTTCAACCTGGCCTGCCTCAGCTTCATGGTGCCGCTGGGGCTCGCGCAGGGTGCGTCGACGCGCGTGGGGAACTTGATCGGCGCGGGCATGCCCGTGGCCGCGCGGCGCTCGGCCACGCTGGCGCTGGCGCTGGGGGCCGGGGTGATGGTGGTGAGCGCGGTGTTGTTCGTGGTGCTGCGGCATGCGCTGCCACGGCTCTACACCGACGACCCCGAGGTGATCGCGGTGGCGGTCGCGATCTTGCCGATTGCCGCGGCGTTCCAGCTGTTCGACGGCACGCAGGGCGTGGGCGGCGGGGTGCTGCGGGGCGTGGGCGCGACGCGCCCGGCGGCGGTGTTCAATTTCGTGGGGTATTACGTGATCTCGCTGCCGCTGGCTGCACTGGCGGTGCAGCAGGGGATGGGGCTCGCAGGCCTCTGGTGGGGGCTGTCGCTGGGGGTTGCGCTGGTTGCGTTGGCGCTGGTGTGGTGGATCCGGCGGCGGGTGGTGTTCGTGCGTGCTGGTTGACCCGCGTCGGCTCGGGCTCGTAGCGTAGGCCCATGCGCTGGTTGCTTCGTGCTCGTTCGTGCTCGTCCTTGATGCTGCTCGGCGTGGCCGCGTGTACCGATCCCGGTGGGTCGGACACATCGACGGCGGTGCCCACCACCGGGATCGACCCCGGCGGGTCGTCGAGCGACGGGCCGTCGACCATGGGCGACGCCACCGAGGCGACCAGCGTGGCCACCATGGTCGCGACCTCCAACACGACCGCCGACGACACGAGCGGCGACGATCCGGGGACGCTGTTCGACCAGGGGCTGCCGCCCGACGGGGGCGGCGGGCCGACGGGTGACCCGTGCAAGGTCTCGGACGAGGGCAACGCGGTGGGCAAGTGCGGCACGGTGGCCCCGCCGGACTCGTTCGAGCCCGACGTGCAGTGGACGTGGACCGGGGCCGCGGTGCCGGGCGGGACGTTCACGCCGCCGCTGGTGGCCAACATCACCGACGACGACGGCAACGGCGTGATCGACCTGTGCGACGTGCCCGACGTGGTGTTGGTGGCCCAGAGCCCGGGGTTCGACGGAGCGCTCTATGTCCTCGACGGGGCCACCGGCGTGGAGCACTGGAGCATCGCGAGCGGGCTCTCCACGTACATCGTGCCGGCCGTGGGGGACATCGACGGCGACGGGATGGTGGAGATCCTGGCGGGGACCAACGGGGCCGGCTTCGGCGGGGACTCGGCGGTGACGGCGTACGAGCACGATGGCTCGCCCAAGTGGACCTCGCCGGTGCAGATCAACCATGGACAGGGGTTTGCGATCGCGCTGGCCGACATCGATCACGACGGCGACGTGGAGATCGTGGCCGACGACACGGTGCTGGATCACCAGGGGAATCTGGTGTGGACCGCGCCCGAGCCGATCGGGTGGTCGCAGTACGACATCTGGCACTGCACCGCGACTGCGGTGGCGGACCTCGATGGCGACGACGACATGGAGATCATCCTGGGGCAGGCGGCGTACCGCAACGACGGCACGCAGTACTACCTGCACGCGGAGGTGGAGCCCGGGTTCCCGCAGGTGGCCAACCTCGACGCGGACCCGCAGCCGGAGATCCTGGTGACGACGCGGGCGGGGCTGAACCTCATCCAGCATGATGGCACGCTCACGTATACGGACTCGCGGCCGACCGGGGATGCATATCCGGGGTGGTTCCGGCCGGCGACGGTGCACGACTTCGATGGCGACGGGGAGCCGGAGATGGCGGTGAGCTCGGCGACGCACTACTCGGTGCTGGAGACCGATCTGAGCATCCTGTGGACTGCGAACGTGCAGGACGCGAGCGGCTGGTCGGCGGGCACGGCGTTCGACTTCCTCGGTGATGGTACGGCCGAGGCGATGTACACCGACGAGGTGAACCTGTTCGTGTTCGATGGGACGGGGAGCTCGATCTTCACGGTGCCGCGCACCTCGCCGACGTTGATCGAGTATCCGACGGTGGCGGACGTGGACAACGATGGGTCGGCGGAGATCTTGGTGCCTTCGTATGGGTCAGTGCCCACGTTGCAGGTGATCCGGGATGTGGAGGATCGGTGGATCCAGGCGCGGCGGATCTGGAATCAGCACACGTATCACGTGACGAACGTGCGCGAGGATGGGACGATTCCGCAGTTCGAGCCGCGGTCGTGGGAGCTGCTCAATACGTATCGGACGAATGCGCAGATCGAGGGGGGAGCGATCTGCAATCCCGAGCCGGAGGGTTGAGCGGAGCGAACGGAGGTCAGAGGCAGTCCGCGCACGACCAGCCTTCGTCGCACACGCCGTGCTGCGTCTCGAGCTCGAGGCGCAGGCAGTCGAAGCGGTCCTGGTCGTCGGGCTCGGCCAGGCACGCGTCGAACACCTCCGGGGGCGGCAGCTCCCCGAAGACGGCATCGCTGGCTTGGAACCCGAGGTCGAGGCCTTCCCAAATGCGACGCACGGTGGTGCCGTCCTCGCGCACGAGCAGATACCCCTCGTCGGTGCCGTAGCCCGATTCGATGTCCCAGCGCCACGTAATGAGACCGGGCGTGCGGTCGCGCAGGGCCACGAGGGCACACTCGAGCGCAGCAGTGTCGACCGAGAGCTCGAGCGGGGGCACATCTTCGCAGCTGCGACAAGATCCAAGCACCGTGGGGCAAGGTCCCTCGCCGCAGGTCGGTGCCGAGGGGATTTCCGAGTGCGCGCCTTGGTCGTCGCGGATGCACTCGCAGGCGGCGGCGGTGTCCGTTGGGGGACCTGCATCGTCGGTACATGCGGAGAGCGACAGCAGCAGGGCCAGCGAGCATGCAGCGGGAAGCAACCTCATGCTGATGAGTATTGATCAGTCGCTGGCTCGCCGCTCGGGGAAACGTGGGGATGCGGGATGAAGCCACGCGGGACGAAAGCCGAGAGTGGCCAGGCGGACGTAGGGCATGCTCTCGGTGCGGGAGGCCGACCGCACGAGGCGGGCGTCGTTCCCGAAGGAGCCGCCGCGGGATACCCGGTAGGCATCGACGACCGGTTTCACCCGTAGACCATCACCGGCTCGGTGCTCGGCACCGTCGTAGCTGTCGATCCCGTCGTCTTGGCACCACTCCCAGACGTTCCCGTGCATGTCGTAGAGCCCGAAGCCATTCGCCGGCGGCTCGCCCACCGCAGCGATCGGCGGAACGGTTGCAGCCGTGGCGGCGGCTCGAGCGTCCCCAGCCGAGCCCGCCAGCCTTGCGCCCAAAGGGCACCCTGCGCGGGCCTTGTGCGCGCTGGGATTGCCAAGTGCGCGAGGAGCCCGCGGGACGTCTTACAATGCGTCCGCCTTGTCAGCTCCGAGCCATCGACGAACCGAGGAGGTCCCGGCACAGACCTTGGATGCCGTCTTGGTCCCCACGCGCGACCTCGACGAGCGCGAGCTACCCCGCGAGCCCGGCGGGTCGCAGGCCCCCCAGATCGGCGGCATCATCGACGGGATCTATCATGTACGCGGAGTGCTGGGCTCGGGTGGGATGGGCACGGTCTATCTCGCCCAAGACAAGCAGCTCCAGCGCGACGTGGCCGTGAAGCTGATCCACGAGGACGAGCTCACCGATGCCCACGTGCTCGAGCGGTTCTTGGCCGAGGCCCGGGCCATGGCGAGGGTGCAGCACCCCAACGTCGTCACCATCCACGCGTTCGGCTCGCGCCACGGCCAACCCTACCTGGTGATGGAGTACGTGCCTGGCACGAGCCTCGCAGCATGGCGACAGCAGCGGGGCACGGTGTCCGCGGCCGAGGCCGTGGGGGTGCTCGAGGCGCTGTGCCGCGGCGTGCAAGCGATTCACGATACGGGGGCCGTCCACCGCGACCTCAAGCCCGGCAACGTGCTCATTGGTCCCGCCCAGCGTGTGGCGGTGACTGATTTCGGCTTGGCCCACATGATCACTGCGCAGGCCGCTGGCCCCGCGACGATCTCGGGCACGCCCGCCTACCTGCCCCCGGAGATCGCCCGCGGCGATGTGTTGGTGCCCGAGCTGGCCACCCGGCTCGATGTGTATGCGCTGGGGGTGATGGCCTTCGAGCTGCTCACCGGAAAGCTGCCGTTCAAGGGGCCCGGCGTGCCCGGCTTGCTCAACCAGCACGCATTCGACCCCCCGCCGCGACCGTCGACAGAATGCCCGGAGCTGTCGCCGGTCTTCGATGCGCCGCTCTTGCAGGCGCTGGCCAAGACACCCGAGGAACGGCAGCCCAACGTCGACGCCTTGCGCCGCGGGCTGCTCGATGCGCTGAACGCCTCGGCAGCCGCGTCGCAAACCCTGCGGATCCTGCTCGTCGACGACGACATCGACTCGCTGGACATGCTTTGCGAGCTGCTGAAGTTGTCCTTCCCCGGGGCCGAGGTGACGGCCGCGACCAACCCGGCTTCGGCGCTCGCCCATGCGCTGAGCCAGCGGCCCGACCTCGTCATCACCGATCTGCACATGCCCCATGGCGGCGGCTTGGCCCTCACCTCCGCGCTCCGCCGGGACATGATCACCAAGGACGTCCCCATCGTGGTGCTCACCGGCTACGGGGGCGGCTCGGACTGGCGCGACCTCAAGGCGCATGGTGCCGATCGTTTCCTGGTCAAGCCCGTGGACATCGACATCCTCGTGAGTGTCGTGCGCTCCTTGACGGATCGGCGCCGCGCCGGCCCAGGCCGGTGACCACGTGTATTCCTGCGCTCCACCCAAGGGTCAGGGCCCGAGCGCGTCGTCGAGAGTTGGGGCCGTCAGGATGCGGTCGATCCAGGTGTCGAGCTGCTCGATCGTTGCCGTCTCGACGCGGGCACGGGTGGCATCGGAGATGGCACCGAACCGCTGGGCGAGCAGCTTGGGCAACACCTTGGCGAGGCCTTCGGCACGGCCTTCCGCACGGCCTTCCGCATGGCCTTCCGCATGGCCCTTGGCCATGAGCGCGTCGACGATGGAGTCGTCGGCGACGGCGGTGTCGAACAAGGCACGGACGGGGAGTGGACGGATCAGCGTGCGATCCTCGATGGTTCCGTCGAGATCGAGGGGGGCGAAGCTGGCTCGAGACGGTGACCACTCCCCGGCCTCGCGCTTCTCGACGAAGATGGCGAGGACCCGGCGTACGCCCCTACTCGTGAGCTCCTGAGCGCGCTCGATCATGGGAGCGAGGGACAGGGAATCGACGATCGCGAACGCGACCTCCTGGAGGTAGCGCGAGCCGGTGCGGGGATCGATGCCGGAGCGGCGGATGCAGGTGTCGGTGGCGAAGTCCGACTTGGGGCCGGCACGGGTGAGGAGGTGGGTCGAGGCCGTGTAGCCAGGGGACAGGTGACCGCGTACGAGATAGTTGAGCAACGCGTGCGCGTCACCGTGCTCGGGGTTGGCGGGGACGGCATGGATGAGGCGGCCCCGGACCATCTCCTGGCGGGTCTCGGGTTCCACGAGGCGCTCGTCGACGTAAGGGGGGAGGGAGCTCGTGCGCTGAGGGCAAGTGAAGCATGGATGGATGCGTGTCGCGCTACGGAGTCGAACGTTCTACGGTGTAACGAGACGCAAACGAGAACCAGAGAATAGCCGTTGGGAACATCGGCGCAATGGCTTGGCGGCGAGAATCTGTGTGGACCAGAAAGTAAACAGCGGTGACGAGGTGGAGCAGGTGGAGCGGGTGGAGCGGGACACAGGTGGATCCCGTGTGATCGCCGGGTGGGGCCAGATTGTACCGTCCGACGATCACACGCGCTCGATGTCACGCAGGCGTCGGCGTCGTGATGGACGTGTGGAGCTCGTCGGCCTCGTCGTCGCGCTCGCTCGCGGCGGTGGGCTTGCCCGCGGCGGAGCTGCTCGCGAGGAAACCCAGCCGTCGCAGCAGCACGCGCTCCTTGATCGTGGCGCGAGCGATCTCGGCCCACTCGAGATACCAGGCCCACATCGCGGTCTCGGCTGCTTCGAAGCGGGTGCGCTCCTCGTCGAGATCGACCGGCTCGGTCTCGGGTGCCTCGATGGTGGCGACCTGCTCGAGCAGCGTCTTGGCGTCGTCGATCACGGCCGGGGTGAGGCCGCGGCGGGTGAGCAGCTTGCGGGCGTCCTTGCCGGCCTGGCCGTAGGCACCCTCAGTGCGGGTGAGCTCGGCGATGCGCTTGACGAAGGTGCTCACGGAGACGACCACCGCCGGGCCCTCGGTCTGCGAGAGGTTGAGGAACACGCGCGCGTGCACCTCGGGGTGGTGGCGGAGGAGCGTGGCGCTGGCGACGGGGAACCACTCGTTCTCCCAGCGATCGATCTCCTGGATGAGCGCAGGGTTGGCCGTGGGGGCAGGCAGTGAGTCGAACGAGTCTCCCAGTCGTTTACCGTCTTCAACGACAAGGTCTCGGTCGAAGGTGTCATGGTCTATCACATCGTCGTAGCAGACGGCAGTCCTGCGACGATGCGAACGGTCAAGTGGGACAACTGGGATAGTGGTCAACGGCTGCCTTGGTAGACGACCGAGGGAGGGCGAGATCGAGGACCGAAGACCGTCTCCGATCCGAACTTCCGACGGAGCCACCCCGCCGCAGATCTACCTCGCCGCCATCAACCGATGGCGGTCTGATGGCTCTGGTGGATCCGATCACCGCTGTTCATTGGATCCGATCCTGACCGCCACTTAAGCCCGCGCCGTGTCGACGAAGAAGCCGCGCGCTGTCGTGTGAAGGTGCCAGCAGTAGAGCGCCCGACGCTCCGGCGTGAGCGCGTCGACCAGCTCCTGGGCGACCTTGCGGCGCTGAGTATCGACCGCTTGTTGTCACGGTGCATGTCCAGCAGGAGTGTCAGGTGCGGTGCCTAGGACATCCAAAGAAGGAAGAGGATCTATGAAGTCGCGCGTCCAGCGCGGCTTGAGCGACGCGGGCGACACGGGCGACTGATCTCTTCGACCCTCGGTCGGAGCGCAGCCCGAGCGCTCGCTTGGCACGCCACCGCAGCGAGCGCTGCAGCGCCCCGACGAACGCCCCGAGCACGTCGGCACACAGCGCCCGGTCGTACGCCAGCGGCACCCGCAATTGCCACGGCAGCGAGCACACCCACTGCCGGATCGCCACCCTGGGCAGCACCTCATCCACCAGGTGCGCCGCGAGGTCCGCCATGCGTCGCCCCGTGCACGACGGGCAGAACCCGCGACCCTTGCACGAGAACGCCACCACCATCGCGTGCCCGCATCGCCGGCACGCGAGGTGGGCCACGCCATGCTCGAGGATCCCGCAGCGCAGGTACCCCTCGACCTCGTCGACGACGAAGCCCGGCAGCCCGCCGACATCCTCGGCCCGCTCGCGGAACGTCGGCCAGCACGCCGCGACCACCCGATGCAGCCGCGTGTCCTCGGGCCGCCGGCGCTCGTAGCCACTCGCTGGCCCCGACGTGCCAGGTGAGCATGCGGTCGCGAGCGCGTGCACGCCCGCTCATCGACCACCGCGGCCCGGCGTTGCACGACTCGGGAAACACGCTCCACGGTGCCGGCCTCCCGCCCCGCCCGACTCCACCGCACGCGGGCGCCCCTGCTCATCTCGTCCCGCGGACGCCGTCGGGCGCGCTCACAGCAAGTGCCGCACCTTGATCTCCAGGTACCGGTTGACGAGATCCACCGTGAGCTGCCGCGGCTCCACGTCGAGCACGTGGGCGCCCAGCGCCCGCAGGCGCCGCACCAGCCGGTCGTGCCAGCCGAGCACCTCGGCCGCGGCGGCGCGGCGGTAGAGCGCGGCCTCGTCGTCGTCCTCGCGCACGAGCGCCATCGCCTCGACGTCGGGGTCGCGCAGGAGCACGATGAGCGGCAGGTGCCGCGGCAAGAGTCCGCGGGCGCAGCGGGCCAGCGCCTCGGCCGAGACGTCGTCGGCGACGCGGGTGAGCACGACCACCAACGTGCGCTGCCGCAGCTCGGCGGTGATCGGGACGTACGCGGCGTACTGCCTGAGCCCGCACACCGTGCAGCAGTTCGGGACGGATGCGCTCGTCTACATCGTGCCGGTGCCGGCGGTGGCGATCTTCCGGTTCATCCGCCTCGCGACCAAGGGCAAGGACGCCGAGAGCCCGACCGATGCGATGCTCCGGGATCCGGTGTTCATGCTCGCGATCTTGGCGTATGTGGTGGCGACGGGGGCGGTGATCTACTGGGGGTGAGCGGTGGTTGCGGCCCGATACCACGCGGCGAGCCGCGGGTGAGCGGTCTCGATGTGGCACTCGGGCAGGCGATCGCGGGCGACGTCGAGCAGCACGGGTACGAGTTCCGGCTTGCCGCGGTCCGTCAGTGCCCACGCGAGCAGCACGAGTGTGGAACCGAACCTGTTCGTGGCGAGGGCGTCCCGCGCCCAGGCCTCGAGCTCGTCCTCGTCGGGCAGCGTGGAGGTGTCGCCGGCCTCGAATGCCAGTACGAGCCGGGTGTCGAGCCACTGCATGCGCACCAGGTCGCCGTCGGCAAGCCCCTCGCGCTCGAGCTCGGCCAGACGCTCGCTCGCACGGCTGCGCTCGCTGGTGAGCGCGAGGTATTGGATTTCGTTGAGCCTCGTGAGCACCGCGAGGCCTCGCTGCTTGCCGGTGACGGGAAGCTCTCGGAGGCCCCGTTGCGTGAGCGCGAGCGCCTCGCGATGATCACCGCGCAGGCCTCGTGCGGCGCCGGCGAGCATCCAGGCGTTGCCCCGCACCATGCGGAACATCAGGCGGCTCTTGGCGACCGAGAGCGCGGCCTTCTCCGCACCGACCAGGTCCCCGCTTCCGATGCGCGCGAGCGCCTGCCGAAGGCCACGGACGGTCCACACGTAGCTTACCCACAACGCCACGAAGCCGATGGGAGCCAGGTATGCGGCCGCCTGGATGCCCGTGATCATGACCACGAGGTTGGCGAGGAGCTGCAGGGCCACGACGGCCCCGAGGGCCACCAGGAACACCGACCCGATCCCCGAGGGGATGATCGGCTTGGTGACGTTGCCGACCTCGTCCACCAGGAGCATCTGGCCCTGACGCGCGTTCTCCAACGAGCGAGCGACTCCCGTCGCCGCGGGAATGGCGGGCAGGTCGTGCTCGGATGCCGGCTCGCTCATGGCAGCGAGCATATCCGCCCCGGCTATGCCTTCACCACCTTCGTGTTGGCGAGGTGGTCGTGCAGGCAGCGCTGGTCGTCGCGGAAGTGCCTAGGACATCCAAAGTCGGCCGCGGCGGCGCGGCGGTAGAGCGCGGCCTCGTCGTCGTCCTCGCGCACGAGCGCCATCGCCTCGACGTCGGGGTCGCGCAGGAGCACGATGAGCGGCAGGTGCCGCGGCAAGAGTCCGCGGGCGCAGCGGGCCAGCGCCTCGGCCGAGACGTCGTCGGCGACGCGGGTGAGCACGACCACCAACGTGCGCTGCCGCAGCTCGCGACCGAGGTGCAGGAACGCAGCGGCGTAGTCGGGCTCGACGAGCTCGGGGTGCAGGTCGTAGGTGGAACGTACCAGCCGGATCGTGGTCGAGCGGCCCGGCAACCACGCGATTACCACCGTCGGCCTCAGCTGGTCGTAGTCCTCTCCCCAGGACAGCTGATCGGTGAAGCCCCGGGCCCAATAGAAGAGCAGCCGAAGCCGAAGCGCCTCGGTCCCACGCCGCTGCATCTCCAAGGTGATGCGAGCGCCATCATCGAGCACGCAGCGCACGTCGACGACGATCCCCTTGCCGTGAGCGTGCTCGCCGGGGAGGGTGGCGTCGACGAGGCGCAGCGATCCGATCGACCGGCGCAGGATGCCCTCGAGCATGTGCTGGAGGAGCCGGGGCTGGCGGGTCATCAGCAGCTTGAAGACCACGTCGAGGGTCGGGTCGAGGAGGTCCGGTCGGTGGGGTGTCGGAGAGCCGGCGGTCACGAGAGCGGATCTCGACCACCGAGGCGCGGTGTTGCAGGGAAATCGCGGGGCGCAGCGGGGGGATGAAGCGCGTGAGACACGCCAACGAGGAGCACGTCTTCGCATTCGAATGGGCCACGGGAACGACCCGAAGGGGCCACACGCGGGGATCGGTTACCCTTCGGGTGTGGATCTGAGCCCTCGAATCCTCGGTGTGATCGTCTGGCTGGTGCTGCTCGGTGGCACGGCGTGTAGGGTCGCACCCCCGGATGCTGGGGGCTACGAGCGGCCGACCGATACTGCTGCGACGAGCACCACGACGGGCGAGCTGCCGGATGCGTCCAGCACCTCTGGGGTCGATGCCGAGAGCAGCGGCACGGAAGCGACGAGCACCGGTGGGATTGCGGTTTGCGGCGATGGGGTCGTCGACGTCGGCGAGGACTGCGACGACGGGGGCGAGTCGGTGCGATGCGACGAGGACTGCACGGCGGTGCTGTGCGGCGATGGGATCGTCAACGCGACCGCGGGCGAGGGCTGCGACGACGGCGGCGAGTCGGTGCGCTGCGACGAGGACTGCACGGCGGTGCTATGCGGCGACGGTCACATCAACGCGATGGCACACGAGCAGTGCGACGACGCGGGCGAGTCAGCGGAGTGCAACGCGAACTGTATGATCAGCGAGTGCGGGGATGGCATAACGAATGTGACCGCCGGTGAGGCGTGCGACGATGCCGGCGAGTCGATGGCCTGCGACGTTGACTGCACGGAGGTGATCTGCGGTGACGGGCTCCCCAATGCGACCGCTGGCGAGGGCTGTGACGACGGTGGTGAGTCACCCGCGTGCGACGTCGACTGCACCCCCTCGGCTTGCCCTGACGGGGTCTTCAACGCAAGCGCTGCAGAGTATTGCGACGAGGGGGGAGCCACGTTGCTGTGCGACGCTGACTGCTCCTTGGTCGACTGCGGCGACTTCGTCGTCAACGTTCTGGCGGGCGAGGACTGCGACGACGGGGGCGAATCGGCGGCGTGCAACGTGGATTGCTCGTTCTCGGTGTGCGGCGACGGCAAGACCAACGGGACTTCCGGGGAAGACTGCGACGACATTGGCGATTCGATCTCGTGCGACGCGGATTGCACGTATTGGGCCTGCGGCGACGACTTCATCAACACTGTTGCTGGAGAGGACTGCGACGATGGAGGCGAGTCCCCGACGTGCAACATGGACTGCTCGATTTCGTTCTGTGGGGACGGTATCTCCAACTCTACGGCCGGCGAGACCTGCGACACAGCAGGTCCCTCCATGTCCTGCGACACCGACTGCTCGTCGCCGGAGTGTGGAGATGGAGTCTTCAACCCCGCAGCCGATGAGACCTGCGACGACGGGAACGGGAACAACACCGATGCATGCACAGACCTCTGCGTACCACCTTCCTGCGAAGATTCGATCGTCAGCGGCGATGAAACTGGTGCCGATTGCGGTGGTTCATGTTCCTCGTGCCCTGCCGGACAGCCCTGTCAAGAATCTTCTGATTGCGAGTCTCAGACTTGCTCGGACGGCACATGCGGCTATGCGGCCAGTTGTCGGGCACTTCTCGACGCGATGGGCGGAGGAATCACGGACGGAGTGTACACCATCAATCCGGGCGGCATCTCATCCTTTGATGTTTACTGCGATATGACGACGGATGGTGGCGGCTGGACCTATCTAGCCACGGTGACGACGAATGGCGACTTGATCAATGAAGGGAATTGGCTACACTCCGATCCCACACCCAACAACTGGGAGAACAGTGATGAATTTGGTGTGCTGGATCCCACGGTCAATGCCGATGCGAAGTCACCCGCATTCTCCTCGGTGCCAGGAGAGGCAATCCAGATCCGCTTCAACGATTCACCCTTGCTCTACACCGAAGACGACTGCGTTCCAAATCTTAGCCTGCGAGAATATTTCTCGACAATGGACTGGTCCTGCAGTGGAAGTCAGGCATTTACAACGCATCCAACTTGCGCGCATCCTTGTACGATTGCGGAGTCCACACCCTCGCCCAATGATCAGACGCTCTTGGGCGGAAGCGCTCGCGAGGCGCTGTATCTGAAGGCTGGGGAAGCTGACGGTGCGCAGGACGCCAATATGGACAGGTCCTACATCTCGACCAGCTTCCGAACCACCGTGGATTATCCTGTTGGGCTAGGTTCTCACTGCAGTGGAGCCAGTTGTGTATACCCTGGGGAAGCCGACGCAACAGTAACCCATGACAGCATCATACTGGCCGATGGGTCGAACTTCTACTCGATCTGGATCCGCTGAGAACCGGTCGGCGCTAGGCTAGCGCTCAGCGGGGACGGCAACACCGCGCACGGCTCCGAGCCCGAAGCGAATGAGCTGCTCGGGCGCACCGGGCGGCCTGTTTGCCGCGTGATCCTTGCCCTTGCCCCGGCCCGGCCGGCTGCGCCCACCCGCCGCCGTTGCCTCGGCCTGCCGCAGCACCACCGAGAAATCCCGGCCCGACTCGTTGACATCCGGCGGCAGCACGCCAATCCCGGCACCCCGCGCCTCGGCGATGAACTTCACCACGTTCTCGTTCTTGTCCTTGTCGCACGTCATCAAGGCCGCCATGAACGCGACCCGGTGCCTAGGACATCCAAAGAAGGAAGAGGATCTATGAAGTCGCGAGTCCAGCGCGGCTTGAGCGACGCGGGCGACACGGGCGACTGATCTCTTCGACCCTCGGTCGGAGGTGCGCCCGGGGCAGCCCGGGGCAGCCCCTTCGCGAGTCGGGTTTGCGAGTCTCGGTAGGCTCTCGTCTCGGTCGCATGCCTTTGCTCGGCTCGAGCCGACGAGCTCGACGCTCGCTCGGCACGCGTCTGCCCGTCGCGGCCGCTCGAGGGGGTCGCGTGGTTCGCGTTCATCGAGGCTTCACGCAGCGGCGAAGCGAAGCTCGAGCTGGCCGAGCATCGTCGGCCGCGCGCGCGGAGGTGGCCGCGGGCCGAGGCCAGCGTGGGCGAGCGCCTTGCTGAGCTCCTCACGCGTGGTGGCGAGCTTGACCAAGCGCATGCGGCCCGCACAGTGCGGGCACACCGTCACGTCGACCGCGAACACCCGCGTGAGCAGCCACCCCCATGGGTGTCGGGACGGTCGCTCGCTCGTCGACTCCGGCTCGCTCGCAGCCTCGCTCGCATTCGCAGACTCGAAGCCGAGCCCGAGCTGCACGGGCTCGCTCGCCGTGCTCGCGGCCCGCCCCGGCACGACCTCGGCGCGAGCCTTCGCATGCGCCGCGAGCACGCCGTGGTAGCGCAGCATGTGGAATCGCGGCGGCGGGAATAGCCATCGGACACGCCGATGCAATGGCGTGATGGCGTGAATCTGCATGGACCGAAAAGTGACAGCGATGAGAGTGGTCGAACGGGACAAGCGTGGATTGTTCGTGGCCATCAACCGGCGCCGCTCAGCACCCCACCAGGTGCACTCGCTTGCCACGGTGCTCCACCTCCCGCAGCGTGAGCCGCTCGTCCCACTCCAGCGTCGACCGCAGGTCGAACATCACCAGCCACCCTTCCTCGAGCCGCAGTCGCTCGAGGTAGTCCGCCACCTGGTCGAGCGCTCGCTCCTCGGTCTCGGTGCCGCGTCGCAGCTTCACCTCGATCGCGTGCCGCTGGCTCCTCCACTCGATCAGTAGATCCAGAGCTCCGCGCCCGAGCCCGTACTCCTGCGTGATCCTTCCCCCACCATCGACCACCCGCTGCAGGAACGCCATCAGCATCAAGTGCGGTCCCACCTCGCGGTAGCCGAAGCCCTCGGCGGCCACGTGCCCGTCCTTGCGCCAGAACACCTGCCACTCGGCCATCAGCTTCGGCACGTCGAGCGAGCCGTCGGATCGCACGAAGGCGCCGGGCTCCACGGGAACCTGCTGCTGTGCTTCGAGGGTGAGCACCCGCGGGATGATCTCCTGGTAGATCGGGTTGGCGATCGTCCAGTGCCTCTCGTGCATGCTCACCAAGCCCAGGCCCACCAGGTGCTCGAAATCGTCGTCGAGAGTATCGCTGCTAGCAAACGCACCCACGAGCATGGGGGCGAGGATCCGCTGCACCCGGTCGTCGTGGAGGCAGGTCACGAGCGAGTCGATGTGGGTGCGGTGCTCGTGGATGAGCGTCTCCTTGGCGGCCTCGACGTGTGCAGTGGTGATCTCGATGCTGTGGCTCGCGACGTCGCCACGCACGATCCGATCGACCAGCGCATTGGTGAGCCATGGATGCCCACACCCGAGCGCCCAGATCCTCGCGACCACCTCGGGCGCGAACCGCTGCCCGGTGGCCGTCGTGTGCTGCCCGAGCAGCTCGCCCACCTCGGCCTGCGTGAAGGGCAACAGCGTGGCCGGCTCGGCGATGTTGAACGGGGAGGCGGTGCCGAGCCACGGCGAGGCGCTTCGGTCGTGCCCGCGGGGCGCGTAGTCCCGCACTCGCCGCTGTCCCATCAGCACCATGCTGGCCGGGAATGGCACGCCGCTCCGGCCGATGTAGCCGTGCCTGATCTGGGCGAGCAGCGAACCGTTGGCCTCGCCGACCAGACCATCGGCCTCGTCGAAGACGACGAGCAGCGGTCGCGGAGCGCGAGCGGCGAGCTCGTGCAGATAGCGAAGGATGCAGCTGTGCGCTGGCTCGAGCGCGCGGGCTGGACCAGATGGCACGGCCAGCTCGGGGAGGTCGCGCCGCATGGAGAAGTCGAGCTCGTCGAGCACCCGGCCGAAGGCATGGCTCGGATCGGACAGCCCGCGGGCATCCGTCAGATCGACCCAGGTGGCACAGAAGCGATCGCCGGCGTTGTAGTGCTTGACCATCCAGCGCGCGCTGGTGGTCTTGCCGGTCTGCCGAGGGGCGTGAAGCGTGACGTAACGGTGGTCTTCGACGAGATCGAGCACGGCCGCGAGCCGCCGCTCCGGCGGCAGCATGTAGTGCTCGCCAGGAATGCACGGGCCGGAGGTGTTGAAGTACGGCAGCATCGGAGCAGACCTCGGCCGCTCGTACAGTGACCGCCAATGCAGCCTAGCACTCCGAAGCGACCCCGAAGCGCAGGCCAGATCGACTTGCTGCTGGATGACTTCGTATCGACACAGTCGCCGCCGTACTGTGTCGTCTCGCCGCTCTAGTCCGTATCCCCCGGCACGCTCACCCGCCCGAGCATCGTCTCCGCCCGTCCGAGCGCCTCCCCGACCTCGCGGATCGCCAACACCAGCGCAGGCGCCGTACGGGGCTGCTCGGCAAGCGCTCGCTCCAAGCTCTCCAGCGTACGCCGGTTGACCGCCAACCCAAGCGGAGAACCCTTGTCGACGTTGAAGGCCACCGACTCCCGCAGAGCCCCCAGCGCCTCCGAAGGCCGTCCCGCGGCAATATAGAGCTCGGCCAGCGCCGCGGTGGAACGAGCGAGCCCGATCATGTCACCGAGCTCGCGGCTGGCGTGGAGCGCCTGATCCAGATGCTGCGCCGCACGGTCGTGGCGGCCGCGCAGGGTCTCGAGCCGCCCCATCGTCTCGGCCACGCGGCCCAGCTCCACGCGACCGCCCAGCCGCTTGTAACCCTCGGCGGCCGCTCGCGCGTGCCCGAGCGCCAGCGAGTAGGCGTCGTCTTCCCGACCCGCGCGCAGGCGAGCGTGCAGCGGCAGGCGGGCCAGGAGGTGCTCGGTCTCGGCGCGCTCGATGATCACGGTGGGGTCGTCGGGCCGATCGCGATGCAAATCGTCGAACACGCGGCGCGACTGCTGGAGCAGGTGATTGGCACGCACGGGGTCACCAGCGCGCAAATAGACCGCAGCCTGATCATTGAGCAGGCGCGCCGCGAGGATCGACTCGCCGGCGGCCATCAGGCCGCGCGCGGCCTCGGTGAGCGCATCGAGGGCGCGCTGCAGCGAGGAGATGTCGCCGAGGTCGTAGCAGACGCCGGCCACCAATTGTGCGATCTCGGTGCGGAGATCGAGCGGGCCGTCGGGGCCGACGAGGTGCTCGGCGTGGTCGAGGCTCTCGAGCGCGCCTTGCAGCGTGAGCTCGGCACCGCGGCCCACCCCGCGCCACTGTACGCGGGCGGCCATGGCGAGCACGCGGGCGTGCAGGAGGTCGCGGGCGCGCGAGGGCGGTTGGCGCTCGAGCAGCACCAGCGCCTGGTCGGCGATGAGCAGCGCGCGGCGGCTGTCGCCACTCGCGGCGACCTTGCGCAGCGCGGCGAGGTACTGCTCCACCGCGCGCTCGGGCAAGCCGGCCTCGGAGAGGTGATGCGCGGCGCGGGCCTGATCGCGCGCACCGATCGAGCTGAGCAAGCGCTCGTGGTCCTCGGGGTCGAGGCGCATGGTGGAGGACGTGGTGACCCCGGGGTCGAACGCGATCGCAGGCGGCCTGGACGGGGGCGACGAGAGGCGCTCCTCGGGCGGGGGCTCGAAGATCTCGCCGTAGGTGAGCGTCTCGCTGGGATCGGGAATGCTCGGCATCGCCGCAGTCGGGCGCGACGGAAACGCGAACGGGCGATGCTCGGGGTCGGGCGGCAGCGCGGTCGGGATCATGGTCGAGGTGGCGAGCCGGAGCTCCGGCTCGGCCGGTAGCTCCGCTGCGGCCAATGCCTCCTGCAGCGCGGCCTCCGAGGCCTCCGAGGCCGGCGGGGCGACGGGCGACGTCTCGCCTGGCGGCGGCTCCGTGGCGGATCGCGACCTCGCGGCGGCCAGTGCCTCGGCGGCCGCGTGCTGATCCGCCGCAGCTCTCAGCTCCGCAACGATCGCTCCTGCAACGATCTCCGTCGCATCATCCCCGTCCGACGACGGGTACTCGCGCACCACCGCGACGCGCGGCATCGAAGCTCCGATCGGCACGTTCGTCGGCCGTGACTCCATCTCGTCGACCACTCCATCGTGCTCGATCGGATCGACGTCCTCGTCGAACGAGGTCGGGACGCCCGTGGTCCGCAGGCCGCGTGCCAGCGTCGACTCCACCGGCACGTTCGTCGGCCGCAGCCCATCCGCGCGCGGCTCGTCCACATCGGCATCCGCGGACGGGGCCGCGGGCTCGGCGAGGATCTCCCCGAGCCGCCGGTGCCAGCGCTCCACCAGCGACGGCAGCACGCGCTGCACGAGCTCGCGCTGGGCCTGCTCGGGCAGCACGAACCGGCCGCCGCCCTGATCGACCAGCGGCGCGTCGAGATCGGCGGCCTGCTGCAGGCGCACGAGCACCGCGTCGGCCGAGACGCCGAGCAGCCGCGCCACGAGCTCGACCTCGAACGTGCGCCCGACCACCGCGGCGGCCCGCATCACCAAGAGCCCCTCGGAGCCGAGCGAGGACCAGTCGAACGCCTTGGTCGGCTCGGCCGAGCCCTCGATCACCAACGGCTTGCCGCCGATCACCGCGACGAGCTCGGCGAGCCCGCCGTCCTCGGGCGCCCGACCCACGCCGAGCACCAGCGGCAAGCGTAGCCAGCCCTGGCGCCCCACGATGTCGCGCAGCGCATGCACGGTGGGCTCGTCGGCGGCGTCGACCGCCTCGATCACCAGCGCGGCCCGCTGCGGGTGCCGCTCGGCCAAGCGGTTGGCCACGCCGACCAGCATTGCCTCGACGGTGGGCTCGGGCAGGTCACCGAGCAGCCGCGCCGTGCTGCCCATGCGATCGAGCGCCTCGTCCCAGCGCGGGCTCTGCTCGCCGAGCAGCGCCTCGATGCGCCGTCGCGCGGCCTCGAGCGGCCCCCATGTGGACCGTGGCCCGTCGCAGCCGACCCGCACCACCACCCAGCGCGGCTCGCCCTCCGGCGCCTCGGGAGACGGCGGCGGGCTGCCCACCACCACCACGTGCTTGCCCTCGCCGACGCGCGACCAGACCTCGTGCATGGATGATGGGTCGGACGAACTGCGGCGGCTGTCAACCAGGGCGCCTCGCCGACGCGCGGGTCACGACCGAACCCCAGGAAACGGCGCTACGTGGCCGCGGAAGGCCACGCAACGCGTTTGCGGCGCCCGGCGCCCGCCCCCGCGCCGCGCGTGAGCCATGATGGCGGGCGTGGTCGGCTCGGACGATCCCGGCCCCGTCGCAATCCTGGACGTGGGCTATGGCGACCGGGAGGCCCCCGCGGCCCTCGCCGCGTGCGTCGTCGCGGAGCGCTCCACGGACGCCGAGCCGGTCGAGGCGCAGGTGGTCACCGTGACCGACGTGCGGCCGTACACGCCCGGCCGGTTCTTCGAGCGCGAGCTGCCATGCCTGCTCGCGGTGCTCGAGCGGCTGCGCACCGCGGTCGCGACGATCGTGGTCGACGGCTACGTCGTGCTCGACGAGCACGGCTCGCCGGGCCTCGGTGGCCACCTCCACGCCGCGCTCGGCGGGCGCACTCCGGTGATCGGCGCGGCCAAGACGGCGTACCGCGGCAGCGGGTTCGCCACGCCGGTGCTGCGGGGCACGAGCACGCGGCCGCTGTGGGTGACGGCGATCGGGATCCCAGTGGAGCACGCGGCACGCCTCGTCGCGGGCATGCACGGGGCGCACCGGATCCCCACGCTGTTCGGGCTCGTGGATCGGCTGGCGCGAGGCCTGGAGCACGCCAAGCCCACGCCGTGAGCCCGGGCTCGTGGACCGAAGCTCAGCCCGCCGCGAGCGCGGCATCGCGAGCCGCATGGAACAGCCGCATGCCCTCCTCGCGGGCGCCGAGGATCACGAATGGGTTGGCCCGACACGCGAGGGTCGACTGGATGCTCTGGGCGATGGCGAGGTCCTCGCGCTCGAACACCCCGCTGTCGATGTGATCGAAGCTCTTGTCGAAGCGCGCCTGGGACTCCGCGTCGAGCTGCGCCGGCACGAGCGCCCGGTGGATCACGCGCACGCGATCGACCGCCTCGGGGTGCAGGCTCAGCCACGACACCCAGCTCGGGTGGAACACCAGGATCGAGCTGGGGAACAGGTTGTAGAAGACCGTCGTATCGCGCCGCAGGTCCCACTGCGCCTCGGGGTCCTTGGCCACGTCCACCAGGCTGCGGCGGGCGCCGACCTGGCGGACGTGGGGGGTGCAATCGTCGAGCACGGCCGACTCGAGGAAGAAGCGCGACAGCGTCTCGCGATGGAGCGACTTGAGGTGGTAGCCCTCGGCGAAGGCATCCATCACGAGCTTCCAATTCGCGGGGATCGTCCGCTCGCTACGTCGGGCGACCCGGTGGGTCTCCAGCGCGAACGCGGCGAAGTCGTCGTCGAGCGTGTGGCCGAGGAAGCTCGCGACGTCGAGCTCGCCGTCGAGGGACACCCACACGAAACCATGCCGGACCTCGTGGCGTACGCGATGCAGGCCCAGCGAAGCGCGGTCGAGCTCGCCGAACACCTCCTGCGAGGGCACGTGGAGCAGCTCGCCGTCGAGTCGGTACGTCCACGCGTGGTAGGGGCAGGTGAACGCCTTGGCGCGGCCGTGGGCTTCGCAGCGCAGGCGAGCCCCGCGGTGGCGACAGGCGTTGACGTGCACCGCGATGCCTTGCTCGGTGCGCGTCACCAGCAGCGGCGTCCCGGCGAGCTCGACGGTGACGAATGCACCAACCTCGTCGAGCTCGGACGCGTGGATGATCGCGATCGATCGCCGGAACATCGTCGCCTGCTCGGCCGCGAGCTGTGACGGGTCGAGGTAGCGCTCGGTGTCGACCAGGGTGGTGCGCGGGGTGAGCTCGCAGTCGGGCGACGAGAGCGTCGCGAGCAACCTCTGCATCACCTCGCGCTGAACCTCGGGGCGCACTGGGGTACGGTAGCAGAGCTCGTGACGCTCGATCACCCGCCTTCGCCCTGCTCGATGCAATAGAGCCGATGATCGGTGTTGCACGCCTGCTCGAAGCCGGCGGCCTTCCACGCCACGGCGAAGGAGGTGACGGAGCCCACGAGGCCCTCGCCCTCCATCGTCGTCCAGTTGCTGCAGTGCGCCTCGCCCATGCCGGTGGTGATGCCGGTCCACGCGTACTCGGACATGCCCTGATGACGCTCGCGGTGCTCGTCGCGATCGATGGGCGCGAAGATCGAAATGTTGCCTGCGAGCTGGTCCCAGTTGTTGGCGACGATGACGCCGTCGAGCCGCACGTAGGGCACGGTGGCCGGCTCGAGCCGATCGATGCCGTTCGTGTCGTCAATGATGAAGGCCCGAAACGTGCCCTCGAGCGCCATCGAGTCGGCCAAGTGCTGGCAGGTCGTGTCGGCGCTCGCGAGCCCGCCCACGTCGCCCGTATGCGTCGTGCTGCTCACGAACACCCGGCGCGCGTCGATGCAGTTGGCCGCCACGCATGCATGCAGCGGATCGCAGGCGACTCCACAGCCCATGCAGTGGGCCCAGTCGCTGCCCACGCCCGTGATGCCCAAGAGCGTGTCGTCGCAGTCCCAGCCGCCGCAATTCGCCGCCGGCACGCCGTCGCCGTCGAAATCGTCGCCTTGCTGGCAATCGGTCACGCAGCTGTCCTGGTCCTCGTCGCACATGAGCCCGACCGCGCACGAGGTCTCCACGAGCACGCACCCGGCCTCGTCGGCCCCCGGCTTGTCGGGGGCGCACGCCTCGAAGCCGTTGCAGAACACGCCGTCGGAGCAATCGTCGTCGTGCGTGCAGAGCCCCGGGCTCTCGGTGCCGCCTTCGAGCGTATCGCCACCTTCGAGCGTACCGCCGCCCTCGAGCGTACCGCCGCCCTCGACCGTGCCGCCGCCCTCGACCGTGTCGCCGCCCTCGACCGTACCGTCGTCGGGCCGATCGGAGGTCACGGTGACGTCCGCTGCCGTCGTGTCCCCCATGCTCGCCGAGCCCTCGGTCGGAGCCGCTCCGGTCTCGTCGTACGCGGGGTTGATCACGGTGCATGCCGCCCCCACGAGCGCACTCCCGAGCACCCAGCGTTCGCCACGCTTGCCGCTGCCCATGAGCGCTCGTCCTCCTAGCCCGCCGGCGGGATCTGGTCGCACGTCTCCCCGATCACCTGGGCCAGCGCCGCACCCACGACGTTGGCGTAGTCGGTGGGCACGTCGATGTCGCCGTCGGGGGTGAAATTGGTGAACAGGTTGAAGAACTGCCAGAGCGTGTTGTTCACGCCCTCGATGCACTGATCGTAGATGCCGGTGATCACCACGCAGTCGTCGCCGCCACAGCCGGCCTTGGCGTCGATCACCATCTGGTGGTAGGTGGCGGCGCCCTCGGGCGACTTGTCGGGCTCGTCGGTGAGCACGACGATCACCAGCACCGCACCCTCGTCGCGCAGGAACCCGGCGTTGAAGGCCGCGTTGGCGGGGTGGAACGTGTAGCCCGCAGCGGCCGACATCATCTCGAAGCTGCAGCCGGTCTCGCCCGCGGCCACCGCCGCCTGCGAGAACCAGAGCTTGAGGTCACCACTGTCGTCGCCCACGATCGCCTCGAAGTAGCGCTGGCCGTCCCACTCGAACAGGCGGCCCTGCTCGCCGTTGACGCCCGTGTTGCCGTCGGTGGGCGGGATGTAGTGATCGGCGATCGTCTGGGCGGAGGCCGTGGTGACGCAGTTGGCCACGAACTCGGAGCAGTTCCCGTCGTAGAACGACGTGGTGGTCATGCCCACGTGCAGGTCGGTGCCGGGCGGAAGGTTGTCCCACATCGCATCGACGAAGTCGTCCCACTGGAGCGCGAGCAGCTCCTGGTAGTCGCCCATCGACAGCGAGTTGTCGATGACGAACAGGATGTCGACGAAGTTGCAGTAGTCCTGCTCGACGCCCGGGGTGTCGGGCGAGGCCACGTCGAGCTTGATGCCGTCGTCGCTGCTGGACGAGGTGCCGGTGCCGTCGGGCACGACGGTGGTGCCCTCGCTGCTCGAGACCGGCGGGGTCGCGGTCGTGTCGGCGGTGGTGGTGGTGGTGGGGTTGGAGCTGGTGGTCCCGGGGCCACTGGTGGCGAACGGATTGAAGTCCGAGTCGTCGCCGCAGGCGGGCAGGGCCAGCGCGACGAGGAGCCACGCGGTGGGGGCGGAGCAGTGACCCGAGGGTCGCGCAGCGTTCATGGTCATGGGGCGATCGTGAAGCAATCCACGGCGGAAGGCCACGGCCCGCGGCAGGAAACGGCGCTCACTCCAGGCGCTCCCGACGGCTCCGTTCGAGTCGGACGCCGGCGGGCGTCCGAACGGCCGTCATGCATCCGTCGTGGGCACCCGCACCCAGCGCAGCACCACCAGCACGGCCATGGCGATCACGCCGGCGCTCACCAGCATGGGCACGCCGGGCCCCACGCGCTCGAAGACCACGCCGGCGGTGGCCGGGCCCACGATGCGACCGAGCGAGGCGGCCGACGACGCGAGGCCCATGTTGAAGCCCTGGTCGCCGGCCCGCGAGGCGCGGCTGACGAGCGCGTTGATGGTGGGCGTGGTCAGGCCGTTGCCACACGCCACGAGCGCACTGCCCAGCACGGCGACCCAGGCCACCGCCATGGTCCCCAGCGTGCAGAACGCCACGACCAACAGCGAAAGGCCGACGAGCAGCGTCTTGCGCTCGCCCGTGGCCGCCACCAGCCGCCCCACCAGCACGCCCTGGGTGATCACGATCACCACGCCGAGCAGCGTGAACACGGCCCCGGTCTCCTGCGCGCCCCAGCCGAGCACGGCCTCGAGCAGCAGCGCGTAGGTGGACTCCATGGATGCGAACGCGAGGAAGAAACAGAGGTTGACGAGCACGATCCAGCCGAGCGGGGTGCCCCACAAGGCCTTCGTCGCGGTAGGCGGCGAGCTCGAGCCCCCGTTGCCACGAACGGCCTCCGTGATCGAGCGCCAGCGCGAGACGGGCACGTCGTTCGCCGGCGGGGGCTCGCGATCGGTGCGGCGGCTCTCGGGCAGCCACACGAGCGCCATCAGCCAGTTGACGCCCGCGACGCCCGCGGCCACGAAGAACGGCAGCTCGGGGTGCTCGGGTCGCGACAAGAGCCCGCCGAGCGCCGGCCCGAACACGAAGCCGAGGCCGATCGCGGAGCCCATCATCCCCATGTACTTGGCGCGTCGCACCGGCGCGACGCGATCGGCCACGTAGGCGTGGGCGGTGGAGATGTTGGCGGTGGAGAGCCCCGAGACCACGCGGGCGAGGAACACCATCCACAGCGCGCTCGCGAACCCGAGCACCAGCATCGAGAGGCACGAGCCCGCGATCGAGACCAGCATCACGGGTCGTCGGCCCACGCGATCGCTGATCCGCCCCAAGAGCGGCGCGGCGCCGAACTGCGCCAGCGAGAACGTGGTGGACAGGAGCGTGACGGTCTGGGCCGAGGCCCCGAAGCTGCTGGCGTAGAACGGCAGCACCGGGATGATGATCCCGAAGCCCACGAGGTCGAAGAACAGCGTCAGCCACAGCGTGGCGAATGCGCCGATCGGGACGTCGGGGCCGGGGTCCTTGGGCGTGGGGCTGCCGTCCGACATTCGGAGGGCCGGACCTTGGCACGTCACGAGGGGCCGCGCCATCACCTCGGCGTGCGCCAGCCGGCGACGCGCGGTCGATCGCGTCCTCGCGGCACGGCTGGTCGTTCCTGCAGGCGGACGCCGCCATCGAAAGCCCGGCCGGCGGCCCGGGGCAGCGTCACGGCTCGTGGGTCCAGGCGCAACACATTGATCCTGCTACGCATTTCGGATCCCGCGCTGCTGACGCTTCGGATCGGCGGTGGCTACGCGTAGGCTAGGTCTGCCCTTTCCTCGCGCGTCCCGTGAACACCACCGTCCTCTTCGTCGGCGTCGTCGTGTTTGCGTTCGTCGCCGGTCGCGTGCTGGAGCGCTTCACCGCCAAGGCGTTCGCGCTCGCTGGCGTGGAGTACTTGATCCTCGGCGTGGTCCTGGGTCCCGTCCTCGGCGTGCTCGGCCGCGACGTGATGCAGGCGCTCGATCTGTTCGTGTCGACGGTGCTCGGCGTGCTCGGCTTCCTGGTGGGCCTCGAGATCCGGCAGATCCGCGCGACCACGGAATCGCTGCTCGCGGGCCTCGGCGCGGCGGCGGCGGTGGTGCTGGGCCTGGCGGCGGCGGTGACCGGGCTCTACCAGGGACTCGGGCCCGAACCGGCGTACGAGACCACGCCGATCCTGTCCGCGACGCTCGGCACGTCGGGCAACGGGGAGTGGCTGTTGTGGATCACCCCCGAGGCGCTGTGGATCGGGCTCACGGTGGGCGCGGCCGCGGGTACGTGCTCGACGGTGATGGTGGATGCCGCGCTGCGGCGGTTCGGCGTGAGCCCCGAGCGCGCGGCGGTGCTTCGCACCATGACCGCGGCGGCGCAGGTGCTGGCGGTGTTCGCGTTCGGCCTGGCGATGGCAGGTAGCCGCGCCACGACCACGACGGGCGCGATGAGCCTGACGATCGTGGAGTGGACCGCGATCGGGATCGTGTCGGGTGCGTTCACGGGGCTGCTGTTCAGCATCTTCCTCGGCCACGAGGACGACACGATGCGGCTGTCGGTGGCCACGGTGGGGGTGATCGTGCTCGCGGCGGGCGTGGGCGCGGCGCTCGGGGTCACGCCGCTGTTCGCCAACCTGTTCGCGGGGCTGACCCTGGCGCTCACGTCGACCCACGCGGCGCGCCTGGAGGACGCGCTGCGACCGCTGCGATTCCCGACCACCGTGCTGGTGCTGCTCTTGGCCGGGGCCACGTGGGTGCCGGTCGAGGGGTGGTACTGGGTGCTGGTGCCGAGCTACGTGCTGCTGCGGAGCCTCGCGCGGCTGGTGTTCAGCCGCGCGGCGGTGAGCACGTTCATGGGCGACCACGCGATGGCGCAAGGGATCGGCCGGGCGCTGCTCGGCCAAGGGGTGCTGGCCAGCGCGATCTCGCTGGCATTCGCGCAGCGGTTCCCCGAGCTCGCGGCGCCCGTCACCTCCACGATCCTCGGCGGTGTGCTGCTCAACGACTTGTTCGCGCAGCGCTCGCTGCGGCGCTACCTGGCGGATGCGGGCGAGATCAAGGCGGTGGTGCCCGTGGCGGTGCCGGAGCGCAGCGAGGAGGCCGACCCGCAGGCCGCGGCCGTGCCAGTGCACGTCGAAGACGGAGCGCCCGCGACGACAGGGCCCATGCTCGGCGAGGATCAGGCCGTGCCGCTCGAGGTCGCCGCGGTGCCCGTGCCGCTTGCCGAGGCGCTCACCGTGCAGCTCGAGGCCGCCGTGCCCGTGCAGCTCGAGGCCGCCGTACCCGTGCCGCTTGCCGAGGCGCTCACCGTGCAGCTCGAGGCCGCCGTGCCCGTGTCCCTCCCGGACGCGCTCACCGTTCCGCTGGACGTGGCTGCCGTGCCCGTGTCCCTCCCCGAGGCGCTCACCGTGCGGCTCGAAGCCGCCACGCCCGTTCCTCTGGCGGACACGCTCGCGCGGCGCCTCGAGGCCGTCACGCCCGTTCCGCTCCCGAATGCGCGCCTCGAGGCCATCACGCCCGTTCCGCTCCCGAATGCGCGGCCCGGGACCGCCACGCCCGTTCCGCTTCCGGATGCGCTCACGGCTCCGCTGGACGTGGCCGCCGTGCCCGTGGCCATCCCCGAGGCGCCCACGGTGCCGCTCGAGGGGGCCGTCGCGTCCGATGCACCACCCGAGCCCGGCTCGCCGGCAGAGCCGGCCGCGAAGGAGCGAGCATGAGAGCGCTGATCCTGGGTGCCGGCGAGGCCGGGCGGTTCTTGGCGTCATCGCTGTCGCAAGAGGCCGAGGTGGTGCTGGTCGACAACGACGCGGTGGCGCTGGCCGAGGCCGAGGAGACGCTCGACGTGCTCCTGGTCCAGGGCGACGTGACGCACCGACGGGTGCTGGAGCGAGCCGAGGCGCACCGCGCCGACGTGGCGGTGGCGGTGACCGGCGTCGACGCGATCAACGTGGCGGCGGCGGTGATGGCCAAGACGGCGGGCGTGGGCCGCACGATCGCGCGCGTCGACGATCCCGGCTTCTACCACACGCAGGAGGGCCTCGAGCGCGACGTGGCCGGGATCGACGCGTGCATCTGCGCGTCGCGGCTGGTGGGGCGCGAGCTCCTCCGCCTGGTGGGCTCGGTCGACATGGGGTTCTCGGCCAGCCTGGGCGGCGGCGCGGCCCATGTGGCGCTGGTGGGGCTCGACGAGGCCTCGCCGCTCCGTGGCGAGGCCCCGAGCAAGCTGCGCTCGCGCAACGAGGCGGTGGTGCGGGCGGTGCTGCGCGGCGGCACGCTGCGCGCCAGCCACGAGCTCGACTCGCTGGAAGAAGGCGACCGCATGCTGGTGGTGGGCTCGCCGCTGGCCGCCACCGCGATGGCGCAGCGGGCCCGCGCGAGCAACCGCACCCGGGTGGCGCTGGTGGGCGGCGGCGACGTGGGCCTGCAGCTCGCCAACCTGTTCGCCACGCTGGTCGACGACGTACGACTGGTCGAGCGCGCCCGCGCGCGCTGCGAGGACCTGGCCCAGCTCGCGCCCGAGGTGACGGTGCTGCACGGCGACGGCACCAACCTCTCGTTCCTCCGCGAGGAGCGGATCGGCTCGGCCGACTGGGTGCTGGCGGTGACGGGCTCGGACGAGGTCAACCTGATGTCGTCGCTCCTGGCGCACGAGCTGGGCGTGGCGCACACGTTCGCGCTGGTCCATCGCCCCGGCTACACCGCGGTCTACGAGCACCTCGGGATCTCGGGCACCACCAGCGCCCACGAGGTGGTGGCGCGCACGCTGCATGGCCTCTTGCCCGGACGCGTGCTGGTGAACGCCTCGACGCTGGCCGGCACCGACCTCGAGCTGCTCGAGCTGCGCGTGCCGGTGCTGCGACGCCCGCTGTCGCCGCGCAGCCTGCCGCTCGGGGCCGGGACGCAGGTGGTGGCCGTCGTCGATCACGACGAGATCACGCGGCTGCACGACCCCAACGCCGAGGTCCGCGGGGGCGAGCACGTGGTGGCGGTGGCCCCCGCCCACCTCCGCCGCGAGATCCTGCGCGGACTGCAGCGCCTGGCCAAGGAGGGCGGCGAGTGAGCCCGCGGGTGGTCAGCGGCCTGACTGGCCTGCTCATCGGGATCATCGGACTGTTCCTGCTCGTGCCCACGGGCATGGCGATCCACGACGCGGATCCGCGTGCCGTGTTCGCGTACGGCACCACCACGTTCGTGGCGCTGGGCCTGGCGATCGTGCTGCGCCGGCTCGGGGGCGGCACCCCGCAGGAGATCCACCGCAAGGACGCGCTCGGCACGGTGGCGTTCACGTGGATCCTGCTGGGCGTGGTGGGCGGGCTTCCGATGGTGCTCGAGGGCTCGATCCCCGACCCGATGGGCGCGATCTTCGAGGCGGTCTCGGGCTTCACCACCTCGGGCGGCACCGTGGTGGCCGACGTCGACGGCCTGTCGCGCGCGACCAACCTGTGGCGCTGCCTGACCCACTGGGTGGGCGGCATGGGCATCGTGGTGCTGTTCATCGCGGTGTTCCCGATCCTGGGCGTGGGCGCCAAGCACCTGTTCAAGTCGGAGGTCCCGGGCCCCATCACCGAGGGCCTGCGGCCCAAGATCAAGCAGACCGCGGTCGCGCTGTGGTGGGTGTACACGGGCATCACGGCGCTGTGCGTGTTGCTGCTGGTGCTCGCCGACATGTCGCTGTTCGATGCGATCTGTCATGCGATGGCGACGCTCGGCACCGGCGGGTTCTCGACCCGCACGGCGAGCGTGGGTTACTACCAGAGCCCCGCCATCGACTGGATCCTCACCGCGTTCATGCTGATCGGGGGCCTGAACTTCGGGCTCTACTACGGGGCGCTGCGTGGGCGCTGGTCGGAGCTGTGGACCAACTACGAGCTCCGCTTCTATCTCGGGGTCAACGTGGCCGTGACCGCGCTGATCGCCGTGTGCATCCTCGATCGCCACGCTCCGCTCGACGCGGTGCGCTTCGCGGCGTTCCACACCGCGTCGGTGTCCTCCACCACGGGGTTCATGACGGAGGACTTCGACCTCTACCCCGACGCGGCCCGCTTCTCGCTGTTCATCATCATGTTCATGGGCGCCTGCGCCGGCTCGACCGCGGGTGGGCTCAAGGCCTCGCGGGTGTACATCCTGCTCAAGGTGGTGTTCCGCGAGCTGGGGGCCGCCGTGCGCCCCAACGTGGTGCAGACGATTCGCGTGGGCGGGGTCAACATGCCGCCCGACGTCGTACGGGGCATCGCCACGTTCTTCGCCGCGTACATGCTGCTGTTCGCCGCGAGCTCGTTCGTGCTGGTGGTGCTGGGCATCGAAATCGTGGCGTCGATGAGCGGTACCATCGCGTGCCTGTCGAACGTGGGCCCGGGCCTGGGCGAGCTCGGCCCCGCGATGAACTACGGCCCGGTTCCGGGGCTGGGCAAGGCGGTGCTGTGCCTCTGCATGATCGCCGGGCGCCTCGAGATCTTCGCGCTGTTCGCCGTGTTCTCGCCGGAGTGCTGGCGGCGATGAACCCACGCGTCGTCAGTGGCCTCACGGGGCTGCTCATCGGGCTCGTGGGGAGCCTGCTGCTCGTCCCCACGGCCCTGGCCTTGCACGATCGGACGCCGCGGGCCGTGTTCGCCTACGGCTCGACCACCGGGATCGCGCTGGCGCTGGCGATCGTGCTGCGCTGGCTCGGTCGCGGCGCGCCGGCCGAGATCCACCGCAAGGACGCGCTCGGCACGGTGGCGCTCACGTGGCTGTTCCTCGGGGTGCTCGGCGGCCTACCGATGATGCTCGAGGGCTCGATCACCGATCCTTTGGGCGCGCTGTTCGAGGCCGTGTCGGGCTTCACCACCTCGGGCAGCACGGTGGTGGCCGACGTCGACGGGCTCTCGCGTGCCACCAACCTGTGGCGCTGCCTCATGCACTGGGTGGGCGGCATGGGCATCGTGGTGCTGTTCATCGCGGTGTTCCCGGTGCTGGGCGTGGGCGCCAAGCACCTGTTCAAGAACGAGGTAGCGGGGCCGATCACCGAGGGCCTGCGCCCGCGCATCAAGCAGACCGCGGTCGCGCTGTGGTGGGTGTACGGCGGGCTCACGCTCTTGGCGATGCTGCTGCTCGCGGTGGCCGGCATGCCGCTGTTCGACTCCGTGTGCCACGCGATGTCGATGATGGCCTGCGGGGGATTCTCGACCCGCACCGCGAGCGTGGGTGCGTATCAGAGCGCGGCGATCGACTGGGTGAGCATCGCGTTCATGCTGATCGCGAGCCTCAACTTCGGGCTCTACTACGGCGCGCTGCGTGGGCGCTGGTCGGAGCTGTGGAACAACTACGAGCTCCGCTTCTACCTCGCGCTCCACCTGGTGGTGATCGCGATCGTGGGCGTGTGCATCTACGACCGCCACCCGTCGCTGCTCGAGACGCTGCGGTTCGCGACGTTCCAGGTCACCGCGGTGACCAGCACCACGGGCTTCATGACCGAGGACTACGACAAATACCCGGAGCTGGCCCGCTTCGCGCTGTTCGTCTGCATGTTCATCGGCGGCTGCGCAGGCTCGACGGCCGGTGGGCTCAAGGCCTCGCGGGTGTACATCCTGGGCAAGCTGGTGGTCCGCGAGCTGCGGGCGGCCGTGCGCCCGAACGTGGTGCAGACGGTGCAGGTGGGCGGGGCCAACCTGCCCTCCGAGGTGCTGCGCGGCATCGGCACGTTCTTCGTGGCCTACATGCTGCTGTTCATGGTCAGCTCGTGCGTGCTCGTGGCGCTGGGGCTCGATATGGTATCGGCCATGAGCGGCGTCGCAGCCAGCATGTCGAGCGCGGGTCCGGGGCTGGGCTCGGTGGGGCCGGCGCTGAACTACGGGTTCGTGCCGGACCTCGGCAAGGCCGTGCTGTGCCTTTGCATGATCGCCGGGCGCCTCGAGATCTTCGCGCTGTTCGCCGTGTTCTCGCCGGAGTGTTGGAGGCGCTAGAGACCATGCGTCGCCTGTTCGTCCTGCTCGCGCTCCTGGCCATGATGGTGGGCCTGCGCGCGCTACAGTCCGAGACCTCGCCGCCGGGCACCGACCCGCTCATGCTGGCCGCGATCGGGTTCGTGGTGCTGGCGGCGTTCGCCCTGGCCGAGCTCGGCGAGCGCGTGGGGCTGCCCAAGGTCACCGGCTACATCGTCGCGGGCATCGCGATCGGGCCGTACACGGTGAACGTGCTGTCGCCGCAGGTGGTGGCCGACATGCACATGTTCAACGACCTGGCGCTCGGGCTCATCGCCACGAGCGTCGGTGTCGAGCTCGATGCCAAGCGGCTCGCCCGCCGGCTGCGCTCGCTGGTGACCACGGTGGGGGTCAAGCTGCTGCTGGTGCCCGTGGCGGTGGGCGGCACGTTCCTGGCGATCCAGACCACGTGGGCCCCGCTGCCGCTGCCATCGTTCGAGGCCGCGCTCGGCATGGCGCTAGTGTTCTCGGCGCTGGCGCTCGCCACCTCGCCCACGATCGTGCTCGCGGTGCTCAGCGAGACCGGCGCGCGCGGGCCCCTGGCCGAGCTGACGCTCGGCATGTCGGTGCTCAAGGACCTGGTGCTGGTGGTGAGCCTCGCGGTGGCCACCGCGGCCTCCATGGCCATGGTGGGCTCGGCGGGCCTGGGGGCCGAGCTGCTGTTCGGCGCGGGGCTGCGCCTGCTCGAGGAGATCGGGCTCGGGGTGGCGCTGGCGGGGCTGCTCTACCTCTACATGCGGTACGTGGGCGCCGAGCTGCTGTTGTTCGTGGCGGCGCTGGTGCTGGTCACGAGCCACGTGTGCGCGCTGGTGGGCCTGCAGCCGCTGCTCCCGTTCATCGTGGCGGGCGTGATCGTCCGCAACGCCACGCGCTTCGAGGACAAGCTGCTCCACCCGCTCGAGGTGGTGGCGCTGCCGGTGTTCGTGGTGTTCTTCGCCAACGCGGGCGCGACGGTGAACGTGGGGGCCACGGCGGCGATCCTGCCGTTCGCGCTGGCGCTGTGCACGGCGCGGGCGATCGCGTTCTTCGTGGCGGCACGCGTGGGTGCCACGGCCGGCGGCGAGAGCCCGGTGGTGCAGCGCGTGGCCTGGATGGCCTACCTGCCGCAGGCGGGCGTGACCCTGGTGCTGGTGGGCGTGGCGTCCGCGGAGGTGCCCTACTTCTCCGGCGAGATCCTCGAGCTCGGCATGGCGGTGGTGGCGGTGAACCTGCTCCTCGGGCCCGTGGCGCTGCGCGTGGCGCTGGCGGCTGCGGGCGAGCTGCGCACGGCCACCAGCGAGGCGGACGCGAGCGTAGCGGAGGCGGAGCTGCTCGACACGCCGCGCGAGCTGCCGGCCGAGCTCGAGTCGCCAGCGCTGCGCGGGCTGCTGCTGCGGCTGCACGCCGAGCTCGGCAAGCCCTGGACGCACTGGCGGGCCAAGGAGCTGCGGCCCGCGGTCGAGCGCTGGCGCCGGAGCCTGGTGCTCCCCGTGGAGGGCCGCGCGGGCGAGCACGGGGCGGCGTGGGTGCAGCGCGGGCTCGAGCGGGTGGCGCTCGAGGAGCTGCGCGACCGCGCCGCGGGCCTGCGCGAGGCGCTGGCGCGGCAGCTCGAGCGACTCGACGAGCTGCCTGCGGCACAGTCGGTGGCGCTCGAGCCCCGCAACGCGCGAGTCCGCCCGGGCGACGCGTGGCGCGTGCGCTGGGCCAAGCGCCTGACGGCTGCCGGTGCGCTACTGGGTGGCCGCCGGGGCCGACGCACGCGGCGGATGTTGGTGCGGCTCACGGCACGCGCGGTGATCGAGCCCGCGATGGTGCGCGCGGCCGAGGAGAGCCTGCGCGACTGGCAGCGGTTCGAGGTGGAGTGCCTCGAGGTGCTCGAGCGCGCCGCGCTCGGGGCCACGGCCCACGCGGACGTGATGGGTGAGCTCGAGGCGCGCGAGCGACTGCTCCTACGCAACGTGGAGGCCAACCTCGAGGCGCGGCTGTGGGTCGCGGTGCGCGAGCTCGGGCGGCAGCTCGCGGTGCTGGGGGCACCAGGGCAGCCACCTGCCCCGGGCTACGGCACGGTGGAGCGCGAGCTCGGGGCTGCGGTACAGCGGCTCGACGACGACGCGGCGGCGTGGCCCGCCCGTCGCCGTGCTGCGGTGGAGCGGCTGCGGTTCACCGCGCACGCCGAGCTCGTGGAGCACCGCGTGCGTGCGCGCCTGCGCCAGGAGGTGCTCGAGCCGCTCGATGCCGCGTTCGAGCGCACCAGCGAGCTGGTGGCCGAGGAATTGCGGCGGCTCGACGCGCTGCCGCGGGCGGAGGCGCTCGTCGACGACGACGCGTGGGCACGCGCCGAGGCGCATGTGCGCGCGGTGGTGCCCAAGCCGGTGGTCAAGGAGCTGCGGGCGCTCGCCACCCGCGTGCGACGGGCGACCTCGGGCGACGCCGCGGGGGTGGAGCTGCGCACGTTCATGGCCGAGGGCGACGAGCGCATCACCGTGGTGCCGTCGCTCGCGGCGCTGGCCCAGGCCATTCGCCCCGCGCAGGTGGAGATCGCGACGGTGGACGCGCGCGAGCTGGTGGAGGTGCAGCTCGCGGGGCAGGTGCTGCCCGCGCTCGAGGAGTGCCTGGGGCAGGCAGCGCTGGCGTTTGCGGCCGTGCGCGACCAGATGCGCGAGGTGGAGAGCCTGGCCGAGTTCGGGCTCGAGGCCGCGCGGCGCAGTGTGGACGAGGGCGGCTCGGCCACCGCGGTCGACGAGGCGCTCGAGCGCGGCCACGCGATGCTCGAGACGCTGCAGCACGGCGCATGCCAGGGCTGGGGCGCCACGCGCCCGCGGCTGCTCGACACGGTGACCGGCATGGCGCAGGCGCTCTCGGATCTCGTCACCGCCACCGCGGGCGGCGAGCAAGGGCGGACGACGGCGCGGGTCGATCGGCTCGCGCGGCTGCGGCTGCGCCTACGGCTCCTGTCGGCGCGGGTGCTGGCCGGCGCGCGGAGCCTCGTCCGCACGCTCCGCACCGGCGAGGTGGGCCAGGCCGCCGAGGACCTGGCGCTGCGCTACCGGCTGCGCGTGGGCCTGCAGCGGCTCGATGCGCACGCGATCCGCTCGTTCCTCGACGATCAACGCGCGCTGCGACGGGCTCGCCTGACGGGCCTGCCCGGCGAGCTGTTCACCACCGAGCCGCTGCGAGACCCCCGGCTCCTGGTGGCCAACCGGGACGCGCTCGCCACGATCGTGAGGGCCGAGCGCGCGTGGCAGGCCGAGCCCACGACCGGCAACGCGGTGCTGGTGGTCGCGCCCTCGGGCACGGGCAAGAGCTCCACGCTCGGGATCGCGCAGCTCAAGCTCGCCACGCGCCGGGTGATCGCGGTGCGCGATGGTAGCACGCACGACGGCGAGGGCAGCACGCTGCGGGCGACGCTGGCCCGGGCGCTCGGCGTGCCCGACGAGGACGAGCTGGTGCTGTCGTCGCTGCGCTCGTCGCCCGCCGTGGTGGTGATCGACGACCTGCACCGGTTCTTCCCGCCATCGGATGCGGGCCTCGCCGCGCTCGAGACGTTCGTTGCGCTGGTGGTCGGCTCGCAGGCGCACACGTTCTGGCTGCTGGCGATGGGCGAGGAGGCGACGCTGGCCTGGCAAGGGCTGGTACCGCTCGACGACGCGTTCCCGTGCCGCGTGCACCTGCAGGCGCCCGACCCCGCGCAGCTCGCCGAGATCCTCGAGGCGCGCCGCGAGCTCGGCGGGCAGCGCTGCGAGTACCCGGCCCCGAAGGGCGTGCGCAAGCTGCTGCGGCGCTCGCCGCAGGACGCGTACGTGCGCCGGCTGGCGGCGGCATCGGGCGGCAGCCTGCGCCGCGCGCTGGCGCTGTGGCGTGCCCACGCCGAGCCCGAGGACGAGCTCCTGCGGCTGCGCCCGCTGGCGTCGCTGTCGTGGCGGCTGCCGTTCGTGCAGCAGCTCCGCGAGGAGGCCCAGGCGATCCTCGCGCTGCTCGTGCGTCACGCTCGGCTGTCACGCGAGGCGATCGCCGAGGCGCTCGGCACCACCGACGCCGACGTGGACGTGCACCTGCGCTTCCTCGTGGCCAGCGGGCTCGTGGAGCCCTCCGGCGGGTGCTACGGCATCACGGCGCTGGTGATCGACGACGTGGTGCTGGCGCTCCGCGAGGCCGGAGCCGTGGGGGGAGGGAGCACGTAGATGAGCGCCATCCGTCGCATCGCGCTCGGAGCCACCGCGCTGCTGTTCGCCAGCGCGTGCGGCGAGTCGCGCCCGGCCGACGTGCCCGAGCCGCCCACCGAGCTCGGTGCGGAGCTGTTGGCCGAGCTGTGGCGCCTGGGCTCGGTGCTCACGCCGCGGCTGTTCGTGATGGTGGCCGTGGTGCTCGCGGTGCTGCTCGGCGCGCGCCGGGGCCTCACGATCGCCGTGCGCGTGGCATGGCGGCTCGGCTGGGACGGCGACCGCAGCCTCGCCCGGATCCGCAGCTGGATCGAGCTGATGCTGCTGGCCGTTGGCACGCTGCTGGTGCTCCGCGAGGTGTTTCGCGTGGTGCCGCTGCTCACGAGCGTCTCGCTCGTGTGCGCGGCGCTGGTGGCCGCGCTGGCGCTGCCCGGCGGCCTGCAGGACCTCGCGGCCGGGGTGTCGCTGACGACCCGCAACCGCTTCCTCGAGGGCGATCAGATCGAGGTGGCGGGGTACTCGGGCACGGTGCGCCACATCGGGCTGCTCCGCAGCATGCTGCGGCTGCCCGACGGCCGCACGCTGTGGCTGCCCAACCGCGAGATCGTGCGCTCGGCGGTGCAGGTGGGCCGCGAGCAGCAGGCGCTGCCGGTGAGCGTGTCGCTGCCGGTATCGTGCGCCGGCGACCCGGAGCTCCGCGAGCGCCTGCGCCGGGTCGCGCACCTCAGCCCGTACCGCCGCGCGGGCAGCCGCCCGATCGTGAGCGAGGACGAGGGTCGCTTCGTGCTCACGATCCAGACCTGGTGCACGCGCCGACCCGAGGTGGCCGCACGCGCGCTGGATCGCCAGCTACGGGCGATGGCTCGGCGCTGGGATGTAATCGCGCAATCTGCGCAGAAGCCCTAGACGGGTGGGCGGCGGTGCTGCTCGGGGCAATCGACGCGCAGCGCGTCGAGCATGCTGCGGCAGGAGTCCGGGAGGCTCGCGGCCTCCGGGGTGCCGGCGAGGTGCTTCAGCGAGGCCTCCTCGTTGCGATAGAAGCGACGATCGCCGGCCATGATCTCGGGCCGAAGGTGCTCCTCGCAGCGCTCGTAGAGCGCAAGGTACTCGTCGCAGATCGGAATGCCCGTGATCGCAGCGGCAGCGGGCTCGGAGCTCGTGGGAGCCTCGGAGGTGGTTGCAGCTCGCGTGGGCCAGGCCGGCTCGGCCGCGGCTTCCGAGCGCTCGGTAGGCTCCTCGCTCGCCTCCACGGGCAGCGGATCGGGCTCGGCCAGTGCCGTGCTCTCTTCCTGAGGCGACGACGCACAGGCGAAGCCACCCAGCAAGCTGGCGCTCATCCACACGAGTAGGGCTCGGCTCGGCACGATGCTGGAGCATACCCCGCATCGAGCACGCGAGCCGTCCGACCGGCTCACGGTGCCAGCACCTCGACGATCCACCCGCCCTCACTCCGCGTGAACCGTCGCCGATCGTGCATGCGGGCGTCGCCGCTGCGCCACAGCTCCACCACCTCGGGCACGAGGCCGTAGCCGCCCCATCGCTCGGGCCGTGGGACGGGGCGGCCGGCGAGCGCTTCGTCGAGCGCCTGCCGCTCTCGCGCCAGCGCGGGCAAGCCTTCGATCACCGCGCTCTGTGGCGAGACGGTGGCAGAGAGCTGGCTCTCGCGCGGGCGACCGGCGAAGTACTCGTCGGACTCGACCGCGGGCAGCACGTGCACGCGCCCTTCCACTCGTACCTGGCGGGCGAGCAGCTTCCAGTGCAGCACCAGCGCGGCCCAGGGGTTTCGCGCCAGCTCCTGGCCCTTGCGGCTGTCGTAGCAGGTGAAGAAGCGCAGCACGCCGTCGTCGCTGCGCCCGCGCAGGAACACCACGCGCGCCGATGGCCGCCCGTCGGGCGTGGCGGTGGCCAGCGTCATCGCCTCGGCCATGGAATCGCCGGCGGCTCGGGCCTCGCCGAGCCACGCCCACAGGGTGGTGATGGGATCCTCGCTCGTCACAGCCATGCGCGCAGCTCCTGCCCGAGCGCCAACAGGCCTTCCTGCAGGCGCTCGGGGGGATTGTACGCGTATCCGATCGCGAAGCCGTGCAGGTGCGGTCGCCCCAGGAAGTGCAGGCCGGGAAGCTCGACCTGGATCCCCCGCGCGGCCATCCGCGCCTCGAGCTCGCGGAGCGGAACCACGCGCGGCAGCTCGAGCCAGAGGGTGGGACCGCCGCCGGGCGTGGTCCAGCGCACTCCGGCGGGCATGTGCTCGTGCAGCGCCTCGAGGCACGCGTGGTAGCGGCGGTCGAGCTCTTCGTGGAGGCGGGCGAGGTGCGCGTCGTAGTAGCCGCGATCGAGGAACTCCGCCAGCGCGGCCTCCTGCAGCATGCTGTGGCCGAGGATCGACAGGCGCTTGGCCTCCACCAGCGCCGGCACCGTGCGCTCGTTGCCCACGAGGAACCCGATCCGCAGCGAGGGCAGGAGCTTCTTGGTGAACGAGTTGGCGTAGAGCACCTCGCGGCCGCCGAGCGCCCGCAAGGTGGGCCGGTACTCGGTGCCCGAGAGCATGTCCGAGCCCCAGTCGTCCTCGAACAGCGCCACGCCGTGACGCGCAGAGAGCTCGAGCAGCGCGAGCAGCTCGTCGGTGCCGTAGGAGTAGCCGCTGGGGTTCTGGAAGCTGGTCACGAGGTACATGAGCGACGGCCGCTCGCGCACCAGCACGTCCTCCCAGTGGGCCAGCGGCACGCCTTCGAACGGATCGAGCGAGAGCCCCACCACCGAGTGGCCCTGCGACTCGAACAGCGGGCGCGCGTTCATGTACGTGGGGTTCTCGACGGCGATGCGGCGGCCCTGCAGGCAGCGGCCCACGAGGTCGAGCGCCTGCTGCGAGCCGACGGTGGTCACCACGTCGTCGGCGCGCACGTCCATGCCACGGCCTTGCAGACGCTTGGCGATGATCTCGCGCAGCGGCGGGTAGCCCTGGAAGTCGTAGAACTCGTGCAGGCCGGGCTGGTGCAGCACGGAGCGCAGGCAGTCGGCGAGGCGCTCGCGGGGCAGGAGCGTGGGGTCGATGAAGACCTTCGAGAGCTCGAGCACCCCCGGAGCCGGCTTGCGCATGACGAGGCGCGTGGGGCGAACCTCCACCGGGGCTGCCGCGGCACAGCGGAGCGGCACGGGGTCGTGGGCCTCGGCATCGCCGCGGGCCACGAACACACCCTCGCGCGGCCGCGTCTCGAGCACGCCGCGGGCCACGAGCTCCTCGTAGGCTGCTTGGGCGGTGTTCTTGGAGATCCCGAGCCGCAGGTGCAGCGCGCGAACGGGGGGCAGGCGGGCGCCCGGGGGTAGGCGCCCACCTGCAACGTCGGCGAGCACGGCAGCGACGAGATCGTCGCGGCCGAGGCGGCGCTCCGCGGTCGCGCCACCGATGCGGACGTCGAAGAACGGGGGGCGCTGCATGGAGATCGGTCTAGCCGGGAGCGTGGGGGGAGTGAAGGGACAAGCGGGAAATAAGCGCTGGGACAGCGGAAGGCGCGATATCACGCGAGGAATTCTCCATCACGGATCGAGCTCCCGTGTGGTCGTACCGACGTCGGATTCGGTTGCACCGAGGAGCGCCGTGGCCGTGGACGGCTCGCGACACGTCCGCAGCAACCGGACGAGATCGCGCCGCTTGATCGGCTTGCTGAGGTAGTCGTCCATGCCCGCGGTCAGGCAGCGCTCGCGGTCCTCGGGCATCGCATGGGCCGTCATCGCGACCACGTAGATGTGCTCGCCGGTGCTCGCCTCGCGGCGGCGCAGCGCCTGGGTGGCCTCCAAGCCGTCCATCTGCGGCATTTGCACGTCCATGAAGACGATGTCGTAGGGCATGCTGCTGACGAGCTCGAGCGCCTCGATGCCGTTGCCGGCCACGTCCACTCGACACCCGAGGTCCACGAGCATCCGCTGTGCGACCTTCTGGTTCACCGCGTTGTCCTCGGCCACCAGCACTCGCAAGCCCGGCACGACCGACTCTACGGGCCCGTCGCTCGGCGAGCGCGGTGGGCGGGTGAGCGGCAATGCTTGCGGAGACCCGCGCGTAGCCCACACTGCCGCGAGCACGTCCCTCAGGTCGGACTGGTGCACGGGCTTGACGAGGTAGGCTGCGCAATCGGCTGCGCGCAGCTCCTCGCCGCTCGGGCGCTGCAGGATCGAGCTGAGCATCACCCACGTGACACCGCGAATCGATGCGTCGGCCTTGATGGCACGTGCGAGCGCCATGCCGTCGACCCGCGGCAGCTGGTAGTCGAGCAGCGCGAGATCATAGGGCTCGTGCCGCGCTGCGGCCTGGCGCAGCAGCTCCAGCGCTTGCTCGGCCGAGTCGCACTGCTCGGTGCGCAGGCCCCAGCCCACGAGCTGCTCCTGCAGCACCCAGCGATTGACCTCGCGATCGTCGACGATGAGCACCCGCAACCCAGCCAGCTCTGCCAGTGATTCGGGCGCGGGAGACGGATCGACCGCCAGCGGTAACGCGAGCTCGAACGAGAACTTCGAGCCCTTGCCGGGCTCGCTCTCGAGCCCGAGCCGACCGCCCATGAGCCGCACGAGCTCGTTCACGATCGCGAGGCCCAGCCCACTGCCCGTGCGCGCACGCGTGGTCGAGCCATCGACCTGGCGAAAGACGTCGAAGATGAGCGCGTGCTTCTCGGCCGGGATTCCGATCCCCGTGTCCTCCACCGAGCAGCGCAGCAGCGGCGCCCCTTCGCCGCCGGGCAGCTTCTCTACCTTGACCAGCACGTGGCCGGCGTCGGTGAACTTCACGGCATTGCTCACGAGGTTGAGCAAGATCTGCCGGATCCGTCCATGATCACCCACGACCTGGGTCGGCGTGCCTGGCACATAGAGCGCCGCGAGCTCGAGATCCTTCTTGGTCACGAGCGCCGCGGCCTGATCGAGCACTTCTTCCACCGTGGTTCGCAGATCGAAGGGTGTCGCCTCCAGCACCATCTGCCCGGCGTTCATCTTCGAGAAGTCGAGGACTTCATTGAGCAGGTCCAAGAGCGCCATCCCCGAGCCGTGTGCGGTCTCGAGGTAGCTGCGCTGATCGGGATCGAGCCGCGTATCGAGCGTGATCCCCAGCATTCCGAGCACGCCGTTCAACGGCGTCCGGATCTCGTGGCTCATGTTGGCCAGGAACTGGCTCTTGGCCTCCGCTGACGCATGCGCCTCGTCCCGTGCCTGCTCGATCTCGACGAGCGCCATTCGGCGCAGCACCTCGAATGCATGAGCAATGCCAGAGAGCCCCACGGTGATGAGGATCATCGAGATGATCCTGTTGAGCTCGGCGCTTGCGGCCTCGTGGACTCGGATGCCCAACACCACGTAGCAAGACACGCTCACTCCACACCACAGCCAGCCGCCGCGGATCCCCAGCAGGAAGAACATCACCACGGGGATCGCGATGAGCGACAGCACCGGTGCACCATCGGTGCTGCCCCCTTCGAAGACGTAGGCGAGCGAGCGCAGCGACAAGCACAGGCCGATTGCATGCCCCAGGACCTCGCTCCAGCCGCGTCGCCGCAGCCAGACGAGCATGGTGGCCATGCCCACCATCATCAGGCCGAGCGCTGCCGCCGAGCTCACCTTGCCGTGCACGAGATCATCGATCAGCTCGAGTGGAGCCAGCACGAAGCCCAGCAGCAGCGCGACCACCGTCATGCGCAGCTTCTGCCGCTGCTCGCCGCGCGCGGGCATCTCGGGAGCGATCCACCGATCGACGAAGGCCGTTAGCTCGAGCCGCGGAGTGCGAGCCACACCGGTCGTGTATCACGTGCCGTCTACGGCGCAAGCCAGGCGTCCGGTTGCAACGAAGGGTCGATTCCGACCTTCGTTGCTGCCCCAAATCACGGCCGGGGCAACGCCGGGGTGTGACGCTCGCGTCATACCCCCACAGCCCGACCCTTCGGCAGTGCGGCGTTCGGTGCCAGTCGGCCGCGCTCGAGCGCCTTCGCCGGCGAGGGCCTCCGCGCACCCCCCAGCCCCCAGTAGGCGCTGAGCCGCAGCAGGAGCGTCCACGACAGCGTGCGGTCGGGCGTCTCGAGCGGCCCGCGATCGTAGCGGAGCACCTCGCTGGTGAGCGCCGCCGAGAGGAACTCGGTGGGGAACCACTTGACGGCGAGCGAGCCCCCGGTCGCTCCGCCCGCGGCCACGTCGTCGGCTGCGCGACCGACCGCCAGCCGGTCGAAGCGACCGGCGACCTCCAGCGCGCCGCCCCTCCACGGCGCGCCCGCGGCCTCGCGGAGCGTCGGCGCCTGCCCGACCTGACGTGGCCCGCCGAGCACGACCCACGCAACCTCGCCCATCACCCCCCACGCCACCATGTCGGGCAGCCCTACGGGCGGCGTGTCCGGGTTGCCGTCGTCGTCCATCGCTCGTGACTCGCGAGCGAGCGCGCCCTGGGCCATCAAGCGCACGGGCCCCACGTAGCCGATCGCGTGGGCCTCTCCGACCATGCGCAGCCCTTGCACCGGCGGCGCGCGAAAGAACGGGAACCCGACCGAGGTGGTACCGCCGATGCCGGCTCGCTCCTCGGCGTCGTCGACCATCCCGGCGGCGCCGAGCCGCAGCCCGAGCGTGCGCGAGCGCCCGCCGACCCACGCGCGCCCGAGCACCAGGTCGAGCGCGCCGTACCCCGGCCGGCCGGTTGTTGTCGTTGGCGAGGCCCACGTTGCCGTTGCCGATGCGAGCGATCGCCTCGATGGGTACGCGGGTGGGCCGAAGCTGGACCTCGGCCCCGAGGTCGCGGCGGATCCGGAACGCCGTGACCACCAGGCCGTCCTCGGGGAACGGCATGAGGTGCACGGGCTCTTGCCGAAACGACGGGAACAGCGGCGTCTTGGCGTACCCGGCGCTCAGCTGGATCCACGGCTTGGGCTGGAACGAGGCATAGCCGTCGATGAGGTACGGCGTCTCGCCCACCGACTCGAGCGTGGCGACCGCGAGGAACCACGGGCGCGGGCTGAAGCGCAGGCCGGTGCGCAGGCGGCCGACGGCGAAGCCGCTGTAGCCCTCGGACTCGTCGGAGATCACGCGGGCATCGAGCTCGGCGAGCAAAGTGGGGGCGAGCACGGCGGCCACGCGCTCGGCCGCGGCGGCCAGGCGCGAGCGCTCGGCCGGATCCGTCGGGGCCTCCGCAGCGGGTGGGCCGTCGGACTCGGTGGGTGCACCGTCGGTCGGTGCCTCCGCAGCGGGTGGATCATCGGTGGGTGCACCCGCTGCTGGCTCGGCTTCGGTGGGTGTACCTTCGGTCGGTACATCGGACTCGGGCGCGAGCGCCAGCACGAGCCAACCCGTGACGAGGATTCCGTTCATGGGTCGATGGGCACGATCTGCAGCGCGTGGGTGGTGCCGTCGGACTCGTCGGCATCGTGGTCGGCGATGAAGGCTCGGCCCGCCTCGGGGTCATAGGCCACGCCGCGCACCTGCTGGAACCCGCTGGCAACCACCGTCACGGCGCCCGCAGAGTCGATGCGCAAGAGCTCGCCCGCGGCGCTGCCCGTGAGCACCGAGCCCTCGGGCCCCGCGGCGATGAGATCGGGCGTGTCGAGATTGGTCGCCACGACCTCGTAGGCGGCCGGATCGGCGATCGGGGCCCGCAAGAGCTGCCCGAGGTCCTGGTCGCTCACGTAGAGCGAGTCGCCGATCGCGAGCACCCCCACCGGCTTGACGAGCCCGGGGATCACCTCGACCTCCTCGCCCGACAACGAGAGCCGGCCGACCGAGCCCACCCGCTCCTCACCCATCTTCACGAACCACGAGTCGTAGAGCGTGCCGTCGTCGGCGATCGTGAGGCCGATGCGGCGGCGCTCCGGGTCCAGGTCGGGGACGATCTCGCCGGTGCCACCCGCAGTCGTGGTCACCACGTCGCCGGCGAAGCCACCGCCGAAGCGCGTGACCACGAACGTGCCGTCGGCGGTGCGCACGATCTGACCGAGCCCCGGTCCCTCGTCGGGTGCGGCGGGCAGCTCGGCCGCGGCCGCGAACCCGACCTCGTCGTCCCAGGACAGCACCCGGTTGTTGTTGTCGTCGGCCAGGAACAGCGTGTGGCTGCTCGCTTCCCACCACAGGCCGTTGGGATCGCCATCGACGTCGATCCGCGTGGGGCCCCGGTCGACGTCACCCGCCGTGCCGTCGGCCGAGCCGTGCGTGGAGCTCGAGCCCTCGGCGGAGCCCGAGCTCTCGGCGGAGCCCGAGTCGTTGCCGCCGGTCCCGTCGGACGGGTTCGACGAGCCGCAACCATGACTGCCGACGAGGCACGAGAAGGCGATGAGCGCCAATGAGAGCTTCATGGAGCCTCGGGTAACATTAATCTACCATAGGGTCAATATTCGTTACTAGTGTTACTCATTGTTACCCATGGCTGACCGAGGGCTCCTCGACCAAAGGCCGTGGAAGACCTCGTCGTCGATGGCACGATGCACCGCCGGGCCGACCCGTGGTGCACTCGGGATCACGCCGCAGCTCCAGGCATGGAACGGCTGATCGCCGCCATGACGTGCCCGTCGGGCGTCGACGTCTTGCTGGCGCTCACGCGCTTGGCGACGCCTAGAACCCCACGCGTCGCGGCTCGCTGTTGTACAGCGCCCGCCCCCACACCTTCCCGTTGACCACGTACATCACCACCCGCCCGTAGTACCAGAGCTCCAGCCGATACCCGTCGACGGTGGTCTGCGGCCCCACGCCGAGCTGCACGCCCTCCATCGTGAACCGGTCGATCACCGCCGGCTCCCCGCACCGCGCGTGCATCTCCTCCACGGGCAGGCCCATGTCGATCCCGTCGAAGATCGCCCGCGGCAGGTCGACCTCGCCCACCGGCACCGGCTCGAACCGCGCCGCCGGCCCCTTGCCGCCGGGCTTGCGTGCGACGACCTTGTCCACCGGGTGCACGTGGATCGGGATGTTCGGCGGGTGCTGGTCCCACTTGACGTACCGGTCGTGCCGGATCACCTCCCACCCCGCGGCGGTGTAGCACCCGACCAGCTCGTACTGCGCCACCGAGTGCTTGAAGCACGCGCGCCGGAACTCCGTCGGGGCCGGGTACTCCTCGGTGAACAGCATGCACGTGTACGCGTTGAAGCCCCCGGGCTTCGTGTGCGCCTGGATCCGCTCGACGAGCGCGTGCCAGCTGGCGTTGTCGAGGTAGTCGATCACGCCGTGCGCCATCACGACGTCCCACTCGCCACCCACCGGATGCGTCGCAATGTCACCCACCTCGGTGGTCAGCGGCAGGCCCGCGCGCTCGGCCAGCGTGGCCAGCTTGCGCATGCCGGCCTCGGAGATGTCCACCGCGTGCACGCGGCAGCCGTGGCCGGCCAGGAAGAACGCGTTGCGGCCCTCGCCCGCGCCGAGGTCGAGCACACGGGCCCCGGGCGGCAGCGCGGGCAGGATCTCGACGATGTCGTGGTTGGGACCGCCCATCGTCGAGACGGCCATGTCACGGTAGCCCTGCTCCCAGAACGGAGCCTCGCGTCGCTCGGTCGGCATCGAAGTCATGGCAAAGCTCCCTCGGTTCAGCGCGGCACGTAGCCGGCCTCGAGCTCGGTCACCAGCGGGGACTGGAACAGATCCCCGATCACGTTGCTGTACTTGAAGCCCATGGGGGTGAGGCGGTGGCCGCCGTCGGCGAGCGGCTCGGTGAGGCCCTCGGCCGCGAGCGCATCGAGCTCGGGGCCGAAGTCGGTCGCGAGCACGTCGCCGAAGCGCGCGCGGTAGCGCCCGGCATCCACCCCGCCCAGGCACAGCGCCAGGATGCAGAAGCGCCGCTTCTGCTCGTCGCGCGTCATCGGGAAGCCGAGCGCCACCTGGTCGTCGGGGCGCGGCTCGTGGGCGACGAACGCCTCGATGATGTCGAGGCTCTCGCGGCGGCCCACCGCGAAGTCGGTGCCGTAGTGGAACGCGTCGGTGTAGCTGCGCGAGCCGGCGCCGAGGCCGAGCAGCGGCACCCCGGCGAAGTCGGCGGCCTCCTGGCGCAGCCCGTCGTGCTCGCAGGTGGAGAAGCGCACGAAGCTATTTTGGCGATAGCCGTGCTCGCGCAGCACCTCCACGCTCTGGTCGTAGCGCGCGTACTTGATGGCATTGCTCGCGAACCGCTCCGACCGCAGCGCGATGTGCTTCTCGATCGCGGTGAGCGGCCGCGCCACCACCGGGTAGAGCGTGATGGTGCCGGGCCGAAAGCCGATGGTCTTGCGCAGGCTTCCGTGCCAGGTCTCGTCGGTCTGGCCCTCGAGGCCGTAGATGAGGTCGTAGTTGACGTTCTCGAACCCCTGCGCGGCGATGGCCGCGACGGCGACGTCGACGGCCTCCGGGGCGTAGCGCCGGCCCACGCGGCGTTGCTCCTCCGGGTCGAGGCTCTGCAGGCCCATGCTGATGCGGTTCACCCCGAGCGCCCTGGCGCGGGCGAGCAGCTCGGGGCGCATGGTGTCGGGCGAGCCCTCGAGCCCGACCTCGGCCTCGGCGTGCCAGCGCGGAAACGCGGTATGGAGCGCCTGCATCACCGCTTCCAATTGTGCGGGCGAGAGCACGGTGGGCGTGCCGCCGCCGATGTAGAGCGAGACGATCTCCACGTCGGGCAGCACCGCGCCGTACATCGCGATCTGCCGGCACAGCGCGCTCACGTAGCGCTCGACCAGCTCGGGCGTGTGGCTGGTGGTGAGGAACAGCGTGCAGAACGAGCAGCGGTAGCCGCAGAACGGCACGTGGACGTAGAGGTTGAGCGGGCCGCTCGTGCCGGCCCAGGCGCGGGCAATGGTCCAGGACGGATCCATCGGCCGGTACGCACGCTTGGGCGGGTAGCCGTAGACGTACTTGGGCAGCTCGCACGCCTCGATCGCCCGCGCGAGGCGGGCACGGACGTCGTCGGCACGGGAATCGGCGGAGGCGGAGGACATGGGCTCACGCGTAGGTGTGGATGATGTAGTCGATCGCGGGCTCCTCGCTCGGGAAGCTCCGCGTGACGATGGCCTCGTAGCCCGGGCGGCCCTCGAAGCAGCTCCCGAACACGATGATCGGCAGACCGGCGGCGTGCGCCAGGAACATCTCGCCGATGGTGAAGAACGGCGCGTCGCGGCTGGCGATCATCGGCGGCAGCGTGAGGTTGACCAGCATCACGTCGGCGCGGGCGAGGTTCCAGCGATCGTTGGTGAACACTTCGTTGGGCGTGGGGCGATACGAGCCCGCGGCGTTCCGCATGACGCGGGTGGGATCGTAGGTGGTGAAACCGGCCGCGTGCAGCCGCTCGGCCACGTGCAGCCGCCAGCCGGCCGCCTCGGCCAGCTCCACCCCGTCGATGCGGCCCGAGAGGAACACGCGCCGCGGCGGGCGGCCGTCGGCGCGACGTGGGGGGCGCTCGTGGATGGGATCGACGGGGCTCACTTGGAATCGTGGGTTGGGACGTCGGCGGCAGGCGCCGGGCGCACGCGCAGCGACAGGCTACCCTCGGTGCACCGGCGCGCGAGGTGGGGGTGGTGGCGGAACAGAGCCTGCACGAGCCGCCGCACCAGCTCCGCCACGCGCTCGGGGTACATCCACGGCGCATAGCGCAGGCCGAGGCGCAGGGTGATGCGCTCGGGGGTCTTGTCGGCCGCGGGCTCGTGCTCCACCGCGTAGTGCAGGTCACCGGTGAGATCGAGGCCGGAGCCGAGCTGGAGGTCGATGAAGCGCGGGGTGATGGCGATGTCGGGGAGCGCCAGGAGCTCCTCGTAGAGCGGGCCGGAGAGGAGCAGCGGTCGCACCTCGTCACCCTCGAGATCGAGGATCGATCGCGGCATGCGGCCCACGTAGCGCACCTGCAGGCCGCCCGGGGCATCGGGGCCAGTGACGACCTCCACGAGATCGCCGGTGAAGTAGCGCAGTAGCGGCATCTGCTGCACGAACGGGTAGAGGCCCGAGAGCAGGAGCACGCCCACGCCTCCCTCGCGCACGGGCGCGAACGTCCGCGGGTGCACGACCTCGGGCACGATGTGCGGATCGAAGATCCACGGCCCGCCCAGGCCGCACTCGCGCGCCCCGCCGAACATCTCCGTGAGGCTGTAGTGGTCCTTGATCTGCACGCTGCCGCCCCACAGCGACGCGAGCAGGCGCTTGCGCGCCACCGGCACGTGACCGCCGAACAACGCGATGGTGCGCACCGAGGTCTTGGTGAGCGGAAAGCCCTCGGCGAGCAGGTAGGCGGTGAGCGCCATGACCATGCGCTCGGTGCCGGTGAGCACCGAGATGCGCGGCTCGACGCCGGGCAGGTCGTAGGTGCGCTCGAGCACGCCGCGGGCCTGGCTGGCCTGGGCGCGATCGTGGACCCCCACCGAGAGCACGTAGGCGCGGCTCGGCATGCCGATGAGCGCGCCGTGGTAGGCGTTGGCGAGGGTCATGTGCAGCGGCCGCACGCCGACCGCCGGCGTGGCCCCGAGCTGCGCCGCGAAGAACCGCCAGATGTAGTCCTGCTCGGCCGCGCTCCGATAGAGCTGCAGGAAGCGGCCGGTGGTGCCCGTGGTGTGCTGGATGGCGGAGGGCAGCGAAGGATCGCAGCGGATCGCCTCGTGGTTGTCGACGACGTCCTTGCGCAGCAGCACGGGCACGCGCGGCAGCGAGTCGAGGCCATCGAAGTCCTCGAGGCCGGCGAGGCGCTCACGGTAGAACGGCGAGCGCTCGCGGCACCAGGCCACGGTTTGGCGCAGCAGCGTGTCGCGAAACGACTGGATCGGGTCGAGGGCCTGCATCGACTCGCGTCAGCGCGTGAAGCCCCGCCCGGTGCCCCGCAGGGCCTCGGCGGCGATCGGTTCGGCTGCCATCGGCTCCGCTGCGAACGGCTCCGCTGCCAGATCCTCCGCTGCGATTGGCTCTGCTGCCATCGGCTCTGCTGCCATCGGCTCTGCTGCCATCGGCTCTGCTGCCATCGGCTCTGCTGCCATCGGCTCCGCTGCAAAGGCCTCGGCCCCCAGCGGTGCACCGACTCGTCCCGCCGCCATCGGCTCCGCCGCAATCGGCTCCGCCGCGAACATCTCTGCTGCCAACGGCTCCGCTGCCAGATCCTCCGCTGCGATTGGCTCTGCTGCCGAATCCTCCGCTGCGATTGGCTCTGCCGCCATCGGCTCCGCCGCCATCGGCTCCGCCGCAAAGGCCTCGGCCGCCAACGATGCACCGACTCGCCCTGCTGCCATCGGCTCCGCCGCAATCGGCTCCGCTGCCATCGGCTCCGCTGCCATCGGCTCCGCTGCCATCGGCTCCGCTGCCATCGGCTCCGCTGCCATCGGCTCCGCTGCCATCGGCTCCGCTGCCATCGGCTCCGCTGCCATCGGCTCCGCCGCAAAGGCCTCGGCCGCCATCGGTGCACCGACTCGCCCCACGGCCAACGGCTCCGCCGCCATCGGCTCCGCCGCCAGCGGCTCCGCTGCCATCGGCTCCGCCGCGATCGCCTCCGCTGCGATCGCCTCCGCTACCACGGCCTCGGCCGCGATCGCCTCCGCGGCGATCTTGCGCGCCGTGGCCTCGTCGGCCGTACCGGCGAGCGCGTCGGCCACTCCGCGCGACAGGTCGGCCACATCGGCACGCGCCTTGTCGACCAGCGCCTCGATGAGTGCTCCGTCGCCCGCGTGAGCATGGAGCCCCCCCTTGCGCTGGGCGGCCTCGACCTGCGCGAGGCCGTCTTGGGCCGCCGAGGCACGCGCGGCCGCGTCGGCCAGCAGCCGGCGAACCTCGACGTTCTGCACTTCGAGGGCCTTGCGATAGAGCGTGGTGAGGTCGGCGACGCCCGCGGGTTCGGTTGCCATCCACGGCACTCTACCATGGGCTCGTCCCTCCATGGCCACCAGGCTCCGGGGCCGCCTGTTGGGCTCACTGGCGGCAGGCGCTGGCGATCCGCTGGCGGTGCGGTGCATCCGGGCTCGCGGCGAGCAGTGCCTCCGCGAGGGCCAGCCCTTCGGAGCGGCGACCGGCCTGGCACAGCGCGACCGCCCGCAAAGCGCGCCGCTCGAGCTGCATCACACCAGTGGGGAACGACTCGCGATGCTGATCGAGGAGGGTGAGCGCACCGGCGGGATCGCCCTCGACGAGGGCCGCCTGGGCGCGGGCGATCAGGCTTGCCTCCTCGCGCAGGCGCTCGCCCTCCTCGACCGGTGTCGTGAGCGCGGGCTTGCGAGGCGACCGGCTCGCGGGGGGCTCCGACGCACCGACCGACCCGGGATGCTCGAGCGCGGGAGCGGCCGGAGCCACCGCGGGCTCGGCGCGTGGCGACGACACGGGACGCGGCGGCGTACCGATCGTGGTGGCCCCCGCCGCGCCCTCGCGAGCGTCGTGCATCGCCGCATCGGCGCGCGCCCGCTCGGTCCGGGCGCCCACGAGCACCGCATGGCCCCCGCGCAGCAGCAGCAGCACCGCGGCGGCCATCGAGAGCGCCAGCGCAATCGAAGCCACGAGGCGGCCCCGCCCGGGCGACACTGCCTCGCCCTCCGCGAGCAAGCGCTCGAGCATCACCTCGCGCTTGCGGACGCTCGGCACGGTGATCTGGCGATAGGCCGCGACGAGGTGCCGCGCGTCGTCGTCACGCATGGCGTCGCCTCCCGGTCACCGGCGCATCGCGGCGGCGCAGCCCCGCGGTGAAGACCGCGAGCTCCTCGCGCGCCGCGTGCAGGCGCGAGTAGACGGTGGGCAGCTTCACATCGAGCATGCGCGCCACCTCGGGCGCCGAGAGGCCCTCGATCTCCATCAGCACGAACACCTCGCGCTTGTGCGGGGCGAGGCCGTCGACGAAGCGCTGCAGGAGCTGCGCGGCCTGCTGCAGGCCCAGCGCCTCGTCGGGCCCCTGGGGCGAGGGCGGCGGAGCGACGGCCTGCAGCCGTCGGGCCTCGCGAGCGCGGCTGCGATGGTGGTGCAGCACGAGGTTGCGGGTGATCCCCGCCAGCCACGGGCGCATGGCCTGCGCAGGCTCGCGCTCACCGAGCTTGCGCTGGACCACCATGAATGCCTCGTGCACGACGTCGTCGACGTGAATCACCTCGACGCCCAGCGCCCGCGCGAGGCGCCACACGAAGTCCACGTGCTGCCGGTAGCATGACACGAAGGCGTCTCGGCTCACGCGAAGGGCTTGCTCCGTTGCGCTCCCGGGTGGTCGGCACGCGCAATGCTAGCCGAAGCAGCCGCTCAGATCGACGTCGGTGCCGAGTGACTCGGGGCAGCGGCAGACGCCGTACCCCGTCGGCATGGCGTTGGGCGAGGCGCACACCAGGCCCGGCTCGCAGTCCTCGTGGGTGGCGCAGATCATGTCGGGCCCGCTGGTGCCCGCGTACGGCCAGGTGCGGCAGTCGAACGACTCGGGCACGGCACAGCAGCCCCGGGCGTGCTGCTCGGCGGACAGGCAGATGAAGCAGCCGTCGCCGAAGCCGGTGGCCTCGCCCTCGCCGTCGCACCAGATGTCGATGTCGTATTCGGCGCAGACGCCCTTGTCCTCGGGGATGCACTGCTGCTCCGGACAGCCACCCTCACAGATGGAGACGACACCGACGAGCGCGTCGCAATCCGAGGTCAGCGGCTCCCAGGCCGTGAACGCCGGGGTGCCACCGGGCAGCATGTTGATCGCGGGCAGCGCAGGCAGCGGAGCCGGTGCGGGCGCGCTGCAGGCCGCATGCTGCCCGGGCCCGCCGCCACCGTCGGTGGGACCGGGGTCCATGCTCGTCACTCCGGGGTCCGTCTCGCCGTCGTCGGTGCCGCTCGACTCGCCACCGCTCGCCTCACCGTCGTCGTCGTCCCCTGGGCTGGTCTCCCCGAGCGAGCTCTTGCCGAGCACGCATCCCGCCATCGCCATCCATGTTCCGAGCATCATCCAAGCGCCGAGCCGTATCGTCATGACCCCAAGCTCCCGCCGGGGCCACGATCCATCGAAGAAAATTCGCGGGCTACGGAAGCCGCACCTCGACCCCCATCCCCAGCCGGGCGTCGGCCACCCCGGTGGTCGCGATGGAAGCCCCCAGGAGCGTGAATTCGCGGCGCAGGAGACCCAGCGCAACTCCCGCACGCAGGCGGAGGGCGAGCCAGGGCAGCACGCGAACGGCCACGCCGGTCGAGCCGTGCGCGGCCACCCACGCATGCCGGCGAACGGCCGGCTCGGAGACCCCCAAGCCCTCGGCCCGCAGCACGCCGAGCTCGATGCCGCCGCAGAGCGGGACCTCGACCCGCGAGCCGCCCAGCCGCGCGCACACGACGGGCCGCGCGGCCGTGATGCGCAGCATGGCGCTGGTGCCCGCGATGGGGCCCGGCATGCGGCGTCGAAACAGGTGCACGCCCTCGAGCTCGATGCGCAGCCGTGGCAGCAGCACGCCCACACCCGCCTTCAGGCTCGCCCCCACGCGCGGCACCGCGCCCACGGCCATCCCGCCCGCCACGCCGATCACCGCGCGTGGGCGGGCGCGCGCTCGTGCCCGCGGGACGGAGGGCGGGAGCTCATCGAGCACCTCGGGCTCCCCGGCCGCGACGAGCTGCGGCCGCGCAGGGCCGGCCTCGCGCTCGGCGATCGGCGGTGGGGTCGGCACGGCCGGAGCCTCCGGCACCGACGCGGGCGCATCATCGTCCTGCGCGGGCGCATCGAGCCGGGGATCGACGGCCACCGCAACCATCACCGCCGCCGGCTCGAGCAGCGTGCCGCAGCTACGGGTCGAGAGCTCGCGGCTCGCACGCGCGTCGCCGAGCCGCAGCTCGAGCACGAGGTGATATCCACCGTCGGCCTCGCGGTCGACCCGGCCGGTCGCGACGAGCGTGCGCGTGGGATCCTGCCCCAGGGGCCGTCCCACGAGCCGCACGATCTCGTCGAGCACGGCCTGCCCATCGGGACACTCCGCGGGGGCCGTCCACGCGAGCTCGACCACCGGGCTCGGCGGGGGCTCCTCGGGCGACGCGGGCCCACCAGCGAGCCCCGCCACGGCGAGCCACCGCGCGAGCATCGGAGCGATCACCCACTCACCCGCCGCGGCTCGCCCGCGGGCTCGGCTGGCGTCGGTGGCACCTCGCCATGATATGCCATGATATGCCTGGATACGCCTGGATACGCCCGCCCCTGCGGGCACGAAGCCGCCATCGCGTGCCCATGGCCACGGCGGGATGATCGCCCACGGTCGGTCCCTCATGTCTGGCCGCCGTTCGTGGCACGCTACCACGCGGCCGTCGATGACCTCCACCCCGCCGAAGACCCTCCGCGGCCGCCTGCTCGCGCCGCACCCCACCGCGCGCCGACTCGAGCATCACGCCGACGCGATCGTCGAGCTCGATGCCGCGGGCACGATCACCTCCATCGCTCCCGCCGGCCCTGATTGCGCGATCGCGGAGACCTGGCCTGGAGCCGTGATCCTGCCCGGCTTCGTCGACACGCACCTGCACTTCCCGCAGACCCGCATCGTGGGCAGCGCGAGCGGGCCGCTGCTCCCGTGGCTGCAGGCCTCGGTGTTCCCCGAGGAGGCCCGCTTCGCCGAACCCGAGCACGCGGCCGCGGTGGCCGAGGAGTTCTGCGACGCGCTCCGCTCCCAGGGCACGACGACCGCGGGCATCTATAGCAGCAGCCACCCCGAGGCGACCGAGATCCTGCTGCGCGCGCTCGATCGCCACGGCCTGCGCGCGGTGACCGGACCGACGCTGATGGATCGCGGGGCCCCGCCGGCGGTGCTGCGCGAGGCGTCTGCGGCCCGGGCGGCCGCCGAAGAGCTCCACGCGCGCTGGCACGGACACGATGGCGGCCGCCTGCAGCTCTCTGCGATCCCCCGCTTCGCGCTCAGCTGCACGCCCGCGCTCATGCGCCACGCCGCCGCATTCGCCGACGCGCACGGGTTGCTCGTGCAGACCCACATCTCGGAGAACCTCGACGAGGTCGTGGCCACGCGCACGACGTTCCCGGGCAGCCGCGACTACCTCGGCGTGTACGAGGACCACGGCCTCGTCGGACCGCGCACGATCCTCGCGCACTGCATCCACCTCTCCGATGACGAGTGGGCGCGCGTGCGCGACCAGGACGTCGCGGTCGCGCACTGCCCCGACAGCAACTTCTTCCTCGGCAGCGGCCAGATGCCGCTGCGGCGCGTGCTCGACCTCGGGATCCGCGTGGGCCTGGGCACCGACGTCGGTGCCGGACGGACGTTCTCGATGCGTCGCGTGGCGGCGGCGGCCCATGACGCGGCGCTCGTGCGAAGCGAGCCCGTGACGCCCGAGGAGCTCTTGTGGCTCGCCACCCGCGGCGGCGCGGTGGCGCTGGGGCTCGGCGAGCGCCTCGGGTGCCTGGCGCCGGGCTTCCTCGCCGATCTCGTCGCGGTCGACCTGCCGCCCGGTGAGCACGAAGGCGCCGCACTGCTGGACGCGCTGCTCTTTCGCCACGACGCCGGCCCCGTGCGCGCGGCGATGGTAGCGGGTCGGCTCGTACGGGGCTAGCGCGAGACTCTGGCAGACTGGCGGTGTCACCCATGCCGACGCACTCGCTCTTCGAGCTCCTTATCCAGTCCACCACGATCGAAGGCGAGTACCGGCTGGTGGCCGTGTGGAGCCCATCCGAAGGCCTGCCGATCCGGCGCGAGCGGAGCTTTCGGCTCGACGACGTGATGCTCGATGCGATGGGCGACGCGGCCCGCTACGGCGCGATGCTCGGGCACACGCTGTTCACCGACGGCGTACGCGAGCTGTTCGCCCAGGCGCGCCACGCCGACCCGATGCTGCGGGTGCTCTTGGCCGTGGAGGCCAAGGGCGTGCAGTCGCTGCGATGGGAGCGGCTCGCAGGGCCGTTCGACGACGACCAGTGGCAGCTCCTCGGCCACAGCCAGCGCACCCCGTTCTCGCTCTACCTGCCCAGCGCGAGCGACCGCATGTTCTCGCCGTTCGGTCGCCGCGAGCTGCGGGCACTGGTGGTGGTGGCCAACCCCGAGCCCGGCAACCAGTACGGCGTCGAACCGTTCGACGAGGCCGAGGCTGCTCGCTGCGCGCTGGCGGGGCTCGGGGAGATCCCATCGGTGGTGCTCGGCAAGCAGCCGGGCGCCGCGGGCCCACCCACGCTGTCCGAGCTCTGCCGGCGCCTCACCGCCGAGCGCTTCACCCTGCTGCACATGGTCTGCCACGGCGCCTTCTCCCCGCGCACCGGCGAGACCGCGCTGTTCCTCGACGGCGACGACGGCAAGACCGAGGCGGTCAAGGCCACCGCGATGATCCAGCGCCTGCGGGAGCTCGGTGGCGCCCGCGGCCTGCCGCACCTCGCGTTCCTCGGCGTCTGCGACAGCGCGCGGCCCGATGCCGAGGCCGCCCTCGGCGGGCTCGGGCAGCGGCTGGTGCGGGAGCTCGGCATGCCCGCGGTGGTGGCGATGACCGAGCGCGTCAGCCAGGCCACCGCGTTCGCGCTGGGGCAGGTGCTCTACACCCGGCTGCGCGAGCACGGCGAGGTCGACCGCGCCTTGGTGGAAGCGTGCGTCGAGGTGCGCGATCAGGGCGATGCGGTGGTGCCCGCGCTGTTCTCCCGGCTCGCGGGGCGTCCGCTGTTCCACGACGAGCTCGATCGACCCCCGAGCCACGACGATCTCGTGGCTGCAACCGGGCGGATCGACGCGCTGTTTCGCGAGCGCGCACCGGTGCTGCGCGAGCGGGCGATGTCGCTGGCGACCGCCGTGAGCGTGGACCCGGCCGCGCTCGCCGGCGTGGCTGCAGCAGCGCGGCAGGCCCAGCTCGCGGAGCTCGAGCAGCTGTGCGAGGGTGCGCTGGAGCTCTCGTTCTCGGCGCTGGCCCACGGACGCGAGCCGCCGCCCTACGGCGTGCGCTGCCCGTTCCCGGGCCTGCGCGCGTTCACGAGCGAGCAGCGCAAATTCTTTCGCGGGCGCACCGCGTTGGTGGACGTGCTCCTCGGGCAGCTCGAGCGCGAGCCGTTCCTGGCGGTGGTGGGCAGCTCGGGCTGCGGCAAGTCGTCGCTGGTGCTCGCCGGCGTGATCCCGCGGCTGCAGGACGCCGATCCCGCGCTGCGGGTCGCGCGGCTCGAGCCCGGCGATCATCCGCTCCCCCGGCTCGAGGCCGCGCTGGAGGAGCTCGCCGGCGCCGCATCCGGCCTCGTGTACGTGGACCAGCTCGAAGAGGCCTTCACGCTCTGCCGCGACGAGCAGGAGCGCCGGGCCTTCTTCGATCGGCTGGACGCCATACCGAGCCCGCAGCGCACGCTGATCGTCTCGATGCGCAGCGACTTCCTCGAGGATGCGAGGCGCCACGAGGGCCTACGCAAGCGCCTCGAGCGGCGTCACGAGATCCCCATGATGTCGGCCGAGGCGCTGCGCGACACGATCGAGGAGCAGTCCCGGGAGGCCGGCCTGCGCTGCGAGATTGGCCTCTGCGAGCTCGTGTTCGAGGACGTCATGGGCGAGCCGGGGGCGATCCCGCTGGTACAGCACCTGCTGCGCGAGCTCTACGAGCATCGTCACGGCCGCTGGCTACGGCTCGCCGCATATCACGAGCTCGGGCGAGTACGAGGGGCGCTCGGCCGCACGGCCGAGATGGTGTGGTCCAAGCTCGACCGCTCGAATCGAGAGGGCCTACGCATGGTGCTGCTCTACCTCACCGAGGTCAACGAGAGCGAGTACGGCGTGGTCCGCTACCTGCGGCGCCGCGTGCCGCTCGAGCAGCTCTACGCCGCCACATCTGCCACTCCGCAGCTCGTCGACGTGCTCGCGGACGAGCGGCTGCTCGTGAAGGGGCAGGACGAAGCGGGCTGCACATCGGTGGAGCTGGCCCACGAGACGCTCCTGCACGGCTGGGACCGATTGCACGCATGGCTCATGATGGGGCTCGAGGGGCTGCGGCTGCGCCAGGAGCTCGAGTCCGCGGCCGCGGCGTGGCGCAAGCACGGTGGCTCGCGCGCCTGGCTCGTGCACCTGTTCGAGCGCCGTGAGCTGGTGGAGATGTTCGTCAAGGGCAAGTCGCTGATGCTCGACGCGGGCCTGCAGGAGTACCTCCAGGCCTGCGCGGAGGCGGAGCGTTCGCGTCGAGACGGCGAGCCCTCATCACCGAGCGACGAGCCGCAGCGTACGCAGCAGCTCGCGATGATGCAGGCCCTCGCGGCGGGGACGACCGCCCTGGTGGGGATGACGCGGGCCCTGATGACGCTCGAGGGGCTACAGCCGGAGCGTCGATCCGAGCCGATCGAGCGGGCGGCCGAGCAGGTCCGACACGCGGCCGAGCAGGTCGAGCAGGCCGCCGCGGCCGCCCTGCGAGCATTCGAGGGCACCGGCGGGCGCTGACCTGCGAGCCCGCTACCGGGAGCGCAGCGTATGAATGTAGCGCCGCACCGCCTCTGGCGTGCGCTCCCAGTCGGTCTCGGCGATCTCCGGCGGCCGCTCGATTCCCGCCTCGCTCGCGGCTTCGATCACGGGAGGCGCCGCCACGCGAGCCGAGCCCGCCGCCCCCGCCACCGGCCGCGCCGCACCACCACCGAACCGTAGGCGTGCCGCCGGATCCCCGAACACCACATACCCCTTCGCATCGTTGTTCGCCGTCCACAGCGCGGCCAGCTCGTAGGGATCGTGCTGCTTGAACTCGTCGGCGAGCTCCTCGGTGAGCTCGGTGGACAGCTCGGCGTAGCGCCCGTTCATGAAGTCCACCGCGTGACCCACCGGCTGCTCCGCGAGCAGCCGCTCGAGCGTGGCCTGGAACGTCGTGGTGTGGCTCCGTGCTCGCGTGCCGCCGCCGCTGGCGAACGAGCACCCCCACGCCCGGTCCACGTGCCCCACCACCGCCAGCGCCCCTCGCGACCGTCCGAGCAGCGCCATCGGCAGCGCCGACACGAACGGTGCGCTCGCGATCTGCCTCGGCGCACTGCCCCCGAGCTGCGAGAATTCATCGTGCAAGGGCGTCCCGGCGCCGTAGCACGCGAAGCCGAGCAGCATCATGCCCGCCACGTCGGCCCCCGCCGTCAGGTGCTCCCCCGCGAAGTAGAACCCCTCCGGCAGCTCCCCCTTGCCCTGCCACTCCCGCGGCCCCGGCCAGTCCCCACACACGAGCGCCCCCTGGTGCCGGAGCTGACGCTCGTGCCCGCGCGGCAGCTCGAGCCCATGGCTCGCCGTGAACAGCAGCGCGGGCGTCTCGCTGCCTCCGAGGAGCGACTCGAGCCGCGCGTGCGTGGCCTCGGCCCCGATCACCGCCTGGGTCTCCCAGCCCCGCGTGTTCTTCGCGAGCTGCTCGCAGAGCGGCTCCACCAACAACTGCGAGCTCAGCTCCGTCGCTCGATCGTCGGCATTGTGCACCCCGAAGAAGCTCACTCGTCGCGCCCGGCGGATTCCCTCGGTCTCGGCCGCCACCACGCTCTGCGCATACGCAGCGTACTGCTCGGTGCTCGGGAACCAGATCCTGCCCACCGCATACTGCACATCGAGCTGGTACTGGAACGAATACGGGATCCGCTCCGGGCTCCCCACGATGAGCAGGTAGTACGGCAGCTTGTCGGGGTCGACCGGCCCCGAAGGATCGGCACCCCGATTGACCAGGAACTTGGACTTGGTCTCCTCGCGACGATGGCCCTTCGGCCCCTCGAAGATCCGAAACCGCGCCCCCGCCTGCGCCGCCCGCAGATCCAGCAGCTCCTGCAACGCCTCGCGAGCCGCAGGATCCCCCTCCGCCGCGAAGATCACCCCCCAGCCGGCCTGCGCGAGGTCGGTGGCGTCGACCCCTTCCTTGACGCCGAGGTGCTGGCGCCGCGAAAGCTCCTGCTTGAGCTTGGCGACCTCGCGCTCGAGCCCCGCGACTCGGCCCGCCTGCCCCGGGCCGCCGGCCCGCGCCTCGGCGAGCGCCGCGGCCTTCGCTGCCAGCTCCTGCTCGAGCCGCGCGAGCGCTTCGGGTCCGCTGTCGTCGCGCAGCTTGCGGGCCCGCAGATCATGCTCGTTGTCCGGTGCCGGCTCGCCGACGACGAGCCGTGCCAGCGCCTCGCCGGTCATGGGCGCCAGGCCATAGCCACCCGTAGTGCCATCGATGCCGTTGAAGCACAGCAGTTGCTCGGAAACGACGCCAGCCATACGAGAACGGCACTATAGCACGCGGCTTGGACGCTTCGTCGCCCACGCCCCATGGATCGAGCCGGAGCGAGTGTGGTATTGGATCAGACAGCGAACGAGGCCATCGGATGGCGGACGAATCGGGCGAGCTGTTCGTGTTCAATGGCATCGACGGGGCCAGCGGCGACTACCTGCTGCCGCCGATGACCGCCAAGCAGGTCGTGGGCCTCGCCCAGGGCAAGGAGGCCGACGAGGTGCAGGTCGAGGCGGTCAAGCGCCACGAGGCCGACTCGCTCGCCGGCTACGCGCCCCGCGAGGACGTGGATCCCAAGAGCCTCGCCGAGAGCGGCTGGGGGGTGATCTTCGCTCATGACGAGGACCCGGCGGTGATCGAGGCCCTGCGACCGCTGCTGCGCCATCGCCAGGCCCAGGCCGCCAGCATCGCGCCCGGTCGCTACCGCGAATTCATCGGCGCCGCGGGCTATCGCCCGGGCGAGCGCAAGGCCGCGTTCCTCGGCCGCCACAAGGCGCCGAGCTCCGGCCCGGTCGATCCCGATCGCATGCCGTACTACCTGCTGGTGGTGGGCAGTGCCGAGAAGATCCCCTGCGAATTCCAGGCGCAGCTCGACCTCCAGCACGCAGTGGGGCGCCTCTGGTTCGAGACCCTCGACGAGTACGACGCCTACGCGCGGAGCGTCATCGCCAGCGAGAGCGACCAGGTCAAGGTGGCGCGGCGCGTGGGGTTGTTCGGCACCCGCAACCCGGACGATCGCGCCACCAACCTCAGCGCCGATGGCCTCATCGCGGGCCTCGAGCGCTACATGCAAGCCAAGTGCCCCGCGTGGGCGCTCGACGTGCGCGTGGCCGAGCAGGCCACCAAGGCCTCGCTCGCCGAGGTGCTCGGCGGCCCGAGCACGCCCGCGGTGCTGTTCACCGCCAGCCACGGCATGTCGTTCCCGCTGGGCGACGCGCGGCAGCTCCCGCACCAGGGCGCGCTGCTCTGCCAGGACTGGCCCGGTCCGCGCGAGCACTCGGGCCCGATCCCGCCCGAGCTCTACTTCGCGGGCGACGACCTCGGCGACTCGGCGCGGCTCGCCGGTCTCATCATGTTCTGCTTCGCGTGCTACGGCGGCGGCACTCCCAAGCTCGACGCGTTCATCCAGCAGAGCGGCGGCACCCCCAAGCCGATCGCACCGCACGCGTTCTTCTCGCGCCTGCCGCTCCGCATGCTCGGCCACCCGCGCGGTGGGGCGCTGGCTGCCGTGGCCCACATCGAGCGCGCGTGGGGCTGCTCGTTCCACTCCGCCAAGAGCGGCTACCAGATCGCGGTGTTCGAGAGCTTCACCAAGCGCCTGCTCGACGGCCACCCGGTCGGCTCGGCGCTCGACTTCTTCGGTACCCGCTACGGCGAGCTGTCGAGCGTGGTGCTCGAGAAGCTGCAGAACATCGCGTACGGCGACACCTCGATCTCGGAGGTCGAGCTCGCCAACGACTGGACCGCCAACAACGACGCGCGCAACTACCTGCTGCTCGGCGACCCTGCCGTGCGCGTGCCCGCGGTCGACGACGCACAGGTGCTCGAGCGGCCCGCGCTCGAGCTGCGCACGGCCGGGGCCGCCGTCGCCACGACCACCACCACCGTCGCCACGGCCGGGGCCACCGTGACCGCGACCACCACCGTCGCCGCGACTGGCGGCGCCGGTGAGCCCATGCAGACCCAGGTGTCCTACGGCCTGGGCGACCTGTTCAGCAGCAAGGGCAAGGATAGCGGGACGAACGACGCGACCGACCAGAGCGGCGCCGGTGACTCGCTGCGGGGCTTCGTGGCCAAGCTCGGGCAGAAGATCTCGGCCGTGCTCGACGACATGACCACCCTCGACGTGCGGACCTACGTGATCGAGGGCGCCAAGCAGATCGACGCCCCGGCCGGGAGCTCCGGGAACGCGCAGCTGCGGGCCCACACCCAGATCAAGCTCGACGGCGACACGATCGTGTGCATCCCCGAGCGCGACGGCGAGATCGACACCGCCCTGCTCGAGATCCACTTTCGCGTCGTCGAGCAGGCCCAGGCGGCCCGGGTCGAGCTCATGAAGACCATCGTGCACGCGGCGGCGAGCCTGGTGGGGATCAAGTGAGGGTCGAAGCGACCGCCACGGAAGCTCGTCGGACGCCGCAGGCGGCCGACGGTGGAGCGGCTTCCGGAGGAGACGACCTCGCCGAGCTCGACGCGATGCTCGACGCGCGGCTCGCCGCGCTCGAGCGCCGCGCCGTCGGCGACGTCTCGTTCGACAGCGCGGGCCCGGGCGCGGATCCAGCGACGGAGGCGCTGTGGCGCCTGGTCGAGCACGCGCGCGGCGAGGATGACGAGCCGGTGAGCTTCGACGCCGAGTCGTTCTCGGGCGGCCTCCTGGCGCGGGCCAGCCACGAGCTCTCGGCACTGGTGGCCGACGTGCTGCGCGATGCCTCACAGCAGGCCGTGGTCGAGACCGGCGCGGGCCCGCGCCTGCGGACCCGCGTGGGCTGGATGGGCGACGCGGTCACCGTCGTGGGGCCCGCGATCTCGACGGCCGAGATCGACGCGCACGCGGTCGCGCTCGCGGCCGCGCTCTCGGCCAGCGCCCGCCGCCTGCGGCTCTTGACGCTGGTCGCGGTGGCGGCGAGCAAGATCGCGACGATCATCGCCGTACCGGGGGCGGCCGTCACGGCGCTGCCGATCGCGTACCGGTGCGTGCGAGAGGTCTACGAGCTTTGGCGTGCCAGCCACGCCAACTGAGCCAACTGAGCCAATCGAGCCAATCGAGCCAAATTGATCATGGGGGAGGAACGACGATGGCAGCAACGGAAGTGAAAGAAGCCCTTCGGTCCGCGGCGGACGCGATCTCCAAGTACGTCCGCGACATGGCGGAGCTCCGCGTGGAGACCAAGACGGTGGAGGTCGGCAGCGGGCAGGAGCCCGTGCTCGCCGCCCAGACCGTCATCAAGCTCGACGGCGACAACTCCACTTCGGTCCCCACCACCAAGAACGCGACCGGCAAGCTCGAGATCGACACGGTGCTCTACGACCTGCACATGCAGAACGTGCACGCCGCGATCGAGTACCGGACCAAGCTCGTGGGGTCGATGTTGCGCATTTTGCGCACGCCGCGAGGAGGTGCGCAGTGAGCCCCTCCGAGAGCTACGCAGAGCGGCGGGTCCGCGTCAAAGTCTACGGTGCGATGGCGCGGGACTCCGCGCTGCTCGTGCCGATCTCGAGCGTGGGCCAGCCTCGCCGGCTGCACGTGCTGGCTGCGACGGCGCTCGCCACCATGGCCGAGGCGGTCAAGCGCGACCTCAAGCTCGAGCTCAAGATCGCCTCGGGCTGGCGGGCGCACCGCTGGGACTCGCCCGAGCAATACAAGAAGGTGCTCATCCAGCGGTTCGGCTCGGTGGCAGAGGGCCGCAAGTGGCTGGCCTTCAACTCGCCGCACGAGACGGGCCTTGCCATCGACATCGGTGTGGGCGGCCTCTGGCCCTCGCGCTCCACCGCGCCCGCGCAGAAGAAGCAGCCGCTCCACAAGTGGATGGTCGAGCACGCCCACGAATTCGGCTGGCACCCGTACAAGGTCGAGCCGTGGCACTGGGAGTTCCCGATGAGCCTGCTGGCGCACGACACCGGGGTAGTCGGCCCCGACGACCCCGGTCCACCCGAAGAAGACACGTCGTTCGACGTGGGCGGCGAGGGCGACGAGTGGGCGCTCGAGGACGAGGACCTGGGTGAGCTGCCCGGGGAGGAGCCCGACGACGCGCCCGACGCGGGACAGTTCGAGGGCGAGGCCCCGCGCGACGAGTCCCACGAGTGAGCGCGGTGGCTCGCTTTTAGCCGGACGAGCCCACGTAGCTGCCGTGGGCTCGGCTCAGCGCGAGCGCGTAGTCGTCGTAGCTGCCCTTCTTGACCCGCTTGCGCTCGTCGGACACCTTCTTCACGAACGCGTCCTCGAGCGCCTGATCCCACTCGAACGGGTCGGAGAGGTCGCGCCCCGGGTGCTCGCGCTCGAGCTCGGCGATGAAGCGATTGGACCACCTCACCACGTTGGCCGGCAGCCAGTTGTGTAGCCGTACGATGATGGCAAGGCCGCGCTCGGAGGTGATGTAGCGGCGGATCGGCCCGCCGGGGCCCGAGGCGAACGACACCTGCTTCTCGATCGCGCGCGAGAGGAAGCTCGTGCGCCAGAACTCGAGCTGGCCGAGCTGGATCGCCGGATCGTTGCCCGCGAGCAGGAACGCGCCGATGAGCCGGGGTTGAGTGCGCAGGTACTGCCAGCCGTCGTTGCCGCGGTATTCCTTCCCGTCGGCGGTGATCACCACGTGCGTGCCGGTTCTGGTCTTGCCACCCTTCCACGGGTAGTCGCCGCGGTCCACATCGATGCCCTGGCTGCGGAACCAGCGGTCGAAGCTCGCGCGCGTGCGGGCGCTCTGCTTCAAGCGAGCGAGCAGCACCGCCAGCGTGCCGGCCTGGCCGGCGAACTGCGCCATGCCCCACGAGACGATCTGATCGTCCCAGGTGTTGATCGCCCCGAATGCACCACCGGATTCCTTCAGCGCATTGGCTCTCAGGATTCGTAGATCGCTCGTTCCATAGCCCACGGATGCGATGTCGGCATCGCTCAACAAGCTCTTCCTCGCGCCCTTGTAGCGGCTCACGTTGAACGGCTTGTAGTGCTTCCAGCGCGGCGTCCAGTACGAGAAGCTCACCTCCTGGTCGCCGGCCCGAATGCGGTGCTCGGTCACGCCCTTGACCACGACCTCGCGTAGCTCGAGGGTAGTGCTCGGACCGGGGGTCGCCGGGGTCGCCGGGGTCGCCGGGGTCGCCGGAGTCGCCGGAGTCGCCGGCGGGCTCGGGGCCTGCGGGGTGGGTGCGGGTGCCTTGCTCTGCGTGAGCTGCTCGAGCGCCGCGATCGTCCTCCGCCCCAGCACGCCATCGACCTTCAGCGGCCCTCCGCCGAGCTTCTCCGAGCAGTGCTGGAATTTCGCCAGCGCCTCGATCGTGCGGGGCCCGATGTCGCCATCGACCGCGAGCTTGGGAGCCACCAGCGCTCGCAGGGCGCTCTGCAGCCAGCGCTCGCGGGTGCTGGTGTCGGCGAGGTGTATCGGGCCGCCGAAGCTGACCTGCGACTCGATCTCTTCGAGGTCTTCGAAGTGCTCGGGATCGAATTCGGCCCACGGGTCGTCGGAGAACGCCTCCGGGTCCATCGCCTCGAGTGCATCGGTCGGGGCCTCGATGGCCTCGGGGCCGTCGGGGTCGAAACCCGACGGGGTGGTGTCGGTGAGCGTGTCGTCGAGGGTGGTGGTCATAGCTGATCCTAGGCAAGCGCCGTGTCGCTCTCCGGGCCTTGGGGAGCCGGGCTTGCACCGTTCTGGCCGTAGAGATCGACAGAAGGATCCCTCGCGCATTCTTGGAGGATGTGGAGGAGCACACCCACCGAGAGACCCGTGGCTGCAGAAGCGCAGTACAGCGCAGCCGGGCCCGCCGCGGCAGGCGACGCCAAACCCGCTCCTATTCCGCAGAGACTGCTCAAGAGCCCGATCACGTAGAAGGGTATGCCCGCACCCGAGATGTTGGCGTTGACGCACCGGAACTTCGAACGTGGTGCCGGCGAAGCCGTAGCTGTCGCTTGACGAGCGACGGCCCCGGGTGGGAGCGCCACACGGCTCATGAACGGTGCCGTCGAGGCTGTGAACGGCCCCGCCCCGAGCGCAGGTGTGAACGGGGACGCCATGATGGCGCTGGCAGCATGATCGGCCTCCTGTTCGCTGTCGTCTCCCGCCCGGCTCAGCGTGAAACCCGAAGCGCCTTCGTTGCGCGCCTGCACCACATGGGCCAGCTCGTGCGCCAACAACCTGCGACCTTCGAAGGAATCGGGGCGAAACTCGGATCGACCGAAGACGATGTCACGACCCACGGTGTAGGCCCGCGCGTTCAAGGCCTCGGCCGAGCGCGCCGAGGTCGAGTCGGCGTGAACCCGCACCTGCCCGAACTCGTGCCCGAACCGTGATTCCATGAAAGTCCGGGTCACCTTGTCGAGCGGTCGACCAGACTGCCGCAAGACCTCTCGAACCGCCGTGGCATCGGATCGAGAGAGAGCATTTGCTGCACCGTTGCACAGGGGACACCCGCCCCCCGAGCCTGCACACGCGCACTTGCGGCGCACGTGCATCCCGAACGCAGGACCCTTCGCCTTGGCGAGCTCGCCCTGGAGCGAGGCATCCGATGTCTTCACTTCACGCGTTGCTCCCATGGCTCGATTCCTTCACACCCCCGTCGCCAGCGGCGAGAACCGCCGGCGCAGGTCCCTGACCTGCAGCCCGTTCGGCTGGTCGGGATTGCGCTCGAGGATCGCCAGCGGCGCGACGTGCCGCACGACTCCATGCGGCAGCTCCGACACTCCACCGCCACGCTCGCCCTGCTCGCGCGGCCACTCGATGTCCCCCGGGATCGTCCGCGCCGGGATCAGCCAGTAGTCGCCCGCGCGGAAGCCGTAGGGCTCGGGACCCGCCGGCTGGACCTCGCGCACCACCTCGGAGTCGGGCTGGTTGCGCAGCACCAGCTGCGCCGGCGGTGACGGTGGCGTGAAGCGAACGACGATGCCGTCCTCGAGCAGGAATTCATCCCCACCGTCGATCTCGATCGCCCCCGACTCCGTGCCGGCCGAGGCACCGTTCGCCTTCTTGGGGTCGCGCGGCTGGTCCCAGCGGCGGAGGAGCGCCCAGCCGGTGACGGGCAGCGAGCCGAGCTCGTCCTCTTCGGTGATCGTGAGCGTCACCGTACGCGCATCGTCGTCGATGTCCTTGACCGCGAGCAGCGGGCCCGCGTCGCTGGCCTCGTCGAGCGCCTGGGTCACGAGCTCCACGAGGTCGCCCCGGCGCAGCCGATAGCGATCGTCGCGGCCGAGCCCGTCCACCTCGACCACCAGCTCCCGGCCCGTGAACGTGGTCTGGCCGGCCGCGAGCACGATCGGGTAGACGACCGAGCCGTTCTCGCGCGACCACTTGAACGTGGGGCCTCGCCGGCCCTCGCCCTCGCCCAGCACCTCGGCCTGGTGGATCTCCACCCGGTAGAGCCGGTTCTCCACCCCGCGATAGCGCGGCTGCGCGGTGTCGCGACACGGATCACCCGGGCCGATGTCCTGGGTGGTGAGCGACGCCGCCAGCGTGCCCTTGCGCGGGAGCACGGGCTCGAAGCGCACGCGCGGGCCACCCGCTTCGTCGTTGGGATCGCGGAACGTGGCGCGGATGGACACCGACCCGGGCGAAGCGGGCGGCGCCGATGGGCTCGCCGTGGGCGCGGAGCTGCCTCCGTCCGACGGCGTCGTCTCCCGCTGCAGCTCGAACCCCACCCGAAAGCGCACCTCCGATCGCGACGCGGTGTCGGGCCCGCCGAGCGCCACCTCTCGCAGCGAGCGGCGCTGGAACGCCACGTTCTCCTCCACGAACGTCACGTGGCGCTCCCACACCTCGAGGAACACGACCAGGGCGCCGCGATCGAGGTTGGTGCGGGTGATGCCGGTGCGGAGCGTGAGGCCGGCGCTCGACTCGTCGGCGTGCTCGACCCCGATCCCATCGACGTAGTAGCGCCCTCGCCCCACCACGAGCACGATCTCGTCGCCCTCGACCGATGTGTCGATCTGGAACCCGAGGTCCTGCTCGGGGCCTCCGTGCGGCCCCACGAGGTCCTGCATCACCTGACGCAGCGCGCGTAGCTGCAGCGCCGCCTGCTCGTTCCAGTCGGCGTCGAGCACCACCCTGCCCTGCTGCAGCAGCACGGCAGAGTAATGCCGCTCGGGTCGAAACGTCCTTCGTGAAAAGTCTCCGCGCATGATCGTCTCTCCTCGGTCTCGGGCTCGGGCTCAGGTCACAGGAATCGCTCCGACCTCGGCATCCGCGGGCACGAACTCCCGCAGGCTGTCGCGGAGCCGGGTCGTCCGCTGGGGGGTGAAGAGGTCGTGAAAGACCCCCATCTCGCTCTCGTCGTGGGCACCACGCCCCACGGCGGGGTCGGTGTGGTCGGCCAGGCGGGCATACTCGGGCTCGCCGTAGCGACGGCTCACGAACACCGGCCGCACGCGCTCCGCGATCCGCCGTGCGCGGGCCTCGTCCGCTTGCGCGCCGGCCTCCTCGATCGCCTGGTCGGGCTGGCAGTGGAACCGACGCGGCGTGGCCTCGCCGCAGTGTAGCGAGCAGAACCGCATGCAGCCCCGCTGGCGCCGCTCCACGTGCACGCAGCCCGTGAAGATCGAGTCCTCGGCCAGGTCGATCACCTGCGCGTGCAGCTCGCCGAACACGGTGGAGCGGCGGATCTGGAGCGCCACCTGGGCCGCCACGCGGTTGCCCGCGCGCCCCGACCACAGCGCGCGCGAGCGATCGCCGAGCGCGTCGATGATGCTGTCGGAGATGCACAGCGGCAGCGGGTCGCCACGATCCTCGACCACGATCGGCCCCAGGATCGAGTGCTCGATGCTCACCTCGGTGTCTTCGCCCAGGCGATCGAGCTGCAGGCTCGCATCCGACAGCGTCGAGTCGTCGTCGCGCCCGAGCTCGGCCCGCGCGGGCACCAGCGTCACATGGCGCAGCTCGAGCCGCCGCAGCTCGCCTTCCACCCGCATGGAGCGGCCGGTGATCATGATGCCGTCGAGTGTGAACCGCGTCTCGGCGTGCGCGCGCACCAGGAACGCGTCGCGCAGGTCGGGGCGCTGATCGAGGATCCGCAGCACCGGCCGCCGGCCCTCGCCTGCGCGCATCACGAGCTGCTGGCCGCGCTTGAGCCTCACCTCCACGCGGTGGGTATGGACCTCGCTCGCGTCGAGCTCGATGACGGCGCTCATGGGGTCGTCGTGCGACCACTGCTCGAGCGCGGCCGGCAGCGAGCGAAAATCGCCCTCCCGATCGGACACGCGATAGAGCACCACGCCCTCCGTGGGCGGCAGGCCGTCCTCGCCGGGCCGGCGCTGGTGCACCACGCCGTGCGGGTCGACGATCCTGCGTTCGTACTCACCGCCGCCGATCGCCGCCGAGAACCCGTAGCGCCATGTGGCGCGCACGCTCGCCAGATCGCGACGACCGGTGCCGAGGATCATGAAGCGACCAAGCTCGGGATCGACGAGGATCGGTCGCTCCAGCCCGTCGGTGGGCCCGAGCGGCACGGGAAACGAGAACTGCGAGAGCTCGGCGGGTACGATCGGGTGCCGCGAGGGTTCGCCGTCGATGAAGATCTCGAAGCTCTTGCCCGGGCCCACGTAGGCCGCCGGATCGGCCGCGAATTCCCGCCGAGACAGCCGCATGGGCACGTCGGCCGGACCGCTCGGCTCGGCGCCCAGCTCCGCCGTCGCTCGCGTGTAGAGCGGGGTGTCGATGCCGAGCACGTTGAACGAGTAGCAGCCGTCCTCGGGGTTGCCGGCGCGCTCGTGCCGGAACACCCGCGTGCGCGTCACCGAGAACCCTGGGATCCGCCACACGAACACGCCCACCGACGGGATCGAGTAGCGCCCTGGGGCCTCGTCGGCCTCGATGTTGCGCACGTCGACCGTGTGCGCGAGCGCGTCGAACGGCCCCTCGAGCCGCTCGAGCGCACGAACCCCGCGCACGTCGACGGTGCGGCCACGCTCGGCATGCACGTGGCGAACGTTCTGGCCGACCGCGAGCTGCTTGCGGAACTCCACCGCACGTGCGGGCCAGCCGGTCACGTCGCCTGCGACCTCCTCGAGCACCGAGAGCGTGCCCTTGCGCCGGCGCAGCGCCACCGCGCGCGCGATCTCGCGGCGCGGCGTGACGATCTTGCGGCGCAGCCGGCCCTCGAATGCATCGGAGGCCCCGGCAGTCCCGGCCTCCTCGGGGGGCTGATGGCCGACCAGCTCGCCGATGTACGGCACGAGATCGTCGCGACAGGTCTCGATGAACCAGTCGTCGTAGAGCTCCGCGAGGTCGTCCTCGAGCACGTTCGCCTGCTCGGCGAGCACCCGCAGGAGCGCCCGCAGCGGGTGCCCCTGCGCCTCGTCGCGCTGGCGGTAGATCTCGGGGACGAGCTCGAAGAGCCGGTCCAATCGTCGCTGCGCGCTCATGGCCTTCGCTCCGTGATCACGAGGTTCTCGAGCCGCGCTGCATCCACGAACAGCACGGTGTCTGGGTCGGGCCGGACGACGCGGTCCTTGCCGGTGGTCTCGGGATCGGGCGGTGGGCCCTCGCCCGCGGGTGGCTCGTCACGATCGGCGACGTCGAGCGGATCGAGATCCGTGGCGCCCGCGCCCGCGATCTGGTCGAGATCGACGAAGTCGACGCCGACCACGCCCTGCACGATCGCGGCGACGCGGCTCGGCGCGATCGCCTGCCCGATGCCCTGTGCCGCGTAGGAGAGCGCGCGGACCAGCGCCTCGCGCACCCGCGGCGCCACCTCGCGGAACGCGTAGCCGGTGGACACTGCGAGCGAGAGCGCGAGCGAGACCCGCTCGAGCCGGGCGGGCACCACCTCGAGCTCGAGCGACGGGTCGCCGAAGCGCCGCATTGCCTGGCGCAGTCGGACCACCAGCTCCGCATCGGGCTCGAGCGGCCGCGGCTCGACGCCGGCCACCACCGTCTGGACCCGCCAGCGCGCGTGCACGCCCTTGCTGCCCACGAGCCGCGCGCGCGCCTTGGCGATGCCCGCAAAGCGCAGCGCGAAGTCCTCGTGGTCCTTGACGGACAGCAGTCGATCGAGCGAGGCCACCGAGAGCGGCGCACGCAGGCGCGTCTCCTCGACGCCGTCGGGATCGGCTCCCCCGCTGGCCGCGATGGGATTGGTCACCCGCTGCACCCCGAACGGGCGCGTGGCGAGGTTGTTGACCTTGCCGGGATCGACGTTGCCGTCGGCCCCTTGCCCGCTGCGATACTCCGCCGTGATGTTCTCGAGCCCGGTGGGGAAGCGCGCGCCGTGCTTGCCGTCGCCGCCCACCACCACCGTACGGCCCTGATCGTCGAGGCGAGTGATCACGTTGCGATCGCGAGGGCCGAGCAGCGGCCCGATGTCCGCCTCGGGCCATGCGAGCCCGCCCACGCGCACCGTCAGCGTGGAGGCCACGCCGTCGACGGTGGCCGCCGGCACGTGCGTGAGCGGCCGGTGACGCAGCGTGAATTCCTGCGAGGGTCTGGAGGCATCGCCGCTGCCCAGGATCTCGGTGCGGCTCTCGCCCTGGGTGGCCGCGGCGACATTGCCATGGACGGTAGTGACCGGGCGTACGTACGCGTGCCGCAGCGTGCGGGTGAGGGTGATGCGCGTGCTGACCTCGAGGAGGTCGTGCTCGACCGACGCGATCGTCACCCGCTCGGCGCGACGTACCCCGGGGATGACCGCGTCCTCCCCCTCGACGATCAGCGTGCGCCCGGGATCGAGATCGAAGGAGAGGCCATCGAGGTCGAGCACGGCGCCCCGGAGCGCGCCGAGCGGTGCACGAGCCACCGGCAGGGCTTCCGACTCGATGTAGGCCAGCGCCCCGCGGTACACGTCGGCCACTCCGCTCGTGCGAGTGAGCGGCGAGTCGAACCAGGATCGGTCGAGCACGAGGTCGAGCACGTTCTTGGAGAGGCCATAGGCGCTGCGCGGGTGGATGCTGGCCTGCACTGCTCGTGCGACCGAGAACGCGGGCAGAGTGCCTTCCGTGGACGACACCGAGAGCTCGTTCAGGTCGTTCTCGAGCCGGCGTACCGCCGTATTCAGGGTCGACGCTGCGCCCCGAGCCGCGTCCGCCGCGGTGGTGTGGGCCCCAGCGTCACCACCGATGCTGGCGACCGACTGCGTCTGATTCACCACGATGAGCGCGGATGTCACCGTGCTCACCAGTGCCGCTCGCAGCTGCTCGCCCGAGGGGGCCTCGTTCGCGTCCCGCACAGCAGTGCGGGTGGTAGCCAACGCAGCTTCCGCAGCACTCACCACGTTGCTCACGTTGAAGAACGGAAGCAGTCCTCTGATCGCTTCTACCGCGGCTTCAGCCCGCTCGACGATGCCGTCGGCATCGTCCACCAGGGCCACCAGGGCCGCCAGGGCCGTGAGCACCTGGGGCGCCCCGGCGAGCGCACCGCGGGGATCGACGACCACGAAGCTCCCCGGGCGCACGCGCTCGTCGGGCACGTCGAGGAAGATCCGCCGCGGGTTGTCTTCGTCGGTCGGCACGGGCCAGGCCTGCGTGCCTCCACCCGCGAGCAGCTCCTGCGCGGCCGCATTGTGGCCGAACAGCGGGGACGAGGCGCGGAAGGCATGAGACTCGGTCGTCGAGCGGCGAGTGCCCTTGAGCTCCGCGAGTGCCTTCCGCAGGCCCTCGCGCAGCACTCGGTCGCCACCGACGATCTCGAGCATGCGACGATCGGAGCGCAGGCGCAGCCCATCTTCGAGCTGCGGCGTCTCGCCTCGTGCCGTGCGAACGGCCCCCACGACCTGCGAGACTCCGATGTCGACAGCGTCGGGGGCGATCTCCCCCTCGGTCTCGAGCGTCTCACGCGGCTCGCCCGTCGCGTAGGGCCGCAGGAGCACCTGCGTGGCGCCCATGGTGACCTGCGGCGTCACGGTCTCCACGCGAAACAAGTCGTCGACGTCGACTTCGGCGTTGGGCTCGAGCACGAGCATCACGTCGTTGGACTTGAGGTTGGTGCTCAGCCCCTCGAGGTACAGCTCGAGCCGCCACCGCGAAGCCACCACCAGACGCGCCCGCTGGAACGCCTGACGGACCGCCTGCGACTCGGGGGAGGGGAGCTTGCCGTCTTGGACGAGCGACCCGTCGTACTGGACACGGAGCGCTCCCCTCGCGGCGTCCTTGGCTTCGGCCGAGATCTCATCGGGGTCGGGCTCCTCCGTCAGCACCCGCGCCAGCACGTGGAAGTCGGGGTGGGGCGCGCTCCAGTCGGTGGGGATGCGGCCCACGAACGTGCGCAGGACGAGCCGAATACGTCGGCCGTCGCCGCGCTCGTCGTCGTCGTCGTCGTCGCCGTCGTCATCGCTTTCGTCGTCGTCATCGCCCTCGTCGTCGTCATCGCCACCATCGAGAACCACTACCTTCGCCGCCTCGATGCGGTAGATGTCCTCGACCGTGGGATCATCCCTCACGAGCACGAAGTCGCCGACGAGGAGCTCGGCGTCGAAATCGAAGTCGTCGAGGAAAACGGTGATCCGCTTCGCCTCCGTCACGATCACCCGCGGCTGCCGAAATCTCGTCTGCAGCGGCCGCATCGCGTTCCACTCGACGCTGGCCTGGAGCGGCTCGCTGGTCTCGTACGCCTGCGGCAGCTTGCCCGGCTGCGGCAGGCTCTGCGCGCGCGTACCCGCGGGGATCTCGGTGGTCTGCCCCGGGTCGAGCGTGAACGCCAGGTCCACGCTGGCCGCCACGCCGGGCCGCGGCCGGTAGCCCACCAGGCGCGCCAGCTCCTCCACCGAGCGCTGCTCGGTGGCCGTGCGCAGATACCCCTCATTGGCGATGCGCTCCTGGTAGAACGTGAGCACGTCGCCGACCATCGCCCACGCGTCGAGCAGCGCGATCGTGGGGTCGTCGGAGTCGCGGGTGGTGAGCTCGCGCAGCGGCCAGCGCGGGCTGCCGTCCTCCTGCACGCCGATCGGGTCGGGCTCGCGCTCGGCCTCGGGATCGCACGCCACGGCCGACTCGGGCGGCCACGAGAGCCGCGCGAGCATGGTCTCGAAGAAGCTCGCGTACGTGCCCACGCGATAGCGCAGCGCCGGCTGGCCCGGAGGGTTGTCCTTCGCCTCCGGGACGAGCACGTCGTTGCCCTCGCAGCACGAAGCCGCATCACATCCACACACCGGTGAGCAGCTCATCGCCCCCCCTCCACCGTCACGTCGAGGATCCCGTTCTCGGGTCGCACCGGGTCGTTGTCGAGCCGTGCGATCTCCCTGCGTCCGAGCGGGATGAAGCCCTGCGCGAGCTCGCCGTGGCTGCCCGCGAACAGCCGTTCGAACCGCTCCACCCGCACCGAGCCCACGCCCGGTATCGCGGCCGCTCTGGCCACGATCCGCGACAGTCGCACCGGCTCGCCGAACGTGACGTTGTCGGCGTGGAAGTACCCGAGCGAGCCGTCGGGCAGCACCCCGCTACCGAGCGCACGCACGATCGCGGTGCGAACCTGGGCCCGCAGGTGACCTGGCCTCGCGCACACTCGCAGGTGGATCCGCAGCGGCACCGGCTCCGCGGGCGCGACCCGCAGATCGTGCCCGATCCGACGCACTCTCTCGAGCACGCGCGTGGCCCGGCACAGCATCACATCGTCGACGACGTCGCGACCCACGGGGTCGAGCGCCACGTGGGCCTCGTACCAGCTCCCGTTCCACAGCAGATCCGCCGAGGCGTTCTGCAGGCCCGCGACCTCGCGCTCCGCGATCGCCTCGTAGTCGTCGGAGCTGATCGCCCGGAGCAGCTCGTGCCGCAGTGGAGCGGCCACCAGCGCGCGCGCGTCCTCCAACGATTCCTGCGCCGTGCCGCCGCGGGCCGCCAGCGGGTTGCGGGCGGCGAGCGTGATGTTTTCGAACGTGCGATCGGCCACGGTCATGCGCGCGATCGCGCCGCGGCCCACGTTGCCCGCGGATCCGTTGCCCACGCGGTGGCTCGCCGTCAGCTTCGCGCACGCGACCGGCTGGCGCCCCAGCACGCCGTCACCGAAGCGCAGCCACGCGGTGCCTCGGTCGTCGAGCTCGGCGACGAAGTGGCGCGAATCGGGCCCGCTCTCGAACAGGTCACCGCGCGGGCTCCACGAGGCCGGCTCGCCAGGTCGGCGGGGGTCGACCTCGAAGACCGCGATCTCCGGCAGCGCCTGCCGCGGATCCTGCCGCAGCAGCGCCGCAGCCGCTGCAATCGCCTCGGCCGTCGGCAGGCACGGGTCGAGACCGGGCAGCGGGGCGCGATGCGTGATCGGCCCGCCGTCGATCCGCGGCCGGAAGCGGCCGGGAATTCGCGCCTCGTCGGCCACGTGCCCCGGTCCGTCGCAGCGATCGGGCACGTCCTCGATCGGCACCTGCCCGAGCTCCACGCGCTTCACCCAGCGGCCGTGATCCACGAGCAGCACGTTGCCCCGTGCCACGCTGATCCCTTCCTTGCGCTCGCAGGCCGGCGGCATGGTGATCGCGGACAGACACAGCGCGAACGGCAGCGCGTCCTCGGCCTTCCACGCCACGTCGAGCAGCGCCCGGCGCGGGTGCAGCGGGTCGGTGACCCGCTCGACGTGCGTGAGCCGAACCACGTGGCGATGCTCGGGGTCGGCGTCGGTCGGCCGGGCCGTGCGTGGCCCGAGCACCTCCTCGAACAGCAGGAAGTCCCCCGCCTCGAGCAGCCCCTCGGCGAGCTCCAGCGTGGCGCTGGTGGCCCCGCGAGCGAGACAGCAGTCCTGCTCGTCCCACGTGTAGATCGCGATCTGGTCGAGCGCCTCGTGGACGCGCAATTCCTCGGCCGCGCTCGTGCGCACCGGCAAGAACGTCTCGCCCTCGCGCCGGCCCCCGGCCCCGTCGGACGCGCCCGTGGTCGAGAACGACACCGTCTCCCACGGCAGCGACAGCGACTCCACGCCGTGCAGCTCCACGAACACGTACGCGCGCGCGTTGCAGCCCTCGTGCAGGTGGTAGTCGACCAGCTTGCCGTGCCGGCGCAGCGAGATCCGCTGGCGGGCGGTGCCCACGTACGCCTCGGTGGCCACCGCATCCTGCTGGTAGCTCAGCTGGTCGCCCACGTACGCGAGCACCTCCACCAGCATCACCCCGAAGTCGGCCTCGTGGCGCTCCTTCCACTCGGGCAACAAGAGCGCGAGCCGGTCGAGCATCAGCCGGCGGAAGCTCGCGTAGTCCTTGGCGAGATAGTCGATGTCGGGCGTGGGCCGGCCGAGCCCGTCGCCGGGGGGCCCGTACGCGGGCAAGCAGTCGACCCGCGGGCACTCGAGATCGAACACGAACGACACCCGGTCGTAGCGCGGATCCACGTTCGGCCCCGCCGCCCGGCGGCGGGTTCGGGCCGCACCCGGTGGGATCACGAACCGCAGCGTGTAGACCGAGTGATCGGGCTCGCCCTCGAGCGACAGGTCGACCCGGTCGTCACCGTTGCGCGTCTCGCCGCGCCGCACCGCGATCACCCGCGGGGGCTCCGGCGCGCGCCCGCCCTCGAGCACGAAGTGCTCGGGCGTGAGCTGCCGCGGCGCCGAGCCGATGAACGTCACCAGCAGCAGCGGACGGCCATCCTGGCCCGGCGGGAGCACCTCCACCGAGTCGAGCCCGCTCACGCTGCGCGTGCCGCTCGAGCTGCGGAGCTCACGGCGGCGCGTGGGATCATCGCACTTGATGTCCTCGGGCTTCACGACTGCACCTCCCGCGTGAAGATCGCCGCGCGCAGGGTCGGATCGTCGCGGCGGATGATGTACTGCACCGTGACCCGCACGGCCGACTCCACGACCTCCACGGCCACGCCGCGCGGCTCGATCACGTCGCCGAGCCAGCGCTGGAGCGCGGCCTGGATCGTGAACTGCAGCGCGGTGGCCAGCTCCGGACCGGTGGGCGCAAACACCAACTGCGCCAGCCCGCAGCCGAAGTCGGGCCGGTTGACCCGCTCGCCGGGGCTCGTGAACAGCACCTGCTCGATCATGTCGCGCACGTGGTCCTCGAAATCGGTGTCGGCCGTGCGGCCGCGATCGTCGAAGTGGTAGGGAAAATCGATCTGCATGGTGCGTCCCCCCTTCACGTGCCCTTGGCTCGAATCTGTGCGGCGACCACGTTGGGCGGCCCCTGTGGAATCTGCGCGGCGCTCAGGCACAGGCCCGTGCTGGTCTTGAGCAGCACCGGGTTGCCCATCACCTTCACCCGCGTCGCCGGCGTGAGCCACTGCACCTTCACGCACGGCTGTGGCGTGGGGCCGGCGGCGAGCGTGAACGTGCAGCCCGCCACCATCGTCACGTCCGAGAGGGTGGCCACCGCCATTCCGCTCACCTTCACCCGCGTGTTGCTCGAGATCGTGGAGGCGTTGCCGGCATGCGGGCACAGCGTGGTGGCGCCGACATGGTAGAGCTCGGACGACATGATCAGGTCACCTCCAGCGCCGAGCCGTTGATCTTCACCGACGGCCCCGAGAGCTCGATCGTGGCCGATGGCGGCGACGGCACGTTGGGCGCCTGCTCGTTGGTGAGCTTGATGTCGTTGGCGGTGACCTCGAGCCGGGTGCGTGCCACGGGCCCCTGCAGGCTCGCCACCACCAGCTTGCTGCTCTCGATCGTGACGAGCCACTCGCCGGTCTTGAGCACGAGCTTGTCCTTGTCCACCCCGGTGAGCGGCAACAGCTGCGCCACCGTGCCCGGAGCTGCCGAAGGAGCGTCGGGGAAGAAGCAGCCGGTACAGATCGGCTTCTCGGGGTTGCCGTACTCGAACTCCACCCACACCCACGCATCGACGGGCGGGACGAGGAACAGCCCCACCCCCTGGGCGGCCAGCGGGAAGCAGGGCAGCGCCCAGCCGCTGTCCTCGTCACCGAACACGTCGGGCACCTTCACGCGCACGCGGCCCACCTTCAGCGGGTCGTCGTTGTCGGTGACCCGGCCGCGGTACTTGCCGAAGAATCGCCCACGTGCGTCGGTCATGGCACCACCAGCGGGACGAGGGCGCCACGGCCCTCGCGGATCAGGGTGAACGATTGCGTGAAGCTGCCGGGCGCGATCCGGTACTCGACCGCGCGCGTGTACCAGGTGCCGTCGTAGTCGAAGCCGGCGCCGCGCACCCCCACCAGCGAGCGGGGCCGCAGGATCGCGCCGTAGCGATCGACGTCGCACTGCCCCGTGGCGGTCACGGCATCGGCCCCCGACGCGACCTCGGACAGCCCGCGCGAGAGCGCCTGCGAGGTGTCCGCGCCCGCGGTGTCGCGCGGCAGCGTGGTGCGGAGCGCCGGCGAGGGCTTGGACGCGAGCGGCACGGTGGTGAAATTCGGCAGCGAGATCGGGATCCGCACCCCGAACACCGGGTCGGTGATCGTCACCCGCGGGGCCGTGCCGCGCAGCGAGTCGAAGCGAAAGTGCAGCGGCTGGTCCACGTTGGTGAACGGCCCCATGTTCATCGACAGCGCCGGCTGGGGCAGCCCCAGCCGGTTCTCGGGCCCCCAGTACGCCGTCACCACCCCGGGCACCGGCGTGGGCTCGAGGTAGAACACGAACCCGTTGTTGCGAGCGAGCGCCTGGATGTACTGCAGGTCGGTCCCCTGCTGCGACGGCATCCGCAGCGTCTCTACCGGGTAGTCGGTGGTGGGCGTGATGCGCGGGACGAGGCCGAGCTGGAGGTAGTCCTCGAGGATCTCGCCGACGATCATGAAGTCGGCACGGTTCTTCCACTGCCGATCCTTTTGCTCGAGATCGAGCCGCAGGCCGAGGTCGGTACCGGTCACGAACAGCTGCGCCTCGCCGGGGCGGTTGCTCGGCACCACCTGGTGATCGGTAACGAGGCCGTCGATGAGCACCTGCGGGCGCCCCTCGTGGATCACAATGATGATGAGGCGGGCCAGCGGCTCGAACGTGCCCAGCGTGAGCAGGTTGCTGCCGAGCGGCGTGTCGCGACCGATCGCGAACGTGATCTGGAACCCGTCTCGCCCCGCGTCCGAGGTCCGCACCTCGATGGACCGCACCGCGTCGACGACGTCATACGACGCCGGCAGCGGGACCGTGGGCCCTACGAGCAGCTGGAGGCGGGTGCCAAGATCGAACGGCATGCGCTCTCACCTCGGCGCAGTGAACAACGGAATCCGGAGCACGCGGCCGACGACCTCGGTGAGCTCGTCGGGCCGCGTCGCGTTGTTGGCGTCGCAGATCCGCCAGAACGCCTCGGGATCGCCGAGGTTACGGGCGGTGACGTTGTCGAGGCGGTCACCCTGCGTGATGGTGTACGTGGCCCCCTCGGCCCGCGTGGCCGGCACGAAGCGCCGGCGCACGTACACCTGCTCGCGGCCGTCGGGGGCCACGAGCGTGGCGTGGGGCAGGTCGTAGTAGCGGCTGGTGGGGAGGAACACGCGGTTTTCTCCTTTTGGCTCAGAGCTTGAGGCTCACGCCCAGGTTCGCGGTGCTGCCGATCACGTTCGAGGTCGCGAGCAGCTCCTTGGTGATCTGGTGGGCGAAGAAGATCGCCTGACCGGGGTTGGTGATCTTGAGGTCGTTGTAGCTGAGCACGGAGAGCGTGAGCTCCACCCGGGCCCGCGTGGGGTTGAGCAGCGTGTCGTATTGCTGCTCGGTGATGTTCATCTGCGTGACGCGCACGGGCAGCACACGGGCGGGGCCCCACACGAACAGCGTCAACGGAGCCCGGGGCGCGAGGATCTCCAGGCTGCCCGCCGCGGCCGCGACCATGTTGACGATCACCGCGGCCGTCTTGGGGTAGAGCAGCATCTCGAGCGCGGCGAGCGGGGGGTGCACACCCACGAACGCCGCACCGGTGGCCGGCGGCTGGTCGGACTCGTCGACCTCGATCGCAACGTTGATCGTCTCCTTCGGCGGACCCTGGATCCGCTGCGCCTCGCCGCGATCACCCTGCGGGTTGCCGGCGTAGCGCGGCTCCAGCCGCCGCGTCATCGTGTCCGGGTTGTACTGGAACACGATCACGCTGGCGATCGGGTTGAAGATGTCGATCCCGACGATCGCGCCGCGGAGCAACCGCGGCGACAGGGGCGAATCGGTCATCGCTCACCTCCCTTGGCGATCGTGCGCGCCACGTGAGCCCCGAGCTCCGTGGGCCCGAGCCCTGCAGGCCGCTCGTCCGTCACAGCGGCCCGCGACGCCCGCGGGTGCTCGCCACGGGCGAGGTGGCCGGCCAGCTCGCGCTCGAGCGACGCGATCACCTGATCGCGATCCTGGGGGTCGACGCCCTCGAGCACGAGCTCGGGCATGTACAGCTCGATCCGTCGCGGTCTCATGACGAGCCTCCGAGCTCTGCGGGCGAGAACGGCCGCTCGAGCTTGATGTACTCGACGCGGGCTGCCTGTATCACGTGGTGCATCCCCACCGGCTCGCGCGCCTCGGCGGCCAGGAACGCCGCGTTCATGGCCACGCTGCGGATGTTGCCGCCGGTGAGGTTGAGCCGGGCCAGGCGCTCGATGTCGAGACCGGCGGTGCTCGCCGTCGTGGGGAATGCCTTCTGCCACAGCACGGCGCGGTGCCCCGGGTCGGGGTGCGGGAACTGGACCACGAAGCGAATGCGGCGCAGGAACGCGGGGTCGAGCGCGCTCTTTTGGTTGGTGGTGAGCACCGCGATCCCGCGGAACGCCTCCATGCGCTGCAAGAGGTAGCTGACCTCGATGTTGGCGTAGCGGTCGTGGCTGTCCTTGACCTCGCTGCGCTGCCCGAACAGCGCGTCGGCTTCGTCGAACAAGAGCACCACCCCGCCCGCCTCGGCCGCGTCGAACACCCGCGCGAGGTTCTTCTCGGTCTCGCCGATGTACTTGCTCACCATCTGGCTGAGGTCGATCTTGTAGAGGTCGAGCTCGAGCTCGTTGGCGACGATCTCGGCCGCGAGCGTCTTGCCCACGCCGCTCGGGCCCGAGAACAGCGCCGAGAGCCCGAGGCCCCGGTGGCTCTTGCCGCCAAAGCCCCATGCCTCGTACACCGTCGCGCGGTGGCGGGCCTGGAGCGCGAGCGTGCGGAGGAGCTCCAGCGTCTGCGCGGGGACCACGAGATCGTTCCAGCCCGCCTCGGACTCGATGCGCTGCGCGAGCTCGTCGAGCCGCCCGCGGGTGGTGCGGCGCAGCACCTGCCATACCGGCCCGTGCCGGCGTGGGGCGGCTTCGGCTGCGGCCTCGGTTGGCTCGACCTGCGCGGCCGCGGGTGCCACCAGCGCCTCCGCCGACGACGCGGCGGTGAGCATCTGATCCACGCCCACGCGGAACTCCGACAGGATGTCCTCGAGCTCGCGCTCGTCCACACCGGCCTTGCCGGCCAGGATCTCGCGCCACAGCGCGCGCTGCTCGGGCAGAGGCGGCCGCGGCAGCTCGACCAGCGGCAGCGTCGGCTCGGGCCACTGGATCGGATCGCGATGCGTCACCACCACCACGCCCTGCACGAGCTGCAGCCACGCCCCCACCGCCTGCCTGCGCTCGGAGCTCTCGTGGTCGCCCACCTCGAGCACGAGCCCCGCGGGGGCCAGCGCAGCCTCGCGGCTCCACAGCGTGGCGAGCTGCGAGCGCTCGTGGGGCACGAGCGGCACGTCGGCCGCGCGCAGCCGGCACGGCAACAGGCCCAGCGAAGCGAGGGCCCGCGCCGCCACCCGCTGCCGCGCCAGCGCGTCCGCGCCGTAGACTACCGCGTGCCCCGTTGCCTGCAGGCTGCGGATCACCGGGGCGATCACCGCCTCGTGGGACGGAAACGATGGCGGCAGCTCCCCCAGCACGGTCACCACGTCGCACAGCCGCTCGTCGAGCGATTGATGGCCCGCGAGCACGTGGAGGATCGGCTCGTCGATCCGCAGCCCGCCGGTGGTGAGGCTGCGGCCGGGCTCGAGCTCCACGAGCTTCCAGCGGCGCAGCGGCCGATCGGGGGCCAGCGCGCTCCAGTGCGGCTCGGGCAGCAACGCCAGCGCCATGCCGAAGCTCGGCACCGCTCGCCCCGGCTCGCCTGCGAGCCGCTCGCATCGCTCGCGCAGCCGCGACGACAGCTCGACCCCGGCGCACAGGAGCAGCACGTCGAGCTCGAACGCGGACAGGCCGAATAGCGCCTGCACGGCCTGCCACGCCGGCGGCGCGGCCTCGGACCACGCTGGCGGCTCGGCCTCGGGCTCGGCCTCCGCGAGGCTTGCCACGGGGCTCGCCGTGCCGTCCCGCTCGAGCCGCGCATCGATGCGCCGGCACAGGCGATCGAGCTCGTGCATCAACGAGCGCTGGTTGGCCTCGAGCCAGCGGGGGTCGTGCCAGCGCATCTCACGGCCCTCCCGGGATGGTGAGGCGTGGCTTGAACCCGAGGCCGTCCTCCTCGACGAGGCTCACCGCGCGGTCGACCTCCACACGCAGCGGGAACGGCTGGCCGGGCTCGAGCGCGGGCACCACGAAGCTCAGGCGCGTGGGCCCACCCGGCGGGCTCGGCTGCACGCTCGGCTGCACGCGTACCGAGCCCGCGAGCACGCGCACCTCTTGTCCGGCCGCGATCGGTGGCACCACGTCGAGCGTCACGGTGCTCCCCACCGCGGCCGAGGTCTCGACCAGCGTGGCGGGACCCGCGGGAGGCGTGAGGATGCGTGGCGCGAGCATGAACGGCACCGGCCCCGACTCGAGCTCGAACGTACGGGGCGGCTGCGTGCCCGAGCTCGCCTCGTGGCGCGTGACGACCTGCAGCGAGACGATCCCGGCCGGCAGATCGGCGGGGACGGTCACCTCGAGGCGATCGTCGAGCAAGAACGCCGGAGCCACCTCGCGCGCCCCGCCGCCCGCCTCCCCGAAGCGGACCACGGTGGTCGTGCCCACGAGCGAGGTACCGCGGATGGTCGCGACCTCGCCGGGGTGCAGCACCTGTGGCGAGAGCGACGTGATCGCCGGGGGCAGCGGTGCCGAGAACACCCCCCGCTGGCGCACGCGCCCGGCCACCGGCGCATCGACCTCGGCCTCGAGCAGCACCACCGAGGCCTTGTACGCGACCGATAGCAGGTACTGGGTCTGGAAGAACACCGACCACAGCTTGGAGAACTCCTCGAGGTCGATGGCCTCGGAGGTCATGCGCACCCGCTCGATCTGCCGCTCGAGCCGCGAGTCGGCCAGCTCCGTGCCGAGCGTGGCCGCACGGATCTCGTCGGGCGTGAGCACCGGGTTGGCGTGGAGCTCGGTCGCGATCGCGCCGAGCATGCGCTGCGGCTCGTGCCGCAGATCCTCGCCGAGGAAGCTCAGCAGGTAGTGCAGCTCGAGCGCCGCGGTGGGCCGATTCGCGAGCTGCCCCCGCTCGTCCCGCGTGGGCAGGTCGAAGTTGCGCAGTGTCGCGTTGGGCGTGACCATGTAGAGGAACAGGTGCACACCGAGCTTGTTGGGGAACGCGTTGGTCGTGCCCGGACGGGTGTGCGACACCTCGGCGTTGAGCCCCGTGACCGCCAGCGCGTTGCGCAGCCGTACGTGCAGCGTGGCGGTGACCGCCGCAATCGCCGCGTGGTTGCTCACGATGCCCCTCGCTTGTGCAGGTACTGCTGGAGCGACACGAACGCCTCCGGCTTGGCGATGGTCGCGGGCACGGGCTCGGGTGCGGGTGACGGAGCGCGCAGCTCCACCTTGCCGATCTCGATGCGCACCACCGGCCCGCTCGCCTCGGCCTCGCGCCGGCCTCGGCGTACGGGCATGGCGGGCTCGAGCAGCGGCATGGGCGAGGCCCAGGGTGCATCGTGGAGCTCGGTCGTGGCGGCGCGCATGCTCGGCGCGCGGGTGGCGAGCACCTCCGTCGCATGCTCGAGTCGCGAAGCCGAGCGAAGCACCGAGGTCTCCGCGGGCGCGGCAGGAGCCGTGTCGGACCGCACCAGGGTCTCCGCCGCGGCTCCACGCGGAGCGCCGGGCACCACCACGATCTCCTCCGCCTCGAGCCCTTCGAGCCGCTCGACCTGCGGCGCCACCGGCGATGCCGCGGGAGCGAGCATGCTCGCGGCGAGCTCGAGCGTGCGAGCACGAAACGACGGCACCACTGGCGGTGCCACGACCTGCTGTGCCGCAGGCTGCTCCGGCGCGGGCACGTCCACATCGCCGGCCTTCACCTCCGAGCGCGGGGCCTGCTGCATGCGCGCGCCCTCGGTCTCGGCCCGCGGCTCGGGCTCGGGCCGTGCTCGTGCCCCGTCCACCCGACGCGCGCCCGGCTCGCGAGGGGCCTCGATCTCCTCGTACACCTCGAGCCCGAGGTCCGAGGCGCCGGGCGAGATCCACGGATCGGGCGCGGTGATGGGCGCAATCCTCGGCTGGATCCGCCCGCTCGCGCCCAGTGCTCGATGCACGGTGCGCTCGGTGAAGCCGGTCATACCCCCACCATCGAAAGGTATGCATGCCGCCGCGTCGAGCTCATCGCGAGCACATCGGCCTCGCGCCAGCCGTACGCGCTGGCCAGCGCGTGCACGTCGAGCAGCAGCCGCCGCGCCTGGGCGCGGATCTCGGTCCACAGGTACTCGCCCGCGTCGAACGGCTCGCGCCACCCATGCCGGCACGCCGTGCACTCGAGCTCGAACGCAACCTCCACATGAGGCAGGCGCTCGACCAGCTCGTCGAGCGCCCGCTGCCGCTGCTCCGGCGAGAGCTCGCCCTCGGCCGCCACGCAGCGATCGAGCAGACACGCGCGCGCATCGGCCAGCCCACCGGCCGCACGGGCCGCGAGCAGGTCCTCGCTGGTGGGCACCCGTACCTGCACCGTCACGCCATCCACCGCCAGCGCCACCACGGCGCCGTGGGTGAGCGACGTGGGCTCCTGCAAGAGCGCCGTGGTCGGCAGCTCGAGCTCGAGCCACTCCCCACACTTCGGGCACGCAACCACGGCCTCGAGCCGCGGACCGAACGTCAGCACCCGCAGCTCGAGCAGCAGGTGGTCGCGCTCGTCGAGCGGCAGCTTGGCCAGCTCGCCCACCGGCACCTCGGGACACCCCGCCGCGAGCATCGCGAGCGCGCGCTCCACCGGGTGGAGCCGCGACCCTCGATCCCACAAGCCGAGTACGTCCTGGGGCGTGAGCGGGCGCATCTCTCCTGCTTTGCCTTCCTTGCGCTTGCTTGCCTCCGCTGGCCTCGCCTGGCCACCGCGGCTACCCATCGCTGCCGAGGCTCGGCTCCTCGGGCTCGGCCAGGTCGGCGTCGCGCTCCCAGCCCTCGTTCTCGAGCTTGATCGTCTGGATCGCGATGGCGTTGGCGTTGGAGTCGAGCTCGGGCAGCGCCTGGTACTCCGACACCCAACAACGAAACACGTTGTAGCGGAGCGCGAGCTGCCCGGACTCGTTGTAGACCTCGATCTGGATGTCCTTGCGGAAGTCCTTGAGACCGAGCTCCTTGCCCTCGAGCGGCTTGGCGCCGAAGCTCAGGGCCAGCCGCGCCCACTTCTCGAACTCGGGGTCGTGGGTGACCCCGCGCTCGAGCGTGATCGCGTCGAACTCGGTGCGCCCGGGCGACTTGCGGCTGCTGCTCACGTCGCCGCCGTCGCGGTGCCTGACGACCTCGGTGGTGCGCTTGAGCGCGCCCACCTTGCTGATCGCAGCGACGACCTTGCCGTCCCACTTCACGCGGAACTTGAAATTCTTGTAGGGGTCGAGCCTGCCTGCATTGACGGTGAACGTTGCCATGGCTGGTCTTCCTCCTCTAGGTCTCGATCGAGCCGGCGATCTGCTGGAGCTTGATGACCACGAACTCCGCGGGCTTGAGCGGCGCGAAGCCCACGACGATGTTCACGATGCCGCGATTGATGTCGTCCTGGGTGGTGGTGAACTTGTCGCACTTGACGAAGTACGCCTCGCGCGGGGTGGCCCCCTGGAACGCGCCCTGGCGAAACAACGAGTGCATGAACGCGCCCACGTTGAGCCGGATCGTCGCCCACAGCGGCTCGTCGTTGGGCTCGAACACCACGAACTGGGTGCCGCGGAACAGCGACTCCTCGATGAAGTTGGCCAGCCGCCGCACGGGGACGTACTTCCACTGCGAGGCCCGATCGTCGTCCCCGTCGCGGGTGCGGGCACCCCAGACCACGCGCGCGGGCCCGGTCTTCACGCGCAGGCAGTTGATGCCGCGGGGGTTGAGCAGGCCGTTCTGGTCGTCGGTGAGGTTGACGGAGAGCGCCGGCGCGCCACGGAGCACCGCGTCGAGCCCGGCCGGGGCCTTCCACACCCCGCGCTCGGCATCGGTGCGGGCGAAGACCCCGGCGACCGCGCCCGAGGGCGCGAAGTCGAGCTCGGTCCTGCCCTCGAAGATCGTGCTGTCGGTCTTGCGAATGCGCGGAAAGAACGCGGCCGCGTAGGGCGTGACGTCGCCGAGCTTGCCGATCTCGGTGAGCGCATCTTGGGGCTCGTCCCAGCTCGACGGAGGATCGATGAGCAACATGGCTCGCCGCTGCTCGGCCACGGTGATCGCCGCAGCGAGGATCTCCGTGCCGAGCCCCGGGTCTTCCTCGGCGGGTGGCACCAGCGGCGGGATGCACAGCAGGTTGACGATGTCGGCCTTGGCGAGCGCGCCGAGCCCCGCCGTGACGTCGGCCACGCCAGGACCCTGCTTGGCATCGACGCCGTCGCCCGCGGCCTCGACCGGCTCGGGCACGGTCTTGCCGTTCTCCGTCTTCACGGTCTGTGCGGGGCGCTTGGGCACGGCGGGCAGCGGCGCGGCGAGCCGCACCAGCTTCGAGCGAGACTCGAGCGCCTTGTCGATGCGCCGGGGATGATTGGTGTCCGCGGAGAACCCGCGGAACACCTCGCTCGCCACCACGACCACCTTGCCGTTGTCGATCCGGACCAGCTGCACGGTGAGGTTGAAGAGGAAGCTGTCCGCAGCGTCCGCCGGGAGCCGGTCGTAGTCGATCGAGGCCCGCAGCGCATTGCCCCACGCGCCCGGGGAGCTGGCCTCGAGCCCGAGATCGGGGACTGCGATGGTCGCCGCGACGTCTGCGTCCTTCTTGCTCGCATCGGCCTCGGACGGATCGGTCACCGGAATGCGCACGATGATCGCCTGGCCGCCCGGCGCATTGAGGTAGAAGTCCCTCACCGCATAGCCGAGGCTGCTCTTGGGCCAAAGGCCCCCGAACTGGCGCTCGAAGTCGTCGAAGCTGAAGATCGTGGTCGGATCATCGACCGGGCCCAGCCGCGCGCGCCCCACGAACGCCACGATCGAGGTCGGGACTCCGTTGATGGTTCGCACCCCGCTCGGGAGCTCTTCGATGTAGACCCCCGGAAAACTCAACGCCTGTGGCAAGCACCACCTCCCTTTCCAAGGCCTCCATACGAGCAGCCACGTTCGATCCAATGTCGAGCGTGTCCTCGGTAGGACGGACGAGCCGTGCCGCGCGGGCTCGAATCACCACACGTCGCTGCCGATGGAGGGCGGCAGTCGATCGTGCGCAGGAAAGTACCTAGGCGGTCGGCGCGGCGTCAAGCACAAACCAGTCGCGACGCTAATGAGAGGACTCGCGATCGAGACAATGGGCCGCATCCGTGATCCGTGGTCCGTGGTCCGAGTCGCTCGAGACGAGCTCGGGTCGAACGACGTTCGACCTCGAACCTGGCCACCAGCCTGCCGGGCGCGGCGATTTCGCGGCGATTTCGCGGCGATTTCACGTCGTCATGCCGCCACTCGCAGCTCGCCCGACCCTTGCAGCGACATCCATCGCACGAGGTCGCGCCGCCGCACGAACCCCAGCACTCGCTCACCATCGAGCACCGGCACCTGCTCCACGTCGCGTCGGCTGAGCAGACGGAACGCCTGCTCGGCATCGGCGGTGGGCGACACCGCGTCCAGCTCGTCCACCGGCGTCATGATGTCCTCCACCGTCGTCAGCGGCCAGTGCTCCTGCGTCACGCGACGCACGTCGTCCATCGTCACGAGCCCGAGCAGTCCCCCGTCGTCGGCCTTGACGGGCCAGCAGGCTTGATCGGTCCCGAGCAGATAGTCGCGCACGAACGTCTCCACCGAGACTTCGGGCGACAGCGTGCCAACGCACGTGTCCATGATGCGCGTGACGGGTACGTCGTCGAGCGCCCGTCGCACGAGCACCTGCGCGTAGCTCATCTGCGCGGCGTTGTTGAGGAACCACCCGATGAGCAGCAGCCACACGCCCTGCACCGCCGAGCCCGTGAACATCTGCACCACGCCGATGCCCATCAGCGCCCATGCGAACACCCGTCCGGCACCCGTGGCCCAGCGCGTGGCCTTGACGAGATCGCCGGTGGCCCACCACGCGATCGAGCGGGCCACCCGGCCACCGTCGAGCGGAAACCCGGGGATCAGATTGAACGAGCCCAGCACCACGTTGATGGGACCCAGCCACAGGAGCAGCGTGGCGAGCGGGCCGACCGCCCGCATCGCCGGCTCCGGATCGCCCGGATCGATCCACGCCAGCGCATCGCCGGCCAGCGCGTAGGCACCGAGCGTGGCCACGACGCCGATCGCAATGCTCACCAGCGGCCCCACCGCGGCCATCAGGAATTCGTCCTGGGGCGACTCGGGCTCGTCCTCCACCTGCGCCAGGCCCCCGAAGATGAACAGCGTGATGCTCGAGACCGGGATCCCGCGCGAGCGTGCCACCACCGCATGCGACAGCTCGTGCGCGAGCACCGACGCAAAGAACAGCAGCGAAGCCGCGAGCGCCATGCCCCACGTGAGCGTCACGCTCCAGTCGGGGTGCCACGCGGGGAACAGCCCCAAGCCCAGGTTCACCGCGATGAGCATGAAGATGATGAGCAAGCTCCAGTCGACGTGGACCGGCACGCCGAGCACGGTGCCGAGGCGCAGCCCTCCCCGCAGCGGGCCCTGGGCTGCCGCGCTGGCCGGCCGTCCGTCGCTCGTTCTCGCGTTGCCCTCGCCGTTCGCCATCATCGCGCCGTTCCTCGTCGTGGCCTCACCGCTCGCTCGTCGGCTCACCGGCGAACGTCGGCGAACGTCGGCGGCCCAGCTCACCACTCCATCGTCCGGTCTGACCCATGCCTGCCTCCAGGCAACCACACGCGGCCACGCGCCGGCTCGCGAGCACGGCGATGCGACCGCCCACGGACGCGGTGGACCGGCCGGGGCGTCACCAGCGTCGTATTCGACAGCACGGCACCAGTGGCTAGCCTGAGCACGATGGTCCAGATGCGATGGCTCATCGGTTTCGATCCGACCCCGAGCAGCACCGGCGTCGTCCGCTTCGCCGCGTGGCTGCACGCCCGCAGCCACGGACGCCACGTCATGCACGGGATCCACGTGGAGACGAGCGTCTCCACCGGTCTCGAGACCGAGGTCGGACCCGGCCCCGATCTCGTCCCCGCCGAACGACGCGCGCGCAGCTTCCTCGAGGCCCAGGGCGTCTCCGAGGTGTTCGCCCACGTGGAGTCGGTGCATGGCGCTCCCGAGAAGGTGCTGCAGGCGCTGGCCCGCGTGCGGGACTTCGACGGCCTGCTGCTCGGCCGCGCCGCGCCGAGCAAGGGATCGCCCATGGTCTCGCTGGGCCGCGTGCCACGGCGGCTGCTGCGGGGGCTCGAGCTGCCCACCGTCGTGGTCGCACCCGACGTCGGCGAGCCGCCGCCGGAGCTCGGCCCCATCGTCGTCGGCGTCACGCCCACGCCCGAGAGCCTCGAGGCTGCCGGCTTCGCCATGCTGCTCGGCGGGGAGCTCGAGCTGCCGGTGGTGCTCGCGCACGTGGTGGAGCCTCCGCGGCCGGTGATGACCGCAGGCGTGCTGTCGCTCGAGCCGCACGATCCCGTGATGAGCAGCAGCGACATCGCGCCTCCCGAGGACACCGCGGGCCCGGCGGCGGCGCTCGCCGAGTGGACGGCGCGCCACGGCCTCGACGACCTGCCGCTCGAGCTGCGGGTGGGCCACGTGGCCGTGAAGCTCCTCGAGCTCGCGCGCGAGCGGCACGCGACCATGATCGTGTGCGGCTCGCGACGGCTCTCGCTGATCGATCGGTTGTTCACCTCGAGCGTGGGCAGCGAGCTCGCGACCCATGCCGATCGACCGGTGGTGGTGGTGCCGTCCGACGGCCGCATGTCATGAGCCGCCCCGAGCCCCGCGCGACCCATCGCTGGCACCAGGCTTGCACGAGCACGGCGTTCTCAGGGGGCCTTGCTCATGAACACCAACGCCGTATCGACATCAACCGCGACCAGTCGGCCGATCGAGGTCGAGCCTGCTACCGTCGAGGACGCGAGCGAGATCGCCCGCGTGCTGCGACTGAACGCGAAGGTGCCCACGCTCGTCCTGCAGCCGCCCGCGACCATCTTGCGCCACATCGACGAGATCATGGTGATCCGCGGACCCAGTGGCTCGGTGGTGGGCTGCGCCCAGCTCCGCTGGCACCAGCCACGCATCGCCGAGATCCTGTCGGTGGCGGTGGACCCCGCGCGGCACAGCGAGGGCCTGGGCCGCGTGCTCGTGCGCGCCTGCCTCGAGCAGGCGATGCGTCACGACCCTGCACCCACGCTCGTGTGGCTGGCGACCCGTGCTCCTGGTTTCTTCGCCCGCCTCGGCTTCCGCCCGATTCCGCTGTGGCGGGTTCCGCCGGCGGTGCTGCTCGACAGGCTCGGGCTCGTGCTCGTGCAGCCCCCGCGCCGCTGGCTCGGCGCGATGCTCGGCCACGTGGTGTTCATGCGCTGGGCCGGTGCCTGGTAGCGACGCGCGAGCAACACCGCCGAGCGCTCGCGCTCACTGTGTCGATCCGGTGCGTGCGGCCGCGCTGACCGCCGAGACAACTGCTCGAAATCACACCAGCGCGCTCACGGCACGCGCCTTGAACGCTTGGCCGGTCCATCACCACGGATGGAACGGATGGAGCGGTATGACGGCCAATGGTCCGGATGACGAGGCATGTCGCATTCGACAGCTCGAGCAGCTGCGGCTCCGCACGCGGCAGCTCGAGAGCAAGCGAATCATCGCGAGCCCCGCGATGAATCATGCGTGGCTCGTCGCGCTCGACGTCGAGCTGTGCCGAGTCGAGGCGGCCACGCGCATGCTCGCGCCGTGCGGGCCGCCCGAGGTCTCGGCACGACATGAAGAAGCGATCGACGCGAGGCTCGTCGCGGACCCACGGCTCGGTCCTTGGTGAGCCCCTTCGCCGCTCGTGATTGCGATCCCCTGGAGGGCTCGGGCCACGCGCTCGAGCCCTTCACGCGATCGTGCGTGTGACGGCAGCAGCGACGAGTCAGGCGAAGCCCTCACCAGCAGTACCAGATCGGCACACCTGGGCGCTCGCGCGCCCCGCCGAGACGGCACACCCGCCTCGCCGCTTTCTTGCCACCCCCCGAGATCATGTGCGTGGCTCGTTGGTCCGGTTCGTGCAGTCTACGGCGGGCATGACGACGCTGACCACGACGACGTTCCACAAGCCCCGCCTGACCCTGGTCGCTTGGATGACCGCGCTCTCGGGCGCCGTCGCCCAGCTCGTTCTGTTGGCGCAATGAGCCTCGAGTCGCACGGAGCAGTGCAGACCCGCCACGAGGACGCCGACGCCCACGAGCCCTCGCGTAGCGCCTGCGGGCGCTTGGGCGCCCGTGACCCGCGAGTCTGGTACCTTCGCTCCGCTTGGCGGGGCACTCGGCCCCGCGCACGCGCCGAGGACCACGCCCCGTGCCTGCCAGCAGCCTGTTCACCCTGATCGACGACATCGCGTCCGTCCTCGACGACGTGGCGCTGATGACCAAGGTAGCGGCCAAGAAGACCGCGGGCGTGCTGGGCGACGATCTCGCGCTCAACGCCGAGCAGGTCACCGGCGTCGCCACCGATCGCGAGCTGCCCGTGGTGTGGGCGGTGGCCAAGGGCTCCGCCAAGAACAAGCTCGTGATCGTACCGGCCGCCCTGGCGCTCAGCGCCCTCGCGCCCTGGGCCGTGGTGCCGATCTTGATGCTGGGCGGGCTGTACCTGTGCTTCGAGGGCTTCGAGAAGATCACGCACAAGCTCCTGCACCGCGAGGACGACGAGCAGCACCACGGCGAGCTCGTCGAGGCGCTGGCCGACCCCGCCGTCGACATCGTCGCGTTCGAGCAAGAGCGGATCCGCGGGGCGATCCGCACCGACATCGTGCTCTCGGCCGAGATCATCGTGATCACGCTCGGTACCGTGGCCGACCAGCCATTCGGCACCCGGGTGGCCGTGCTGTCGCTCATCGCCGCGGTCATGACCGTGGGCGTGTACGGGTTCGTGGCCGCCATCGTGAAGCTCGATGACGCCGGCTTCGCGCTCGGCCGCCGCAAGCACGTGCTCGCGCGGGGGCTCGGCGCCGTGATCCTCCGTGCCGCGCCGTGGCTCATGAAGGGCCTGTCGATCGCCGGCACCGTCGCCATGTTCCTCGTGGGCGGAGGGATCCTCGTGCACGGCATCGACCCGCTGCACCACTATGCCGAGCACCTCGCCGAGACCGCAGGGACGCTCGACTGGCTCGTGTCCTCGTCGTTCGACGGCGGTGCCGGCCTCGTCGCGGGCGGCGTGGCGCTGCTGCTCGTGGCGCTCGCCAAGCGACTGCGGCCGAGGAAAGCCGGCTCCGAGCAGGCCAAGCCCGAACAGACCTAGTGATCCATCGGCAGCTCCGCCGGCCATGACGCGCGCAGGGCCGAGCGGGCGCGGTGGGCCCTCACGCGGGCCGCCACCGGCTTGATGCCGAGCGCCTTGGCGATCTCGTGCATCGCCTTGCCCGCGAGCAACAGCTCCATCACCGCGCGCTGCGGTGGAGCCAGCCGCTGCAGCGCGTGCGCGAGTGCCTCGTGGCGCGCGTCGGCGGTGCGCTGCTCGTGCAGCACCAGCTCGGGGTCGGGGATCGGGCTCGGCTGGGCATCGACCTGCTCCGGCTCGTCGCTGCCGCTCTCGGTCGTCGCCGGCCGCACCGCGCGTCGCCGCAGCTCGGTGGCCGCCGCATTGCGAGCGATGGTGGTGAACCACGCCACGACCGAGCGATCGTCGGCCCCGGGCGGCGAGACCCAGCGATCGCGCGCCCGATGAGCGAGCAAGAACGTGGTCTGCACGAGATCCTCCACGGGCCCGTGCGCCCCCACCATCGCGCGTGCGCGGGCCCGCACACGCGGCTCCAAGGCCTCGTGGAGCTGCGCGAAGGCACGCGGGCTGCCATCGACGTAGTCCTCCATCAGGTGAACGAGGGTTTCGCGGCGACGGAGACGATCGCGGAGGAGCTTCATGGCCGACATGCTCCCGATCGCGCGCGGCACGCGACCCCGAATCACGCGCATGCGTGGAGGGGCGGCCCGGCGATCCAGGGGTTACGTCGGGTTCGATGTCCGTCGCGAAGAAAGGTTACCGGTCGCCGCCGAAATCCTCGAAGCGACCAATTTCCCACGGCTTTTCCCGCTTGCTAGGCTCACCGGGTTGGGCGCGGTCGAGCTCGAGCCGGCGGGTGGCCCCTCGCGGGGAGATGATCCCCCGGCGACGCCGGAGGACTTCGCCGCGATCGTGCGCGCCCACGCGGGCTCGCTGCGCCGCACGTGCCGGCGGCTGCTGCAGGATCGGGTCGAGGCCGACGACGCGGTGCAGGAGTCGTTCCTCAGCGCGTTCTCCCACCTGCACACGTTCCGCGGCCAGGCGCGGCTGTCCACGTGGATCCACCGCATCGCGGTCAACGTGTGCCTCATGCGGCTGCGTCGGCGCATCGCGCTCGCCCCCGCGATCGAGTCCGACGACTGCGACGCCGCGCTCGGCTCGCTACTGCCCCGCTACCTCGACGACGGCCACCGCGCCGACCCGCTGCCGGCGTGGACCGCCTCGGTGGACGAGCTGTGCGAGCGCCGCGAGCTGTGCGAGCGCGTGCGCCAGCTCGTCCAGAGCCTGCCCGAGCCGCACCGCACCGTGCTGGTGCTGCGCGATCTCGAGGAGCTGTCGACCGAGGAGACCGCCGAGCTGCTCGGCGTGCGCATCAACGCGGTCAAGACCCGGCTGCACCGCGCCCGTCAGGCGCTGCGCACCATGCTCGAGCGCGAGCTCGTGGGGGAGGATCTCGCGTGAGACTCTTGACCTGCCTCGAGGTGATCGACTTCCTCGGCGCCTATCTCGACGAGGAGCTGCCGTCCGACGTACGCGGGCGCTTCGACGAGCACGTGGCCGTGTGCCCCGCGTGCGTGGACTACATCGAGACCTACCGCCAGACCAAGGTGCTCACCCGGCACGCGGCGGAGGACGAGGCGCGCGCCGCCGACGACGACGGTCCCGAGCCGCTGGTGCAGGCGATCCTGGCCGCATGGACCGAGCGGCGCGGTGACCCACCGCCCTGAAACACTCGGCGTGGCCACTGCGTTCTCCCGGCCATGCCCATCCTCGACCACGCCAAGCTCGAAGCGCTCGCCCTCCCCGGCCTCGTCCACCAGACCTTGGCCGGCCCCCGCGACGGGCTGCGGGACCTCGAGGTCTGGATGCAGACCATCGCTCCCGGCGCGGGCACCCCCGTGCACGCCCACGACTGCGAGGAGGTGGTCGTGGTGCTCCGCGGCTCCGGCGAGTGTGAGATGGAGGGCCGGGTCGAGTCGTTCGGCCCCGGCTCCACCATCATCGTGCCCCGCGGCGCCGTGCACCGCATCACCAACACCGGCACCGAGGAGATGTTCGTCGTGGCCGCCCTCGCGGCGTCGCCGGTCACGGTGACCACCGCGGACGGCGAGCGCATGCCGCTGCCGTGGGACCAGCACGCCTACGTCGCGGCCGCCGAGTGAGCCCCCGAGTGAAGCCCCGAGTAAACTAGCCCAGCGGGTCGAGCTCGGCCTTGCGCTCGATCGCGCTCAGCTTGTAGGCCACCTTGCGCGCACGCATCATCTCGCCGAGCGGGCGGAAGTCCTCGGTGGCGTGCCACGGGTCGAACGAGAGCTGCTCGATCGTCTGCGCGAGCGCGAGGCCCTCCGCCGACGTGGCGTCCTGCTCGGGAAGCACCAGCCGCGCGAGCCGCACGAAGGGCGCGTCGTCCTCGCGCCACTCCACCGAGGCGTCCTCGATGGGCGTGCGCGCCTCGTCCTCGAAGAACTGCGCCATCAGATCCCACTCGAGCGCGCCGTGCTGGAGCCGCCGCACGAGATCGTCGCGCAGGTGCTCGGTCGACGTGAGCGGGGCTGCCTCGGCGCGCCTGGTCGACTCCGCCGGCCCTCGCGACCGCAGGCTCCAGCGCACCGCGTATGCCCCGTACTTGGTGGGCAGCGCGCTCCAGTACTGCTTTTCCGCCAACGTGGGCACCGGCACCCCCAGCGAGCTGCGAAGGCGCCCCACGAGCTTGCCGAAGCCTCCGGGGCCGAATCGCCAGAGCAGCCGCGGCAGCGCGAGCGCCTTGTTGCGGGCCGCCCACACGAGCCCCACGAAGTCCTCCGAGTCGCGAAACGGCGTGGCCGGGCTGCCGATCAGCAGGAAGTCCTGCGTGGTCCGGTCCTCGAGCCCCGGCAGGATCTTGCGGCCGGGCACGTCGAGCAGCTTGATCGCGATCCCGCGCACGTCGGGGGTGCGATCGGGCTGGTGGGCCGACGAGCCGTTGGAGAAGCGCACGTACGCGCGCCAGCGCTTGGGCGCCGCGAACAGGCCCACGCGGGCGTGCTCGGGCACGTCGTCACGCACGTGCAGCTCGGCCGCGAAGCAGCCGGCGTGCTTGGCGTGCAGCGCCCGCGCGGTGCCGCGCGGTGTCGCGTGCTTGCGCTGGAGCGTGCGCAGCAGCTCCGCCTGTCGCTCGAACCGCTGCTCCTCGTCGGGCCTGATCTGCTCCTGCCACTGTGTGCTCGGCATGGCCGGGGTTCTATCACTCGTGGCCCATCAGAGATATGGGTTCGCGGGGATCGTCACCCCGCCGGACGCTGCAATCGGATCGCCGGGAACCATCGTCAGCGCGCCCGGGAACGTGATCGTATCGCCGACCGAGAGCGCGTGGACCTCGAGCGCGTCGTACTCGAGCGGTACGCCGGCCATGCACGTCTGCGGCGGGTGGTCGCCCAGCATCACGTAGGCATGGCCCGCGCCGATCACCGTGCCCGTGCCGTCGGGTCCCACCACCACCGCGGTCGCCTCGTCCACGCCCACACCAGTGGCCGTGGTCGCCCAGCCGTCGGCGTGGATCCGCGCCAGGAAGCCGATGAGCCGCCCCATGCGATCGCGCTCGAAGAAGTGCGAGTCGGTGATGATGCCCTCGAGCATGGGCAGCGCCAGGAACCCCTGCTCCATCGTCATGTAGAAGTTGTAGGGGTCCTCGAGCGCCTCGTACGAGTACACCGTGTCGTTGTAGGCCGCGAACATGAACTGCCCGAGCACTGCCAGGCCCGCGCTCGTGCCTCCCACCACCGCGCCGCGATCCCACGCGTCCTGGATCGATTGCTGCACGCCCGTGCCCATCCACGCCTGGAGGTACGCGGCTTGATCACCGCCCGCGAGCCATACCGCCTCGGCATGGGCAATCGTCCAGCTCACATAGGGGTCGTCGGCGAAGCCGGCGGTCACGAGCATGGTCTCCACCGAGTCGGCATTGCCGAAGTCGTAGAGATAGTCGTTGTAGCCGTCGGCGCCGCTCGTGCGGATCACCACCACGTCGCCACCCTCGATGTAGTCGCCCCACCACATGAACGCCTCGTCCACGTCGGAGCCGCCACCCATCAGCACGAGGCCGGGGCCGCTGGGGTCGACGTCGGCGTCGTCGGCGTTGCCGGTGACGTACACCACGAGCCCCGCGGGCACGGGCGGGGGTTCGTCGGCGGGCTCGCCGGTGGAGTCGGTGCTCGAGGTCTGGTCGCCGGTGGTGCTGGTGGACGTGTCGAGACCGCTGGTGCTGCTGGCGTCGCTGGTCGTGCTGGTGCCCATGCTGCCGGTGCTGGTGGAGGGATCGGGCCGCCCGGTGCTCTCCTCGCTCGCGCTGGTCGAGCCGGCGACCATGGTCGTGCCCACGGTCGTGCCCATGCTCGTCCCGTGAGCCTCGGTCTCGGTGGCGACGTCGCCTTCGTGCGCGGGCGCGGGGCAGCCGAGCATCGGCACCAGCGCCGCGAGCGAGGGGATCGACCAGAACCGGGTGACGAGACGAAGCGACATGGTGGAGGCCTCCGGGCGCGAAGCCAGGGCCCGCGTGGCCCAAGCCATACTCCACCGGCAGCGGGATCGAAACGACGAGCGCCATCGAGCCACGCAGCCCGGTGATGTGCCTGCTCACGCCCCCTGGCGGCGTGCTCGGCCGGGGGCTTTCGTGGGCGGCCGCGTGCGACCACAATGCACCGGTGCTGACCGAGCCACAGATCCGCGAGCACCAGGAGCGCGGCTACCTCGTGCTGCCGGGCGTCCTGCCCCGGCCGGCCGTGGACGCGCTCGTGCGGGCCGCCCTCGCCATCGTCGACGGCTTCGACCTCGCGGCGCACCGCTCGGTGTTCAGCGCCAAGGACGGTGACACCGGCCGCGACGACGCGTTCTTCGCCTCGGCCGAGGCCGTGCGCTGCTTCCTCGAGGAGGACGCGCTCGATGCCGCGGGCGAGCTCCGCTGCCCGCCGCGGCTCGCGATCAACAAGATCGGCCACGCGCTGCACGACCTCGTGCCGGAGCTCCGCGCGTTCTGCCGGCTGCCGCTGTTCGGCGAGCTCTTGCGCGACCTCGGGTATCGCGCGCCCGTGCTGTGGCAGACGATGTACATCCTCAAGCCGCCGCGCATCGGCGGTGAGGTGCGCTGGCACCAAGATGCGACGTACCTCGCCACGGATCCGTCGTGCGTCACAGGACTATGGGTCGCGCTCGAGGACGCGCACCGCGGCAATGGGTGCCTGTGGGTCCAGCCGGGTGGCCACCGCGGCCCGCTGCGCGAGCGCTGGGAGATCGACTGGAGCACCCGCCGATCGAGCATGCGCAAGCTCGACGATGCGCCATGGCCGTCGAACGACGAAGCGGTCCCGCTGGAGGTGCCCGCCGGCAGCGTGGTGCTGTTCCACGACCACCTGCCGCACTGGAGCGGCCACAACCACTCCGAAGCCTCGCGCCACGCGTTCACCATGCACGTCGCGGAGCGCGGGGCTGCGTGGCGGGCGAGCAACTGGCTGCAGCGGCCGCGACTCGGGGACTTCCAGCTCTGACGCCCCCGCGTGATACCGTCACGGCTACGCATGAGCTCCGGCGCCCCCGCCACCACGCCTCGACCCTGGCGACGACGCCTCGCTCGCGGTGCGATGGGCCTCGTGGTGCTCTACGGGCTGCTGGCGATCCCCGAGTGCCCACCCGAGGTGCCCCAGGGCCCCGGTGCGCAGCCGTTCGTGTGGGATCAGGACGCGCTCTGGTCGCGGCTCGAGGCGCTCGTCGATCGAACGCGCACCGAGGGCTGCCCGCCCACGCTGCTCGCCGGGCTGCGGCAGCTCGACGGCGTGGTGACGACGACCGAGCGCGACCTGCCCGGCCCCGACGATCCGCGCTGGACCGAGCTCGAGACTGGCATGTTCGAGTCCGCGGCGCTGGTGGCCGCATGCAGCGAGGGGCTGCCGGAGCTCTTGGCCCTCCGCGGCCGGCTGCGCCACGTGGCCAAGCAAGCCTCGCAGGGCTGGCCGGTGGATCGCGACGCTCGCGATCGCCTCTACCGCCTGCTCTACGGCACACGGGCGGCCGTGGAGGAGGTGCTGCTGCAGGTGCCGTCCGCCCCCGCGCTCTCGCTCGAGCGCGGCGACGACGAGCCGTCCGCGACCCCGTTCGTCGATGTGGAGGGCGTGCGGATCCACAGCGGCGACCTGCTCCTGTCGCGCGGCGGCGCGCCGACCTCGGCCTTCATCGCGCGCGGCAGCGACTACCCCGGCAACTTCTCCCATGTGGCGCTCGTGCACGTGAGCGAGGCGGGCGTGGGCTCGGTGATCGAGGCGCACATCGAGCGCGGCGTGACCGTGTCCGACGCCGCGGGCTACCTCGGCGACAAGAAGCTGCGCATCCTCGTGCTGCGGCTGCGAGCCGATCACCCGGCGCTGCGAGCCGATCCGCTGCTGCCCCACCGGGCGGCCAGCGAGGCGCTCGAAGAGGCACGAACGCAGCACATCCCCTACGACTTCGCGATGGACGTGGAGGATCACTCCGAGCGGTTCTGCTCCGAAGTGGCCTCGGCGGCCTACGGCGCGCACGGGGTGGAGCTGTGGCAACACCTGTCCACGTTCTCGTCACCCGGGCTCGCGCGCTGGATGGCCGGCTTCGGCGTCCGCCACCTGCGGACCCATGGCCCCTCCGACCTCGAGTACGACCCACAGCTGCGCGTGGTCGCCGAGTGGCACGATCCGGACACGCTGTTTCGCGACCACGTGCACAACGCGGCGATCGGCGCGATGCTCGAGCAGGCCGAGACCGGCGCACCGCTCGGCCATGCCGCCTTCATGCTGCCGGTGGCGCGCGTGCTCAAGGCCTGGAGCGCGCTCCTCGTGGTGCTCGGCAGCGAAGGGCCAATCCCCGAGGGCATGAGCGCGACCACGGCCCTGCGTGCGCAGTGGCTCGCGAAGCGGCACGGCGCGATCGAGACCTGCGTGCAGGGGCGCGTGGCCGGCTACCAGGCCGAGCACGGGCGTAGGCCGCCGTACTGGACGCTGGTGGCGTTGGCGCGGGAGTGCGCCGCCGAGCCCGGCTGAGCCGAGCACGATCGAGCCGCTTCGGGCGCTGCGCAGGCGCTGCTCAGGCGTCTGGGACCTTCTCGATGGTCACGGTGTAGTTGACCATCATCTGCCCGCCGTCGTAGCTCGGGAAGCGATAGTCCGCCAACGTCCGCCGCGCGCAGGCGACGATGCTCGGGTGAGCGAGGCCGGGCGAGGGCTTCACCGAGACCGCCACGACGTGGCCGTCGGGGTGCAGCTCGAAGGAGAAATCGAGCTCGCCGTAGCCGGAGAGCTTGGCGCCGTCCTTGTAGCAAGCGGCCAGATCCACGCAAACGAACAGGTCGTCCTGCATGCCCAGCATGTGCTCGTGCATGTCGATGTCCTGCAGGAAGTCGTTGCCCTTGTGCATGTTGGAGCGGCGGCTGCGAGCACGATTGAATTCGGGGATCGAGCGAGCATCGAGCGACTCCAGCGACGGGACGTCCTCGGGCGCGTACGGGCAGCCCTGGGCGAGCGCGGCGACCGTGGCGGCGCGATCGCTGTGCTGGCGGATCGTGGAGCCACCGATCAGGTCGTTGCAATCGTCGGCCGGGTTGCAGTCGACGACGGCAGCGCTCTCGGGCGCAGCGGTGGCCTCGTGCCGGTTGCAGGCCGCGCCCAAACCCAGCCCGACGGCCAGCAACGCGCCAGCGAGCGGGCGCCCGCTTCTCCAAGGCATCATCTCGGAGAAAGATAGCTGAGACACGCTGGCAGTCGAGGACCGCCGTGGGGCCGAATTCACGGGTTTGGAAGGCTTTCGGGCCGTATCTGCGCCCGAATCTGCGCGATTGGTGAAGCCCCTGACGCGTGCGGCGGAGCCTTGGCCTGCGCGAACGCGATACCATCGCGAGCATGACCAGCCGACTCGTCCTGCTCCCCCTCGGCTTCTTTGGCGCGCTGCTCGTGGGCATCGCCTGCCACGGAGACGACGAAGGCGAAGACGAGAGCTCGCCCGACTACGCGGGCGAGGCGTGCGTGGACATCGACGAGTGCTACGACGAGGTCGAGCCCGGGGCGCTGCGTGGCGACCCGATCTGCCTCGATCGCGTGGAGGGCGGGTACTGCACCCACCTGTGCCAGGACGACTCCGATTGCTGCGCGGTCGAGGGCGAGTGCCGCAGCGAATTCCCGCAGGTGTGTGCCCCGTTCGAGAGCTCCGGCATGTACATGTGCTTCCTCAGCTGCGAGGCAGCCGACATCGGCGACTACGACGAGGGCTCGTTCTGCCAGGAAGAGGCGCACCCGGCATTCGGCTGCCGCAGCACCGGCGGCGGCTCGGACAATCGCAAGGTGTGTGTGCCATAGCGGCAGGCGAGCGACGGGCGATGGGCCTCACCACGCAGACCGGGCAGTACCCGCAGACCCCTGCAGGGCCCGAAGCGATCAACCTCGGGCTCGGGCAGCCATCGCCCAGCTTGCTGCCACTCGCGCTGGTGCACGACGCCGCGGCGGCACGGCTGGGCGCGGGAGCAGATCCGCTGGTGCTGCAGTATGGAGCGATCGCCGGGCCGGAGAGCGTTCGCGAGGCCCTCGGCGGGGTGCTGTCGCGGCGGTACCGGTTCGGGGTGCGGGCGGCGGAGCTGCTGGTGACCGGCGGGATCTCGTCGTCGCTGGCGTTCGCCAGCCAGCTGTTCGCGCGCCCGGGGCAGGCGGTGGTCTGCGGGGATCCGACGTACTTCCTGGCAAAGGGGATCTTCGAATCGCAGGGGCTGCCGGTGGTGGGCGTGCCGGTGGACGACGGCGGGATGCAGGTGGAGCTGCTCGAGCGCCGGCTGGAGGCCGGGCTGCGCCCAGCGTTCGTCTACTGCATGCCATCGTTCCACAACCCCACCGGGGTGTGCCTCGAGCCGGGGCGGGCACGAAGGCTGGTGGAGCTCGCGGAGCGTCACGCATTCGTCGTGATCGCGGACGAGCCATACGTGATGCTGCATTTCGGGGAAGCGCCGCCCCCGTGCATGATGACGTACGACGAAGGCCGCGGCCGGGTGCTGTCGCTGGGGAGCTTCTCGAAGATCCTCGGCCCCGGGCTACGGCTCGGGTGGGTGCACGCGAGCGAGGCCCTGGTGGAGCGGTTCTCGCAGCACGGGGCGCTGCGAAGCGGTGGGGGGCTCAACCCGGTGGTCGCGTCGATCGTGGAAGGGGTGATCGAGAGCGGGGGCTTGGATCGGAACATCGAGCACCTGCGAGCCACGCTGGGCGGGCGGGCGCGGGTGCTGTGGAAGGCGCTGCGCGAGTGCTTGCCCGAGCAGGCGGTGGCAGAGCCGCAGGGTGGGTACTTCGTATGGGTACCGCTGCCGGCGGGGGTGGACGCAAACGAGCTGCTCGCGCGCGCCGAGACCCGCGGAGTGAGGTTCACGCCGGGAACGCGGTGCGCGGTAGAACGGGACCTCCGCAGCTTCGTACGGCTGAGCTTTGCCTTCTACGACCCCCCGGAGCTCGAGCTGGGCGTAGAGCGGCTCGCAGCCGCGCTGCGCGAGGGCTCCTCGAGCCCCTGAGCCCGCTCGACGACACGATTCATGCAGCGGCCAGCCGCCGTCCTCCACGGCCTCTCGAGCGATGCCCGCCCACCGGCGGAGGCTCGAACAGCGCCTCGGCCGAGGTGACCGTGAGGGCGCGTTCGAGCCATCGCTGCAGCTCGAGCTCGTCTCGCACGGCGAGCACCCGCTTGCGGATGGCCGGCGAAACGGTCACCTCCCGGTGCTCGAGCACATCCAAGACGGCCTCGGCCTTGCCGAGCCGCTTGCCGGCCTTCTTCCCAATCCTCTGCCCCCTCGCGAGGAGCTCGTCCTTGATGGTCATATACATCTCCCGTGCCGGTTGGCTGATCTGCTCCACGAGCATCCGGCGGAGCGGTGAGCCCTTCTCGAAGACCGAGATCACGTACTCCAAGAGCGCCGCCACGTCATCTGGTCTCTTGTGTCTCAGCAAGACGTCGACCTGCCGCGCCAGCTCTGCCACACGTCGCTTGGTCACGGTGCGGGGCGAACCGTCGAGGACCACGTCGCTCGGGGTGGCCCACGAGCTGGCCAGGCCGTCCGTAATGGCGATTGGCCAAGGAATTCGCGTTTTCCGAGCAAGCCGGGCGGCTCGGAGCCGTGCCACGGACGCGATGACGATATCCTGCCGTGACGCGGCGCTCCCATGCCCAAGAAGCCCGAGAAGGTCACGATCAACCACGACTTCGTGTTCGAGAAGGACGCGGACTTCGACGCCCAGATCACCGCCTTCCGGGCCGAGCACGAGGCCGCCCACGACCAGATCCTCGCGATGGACGCTCGCCGCTCGCTCGGGCCCGGGAAGGTCCGGGTGACGTTTCGGGTGATCGAGAAGAAGGGCAAGAAGCGCTGACCGCTACGCCTCGACCTCACTCGATGTCCAGCTCGACGATCCCCACGCCCTCGTTCTCGAACACATCCGACACACGCGCCGTCACCCGGTAGTGGCCGCTGCGCTCGTACTCGTGCTCGGCCGTCAGCGAGAGCCCCACGTCCGCCTGCCTGGATCCACGAGCGCGGAAGCCGTGCCATCCGGGCTCGAAGATCGGCTCACCGTCGAGCCCCACGCGGCGCCCGTGCTCCCAGTCGACGGCCCAGGAGTCGATGAAGCGCTGCCAGCTGTCCGCCGCGGTGAGCCAGCGCTCGAGCTCGGCACGGCGATCGTTCCATCGGCGGAGCTCCGCCCGGATCTGCGCTCCCGCGGCCTCGCCCGGCTCGTCGGTGAGCCGTGCGCGAGCGGGCCGCTGACTCTCGATGAACGACTCGGCATCCACCTCGCATCCGACCAAAGTGAGCTTCACGGTACGACCGCTCACCTCGCCGTGGAGCCGAATCGCCAGTGGCGAGTAGAACGCATGGATCGCCGTCGACGTGTGCGGCAGGTCTTCGCCGGCTCGTCGCGCACGGATCCGGCGCTCGACCTCGTCGAGGGCGGACACCGGAATCGACCGCACCCTCACCCGCACTCCGAGCTCGGCGAGGATCGCAGCAGCGTCCTCGCCCGCGAGCCCACCGAGGCCCGTGGAGAGGATGGTGACGCTCCTGCGATCGGTATCGACCACCTCGCGCGCGATCGCCCATACACGAGAGACCGCAATCACCGAGTCGAACGGGCCAACGTGGATCCAGCTCTCCCCCTTCTCGCCATGGAGCAGAGACTCCCCCGACGACGGGATCCCACCATACACGCCAACCAGCTCGTCCCGCTGCTCGCTCTTCCCGCGCTCGGCCCGAGCACCTCGTCGAGGTTCGGCTCGCCGATACACCCCCATGCGCTCCAGCGTGAACGGCCGCACCACGAACACCTCACCCTTGTGCTGCGGCCTCGCCTTGCGCTCGATGGTCCCGCACGCCTCGCACGCCACGTAGTCGTAGCGCGGCGTCTCCGGCGGTCGCGCCCGCCCATGGAGCTGGACGAGACGCTTGCGTGCGAGCTGCACCGCGTGCTTGGCATTGTCGATGCCCACCCAGCGCCGCCCGAGCCGCTCGGCGGCTTCGATGGTCGTCCCGCTGCCCATGAAGCAATCGAGGACGAGGCCCCCGGGCGGCGAGGACAGGCGAATCACCCGGGTCAGCAGCCCCACGGGCTTCTGCGTCGGGTACCCGAGCTGCTCCCGCGACCACGACACGAGGTAGCGGACGTCCGCGTCGTCCCACACGCTCTGCGGCGGCATCCCGTCTTGCTCGCTCAGGTAGCGCTTGAGGCGGGGCATGCCGTTCTTCGTGAAGAAGATCCGCCCCTCGCGCTCCAGCTCGGCCGCCGTCTCCGGGGCATATCGCCATGCCCGCGTGTGCCCGTTCCACGCCCAGATCGGCCCGCGCCCGCCCGGTGCCGTCACGTTGTCGGACATGAACCTGCGGCCGTGCTCGTCGGTGTAGCGGAAGTACGTACCGATGTAGTCGCTCGAGTGGGGCACCCGCTCGCTGCCCACGTACACGCGCTCCGGATCGGCCGCGTAGTGGAGCAGCGTCTGGTGTACGTGGCCGAGGTGCCTCGCGTCACCGTGGGCATTCGTGGATCGCCAGACGATCTCGTCGATGAAGGCCTGGTGTCCGAAGATCTCGTCCATCAACACCTTCACGTAGTGCACCGTACGCCAGTCCAGGTGGACGTAGATCGAGCCGGTGGGCGCGAGCAATTGCTGGAGGAGCAAGAGTCGCTCGCGAAGCATCGAGAGGAACGAGTCGAGGCCTTGCCGCCAGGTGTCCTTGTAGGCCTGTTTCTTGACCTTGACGCCCTCGCCGTCGATCTGGATCGCATCGTCCGCACGAAAGTCGCTCTGGACCATGAATGGGGGATCGATGTAGACGAGATCGACCTTCCCCCGATATCGGGCCTCCTCCGTCAGCGGGTCGTGCTCGTCGAGCAGCGTCTGCAGCGCGACCAGGTTGTCGCTCGTCCAGACGAGCCGGTTCGGCGGGAGCTCGGCCTGCTCGGGCTCGACCCGAGCCGGACGGACGAGCTCGACGACCTGCGTCGGCACGGCCTTCGCAACCTCGCGATGCTCGACCCCGTGCCACAACAGCCGCGGCCGTCGCGGCGACACTCCCAGCGCGATGAGCTCCGCCTTCGAGAGCACGCCGCCGATTCGCCGCTTGCCGGGCATCAGCCAGACGAGCATACGCGAGCGGAGGGCCGCGTAGGACGCGGCCCTCCGAAGTGCCACCTGGCCTCACCCGCGGGTGCTGCTACAGCGTGATCGCATACATCACGCCCGCCTGCGGCTTGCCGAACTTCGGCAGCTCGGCCTTGCTCAGCGCATCGGCCACGCACTTGCCGAGCGCGGTGCCGGCATGATCGTCGAGCGCCTGCGCCGAGGTGACCTTGCCCGTGCTGCCCACCACCGACAGCTTGACCCGCACCTTCTCGCCGGGGGTGCCGCCGTGACGGGGCCCGCACGCCTTGGCCTGCGGCTTGACCACCGCCATCGCCTCGCGGATCTGCGAGGAGCTCGGCGCGGCCGGCAGCACCTTGGACGACGAAGGATCACCGTCGCCGTCGCCCTCATCGACTCGCGGCTTGGTCTTGCCGTTCCCACACTTGCTGGGATCGATCACGCACTCGACCGAGATCACCCCGTTGTCCTTGGGCGTGGGCTTGGGATCGGTCTTGGGCGTGGGCTTCGGGGGGGTGCCCGGCCGCGAGGGCCGAGGCACCCGCGAGCGGACGGCCTCGACCTCGGACGAAGCATCGGTCTTCACCTCGGCGGATGGATCCGCCGGTGCCTCCGCAGCCAGCTTCGCGGCTTCGGCTTCGGCTTCGGCTTCGGCCTTCGCCTTCGCCTCCGCTTCGGCCTCCGCCTTCGCCGCGGCGTCACCCTCGGCTCCCTCGCCGTCCACCTCGGCTCCTGCCACCACGGCCGCGCGCTCCACCACCAGCGTGGGCGTCGGCCGCATCAGCACGTAGGCCCCCAGGCTCGCGACCGCGACGCTCAGCGCCGCGATCATCACGTAGAGCGGCCGATGGTCGGGACCGACCACCACCGTGCGCGCGGACGCGCCGATCCGAGGCTCGGGCGCGGCAGGCTTCACCTCCTGCAGGGCCCAGGGCGTGCCGAACGTGGGCAACGCCACGCTGCTGGCCGAGGCCCCGCCGCGACGCTGGGCGTCGATGATGGAGGAGAGCGCGTGGATGTCGAGGAGGCCCGAGCGATCGTCGCGGCGCGAGGACGCCACGACACCGCCCGTGCCCCCGGAGCTGTGATGATTCCGGGACATGGGACGTCGTCTTCGTGGTGATACGCACCACCGCCAGAGAAGTTCCCCGCCGCCGCGGCCCTCGGACGACGCGCGCGGGCGGTCGTGGCGCTACATCGGGCACCCGGGGGAAAGCTGATATTCTGCTTGCGCAGGCCAGCCCACATGCCCGTCATCAAGGATCGACGCAGCTCGCTGCGAGTGGAGGTGGAAGGGCGAGCCCTCATCCACACCAACCGCGACGAATTCGCGGCTCGCTGCGTGGACCTCGGGCTCGACGGGATCGCGATCCGAAGCACCCGCTCGGCGCGTCCCGGCGAGCGGGTCACCGTGGAGGCCTGGATCGCCGGCCAGCTCTTCCGCATCGAGGCCAAGCTCATTCGCCGCCAGCGGACGCGGGGCGAGTACCTGCTCGGCCTCGCGTTCGTCGACCTCGATTTCGACACACAACGACGCATCGAGCACACGCTGTTCGAGCGGCTGGCCGGATCGCCGCAGGGCGAATTCATGCGGGCGTTCGTCGCCCACGCCGAGCGCGTGCCGCCGCCGGTCGTACGCGAAGCCGTGGTCGAGCACACGGTGGTGGCGGGTGTGCTGCCGGTTCCGGTGATCTCGGGTCACACCCAGATCATCGCGTTGGATCAGCTGCCCACGGCCGACCGCACGGTGATCGCACCGCCGCCTCCGCGCATCGACGTCGTGCGGGCGGAGATGCCGGCGCTTCCGCCGGAGCCGGATCCGGGCGTCCCCGACGATGCGTGGCTCGACGACGAGATGGACACCGCCCAGTTTCGCCTGCTCGAGGCCGCACAGGCGAAGGAGCGGGAAGCCGCCGAGCGCGAGGCGACCGAGGTGGCGCTGGAGCTCGAGCCGGAGCTCGAGCCGCTCGCGCCACCGCCCGAGCATACCGTGGTGGTGACCGGCTTTGCGACGTCACCGGACGAGGGCACCGCAGTCACCACCGACGTGCTCGAGCCCTCGCTTCGCGAGCGCACCCTCGTCACCTCCGATGCCCCCGAGCCCTCCCCTCGCGAGCGCACCCTCGTCACCTCCGATGCCCCCGAGCCCTCCCCTCGCGAGCGCACCCTCGTCACCTCCGATGCTCCCGAGCCCTCCTCTCGCAAGCGCACCCTCGTCACCTCCGATGGCCCCGAGCCCTCCCCTCGCGAGCGCACCCTCGTCACCTCCGACTCGCTCGAGCGCCCGCCCGCCGAGCGGCTCCCCGAGGCGACTGCCGAGCGGACCCTCCCATTCCTCCGCGATCTCTTCCCCGACCCAACGCCTCGCAATCCTGCCTCGCAGCTCGCTGCCCCCGAGCGCACCGCGATCGTATCGGCACGACTCGCTGCCGACTCGGCGGTCCGGCCCACCCTCCGTGCGCTGCTCGACGCCGCAGCGCTGCTTCGTGGGCACGCTCCGGGCAAGCGGGGGCCGCGGGTCGTCGTGGCGGTACCCCACCGCACGTATCGGCGCGTCGCGTCCACGCCGTGGAATGACCAGTGACGGCGCTTGCGTCCGCTACCGCCGCCGCTGCACCACCGAGGTGATCGTGATGCTCGCGATTGACAGCGACCGCCAGCCACTATAGGCACGATCTGCGGGCCCGCGAGGCACCGCGCGAGCCAGCATGAAGCCTGCGAAGGTCGTGTTCCAACCCGGTTCCGAAGTGGATGCCCAGTGGCACGTGGAGGGCCTGCGGGCCCTCGAGCGCCTGGGCGAGCCCTACGAGTTCACGGTGGCGCTGCGCACCGACGACCGCTCGGCCGAGCCAGCAACGCTGCTCGGCCAGGCGGCCACGGTGATCATCGAGCGTGATGCTCTCCACCAGGAGCTCTGCGGGATCGTCGAGCGCGTGGAGGAGGGCGACACCAACGATCACGCGCTGCATGCCACGATCACGCTCGTCCCGGCGCTCGCGGCCCTCCGGCACCGCCGTACCAGTCGCATCTTCCAGGAGCTCCCGATCCCCCAGATCCTCGCGCAGGTGCTCGGCGAGGGCCTCGGGCCGTACGGTCGCCGGATCGACGTCGCGGGGCTCACGGCCGAGTACCCACCGCAGGAGTACACCGTCCAGTACCGCGAGACCGACTTCGACTTCGCGCACCGCTTGATGGAGGAGAACGGCATCGCCTATCGCTTCACCAGCGAAGGCGGCTCCGAGACGATGGTGCTGTTCGACGGGCCCACCGTGTTCGGCGAGCTGCGCTCGACGGGCAACACCGAGGGCGCGCTGCCGGTACGGGCCATCGACGGCGACCCCGGCCTGCACGAGGACGTGCAGCGGTTCGAGCGGGTCTCGCGACTGCGACCCACCGTGGCCCGCACTGCCGTGTTCGACTGGCACGTGCCGCGGCCGCTGCAAGACGGCGAGGGCTCCGCCCGTGCCTCGCTGGCCTCGCCCGACGGCGCCGCGCTCGGGCCCGAGCGCGAGGACTACGACCATTCCGAGCCCGCCACGCTCCACGGCTACCGCACCGCACCGCTCGAGTTCTCGCAGGTGCAGCGCCAGCTCGACCTGCGCCGCGCGGTGCACCACCGCGACGCGGTGCGCTGCACGGGCGAGAGCACCGCCACCCAGATGACCCCGGGGCTCTCGTTCGAGCTGCTCAACCACCCTCACGACGAGCTCGTGGGGCAGTACGTGCTGGTGAGCGTGGAGCACCTCTACGGGATCTTCGCGGGCAGCTCCGCCGCCGCCGCGTACAAGAACCGCTTCGAGTGCATCCCGGCCGCGGTGCCGTGGCGACCCGAGCGCCTGCGACTGCGCCCGCGCATCCCGGGGATCCAGACCGCCACCGTGGTGGGCCCCGCGGGCGAGGAGATCCACACCGACGCGCACGGCCGCATCAAGATCCAGCTGCACTGGGATCGCGGCGGAAATTTCGAGGCGGGCAGCTCGTGCTTCGTGAGGGTGGTGCAGCCGTGGGCCGGCAGCGGCTGGGGCACGCTGTTCCTGCCGCGCGTAGGCATGGAGGTCACGGTGACGTTCGTCGACGGCGACCCCGATCGACCGATCGTGACCGGCTCGCTGTACAACGGCGCTCACGCGCCACCGTGGGCCCTGCCCGGCGAGAAGACCAAGAGCGGGATCAAGTCCGAGAGCTCGCCCGGCGGCGGCGGCTCCAACGAGCTGCGCTTCGACGACGCGGCCGGGGCCGAGGAGATCTATCTCCACGCCCAGAAGAACATGAACGAGGCGATCGGCAACGATCACTCGATGACCGTCGGCAACAACCAAACGCTCGCGGTCGCGGTCGATCAGACCCAGACGATCGGCGGCAACCAGGTCGAAGCGATCACCGGCAACCAGACGCTCTCGGTGCAGGCCAACCAAGAGATCTCGGTGATGGCCAACCAGACCGCCACGGTGCAGGGCAGCGCCACCCACACCGTCACGGGCGCGCTCGCCCACACGGTCAACGGCGGGGTCACGCAGACGCTCAACGCGGGCGTGCAGCAGACGGTCACCGGCGGCATGACCAGCACCGTGACCGGCGGGCTGACCAGCACCGTCAACGGCTCGACCACGATGACCCACAACGGCAGCCTCGTGCGCAACGTGACCGGCAACTACAGCATCACGGCGGCGGCGGGCGTGAACATCACGGCGCCTGCGGGCATGACGGTGGCGGCGCCCGGCGGCATGACGATGATCGACCCCGCCAACACCACCGAGGCGCACGGCTTCTTCGACGCTTCCTATGGCACGCGCAATACGCGCACCGGCTTCGGCTTCAACCTCAAGGGCATCGACATCACGGTCTTGGGGCTCGGCATCGGCCTGTCGGGCATCAAGATCGACGCGACCGGTCTCAAGGTCGACGGGACCGCGGTGAAGGTGGCCAACGAGCCGCTCACGCTCCAGCAGGCCGGCGTCAGGCTCTACAACGCGGCGGTGTTCCTCGCCAACAGCGGCATCACCATGCTCCTGTAGCGGAAAATCGTGCACTCGTGAAGGTCGTCAAGCCAGCCAAGCTCGGCGTGCTCACCCGCTCGTTCGAGCACGAGCGGCGCTTCCACCTCGGCGTGTCGGTGTTCGCGTTCGTGCCGCTCGTGACCGACGGACGCGCGCCGCTGCTCGCCGAGATCGCGATGTGGAAGCTCGCGGCCAAGCGCATGGGGCAGCAGGCGATGCTCGAGGCCGGCGTGCCCAAGAGCCGCGGCGAATACCTCGTACACGGGTCGTGCTACAGCTCCGGCGGCACTCCGCGGGCGATGGTGCCGGTGCGCGTGCGGGTGGGCACGCTCGAGAAGGCGCTGGCGGTGCACGGCGATCGGTTCTGGAAGCCGGGGCGCGAGATCAGCGAGGCGCAGCGGTTCACCGAGCTGCCGCTCGACTGGAGCCGGGCGTTCGGCGGGCCTCGCTTCAAGCGCAACCCGCTGGGCCGCGGGCACGGCGAGTCGGAGTACATGGGGCAGCGAGTGCAGCTCTTGCCCAACATCGAGCTGCCGCAGGCGCCGGTGGTCTCGCCGGGCGACAAGCCCGAGCCCGCGGGCTTCGGCCCGCTCGACCCCTCATGGCCGCAGCGCCGCGAGCTCGCGGGGACCTACGATGACGCCTGGCTCCGCACGCTGTTCCCCGGCATGGCCGCCGACGTGAATTGGCGCTTCTTCAACCTCGCGGCCCCCGATCAGCAGCGCGAGGGCTTCTGGGAGGGCGACGAAGCCTGGCGCTTCGACAACCTGCACCCCACACGGCCGCGGATGGAAGGGCAGCTGCCGGGGCTGGTCGCACGCGCGTTCGTGACCCGGCGCGCCGAGGCCGAGGCGGCACGGCCGGCCGGCGTGGGCTCGCTCGAGCCGGAGGAGGCCGTGCAGCTCGAGGAGGTAGAGCTCGCCCTGCGCACGCTCTGGTTCTTCCCCGACGTGGAGCGGGCGGTGCTCGTGTACCAGGGCTCCGTCACCACCACCGAGGACGATGCGGCCGACGTGCTGCACCTCGTGATCGCGGGCGAGCACCGCGAGGCGCCGCGGCCGGTGGAGCACTACGCGGCCGCGCTCGAGGCCCGGCTCGACCCCGAGCAGGGCACGCTCGCGGCGCTGCGCGAGCACGAGCTCTTGCCAGCGGGCATGGCCGAGAGCGGGGAGACCGAGCTCGCCGACGAGCAGGCGCTGCACCAGACCGAGCGCCGGCTCGAGCACAACCTCCACCGCCGGGCGCTGCGCGAGCACCAGCGCGCCGTGGACCAGCTCGTGGCGCTGGGCCTCGACCCCGAGGCGTTCGCTCCCGAGTCGCCCAAGCCGCCGCCACCCGCCCCGTCGCCCGACGAGCTGCCCGCACTGGTGCAGCAGCTGCAAGCGCAGGCGTGCGAGCTGCAGGAGCGCGAGGAGGCCGAGATGCACGAGCGGCAGGCCGCGCTGGCCAAGAAGCTCGAGGTGCTCGGCTTCTCGGCGGAGGATCGCGAGCGGCTGCTCCACCAGCACGAGAAGGGCCCCACCGGCCCGCCGAGCTTCACGGCGGCAGGCCAGCAGGCGCTGCTCCAAGGCATGATCGAGCGCACGCGAGCCGTCGGCGCGCCCACCGAGGAGCTCGAGCGAATGCTGAGCGATCCGGGCCTCGTGGAGCGCTGGAACGCGGCCGAGACGCAGCTGCGCGACAATTATCGCAACACCGCCCACCTGCAGGATCCCGCCCCGGCGCTCACGGAGTCGCGCAGCGAGGAGGCGCGCGCGTGCGTGCGCGAGGCGGTGGCGACGCGCATGGACTTCTCCACGCTCGACCTCACCGGGGCCGAGCTCGGCCCGATGGAGCTCCAGGGCGCCAACCTCTCCGGTGCGTTCTTCGAGAGCACGCGCCTCGACGGGGCCGACCTCCGGGGAGCCGACCTCTCGGGCGCAGTGTTGGCCCATGCGTCGCTCCGCGGGGCCAAGCTCGACGGGGCGCGGCTGCGCGGGGCGAACCTCGGCCGCGCCACGCTCGCGGGGGCGTCGCTCGTGGGGGCCGACCTCGCGGGCGTCGAGCTCATGGGGGCCGACCTCACCGGCGCGGTGCTGCGCGGCGTGGACCTCCGCGGCGCGAGCTTCTTGCAGACCAAGCTCACCAACGCCGACTGCAGCGAGGCGCAGACCGAGCAGCTCACGCTGGTGCAGGCCGAGGTCACGGGCCTGCGGCTCGTCGGTGCGAGTCTCGTGCGCGCGACGTTCGTGCAGCTCGACCTCACCGGAGCCGACTTCTCGCGCGCCGAGCTCGACCACGCCACGTTCCTCGGCTGCACGGCGCCCGGGGTGAGCTTCGCCGGAGCGCGGCTCGATGGCGCGCGGTTCGTGAAGGAGTGCGACCTCACCGGGGCGGTGCTCACGGGGGCGTCGCTGCGCGCGTGCAACCTGCGCGGCACGTCGATGCAGGGCGCCGACCTCGGCCACGCGCGGCTCGAGGACGCAGACCTCAGCGAGTGCATGCTGCGAGCGGCGAGCCTCGTGCGCGCCGTGGCCCGGGGCGCTCGCTTCGACAAGGCCGACCTCACCGACGCCTCGCTCGCGACCGCCGACCTCATGCGGGCCTCGTTCATGAACGCGACGATCCGCGGGGTGGACCTCCGCGGGACCAACCTCTACGGCGCCGACATGGCCCGCGTGCGCTCCGATGCGCACGTGCGGCTCGACGAGGCCGTGCTCGTGAAGGTGCGCGTACTCCCCACTTACTCTCCTCAAGGCTCACGCAGGCCTCAAGGCTCACGCGGGCCGGGAGCTTCGCAATGACGCTCGACGCGGCGACGATCGTCGATCAGGTGCTCGAGGGCGAGGTGCTCGAGGGCCTCGACCTCCGCGGCATGGACCTGCGGCAGGCGCTGCTCGGCGGCGGCGTGCTGCAGGGCGTGGACCTGCGCGGCGCCGACCTGCGCGGCGCCGACCTCGGCGAGTCGATGCTGCTCGGCTGCCGGCTCGATGGCGCGGACCTCCGCAGGGCGAGCCTTCACCAGGCGCTCCTGCAGAAGACCTCGCTCCAGCGGGCCGACCTCGCCGAGGCACGGCTCACCGGGGCCAAGCTCGAGGAGTGTGACGCCACCGGGGCGCGGCTGCAGGACGCCGACCTCCGCATCACGAGCTTCACCCACTGCGTGCTGGCGGAAGCGTGCCTGACCGGCGCCCGGCTCGAGCGCACGGTGCTGCTTGAGTGCGGCGTCGAGGCCATCGATCTGCGCCGCGCCAAGCTCGTATCGGTGGTGCTGCTCAAGGCCGACCTCCGCCGCGCCTTGCTCGAGGGCGCGAGCTTCGAGCGGGTGGTGCTCATCGAGGCCAACCTCGCCCGTCGCTCGCTGCGCGGCCTCGAATTCGTGCACACGCAATTCATGGGCGCCGACCTCTCGGGCTGCGACCTGCGACAGGCGGTGCTCACCCAGTGCAACTTCAAGAGCGCCGTGCTGGCCGGGGCCTCGCTCGTGGAGGTGCAGGCCCCCATGGCGCTGTTCGTGGAGGCCGACCTCACCGGCGCCGTGCTGCGGGGGGCCAAGCTCGCGCAGTCGATCTTCGTGGACGCCAAGCTCGAGCGCGCCGATCTCTCGGCGACCGACATGCAGCAGTGCATCCTGCACCGCGCCGACTGCCGCGAGGCACGCTTCGTGGACGCCGACCTCACCTACGCCGATTTCGCGCACGCCGATCTCTCGGGTGCCGACCTCACCGGCGCCACGCTCGAGCGCGCCAACCTCCATCGCGCCAACCTCGGCTCGGGGGACGCGCAGGCCCGCATCCCCAACCGCGGCGCCGCGCTGCGCACCGACCCCGAGCTCGCTGCCGCGGAAGACTGGCAGCCCAAGCCCTTGCCTCCCGATCCCCAGGACTGACCCGAGGACCCATCGTCATGCACGCCCACGATCTCGATCACACCGCGCCACCCTCTGCCCCCCTGACCCTGCCCGTCGCGCCGTACCAAGGCCTCGCCACCGTGGTGGAGCGCGAACCCGAGGGCACGTGGATCGTGGACGACGGCCGGCAGCTCCGACAGCTCCGCCGCGCCGCGAGCTGCCCGCTCGAGCTCGCGGTGGGCGATCGCGTGTGGGTGGTGGGCGAGGCCGCGGGCAAGCTCTATGCGATCGCGGTGCTCGAGCGCGCGGAGCCGACCGCTCCCACCGTGCTCGCGTTTCCCGGCGACGTGGCGATCGCCGCCGCCGGCCGCCTCACGCTCACCGCCGAGGATGGCCTCGACCTCGCCACCCCGGCGGGCGCGAGCGTGAGCGCAGGCGAGCTGCACGTCACCGCGCGCACCGGCCGGGCCGCGATCGAGGAGCTGTCGCTGTTCGCCCGCACCGTGCGTGCGTCGCTCGACAAGCTCACCCACGTGGGCCGGGCGCTCGAGCTGTTCGTGGACTGCGTCACCCAGCGCAGCGAGCACAGCGTGCGCGCGATCGCGGGCGTCGACCGCACGTGTGCGGAGACCATCGACTACCGCGCCGAGCGCTCCGCCCACGTGCGGGCCGAGCACGCGCTCGTCGACGGCAAGGAGCTCGTCAAGCTCGACGGCGGGCAGATTCACCTCGGCTGAGGCCCCTGAGACAGATGAGAGAGAGTCGACTCATATGTTTGGAAACAGCCAGATGATGGGCATGGACGTCGGCTTCCCCGACGTCTGCAACACCCCCACCCCGCCGGGCCCCGTGCCCATCCCCTACCCCAACATGGCGATGGGCCCGATGGGCGTGCCCGCGGCGTACAAGGTGCTGTTCATGGGCACGCCGGCGCACAACCTCGCGACGGTGGTGCCACTCACCAACGGCGACAACGCGGGCGTGGCCGCCGGCGTGGCCTCGGGCACGGTGATGGGCCCCTCGCGCCACGTGACCGCCGCGTACACCTGCCTCGTGGGCGGCATGCCGGCCACGCGCCTCGGCAGCACGTCGCTGCAGAACGGCACCAACTGCCCGGGCGTGCGCGTGGTGCCGAGCCAGGTGAAGGTGCTCGTGCTCGCGCCGTGAGCGGCTGGCGCTGGGCGGCCCTCGGGGCCGCTCACGCCGGCTCGTCCGGCGGCGGCGGTGCCTTGCGCACGAGATCTGCGAACGCGCGGCAGATGTCGACCGTGGTGATGATCCCCGCGAGCTTGCCCTTGCGCGTGACCAACACCGAGCCGATCTGGTTGTTGGCCATCGCGTCGGCCACGTCGGCGATCGGAGTCTCGAGATCCACGGTGTACGGATCGGGCTTGCACACCGCCCACACCGGCAGCTGCACCTCGGGGTCGCGCTCGGCCACGAGCTCGATTGCGACCTCGAGCTCGCGCGCGCTCACGATCCCGACGAGCTCGCCGTCGCGCATCACCGGCAGGTGCCGGATCCCGTGGGTGCGCATCATCGCGTGGGCCGTGCGCAGATCCTCGTGCGCGCCCACGGCGTAGGGAAACGGCGTCATCACCTGGGCGACTCGAGTCACGCCCGCACGATCCCGCTCCCGGCCGGGGCCGGCAAGCGCAAATTTCGCGATCGTGACGCGAGGGCCAAAGACGGTGTAAGGGATGGTGGGGCACGAGGCGTTCACGTCTCGACCCGAGGAGCGTGACCATGCGAGCGCGATCGATGACGTTGGGCCTTTGGCTGCTGGCCGGCTGTGTGAAGAGCACCGCCTATCAACAACCGCCCCAGCCCCCGCCGCCGCCGATCGCCCCGCTGGACCAAGAGGCCACCGAGCTCCCGCCCCACCGATTCTACGCGCGCGAGACCACCGGCAGCGTCTACCCGGTGTTCCAGCGCGTCGCGTTCGGCTCGCTGCCCGCGATGGTGCAGAGCAACAAGTGCACCGACGCGGGTGCCGTGCCCGAGGGCCGCCCGGGCCAGGCCCTGACCTCGACCAAGGGCAACTCGGTCGAGAAGAAGCGCAAGACCGCCGGTGCGCCCGGCTTCGTGCCCTACGCGGGCGGCACCAAGACCCCCAAGCCCACCACCACGCCCTCTGCCGAGCCCGCCGGCCAGACCGAGGTCGCCAAGGCGGAGCCGATCCGAGCCGAGGAGGCGGAGCCGATCCGAGCCGAGGTGGCCGCCGACCGCGACGACAGCAACTTCGCCCAGAGCGGTGCCGGCGGAGTCATCGAGCCCGGCCAGTCCGCACCGCCCACCGACATCACGATCACCGGCTCCGACTCCGGCCGCGGCTCGAACAAGGCCAAGCGCGACGGCCGAAAGGCCCGCCGCGAGGCCAAGCGTGCCCACGACAAGGCGCTGGCGACCACCGCCGGTGCCCCGCCCGCCAGCCTCGCGCCGGCCGAGGCGGCCGAGCCCGCCACCATGATCGCCGCCGATCCGCTGGTCTGGCCGCCGACCGAGGAAGGCTGGGGCGCCGCCACGTTCCTGTCCAACGACGACAGCATGAGCCTGTCGTCGGCACAGCGGGTGATCTTCGCCATCGACCAGCACCAGCCGCTCTCGCCCCAGCACGTGCGGCCGCACGAGCTGCTCAATTACTTCTCGTTCGCCACCGACGACGTCGCCCCCGAGCACGACTTCTCGGTCCACGGCGAGATCGCGCCCTCGCGCCGCAAGGAAGGCCTCTATTCGCTGGGCCTGGCCATCGCCGGGCGCCCGGTGGGCCGCGAGGGCCGGCGCAACGCGGCGCTCACCCTGGTGATCGACCGCTCGGGCTCGATGAAGGAGGAAGGCCGCATGGACTTCCTCAAGCGCGGCCTGCTCCGCATGGTCCGCGAGCTCAAGGACGGCGACCTCGTGCACGTGGTCACGTTCGATCACCGGGTCTGCAGCCCGCTGCGCAACTTCGTGGTGGGCCGCGACGACCTCGCGGTGCTCACCAAGACGATCCACGCGCTCGCGCCGGCCGGACGCACCAACCTGCACGCGGGCCTCGACGTCGGCTACCAGCTCGCCGACGCCAGCTACCAGACCACGCACACCAACCGCGTGGTGTTGATCACCGACGCGCTGGCCAACACCGGGGTCACCGACCCGAGCACCATCGCGATGGTCTCCGACTGGTACGACGCCCGGCGGATCCGCCTGTCCGGCGTGGGGGTGGGCCGCGACTTCGACGACGCCCTGCTCGACCGCCTGACCGAGAAGGGCCGCGGCGCCTACGTGTTCCTCGGCTCCGAGGACGAGGTGGATGCCGTGTTCGGCGAGCGCTTCAGCTCGCTGGTGGAGACCGTGGCCAACGACGTGCACTTCCGGCTGCACCTGCCGCCGTCGCTGCGCATGGAGGCGTTCCACGGCGAGGAGGCCTCGACCTCCAAGCAGGAGGTGCAGGCCGTGCACTTCTTCGCCGACACCTCGCAGCTCATGCTCGCCGATGTCGAAGCCTGGCAGGGCAAGCTGCGCCCGCAGGACGACATCATGCTGGAGATCGAGTACCAGCACCCCGACACCGGCGAGACGCGCGTCGAGGATCACGTGCTCACGCTCGGCCGGATCGGCGCCGAGGCCCCAGGCCAGAACGAGCCCGAGGGCGGCAGCGAGCAGGCCGCCCACAACGTGCGCAAGGCCGAGGTCATCACCGCGTTCATCGAGGCCATCGAGCGCCAGGCGTGGCGGGGCGCTCCCACGGGCTGGGAGGCGCGGCCGGGCGCGTGGCAGGACTCCGCGGCGGTCGAGGACTGCGGCAACACCCGCGCCGAGCTCCGCGAGCTGGCGGCCGGCAGCCGCGACCCCGAGGTCGCGCGCGTGCTCTCGCTGTGGGACGGCTGGTGCGAGCGCTTCGAGGGCCCGGCGACGGGCCGTCCCGGGCGCAAGCCAAACGAGGAACGGTCCCCAAAATGGCCCAGCGCCACGCGCTGAGCCCGCGGCCCCGGGCTCGGCCCGGGACCCGCCCCAACGCCGCTCCGCTCGTTTGACACCTCGGAGCCGGGGCGGGATCGTGGAGCTGGTTGGCGAGCCACCCCGAGACCGAGGAAGCCCAGCGGCGCAACCACGATCTCGTGGGCCGGCGCCTGATGGGGCGCTACATGGTGACGGGAAAGGTCGCCCGCGGCGGGATGGCGGTGGTGTTCCGCGGCGAGGACCAGCGCCTGCACCGGCCGGTGTGCGTGAAGCTGTTCTTCGGGTTCCGCCCGCACCAGCAGGAGTACGCCGTGGTGCTCGAGCACTTCGTGCAGGAAGCGTTCGCGCTCTCGCGGCTGCAGCACCCGGCGACCCTGCGGATCTATGACTTCGGCTACCTCGACGAGGACGCCCACGTCGACCCGTTCTTCGTGACCGAGTTCGCCGACGGCGGCCACCTGGGGCAGCTCGTGAGCGGCACGGGCGGCCTGCCGCCGCGCGAGGTGCTGCGGCTGCTCGGGCCCATCGTGGGCGCGCTGCGCGAAGCCCACGCGGCCGACATCGTGCACCGCGACCTCAAGCCCTCCAACATCCTGCTCACCCGGGCCGGCGGCGAGCTCTCGCCCAAGCTCGCCGACTTCAGCATCGCCAAGGCCCAGGGCGACCTGCCCAACCGTGCGTCCGAGACCAACGCCCAGGCTCCGCTCTACTCGCTCTCATGGGCCGCGCCCGAGCAGATCGGCGGCGGCAAGATCGGCCCGCCCGCCGACGTGTTCGCGCTGGGGCTCGTGGCGGCGTACCTGCTCACCGAGCGCCTCGTATACCCGGGCGACGACGTGATGGCGCTCTACACCCTGCGCAGCGAAGGCCCGACGTTCCGCGAGCGCTCGATCCGCGAGCTGCGGCTGCCTCCCGCGATCGAGGCGCTGGTGCTGCGCAGCAGCGCCGAAGACCCCGCCAGCCGCCCGCAGACGGTCGAGGCGTTCTTCGAGGCCTTGCGGGGCGCCATCGAGGCCACCGAAGCCGAGAAGGCGGCCGAGAAGGCCGCTGAGAAGGTCGCCGAGCAGGCCGCCGAGCAGGCTGCCGAGAGGGCCGCCGAGAAGGCCGCCGCGCTGCTCGAGCTGCTCGAGGACGAGCTGCCCACCGACCAGCACGCGCTCACGACCGGCGACGGGCCCGGCTCCGCCCCCTCGGTGACCGAGCCGTTCCCCGCGCGGCGCTCGTCGCCGCAGCTCGTCCCCCCGGTCTCGCCGTCCGAGCCCGAGCCGCCCAGCGCACCCGCCAAGCCGCGGCTGCACCTCGCCACCCTCGACACGCCGCAGATCGTCGTCGGCCACCGCCGCGTGCGGCTGCGGGTGGTGAGCGACGCTCCGGTCGAGCTTCCCGAGGCCATCGCGGGCCGTACTGCGCGGCTGCGGGTCACCCCGCGGGAGCTCGGCGCGGGCCAGGTCCACCTCAAGGGCCTCAATTGCTTCCTGCGCACGCTCGAGGGCCGCCCCTCGAGCGGCCTCGACGTGGCCGAGCCACGCACGCTCGAGCTGCTCGACCCCCAATCCGGCGCCCGGGGCCCGCTGCGCATCACCATGGGCAGCCGCCGCGACGGCAGCCACGAGCTCGAGCTGTCCGACGCGATCCTGGTGGTACCCGCAGGCCTTGCGCGGTGGGTGGTGGTGCTCGAGGCCGGGGACGGCCGGGAGCCCTTGCTGATTTACTCTCCTTCACGCTAGGCCCTCACGGTAGGCTCTAGGTCCGCCCGCAGCTCCAAGGCCCTCGCCAGCCCACTCGCCGCCCGACACCAGGCCCCACGATGAGCTCCTCGCACAACCGCCACGGAAACCTGCCTCCGCCCCCCGGCTACCCCGGGCACGGGCAGCAGGGCCATGCGCAGCAGCAGGGGCAGGGCCCTCCTCAACAGGAGCAGGGCTACCCGCAGCAGCAGGGACAGGGCTACCCGCAGCAGCAAGGACAGGGCTACCCGCAGCAGCAGCAGCAGCAGGGCTACCCGCCCACCCCGGGCGCGGGGCAGAGCGGGACCTTTCCCGGCTCGCAGCTCCCCAGCGGGTCGTACGCGCCGCTTCCCATGGACCCCATGGGCTACCCGGCGCTCCAGGGGCCGCCGATGGGCCAGGGCCTGGTGCCCTACGGGGCCCCCGCGGGCGCCCCGCAGATCGTCTACGACCACCCGTCGCGCCCGATCGCGGCCACCGGGCCCATCACCGGCCAGGCGCCGGTGAGCCACCAGCCCAACATCACGCGCGCGCGCGCCTATCGCTTCGTGCTCGACCAGCAGGGGCTGCCCATCGAGCTCGGCTCGGGCCGCTCGGGCAAGGCGTTCCTCGGCGAGGAGCACTGGCTACAGTCCAAAACGGCGTTCCGGCGCCACGTGGCCATCAAGATCATGCAGCGCGGGGTCAGCCCCGAGGACGCGCTGCGCTTCCAGATGGAGAAGGAGCTGCTCGAGCGGGTGCAGGGCCACCCCAACATCATCCAGCTGTTCGCCTCCGGCGAGTCCGACAACGAGGGCTTCATCCCGCCCTACGTGCGCGACACCGTCGAGAACGACTTCATGATCATCGAGCTGTGCGACATGTCGCTCGAGGAGCGGCTCAAGGGCACGCGCGGGGGCGAGCGCGAGGACCTCCTGCGCATGCCGCTGCGCGACCGGCTGTTCCGCGTGCTCGAGTACATGCTGCCGATCGCGGCCGCCGTGGAGTACGCCCACCTCGAGTGCAACGTCTGCCACCGCGACATCAAGCCGGGCAACATCCTCATCCGCCTGCCCAACCCGCGGCTGCAGGGCTCCACGCTCGACGTGCGGCTCGCCGACTTCAACGTGGGCAAGGTCCGCGAGCAGGAGCAGGACCTCTCGGTCACGCGCATGCAGGCCGTGCCGGGCACGCTGTTCTTCCAGTCGCCCGAGCAAGAGACCAACATGTTCGAGATCCTGGTCAATGTGAGCCAGGGCTCGCCCGAGGTCAGCTACTTCGAGGACTTCTACATCGCGATCGCCCAGAACGATACGTTCCAGCTGTTCAACCGCGGGGCCCGCTACACCGTGATCGCGGCCGACTTGCGGCGCCACCGGCTGATGCTCGACCGGCCCTATGAGGACCGCAGCGAATTGAACGTGCGCGCGCAGATCCTCAAGAGCGTGGATCGGGCCGCCGACATCTACTCGCTGGGCGCGTTGTTCTACTACTTGATCTCCGGCGCCTACGGCAACCCCAAGACGCTGTACGACGCGTTCCACAAGTTCATCGAGTACGACGGCACCGACCAGCCGGGCGAGGGGCAGAACCTGGTCGACTCGTACATCGAGCACGAGTACTCGGTGATCCACAGCCTGCGCACGCCGAGGGTCGACGAGAACAACCAGCCCGTGGTGGCTCCCGCCGACCGGTTCTTCAGCTACAAGCACTACCTCGACGGCAACGGGGAGCTCATCGAGAAGGAGATCATGCGGGTCATCGCCAAGGCCATGATCCGCAACAAGCCCGACAGCTACTGCCAGGCCTGGGACATCTCCACCATGGGCATCAGCGCGCTGGTGAACGACCTGCGGCGCCTCTATGGCGCGTTCGGGACGTACATGCCCTCGCGACCGGGGCTCCTGGTGCTCAACGTCGGCGGGCGCGACGGGGCGTGGTCGCGGGCGTGGGAGAGCGTCAAGGGAGCGTTCGGCGGCGGGGGCAAGCCGAAGGCCAAGCCCGCGCCCAAGGGCAAGGGTGGGCCGCCGCCGCGGCGGTAGACGATGGCAGCAGCGAAGCGTCCATGAGCTCGGTGTCGTCTCGGTTCAACCCGATCAAGCTGCTCCCCACCGACACGGTGGAGCAGTATCGGCTCAAGCTCGCCCGTATCACGCTCGACTCGATGATCCAGTTCGTCGGGCTGCTCGATGCCGAGGGCACGGTGCTCGAGATCAACGCGGTCGCGCTCGAGGCCGTGGGCATCAAGCTCGCCGACGTGGAAGGCCGGCCGTTTTGGACCACGTTCTGGTGGGCGCTCCCGACCGAGCAGGAGCTCCTGCGGCACTCGATCGCGCGCGCGGCCGCCGGTGAGCTCGTCCGCTGGGACGCGGAGATCTACGGGCGCGCCGGTGGCAAGGAGACGATCATCATCGACGCCTCGCTGTGCCCGGTGATGGACGAGGACGGCACCGTCGTCTTCATCTGCGCCGAGGGCCGCGACATCACCGAGAAGAAGGCGCAGGAGCGGGAGATCGCCCGCAAGAACGTGGAGCTACGGGCGCTCGACCGGGCCAAGACCGCGTTCTTCTCCAACGTGTCGCACGAGTTCCGGACCCCGCTCACGCTGATGCTCGGGCCCACCGAGGACCTGCTCGCCGGGACCCATGGCGAGCTGACCGCGCCCCAGCGCACGCAGCTCGAGCTCATCCACCGCAACGAGCTCCGCATGCAGCGGCTCGTCAACGCGCTGCTCGAGTTCTCGCGCATCGAGGCCGGGCGCGTGCAGGCCTGCTACGAGCCGGTGGAGCTCGCGAGCCTCACGCGCGAGCTCGCCAGCTCGTTCGAATCGGCGATCGAGCAGGCGGGTCTCGAGCTCACGGTCGACTGCCCGGCGCTCGACGAGCCCGTCTTCGTCGATTCCAGCATGTGGGAGCAGATCGTCCTCAACCTGCTCTCGAACGCCTTCAAGTTCACGTTCGAGGGCGGGATCCGGGTCTCGCTCCGCGCCACCGCGACCACCGTCGTGCTGCAAGTGACCGACACGGGGGTCGGCGTGCCGCCGGAAGAGCTGCCGCGACTGTTCGAACGCTTCCATCGCATCGAGGGCTCGCGCGCCCGGACCCACGAGGGCTCGGGCATCGGGCTCGCGCTGGTCCAGGAGCTCGTCCGTCTGCACGGCGGCACCATCGAGGCCGAGAGCCGCTACGGCGAGGGCACCTCGTTCACGATCGGCATTCCCAAGGGATCGGCCCACCTTCCCCCGGAGCGGATCGGCGCACCGGTCGCGGCGAGAGTCGTTGGCGCCGGCCCAGCGGCGTTCGTGGAAGAGGCGCTGCGATGGCTGCCCGACGAGCCCGTCCCCGCCGCACGATTGCCGCGCGTGGAGCCGGTCGCCGCCGCGCTGCCCGTCACCAAGGCTCCGCTCGCGAGCGAGTCGGAGCGCGCGCGGATCCTGGTCGCGGACGACAACGCCGACATGCGCGCCTACCTGCGGCGGATCCTCGAGGAGCGCTGGGAGGTCGAGACCGTGAGCGACGGCGTGACGGCGCTCGGCGCCACACGTGCGCGCCGCCCCGACCTCATCCTCTCGGACGTGATGATGCCAGGGCTCGGCGGGTTCGGGCTCCTGCGGGAACTACGGGCCGATCCCGCGACGGCAGCGATTCCCGTCATCTTGCTCTCGGCCCGCGCCGGCGAGGAATCGCGGGTCGAGGGTCTGGAGGCCGGCGCCGACGACTACCTCGTCAAGCCGTTCTCCGCGCGCGAGCTCGTCGCACGCGTGGAAGGCAACATCCGACTCGCACGGGCCCGTGTCAGCCTGTCGCAATTCGAGCAGCAGCTCGTGGGCATCGTCAGCCACGACCTGCGCAACCCGCTCAACGCGATCCAGCTCACCGCGACGGTGATGCAGCGAGTCGGCACCTACGACGAGCGCACCACCAAGGCCATCGCGCGCATCGAGTCGAGCTGCAACCGGGCGATCCGTCTGGTCCGAGACCTGCTCGACTTCACCCAGGCCCGCCTCGCCGGCGGGATCCCGATCGAGCCCACCGCGATGGACCTCCACGCCCTGACGCGACAGGTGCTCGACGAGGTGCGGGCGAGCTTTCCGGGGCGCCAGCTCCAGCTCGATACGAGCGGCGACGGCCGCGGGATGTGGGACGCCGACCGCATCGCCCAGGTCGTGACCAACCTGGCGTCCAACGCCCTCAAGTACAGCCCACCGGACAGCGTGGTGGGCGTGTCCACGTACGGAGACGACGACGCGGTGGAGCTGCGGGTGCACAACACCGGCACGCCGATCCCGGCCGACGCGATCGGCGGCCTGTTCGAGCCGATGCAGCGTGCCTCGGTGCAAGACAAGGCGAGCGGCAGCGTGGGCCTGGGGCTCTACATCGTGCGGCACATCGTGCGGGCGCACGGCGGGGCGATCGAGGTGAGCTCGAACGAGCGGGATGGTACGACGTTCACCGTGCGGCTGGGACGAGGGTGAGCGGGATCGGCTCGAGCCTTCGTACGGCTCGCTGGCGATCGATGCGATCGGATGGCACGGGCGGGCCACCGCCACGGCACCAGACGTGACTCGTCCCGTCGCTCCATGAGCGCGCGGCTTCGAGCCGCTTTGCGCGACAACGCTCGCGCGAGAGCATCGATCACATGCACGCACGAACGAAATCGCGCGGTGTTCGGTGCTCCACATCCAAATACCTTGACATTCCCGGGGCGATCTGCCTTCTTCGATCTTCGATCCTCATGTAGCGATGATGCGGGCGCGTCCGTTCCAGGGCTCGCCTACCTGTCTGCAGCCGAAGTGCGTAGGAGCGCCTACGACACGCCCGGCCGTTGCGACCAAAGGAGCTAGGAGATGGCACACATCATCATTTCGAACGTCACCATCCTGACCATGAACCCCGCTCGCCAGATCATCGAGAAGGGGTGGATCTCGATCACGGGCAACCTGATCGACGGCATCGGGTCGGGCAACTACCAGGGGCCGGAGCCCACCGTCGAGCACATCAACGGACACAAGGGCGTGATCATGCCCGGCATGATCAGCACGCACCAGCACGTCATCGACTCGCTGGTGCGCGGCGGCCTCGAGGTCGATCGTGGGCTCTTCGACTGGCTCGTCAACGTCTACTACGCCGGCACCTCCGCTTACACGCCCGAGGACTGTGCCATTGCGGCCAAGCTCAACGTCGCCGAGGCGATCGCCTCGGGGGTCACGACGATCACCGACAACTGGGGCGTCAACAACGGCGACGATCCCGTGCGCGTGGACGAGTGCGCCCAGGCCACCATCGAGACCTACAAGACCACCGGCATTCGCATGATGTTCGCGCGCATGTTCAGCGACACCTTCCCGGAGTACTGGGGGCCGCTGGTCGGCACGCTGCTGCAGAAGGTGCCCGGAGTCGTGCTCAATCCGGCCACGCTGACCGAGCCCACCGAGGACGCGCTGACCCGGATCGAGGCGCTGATGAACCAGCACCACGGCTCGGAGAACGGGCGCATCAGCGTCTGCCCCGGCCCGATCCTTCCACAAACGGTCACGCCGCAGGGCCTGCTCGGCTCGCTCGCGCTGGCCGAGCAGTTCGACACCATCGTCGCCCTCCATCACTGCGAGTCGGAGACGGACGCGCGCATGTTCCGGGAATCCGGCCCCGGGCTGTCGTGCACCGACTACCTCAATTGCATCGGTGCGCTCCAGCCGCGCCTGCTCGGTGCCCACTGCGTGTGGATGGATGATCGCGACATTCGACTGTTCAAGGCGCACGACTGCAAGATCTCGCACTGCCCGTCGAGCAACATGTTCCTCGCGTCGGGGATCTCGCCGGTGCCCAAGTTCATCGCGGCGGGGATCACGGTGGGGCTCGGTACCGACGATACCAACACGAACTCCAACGTCTCGATCTTGACCGAGATGCGGCACGCCGCCCTGCTCCAAAAGGGCCACCTCCGCGACGCCGGGGCCATGACCGCGGAGAAAGTGCTCGAGATGGCGACGATCGACGGCGCGCGTGCGATCGGCCTGCATGATCAGATCGGCTCGCTGGAGGTCGGCAAGAAGGCCGACATCGTCCTGTTCAACACGAACCGGCCGTGGTGGTACCCCCGGCATCACCTGCCGTCGGTGCTCGTGTACCAGGCGCACGTGGACGATGTCGACACCGTGCTCATCGATGGCCAGGTGATCCTGCGCGACCGCGAGCTCTCGTTCCTGCCCAACGCCCAGCGCCACGCGTTCTTCCAGTCCGCCCAGGCTGCCTCGGAGGCGATCGTGCAGCGCGCCGGGATGCAGCCGCTCACCACCCGCGGCTGGCAGAGCCTCAGCAGGGTCTAGAGCGAGGCCCGAAACGTCCGGGGATGGCACCGGCGAAACGAAAGGGCAGAAGGTGAGCTTTCCGGGCTACGTCCTCGGCAAGACGCTCTACGCTGGCCAGACCACGATCGTGTGCAGCGCCACGGCCGAGTCGACCGGCGCGGCCGTCGTGCTCAAGTACCAGAGCACGGAGTATCCGTCGCTCTCGGAGGTCTTGCGCTACCGGCACGAGTTCGAGCTGCTCCGGCTGCTCGAGGGTCCGAACGTCGTCCGCGCGTTCACGCTCGAGCGCTTCGGCAACCGGGTCGTGCTGGTGCTCGAGGACTTCGGCGGCGTGACGCTGCGCGAGTACTTCCTCATGCAGGCGCCCACGCTGGAGCGATTCCTGCGGCTGGCGGTCGAGCTCACCCGCGCGATCGCCTTCATCCACGAACGAGGGGTCGTCCACAAGGACATCAACCCGACCAACGTGCTCGTCGAGCCGCGCACCGGTACCGTCAAGCTCATCGACTTCGGGCTCTCCACAATGCTCTCGCGAGAGGTCCGGGACCTCGCGCACCCCGAGCACGTCGAGGGGACGTTCGAGTACATGTCGCCCGAGCAGACCGGACGCATGAATCGAACCCAGGACCATCGCTCCGATCTCTACTCGCTCGGCGCCACGCTCTACGCGCTCGCGCGGGGGCAGCCGCCGTTCAAGTCCAAGGACGTCCTGCAGCTCATCCACTACCACATCGCCAAGCAGCCGGCGCCCCTCCACGGCGAGGTCGCCTGGGTGCCCCGGGTCGTCTCCGACATCGTGGACCGGCTGCTCGCCAAGTCCGCCGAGCACCGCTATCAGAGCGCCCGGGGCCTCCTGCACGACCTCGAGGAGGGTCTGGCTCGCGTCCGCGAGCGTGGCACCGTGGCATCGTTCCCGCTCGGTGCTCGCGACACGTCGCTGCGCTTCGAGGTGCCGCAGACGCTGTACGGCCGCTCCGAGGAGCTGTCGACGCTGCTGCGAGCGTTCGAGCGCGTCGCCCACGGGCGCTCGGAGCTGCTGCTCATCGGCGGTTATTCCGGCATCGGCAAGTCGGCGCTCGTCAACGAGGTCCACAAGCCCATCACCGAGCTACGCGGCTACTTCGTCAGGGGAAAGTACGACCAGTACAACCGCGACGTGCCGTACTCGGCGATCACCCAGGCCTTCGACGAGATGGTCGAGTCGATCTTGACCGAGCCGCCGGACCGCATCGAACGCTGGCGCACCGAGCTCCTCGACGCGGTGGGTGCGAGCGGACGGGTCGTCGTCGACGTGGTGCCCTCGCTCGAGCTGCTCATCGGGCCGCAGCCGCCGCTGGCCCCGCTGTCGCCCGCCGAGGCCCGCAATCGCTTCAACGCGGCGTTCCACGCGTTCGTGCGCGCGCTGGCCGGGCCGGCGCACCCGCTGGTGCTGGTCCTCGACGACGTCCAGTGGGCGGATGGCTCGTCGCTCAACCTGCTCGAGTCGCTGCTCACCGGCGCCGACACCCAGGGCCTGCTCGTCATCGCCGCGTATCGCGACAACGAGGTCGATGCCTCGCACCCCTTCATGCTGGCGGTCCAGGAGATCCGCCAGTCCGCGGCGACCGTCGACGAGATCAAGCTCGGGCCGCTCGCGCTCGCCGACGTCGTGTCGCTGGTCGGGGCCACCGTGCGCTGCGACGAGGAGGTCGTGCTCCCGCTGGCCACGCTCTTGCACCGACGCACCGCGGGCAACCCGTTCTTCCTCGTGCAATTGCTGCGGGCGCTGCACGAGGACGGCCTGTTCTCGCTCGATCAAGACGGCCGCTGGACATGGGATCTCCAGCAGATCCTGGCGCTGGGGCTCACCGACGACGTCGTCGAGCTCATGGCGTCGCGGCTGCTGCGGCTGCCCGAGTCGACCAAGAACCTGCTGCGGCTGGCGAGCTGCCTCGGCAATCAGTTCGACCTCGGCGTGCTGTCGCGAGCCAGCGGCGCGTCGCTACAGCGCGTCGCCACCAGCCTGTGGCCCACCCTCGCCGAGGGGCTGATCCTGCCGGTCACCGAGGACCACGCGGTGCTCCACGGGGCCGAGCCGACCACCGCGCCCACCATGAGCAGCGAGATCACCCGCCAGGATCTCCACGATCGCGTCGAGCAAGCCGTCAGGGACGGCGACCTGCGCGTGGTCTACCGCTTCCTCCACGATCGCGTCCAGCAGGCGGCCTATGCCCTGATCCCGGCCCACGAGCGCAAGGCCGAGCACCTGCGGCTCGGCCGGCTCTTGCTCGGCGACGGCACCATCGAGCCGCCGCTCGACCAGATCTTCGCCATCGTGTCGCACCTCAACCTCGGGATCGATCTCGTCACCGATCCGGCCGAGCGCTTCCGCATCGCCCGGCTCAACCATCGCGCCGGCCACCGCGCTCGGCAGGCCACCGCCTATCGAGCCGCCGTGTCGCACTACACCGTCGCGATGGAGCTGCTCGGGCCCGCGATGTGGTCGCTCGACTACCGGCTCGCGCTCGATCTGCACCGCGAGGCCGCGGAGTGCGAGTACATCGTCGGCAACTTCGCACGCTCCGACGAGCTCGCCGCGACCGCGATCACGCGCAGCGAGACGCCGCTGGACAAGGCCGGGATCTACTCCATGCGCGTCCAGCTCTACATGTCCGAGGGCGCCAGCTTCGCCAAGGCCACCGCGCTCGCCATCGAGGCGCTCGGCCTGCTCGGCTACACGATCCCCGCCACGGAGGACGAGCGCAAGCTCGCGGTCGACCGCGAGCTCGCCAAGCTCGAGCGGCTCATGGCGGGCCGCGAGATCCCCGAGCTCGAGCACCACTTCGCGATGACCGATCCCGCGCGGCAGGCCGCGATGGACCTGTTCATGGTCGGCTGGAGCGCGGCCTACCTGGCGCAGGAACAGACCGTGAGCAGCCTGATGGCCTATCTCATGGTGACCACGTCGCTCGAGCACGGCCACAACACCGTCTCGCCGTTCGGCTACGTCATCTACGGGCTGATGCTGGGTCTCGGCGGCGACTACCCCCGCGGCTACCAGCTCGGGCAGCTCGCAATGCGGCTCAACGAGCTCTATCCCGATGCGGGGATTACCGTGCGCGCCGGCAACATCTTCGCGCACGCCCTCAACCCGTACTTCAACCCGCTCGAGACCAACCTCCGCTACTACAAGACCACCTACAAGGTCGCGCCCCAGGTCGGCGAGGTCCTCTACGTCGTGTGGGCGGTGTTGTTCATGACGTACACGCGCACGATGAAGGGCGATCCGCTGCCCGACGTGTTCGAAGACTCCAGCAAGTACCTCGGGTTCGTGATCCAGTCGAAGAATCGCGACATCATCGGGGCCTACCTCATGCACCGGCAGATGGTGCGGTCGCTCCAGGGGCTGACCCGCGCGCCCGGCTCGCTCGACGAGGACGGCGTGTTCAGCGAGGCCGAGGGCCTCGCCGAGTACGACAAGAACCAGTTCCACGCCGGCAAGCTGTGGCACGGAGCATTCCGCACCGGCGTGCACGTCGTCTTCAAGCAATACCACGCCGCGCTCGCGTCGGCCCGCGCCACCGAAGCGGTGATCCCGTTCGACATCGGCATGGTGGTGACCACCAACCACCATTTCTATCAATCGCTCGCGGTCGCGGCGCTGTACGGCGACGCGGACGAGCCGGAGCGCGAGCGCTCGCTGGAGCTCTTGACGCGCAACCTCGCCAAGCTGAGCGGCTGGGCCGAGACTGCCCCCATGAACTTCGCCCACCGCCGCGATCTCGTGGCGGCGGAGCTCGCCCGTTGCCGCGGCGACGCCGACGCGGCCGCGCGGCTCTACGACAGCAGCATCGACGGCGCACGGATCCAGGGTGCCACGCACGACGAGGCGCTCGCGGCCGAGACCGCCGCGGGCTTCTACCTCGGGCGGGGCTCCGAGCGCATCGCACGGCTCTACATGAGCGACGCGAGCTACTGCTACATGCGATGGGGCGCGGACGGCAAGGTTGCCGATCTCAAGCAGCGGTACGAGGCGCTCTTGTCCCCCGAGGGCGTGCTCGGCTCGGGGTCACGCCGGGAGAGCTCCACCACGCGCAGCACCGCGACACTGGCCGCGACCATCGATCTCGGCAGCATCATGAAGGCCGCGCAGGCGATCTCGGGCGAAATCGAGAAGCAGTCGCTCGTCGACCAGCTCATGCGCATCACGATCGAGAACGCCGGGGCCCGCCGGGGCTGGCTCACGCTCGAGGAATCCGGGGAGATCACGGTCATCGCGTCGGTCTCGATCGACAACCAGGAGCCGGTCCGGGTCGAGTCGACCCCGCTCGAGCTCGCGTCGGGTCTGTCGCCGGCGGTCGTGCGCTACGTGGTCAACACCCGCAAGCCGCTCGTCCTCCACGACGCCGTCCGCCACGGGCCGTTCCAGGCCGATCCTCGCCTGCGCGAGCGCCAGTGCAAGTCGATCGCGGCGGTACCGCTGTTGCGGCGGGGGCAGCTCACGGGCGTGCTCTACCTCGAGAACGAGCTCGTCGAGGGTGCGTTCACGCCGGAGCGCGTGGAGGTGCTCAAGCTGCTCGCGGCACAGGCCGCGATCTCGCTCGAGAACGCCAGGCTCTACGAGGATCTCGAGGCCCGCGTGACGGAGCGAACGCGGGCGCTCGCCGAGGCCAACCGCAGCCTGCAGGAGAGCCTCAACAAGCTGCACCGCGCCCAGCGGCAGCTCGCCGACGCGTCGCGCAGGGCCGGCATGGCCGAGGTCGCGACCTCCGTGCTCCACAACATCGGGAACGTGCTCAACAGCGTCAATGTCTCGTGCAAGCTCCTGATGGAGTCGATCCGCCAGTCCAGGGCGGGAGGCCTCGCACGGGCGGTCGCGTTGATGGGCGAGCAGCGCGATCTGGCGGCGTTCTTCACCAGCGACGAGCGGGGCAAGCGGCTGCCGGAGTACCTCGGCAAGCTCGCCGAGGCGATCGGAGTCGAGCAATCGACGAGCTTCGCGCGGCTCCAGTCACTCGAGAAGAACATCGATCACATCACGGCGATCGTCGGCTTGCAGCAGAAGCACGCGAAGTTCGGCGGCGTCATCGAGCGCCTGAGCCTCGCCGAGCTCCTGGAAGAGGCAATCGTGTTCAACGCGATCACCAGCGACGAGCAGTCGGTCGAGATCGTGCGGGACTTCGCAGAGCTTCCGCCAGTGGAGACCGACCGCTACAAGCTGTTCCAGATCGCGCTCAATCTCCTCAGCAACGCGCGTCAGGCCGTGCAGGGTGCCGCAGAGCGGCACCGGTGCATCATCGTCCGCACCCGCAAGGAGGACGACGCGTGGGTTGCCATCGAGATCGAGGACTTCGGCTCGGGGATCGCCAGGGAGGACCTTACGAAGGTCTTCACCTTCGGCTTCACCACGAAGAAGGACGGCCACGGCTTCGGCCTCCACTCGAGCTCGTGCAACGCGATCGAGATGGGAGGCTCGCTGACGGCCCGCAGCGAAGGACCGGGGAAGGGCGCCTGCTTCAGGCTCCTGCTTCCCCTGTTTCACGCGTGACGTGCGCTCGGTCGGTCGAGCTCCGCTCACTCAGTGGAGCGTGCGGAGCTGCGCGACCAGCTCGTTCTTGCTCATCGACGAGCGTCCCTCGAGCCCGTGCTCGCGCGCCTGCTCGAGCAGCTCTTGCTTCGAAAGCTCGTCATAGCCGTCGTCGACACCGCCGAGCTTCTCGAGCTCGATGCGGCGCTGCTCCTGGAACTGCTCCGCGAGCTCGTCGAGCTCGTCGGAGCCGAGCGACTCGAGCGCGGCCTCGAAGACGTCCGATTCCTCTTCCTCGACATGGTGCTTGACGGTCTCGGTGAGCTTCTCGATCGCAGTGGTCCACGCGGCGTCGTCGGCGAATCCCACCTTCTCGACTCCGGCGATCGCCTCCTCGATCTCGCGGTGCTCGTGCTCGGCATGCTTGGCATCCCGCTTCTCGCCGGCACGCTTCAGCGCCACGTAGAACGTCTTCTCTTCCGCCTTGGCATGCGACATGAGCTGTTGCTCGAGCACCAGGAATAGGCTCCTGCGAGGTCCCGCGTGCTCGAGCTCTGCGAGCTCCGCCAGCATGGCATCCACCTCGTGGTGCTGTTTGACGAGGATCTGAAACAGCTTGGGCTGGGTCGTGGTCATGATTGCTTCTCTTGCCCTATCTATCTGGCAAGCCTCGCGGGCGTGGCAACTCATGGGGGTGGCGTTTCGGGCTCCGCGGCGCTACTCGGCCGCGGACTTGGCGGACGCCGCCTGTCGCAGCGCGTGGAACTCTCGCTCGAGCTGCTCGAGCTGCTCCTCGGAGAGGCTCTCGAGATCGATGAGCCCGTTGCGAGCCCCCTTCACCGCCCGCACGAGCTCGTCGAGCTTGAGCTGCTGGGTCCGGATGTCGCGGTTCTGGGTGTTCTGGATCACGAACACCGCCAGGAACGTGATGATGGTGGTCCCGGTGTTGATGACGAGCTGCCAGGTCTCGGAGAACCCGAAGATCGGTCCAGTGACCGCCCACACCACCACCAGCAGCACGGCCGAGGCGAACGCGATCGGGGAGCCCATCCCCTCGGAGACGTGGCATGCGAACTTTCGAAAGAAGTCGTTCATTTTCGCCTCGTATGGGCACGGTCTAGCGAATGGCGAGAGGGACGCCATGGGGCAGCCTCGCAGTGCGCAGCAAGGCGGCCGAGACCCGCGCCGAGGCCCAAAACGGCTTCGAATCGGCGACCACGCCGCCACCTCCGGCGGACATCGAGCCCGTCGGTGGTGGCGGTGGGCGCGGCGGTTCCGTCTACCGCTTTCCCCAGTCGCCGAAGCCCATCGCCGCCATCACGCCCTCCTGCACCTGCGCGCTGGCCTGGTTGATCGTCGCCACCGCCTGGCCGAGCTGCGAATCCACGCTGACCCGCAGCGGGCGCTCGCCCTTGGGCAGCTCCGTCACGCGCACGATCGTCTCGAAGATCTCGCGCGGGTTGCCGATGTGGCCGGCGGCGGCCGATTCCTGGAACGCCTTGAAGAACCCGAGCATCGCGTCCTTGACCGGCCCGTACTGCTCCACGCGACCGAAGTCCGCGGGCTGGAGCCCCTTGGCCACGAAATCGGTGCCGTAGGCGCCCGGCTGGATGATGGTCACGTCGATCCCGAGCGGCCCCACCTCGAAGGCGATCGCCTCCGCGAGGCCCTCGACCGCGAACTTGCTGGCGGAGTAGGGGCCCATGAACGGCAGGATCACGCGGCCGAGCGTGCTGCCGAGGAACACGATGTGACCGCGCTTGGCCATGCGCATGATCGGCAGCACGGCCCGCGTGACGCGGAACGAGCCCACCACGTTCACGTCGAGCAGCTGCTGGAATTGATCGGCACCGTACGGCTCGTGGAGCCCGAATGCGCCGATGCCCGCGTTGTTGACGAGTGTGTCGATGCCCCCGCCGAGCTCGTATGCCCGACTCACGCCGGACTGCACCGATGCGTCGTCGGTGACGTCGAGCTCGAGCACGTGGAGCTTGTGGCCACCCTTGCTGGCGAAATCGCGCAGCGACTCTGCCGACTCGCGGTTCTTGCCATCCACGCCGCGCATGGTGGCGTAGACGATGTGCCCGCGCTCGGCGAGCGCCTGGGCGGTGCCGAGGCCGAAGCCGCTGCTGGTGCCAGTGATGAGGACACGACGAGGTTCTTGGGCGGTCGTCATTTTCGCCCCGAGCATCGCCGCTATTGGTCGTGAGCGCCACGGGCAATCAGTGCAAGACCACACAAGCGATGGAGCATCCGTGCCCCGACGTTGGCGTCCCATTCTTGACCAGCGACTTCCACCAAGTCGAAACCAACGACCATTCTGCCACTCCGTGCCACCGTGAGCAGCAGCACCTGTGCTTCGGCGAACGAAAGGCCGCCTGGCACGGGAGTGCCCGTGGCGGGGCACAGGGAGGGGTCGAGGCCGTCGATGTCGAAGCTGACGTACACCTCCTGCGGCAGCGCCTCCACGATCTCGCGGCAGAGCACCGCCCACGGCGTGCCCGCCAGCGTACGCTCGCGCAGCGCCGGGTCGAGCCAGGTGATCACGCGCCCATCGAGGCGGCTGCGGTCGTGCTCCTGCGCGCTCAGGTCGCGGATGCCCACTTGCACGAGCCGCGCTACGCCGTCGACCTGGTCGAGCACGTTGCCCATCACGCTGGCGTGCGAGCGCTCGAAGCCCTCGTACGCGCGGCGGAGATCCGCGTGCGCATCCACGTGCAGCACCCCGAGCCCGGGCCAGCGCTCGGCGTGCGCCGCAATCGTACCGAGAGCCACGCTGTGATCACCTCCGACCACGCCCACGATCTTGCCGGCCGCGAGTCGGGGTTCCACCTGCGCACGCACCCACGCATCGAGCTCCGCGGAGCTGGCGTTGACCTCGCGCAGCGCTGCGTGCAGCTCGGGCTCATCGCCCAGCACTCCGCCCACCGCGATCACCGGCAGCGCACGCTCGCAGGCGCGGGCGTTGAGCGCCTGGATCTCCGGATCCTCGGGCCGCATGTGGATCCCCCACGCCCACGGCCGCCCGAGCCCGAGCTCGGCGAGCGTGGCATCGAAGAGGTCGAGCTGGCGGCTCGCGGCTCGGATCGCGGCCGGACCCCCGGCGGTGCCGCGGCCATAGCTGGTGGTGGCCTCCCATGGCACGGGCACCAGCACCACGCTGCTCTCCTCCTCGGTGAACGGCAGCCCGAACACGCTGCCCTCGGGGTCACCGGCTCCGTCGGGATCGAACTTGCTGAGGTCGGGGCGTCGCAGGGTCACGGCCCCGTGACTCTAGCTCACGTCTGCTCGAGCTCGATCCACCGCGGCGTGGGCTTGGGCACGTAGGCGCGTAGTGCCTCCAGCAGCGCGGCGGGCTCGTCGCGGTCGACCAGCAGCGCCCGGTTGTCGGGTCGCAAGAGACCCTCGCGCACGCCTCGGTCGAGGAACGCGAGCAGCGAGTCGTAGTAGCCGGCCACGTTGAGCACGCCGATCGGCTTCTTGTGGATCCCGAGCTGCGCCCAGGTGACGATCTCCGACAGCTCCTCGAGCGTACCGAACCCGCCGGGCAGCGCGATGAAGGCATCGGCCAGCTCGAACATCTTGGTCTTGCGCTGGTGCATCGATTCGACCTCGATGAGCTCGGTGAGACCGCGATGGGCGATCTCCACCGGGAACATCCGCCGCGGGATCACGCCCGTGACCCGGCCGCCCGCCTCCATCACCGTGTTGGCCACGAGCCCCATCAGCCCCACCGAGCCGCCGCCGTAGACCAGGCCCAGGCCCTCGGTCACGAGCAGCTGCCCGAGGGCGCGGGCGGCCGCCTGGATCACCGGGTCGTGGCCAGGGGCGGACGCACAGTACACGCAGACGCGTTCGATGGTGGGCACGGCCCTTCCACGCTACCCGCACGCCGTGCGCCCGCCAAGCGGCGAGCGCGGTATGATCCCGAGCATGCGCGTGGGCTCGACCTGCGGCCGACGAGGAACCGCGATGCGGCGAAACCGTCCATTGTGTGCCCTTCGGGCCTGCCCACTCGTCGTCGCCATGCTGCCGCTGGCCTGCGGCGCGCCGTCGCAGATGGACGGGCCCGCGGGCGGCACGCTGGCGAGCGCCTCCACGAGCGAGGGTTCCTCCACCGGCTCGCTCGACGGCGGTACCGCGATCGCGACGGGCACCACCACCGCCGCCGATGCCACGACCGCCACCGCCACCGCCACCGCCACCGACGACACCGATCCCACCGTCGGCGAGCCGAGCGAGTGGGAGCCGTCGCTCCTCGAGCGCAGCTTCCTCTGCAAGCTCGTCTCGGACACCGAGCTCTCCGATCCCACCGAGAACGCGCTGCACACTCGCTTCAACCTCACCGGCACCGACCTCGGCGTGCCGGTGGCGGCCGACGACACGCTCTACCTCCTGTTCGGTGACAGCGTGGGCTACCGGGTGATCTGGCCGTTCGGCGAGGACCCCGACGCCGTGGGCCGGATCCCGCTGGCGGCCGTGCAGGCCGATCCCACCGCGCTCTGCCGCGAGCTCGAGCTCTACGTGACCCCCGACGTACCCAGCGTGGCCGCGGGGGTCGATCCGGCGATCGAGCGCGACTTCGCGGGCGCCTACATGCTGCCCCCACCCGGGGAATCGATCGGGGCGTACATCGCCGACGGGGCCGGCCCGTTCCCCAACATGCCGGGTACGTTCGAGGTGCCCACCGGCGCGCTCGCCAGCGACGGCGCGCTGTGGCTGTTCTACGCGGGCCTCGTGGAATTCTCGCCGCGCACCCGCGCCACGCTCGGCTACCTCGCACGCTGGGACGAGCCCGGGGCGCAGGCGCTGCCCAACTATCGAGTCGTGCGCGCGATCGACCGCCTCGACCCATCCGGCGAAGGAGCGCCGCTCGGCGGCCACTTCGTGCAGATCGCACCGGTGGCCCTCGACGGCTTCGTCTACCTCTTGGGCACCGGCGACTACCGGCACAGCCCCGTGAGCCTGGCGCGGATCCCCGAGGCGGCGCTCGAGTCCGGGGCCGGTACCGAGCTGTGGGACGCGGCCTCCGCCACCTGGCTCGACGCCGCCTCCGCGACCCCGCGCCAGCGCCAGGCGATCGCCCCGGTGTTCGAGAGCGAGGGCGTGGGCGAGCTCGGCGTGCAGTGGGTGCCGGAGGCCGAGGTGCTGGTCGCTCTCTACCAGCGCGAGCTCCACGGCGAGGCCGGTCGGATCGTCGACAACCGCATCGTCCTCCGGACCGCCCGCCACCCCACCGGCCCGTGGAGCGACGCCGTCACGGTGATCGACATGGCCGACCCCGCGGTCCTCGCAGAGCACTGCTGCGGCGACACCTGCCCCGGCGCGCAGATCCTCCACTGCCTGGTCGCGGGGCTCTACGGCGCCTACCTCTTGCCCGCGATCGACGTGGAGCCGGTGGCCGGCGGCTCCGTCGAGCTGCAGCTGCCATTCGTCGTCTCGACGTGGGACCCGTACAACGTGGTGCTGTTCACCGCGCGCGTGCGGCTCGATCCCAACCCCTGATGGAGCGCCAAAAACCCTGGGCGCCCGCGCCCTGAGGCGGCCAGCAGCCCCCCAGCGCCGGCCACGGGCCCATCGCGCACAAACCGCGGGGCTTGCAGCAGCGGACCCGCGCAAAAATTCACCGATCGATCTCCCCGCCGTCCGGGGACCGTCCGGGATAGGATCGTGCCGATGCATAGACTCTTGTTGCGATGCTCACTCTCGTTTGCGCTCGCCTGGACGGCTGCGTGTGCGGACGATGCCACCGAGGTCGTCACTACCGGGTCCTCGACCAGCGAGGGCTCGACCACTGGCCCGGGGCCAGTGAGCGCCGACACCACACGTGGCCCCGACGACACCACCGAGGGGAACACCGAGAGCACCTCGATCTCGACGAGCAGCACCTCCGCGATGGGCGACACCGGCAACTCCTCGTCGGGTGAGAGCAGCAGCTCGAGCAGCAGCAGCTCCTCGTCGGGTGAGAGCAGCAGCTCGAGCAGCAGCTCGAGCAGCAGCAGCTCCTCGTCGAGTGAGAGCAGCAGCTCGAGCAGCAGCTCCGGCGGCCCGATCTGCGGCGACGATGCGGCCGATCTCGGTGAGGCGTGCGATGGCACCGACCTCGCCGGCGAGGACTGCATCTCCCAGGGCTTCGAAGCGGGCACGCTCACCTGCTTGCCCGACTGCAGCGGCTTCGACACCTCGGCCTGCATGAACATCACCTGCGGCGACAACGTGGTGGACGGCGCCGACGTGTGCGACGGCACCGACCTCGCCGGCGAGGACTGCATCTCGCTCGACTTCGATGCGGGCACGCTCGGCTGTCTGGCCGATTGCAGCAACTTCGACACCTCGGCCTGCACCACCTTCACGTGCACCAACAACGTCGCCGAGGGCAGTGAGGTCTGCGACGGCACCGACCTCGCCGGCGGCACCTGCGTGTCGCAGGGCTTCGACGGCGGCACCCTCGGCTGCATGCCGGGCTGCGGCGCCTACGACACCTCGGGCTGCTACGCCTGCGGCGACGACGTGGCCGCGGGGCCCGAGACCTGCGACGGCACCGACCTCGCCGGCAGCACCTGCGCGACCCAGGGCTTCGACGGCGGCACCCTCGGCTGCGCGCCCGACTGCTCCGTGTTCGACACCTCGGCGTGCTTCTCCTGCGGTGACAACGTCACGCAGGGGACCGAGTTCTGCGACGGCACCGACCTCGGTGGCGGCACCTGCGTGACCGAGGGCTTCGATGGCGGCACCCTCGACTGCGCCGCCGACTGCTCGGCCTACGACAGCACCGGCTGCTACGTCTGTGGCGACGGCGTGGCCGCCGGTCCCGAGGTCTGCGACGGCGCCGACCTGCTCGGCAACGACTGCCTCGACGCCGGCACCTTCACCGGCGGTGTCCTGGCCTGCAACGCGAGCTGTACCTTCGATACCGCCGGCTGCACGCTCTGCGGCGACGGTGTGATCGCAGGCGCCGAGCAGTGCGAAGGCGCCAACCTCGGCGGCCAGACCTGCACGGGCCTGGGCTTCCAGTTCGGCGCCCTCGGCTGCAACAACGGCTGCAACTTCGCGCAGAGCCACTGCGTCAACGCCATCTCGGAGATGGAGCCCAACGACGACGGGATGGTCGCGGTCAACATGAGCGACTTCCTCCCCGCCGCCGCCAACGGGCCCTACACCACCGATACGCTGATCTCCGCGGCCATCGGGGTGCCGGGTGACGACGACGTGTTCGCGATCTCCAACCCGGGTCCGGGCTACACGATCGTCTCGCTCGAGACCTTCGGAGCGGTGCCGGGGGCCTGCGGGCTCCCCGACACGAACATGTTCCTGCTGACCAGCACCGCCATACCGCTCACGAGCAACGACGACGGTGGCCTCGACGCCTGCTCGTTGATCACCGGTATCGTGCTACCCCCGGGGATCACGCTCTACGTGCGCGTGATCGACTTCGGGGACAACGAGACGATCGCGGCCTACCACCTGCACATCCGCTTCGACCCGGTCGTGTGCGGCGACAACGCGGCAGGCCCCGGTGAGCAGTGCGACGACGGTGGCCTCGTGGCCGGCGACGGATGCAGCTCGACGTGCGTCCTCGAGGCGGCGATCCAGGAGATCGAGCCCAACGCCACCGGCGCCCAGGCCGACGCCAACGGCATCGTCATCTCCAACGACACGCTGATCGGCGGCGTGATCGGACCCGCGCTCGGCGACCTCGATCGCTTCCGGATCAACCTCGCGGCGCCGCAGTACGTGCGCTTCGAGACGTTCACGGCGCTGGGGCAGTGCAACGGTGGGTTCACCACCACGCTGCGGCTGTTCAACGCGGCAGGCGCGCAGATCATCGCCGATACGGGCACGCTCGCGGGCTCGGGCATCGTCAGCTGCGCGGCGCTGGTGTTCCCGCTCCCCGCGGGCGTCTCCTACGTGCAGGTCGAGGAGACCGGCAACAACTCGCTCATCCCGACCTACGTGCTCGAGGTCCAGGTCCTCGGCGACGCGGGCACCGAGACCGAACCCAACGAGGACCAGGGCACCGCGAACAACAACTTCGTGGCTGGAGGGAGCGACGTGTACGTGTTCAGCGACCACACGATGCAGGTCGACTCGGACTACTACGCGATCCCGGTCACGGTGGCCGGCAGCTCGATGCGCCTCGAGGTCATCGAGGGCGACCGCGCGGTGGAGACCTGCGAGAGCAACGGCGTCGACTCGCGCATGACGCTGTACAACCCCGCGGGCGTGCAGCTCGTGGACGACGACGACGACGGTCGCGGGTTCTGCTCGCAGATCGACGGCACCGGTGCGGGGACGACCCCGCAGGATGCGATGGCCCACAACCTGGCCGTTGGCACGTACTACGTACAGGTGCGCGCCTCCACGTTCTCGCAGGCGACCGCGGCAGGGCAGTTCACCTACCGGCTGACCGCCACCGTGCGGCGGCCGTGATCGAGCGGGAGGGGTGAGGCCGAGCGCCTCACCCCTCTCCCGACCGCGCCTGCGGGCGCGGGCCTGGTAGAATGCAGCCATGACCTGCATGCGCTGGCTTGGCTGGGTGGCTCTCTCCACGCTCGGTTGCTCGCCGTTCCAGGGCGGCCAGGGCAGCGCCACCGGTGGCGGCGTGGCCGACGGCACGAGCAGCGACACCAGCGACACCACCCCGCCACCGGTCACCAGCAGCACGAGCTCGCCGGACTCGACCACCACCACCACCACCTCGAGCGACGACCTCGACACCGCGTCCACCTCGCTCGTCACCACCGCGGCCGACACCTCCAGCAGCTCCAGCACCTCCGACAGCGGCGAGCCCGAGCCGTTCTTTCGGCGCGAGATCACGATCCACGGCGACCAGATCCCCGGCGACGAGCCGCTGTCCGACTTCACCGTGCTGGTGACCTTCACGGGCGACATGGGCCTCTCCCACGTCGACTACGACGGCCACGTGCTCGACACCGAAGCGGCCGACTTCGTGTTCCGCGACGATGCGCTGCTGCCGATCGCCCACGAGCTGGTGAGCTACGGGCCGATGAACGGCCGCATGGCGCTCTGGGTGCGAGTCCCCGAGATCGCGGCGGATGTCGACACCACGATCTTCCTCGACTATGGCGCGGCCTCGCTCATCGGCGCCGCGCCGCAAGGAGCGTGGAACGACGACTACGTGGGCGTGTGGCACTTCGAGGACGCGGTGGTCGCGGGCGGCGACATCCTCGACAGCAGCCCCGCCGGCAACCACGGCGTCGCGCTGGCCCTCGGCGCCGCCGATTCCGTGAGCGGCCGCGTGGGTCAGGGCCTCACCTTCCCCGCAGCCAATTCCGCAGTGCAGATCGGCGGTGGAGCGCTCGACCTGCCGGGCCCGCTGACGTTCGAGGGCTGGGGCCGCATGGACGGCCCGCTCGCGAGCGACGGCTTCCAGCGGCTGTTCAACAAGGGCGCCGAGCTCGTGCGGCCGCTGTCGTTCTGGGTGGCCGACCCCACCAGCGCCACTCCGCTCGGCCAGGCCGCGTTCGTGGCCAACTACGAGGAGCCCGTCGCCTACGCCGAGCTGCTCTACACGGTCCCGGGCTTCGCGTACGGGCAGTGGCACCACTACGCCGGGGTGGTGGCCGGGCCCGGCAACGAGATGGTGATGTTCGTCGACGGCGCGCGGGTGGTGACCACCACGTTCGCCGATCCCATCCACACCGGCTACCCCAATCTCTACTTCGGCAACTGGGACATGATGGGGAGCAGCCGCCGCTGGAACGGTGCGCTCGACGAATTCCGGTTCTCCGACGTCGTACGCAGCGACGCGTGGATCGAGGCGTCGTACCGGACGCACGTGATGCCGCAGGTGATGTGCACGGTCGGGCCGGAGCTGGCGCTGCCGTGAGCGGCCGGGCGCCGGGCTCGGCCCGCGCTCGTGTCAGTCCTTGGCGTCGAGGCGCTGCTTGAGCGAGCCGTCGGCGATCGCCTTCACGGTGTCGTCGAAGCCGCCGATGAGCACGCCGTTGACGAACACCTGCGGGAACGTGGGCCAGCCGCTCCACATCTTGATCGCCAGCCGCTTGCGCCACGAGCTCAGATAGCTGCCGTACTCGAGGTACGTGAACGGCAGCCCCGCGTCCCCCAGCGCCCGGCGGGCCCGCCTCACGAACGGGTTCTGGGCCATGCCCACCACCACCAGCGGATCGCGCTCGACCGCGCGCTGGACCTCTTCGAGGACCTCGCGACCGAACGCGGCCTGCGCGTCGCGGATGGCATCGGTGACGTTCTCGGGGGCGAGCAGCGGACGGGTGGGCATGGGCGGATGGTAGATCGATCGCTACTTCTTGTTCTTGGGGGGCAGGCTGCTGGGCGAGCGCACGATGATCGGCTCGGTCGGACGGGGCTCCGTGGGGCGACCGGGGGCCGCATCGGGCTTTTGCAGGCCGGCGCGGCGGCGCAATCGCTCCGCGAGCGGGTTGTCGGGTCGCGTGGGCCTGGGGCTCGCCTCGCCGACCGGCGAGCGCGCGGGGCCGGGCGCGGGGCCGGGGCGCACCGCAGCGCTGGCCGGGGCCCGGCCGCCTCCCGGCGGCGGCACGGCCGAGGGCGCGGGCTTGGCCGGGGACGTGGGCTTGCTCGCCGCGCTCGGAGCACCGGCGCGGGCCGGGGACGCGGGCTTGCTCGCTGCGCTCGGCGTGCTCGTACGGGCGGGTGCCGCCGCAGGCTTGCTCGACACGGCGGAGGGCTTGCTCGATGCGGCCGCCGGCCTGCTCGCTCCCGGTGCGCTCCCTCGGACCGGGGATGCGGCAGGCTTGCTCGTCGCGCTCGCGGGCTTGCTCGTCGTGCTCGCAGGCTTGCCTGCGCTCGCACGCGCCGGGGATGCGGCCGGCTTGCTCGCTCCGCCCGGTGCGCTTGCGCGGGCTGGCGATGCCGCGGGCCTGCTCGCTCCACCCGGTGCGCTCGCGCGGGCCGGGGACGCCGCAGGCTTGCTCGCCACGCTCGCAGGCTTGCTCGCTCCACCCGCACGGCCTGCGCTCGCCGGCGAGGCCGCGGCAGGCTTGGCCGCTGGGCTGCCCGCTGCGCTTGCCCGGCCTGCGGCCGCGGCCCTGGCCACCGGAGTCACCGGGGCGGGCTTGGCCACCGGGCGAGGTGCGCGATTGATCCGCAGCTTGCTCTCGGGCAGCGGCTCCTCGATGACGGGCTCGGGCTCGGGCTCGGGCTCAGGCTCGGGCTCGGGCTCGGAGTAGGCCTCCTGCTCGAGCTCCGCGCCGCCCGTCGCCTGGAGCACTTCCGCCACGAAATTCGCATCGAGCTGAAGGCTCACGCTCGCCTCGAGCTCCGCACCCGCCTGGAGCTCTGCATCCACCTCGGGCGGCAGCTCCGGCTTGGGGATCCGCGAGCGGGTCACGAACTCGGGCAGCCGCGACTCGCCGCTGCGCGTGCGGTGCGAGGCGGTCTTCGACTGCGGAGGCAGGCGCTGCATGACGATCGTCATGTCCTCCTCTTCGAGCTGCGCGAGGTTGTTCATGGCGGCCACCACCGCCGCCTCGAGCTCGGCCCGATTGACGGTGTGCGCGGCCGACTCGTAGTTCTCGGGCAGCGACGGCGGCGGCGGCGGATAGGCCACCACCGTGCGCGCCACGTCCTCGGGGTCCTCGCCTGCGGCCAGATCGAGCGGAGCCGAGTGCACGACCTCGAGCAGCTCGGCGGGCACCCGCGGCACGCTATCGGCCGCGGTTCCCCATGCCTCGGCCTGCTGCTCGATCGGCATCTGGTAGAGCTGACCGTCGGGCGTGATGAGGATGGTCGAGATCACCACCGTCTCGCTGGAGGAGACCATCATGGGCACGGCGTCGCGTAGCGAGTGGGCCGGCGTCGCGGGGACCTGGGTGGTGCGCTGCTGCGGCACGGGTGCCGGCTCCGGCTCCGCCTCCAGCTCCGGCTCCGGCTCCGCCTCCTCCTCGCCGTCACCCTCCCAGCCCGCGAGGCAGCGGTACACCTCGGCCGCCTCGTCCGTGCGCCCCGCCTGCATGTACACCTCGGCCAAGTGCTCGAGCCGGCTCTGCGCCGCCTCCATGCGCCCGAGCGCCGCCTCGGCCATCGCCACGTCGAGGTGCAGCTCGAGCCGCATCGGGTCGATGGAGAGCGCCTTGCCGTAGAGCGTGAGCGCGGCGCCGTTGTCCTCGCGGGCGGTGCACGACTCCGCCGCGGTCACGAGCCCCTCCACCGCCTCGCCGTGCTGCCCGCGGGCCACCAGCGCGTCGGCCAGGCCGAAGTGCGCCTGGAACTCGTTGGGGTCGATGCGGAGCACGGCCCGGAACGCGCCCGCGGCCTCGGCATAGCGGGCCGAGGCCAGGTGCTCGTGGGCGCGAGCCATCGGTTTCTCGGTGTAGCGGGACATCGCAGGGGCCATTGTGGCCCCTCACCGCCTTCAAATCCACCCCCGCCGCCGGAAGTACACCAGTAGCCCCGCCGCCGTCACTCCCATGAGCCCCAGCGCGAACGGATAGCCCCAGAACCACTTCAGCTCCGGCATGTTGAGCGGCGAGGTCGCGGGGTCGAAGTTCATGCCGTAGATGCTCGAGATGAACGTGAGCGGGATGAACAAGGTGGCCATGATCGTGAGCACCTTCATCACCTCGTTGAGCCGCTGGCCCGCCACGGCGATCTGCAGGTCGATGAGATCCGCCGTCAGCTCGCGGTAGCTGCCCACGATGTCGATGAGCTGCGCGCAGTGATCCTGGCAGTCGCGCAGGTAATTTCGCGTCTCCTCCTGCACGTACGGGCACTGGCCCGTCACGAGCCCGCCGAGCACGTCACGCAGCGGCCACACCGCGCGGCGGATCTGCAAGAGGTCGTGCTTGACCTGGCGCAGCCGCGGCGTGATCTCCGGCTGCTTCATGGTCGGCAGCTCGTCCTCGATGAGGTCGAGCTCGTCGCCGATCTGCTCGACCACCGGGAAGAACGCGTCGATGACGACGTCCAGCAGTGCGTAGGCCAGGAAGTCGGACTTGCCCTCGCGGACCTCCCCCATGCCGGTACGCAGGCGCTCGCGCAGGGTCTCGAACAGCTCGCCCTTGTGCGCCTCGAAGCTCAGCACGAAGTCGCGGCCGACGAACAGGCTCAGCTGCTCGGTCTGGGCCGAGCCCACGTCATCGGTCATGCGCGCGATGATCTGCGTGACCTCGCCCCAGCGCTGGACCTTGGGGCGCTGCTGGTCGTGCACCACGTCGGCGAGCGCGAGCCGGTGGATCCCGAACGTGCGCCCCAGCGACTCGATGACCGCCGCGTCGCCGAGCCCCACCACGTGCACCCACGTCACCGGCCAGCGCGAGCGCGCGGCCCGGAGCTCGGCCGCGTCGAAGCCGTCGCCGTCCTCGAAGCCATCGGGCCCATAGCTGCACACATGGACCACCGGCTTGGGCGCCTCGGGATCCACGATGAGAGTGCCGGCCTGCGTATCCAGGCCACGGGCCTTCGCACGCTTGCGCCGGCGCTTGCGCTCGGCCCTCCGCGAAACCTTGGGCTTGGCCATGGCTCAGGATCGATGCACGACGCGCGTGTCGTCAATCGATGACCGTGCCCACGTGTGGAGCGCCCTCTACCCCGACCCGATCCCCTCCTCTTGCTCCCATATCGGGGGGCTGACCTCGAACTGCACCGCCTCGCAGCTTGCCCAGCCGAGGCGTCCGTCGCTGCGCTCGGGTGGGTCCGGGTTGCACGGCCTCGCGTCGATCGTGGCGAAGGTCTCCGGGCTCCAGTGCACGACCTGGCCGGCGTAGCTCGGATCGCAGGTGTGCGAGGTGCCGAGGCAGCTCCGAAACACGATCAGCACGGCACCGGTGGCACGATCGGCGTAGACGGCGATGGGCTCGTCGGCGGTCTTCGGGTGGCGCTCGAGCACCTTCACGCCGGGGATGCGCAGGACGACCTCGCCCGGTTGAGCGAGGATCTGCACGACGCGATCGGCGGGCGGCACCGTGCGCAGGTGCTCGGCGTGGGTCTCGGCGTCGAAGCCGAAGTCGTGGAACGCCACCGGCAGCTTCTCCATCGTGTGCCATGAGACGGCGTCGAGCGCCTCGTTGGCCGCGCTCGCGTTCTGGCGAAGGTCGCGAGCCGTTCGCTTGCAGTCGAGCTCGCCCTCGTCATCGAATACCGGGTCGAGCGCGATCGGCTGCGACTGGCGAATCGAGCCGCTCGCGACGTCGTGCCACTCGAGCCTCGTGGTGCCGGACGTACCTTGGGACTGAAGCTGATCATCCCTCGGCAGGACGATGGTCTTGCCGTCGTCGGAGATCGCGGGGAAGCCCTCGACTTCGACGCCGCATGCGTTGCGGCCCTTTTCCACCACGATGCGCGGACGGACCGGCTCCGGCTCGAACGGCGGCGGTCGCTTTGCCTTCGGCGCGGGCTCGGGCGCGGGCGCGGGCTCGGGCGCGGCCTCGGGCTCGGGTGCGGCCTCGGGCTCCGGCGCGGCCTCGGGCTCGGGCGCCAGCGCGGGCTCGGGCGCGGCCTCGACCGGTTCGGCGATGCTCTCGATCGGCTCGGCGACGGGGATCGCATTCGGCTCGAGCGTCGCCTTGCGCTTCGCGTCGACCACGACGACTTCCGCCTCGGGCACCGCCGTGCAACCGGTGAGCAGGCTGCCGAGGGTGGCTCCGAGGAGGAGGGCGATCGCTCGCATCATCGCCATTCTACGCGGTCCGAGCCGCCCGCGGTATTCCCTGCCGATCGCGCTACCATCGATGCATGTCGCCGCTGCTCTTCCCGCTCGCCGCCGCCTTGCTGTCATGGAGCGGAGGCGTCACCACGGCTCCTCGCGAGGCCTGCTCGGCGACCGCCCTTTGGGTGCCGATGGACGAGGAGGCGCAAGCGCTCCGCTCGAAGCTCCGCGCCCAGGGAGCGATCACTCCACCGCCTGCTGCTCCGACGCCATCGTGGCAATGGCACCGTCGAGACCGCCGGCTCGTCGCGCAGACCTCGGTGTCGGGCGTGTTCACGGGTGTAGCAGCGCTCACGGCAACGATGCCCTGGGTCCATCTCGTAACCGCCCCGTGCTCTCGCGGGCCGCGCGGCTGTGAGAGTCAGAGCATCGGCGCGTTCGTGACCACCATGGTCGCGATCCCGGTCGGGCTCGCATCGGCGGTGTCGCTCGCCCTCTGGGCGTCCCGGCTCGCTCGCCACCGACGCATGCCGGCGCCAGGACTGACGTGGCCGGGACGCTCGGTGGGACTACGGCCCACGATCGGCGGTCTCGGGTTGTCGTTCTGACTCTCAGTAGTTCCATATAGGGACGCCCCGGAGCATGGATTTCGGGTTGCCGCCCTCGGCGCCGTGCCGCTTACTCCACCGGCGCGCGGGCTTTCGACCGCGCGAGATAGCGACCCCCAAGCACGTGGTGGTGGTGCACGAGCACCAGCCGCCGAGGATGTCCCATGCCCCCAGCATTCGATCCTAGCCTCTATGCCACCGTTCCCACCCGCACGCCCGCCGGCACGCTGAGCCTCGCGCGCGGGCTCTTGTCGGCCGCGTCGGTCGAGACCGACGAGCGGCTGACCAGGCGCGTCGCCAAGCTGCGCAAGGCCGCCAAGCTCCTGCAAGCCACGTGGGTCGAGGCCGGGCGTCCCGCGGCCGCGGGCGAGGATCCGCGGCCGTTCGACGCGACGCTCGACCGCTGCTGGAGCGCGCTGCGGACTCGCCTCGAGGGCTGTGTACAGCTCGGCGACGACGACTACGCGCCGCGCGCGACCGTGATGATTTCGACGCTGTTCCCGACCGGGCTCGACTTCTTGAAGCTCCCGTACGCCGAGGAGTGGGCGGAGAGCGAGCGGCGGCTGGCGATGATCAAGACCGACGGGCTCGCGTCGGAGGTCGAGGAGCTGGCCGGCGCGCCGTACCTGCCCGCGATCAAGAAGGCACACTCGGCCTACGGCACGGTGCTGGGGATCACGGACAAGAAGGCGACAGTGACCGCCACGGCGCGCGTGGTCGGACCGCTGCGGGAGCTCCAGGCGGCGATCGGCGCGTACGTGCGCGCGGTGGTGGGACAGGTGGAGGAGGACGACGAGGAGTCCGTGGCCGCCGCGCAGGGGCAGCTCGAGCCCGTCGTGCGAGCGAGGCGGACTCGCGGGACCGCGGAGGTGGAGGAGCCGATCGAGGCGCCCGTACCGGAAGCACCCGCGAGGGGCGACGCATAGGCGCCTCGACGAGCTGCGATTGATCGTGTGGACGAAGACCCAGCCGGCGCGAGCCGGCTGGGTCTTCTCGTTGGTTCACGGGTACTGCGCGAGGGCAACGGGAAGCGGGTGCGGAACAGCGCGCTCGCGCGGCGGAGGTCGGGGAGCCGCGGCGAGAGGCTCGCGGTGCTGCGCTCGAGGTCTCCAGAGCGGAGCGAGAGGTGCGCGTTCCTGCCGGGGCGATTCGGGAAGCGGTGGGAGAGGTCCGCGGAGCTACTGGTGCGCTTCCGGGAGCGAAGACTCGGATCCCCGGATATCGACTCGGTGCTCTCGAGAGCGGAAATCGAGGTCCGCGGACCTCGGCTTGGTGCTCCTCGGAGCGGAAATCGAGGTCCGCGGACCTCGATCGAGTGCTCGCGGGAGCGCAACGGCAGGTGCCGGGACCTGCGAGGGCGCTCCAAGGAGTGGGGTTGGATTTTCGTGGACTCGACGACGCGCTCGGCGCGGCTTCTACGCAGTCAATCCGCTATGGCGGACGAAAGGCACCAGGGCAGCCGGACAACGGAGACGCTCAGCAGCCACGAAGCTACCCCGCGCCAACTGGTACGGCCACGGAAACGATGATTCCATGCGGCCAACCCACTATGGCCAACCGATCCCATGGCTGGAGCCCGCTTCCCGAGGACGGGGCATGGCATCGCTCCGACTGGTTTCGCGAGGTGGCCAGCGAGTGCGGGCCTCCGGAGCTCGTTGAGCGCGCAGTCGAACAGCTGTTGCCGATCTTCACGCCGGAGTGGGCCAAGGAGAGTCCCAACGGCCATCAGAAGATCCATCCGTTCGCGTGGTTGTACCGTCATCGCCTCGGTATCGCGGAGATCATTGCCCTCGGCCGTGCGCTCGAAATTCTAGGCTCGCCCACGGAGTTGACGAGGGATCTCGCTCATGCGGATCGGTTCGCGTCTCGTGCCGCAGAAGCATGGACGGCGGCGCTGTTCAAGGGCTTCGGGAGCAGGATCGAGTTCATCGATGAGACCCAGGTAGGCAAGAAGTGTCCCGAGTTCATTGCGCATTTCCCGACCGGCGGCGTATCCGTGGAGCACAAGGGCCTCAATCACGGTGAAGACGATGAGCGGCACACGCGGCTCGGGCTCAGCTACTTCATGGGTGCCCAAGAGATCTGCACATCCGAGCAGAACCGAGATTTGCCCCCTTCAGCATGCGAGGCCTTTTGCAGCAAAGGCGAGCTGGAGAGCATCGCGCTTCGTGAGGATCATGATCGAGGGCTCGAGTACGCGCATGAGCGGGGTCGAGCCCTCGCCCTCGAGGTTGTCGACTTCCTCCGCATCAACTCCATGCCCGGGCACTATCAAATCCGGCCGGGCCTCGACCTCGAGGTCTTCAACGATTCGTCGAATCGCAGCGGCCTCCAGCTCCAGACCGCCTTTTCAAGCCCTTCCCCCAAGAAGATCGCTCGGCGGCTGACTCGCTCTTCCCTGAAGCATGCGGCCGCGAAGTTCCAGGAGTGGGGGCTCCCGGGGATCATCGTCGTCGAGCGAAGGAATCAAGAGCATCTCGACATCGAGGTGATGAAGATCCTCGAGCGCGACGTTGCTCGGGGTCAGCCGTGGACGAAGGACGTGGCCGCAATCTTCGTCTGCAACAAAACATATCGTCACGACAACCCTACGAAGAGCAGCATCCCTCGGAGCATCGCGTTCCTTTCAGGACCGCGTTCGTCCGAGCTCCCCCTGGAGATCAAAGTGTTCGGCGAGCCACACCAGGCCTGCGGTCACGCTCACTTCACCTTCGACATCCTCAAGTAGACCGTCTCGAGAGCGGAGACCGGCTCTACGAGTTCGTGGGTCGTCATTCCGGCAGCGTCACCGCCACCACCAGCCCCCCACCCTCCCGATTCGCCAACGTGCCACCGCAGCCACACTGCATGGTTGTCGACTCGCAGAGCCACGCAGTCTCCGTGCGCGTTTGCTGCCAGCATCGTGGCTGCGCGCGCTGCGGATGACGACGGCTCACACGGCCGCGATTTCGCTGCCCAGAAAGTCGCCCCGCTGCTCAGGAATGTGATCGACTACGCGCCTTTTCTAGGCAAAGCCGTCGGCGGACCTCGATCAAGTGTTCGCCGCAGCGCGACGTCAGGTGCCAGGACCCGCGAGAGCGCTCCACGGAGCGGGTTTGGAGGTCCGCGGTCCCGGTAGCGCGACTCATACGCACGGCTGACAGGTGTAATAGGGACTCTCGCCCTCTTCACAACCGTCGATGCCGTTGTAGCGGCACGAGAGCACTCCGTCCGTGACGGTCCCACCGTCCGGGCAGAGCCCGGACGCGCTGTCCTCGAGGCAAGCAGTGATCTCGGGCAGCGTGCCCTGGCAGACGGGGGGGATCGGCATGCAGGAGCTCTCCTGCGAGATCTGCATCCAGCACTGATCGGGCTCGTCGCCGGTCGTGCCGGTCCCGCCGGTGTCGGAGCCGCCTTCGTCGCAGGGATCGGGCACGAGCTCGCAGTCCGGGACCGGCTGGAGGCAGAATTCGCCCGCCGCACAGGGCGTCCCGTCACAGACGACGGCGGGCCATTCGCCTTCCGTCTCTCCGGCGGTCTCCGTGGCACCCTCGGTCGCGACACCGCTCGTCGGCGCGGTTGCGGTCCCTTCCGCCGTGTCGTCATTCGTCTCGGTGGCGGCGGTGGCAGAGCCCATCTCGGTGGTGGCGGTGGCAGAGCCCATCTCGCTATCGGGGAGCGGGCAGCCCAGCGAAGCAGTCACGGCCGCGAGAGTCAGCAAGAGCATGCGAGCGCGAAGCGTGGGATGATTCATGCTGAGCTCGTCGATCACTGCGGTGATCGGCCTCCGATCGGGATGGTAGCCAAGGGACATGCCGCCCTAGTCGCGAGGCAGAGCGATTCGATCGGCGCCCCCGTCACGACGGTCGCTTGACGCGCCCGTTTCGGACGGCCTACCATGCAAAAGCGGCGGGGAGCATTGCTCCCACCGCACAAATACCATCCCAAGCCCTGGGACGAGGGGTAGGTTCCGCAGAACGTTGCAGCGTTACTGCGGGATCTCACAGACAGGCCCCGTTCGCCTACCACGCCCGCGCTCGCTCGCGTCGAGATCGACCTCGTCGCACAGCCGTTGGTGCTCAGCCCTCGACGGTGATGCAGCCCACGGTCGCGTCTTCGAGTCGAGCACCGTGGCTCCGCTCACTCGGACTACCTGCACACGAGCGCACCCGAGCCAGGAGTCTCGGAGCGGATCCTGCTGATGCGCGAGCTTTCTTTACCAGTGCGGCTTGCTTCAGCTGTTTCCGATCGTGCTGCCGCTCCTTCCTCACCTGTCGCAATCGCTGGGATCCTCTCCTGGGAGCCACCCTCTCACTCTGGTGCGGGCTCGGCACCAGAGCCCCCCGCGCTTCGTCCGCGGCATGCCGTCTGGTGCCTGCACGGGGTCCGCGTCCTCCTTGGCCTCGGCCTCCTCTCGAGCTCTTGGAATCGGCTCCTGCTTGGGCTCCTGCTTGAGCTTCTGCTTGGGCTTGCGCCGCTGCGCCTTGGTCGAGGTCGAGCCTCGTTCCAGCGCCTCGAGCCCCCTCTGCTCCTCGACCGCACCGACGTCTTCATCCTCCTCGGGCGTCAAGACCCGAGCCTCGGGTGTCAAGACCCGAGCCTCGGGCGTCAAGACCCGAGCCTCGGACGTCAAGACCCGAGCCTCGGGCAGTGGCGTCGAAGCGGACATCGGAGGCAATACATACAGCACGCCGACCACGCCGGCCGTGAGGAGCGAGTTGATGATCGTGATCACGAAGATCCAACGACCGATCGGCGCCTTCGCCGTCGCACTGTCGACGCGCGTGCGAACGAGCGCTCGCACCTCTTCGTCCGCGGCCGCCGCCACCGTGGGCCGATGCCGTGGAGCACCCGGGGAGATCGACATCTGCGGGGTCGCCGAGGCATCCCACGAGCCCATCGACCGGAACATCGGGTTCTCTGGATAGAGCCTCGCGGCCGTGTCGATGACCCGCTGAATCCCGCCGGGTAACATTCCGTTACACGCCTTCTCCGTCACCTCGCTCCAGAACGACAACGGGTTCGTGAATTCGGGCAGCCGGCACATCGGAAAGTCGCTTCGCTGCAAGACGAGCATCGCCTCCTCGCGGTCGTGGAACACCTCGGCGAGCTCGCAAACAATCGGAGTCGATTGATTCGTCATGAGTGGCTCCTTTGGTGGAGTGATGAGTGGGAGTGGGAGAATCGGTGGTCCCAAAACACACGGATTTCAGTACAAACGGTTCCCATACCGGGACACTCGTGTGTCCCGAGATCGAAGTGCTCCCGAGCGGCCGCATGACACTTACGCGACCATGATTTATCCACTCCCTTCCGTGATGAATCTCTTGATTGATCGGGTAGGACACCCCGATGTAGCGAAGAGCATCACGAGAAGAACGAATCACTACATCGTCATGATGGACCTACATTGCCCACTTGAAGTTAGTCACCAACGGGCCATGCTCCACCGAGCGTCGCCTCCTGCAGCTCACTCCGGCAGCGTCACCGCCACCACCAGCCCCCCGCCCTCCCGATTCGCCAGCGCAATCCGTCCATCGTGCGCCTCCGCAATCTCCCGCGCGAGCGCCAACCCGAGCCCCGTGCCCGATCGCTTGGTCGAGTAGAACGGCACCAGCGCACGCGCGAGCGCAGCCTCCGGTATGCCGCTGCCGCGATCGAGCACCTCGAGCCTCCACGCCCCCGCTGTCCGCTGTAGCCGCACCTCGATCGCCTCCGACCGTGACCCCGACTCATGCGCATTCTTGAGGAGGTTCAGCACTGCCTGCTCGATCTGCCCTGGATCGAACCGCCCAACCCACTCCGCCGGAACCACCTCACTCTCGAACGGCACCTGCGCCCGCAGCCGTTCGAGGAACCCCGCCCACGCGACCTCCTCCACCCGCGGCGCCGGCAGCTTCGCGAACTTCGCATACCCCCGGATGAACACATCCAGATGCCGCGCGCGCTCCTCGATCGTCGCGAACACGCTCTCGAGCCGCTCGTGCTGCCCACGCCGCACCAGCTCCGCGCCCGAGTGCGCCATCGAGGCCACCGGCGCCAGCGAGTTGTTGAGCTCGTGGCTGATCACCCGGATCACCTCCTTCCAGGTCTTGACCTCCTGGCGGCGCAGCTCCGCGGTGAGGCGCCGCAAGAGCAGCAGCTCGTGCGCGCGACCATCGAGCCGGAAGCCGCGGCGCGCCAGGTGGTACACCTCTTCCTCCTCGTCGCGCTGGATCGTGAACAGACCATCGCCGCCACGACGCACCGCCTCGCGCAGCGGCTCGGGCGTGCGCTCGAGCAGCGTACCCAGGGCCTGGCCCTCGAGCCGGCGGCCGTCGTGAAGCAAATGCCGCGCTGCAAGATTGGCATACACGACCCGCTCGCTCGTCGCGCCTTCGGTCTGCACGAGCAACATCGCGACCGGCGTGTGCTGCACCATCGTGTCGAGCAAGAGCTCGCGCTGCACCAGGCGCAGCCGCTCCTGCCGCAGCGTCGCACCGAGCTCGTTGTGGGCGCGCACCAGCTCGCGTAGCTCGTCGTTGCCGTCCCAGCGCACGTCGAACGCGAAGTCGCCATCGCGGAAGCGAGTGGCCGTGCCCCCGAGCGCCCGGAACAGCGCCACCGCCGGGGCGACTGCGCGATGCACCAGCCAGACCCACAGCGGCAGCACGACCGCGGCCACGAGCAGCGTGGCGAGCGATGGGTCGTCGAGCCAGCGCTGCGCCCACACCCCGCCCACGATCGCCAGCACGAACGGGATGCCTCCCAGCGCGGCCAGCTTGCCGGCGAGCGAGGTGCGCTGCGCGGGAGTCATCACGGTCGGCCGATGCCCAGCCGCTCCATGCGGCGGTAGAGCGCCTGCCGGCTGAGGCCGAGCTCGACGGCAGCCTGGCTCACCACGCCGCCCGCCCGGAGGAGCGCCTGCTCGACGCTCGCGCGATCGAGCTCGCCCTCGGGCTCGCCGGCTCGTGCGGTGCTGCCGGGGCGTGCTGCCTCGCCCGCTCGCACCACCTCGCCCACTCGCGTCGCGGCATCCGCTCGCGCGACCTCGTCGCCGCCCTCGAGCGCGAGGTCGTCCGCGCGGATCTCCTCGCCCGCCGCGAGCAACCCTGCGCGCCGCATCACGTTCCGCAGCTCGCGAACGTTCCCCGGCCAGCGATGCCGCCGCAGCGCCGCCTTCGCGTCGGCCCCGAGCCGCTTGCCCTCGGGCAGGAACGCCTCCGCCAGCGGCAGGATGTCCCGTGGCCGCTCGCAGAGCGCCGGCACCCGCAGCTCGACCACATTGATCCGGTAATAGAGATCCTCGCGGAACCGCCCCTCGCGAATCAACACCGGCAGCTCGGCATTCGTCGCGCTGATCACCCTCACCTGCACCCGCTGCTCGCGATTCGAGCCGAGCCGCTGGAACCGCCCGGTCTCCAGCACCCGCAGGAGCTTCATCTGCGCGGCCGGTGACAAGTTGCCGATCTCGTCGAGGAACAACGTGCCGCCGTCGGCCGCCTCGAACTTGCCCTCGCGCGCCCGCGTGGCCCCCGTGTACGCGCCTTGATCGGCGCCGAACAGCTCCGCCTCCACCAGCTCCGACGGCAGCGCGCCGCAATCGAGCGTCACGAACGGCCCGCTCGCCACCGCCGAATTGGCCTGCACGATCTCCGCGATCCGCTCCTTGCCCGCGCCATTGGGTCCCGTGATCAACACCGACACATCGGACCGCGCCACCTGGCAGGCGAGCGCCACGAGCCGCTCGGTCGCCGGATCGGCGACCACCATGCCGCGCAGGTCGAACCGGCGCATCAGCTCCTCCCGCCGCCGCTGCTCGCCCTCGTGGAGCTCGTGCAGCTCGCGTCGCGCCCGCCCGAGCTCCACGAGGTTGCGCACCGTCGCGACCAGCCGCCGATCGTCCCACGGCTTGGCCAGGTAGTCGGCCGCGCCCGCCTTGACCAGCTCCACCGCCGACTCGAGGCACGTCCACGCGGTGAGCAGCACGACCGGCAGGTCCGGACGCCGCTGCCGGATCTCGCGAAACAGCGCCCGCCCCTCCTCGCCCGAGGTCGTGTCGCTCGTGAAGTTCATGTCCTGGATCACCAGATCCACCGGCTCGCGCTCGATCAACGCGAGCCCCTCCTCCGGCGACGCCACGCTCACCGCTCGCAGCTCGTGCAGCGACAAGAGCAGCTCCAGCGCGGACGCGACCGCGGGGCTGTCGTCGATCACGAGCACCGTGGGGAGGTCGGACATGGAAGACCCGAGAGCTTATCAGGCGCTCCGCGTCGCGATCGCCGGTGACACGCTCGCAGCGCGCCACGCAGGGCCGAGCGCGGCAAACAGGCCCAAGAGCCACATCGCGGGCATGCCGGCGATCACGTACGGCATCGGCAGTCGCGGCAGCTCCACCAGGCTCACCAGCGCTTGGTTCAAGCCCACCGACAGCGGCACGCCGATCGCGATGCCAACGGTGGTGACGATCAGGTTCTCCACCAGGAAGTACCGCACGATGTCGATGCGACGCGCCCCGAGCGCCCGCCGCACGCCGATCTGCTTGCGGCGCTGGCTCACCCGCAGGCTTGCCACCCCCACGATCCCGCTGGCCGTTACCAGCAAGAGGCCGATCGTCACCGCGCTCAGCATGCTCGCCCCCGATCGCTCGCCGCGATACCGCCGCTCGCGGAACTCCTCCATCGTGCGGTGGTGGATGAGCACCCGATCGTTGCGCAGCCCCGTGAGCGCCTTCTCGACCTCGCCCATCACCCGCGCGCGCTGGCTCGCCTCGGTGCGCACGGCGTAGCTCGCCACGTTGCCGTAGATGTGTACGGGCAGGATGCAGGTGAGGTAGGCGTCGTCGGTGGCCTGCGCCATGTGGCTCATCAGCGTCTCCACCACGCCCACCACGTGTAGCGGCTGCGCGGTGGCGCCGGAGCCGAGGTGCACGATCTTCCCGGCCACCACGGGCTCGCCGGGGAACAGCCGCTCCGCCGTGTGCCGCGACAGGATCACCGCGTCGGCTCGGAGCTCGCCGCTGCGTCCCTCACGCTCGCGGATCTCGCCCGGCTCGAAGTCGCGGCCCTCCACCAGCCGTAGGCCCAGCGCATCGACGAGCGAGTGGCCGCTCATGTACGTCCCCACCACTACCCCATCGCCGGGCTCGTTGGGGTCCACGGTCAGGCCCATGCCCGAGCCCATCGTGGTCATGGGCAGGGTGTTGACCGCTGCGACCGCCTCGACCCCCGAGATCCCGTGCAGGATCTCGAGGTCGTGCTGCATCATGGCGCGCGAGTCCTCGATCTTGCCCGCCCCGGCATAGAACATGAGGAACACCTCGTCCTCGACGACGCCGCTCGGCCGCTCGGCGGTGGCCAAGCGCGCCCGCACCACGAACAGCGCGTTGCAGACGATCGCGAGCGTGAGCGCCACCTGGATGGCCACCAGGATCGCCCCGGTCTTGGAGCGGAGCAGCGCTGAGAGAATTGGACGGATCTCCATGATGACGGCTCCTCGGAGGGTCGCGGGACCTACTGCGACTTGAGCTGGAGCGCGGGCTGCACCCGGCTGGCGCGCCAGGTGGGCAACAGCCCCGCGAGCAGGCTGGCAGCGAGCGCCAGCCCGAAGGTGGTGCCGAGCATCGCCCAGTCCATGTGGGCGAGCAGCTCGAGCTCATCGGACTGCCGCGCGAGCAGCCACAGGAACACGTGGGTGAGCCCGAGGCCGACGAGGCCACCCGCCAGGCCCAGCACCCCGGTCTCCACGAGGTACTGCTGGAACACCGCGCGGCGCGAGGCCCCGAGCGCCCGCCGTACGCCGATCTCCCCGCTGCGCGCGGTGAGCTTGGCGAGCAAGAGCGCCACCGTGTTGACCAGGCACACCAGCAGGAACCCGAACGCGAGCCACGTCTGCAGCCGGCTGTCCTTGGACACGACCTCGTTGACGGCCAGCCACTCCATCACGCTGTGGAGGCGCTGGTTGTCCGGCCGCGGAAACCGGCCGAGCTCGCGCTGCTCGGCCACGTAACCGGCCATGAAGTCGCGGTAGGCCGCAGCGTCGGCGGGCGACTCGAGCTCGATCCAGAGCTGAAGCCACACGCACTCGGCCTGCTTGAGCGCCTGGAAGCCATCCACGGGCGGGCTGCCCACGGTGGTGAAGCAGCGCGTCTCGCCCTGCTGCTCGTACTCCGCCTCGATCGCGGTCGCGAACGGGATCAGCGTCTCCTCGATCCCGGCGAATGGCCCGGGCCCGGCGATCAGGCGGTAGAACCGTGGCAGCGGCTCCCAGTCCTCCTTCACTACACCGGTGACCACGTGGTCCTGGGTGCCGATCCTCACCGTGCGGCCGATCGGGTCTTCGTTCCCGAAGATGCGCTCCGCAATCGACTCGCGCAGCACCACCACCCGCGCTGCGCGGCGATCGTCGTCGGCCGTCCAGGGCCCGCCGCGGACGAACGGTACCTCGAGCATCGCGAAGAAGTCGGCGTGCACCCCCAGCGTCTCGCTGAACCACGGCGGCGATCCGGGGCGCCCGGGGTCGATCACCGGCGAGATCATGAACACCGCAGTCTGCCGCTTGGCCCGACCCGCCTCGTGCAGCGCCACCACATCGCGGTAGCCGAGCTGCGTGGGCGGCTCTGGCTCGGAATCGACGCCGTCGTCGGGACGGATGTCGAGCAGCGGCGCGAACAGCCGGTCGCTCTTGTGCGGGATCGGGTCGCCCGACATCGCGTGCAGGATGGTGAGGGTGGCCATGCTCGCCGCCACGCCCACCGCGAGCGTCACCACGACGAGCACGGTGAGGACGGGGTTGCGCCGCAGGCCGAGGAAGCCGAGCCGCAGGTAGTAGCCGAGCACGCTAGCGCGCCTCCTGGCGGCTGCTTCGGCCGTCCTCGGCGGCCTCGGACCGGTGCAGGGTGGGCTCGCGGTCCACGTCGGAGACCTGGCCGTCGATGATGTGGACGTTGCGCTGCGCGCGGGCGGCCAGCTCGTGATCGTGGGTGACCATCAGGATCGTGGTCCCGCCCGCGTGGATCTCCTCGAGCAGCTCGATGAGGCTGCGGGCCATCTGCGAGTCGAGGTTGCCGGTGGGCTCGTCGGCGAGCAGCAGTCGCGGGCCTCCGGCCAGCGCGCGAGCGATCGCCACCCGCTGCTGCTGCCCGCCCGACAGCTCGGCCGGGTAGTGCCGCATGCGCGACGCCAGCCCCACCTGCTCGAGCGTCGCTTCGATCCTGGCGCGCCGCTCGGTCCGCGACATCCGGCGGTAGCGCAGCGGCACGTCCACGTTGTCGAACACGTCGAGGTCCGGGATCAGGTTGAAGCCCTGGAACACGAACCCGATCTTCTCGTTGCGCAGCCGCGAGCGCGACGCGTCGTCGAGCCCGCGCACGTCGTGGCCGTCGAGCTGGTACTGCCCCGCGGTGTGCTCCTCGAGCAGCCCCGCGATGTTGAGGAACGTGGTCTTGCCCGACCCCGACGGTCCCGTGACCGCCACGAACTCGCCCTCGCGCACATGGATGTCCACGCCGCGGAGCGCGTGCGTCTCGATCGTCTCGGTTCGGTACACCTTGCTCAGGTCCTTCATGACCAGCATGGGATCTCTCGCTCCTTCTCACTCGATCATGCGAACGGTGGTGGCGTCCTCGAACGACTCGCTGCCGGCGATCACCACGCGGTCGCCCGGCGAGAGCCCCTCGAGGATCTCCACCGCCGACACCGAGGTCGCGCCGATCCGGATCGGGCGGCGCACCGCCACGCCGTTCTCCACCACGTACACGTGGGCTCCGCCGTGCGTCTCCATGAACGGCCCGCGCGGCACCATCACCACGTCGTGGTGCTCGTCGATGAGGATCCGCGCGCTCACCCGCTGGCTCTGGCGCAGGCCCGCCGGCTGCTCGCTGGCGAAGCGCACGCGCGCGAGCACGTGATGGTCGACGACCTCGGGCGACAGCACCGACAGCGTGCCCGTGGCCTTCGTGGTGCCGATCGAGAGCTCGACGGTCATCCCGAGCCCGAGGTCGTCGGCGTAGGTCTCGGGCACCCGCAGCTCCACCTCGAGCTGACCGAGGTCCACCAGCGTCATGAGCGGCGCGTTGGCGGCCACCACCATCCGCTCGGTCACCGACAGCGTGCCCACCACGCCACCCACCGGTGCGCGCACCTGCAGCCGATCGATCCGGCGCTCGAGCTCGGTCACGGCCTCGCGCTGGCGCTCGCGCTGCTGCTGGGCCGTCTCGAGGTCGAAGCGCGTGCTCTTGCCCGCGAGCTCGAGCGCCCGCCCGGCATTGGCGTGGCGCACCTCCGCGGTCCGCACCGCGTCCTTGGCCCGCAAGAGGTCGAGCTCGGGGATCGCCCCCTGGTCGAACGCCCGCTGGGCGCTCTGTAGCTCGCGCGTGGCGGCCGTGAGCGCGATCTCGGCCTCGTCGGCCTCGCGGCGCGCCCCGAGCTTCTGGCGGCTCGCGCCGATCTTGGCGCTACCGACCTGCGAGCCGAGCTGCTCGAGCGTCGCACGCTCGACCCGGAGCTGGCTCTCGAGCTCGGGCGAGGCGATGGTGGCGACCACCTGGTCCTTGGCCACCGTGTCGCCGGCTCGGATCGCGAGCGTGACGGTGCCGGCCACCGGCGCATAGAGAGTGGGGCTCACCGCGGCGATCACCCGCCCGGTGACGGTGGCGTCGCGCACGAGCGTGCCGCGGGTGACCTCGGCGATCCGCAGGCGCGTCGTCTCGATCGATCGCTCGCTCGACCCCCAACGCTCGATGCCGAAGACGGCACCGGCCACCACCCCGAGGACGAGCACCATCACCGCGATGCGTCGTGGCCAGATCGCGACACGGCGGCGGGCCAGGGGACGGTCTTGCGCCGCCGTGTCGCGAATGGGGGTGGGAACGGGGGAGAGCACCATGGGGATCGAGGAACTCGACCCGAGCTTTCAGCACGTGGTGTGCCACGCAAGAATCGAATGAATACGAATGTTTACGAACGACAATGGCGCTCGCCGAGCGTCCGCGGTCGTCCGCTCGGTGTCCGCGGACAGGCGGCGCTCGCGTCCCTACCAGACGTCGGGCCAGGGTCCGAAGTGCGGATCCTCGACCAGGACCTCACCGAGCTGGCCGAGCACGTCGCCGCACTCCGCCGGCGGCTTGCGACCGCGCTCCTGCTCCGCCAGCGCGGCCGACCACCAGCGCGCGTGGCAATGTTGCAGCGTTCGCGGACCAGGCGACGGCACCGGTGGCGCGTCGACCTCGTAGGAGATCTCGACGTCATCCTCCGCAGCCGGAGGCGGCGCGGGCCGGGGGCGCGCCGCCGCGATCGCGAGCTCGCAGGCATCGGCATGACGGCACACCTCTTCCACCGTGGGCTGCTCGGCGAGCGCCGCTTCGGCCTCGAGATCGCGGGCCCCGAGCGTGGCATGGAGCAGGCCTTGCGAGCCCACCACGTGCAGCGCGGTGGACTTGCACACGCCGGGCGGTGGTTCGGCACGAGCGGCTCGGCGCTTGGTCGACCTCACCACCACCACACCACAGAGCGGGCCCGTGCCCTCGACCTCCACCGTGGTGAGCCAGAGCGGCGGACCGTCGACGAGCCAGGCGACTCGAATCGCGCGATCCTGCGTGTCTTCCCGCCCCCAGCTCCCGATCTTCCACTGCTCCCACTGGCCGGTGACGTCGTAGATGGACACGCGATCCTCGGCCAGGCACACCACCGCATGCGGCCCGATCGGCCCCTCGGTGACGCGGCAGCCGAATGCCTCGGCGAGCGGCGGCGGCTCGGGGGGTAGATCACCGTGCCGCCGCAGGGCATCGCACAGCGGCCCCTCGGGGTGCTCGAAGCAGATCGATCGCACGAGGTCGTAGTGGTCGCAGCCGTGGAGCTCCCCCGCCTTGCAGGCGATGCGCGATTGCTCGAGCTCCACGCGATCGCAACCCCCCGGCTCGCCGCGCTCGCACGAGCCACGCGCCTGCTCGAGCTCCACCCCGGCACCCGGGGCCGTCGGAGGCGAGGGCGAGTCGGCGGTGCGGCACCCCGCGATCGCGCCGATGAGCATGCCGACCGCGATCCGAGCGCCTCGCATGTCGAGGTTGTACGTCGGGACCGCCGACGGGTTCCACACCGAACGCAGGTCTCCACCGCTCGACCACGACGGGCTCGGACCGGGCGCGTTCCGTGTTAGACCCCGCCGCATGTGGAAGCCCGCCATCGCCATCGAAGACCTCCCCCAGAACCGCGGCTGCGGCTACCCCGAGCCGTTCAAGAGCCGCGTCGGCGACCGCACCAAGGTCAAGCTCGGCGACGCCTTCGGCCTCACGCAGTACGGCGTCAACCACGTCACGCTCGGCCCCGGCGGGCAGTCGGCGCTGCGCCACTTCCACAGCCACGAGGACGAGCTCGTCGTCGTGCTCGAGGGCGAGCTCGTGCTCGTGACCAATCTCGGCGAGCAGATCGTCACCGCCGGCATGTGCGTGGGGTTCCGGGCCGGCTCGGCCAATGCTCACCACCTGCTCAATCGCTCGAGCGCACCCGCCCGCTACATCGAGGTCGGCAGCCGCATCCCGGCCGACATCGCCTTCTATCCCGACGACGACCTCTGCTGGGAGGACGGCGGCGACGGGAAGATCGCAGCGCACAAGCGGGACGGCGCGGCGTACTGACTCACGGCTCCGGCAGCTCGAGCCGATCCTCGGCCCGCGCCAGCGTGCCCACGAGCTTGCCACCACACAGCGCGCACCGCTCGTCTTCGAGGCGCACGAGCCCGTTGCAGGTCGAGCACTCGTACCGCACGAAACGCCGTGAGAAGCGGCGCGTCACCACCGCGCCCGCGACGAACGCCACGACCCCGAGCCACGGGTACTCCGTGGAGAACATGACCATCGCGGCAGCCACCGTCAAGAACAGGCCCGCGCTGCCGAACGCCGTCGCAGACTCGTACGGGACCCGCCAGGCCTCTCCCTCCACGTTCCAGTCACGGTCGACCGACGCGACGAGCATCGAAGGATCCGTGTCGAGGTCGTCGTCGCCCTCGTCGGCCACTCGTTCGTCGAGCGGTGTTGCAAGCAGCTCCTGGAGTCCAACGGGCTTGGGCCAGCCAGCGGGCTCGGGCAACCCGAGCCGGCCGCGCAGCGCGGCCACGTCCGGGAATTCGCGCTCGAGCCAGCGCCGTGCTGCCTTGAAGAAGCCGGCCTGGTTCGTCTCCAGCGCATCCACGATCGCGCGCCGCTCCCCGGCTCCGCGCTCGCGTACGCGCTCGAACACGGCCAGCGCGAAGCACATCGTCTGCGGCGACAAGTACCCGAGGTGCTGCGTGGACCAGGCATGGCCGCCGAGCGAATTTCCCTCCCTGCCGATCGCCCAGCTCCGATGACGCAGGCTCGCGTTCGCGGTCAAGACGCCCATGCCCAGGTAGATCGTCGACAGATCGGTGAGGCACTCCTCGAGATCCCGCGCTTCCATCTCGAGACCACGCGCATGCCGGAATGCGTGGGCCGATTCGTGGGCGAGCGCGGCCGTGACCCCGCCGGGATCGTCGAGCAGGCTCGTGGCCGCGCCGAAGTGGCACGTGCCATCGACGATCCCGGCAAACCACGCTGCCGCCCCCTCGTGGTCCTGCCGGTGCACCACCCCGGGCGCGAGCCGCGGGTGATCGGCGCGGTCGTCGTCGAACATCGCGACCTCCACGTCGAGCTCGCCGAGCCCCGCGTAGCGCAAGATCCGGAGCGCCAGGCGGCGAACCCCACGGGCATCGGGGCTCCACCGGTCGGGAAAGCAATCCGCGCTCGGCAGCACCACCGGCGTGCACACCAGGTGCTCGTGGCCGCAGGCCTCCACGAGCCCACGCAGGGCGTCGAGCACCCACTCGCGCTCGCCCTCCGGCGGGATGAGCTCGACCCCGGCCATGCTCCCCGTTGCGTCAGTGGCTCGCAGGGAAGTTGCGGGTCACGTCGGAGCGATCCTGATAGAGCTGCCAGAACGCGCCGGCCACGTCGCTGGCCTCGACCGTGCCCTGGCCACGATCGAACGCGGTGCCCTTGACCACCCCCAGCACCGAGATCGAGCCCACGTAGATCCCGTCGGCCGCGAGCTTGTGGTGCAGCACGCCGGTGAGCTTGTGCTGGGCCGCCTTGGCCAGCGCCACGCCCATCGTGCTCCACTGCACGATCATCTTGTCGACCTGGTCGGCGTAGAACGCAAAGCCTCCGCCCGTGAGCAGCACCGCCGCGCCCTGCTGCGCGCGTAGATCGGGCAGCGCCTCCTGCACGGCCGCCACCGCTCCCACCACGCACACGTCGAAGACCTTGCGCACGTCCTCGGGATCGGCGGTGGTGAGATCGCCAGCGAGGCCCGAGTATACGTTCCAGTGGATCACGGTGACGGGACCGAGCCGGTTGCGAACATCGGCGACGAGCCGCTTGACCGCGACCGGGTCGCCGAGATCGCAGGGGAACGCCGCGGCGGTGATGCCCGCCTCGCCCAGCGCCTTTGCGGCGGCTCCGATCCGCTCCCCGTTGCGGGCCACGAGCGCGACCTGGAAGCCTTCGTCTCCGAACTTGCGCGCGACGGCGTCCGAGATGCCGGGGCCGTGACCGCAGATCAAGATGGTGGGTGCCATGACCTCGTTCATAGCAGGCGCGGGACCGCGACGTCACCGGGTGCGCGCCATCGCGCTTCCAATGGCTCGTGGCACACGCTCGGGCTCGCTGTGTATGATGCGAGCCATCATGCCTGCACCCACGAACGAGCTTACTCGCCAAGGCTTCCTCCGCATCGGCATCGGCTTCCTCGGCGCCATCACGCTGCCGCTCGGCCTGGGCTGCCCGGCAGACGACGGCAACGACGAGGGCGGCGACGGCTCGACCGGCACGCCATCCGACGACAGCACCACCATGGCCGCCGACGAGGAGAGCACGGCCGCCCCCGCCGGCTGCGCGATGGATCCCAGCGTGACGATCAGCGCCAACCATGGCCACGCGCTCGTGGTCACGGCCGCCGAGGTGACCACGGCCGCGGACATCACCTACGACATCATGGGCACGTCGGCGCACACCCACGAGGTCACGCTCACCGCCGCTGACTTCGCGTCGCTCGCGGGGGGCATGTCGGTGACGGTGACGTCGACCACCGGCGACGGCCACACCCACGACGTTACGATCACCTGCTGAGGCTGCTCTGGCCCTTCGTCTCTCGGACGCCCGACGGCGTCCGAGGGCCTCGCGTCAGCGCTTGCCCGCCACCTCGTTGCCCGCCATCACCCAGCGCTCCGCCCGACCGGCGGCCTTCCACTCGCGAAACGCCGGCAGGGCCTGGATCGCGTCGCAGTAGGCCCGGGTCTCTGCATCGATCGGCCAGCCGTAGCTGGTCAGCCGCGTGGTCACCGGCGCATACATGGCATCGGCCGCCGTGAACGCGCCGAACAGGAATGGCCCGGCGCCCGAGGGGATCCCGAAGCGGGCGCGTGCATCGGCCCACAGCGCCACGATCCGCCGCACGTCCTTGGCGGCCGCCTCGCCGCCCCAGTCCTGGAACGGCACCTCGAGCTCGAGGTTCATCGGGCACGCGCTGCGCAGCGCCGCGAAGCCAGCGTGCATCTCGCTCGCGATCGTACGCGCATGGGCCCGCGCCGCCCGCTCGACCGGCCAGATCGCACGATCGGGAAACCACTCGGCGAGCGTCTCGATGATCGCCAGCGACTCCCACACGTGCACGTCGCCGTCGATCAGCACCGGCACCCGCCGCGAGCCCGACAGCTCGCCGATGCGCGTCGCGAACTCCGGCGTACCGAGGGGGATCACGGTCTCATCGCACGGGATCTCGAAGCACCGCACGACCAGCCACGGGCGCAGGGACCAAGACGAGTAGCGCTTGTTGCCGAGGACGAGCTGCATGGCGGGCGTAGCGTCGCCTGGACCGCAGGCGGGCGCCAGGCCCTCGCCGCTCGAGCGCGTGACGCGGATGCCCTAGCCGCCGCGCAGCAGCGGCGGCGAGCGATCCCCGGGAAAGCACGGCCAGCGTGCCGAGCCGAGCCATGTCCGTCGGAGCTCCGCGAGCCCTGCGGTGGTCGGCGTGCAGCCGTGGGCGGCCGCCTCCTCCAGCATGAAGGCGCAGCGATCCGCATCGACGAACACGTCGCCCGCTGCCGGCTCGAGCGCGAGCAGCAGGTACCACTGCGCGAGGTCGGCGATGATCTGCCACGGGTCGGGCGGCTCGGGCTCCACCTCCGCCGCCGCGATGCGATCCACGCCCGCCTGCAGCGCACGCAGCTCCGCCAGGCCTTCCGCCGACAGGCGAGCGGCGAAGCTCTCCGGGACCGTCACGCGATGCCGCCGAGCCACGCGTCGACGCTAGCCGAGCCCCGCGGGCGAGAGCGCGCACGCCTGGGCTCGTCCGGGCACGATCGCGAGTCAACAGGGCTCGAATCCGCGCAGGCACGGACTGCCGTGCGCGCAATCGACCGCGCCACGTGTCGCGCGAGCCTACTCGATCACGGAAGCCGTCACCTCGATCCGCGTGTCGTCGTGTCCCGAAATCTGCGGGTACTCGGGATACCACGAGCCGCCCCTGTTGTCGGTGATCACCGACTGGTCGATGCGGATGTTGCCGGAGTGATCATTGGTCACGAAGAAGATCGCGCTCCCGTGGGTGACGACCTCGTTGTGCTCGATGCGAGTGCCACAGATCGACAGCGTCATCGTGTTGCCGTCGTTGTAGATCGCCCCGCCGCTGCCGCCCCCGGGCGTGCCCGCCTGCGACGGGTTGCCGCCGTTGCCGATCGCATGATTGTGCGAGAACAAGCTGTTGAGGATCGTCCACGACACGCCGATGCTGCTGATGCCGCCGCCGTTGGAGCAGGTGTTGCCGAAGCCGTCGGCACCCCCGAACGTGCTGCTCACCACGTATACCGGCTGGCCCTGGAACTGGTCGAATACCCGCACGGCCGCGCCGCCCACGTCGGGCCCGGTGTCGGCGCACACGTTGTTGAAGAAGCGCGTGTTCACCAGCTTGAGCCGCCCGCCGCGGGCCCAGATCGCCCCACCGCCGTCGTTCTCGCGCTCGTTCTTCGAGCTGGCGTCGATGAACGTCAGGTTCTGCACCGTCAGCCGCGGGTGATCCTGATCGTTGCAGTGATCGGTGGTCCACCTCTGCGCCTCGTCGCAGGTGTTCATGTAGAGGATGCGGGTCCTCCCCGCACCGGACAGCGTCACCAGCCCCCCGCCGTCGATCACGATCTCGGGGCCCGTATCGTTGAAGATCTTCGCCGGCCGATCGAGCGTGATGACCACCGGCTCGGGCCCGCAGTCGAACGTGATCACCCCGCCGCCCGCGATCGCCTCGATCGTCGCCTCGGCCGTGCAGCTCTCGGGCGTGCCGTCGCCCACCACCGTCGTGGGACTGGAGACGTCGGCCAGGCCGGCCTCCGGCGGCACCGCGCACTCGCCCTCGAGGTTGCCCGCGGGCGGCCCGTCCTCGGGGTCGGTCAGCGGATTGGGCACCTCCACGCCACTACCGCCGTCGGGGTGGCAGGCCATCGGACCCACCGCGACGAGACCGATCGACAGCCCCACTCTCCGATGCAACATGCCCGAGATGGTAACGCGAGCGCACGACCCGTGCTCCGCGCCCGCGCGCATGTGCACACCACCGCCGACGCCGCCATCGAGCACGATACAGATGGGAGCTGGGGGCAACATCCCCCGTCGGCCCGCCGACCTCCGGCCGCTGACCGCGAGCTGCTACCGTAGGGCCCGTGATGCGCGCTCGTGCCCGGACGATCCGACTGTGCTGCCTGCTCTCGTGGGCCGCGGCCGGCTGTGGCCCCACCTCGATCGACGACGGCGACGGCGACGGCACCGGCACGGCCGGCGACGGCTCGACCACCTCGCAGACATCGACGAACGCCTCGGCGTCGTCGACGGCCACCGACGCCACCACCCGCGGTGACACCACCCAGACGGACACCGGTCCCGACCCCACCGACACCACCAACGCCACCGACACCGAGACCGGCGAGCCCGCCTGCCCGCCCCCCGAGGACGTCGCGGTGACGTTCACGGTGAGCCCCGACGAGCCCCTCTCGACGATCTGCACCGTCACCAGCGTCACCGGTGACGAGCAGTCGACGACGATCGACCTCGACTGCGACGGGGAGGTCGTGACGCTCGTCGTGAGCATCACACCGCCGAGCGCCGGGCCCCACGTCTTCGAGGACGAGCTGGTCCAGATCGACCACGTGGTGGACCAGATCTTCTGGACCAACCGCTGGCTCGCGCTCCGCACCACGGGTGGCGAATCGGACCAGCTGCTCATGGCTGCCGTGGAGGGCTCGGCCCTCGATCCACCCGGGACCACGCTCGACGCGTTCCTCGGCGGCGGATCGTTCGGCTCGCCCTCCGTGGCCGTCGCCGACGGGCTCTGCATGCCCATCGACGACGATTTTTGCGGACCGCTCGAGCGGATGGCGCTCGACTTCGACCTCGCGCGCTTCGGCAGCAGCCGCGCCTTCGACCACGGCACCGCGTTCGTCGACGTGCTCGCCTTCGGCTGGGCCTACACGGTAGAGCAAGCGACGCAGTACCCCGAGCAGCAAACCTGCGACGACGTACCAGTGGCATGGTTCGACTTCGCGATGATCTGGTTCCCTTCCGACTGATCCAACTGATCCGACTAATCCGACTGATCCCCTCACCACGCCCGCGACGTTTTCGCTTGCTCGCGCCCGCGCAGGGGTGGAATGCTGACGCGATGCGGTCGATCCCTCGCGCGCTCGCCTTGGTGCTCGTGCTCGCCGCGTGCCAGCGTGCCACCCACGACGCCCCGGCCGCGCCCGAGCCCGCGCCCGCCGCCGAGCCCGAGGCCGCAGAGCAGCCGTTCGAGACCCAGACGTTCGTCTCCACCTCGCGCAACGAAGAGACACGCACGCACGGCGACGACGGCGAGCAATCGACCGGGGTGCCCGGCTTCACCGTCGTCACGCCCGAGGCCGCCAAGGAGCTCGCCCAGACTGCGGTCGCCGACCAGCTCGATCCCAAGAAGAGCTGGAAGCCCTCGCCCGTGCTGCCCGCCGCGTGGCCCAGCAAGGAGCCCGCGGTGATCGTGTACTTCTACCCGATGGCCGCATACCAGAGCAGCCTCACCCGCTACACGCTCTTCACCCCGGCGTTCCGCGTGACCGTCTCGCTCGTCGACGGCACCACCAAGGTCGACCCGCTCGCCAAGCCGCGCGCGCTCGGGACCATCGAGGACACCCGCCCCACCTCGCTCGAGCGCCGCGAGCTCGACATGTCGGAGAACGCGCTGATGCAGCGCCTGGTCGGCACCGAGGCCGACGCCGGTGAGAACCCGTTCTGGGGCTACCTCAAGTTCATCCACGAGCACCCCAAGCTCGGCAAGGACCTCGAGAAGCGGTCCTCGTCGTTCATCGGCTGGGTGCGCAAGAAGGCGGGGCGCTGAGTCATCCGTGTCATCCGTGCCGTTCGCGCAATTCACGCAAACCCTGCCGCGCTTTTTTCGGCTCGCATGATCGAAACGCCAGCGAGCGGCACTGTCGGTGAGAAACCATGCCTGCGCCTCGAATCCAGCTCCTCGCGCTCGCTCCCCTCGTGCTCGCCTCCGTGGTCGCCGCGGCCCCGCGGCCCGCGTCTGCCTGTGGCGGAACGTTCTGCGACGGCGGTGGCGGACCGCAGGTGATGCCCGTCGATCAGACCGGGGAGAGCATCCTGTTCGTCGTGGAGGACGGCTGGGTCGAGGCTCACGTCCAGATCGACTACCGGGGCGACCCCGCGCAATTCGCCTGGCTCGTCCCCATCCCGCTCCCCGAGGGCGCCGAGGTCGAGATCTCGGTGGGCTCGCAGGCGCTGTTCGATCGGCTGCTCGCCGGCACCGTGCCCACCTTCGCGCTCTCGTCCAGCTTCGAGGGCGACTGCAACGACGGCCCGCCACAGATCGGCTGCGCCGCCTCGGAGGACGCCCTCGCCTCTGGCGACGGCGGTGACTTCATCGACGAGGACACGCCCCCCGACGGCCCGTCCGTGCTGACGCGGGACGTGGCCGGTGCCTACGAGTACGCGGTGCTGCAAGGCGGCACCGCCGACGGCGTGGGGCAGTGGCTCGACGACAATGGCTTCGCCCGCGACGACGACGCACCCGAGATTCTACAGACCTACCTCGACGAGGGCTTCTCGTTCGTGGCGTTCAAGCTGCGCGCCGGCACCGGCCTCGACCAGATCCACCCCGTGGTGCTGCGCTACCCCGGCGACGAGCCGTGCGTCCCGCTGCGCCTGACCCGGATCGCCGCCATCGAGGACATGCAGATCCGCGCGTTCTTCCTCGGCGACGCCCGCATGGTGCCCACCAATTACCGCCACGTGGAGCTCAACCCGCTGCGCTTCGACTGGCTCGGCCTCGGCTCCAACTACGACGCGCTCGTCGGCGAGGCGATCGATCAGGAGGGCGCCGACGGCCGCGCGTTCGTGACCGAGTACGCCGGGTCGTCGGTGGTGGTGCCCACCGCGGGCCTGCGGGGCCTCGCGTGGAGCTCCGAGGCCTTCCTCGAGGCCACCGACGCGACGCTCTCGAGCACGCTGCGGGCCCAGGGCCTCATCGCATGCGATTCCAGCACCGATCCCTTCACCGGCGAGCCGATCGAGGGAAATTGCGGCCTCGCCCACCCGCTGCTCATGGGGCTCCTCCGCACCTACCTCCCCGCGCCGATCGGCGTCGCGGAGCAGGAGTTCTACCTCTGCAGCGAGTGCTACGGCGGCGTCGACCTGTCGACATGGGACCTCCCCGGCTTCGCCGCCGCGCTCGAGGAGCAGGTGATCGGCCCGGCCGAGCACGCGGTGGACGTGCTGGTCGACAACGAGTACCTCACCCGGCTCTACACCATCATGTCTCCGGGCGAGATGACGAGCGACCCGCTGTTTCACGAGCGCTCCGACCTGCTCGGGGTCACGAGCCAGTGGACCAGCACCAACCGCGTGTTCCACTGCGAGGAGAACGACCGGCTCGAGCTCGGCAACAGCGTGCGGATCTACCTCGACGACAACGACCAGCCACCCGACTTCGAGGGCATGAGCGCCGCCCTGCGCATCGAGGAGATCCCACTCAGCGGCGCGCCCGTGGTCCTGCTCGACGCCACCGAGGAGAGCCAGGCCATGCTCGCCGACTGGAACGATGCGCACGACCCTCGCGGCTGCGACTGCCGAACCTCCGGCCGTGCTCGCGGCGCAGGCTGGTTTGGGCTGCTGATGCTCTTGGGCCTGCATTCGCGGTCGCGCCGGCGAATTGCCCGTTCGTAGCGATTTTCGAGCGCCAGGCGTGCTTCGAGGGGCCGCAAGTGGCATCGTCAGCGAGCGAGCCATGCCCTTGCGTCGAACCCGTCTCCTCGCGCTTGCCTCCATCGCCGCAGCCACCGCGATCGCCGCGGTGCCTCGGCATGCGTCCGCCTGTGGAGGGACGTTCTGCGATCTCGGCGGCCCGCAGTCGGTCGATCAGAGCGGCGAGAGCATCCTGTTCGTGATGGAGCAGGGCTTCGTCGAGGCCCACGTTCGCATCGACTACGAGGGCGACCCTGCACAGTTCGCCTGGATCATCCCCATCCCGCTCCCCAGCGGAACCGAGCTCGAGGTCTCGGTGGGCTCGCAGGTGCTGTTCGACCGGCTGCTCGACTCGACGGTGCCCACCTTCGACCTCGGCAACAGCTTCGCCGCCGAGTGCGGCGGCCGGCAGAGCCCGAGCTGCGGCGCGGACAGCGTCGCGCTCGAGGGCGACTTCTTCCCCGAGGAGGAGTTTCCCGACGACCCCGAGCTGCTGGCCCGGGACGTGGCTGGCGCCTACGAGTACGCAGTGCTGGAGGGCGGCACGGCCGACGGCGTCGGCCAGTGGCTCGACGACAACGGCTACGCCCGCGACGACGACGCGCCCGAGATCCTGCAGGCGTACCTCGACGAGGACTTCGTGTTCGTGGCGTTCAAGCTGCGCCCGGGCACCGACCTCGATCAGATCCACCCCGTGGTGCTGCGCTACCCGGGCACCGAGCCGTGCATCCCGCTGCGCCTGACCCGGATCGCCGCCGTCGAGGACATGAGGATCCGGGCGTTCTTCCTCGGCTACGCCCGCGTGGTCCCCACCAACTATCGCCACGTGGAGCTCAACCCGCTGCGCATCGACTGGTTCGGACGGGGCGCCAACTACGACTTCCTGGTGACCCGAGCGCTCGACCAAGACGGCGCCGACGGCCGTGCGTTCGTGACCGAGTACGCCGGTCCCTCGTCGGTGGTGCCGTGGTCGGGCCTGCGCGGGTTCGCGTGGAGCTCCGAGGACTTCCTCGAGGTCACCGCCGCCACCCTGTCGCAGACGCTGGAGGCCCAGGGGCTGCTCGCGTGCGGCTTGCCCGACTCGGTCGACGGAGACGGGTGCGGTCCCACGCACCCACTGCTGCTCTCGCTCTTGCGCACCTACTTCCCCGCGCCGCCCGATGTGCCGGAGGCCGAGTTCTACGAGTGCACCGACTGCTTCGCGGTGGACGAGACGGCATGGGACCCTGCCGGCTTCGCTGCCGCGCTCGAGGAGCAGGTGGTGGGACCGGCCGAGCACGCGGTGGAGGTGCTCGGAGCCAACCCCTATCTCACGCGGCTCTACACCATGATCTCGCCGGGCGAGATGACGATCGATCCACTGTTTCACGAGCGCGCCGATCTCCCCGAGGTGAGCAGCCAGTGGACCGCCACTCTTCAGTCGGGATGCGAGGAGGAGCCAGACCGCCTCGTGCTCGACGACGGCGTGTCGATCGTGCTCGACGAGCTCGGCCAGCTCCCGCTCTTCCCCGACATGACCGCCGCGGTCCGCATCGAGGAGCTCCCGCTCACCGGCGCCCCCGCGGTGCTGCTCGACACCACCGCAGACGACATGGCACGGCTCTCCGCCTGGAACGAATCGCACAGCCCTTCGGGCTGCGAGTGTCGGGCCGCAGGCCGTCGTAGTCAGGGCGCAGGCTGGCTGGGCTTGCTGCTGCTGCTGGGGCTGCGGGCGCGGAGGCCCCCGCGATCGCCGCCTGACCCGTGGCACGAGCGATAACGTTCGAGCGGGACGAAATGCGATCCATGGGACGGCTCGTGGGTGGTTCACAACGATTCCGATAGCCACACACTACGAGCCGCCATAGCATGTTCGAGATGCGGGCCGTCCGTTCCATGCTATGCAAGCTCGAACGCTTGCGAGCCCCCAGGAGTCGCCCAGCGACCGTTCGGGCCACGTCTTTGTTGCTCCTCGTCCTCTACGGATGCGGAGAGGGGCTGCCCTCGGTACCCGGTCTCGACATCTCGCCTCACGACCGCTGCACCGGCGCTCCGCCTCGGGACGTCGACGCCTCGGCCTCGGAGATCCAGTGCTTGGTGGATAACTACTTGTTTTCGACGGACGCCGATGCCGCGATGGAGATGCCCGAGCAGGGGACCAATGTTCCCGGCTCGCCGATCTGCTGCGAGGTTTGTGCAGTGAAAGACACTGCGGACGACATCTGTGAGGAGACATGTAAGTACGAGCTGTGCAGCCGAGCAAGAGACTCTCACATCATGGCTGGCCAGGAATTGAATGGTGCTCTCTGCGGGCCCTCGGATTGCGGATTCAGCTTCGAGGGTTGCATGGATACCAACCTTCTTCATGTTCAAGGCATTGACATCATCGGGGAGGATCTTGACTTGTTCTATGCGATACAAGCGAGTTGCCACGCACACGCCGACGATAGTGCCCGGGACGATGGTCTCTTCACCTACCTCGAGGACCTCGACGGCGTTCCCGGAGCACACGGCGAGCTGGGCAACGATCACGACGTGGTCGCCTACTGCCTCGACCTTCGAGCCAGCAGTGCGACTGGGATGCCTCAGGATCCCACGGCCGCCGGAGAGTCGTCCCCACCACCGCCCGACGATGCAGCCGACTCCACCGGCGGAGGCACGACCGCCGGCGAACCGCCAGGCCCCGGAAAAGGGTCCACGCCGCCATCACCGTGCGATCCTTGGGCCGTGGAGCGCTTCTGGGTCCGTCCCACCAACAACTTCGGCGCGTGGACCGAGACGAATGCAGGCGTGTACGGCATGGACGCCGCAACCCATGAAGCCATCGTCACCGCGGGAGGTATCTCCTACACGATGTTCCCTTGCACCAGTGTGCTTGGCGCGGAGTGCATCCGCATCGATCGGCTGTCGGTGCAGCTCGCCGATGCCAGCTCCGGCCTTGTCATGCGCTTGAGCATGGCGGATGATCCCGATCTGATGCCCGTCAGCGACAATGGGCGTTTCGATGTTCCGCCTGGTGCGTTCCGCCTGACCATCCGGCACGAGTGGGATGATCGACAACGACTGCTGTCGGCTACGAACTCCGAGCAGGCCCACGGCCGCATCGTTGCCGGCGCTCATAATGTGTACATCGAGGACCTCACCGTAGCATCGGAGCAGGGAGACGCGATCGCGACGTTGACCCTCACCGCGAGCCTCGTCAATACGCAGCCCAGGACGGAGATCGTCGAATCGCGTGACCCTCGCGTTGGGCGTGTGGTGCTCACGGCGAGGACCTTCGATGCGGACCTCGACCCAGTCGTACACCACTGGATGATCCCCGGGATCGGCAGCTGGCGTGGAGACGTCATCTCGCCAGCTTTGCGGGCGGGGCGCCATGCGGTCATCTTGTATGCCGACGACGTGCACCGGGCCCGTGGGGTTGCCGCTCGCTGGCTCGAAATCGCGCCAGCGGCCGTGGATTGAGGACGAACCATGCGCCGGACCACCATCTTCGCCATGTTCGTTCTGGACCTCGCGGCTTGCAGCGTCCGCACGCAGCATCACAGCGAAGCTGGCCGAGAGTTTGCACAACGCCTGTGCGCGATCCAGAACAATTGTAATTGTGTCGAGGACTTCCAGATCACCGAGGATATCATAATCCCCGACTGCGAGACTCGAGTCGAGCGCGAGTTCGCCGAATCAGAACAGAGGGCGCTTGACGCCGGGCTAGTGTATGACCCCGAATGCATGGAGGTCTTCCTCGAGAAGATCGACGCTCTCGGAGATTGTGGGCTCAACGGTCTCCACTATGGCCCGTGTGTCGTATATGGCGGAAACCGCGAGGAGGGAGAGCCCTGCGAGGTCTTCGACGTGTATCCACTCATGTCCAGCTGTCGGGCGGGCCTCGGGTGCGCCGATGGCATATGCAAGGACTCTGCTCTCCCGATTCTGCCGCTGGGTGCAATCTGCTCCACAGAGCAAGCGGACCTGCCCACGGGCTCGTTGGGACGTTGTGACGAAGGGTTGCTGTGTGACAGTCTATATACTCGCAGGTGCGAACCAACGATGTACGACCCCGCACCACCGGGAGGCGAATGCACCTTTCCGTACGAATGCCTTGATGACTACTTCTGTAGGCCTCAGGGTGAGGACCTCGAGCCCAGTGAGGAGCGACCGGGCGTATGCGTCGAGCGCACACCCCTGGACGAGCCGTGCACGCTGGCCTACGAATGCGAATGGTACTGTAACGTCGGGCGTTGCTGGCAACCTCAGCCCGCATTGTGCTACATGCTGGACAGCTGGTCGGCGAGCCGCGAGTGGTATTGACCCACCACCGACGACAGCGCAGCAAGCCTCATCGCCTGGAACGAGGCGCAGAGCCCTTCCGGCTGTCAGTGCCGCACCTCCGGGCGACGGTGCTCGCCGGGACGTGGCGGAACGAGGAGAACGAGCGACGGGTGCCAACGTTCGCCGCGTTCTTTTTCGAGACCTACGCGGCCACCAACCACCGGCCGAGCACCGTCCGGGAGAAGCGGCGAGCGCTCGGCCGTGCGCTGCTCTCCGAGCTCGGGCCGCTGCGCCTCGATGCGATCGACCTTCGGGAGGTCGAGGCGTTCAAGGCCCGACGCAAACAGGACGGAGTGGGGAACAAGACGATCGATGATGGGTATCGGCGGCAAGGTGATCGGCGGGGAGGTTCAAGCGCTGCTCCCCCGAGATGCGCGCGTCGCAAGTTGACGTAACAACGACATTGTCGGCCAAACGGCTGCTCACCTGAGCAGCAGCGGCGGCGAGCCGATGCAGCCCAGGGCGGCGAGTGAGGTCGAGCCGACGCCAGGGGCGCCGCCTTGGGCGCGGACGTCGCCCTGGCCAGCGCCCTGCGACCCCACATCGGCCGAGCTACTCGCCCTCACCCAGGCCCTGGCCGAACGCGCCGAGTACTGCGCGCATGAGACTCGCCGCCTTCACAGCGTCAGGCCGGTCCCGTACCTCTGCTGGGCAACGCTCCTAAAGTTTGTTCTGGCATGATTGGCGTGGAATGCCCGAGCCGGCGGTCTTTGAGATCACGCTGCAGTCGACCACGACCGAGGGCGAGTATCGAGTGGTGGCACAGTGGCGGCGGCCGGGTGAGTTGCCGGTCCGGGTCGAGGAGTCGCTTCGTGTCGACGAGACGCTTCGCGTCGACGAGATGCAGTTGGGCACGTCGACCGTCGAACACTACGGTGAGGTGCTCGGCCGTGCGGTGTTCAAGGGCCTGGTGCGGGACCGGTTCGTGCAAGCGCACGGAGATGCACCGCAGCTCCGGGTGTTGCTGGCGGTGGAAGCCCCGAAACTACAAGGCCTACACTGGGAGCGGCTGGCGGGCCCCGAGGATGAACGCTGGCGGTTGCTCGGTCGCAGCCAACGCACGCCGTTGTCGCTGTACATCCCCAGCACGAGCAACCGGCGATTCCCACCGTTTGGACGGCGGGAACTCCGGGCGCTAGTGCTCGTGGCCAGCCCGAGGGAGAACAAGTACGGCGCAAAACCCTTCGACGAGGCCACGGCGCTCGATACGGTGCTGGAGGGACTGGGGGAGATCCCGTCGGTGGTGCTCGGCAAGGATCCGCGCGCCGTGGGCCCACCAACGCTTCAGGAGCTGTGCAACCGGCTGACGGCCGAGCGATTTACCTTGCTGCACGTGGTCGGACACGGGCTGGTCTCACGTCAAAATTGTAGCAAGGATCCCTTCGGGCTGCTCCTGGAAGGAGAGGACGGCAAGCCCAAAAAGATTCCCGGAAACAGGCTCGTCGAACAGCTTGGGGAGCTACACGGCGATCAAGGTCTGCCTCACCTAGCTTTCCTCGCGGTGTGTAGCAGCGCCGCCCAAGGTACCGATGCGGCGTTCGGGGGCTTGGCGCAACAACTGGTCCGCGAGCTAGGGATGCCTGCGGTCGTGGCGATGACCGATCGGGTGAGCCAGGCGACCGCGCTGGCGCTGGGGCAATCGTTCTACAAAAGGCTGCGCAAGCACGGCGAGATCGACCGAGCCCTGGCGGAAGGCTGCGTGGCCGTGCGGGACGAACCTGATGCAAGTGTCCCGGCGCTGTTCAGCCGGCTGGCGGGTCGTCCGTTGTTCAGCGACGAGCTCGATCGGCCGCTCCGCCACGCCGAAGTCGCGGAGGCCGCCAGGTTGCTCGAAGGGCTGTTCGAAGCACGTGCCCCCGTGTTGCTCGACGAGGTCCGTCGCCTCGCGACCGCGGTGCAAGAGGCTCCGGAGACGCTGACGGGTGAGGCCCGGCGCGAGTACCAAGCGGCTCGCAGCGCGCTCGAGGCCCGTTGCGAGGACGTGCTGGAGCTATCGTTCTCGGCGTTGGCGCACGGCCGGGAGCCCCCAGCCTACGAGATCCCGTGCCCGTACCCGGGCCTGCGGCCGTTCACGGAGGAGCAGCGTGATTTCTTCTGCGGTCGCGATGCGCTGGTGGGGCGATTGCTCGACGAGCTGCGTCGCCAGCCCTTCCTCGCCGTGCTTGGCAGCTCGGGGTGTGGCAAGTCCTCGTTGGTGATGGCGGGGGTCCTGCCGCGCCTGAGGGACGAGGACTCCACGCTGGCGATCACCCAGCTCAGACCCGGGACAAACCCGGGAGCCAGGCTCCACGAGGCACTGGCCGAGCTTTCGGACGCGCTCGACTCGTTGCTCTATGTGGACCAGCTCGAGGAGGTCTTCACCCTCTGCCACGACGAAGCCGAGCGACGGGGCTTCTTCGAGCAACTGCTCGCCCGGGTTGCGCCTCGGCACCGAGTCATCGTGTCGATGCGGGCTGATTTCATCGGCGCGTGCGCCACGTACGAAGCCCTACGGGCTCGGCTCAAGGGGCTGGAGCTCATCCCGCCGATGACGGGCAACGAGCTGCGCAATGCTGTCGAGCAACAGGCCCAACGTGCTGGGCTTCGCTACCAGACCGGTCTGTGCGAGCTGATCCTCCTGGACGTCAAGGGCGAGCCGGGCGCGATGCCGCTGTTGCAGCACGTGCTGCGGGGCCTGTACGAGCGGCGTCACGGTCGGTGGCTTGGGGTCAACGCCTACGTCGAGCTGGGACATGTGCGCGCGGCGATCACCACGACCGCCGAGGCAGTATGGACCGAGCTTTCCGTCGACGATAGAGACCTCCTGCGGGCGACGATGCTGGAGCTGGCCGATGTGCGCCAGGCTGACGACGGTGATGCCACGCGATATCTGCGACGACGCGTCTCGCTGGATAGTCTCTACGCGACGGTGCATGCGACCGGGGAGCGCACGACGGGTAATTCGGATGCCGTGCTGCGACTGGTCGACCGCCTCGCCAACGAGCGGTTGCTGGTCAAGACGAGGGACGAAACGCTGGGCGACGTGGTGGAGGTTGCCCATGAGGCCCTGCTGCGGAGCTGGGAGCGGCTGCAACAATGGCTCGAAGACAATCGTGAGGTCAGTCGGCTGCGGCAGGAAATGGAAGGTGCGATGGCGCGGTGGCACGCATGCGAGAAAGCCCGGGACTCTCTGGAGCACGTGGGCAAGCGTGGGGTGCTGGTGCGGCAGTACCTCGAGGAGGGAGCTCTGCGACTGAGGCAGGATCTCAAAGAGTACTTCGACGAGTGTGAGAGCGAAGACCGCCGACGGGAGGAGGAGCGGGAGAGGCAGCAGCAGGAGAAGCTAAAGGCGGCACAGAAGCTGGCGGACGAGCAATCGCGGCGCGCACAGGTGTCTCGGCGGGCTGTGATCGGGGTGGGTGGTGTAGGGCTTGTTGCGATTATCGCGGCGGTGGTTGCGTGGGCACAGTACCGAGTGGCGGAAACGTCGGCCAGGCGAACCCGAGAAGCCGTGTTGGTTGGTTACGCTCGGGAATTTCGCGAACGGGATCCAACCCGAGCGGCCGTCGCCCTAGCAGAGGTCGATTCGACGGATATTCTCGGGTGGCGGCAGGAAGCAGTCGATGTTCTGCAGCGCCCCATTGCCACTGTGCTTCTTGGGGGTCATGACGGACCGGTGGCGAAGGCGAGATTCAGCCCCGACGGCACCCACATCCTTGCCTTCACCGACTACGATGATGAAGACAATGAAGGTACGGCACAGGTGTGGAACTCCAACGGCTTGGGCACCCCGACCGTTCTTTGCCACGACTGCCGGGTGCAGATGGCGGACTCCAGCTCTGAGAGCACCCGCATCCTCATCATTTCTAATAATAAAACACTTCGTGTGTGGAACGCTGACGGCTCGGGCACCCCGACCGTTCTTTGCCACGACTGCCGGGGTGTGTCGCCGAGCCTCAGCCCCGACGGTACTCGCATCGTCACCATTGATAGTGGCAGGGACCGCATGGCTCGTGTGTGGAACGCCGATGGCTCGGGCACCCCTATCCTCCTTCAAGGAGTGCAAGAGGCGAGCTTTAGCCCCGACGGTACTCGCATCGTCACCATTGATAGCGGCAGGGACCGCATGGCTCGTGTTTGGAACGCCGACGGCTCGGGGCGCCCTATCGTCCTCTGCCATGACTGCGACGTGTGGGCGTTCCAAGCCTTCAGCCCCGATGGCACCCGCATCCTCACTCGTTCCCGGAACAAACAGGTTGAGGTGCGGAACGTCGACGGCTCGGGTACTCCTACTGTCCTGCAAGGCGCTGACGCGGGGTTGTCGGCGAGATTCAGCCCCGACGGTACCCACATCCTCACTAGTGGTTCTCTGGACGACCCGATTTCGGTGTGGAACGCCAATGGCTCGGGCACCCCTATCATCTTTCAAGAGGAAGTGACGTCGGCGAGATTCAGCCCCGACGGCACCCACATCCTCACAACTTCTCGGGACGACACGATTCATGTGCGGAACGCCGACGATTCGGGCCTTCCTACCGTCCTTTGCCATAACTGCCGGATTTTGCATGAGGACTTCAGCCCCGACGGCACCCGCATCCTCACTACTGGTTCTTGGAAGACGACGGGACGAGGCGGGGACAACACGGTTTGGGTGCGAAACGCCGACGGCTCGGGTACACCTACCGCCCTTCGAGGCCATGACGACAGGGTGACAGGGGCGAGCTTCAGCCCCGACGGCACCCGCATACTTACCACTTCCAGGGACGGAACGGCCCGGTTGTGGAACACCGATATCCCTACAGTCATCCTGAGCCATGACAGATGGATAAATGCGGCGAGCTTCAGCCCCGACGGCACCCGCATCCTCACTAGAGATGAGAGCGACGCGGCCCAAGTGTGGAATGCCGACGGCTCGGGAACCCCTACCATCCTGGGCCATGACGATGTGATAGCGGCGAGCTTCAGCCCCAATGATAACCGCATAGTCACCATTTCCTCGGAAAAGCGGGACCAGAGGACGGTCCGAGTGTGGAATGCCGATGGCTCGGGCACCTCTACCGTCCTGGGCCATGCCAGCGGGCTGACAAAGGCGAGCTTCAACCCCGACGGTACCCGCATCGTCGCCGTGCAGCAGAATAGTGCGGCTTGGGTGTGGAATGTCGATGGCTCGAGCACCCCTACCAAACTTTGCCATGACTGCAGGGTGATGACGGCGAGTTTCAGTCCCGACGGCACAAGCATCGTCACCGTTTTCTCGGACAAGACGGCAGGGGTGTGGGATTCTGAAGGCTCGGGCGCGCCTATCTACCTCATAGGCCATGAAGGCGGGGTGAATGTGGCGAGCTTCAGCCCCGATAGCACCCGCGTCGTCACCGGTTCTTCAGATGGGACTGCACGGGTGTGGAATGCTGATGGCTTTGGCCCTCCCATTGTCCTTTTGGGCCATGACGAGGAGGTCAGCGTGGCGAGCTTCAGCCCCAACGGCACCCATATCGTCACTGGTTCCAGGGACAAGACGGCACGGGTGTGGAATGCCGACGGCTCTGGCACTCCTACCGTCCTGGGCCATGAAGATAGGGTGCAAGGGGCGAGCTTCAGCCCCGACGGTACCCGCATCGTCACCACTTCCATGGACGGTACGGTTCGGGTATGGAATGCTGACGGCTCGGGTTCACCAATTGTCCTCCGGATAGATCAAGTGGCTCCAGACAGTGGCAACGCGATTGTAGCGGCGAGCTTCAGCCCCGACGGCACCCGACTCCTTACGGCCTCCGGAGAAACGGTTCGTATTTTTCCAATCGCCGATGCCCTGCTTCACGACCTTCTGAAAACCGCAACCACCGTCTGCATTTCCGTCGACGACCGAACATTCTACCTCGGCGAAACCCTTGACCAAGCCCGCCAACACTTCACTGCTTGCGAGCTTGGGCACCATCGCCCCGCTCCGACCTGGGACTGAACCCGCAGTTGCCTGAGCCTCGGGGCAGCCGCCTAAGAGTCGTCCCAGTAGGCATCAGTAGGAAGAAGGCTGAGGCGCGGTTCAGATGCTGCGCCGTGCCGGTCGGCTAAGAGCCTATCCCAGTAGGCCAGTCTCCCGCCACGCGATCAGCCCGCATACCAGGTGCAGCATCCCCATGAAGGACGATGCCCGTTTCTTCCACCGCACCAGGATGCGTCGGAATCGGTTGAACCAGCTATGGGACCGCTCGACCACCCATCGCCGAGGCTTGCCGCGGCGGCGACGTCGGGCTCGGATCTCTTCTCCGCGGCGCCGAACATGGGGACGGAGGTTGTACTCGGCCAGGATTCGCAGCACGAACGCGTGGTCGTACGCCTTGTCGAGACACATCCGCTGTGGGCGCTTGCGCGTGGGCTTGGGTCGGCGGATCGGGATGCTATCGAGCGTCCGCTCCACGAGCTTGCAGTCGTTTCGGTTGGCGCCGTCGATCACCACGCCCAGCGGAATGCCCTTGCCGTCGGCCAACAGACTCCGCTTGACCCCGCCCTTTCCGCGATCGGTGGGGTTGGGGCCCACATTTTTCCCCCCCCGAGCGGGGCCTTGGTCATCGCTCCGTCCATCGACAGCCAGCTCCAGTCGATGCCTATCAGCTCATCGTAGGCCAACAGGCCCTGCCGCCAGAACTCCTCGAAAACACCGGCGGCCGTCCACTCCTGAAACCGGCGATGGGCCGACGAGCTCGAGCAGATGCCGGTGCCGCTGAGCGCGTTCCACTGACACCCCGTACGCAGCACGAAGAAGATGGCGTCCATGGCGGCGCGGTCGGGGACTCGCTTGCGGTGGCAGCCCAGCGGATGGTTGTCCTCGGGCACGGGCAGCAAAGGCTCGAGCTTGGCCCACAGGGCGTCGGGGATGCGCCAGTCGTCGTTCGGACGGAGAAGTCCCATGCCGCGGGGTCTAGCCAACCGGTGCGGCCCGGCACGCGGCTTCTTGCCTACTGGGATCGGCTCTAAGGGCTTATTGCTCCTGGGGCCGCAGGCCGGCGCGAGGCGCGAACACGTCAGCGGATCGCGAATTCATAGTCCCGATCATACGTGCGCACGTACAGCGTGCCAGCCTTCTCCAGGATCACCTCCGGCCCGCTCGCGAGCTTCTTCTTCCAGGCCACCTCGCCGGTCTTCGCGTCGATCACGTAGAGGAAGTCGGGCTCGTCGGTGAAGCCATAGCCGCTGATGATCCAGCCGTCGCGCAGCAGGAAGCTCCACGTGTTGCACACCAGCGGCTCGCTCTGCCACAGGAGCTCGCCCGTGCCGAGCGCGACCGCAGTGAGCAGCGCATTCTTGCCCGCGGTGCTGCTCGCGTAGGTCGGGTGGTACGTGCAAAAGTACAGCACGCCGTCCTGCAGCTGGGCCCAGTGCGTCTCTTGCTCCGGCGGCCACGCCGAGAGGTCGACCGCGCCCAGGGAATCGCCGAACAGGTCGCGCACCACCACGCTGCGACCGCGCAAACCTCCGCGAGCCGAGTAGATCGCGATCGAGTGGTCGATCCCACGGATCGCCGTGGCGATGGCATCGCCCCGAAAGCTCATGGGCACCTCGGGCGGCACCGGATCGCCCGACGATCCCGGCAAACGCCCACCGCCGTACGGCGAGGTGCTCGGCACGTCCCACGTGGGCATCGAGAGCCCGTGACCGAGGAACCACGTGTCGATGTCGATGATGGCGTTCTTCGCCACCGAGAGCTGCTCGAGCTTCGGCTGCGGGCCCTGGTGCCGCAGCGGGGCCTCGGTCCGCAGCGAGTACCCCATGGGCGGCGCCACGAGGACCGTGGGCTCGGGCTCGGGCCGCGACATCGGAGCCGGCGCAGGCTCGGCGGGCGACATGGGAAGCAGCGCAGAACCGGAGGTGCCGGGTGGCACGTGGTGCCCGGCCTCGAGCTCCGCCTTTGCGCGCTCGAGCTCGGCCTGCCTGCGCTGGAGCTCCTCGTGCGCGCGTTGGGCCTCCATGGCCGCCCTTGCCTCCTGCGCGGCCCGTACGGCCTCCAATTCGGCCTCGCGCGCCCGGGCCCACGGGTTCCACGCGCTAGGGCCGGCCGGCGCGGGCTCGCCGTCATCGGCCACCACCGCGGCTGGCTTTGCGGCCGGAGCCTCGGCCGGAGCCTCAGCCGATTCCGCTGGCGGTTGCTCCCGCCCGCAGGCTGCTGCGAAGAGCCACACCCACCCCACCACCGCTCGCGAGCGCCCGCGCACGGAGTCAGCCTGGCAGCACGAACGCGTGGCGTCAAATGCCGCAGCCCGGTCACCCCATGCTGATTCGCGATGCAGCCTGCGCGATCGCTCGCTCGAGCTTGCGGAGCTCGGCGTTGTGGGGAAACTGCGCCACGAAATATCTAGCGCCCCTGACCCGCCGGACCCGCGCAGTGCTCGTCGAGGATCGCCACATGGGAGACCGACGGTACGAACCAGCTCGCACGCGCCTCCACGTACTCCGGGTCTGCGAAGAAGCCCTCGCGTGCGCTGCGATCGGGGAACACCAGCGTGAGCACGCGGTTGATCGGCATCTCCACCTCGCTGCGCAGCACCTCGTTCACCATGAAGTCGTAGCCGAAGCTGCCGCCGAAGCGTGCGAGCACCGGGGCCATCGCGGCGCGATAGCGGCGGTAGCCCTCCGGATCGCTGACCCACAGCCCGATCAGCATGGTGTGTCGGCGCAGCTCAGCGGCCATTGGCGTAGCCTCCGTCCACCTCGAGCGTGGTCCCGGTGACGAACCCCGCGCGGGCGAGATAGAGCGCCGCGTCGGAGATGTCGGAGACCTCGCCGATCCGCTGCAGCGGGTGCATCGCGGCCAGCGAGTCGGCGTGCTCGCCGATGAGCGGCGTGCGGATGATGCCCGGTGCGATGGTGTTGACGCGAATGCCGTGCCGCGCAAGCTCGATCGCCAGCGAGCGGGTGAGCGCGTGCACGCCCCCCTTGCTGGCCATCGCCGCCGCGGCCGGCATGCTCGCGGTGGGCTGCGGCACGAGCACCGTGCCGATGTTGATGATCGCCCCGCTGCCCGCCTCGATCATCATGGGGACCACCGCGCGGGTCACGAGGAACGTGCCCTTGACGTTGGTGGCATAGAGCTGGTCGAGGTCGGCCTCGGTGCTCTCGAGGAACGGCTTGACCGCGAACTGCCCCGCATTGTTGACGAGCACGTCCACGCCGCCGAACCGCGCCATGGCGGTCTCGGCCAGCCGTCGCGCCGTGTCGGCCTCGCCCACGGGACCGGCGACCGCGACCACCCGGTCCGGGTCGCCGAGCTCGGCACACACCCGCGCGAGCGCGTCGGCATCGCGCGCATTGAGGACCAGCCGCGCCCCCTCGGCCGCCCACCGCCGCGCCAGGTCGCGTCCGATCCCGCTGCTGGCTCCCGTGATGATCACCCGCTCGCTACGTCTCGCCGTGGTCTTCGTGCTGTTCATGCTGCTCAAGCTAGGCCGAACAGCAAAACTTCCAAGAAGTATGTTTTCATCAAGATGATTACTTTTAGTTATCATCTCGAGCCGAAGCCATGACCCACGATCAGCTCGTCGCCTTCGTCGCCGTCGCCTCGCAGGGCACGTTTGCCGCGGCCTCGGGCGCGCTGCACAAGACCCAGCCGGCCGTCAGCAAGCTCGTGCGCAACCTCGAGACCGAGCTCGGCCTCGTGCTGTTCGATCGCAGCGCCTATCGCCCGCGGCTCACCGACGCGGGCCAGCGGTTCTACGCGCGTGCGCTCGCGGTGGTGGCCGAGACCGAGGCGCTGCGCAGCTTCGGCCTGCAGCTCGCGGGCACCCCCGAGCCGGTGGTGCGGCTGGTGATCGAGGCGATCACCCCGTTGTCCGTGATCGTGCCGGTGCTGCAGCGCGTGCAGGCGCAATTCCCCAGCGTGCGTTACCAGCTCCGCACCGAGCGTCGCAGCGGCGTGCTCGAGGCGCTCGCCGACGACGACGCCGATCTCGTCGTGACGAGCCCCGCGGGCGCCGATCGGCGGAGGCTGAGCGTGCAGCGGCTCTGCGTGGTTCGCGTCATCCCGGTCGCTCGCTTCGATCACCCGCTCGCCACGGCGCCATCCCCCCTATCTCCACAGCTGCTGCGCGAGCACCCGCAGGTCGTCCTGCGCGACAGCGGGCGCGCCGAGCCCACGGCCGACATCAACGTGCTGCCCGGCGGGCGCCACTGGTCGGTCACCGAGGTCGCCGCCAAGCACGAGCTCATCGCGGCAGGCATGGGCTGGGGCGGCCTACCCGAGCACGTGGTCGCACCGGCGATCGCCCGCGGCGAGCTCGTGCGCCTGCACGTGCGCGAGTTCGAGGTCGACGCGATCGAGCTGTGCGTGCTGCGGCGCCGCGATCGAGCGGCCGGCGTGGTCGCCGAGGCGCTGTGGATCGAGCTCGGCCGCATACGCGCGGACGACCCCACACACGAGAAGCCGACCCAGCGCCGATGAGCCTGCGCTCGCCTCACCCGAGCTGGCTCACCAACTCGTCCGGCAACAGCGGGCTCCGATCCCCCGCGCAGATCATCCACAGCTGGAACGCCGCTCGCGTCGCCGCAATGTGCAACAAGTGCCGCGACGGCGTGGTCACCGGGTAGTTCTGCCGCGTGGGATCCAAGATCACCACATAGTCGAACTCGAGCCCCTTGACCTGGCGTACGTCGGTCACGTCGATGCCGGCGGTGAACGTGAAGTCTTCCCTTCGCACCCGGCGGAGCTTGGGCACCTCGGCCACCCGCAGCGCCTCGTGGTAGAGGTCGGCCTGCTGGGGGAAGCGGGCGATGAGCGCCACCGAGGCCGAGGGCTCGTGCTGCATCAGAGTCCGCAGCGCCTCGCCGAGGACTGCCACCGCCTCGCCCTGGTCGCCGAACTCGAAGTAGCCGACCGGGGCGCCGTCGCGGGCGATGACCGCGTTCTCGGTGTCCTGCAGCGGCCCGAGCACGTGGCGTGACAGCTCCATCACCTGCCGCGTGGAGCGATAGGTGATCGTGAGCGGCTGGATCGCCACGTGCGGCAGCCCGGCGTCCTCGAGGAGCTTGGGCCAGTCGGTGAAGCCGTTGTCGAACACCATCTTCTGGGCACGGTCGCCCGCGATGGTGACGCTCTTGCCGGACGTGACGCAGTCGAGCAGCACCCGCACCTCGAGCGGGCACAGGTCCTGCGCCTCGTCGATCACCACGTGCTCGTACTCCACGCGCCGACCCTGCACGAAGATCCCGCCGTGCTTGAGCTGCAAGAGGCGCAGCAGGATCGCGTCGTCCTCGCCGTCGAGCGCCGCGCCCTCGGGAGCATCCTCGCCCTCCTCGGTGTCGAGCTCGACCTTCTGGGCGCACCATCGCACGATCGCGTCGACGTCGAGGTCGGTGAACTCCTCGGGGGCGTGCTCGTGCAGCGCCTCGCGAATGCGGGTCTCGGAGGTGTTGAGCTCGAGCCAGTCGGGCACCACCTGCGAGAGCTGGTCGCGGGCGTTGCGGAGGATGGTGGTGGCCGCCGCCTTGACGCGCGGGGCCAGGTTGGCCGCCGCGCCCTTGCCCTTGCCGAGCTGCTCGAGCACGCGCTCGGCCCGGGGCAGCGGGGCCATCGCCCGCGTCGCGTCCCACAGCGCCAGCGCGGGCTCGCCCGCGCGCTCGAGCAGCTGCACACGCACGTCGTCGAGCTGCTCCTGCACGATCTGGTCGAGCATGCGCAGGATCACCGGGTGCTTCTTCCAGCGCACCACCGGCTCGGGGGTGTTGCCGGTGTAGCGCTGCACGAGCGGCAGCTTGATCCGCTTGATGAGCGGCGCCGACCAGCGGCGGTAGGTGGTCACCTGCACCCCGTCGACCCCCAGCGACGGCAGCACGTGGCGGATGTACTCCACGAGCCCGTCGTTGAAGACCACGATCATCATCTTGCCGGGGGCGAAGCGCTTGGGGTCCTGGAACGCCAGGTACGCCACCCGGTGCAGCGCCACCGTGGTCTTGCCCGAGCCCGCCCCGCCCTGGATCAGCACGATGCCCGAGTCACCCTGGGTGATGAGATCGAACTGGTGCTTGTCGATGAGCGCCGTGATCTCCTGCAGGTGCTTGTCGGCGCGGATCGGCGGGTCGTCGCCCATCACGCCGAGCTTGTGCTTGTCGTGGGGGGCACGGTCGTAGCGGATCGCGGTGCCGCTGCCGCCGTGCAGGGTGGGCTGGGCCGAGCCCTCGGCGCGGCGCCACTGGCCCTCGCGATCGACGGTGAACGTGCCCTGCGGCGAGGCCACGCGGCGTAGCTGACCCTGGGTCACCGCGACGCTGCGGCGCACGAGGATCCGGCCCTCGAGCGTGCGATCGTCGAAGTCCTCCTCGTAGTCATCCTCTTCCTCGTAGCGATAGTAGAGCCGGCTCACCGGGGCATTGCGCCAGTCCACGATCGACAGGCCCGAGCCGTCGTCGAGCATGGTGTGGCGGCCGATCAGCACGTCGCGCTCGCGGCGGGTCTTGGCCTCGCGCAGCCGCAGGTGGCCGAAGTACGGGTTCTTGGGGTCGAGGGGGATGCTGCGGCCCTGACCGCGCTTGCGGCTGAGCGCCGCCACCTGGTGCATCTGGTCGATGAGCGAGGGAACGTCCTCCTCCTTGGCCTCGGCGATCGCGTCGCGCAGCTCGATGAGCTGCGCGTCGAGGTCCTCGATCTGCTCGGGCGCCGTCGCGGCGTCCTTGGCCAGCCGTGCCTGCACCTGCTCGAGGATGCGTAGCTCGTTGCGGACGATCCGCTGGCCCTCGTGCGGCAGCGGGTCGAGCAGTTGCGGCAGCGGGTCGACCAGCTGCGGCAGCGGGTCGACCTGGCTCGCGGCGGCGTCGGATTCCCCGGGGAGGGTCCCTCTGGGCATAAGTGCTACTGCATAGCAGATGCCCCCCAAAAGGGAACCCCTTGACATGCCCCGCGCGCGGGCTCGGCAGCGCCTTCCCGAGCCCTGGTGGGGCCGAGCACCGGCGATCGCCGACGGGTCCGAGCGATCTCGGCAGGCCTCGCTCGGACGCGCTCGAGAGGAATGGTCGAGCGCGTGAATCGGGCTCATGGCCCGAGGCCCAGATCGGTGAGCCAACGCACCGGATCGGCGGCGATTCGAACGGGCTCGGACGGTCGGTGAGCACCCGCCCAGATGCTCACCGACCGCCCGATTCCCACGCCTTGCCTTCACCACCCTGCCTTCCCGGGCAGGAGCCCTCGCCAGCGCTGGCCACCTCGGAAGGGACCAGCGCGGCTCGATGCGTGCTCCCTAGCAGAGCAAGCCCGGGGCCAAGCGATCGGTCGACAACGATCTCGAACGCTTGCAGCGTTCGACCCCCGTTGCGAGCCCCTCGCCGAGGCCCGCGCACCGGCAACAGTCGTCGCGATCGGTGGCCACTGTCGTTGCCTCGACCCATTGGATCAAGGGAACGAAGGACTGCCGTAGAGTGATCGGTGATGCGGCGACCGTGCTCGAGGCTGGAGTGGCTGCTGGCGACCATGCTCGCCAGCGGCTGCGGCGACGACCCGCCTGGGCCCGCGTCCGCCCCCGCGCCCGAGCCTCCGTCCGATCCCGCGGACCCCGGCAAGGTGCGGGCCGCTCCCGCCTCCGAGCTGGCGTTCGGCCGGGCCGTGCTCGACGCGCTCGTACGCGACGACTGGGACGGCTACACCAACCTCTTGGCCACCCGCGCGGACATGCTGGACATCTACGCCGACGAGGACCGCGGCGTGGGCCGCGAGCGACGCAAGCGGCGGCGGATGGTGTGGCGCCGGGTCAACCGGCTGCGCGATGGCGAGGCCGAGCAGGGCTGGTCGTCCACGCGCTCCCAGGCGCTCGTGGACGGCATCGCATGGGACGCCGTGCGCCTGGTCGACGTGCGCAGCGAGAAGGTGGTCATGGGCCCCGACGGCGACCTGCCGCCCGACACCATGGCGGCATGGATCATGCTCGTGCTCGAGCACCAGGGCACGAAGCGGGCGCTGGTGCTCGGCACCTGCGTGCGATCCTCCCGCGGCTGGGTGACCCTCTACCCGCTGGCATGGCAAGCGCTGGGCCCGGAGCCCCTGCGCGGCGAGAGCCTGCTCCTCCATAACTAGCCGCGCCCGGGAGCCGAGGCCCGAACGATGAGACAATGCGCGCCCCCCTGCTACCAAGAGTCAGAAGCGCGCAATGAACGAGCCGAGCGAGACCGGCGAGACCAGCGACTCCGACGACACCGGCCTCGTCGGCAAGATCCTCGTGGTCGACGACGAGCGCAACATCCGTCGCACGCTCCGCATGGTGCTCGAAGGCGAAGGCGCCACCGTGGTCGAGGCCGAGACCGGCGAGGCCGCGCTCGTCGAGCTGGCCGCGGCCCGCCCGCCCGTGGAGGTCGTCGTGAGCGACGTGATGATGCCGGGGATCTCGGGCCTCGAGCTGCTCGAGCGCCTCCGCGACCCCGAGCACGGCGTGCCCTCGGTGCCGGTGATCATGATCAGCGGCCATGCCACGGTGGAGGACGCGGTCAAGGCCACGCGGCTGGGGGCGTTCGACTTCTTCGAGAAGCCGCTGGCCCGCGACCGCGTGATCGTGAGCGTGCGCAACGCCCTGCGCCAGCATCGCTCGGATCAGCGGATCCGGGCGCTGCGTAGCCGCATCGGCGGCTCGATCATCGGCGACAGCGAGCCCATGCGCACGCTGCTGGCCCAGGTGGCCAAGGTGGGCCGCACCAAGGCGCGCGTGCTCATCACCGGCGAGAGCGGCTCGGGCAAGGAGCTGGTGGCACGAGCGGTGCACGAGGCCAGCGACCGCCGCGACGATCCATTCGTGAAGGTCAACTGCGCCGCGATCCCCCGCGAGCTCATCGAGAGCGAGCTGTTCGGACACGAGCGCGGGGCGTTCACCGGGGCCACCGCCCAAAAGCCGGGCCTGTTCGAGGTCGCCGACCGCGGCACGATCTTCCTCGACGAGATCGGCGACATGGCGCTGGGCGCCCAGGCCAAGGTGCTGCGCGTGCTCCAGAACGGCGAGATCATGCGCGTGGGCGGCCACAAGCTCTCGGTGGTGGACGTACGGGTGCTGGCCGCCACCCACAAGAACCTGCTCGAGCTCGTGCAGCGCGGCGAGTTTCGCGAGGACCTCTACTTTCGCCTCAACGTGGTGCCGCTCGTGGTCCCGCCGCTGCGCGAGCGACCCGAGGACATCCCGCTGCTGGCCCGGCGCTTCATCGACGAGGCCTGCAACGACAACGGCATGAGCCAAAAGCGCCTGGCGGACGCGGCCCTGGCTGCGCTCCAGCGGCACCTCTGGCCGGGCAACGTCCGCGAGCTCCGCAACGTCATCGAGCGCATGGTGATCCTGTCCGACGGCGACCTCGAGCTGCCGGACGTGCCGCCCGAGGTGCGGGGGCCCGACGACGAGGCCGACGCGGGCGAGAGCTTCCTCGACAGCGTCTCGTGGTCGTCCGCGGGGTCGAAGGCGGGCCTCGCCTCGCTCACCGAGCTGGCCGAAGGTGGGATGACGCTGCCCGAAGGCCTGTCGCTCAAGGAGTTCCGCGAAGCGGTGGAACGCGTGTTCATCCGGCGACGGCTGCAGGAGCTCGGGTGGAACGTCTCGCGCACCGCCGAGTCGCTGGGGGTCGAACGGACCCACCTGCACAAGAAGATGCGACTGCTCGGGATCCAGCGCGGGGGCGCCTGACGGCACGAAAGGTCGGTCTCACGGCCTTTCGATTCCGGCGCCGCCTGATCTATGCTGACCTCGTGAAGCTCGCCCACGACGTCGTCCACGACGACGATGAGCTGTGCATCGTGACCTGGGGCACCGTGCTCGGGGCGAGGTGGCGGGCCACCCCCACCCGCGCCAAGCTCGAGCTGCTCGCTCGCGAGCAGCGGATGCTCGCCGCGGCCACGTTCGAGCGGCGCATCGTGGGCGTCACGGTGGTCTCACCCGGCGCGAGCCTCATCCTCACCGGCGAGGCCCGCACCGCGGCCGAGGCCGCGGACCGTGCCGGCAGCGAGTACCTCCTGGGCCTGGCCCAGGTGGTCGAGGGGCAGGGTTTCGCGGCCGCCACGGCGCGGGCGGTGATCTCCGGGATCCAGCTCGCGGTGCGTGCAGCCTACCCGATGAAGGTGTTCAGCAAGATCGACGACGCGATGCCGTGGGTGTCGATGCTGCTGCGCAAGGCCGGCCACCAGCGCGACGCCGAGGACGTGACCGACGCGCTGATCGAGGCGCTGGGCTGCTAGGCCGAGGCGCGCTGGGTGGCCTCGGCCGCTTTGGATGGCACCGCCTCGGATGACACGGCCTCGGATGACACGGCCTCGGCCGCCGCCGCCTCGGGCAGCGCACGCGCGCCCTCGGCCGCGGGCAGCGCCCGGGCCGGCTCGGGCAGCTCGCCCGGATGGGCCGAGAGCCGCCAGTCGTGCTCGGTGATGAGCCGCGCCCCGCGGCGGTAGCGGATGTAGCTCCACACCCACTGGATGAACACCAGCACGCGGTTGCGGAACCCGATGAGGTAGATGATGTGGATGAACGACCAGGCCATCCACGCGAGGAAGCCCGAGAGGCGGAACGGCCCGATGTGCGCCACCGCCGAGGCGCGTCCGATGGTGGCCATGGTGCCCTTGTCGAAGTACTCGAAGGGCTCGCGCTGCTCGCCGTCGAGATCGTGCAGCACGTTGACGGCCGCGTGCTGACCCTGCTGGATCGCGACGGGGGCCACGCCGGGGACGAGCGTGCCGTCGGCCTGGTGAAACGATGCCTGGTCGCCGATCACGAGCACCTCGGGGTGGCCGGGCACGCTGAGGTCGCGCTCCACCACCACCCGGCCCTCGCGATCGAGCGGCACGCCGAGCGTGCGGCTGAGCGGCGAGGCCATCACGCCGGCGGCCCATAGCACCGTGCCGGCGTAGACCACCTCGGCGCCGGCGCGGACGTGATCCTCGGCGATCTCGGTGACGCGCGTATTGGTCCACACCGTGACCCCGAGCCGCTCGAGGCTGCGGGTGGCCCTGCGCGAGAGCTCGGAGTCGAACGACGGCAGGATCCGGTCACCACCCTCGATGAGCAGCACCCGCGTGGCACCGGGATCGATGCGCCGAAAGTCGCGCCCCAGCGTGTGGCGGCTCAGCTCGCCCAGCGCACCCGCGAGCTCCACCCCCGTGGGGCCGCCGCCCACCACCACGAACGTGAGCAGGCGCCGGCGCTTCTCGACCTCGGGCTCGATCTCGGCGCGCTCGAACGCGGTGAGGACGCGGCGTCGGATCTCGGTGGCTTGCTCGATCGTCTTGAGGCCCGGCGCGTGCTCCTCCCACTCGCCGTGCCCGAAGTAGGCGTGCGTGGCCCCGCAGGCGAGCAAGAGGTAGTCGTAGTCGACAGTGCCGCTGTCGGTGACCAGCCGGCGGGCCGCGAGCTCGACCCGCAGCACCTCGGCCATGCGCACCGACACCCGCTCGTCGCCATCCAGGATCGCACGGATCGGCGTGGAGATGTCGGCGGGGGACAGGCCCGCCATGGCCACCTGATAGAGCAGCGGCTGGAACAGGTGGTGGTTGCGACGATCGACCACCGTCAGCCGCAGCGACGCCGGCCCCGAGCGAAGCAGGCGGCGCGCCGCATTGATGCCCGCAAAGCCCCCCCCCACGATCACCACGTGGACGGGGCCACCGGAGGGCGCGGGGCGCTGGGCGGCGCGCTCGCTGGTGGTGGCTGGCGTGGATGAGAGGCTCACGGGGCCCGAGTCTAGGCTCCCGAGGATAATGCGCCAGCGCTCGTTTACGCGCCAAGCCTGCGGTCTCGGGCGGCTCGATCGAGATCGCGTCCGTGGAATCGAATCGACGTTCCGTAGGGCATACCACTCGCTCGAGCGGGGACTCGGGGTGGCGTCCGAGGCTCTCGCAATCTGCGCGCTGCGAAGACTCTTTCACTGCTCGAAGCCGCGCGCACGCGTTTCGTGCCGCTCGAGCGCATGGCCGGTCGGGTTGCTCACCTGCACAACGAAGATTCGTCGTCGAGGCCTCAGCACCTCGCGAAAAACCATCCATTCCGAACACCTTCGCGACGTGAACGGACCGCGGTGACGATCTCGAAGTTTTTCTGTTTGACATCGACCTGTCCGCCCCTAGTGTTCGAGGAGAGCGAACGAAATGGGCCACCTTGGCCCAACCGGAAAACCCACTCGTACACCCCGATTTCAAGCCGATTTCATGGGATTTCGATCGTCTCGCAACCTGCTGTCGGCAGGCATTTTCATCGCGCGATCAGGAGAGGAACGATGACGACTCTCCGCACTCTCCGGATCATGGCTCGAGCCACCAAGGAACCACTCGCGTTCGAGCTCGAGGCCAACGCGCGCGACATCTGGATCTCCTACGACCAGGGCGGGTCATAGGAGATCAGCGACTCGAGGTGCCGCTTGGGGTCGGCACTTCGAGTCATTCTCGCATCGACCGGTCATGCCAGGATGGCGAGCACCGTATCGATGACCGTGCACCTCCGTGCCGGCGCCGCCAGGATGGCGAGCGCCGTGACGGAGCATCGAAGAAGAGACGATGGGGGCTCCACGGCGGGCCTCGGCTCGGTCCTCGAAGTGATCCGCGTGGCGCGGCGATGGCGCTCGACGGTTTCCGTCGGCGTTGCGGCGAGTTGGGCACGCCTCGTGCCGACCTGTGATAGAAACGGGGCGGATGGCGCGCGAAGTCACCCTCGTCGATGCTGGGCTCGGCAACCTCGCAAGCGTTGAACGCGCCCTGATTCAGGTCGGGGCCGGCGTTCGCGTGACCGACGATCCCGACAAGGTGGCCACCTCCCGCATGGTGGTCTTCCCTGGCCAAAGCGCGTTTGGCGCTGCAACGCAGGCCGTCGTGGATGGCGCGATGGGCGCTGCCCTCCGCATGGTCATCGAGCGGGGAGATCCCTTCCTCGGGATCTGCCTGGGCATGCAGCTCTTGTTCGACGGCAGCGACGAGAACGGCGGCCAAGAAGGCCTGCACGTGCTGCCTGGTCAGTGTCGGCGTTTCCCCTACGGTCTGATGGAGGAGGCCGAGCTCGGAGCCGTCGAGCGCCGCATGCTGCCGGCTTCGGCCAAGCCCGAGCACGTCCCGCAGCCGCAGTCCCTCTCCGACTCCGACGAGAACCCGGAGCCCGACACCTCCGACGACGTCCTGGGCCTCTTGTCCGAGGTCGGTGGCGGCGAGCAGGTCCTGGTTCCGCCACCGCCCGAGTGGTCGGGCCCCACGATCGAGGAGGTCGGCCACGGCACCACGATCACCACCGACGAGCTCCCCGAGGTGGTGTTGCGGCCGGTCGCGGCCCCGCCCGCCCCTGCTCCTGCTCCCGTTCCTGCGGTCGTGGTCGAGCCCCCGCACGTGCAGGGCGAGATCATGCCGGTCGACGGCGAGCACCAGCAGCTGATGCGCCGCGTGAAGGTGCCGCACATGGGCTGGAACGAGGTCGAGCCCACGGGTGACCACTACTACTTCGTGCACAGCTTCTACGTGGAGCCGGCGCGCATGGAGGACGTGATGTGGATCTCCCGGTATGGGGGTATTCGCTTCCCCGCGGCGGTGCGACGCGGCAACGTGATGGGCTGCCAGTTCCACCCCGAGAAGAGCCAGCGCGCGGGCCTCCGCTTCCTGCGGGCGTTCTTGCTCGGGGGTTGGGGATGATCGTCATCCCGGCCATCGACTTGATGGGCGGCAAGGTGGTGCGCCTCGAGCAAGGTGATGCCGCGCGCGTCACGACGTTCCATGGCAACCCGGTACGACTGACCACCGACTTCGCCCGCTCCGGTGCGCCGCTCTTGCACGTGGTGGACCTCGATGGAGCGTTCTCGGGTCAGCCCCAGCAGATCGATCTCATCGCAAAGATCTCCGACGCCGCCCAGGCCCACGGGGCCGTGGTGCAGGCAGGCGGGGGCCTGCGCGACGTGGCCGCGGTGGAGACCTTGCTCGCCACGGGCGTGGCGTTCGTGGTGGTGGGCACGCTGGCCGTGCGCGAGCCCGATGCGGTGGAGCGGCTCTGCAAGGACAACCCCGGCCGCATCGTGGTGGCCGCCGACGCGCGCGACGGCATGGTCGCGGTGGAGGCCTGGACCAAGGCCGCCCCGATCTCCGCGCGTGCGCTGGCGGAATCGGCCGAGCGCTGGGGCGCGGCGGCCGTGCTCTTCACCGATGTGGAGCGCGACGGCACCAAGAGCGGCCCCGCCGTGGCGGCCACCGTCGCGCTGCAGCGAGGGCTCTCGATTCCCGTGTACGCCAGCGGCGGCGTGGGTCGGCTGGCCGACCTCGACGCGTGCGTGGCCGCGGGCATCCAAGGCGTGGTCTTGGGCCGCGCGCTGTACGAAGGGGCATTCACGTTCGAGGAGGCCTTGGCCCGATGTTGAAGCGACGCATCATCCCTTGCCTGGACATCAAGAACGGCCGCGTGGTCAAGGGCGTGCACTTCGGCGGCCTGCGCGACGCAGGAGATCCCGTCGAAGCGGCGCGAGCCTACGACGCCCAGGGGGCAGACGAGATCTGCCTGCTCGACATCACGGCGACCACCGAGGGACGGGAGACGTTCCTCGAGGTGGTCAGACGCGTGGCGCCGCAGCTGTTCGTGCCGCTCACCGTGGGTGGGGGAGTACGGCGAGCGGAGGACGTACGCCGGCTGCTCAATGCCGGGGCGGACAAGGTGGCGATCAACAGCGCCGCGGTGGCCAATCCCCTGCTCATCAAGAAGGTGAGCGAGCGGTACGGGCGGCAGGCGATCGTGGGCGCGGTGGACGTGCAGCGAATCCCCCCGCGCGACGGCGACCCCGAGCCACTCTACGAGGTGGTGATCCACGGGGGGACGAGGTCGACGGGGCTCGATGCGGTGCACTGGTGCGAGCAGCTCGCGGAGCTCGGCGTGGGGGAGCTGCTCTTGACCAGCATGGATCGGGACGGGACGCGGGATGGGTATGATCTGTGGATCACCCGCGAGATCTCGCGACGGGTGCCGGTGCCGGTGATCGCGAGCGGAGGCGTGGGGAGCCTCGAGCACCTGCGGGCGGGGCTGGCCACCGGCGAGGGCGAGGCCGATGCGGCGCTGGCCGCTTCGATCTTCCACTTTGGGCTCTATACGATCGCGCAGGCGAAGAAGTATCTGAAGGAGCACAACATCCCGGTGCGGCCGCCGGAGTCTTCGCGGATCTAGCTCAGCCGGAGCTGCTGCTCCCGCCGGTGGTGCTGCCGCTCGTCGTCGAGGGATCGACCACGCCGCTGCTGCTGCTCTCGCTCGTGCTCGGGTCGGGCGGGCCGCTGCTGCTCCCGCTCGTCGGATCCATCGTGGTGTCGCCCGAGGCCGTACCCGCAGTGCCGCTGCCCGTGCCGCTGCCCGTGCCGGTCGACGTGGGCGCGGGCCCCTGCGACACCGCGCCGGGCGAGCAGTCGCACTCGCCGAAGCCCGAGCCTTGCGGGTCGCAGGTCATCAGGCCCTCGAGATCGTCCGCGCAGGGGCACGGCTGGGTCTCGCCGGGCACGCACGGCGTCGGAGGCACCTCCACCGGGCCACCGACGGTGCTGTTCATCAGCTCGCCCGCCGATCCGTTGCAGGCGAGCCCCAGCCCGAGGGCGAGGCCGAGGGCGAGGCCGTAGCGGCCCGAGGAGGCTGCCCTCCCCTTCGCGTTCCGGTGTCTCGGGTCGATCCCTCGCACGTAGGCCATGCCGGAGCTTACCAGGCTCTGCGCGCGCGGCGGTGCGCCTGCACGCGCCCTGGAGCGCGATCCGCTACGCTCGCGGCCGCCATGTCCCCCACCCCAGCGATGGACGCCTCGGCCCTCTGGGCGCTGCTCCGGCCCGACGCGCAGGGCCTCGTGACCGCGGTGGTGCAGCACGAGCATACGGGGCAGGTGCTGATGGTGGGTCACATGAGCGCCGACGCGCTCGCGGCCACGCTCGCCCGCGGGCGCGTCACGTTCTTCAGCCGCAGCCGCGCCGAGCTGTGGGAGAAGGGCGCCACCAGTGGGCACACGCTGCAGCTCCGCGAGCTGCGGGTGGACTGCGACGGCGACGCGCTCTTGGTCACTGCGCTGCCCGCCGGCCCCACGTGCCACACGGGCACCACGAGCTGCTTCTTTCGCCGGGTGGAGGGCGAGGACGCCCAGGCGCTGCCCGCCGACGACGGCCCGCCCCCTGGCCCCGACCCCACGCTCGAGCAGGTGTTCGCGGTGATCCTCGAGCGGAAGGCGGGTCGCGGCATGACCAACGCCGACGGCAACAGCTACGTGCGACGCCTGCTCGACCGCGGCGCGCCGAAGATCAACGAGAAGCTCACCGAGGAAGCCGCCGAGCTCGCCCATGCGATCGCGGCCGAGAGCGACGAGCGCGTGGCCGCCGAGGCGGCCGACCTCGTGTTCCACGCGCTGGTGGGCCTGGCCCACCGCGGCCTGCACCTGCACGACGTGGCGCGGGTGCTCGCGAGCCGCTTCGGCCAGAGCGGCATCGACGAGCGAGCCGGACGCGCCGCGACGTCGAAGTGACCCTCGGCGGCCACGCCGAGCGGGAGCGAGCGCCGAGGACCGGGCCTGCTTCCCCCGCGCTGCGCCGGGCGGCTATCCTCGCGCCTGCGCATGGAGTCGCTCGCCCACCACCCTGTCACGTGGGTGATCGTCGCGTACTTCGTGGCGGCGATTCCCGTGGGCGTGCTCCTCGGGCGGCTGCGGGGCGTGGACATCCGCGCGGTGGGCTCGGGCAACATCGGAGCCACCAACGCCGCGCGAGCCCTGGGCGCGCGGCTCGGCATGGTGGTGCTGGTGCTCGACGCGGGCAAGGCGGCGCTGCCGGTGGTGCTGGCGCGCCAGCCGTTCGCGCTCGGCCTCCACGACCACGCAGGGCTCGCGGCGGTGGCGATGGCCGCGGTGCTCGGCCACATCTTCCCCGTGTACCTCGGCTTCCGCGGCGGCAAGGGGGTGGCGTGCGCGCTGGGGGTGTTCGCGGCGATCGACCCGCCGGTGGCCCTGGGTGCGCTCGTGATGTACGTGCAGACGCTGGTGCTCACGCGGACCTCGGCGATCGGCTCGCTCACCGCGGTCTCGTCCATGACGATCACGCTGTTCCTGATGAACGACGCGCCGCGGCCCTACCAGTGGCTCTCGCTCGGGGTCGCCGCGGTGATCTGGGTGCGGCACACGAGCAACGTGCGAGGCCTGGTGGCCGAGGCCAAGGCCCGCAAGCGTGCGGCCAGCATGCCGGTGGCGCCAAAGCCTCCGGAGGGCTAGGTCGGCGCGGCGGCCTCACCGGCAAAACAGGCCGTACGGCCCATTGGGGGCGCTTGGAATGCAGAATTCTTGGTGAGCGAGACTGGCCGATCGGCGTCCGAGTGCCTATGATGGATGTAGGCCTTCGGTGTACTGATGCACACCCTCTTCATCGGCGGGCTGCCCCCCGACGCGAGCATCGAGACCCTCCGCCAGCTCTTTGGCGACCTCACCGGGCTCACCGCCGCGCGCGTGGTGACGGGCGAGGCGGGGAGCTGCCGCGGGTTCGGCTACGTGACGTTCGACAACCGCGAGGCCATGCTCGCGGCCTGGCGCCGTGACGGCACCATCGTCGGCTGCCGTCGGCTGCGCGTGGCTCCGGCGCGCTAGGCCGTCTTGGCACCTTCGGGCTTGGCACCTTCGGGCAACGCACGTCGGCATGCAACGCCGTGCGCTCGTGGCCGATGACGAGCGCATGTCCACGATCCTCTGGTTGCAGCTGTTGCTCGCGACGCCTCCATGCGCGAGCGACTCGTGTGAGACCCACTGTGCGGATTGCGTGCCCGATTGCCTCGAAGCGTGCGAGGAGGAAGGGTGCGACGGCCCCGATTGCGCGACGACCTGCGAGCACCGCTGCGCGCGAGCATGCCGGAGCTGCGCCGCGTTCTGTCGCCGACGCCTCGAATGCACGCCGGCCTGCGACAACGAGCCGCGGTCGCGGTCCAAGCCGTGGGCACGGCTACGCGCGCGGTCGAAGCTGCGGGCACGCCCGCGGCTGCGTGCCCGTCCGCAGCCACCCGTGCTGCAAGGGACATGAGCACCACCACGTGCGCGACAGCTCGAAAATCCATCGCGGTCGACGTGGCGGCAGCGGCTTCGGTGCGTACGCGCTATGGTGTCGGCTTCGACGAGCCCGCCATGCGCATACCCTCGCTCTCCTCGCTCATCGCCTTGCTCGCGAGCGCCTGCTACTCCGGCGGCGGCGATCCGGCCGACACCGAAGGCGCCTCGACCACCGACGGCGATCCCACGCAGGGGCCCGATGCCGGTACCGCGACCGACTCCGATCCGCCCGGCTCCGGCCCTACCACCACGCCGAGCGACGGCACCACCGCCGAGACCTCCGTGAACCCCGACAGCTCGAGCAGCGACGAGTCCACCGGGCCTGCTCCGGGCGAGCCCGGCATCCACTGGGTGGGTCGCTACGATGACACCGACCCCGCCGCGGTGCGCCTGGGCTGGTCGGGCGTGGGCCTGGTGGCCCGCTTCGACGGCACCGGGGCGACCGTGACGATGGACGACCAGGGCCAGTTCTTCACGGTGGTCATCGACGGCATGGTCCAGCCCACGCTCGCCACCGCGGGCGGCATGCAGGACTACGTGCTCGCGTCGGGTCTGCCGGCGGGCGAGCACGTCGTCGAGCTCTACCGCCGCACCGAGGGCTCGTTCGGCCCCACCGTGGTCAACGACGTGACCATCGAGGGCGAGCTGCTTGCCCCGCCCCCGGTCACGCGGCGCATGGAGATCATCGGCGACTCGATCACGGCCGGCTACGGCAACGAGGGCGTCGCACCGTGCAGCTTCAGCGCCTCGACCGAGAACCACTACCAGACCTACGGGGCCATCGCCGCGCGCACGGTGGGGGCCGAGCTGCACACCGTGGCATGGTCGGGCAAGGGCATGGTCTACAACTACGACGACGACGTGTTCCAGCCGATGCCCGAGCTCTACGACCGCACCATCGCCAGCGAGGACGCGGAGTGGGGCTTCGAGTGGCAGCCCGACGTGGTGGCCATCAACCTCGGCACCAATGACTTCAGCACCGGCAACGACCCGCCGGGCGAGCTCTACACCAGCACCTACGTCGAATTCCTCGGGCACCTTCGTGACGTGTACCCGGCGGCGTTCTTCCTGGTGATTCAGCCCTCGCTGTTCGGGGCCGAGGTCGACATGGTGCAGGGCTACCTGCAAGACGTGGTGGCGCAGCGCCAGGCCGACGGCGACGCCGCGGTGGCATACGCCAACGTCAACGTCGAGTGGATCGGCTCGGGCTGCGACGGACATCCCACCGTGGCCACCCACGAGGGCATGGGCGCACGCCTGGTGGAAGCGCTGCAGACCCACGTCGGGTGGTGAGCGGCCGGCCGCCCGAAAACCCGGTAGGATCTCGGCTGCCCATGGCGGTCGACCGGAGCAACCTCGACGAAGTCATCCACAACGCCAAGCTCGTGGCCAAATATGGCGGCCCCGAGGCGCTCGATCGGCTCGGCTCGCTGTTCGGGGTGGACCTCGCGAAGATCGGCTCGGGCGAGGGCCAGCTCGACGCGGTGATGGCGGTACTGATGCTGCCCACGGCCCAGGTGGAGCGGCTCTTGCCGCTGGGCCTCGAGCTCGCGCCAAACCCGCTGGCGCCGGTGGGCAAGCACCCGGTGCTGGTGCAGCTCTCGCACTGGCGCTTCGAGTTCGGCGACATGGACTATGGCGAGCACATGCTGGCGGTGCCGTACGTGCAGCTCTCGTCGTACGACGAGCCGCGGCGGGGTCCGTTCATCTACATGCCGCGGCTGTACCTCGACGCCGAGCTCCCGCGGCTGCTCGGCGTGTACCTCTACGGCTACGAGAAGCTCGAGGCGGCGATCGAGCGCCATTTCCCCGAGACCGGCCAGCCCGGCAGCTATCGCGTGCGCACCGAGGACACCGGCGCGCCGCTCCTCGAGGCCGTGCTGAGCCCTGCGGGGGTCAGCGGCTCGCCGAGCTCGTTCGCGAGCTTCGCCCAGCTCCGGCAGCTGCTCGAGATGCCCACCATCTCCCAGGCCGCACGGATCTGGGACGCCGACGCGGCGACCTCGAGCGACCTCAGCCCCTACCTCGCCAGCAACATCGTCTATCACTTCGACGAGCCCGAGACGAAGCTCGTGGGCGTGGGCGTGCGGCTGACGATCGCGTCGAGCTACACCCCGCATGGGCTCACGGGCACCTACGAGGCGCCGCCGCTGGCCGCCACGATCGACCCGGGCGGCGTGCCGAGGATCGCCGCGGGGTTTCGGATCTCGGTGAAGGTGAGCGTGGCGCTGCCGAGCTCGCCCGCCACGCTGCGCTACCCGCTGCCGAGGCCCGCGCGACGCCAGCGGGTGCTGGTGCTCGGTGGGGGGCCGTCGGCCTGCGCGGCCGCCTATTGGCTGGCGCGGCAGCACGATCGCTACGAGGTGCAGGTGTACACGCAGGGCTTCCGCCTCGGCGGCAAGTGTGCGGCCGGTCGCAATCGCCACGCCGACAAGCGCATCGAGGAGCACGGGCTGCACGCGTTCCTCGGGTTCTACGAGAACGCGTTCCGCACGGTCTCGAGCGTCTACGAAACCGCAGGTCTCGAGCTCGACCAGGGCAGCGGGCCGTTCTCTGGCGCGTTCATCGGCTCGAACCAAAATGGCCTGATGATCGAGCTCGACGGGCAATGGAAGTACTTCCGCACGCCGCTCGGCATCAACGACCGCGTGCCCGGCCGCGTGCCGGAGGCGGCGGCGGGCGACGACGACGAGGACCTCTCGCTCGCAACCCGCGGCTCGCTGTCGGGCATGGGCGAGCTGATGGTCGAGGCGTTCCGCCACGCGGCGCGCCAGACCAAGGTCATGCAGCGCCGCAACGCCGCGGCCAGCCGCCACCTCGCCAAGGCCGTGCAGGCCCCCGAGCACCAAGGTCTGCTCGGAGGCCTCGTCGACCGCGTGCGCGAGCGCGCCCACGAGCTGCGCGAGGACGTGTCCCACGCGCTGCACTGGGACCCGCCCGAGCTGGTGCAGCTCGCCGCTCGCTACTTCGAGGACCGCGCCGAGCTCGAGGTCTCGCGCTGGCTGTCCGAGGGCACCGAGGGCCCGCTCGAGCAGGTGTACAAGTTCTGCCGGCTGGTGATCCGCATCCTCGACGAGTACGTGGAGCGCCGCGGCGACGAAGACGAGGTCTGGTACCGCTGGATGAGCCTCAGCACCACGCTCACCGCGATTGCAGGCCTCATCGAGGATCGCGTGACCCACCTGTCACAGCTCGACGGCGAGGACATGTGGGCGTGGTTCAAGCGCCACCGCCTCGACCCCCGGCTGCTCCCCGAGGACCTCCGCGATCACCCGGTGAGCGGCGGTCAGAAGGAGGGCTCACCGGCCGTGGTGGGCGTGTACGAGACGCTGTTCGCCCACGGCAAGGAGGCCGAGCCGCGCGACATCGCGGCGGGCGTGGGGCTGCGCTGGATGTTCCTTACCGCGTTCGGCTACGCGGGCTACCCCGCCTACGAGTTCAAGTACTCGGCCCCGCAGACGATGATGATGCCCTACCATGAGGCACTCACCGGCGCGCTCGGGGCCAAGATCCACTACTTCCACCGCGTCACCGAGCTCGTGGTGGAGGGCTCCGACGACGAGCGACGGCTGGTCGCGGTCAAGCTCCAGCGCCAGGCCACCGTGAAGAACGGCTCTGCCGCGTACGACCCGGCGATGCGCGATGCCCCGCCGCAGAACCCCAGGAACCAGCCGCCGTGGCCCAACGAGCCCAACTACGAGCAGCTGGTCGAGGGCGAGCGGCTGCGCAGTGAGCGGATCGACCTCGAGAGCCCGTACTCGCCGTGGCCGGGCGTGGGCGAGGTGGAGCTGCGCCTGGGCCGGGACTTCGACATCTGCATCCTCGGCATCGCGCTCGGGGCCCTGCCGCCCTTGACCCGCGGGCTGTGGAGCTCGGGGTCGCCCTCGCACGATCCGCGCTGGACCCGGATGCTCGAGGACATGGCGATCACCGAGACCCTGTCCATGCAGCTATGGTTCAACCGGCCCGAGTCCGAGCTCTATGCGGTCGGTGCCGACGTGGACGGCAACACCGGCGAGGGCCGCGGGCTCCTGACCTGCTACGTCAACCCCGAGCCCAGCATGGGGGACATGACGCACCTCATCCAGTGGGAGGGCTGGGAGACCGACAACGTGCCCAAGTTCCTCGCCTACCACACCGGCTCGCTCACGGCCGTGAGCGCGTTCTCGCTGCCGCCCTTTCACGACCACGAGTACCCCGCGCGCCGCGAGGCATGGTGGCGCCAGGAGGCACGGGCGTGGCTGCGCAAGCACTACGCGGCGTTCTACGATCGGGCTCCGAAGACGTGGGAGGGCTTCCTCGCGTGCCTGACGCGGCCGAGCGGCTCCTCTCCGAACTCATCTCCAAACGGGGACCCGCTCGACGAGCAGTACTTCAACGCCGCGCCGCAACCGTCGGACCACTACGTGCTCAGCCAGCCGCGGGGCATGCCCGCACGCATGGGGCAGATGGAGTCCGGCGTGGTGGGCCTCTACCTCTGCGGCGACTGGACGCGCACCGACATGAACTGCGGCTGCGTGGAGGCGGCCACGCAGGCGGGCATGCTGTGCGCACGGGGCATCAGCGGGCACCCCGTGTACGTGTGGCACCCGGGGTTCTGAGCGCGGTACGCTCTCGCTCGCTTGACCACTGCGCCCGAAACCACCCCCTCGCGTGGCCCGTCCGACGAGCTCCTCGGCCACCCCAAGGGCCTGTACGTCTGCTTCCTGACGGAGATGTGGGAGCGCTTCTCGTTCTACGGGATGAAGGCGCTGCTCTTCCTCTACTTGACCAAGTACCACCTCTACAGCGACGACGACGGGTACCTCTTGCTCGGCACCTACGCGGGCCTCGCGTATGCGCTGCCGCTGCTCGGCGGCACGCTGGCCGACCGCTACCTCGGCATGCGCAAGGCGGTGGTCTTCGGGGGGCTCCTGCTCGCGCTCGGGCAGCTCGGCATGGCGGTCACCGGCATGCCGGCCACGGGGATCCAGGGGCAGGCGGCGCAGGACGGGTTTGCGCTGCAGGTGATGTACGCGTCGCTGGCCCTCATTGCCGTGGGGGTTGGGTTCCTCAAGCCCAACATCTCCACGATCGTGGGGCGGCTCTATGCCGACGGCGACCCGCGGCGAGAATCGGGCTTCACGATCTTCTACATGGGGATCAACGTGGGCGCGGCGCTGTCGTCGTTGATCGTGGCCTACGTGGGCGAGCGGATCGGCTGGGGCTACGGGTTCGGGCTCAGCGGGGTGCTGATGGCGTTCGGCCTCGGGCAGTTCCTGTGGGGGCAGAAGCACCTGCGCGGGCAGGCCGAGCCGCCGGACCTCGCGCGGCTGCGCGAGCCGGTGCTCGCCGGGCTCTCGCGCGAGCGGGTGATCTACCTCGGCGGGGTCGTGGCGGTGGTCGTGGTCTGGCAGGTCCTGCAGATCAAGCTCGACTTCGGATTCCTCGGCGCGATGTTCGACGGGCACGAGGTCACGCTCACCGAGGTGGTGGCGGTGGTGATGGGCGCCGCGCTGCTGGTGTGGTTCATGCGCTTCCTCGGCTCGGGGCTGAGCGCCGCGGAGCGCGGGCGGATGATCGTGCTGATGACGCTCATCGTGATCAGCGCGCTGTTCTGGGGGCTCTACGAGCAGAGCTACGGCACGTGGGTGGCATTCGCCGAGCGGGTGATGGACCGGACCACGTTCGGGCTCGAGTGGACCGCGGGGCAGACCACCTCGTTCGGGGGGATCTTCGTGATCGTGTTCAGCCCGATCTTCGCGTGGCTGTGGCCCCGGCTGGACGCGATCGACAAGAACCCCAGCCTGCCCGCCAAGTTCGGCTGGGGCCTGGTGCTCGTGGGCCTGGCGACGGGGGTGCTCATGCTCGGGACCCAGCGCGTCGGCAGCGACGGGCTCGTGAGCATGTGGTGGATGATCCTCGCCTACGCGGTGATGGTGGCGGGCGAGATGGTGCTCTCGCCGATCGGGCTCTCGGCCGTGACCACGCTGTCGGTGCCACGCGTGGTCGGGCTGATGATGGGCGCGTGGTTCCTGTTCTCGGCGTTCGGCGAGATGATCGCCGGCCGCTTCGGCACGTGGGCGGCGATCGAGCCCAACGCCGATGGCACGATCGACACGGTCAAGGCGCTCGCGGTCTACGAGGACGTGTTCGGCGACATGATGTGGATCGGCCTGGTATCGGGCGTGCTGCTGCTGCTGGCCTCGCGCGGGCTGAACCGACTGGCGCAGCGGTGAGGAGGCCTCGCGCTCGCCCCGTCGTCGCGAGCGCAGAGCGCGAGGCTCGATCGGCCGCGAGGCTCAGCCGCCCTGGTCCTCGTCCTCGTCCTCGTCCTCGTCGTCCTCGTGGGCGCCACCGGCGGCGAGATCTCTCCTGAAGCCATCGCCGGACACGGTGACGGATCCGGTATAGTAGGTCCCCCCGCTGCTCGTGGAGAACGAGATGTCCGCGTGACGGGTCGGCATCACCACGGCGGTGGGCCCGTCGCTGATGTGCAGCACCGACCCGTTGGGGGTGCTCGGCGGGAGCTTGTACCAGATGGAGGTGCTGCCGGTTCGCACGAATTCGTACGTGATCGACGAGCTGCTGACGGTGTCGATGTCGGTGGCGAGCGGGACCATGCTGCCCGTGGTCTTGCCCCACTGGAAGCCGTTGGGGGTGTACTCGACGTAGACGAGCGTGTTGCTGTCCAAGAGCGCTGCCGGCTTCGATCGTCCGTGTTGCTCGCGTCCATCTTGTGAGGAGTCGTTGGTCATTGTTTCCCTGTCGTTGGTGTTCGAGGTCGTTGGGGGGAGCTCGTTTCGGCGAGCCACGCGTCGATTTCGGCGATGGGATCGGCCCAGCCGGCCGCGGCGAACCCTTCGCGCGCGGCCGTGACCAGCTCCACGGCCTCCTCGTCGTCACGCCCGAGCGCGCGGCCGAGCTGCCAGCGCAGCTCGGCGTGCAGCGAGGGATCGCGAGCCAGCGCCTCCTCCAGCTCGAGCGCAGCGCGTAGGTTGGCGATGCCGGCGTCGCGCTCGCCGAGCCGCACCAACAATTGCCCGCGCCCGAGCAGAGGATGCGCGCGGCGGGGATCGTCGGGTGCCGCCTCGACGTCGAAGACTCGCAGCACGCCGTCATAGAGCTCCCGAGCGGCCTGCAGATCGCCCTCGAACACCAGGCAATCGGCGATGTCGCTGTCGAGCAGCACCAGCTCCACCCGGTTGGGCACTGCCACGGACTCCCACACATGACGAGCCTCGCGATAGCTCGCGATCGCAGCCTTCCACTGGCCCCCGGTGCGATGCAGACGCCCGAGCTGCTTGTGGACCTCGCCGCGGAGCTGCGCAGGCACGCCATCGTCGAAGCTCTGCCGCGCCAGCTCGGCCTGCTCGATTGCCTGGGGCACCGCACCGCGAAGCTGCAGCTCGATCGAGAGCAAGAGTCGCGGTCGAATCGACACAGCCGCCAGGGGTCCGAAGAATGCGTCGCGCAGCGCCAGCGAGCGCTCGAGCAGCGGCTCCGCGATTGCATGACGGCCTTGCAAATAGTGCAGGTGCGCGTGCTTGTAGAGCGCGAGGGCGACCTGCGGGAGGTGCCCCCCCGCTTCGGCGAGCGCGAGCGCCCGGGCGATTGCGTGCTCGGCCGCCTCCAGATCGCGCTGCTTGCGGCGTGCGTCGCCCAGCAGCATCAGCACGGCGAGCTGCTCCCCCTCGGCGCGTGGCTCGAGGGCGTCGTAGCTCGCCACGGCTCGCTCCGCGGCCGCGACCGCGTCGCCGGGGCGATTGGCCCCCAATGCGACCACGGCCTCGAGCCATTGCCGCTGCGCGACCCTCCGCGGGTCGCCCTCGAAGCGGACCAGCTTGCCCGCGGCGACGGCGAGCCACGCAGCGGCGACCGGTGATTCGTCCGCCTCGTGAGCCACGAGCACCAGCTCGATCAGCACGTCGAGCGCACGCGCGTCGTCATCGTCTTGCTCGGCCAACGCGAGGGCGGCTTCGAGGTCGCGCCGTGCCTCGCCCCAGCGCCGAGCCGCACGCAAGAGGTGCCCGCGGTTGTGCAGCGCCTCGAGCCGCAGCACCGGAGCCTCGACGAGCGCCTCGGCGGCCTCCACCGCGCGATCGGCCGCCTCCATGCCACGACCATCGTCGCCGGTGGCGCCCGAGGCCCACGAGCGCGCCACCAGCTCGCGGATCGCCGCGGCCTGATCGGCGAGCTGCTCGGGCACGGGGGTGCGCTCGCGTAGGAGCGCCTGCACGTCGGCACACGGCGCGAGCGAGGGCAAGGCATCCACCGCCGCGGTGCCGAACGCGGCCGTGCGCGCGTCGGCAGTGGCGAGCTGCGCGACCACGGCGCGCACGCTCACGACCCGCTCGTCGAGACAGGCCATGCGCCGCGCGAGCGCCTGCTCGCCGGCCTCGCGGCGCACCCACGTGGCCTCGCACGCGTCGGCGCGGGCCTCGGCCCACGCGCGTGCATAGTCGTCGAGGCGCTCCTCCACGTGCTCGTGCACGTGCGAGCCTTCGGGCAGGGCGGCGGCCTCGAGCGCCGTGCCCACGGCTCGGCGATCGTCGTCGGTCCATGCCGACATCTCTTGCTCGCGCAGCCCGTCGCAGGGCTGCTCGGGCTCGAATGCACCGCCCATGACCAGCGCACCACCGAGCCCCACCGCGAGCACCGTGCCGAGCGCGGCGGCTCGCAGCCGGCGGCGGCGCGCGAGCCCGCGATCGAGCTCGGCCAGGAGCGCCTCCATGTCGGCGTAGCGCTGGTGGCCGGCCACCGAGAGCCCGCGCCGCACCACCTCGAACAACCACTTGGGCACCGGGGGCAGGCCGGTGCGTGCGGGCAGCGGCTCGAGCCGCTGGGACTGGATCGCATAGAGCAGCGCGATCGCGGTGGAGCCCCCGAACGGCCGCGTGCCGTAGAGCGCATAGTAGAGCGAGACGCAGAACGCGAACTGATCGCTGCGCGGATCGGCCGGCTTGCCCAAGAGCTGCTCGGGCGCCATGTAGGCCAGCGTTCCAAGCATGGTGCCGGTGCGCGTGAGCGCCTGATCGAGCATGCGCTGCGATCGCGAGGCACGAATGCTGTCGTCGCCGCTCATCGAGTCGCCGCCATGGGTGCGCTCGGCCTCGGGTACGGGCGGCTCGGGCTCGGCCCCGACCCCACGCGCGAGGCCGAAGTCGAGCACCTTCACCACGCCCTGCCCGTCGAGGATGCAGTTGGCGGGCTTGAAGTCGCGGTGTACGAGGCCCTCGGCGTGCGCGGCCGCGAGGCCCCGCCCGGCCTGGCGGTAGACCGCGACCACGTCGGACCACGCGCGGGGCAGGCGCTGCCACTGGTCGAGCGGGGTGCCATGCACGAGCTCCATGGCCATGCAGAGCCGGCCGTCGATCTCGTCCACGTCGTATACGCGCACCACGTTGGGGTGGGACAGGCGGGCCAGCGCCTGGGCCTCGCGCAGCAGGCGTTGCCCGTGGCGCTCGCGGGCCTCGTGGAGGACCTTGAGCGCCACGTCGCGGCCGAGCGTCTCGTCGTGGGCGCACAGCACCTTGCCCATGCCGCCCTGGCCCAGCGTGCCGAGCAGGAGGTAGCGCCCGATCCTGGGCTGGTCGTGCGGCTCGGCGTCACCTTGCTGGCCGAACAGGCGGGTATACACGCTGTCCCGCTGCCGCCGCATGTCGAGCCCCATCACGGCCGGCGCCGCGTGCAGGCTGCTGTCGAGCAGCGTACCGCGCTCGACGGTGCCCTCGGGCCTGAGCTCGTCGCTGTCCACGCGCGGGTCGACTCTACCAACTCCCGTAGGGGCACGCGCGGGGTCGCGCCCTGCGAGCGGCTCGGCGTTGGGAGAGGTGCTCATGGGGTCGTGTCCCGTGCCAGTGGGTCACTGCTCGAGGCGACGGTGGTCGTCCTCGATGCAGGTGGCGGTCACCGAGGAGTAGTGTTCCCAGGGGGTGGGGCGTTGCCGCCCGCTGTCGCTTTTTTCGAAGAAACGTCGTCCGTGCGCGCTTGGCGGGTCGCCCCTACCAGCTCTAGCCCTCCGAGAGCTTCAGCGAGCGGCGGATCCGGCCCACCCAGGCATCGAGCTCGGCGAGCGTGCTGTCCCGTGTCTCGTGGCTCGCCGGCAGCTGCGCGATCGCGCGTTCGAGCAGCTCCCGACCGCGGTGCAGCCGGGAGCGCGCGGTGGCAGCGGGGATGCCCAGCACGGCCCCGATCTCGGTGGAGCTCATCTCCTCCCAGTAGCGCATCTCGAGCAGCACCTGCAGCTCCATGGGGATCCGCCGCAGGGCCTCGAGCAGGAGCTGCTCCTGCTGTACGACGCCCACGAGCGTGCTGGGCCCGGGCGCGAGATCGTGGATGCTCGTGCCGAGCTCGTCGATCGCGGCCACGACCTGTTGCTGGTTGCGCTTGCGCCGGAAGTAGGCCTTGAGCACGTTGAACGCCACGCTGAACAGATACGAGCGGAAGCTGGCGTCGTCGCGCAGGCGATCGCGGCCGCGCACGCAGGCCTCGAACGTCTCCTGGATGAGGTCGTCTCGATCGTCTTGGAGCTTGTTGGCGAAGAACCGCGAGACCGGCTCGAAGTAGCGGGCGAACAGCTCCTGCCCGGCACGTGCATCCCCCTCGCGCCATGCGGCGAGCAGCTCGGGATCGCTGGCCACGGGCTACGGTACCACCCGTACCTGCGAATTGGGTTTGACATCGGCGGCGGTGGTTGCTATCCGAAAGCGTCGCCATGTCGACCCTGCGCAACCAGACCGCTCGCACCATCCCAAGCCAAGCCGGCCGGGGAGGATGCTCGTCGTCTGGAGACGAGCGCTATTGCCTTGGCCAAGATCCTCGCCAAGATCCTCAAGAGTGGCCTCCACCCGCCTAGAACGCCTCAATTCGGCCGTCGAAGCGCGTGGAGCCACCTGGGAGACCCGGTGGCTCTTCTGCTTTCGAAGACCCCGGGGAACGAGCGCGAAGCGAGCCGAAGAACACCAAAAAGAGAAACGAGAGAGAGCCATGTCCGTCCTCGCGATGACCGTCACGCGCGTGCAAGACCATCCCAATGCCGATTCGCTGCGGGTCTACGAGCTCGATGCACCCGGTGTGTCCGGGCTCGTGGTGGTCGCCAACCTCGAGCGCACCTACGCGGTCGGCGACGTGGTCGCCATCGCACGCGTGGGCGCGGTGCTGGAAGACGGCACCAAGATCCGCAAGACCCGGCTGCGCGGCGTGGACTCGTTCGGCATGGCGCTCGGGCCGGTGGATGCGGTGCCGGGCGAGGATCTATCGGCGCGCTACTGCCAGGCGGCGCCCGTGTCCGACGCACGGCCCAGCGTGCCGTCCGAGGTACCGCTGGCCAAGTGGACGAGCATCGAGCAGCTCCACGCGGTGCGCTTCGCCCTGCAGCAGCGCCTCGAGCTCACCGGCGAGCCGCTGCCGCGGGTGACGTACCGGGCCAAGGTGAAGGTCGATGGCACCAACGGCGCGATCCATGCGCTGCCCACCGCGCCCGGCTTCGCGGCGCAGAGCCGCACGCGGATCCTGGTGCCCGACGACGACAACTACGGGTTCGCGGCGTGGGCCCACGGGGCGGCGGCGAGCTTCTGCGCGGGGCTGCACGCGCGGCTCGGCCGGGCCGTGGTGTACGGCGAGTGGTGCGGGCGCGGGATCCAGAAGCGCACCGCGGTCTCCCGGGTGGAGCGCAACGTGTTCGCCGTGTTCGCGATGCAGCTCGGCGACCCCGCCCGTGACACCGTGCGCATCGTGGTCGAGCCCGAGCGGCTGCGGGCGCTGTTGCCCGAGCACCCCGACGTGTTCGTGCTGCCGTGGCACGGCGAGCCGGTCGAGCTCGACTTCACCGATCCCGAGCGGCTCCGCAGCGGAGCCGAGCGGATCGACGCGATGGTGGCCGAGGTCGAGGCTACCGACCCGTGGGTGGCGGAGGTCTTCGGCCTGCGGGGGCTCGGCGAGGGCGTGGTGCTCTACCCGGTCGAGGGCGTGACGTTCGACGCCGAGCACGGCACCGATCGCGATCGCTACGTGGACCTCATGTTCAAGGCCAAGGGCGAGGAGCACCGCGTCAACCGCCAGAAACGAGCGGCGCAGATCGAGCCCGAGGTGGCGCGCAGCGTGGAGGAATTCGTGGGGCTCATGGTCACGCCGGCGCGGCTCGAGCAGGGCCTCGTGCAGGTGCTCGGGGGGCGCATGGACCTACGGCGCATGGGCGAGCTCTTGCAGTGGGTGGGCCAGGACGTCCACAAGGAGAGCGCCACCGAGCTCGCCGCCGCGGGCCTCGAGTGGAAGCAGGTGGCCAAGGCGGTGAGCCAGGCGGCTCAGCGGTGGTACAAGGGGCGCGCCCAGGGGAGCCCCCAAGGGAGCCTCCACGGGAGCGAGGCGTAGCGACTTCCGGCCTACGGGCCTACCGGCCCGCAGGCCGTGGGCCCGAGCTGCTTTTTCGAACGAGAATCCGATCGAGCGGCGGGCTTTCCTCCGATTATGGGCTAGGTCGTGCCCCGACGATGGAGGCCGGTGTGCTTGGCGTGGTTTCGAGCGGGACGACCTTCGATGAGCGCTACCGAATCCTCGGCCGGCTCGGCCGGGGCGGCATGGGGCACGTCTACGCAGCCATGCATCTGGCCCTCGACCAGCGGGTGGCCATCAAGGTGCTGCACCCGCGTTTTGCCGAGGATGAGCGGTTTCGCGCACGGTTCCTGCAAGAGGCGCGCGCGGTATCGAGGATTTCGCACCCCAACGTCGTCGACATCAAGGATTTCGGCCGAGCACCCAATGGCTCGGTCTACTTCGTGATGGAGTACCTCCGCGGCCGCGACCTGAGCGTGGAGCTGCGCTGCGAAGGTGCGCTGCCGTGGGCACGGGCCCGCCACATCCTCTTGCAGGCCGCCGGAGCGCTCCAGGCTGCCCACGCCAGACAGGTCATCCATCGCGACATCAAGCCCGGCAATTGCTTCCTGCTCGACGACGAGGACGCGGGCCTCGTCGACGTCGTCAAGCTGGTCGACTTCGGCATCGCCAAGGTCGGCGACGCCTCGCGCAGGGGTCTCACGGGGACCGGCGAGATCCTCGGGACGGCCAGCTACATGTCGCCCGAGCAGGCCCGCGGCCAGCCGCTCGACGCCCGCTCCGACATCTATTCGCTGGGGGCGATGGCCTACGAGATGCTGACCGGCCTGGTGCCGTTTCGGGGGGGCAATGCGCTCGACGTGATCACGGCGCACCTCGAGCAGCGGCCCGAGCCGGTGCGGCGCCTGGCGCCGCAGGTGCCGCTGGCGGCGGACGCGATGGTGCTCAAGATGCTCGCGAAGGCGCCCGAGGACCGGTACGCGTCGATGGAGGCCGTCGTGCGGGCCCTGCGAGCGATCCCCGAGACGACCGGGAAGCGGAGCACCAAGCCGTGGACCCCGATGAGGGACCTGCCGTCACCGGTGTCGCAGGCCGGAGAGCTCGAGCCGGCCCCGCCGCCGAGAGCGGCGGACGCCGGGGCGCCGGAGGAGGACGAGCGCACCGCGGTGCTCCAGTCGGCACGCCGAGCTCGCAGGCGTGTCGGCGAGTGGCCGACCCTCCCGGCGAGCGCCCCCGTCGTGGCCCATGCATCGCCCGCCTCGATCACGTCGAGCACGGAGCCGCAGCATGGGCCGAACGACACCATCGAGACCAAGTCGCGCTCGCGGAAGCCTCGGCGACCAGCGCTTCGCTTCACTGGGATCGCGCTGATGGGGTTGCTCGGGCTCCTGGCCGGCGGCGGCACCGTGTTCGTGACGCAGGTGTTGCTCGCGGACGATGGGGCTCCCACGCGCCTCGAGAGCACGGTCGATCGACCCGATGAAGGAGCGACGAAGCAGCAGCGCCCGCGGTAGGCGAGCAGGGCCCTCGCGCTGGCGCAGGTGAGGTGCTAGTCACCGCTCCGATGTACGACGTCGCGATCGTCGGAGCCGGCACGGCGGGAGCCGCGGCGGCCGCTCTGTGTGCCGAGCGAGGGCTCTCTACGATTTGTGTCGATCGCCGCCCCTTGCACGAAGCGGGCGCCCGCTGGATCAACGGGGTGCCCTCCGCGTGCTTTGCTGCCGCCGGTATCGAGCTCCCTGCGGATCACGAGCTGCACGCGGTCGATCACGTGTTCCACCTGGTGGTGGGCTGGGGCCCGCGCCGGCTGTCGCTGCGCGGGCACGGGCTGCTCGACGTGGACATGCGCGGGCTGGTGGAGCGCCTGCAGGCCCGTGCCCGCCGGGCCGGGGCCGAGCTGCGCGGCGAAGCGACGGTGACCGGCTTCGACGGCCACCGCCTCTCGCTCGGTGCGAATGCGATCGAGGCGCGATGGTTCGTCGACGCCTCGGGCCTCGCCGGCGCCCGGCTCTTGCGCCAGGGGCCGGTGGCACGCCACGACCTGTGTGCGGCCGCGCAGTGGGTGCACGAGCTGGCCGACCCCGCGGGCGCGCAGGCGTGGCTCGAGCGGCAGGGTGCACGCGAGGGCGAGACGCTGTGCTTCACCAGCGTGGCGGGGGGCTACTCGATCGTGTCGGTGCGCGTGGAGCCGCCGCTCGACGGCGAGCCCGCGGCGGTCAGCCTGCTCACCGGCAGCATTCCCGCGCAGGGGCACCCCTCTGGACAGCAGCTGCTCGACGACTTCGTGGAGACGCACCCCTGGATCGGCGCGCGGCGGTCTGGCGGCGCGCGGGCCGTGCCGCTGGGCCGCCCGCACGACGTGCTGGCCGAGGGCAACGTGGCGCTGCTCGGCGACGCGGCGGGGCAGGTGTTCTCGGCGCACGGCTCGGGCATCGCGGCGGGGCTGCTCGCGGCGCGGCTCTTGGCCGATACGTTGGCGGAAGGCCGCGGGCCCGAGGCGTACGGCGTGCGCTGGCAGCGGCGCCACGGCGGGACATTCGCGGCCTACGACGTGTTCCGGCGGTTCTCGCAGGGGCTCGGAATCGAAGAGGTGGCGGGCCTGCTCGAGGCGGGGGTGCTCGAGGCGAGCTCGTCGATCGCGGCGCTACGGCAAGAGCTGCCGCGGCCGTCGCTGCGCCAGCTCGCGACGCAGATCCGCGGCCTCTTGCGATCCCCCGGGCTCGCGCGGCGGCTCGCGCCGGTGCTCGCACGCATGGTCGCGGCGCAAGCCCTCTATCGCAGCTACCCGGCCGATCCCACCCAGCGCGCACGTTGGAGCACGTGGGCGGCCCGGCTGCTCGATTGATTCACGGGTCGCGTGCTGCGTTCAGCGTGCTCGGCGACGACGTGCTCCGAGGCCCGCGAACGCCACGAGGGCGAGCCATGGCAGCACCTCCGAGCGCCCGGGCTCGGTCCGGCAGCCGCAGCCACCACCGCCGCCATCCGATGCAGGGGCGCCCGTGCTGTCCGAGCTGCTGTCGCCGGTCGACGCGGGCGGCGGGGGCGGAGGCGGGGGCGGCTCCCCGGTGCTGTCGTCGGTGCTGCCGGGTACGGTCACCTCGATCGGATCCGAGAACTCGGGATGGCCGAGGTGATCGGCCACGGCATCGAGCGTGTGGGGGCCGGGCTCGAGCTCGATGGTGAAGATCTGATCCTCGGTGGTGCAGCCCTCTTCGCCATCCTGACAATTGATGACAGTCATGCCGTCGACCCGAACGCCGACGGAGAAGGGCGGCCGCGGGGCACAGACACAGCCTTCGCACGCGCAGGTATAGGGGGCAGTGACGTGCACATCGATCGTGGTGGCCACGGTGGCGCCGTTGGCCGGGCTGACGATCTGCACGGCATCGGTGGACTCGGTACACTCGCTGCACTCCGCAGCGGTGGTGCCCGAGCTGCTGTCGCTGCCCGTGCCGGTGTCGCTGCCCGTGCCGGTGTCGCTGCCCGTGCTCGTATCGGTGCCAGGGCCGGTATCGGTGCCAGTGCCCGTACCGGTTCCCGTACCGGTCCCTGTGCCTCCGGCCCATGCTGCAGCCGGTAGGGAGCACAGCAACGTGACGAGCGCGGGGCGAAGCCAAGCGGAGGTCATGGCCGGAACGGTACCACGAGCGGACCGGCGGCCAGGCCTCCGGCGCGGCTCATGCAGCCATGGGCAGCCGAGCCAGGCGCGACACGGCCCGTGCACCCGCACGCGCGCCCCCGCGAACGACGGCGAGCCGGCCGAGCGAAGCCACCGCGCCTGCGCTCCGCTCGCTCGTCGAGCCCTGGGCCCCGTCCGGCGCGCTCGGAGGCCCCCACGCCGGGTCGTCGCGCCGGTGCTCGCGGGTGTTCCACTCGGCGACGTAGCGGCGGTGCACTGCGTCGTCGCGCTCGCCCGACCCCGCCTCGTAGCGGCCCATCCCGCGGTAGGGCAGCGGCTCCACCTCCTCGGTGAGCGCGCTCGAGCGCTCGGCACCCGCCGGCACCCGCGGCTTGTAGAGGAGGGTGGTCCGCAGGAACAGGGTCTGAGACCAGCCCCGCGGCGGCTCGGGCACGTCCTCGAAGTCGAGGCCCACCGCGTCGCCGCGCCGCATCACCACGAGTCGGTCGTCGGGCTCGGCGAGCAGCGGTGCCACGTCGCCGTAGCGGGTGAAGCGACCGAACGTGCGCTGCTCGGCCAAGAGCGGGCCCTTGCCGTCGTCGAGGCACTCGCGTGGGCGATCGGTCGCCTCTGGATCCACGAGCGTGGGCGCGCCGCGGAACGCCAGCGTGGCGCGGGTGGCTCGCCGCTCGACGCGGCTCACGGGGGCCGGCGCCTCCTCGGTGAGGCGCACGCGATCGAGGTACCACATCGCATGGCCGCCCTCGTGCGTGCCGGTCCACACCCGCAGCTCGTAGCGTCCGGTGGGCCACGCGAGACCTCCGAGATCGAACGCGACGGTCTTGCGATCGCCCCGCGGCGTGGCGAGGGTCATCGCCTCCTGCCACGTGCCGTCGGCCTGCCGGAGCTCGAGCCGTGGCCGCTGCCCGCGAAGCTGCGGGGGCAGCTCGCGGGGCTGCTTGAACTTCCAGCCGTCGATCACGAGCCACACCCGCCGCGAATTGCCCACGGGGCCGAAGTCGAGCTCGTAGGAGTTGTGCACGGCGCGGTCGTAGAAGGCAGGCTCACCGGTGGCCTCGGAGAGCTCGCGGCGCTGATCCACGCGCCCACTCCAGCTCGCCGCCTCGGGCGTGCGCAGGGCCGCGCTGCGGAACGCCCAGAATTTTCGCGGGTCCTTGCGGCGCAGCGTGGACCACTGCAGCGCGGAGGAGCTGACCACCTCGTGCCCCTCGGGGTGCTGCACCACGGTCAGCGCGGCGTGATCGAGGTAGACGATCTCGTCCTCGGCCGCGAGCAGCTCCACCCGCACGCTTCGATCGGCCAGCACGCGCGTGCGGTCCAGGCGGGCCCACAGCGGCTGGAAGCGCACCTCCTTGCCGCGCCCGGCGTCGAGGTGGCGACGCCGGCCCACCACGCCCGACCCGCCCACCGAGGTCTCGTAGGCCCAGCGCTCGCCGTCGAACCCGAACACGTAGGGGCACGTCATGCAGCCGTCGTCGGCGATGCCATTGCAGTTCTCGTCGATGCCGTTGAAGCAGATCTCGCCCGAGGGCGAGATCTCGGGCTCGCAGATGATCGTGCCGGCGGTGCACATCTCCGTACCGGGCGCGCACGGCCCTTGCATCTGGGTGTCACAGCTCGCGCCACCACCCGGGTTGCCCTCGTCCGTCTGGAAGTTGCAGTTGTCGTCGATGTCGTTGCACACCTCGGGGGTGGGCACCACCTCGCCCGTGCACGTCTCCTCGAACGAGCCGTCCACGCACAGCTGATGGCCTCCGTGGCACACGCTCACGCCATTGGTGCCCACCGAGCCCGTGTAGCAATTATCCGTCTCGCCGGGGGAGCACTCGCAGTCCTCGTCGGCGATGCCGTCGCAGTCGTCGTCGAGGCTGTTGCAGGTGTCGGTGGCCGGCAGCACGTCGTCCTGGCACGCGCCCCACTCCCCCGCGGCGCAGGTCTGCGTACCGGGCTGGCACGTCCCCATGCCCTCGGTGCCATCGGGGCCGGTGTAGCAGGGCTGGGTGCTCCCTTCGGTGCAGCTCGTTGCCCCGGACTCGCCAGAGTCGGCGGTGCCGTCGGCGATCTCGGTGTCCTGGCCGCCGCTCGCGTCGAGCATGCCCGAGCTCGAGCCCTCGGTGTCGGTGTCGACGCCGACCGAGCCCGCGGTGAGCATTGGATTGTCGTACGGGGCCCCCGTGCACGCGGAGACGGGCACGAGCAAGAGCCCCATGCGGCGTAGTCGTTGCAATGCAGCGTGCTTCATCGGTTCACCCCCACGCACCAGGCTGCCACAGCGCCGCCGGCACGGCCAAGCCGGAAACGGCAGCTCACCGACGATAGGTGCGGTTGAGCATGGGATGTGCCCCGTCGGTCGGGCCAGAGTCCGAGTCGGGGTGGTAGGCGATCACGTCCATGGAGCTGCGGCCCCCGGTGGTGCGAAACGCGTGCAGCTCGTGCGGCGCCAGCAAGAACACGGAACCGGGGGCCAGCGGCAGCTGCCACGGCTCGCCGCGGGGACCAGGGCCGTAGGCCTCACCACCGCCGCGCGCGACCACGCCCAGGCGTATGCTGGGGTGCGAGTGCACGCTCTGCTCGATGCCGGGCGGGAAGTGCAGGAAGTTGAGCACGGGGTCACCCAGGCGGGCGGGCGACACCAGCACGGTGTCGGAGCACCCGTCGATGTAGGCCAGCCGCCCCTCGGCCTCGATGCTGCCGAGCTGGGGCAGGCCGCGGTAGCCGAGCCGCTCGATGACGACCACGAGGCCCTCGGCCTGCAGCTCGCCCGGACCGGGCAGGCAGAAGAACGCACCCTGGTGCGCGACGGCGTCGAACAGCTTGGTGTGCACGCGCGCCTGCCCGCGCACGACGTAGCCGTAGTAGGTGGTGGCGGGATCGTCCAGCGCGAGCTCGCCATCGACCACGCGCAGCCGCGAGGGGTACATGGTGGTTCGGGCGTCGATGACGTCGCCGGGCTTGGGCTCGCGGATCAGCTCCATCGTGTTGGTTCCATCCGTAGCGGTGGTCAGCCGAAGCCGACGTCCTCGGCACCGCGCGCAGTGCGGCGGTAGATCCAGCGCAAGGCCTGCAGCGGTCGCAGCTCCTCGAACTCGGCGTAGCTGCCCGCGCGGAGCAGCGGCATGAAGTCACGACCCGGGCCCGACAAGACCGCCGGATCGACGGGCTGGCCCGTGCTGCGCAGGGGCAAGCGCAGGCGAAACGCCCACGGCACCGAGAGCCCCACGTGGACCAGCTCGGCCGCCTCGTGCCGGCGCAGCGCCTCGCGCAGCCCGGCGAGCCACGCGTAGCCGGTCGCGCTGCAGTCGTGCACCGCGAAGCACGTGGTGGAGACGCCCGCGGCCCACTGCGCCTCGATCATGGCCCACACGTGCGAAGGAAACCCGGGGAACGCGACCGGTGCGCACTCGAGCTTGCGGTGGAAGCCGTTGTTGACCAGCAGCAGGCACGTGTCGATGCGGTCGAGCACCACCACGCGGCGCACCGAGTAGTCGAAGAGATCTGCGGGCAGATCGACCGTGGCCAGCTCCGCGGGGGAGAGGCCGGGCGAAGCGTGCTCGGGGCGAATCAGCCGGTCGAGCGGTCCATGCCCGGCCTCGTGCTCGGCGAGGGCCGCCGCGAAGCAGGCGTGGGCACGCTCGGGGTCGGGGCCCGGGTCGGGCCAGGCACCGGCACGGCACAGCTCGTACATGAGGTTGCGCCGCGTGTACCAGAATGCACCGTCGGACGAGACGGCCGCCACGGCGGCGGCGAGCGGCGCGGCCGGAATCGCGGCCGGAATCGCGGCCGGAATCGCGGCCGGAATCGCGGATGGCCGAGCGTCGCTCACGGGCGCCCTCCCCCGTCCACGAACACGCGGTGCCACAGCTCGATCGCGAGCAGCATCCAGAGCAGCTCGCCGCCGCGATCGCGGCCCACTTCGTTGGGCGGCGGCTCGCCCTCCAGCAGGCGCTCGACGAATGCCCAGCGAAAGTACCCACGCTCGCGTGCGCGGGCCGAGCCCAGCACATCGGCCGCGTAGCCGCGCAAGCTCGTGCGTCGAAACCAGTGGTTGAGCGGCACGCCCATGCCGGCCTTCTTGCGGTAGACCACCGCGTGGGGCAGGAGCGGCGCCACGGCCTGCTTGAACGCGAACTTCTCCACGTCGCCGCGGCGCTTGGCCGCGGGCGGCATGCGCAGCGACAGCTCGGCCAGGCGGCGGTCGAACAGCGGCGAGGCGCTCCGGACCCCGTGGGCCGCGAGCATCTTGTCGACCTTCACGAGGATGTTCTGCCCGCCCTTGAGCTTGATGTTGACGTGCATCAGGCGGTTGAGGAACGAGCCCATCGCGGGATCGTCGAGGTACGGGGCCACGAGCTCCACGAGCGCCGCGGTGCCGCCGGAGCGCGCCACGAGCTCGGGCGTGCACAGCTCCTCGAAGCAGTCGTAGGCCTTGTGGTACGAGGCGAGGTAGGCCTGGTGGCGATCGTAGCCGCCGTAGGCCTTGTACCACTCGCCCAGGATCATGAACTTGTTCTTGGGGCCGCCGAACAGCGGATCGCCGCCCTCGCCGTTGAACACCACCGCCGATTCCCGGGCCGCGGCCGCGGCCATGATGTAGTTGGGGACGGTGATGCAGTCGCAGAGCGGATCGTCGAGGTTCCAGATGATGCGGGGCAAGAGATCGAGGAAGTCGTCGGGCTCCACGTCGATGATGCGATGCTCGACGCGGCAGTGGTCGGCCACCAGGCGCGCGTAGCCGAGCTCGTTGGGCTGGCCCACGCCGAAGCCGGCCGAGAAGCAGATCGGGCGCACCCCCTGGGCGGCCAAGAACGCCACCGAAGCGCTCGAGTCCACGCCGCCCGAGAGGAACGCGACCACCGGCCCCGCGGGGGGCAGGCGGCGGGCCACCGATGAGGCGCAGAGCTCTGCGAGCCGGCGCGCGCCTTCGTCGTCCTGCCACGCGGGGTCGACCTCCTCGCGCAGCTGCCAGAAGCGGCGCGGCTCGGCGGGCGGCTGGCCGGGCGAGAGCCGCACGCAGCAGCCGGGCTCGAGCTCGTACACGCCCTCGAACATGGTGCGCGGGCCAGGGATGAACGAGAACACCAGCACCGCCGCGAGCGAGCCGTGCTCGGGGCGGGCCGTGAACGCCGGGTGGGCGTAGAACGCCTTGATCTCCGAGGCGAACAGCACGGTGTCCGCGTCCACCCGCGTGTAGTAGAGCGGCCGCTCGCCCAGCGGATCGCGGGCCAGGAGCACGCCCTGCTCGTCGTGGGCCGCCAGCGCGAACGCACCGTCGAGGTGCTCGAGCGCCGCCTCGCCCTCCACGGCGAGCAGCTCCGCGACCAATGCGGCGTCGTCGAGCGGGGGCACGGGGCGGCCGCGGGCCGCGAGCCGCTCGCGCAGCACGTCGGTATCGAACAGCGACCCGCCGAGCACGCAGCGGACACGGCCGTCCGAGCTGGTCGCGATCGCGGTGGCGTGGGGTCGGTCGGGGCCCCAGAGCTGGCCCAGCGCGGCGTCGGCGAGCATCGTCGCACCGCGCCCAGAAGCACCGCGGTGGGCCGTCGCGTCGAGCATGGCGTGGATCCAGGCGGGCTCGCCTCGACCCACGGTGCCGCAGATACCCCCCATGACGCGCCGGAGCCGAGAGCATGGCCCGTGGGGCTCGCCGGACGCAAGCCGCTCATCCCCACCCGAGCGCTGCGTGCACCTGTGGCCGCCACACGATGTATACGAGATCGGAGGTGCCGAGCACGAGGTTGCCGATCGCGTGCAGCAGCGTGGGGGCCAAGAGCGAGCGCGAGCGAGCGTACGTCCACGCGAGCAGGAGCCCCGCGCCCAGGTGGTGCGGCGAGGTCACGTGCTCGAAGCTCACCCAGTGGTAGACCCAGAACACCAGGCCCGACGTGGCGATCGCCACCCAGCGCCCCGCCACCTGCTCGAGGCGCGCCTGCACGATCCCGCGGTAGACCACTTCCTCGATGAGCGGCGCCCAGATCACTGCGGGCACGAACCAGCCCCAGTATTGGTCCGGGTGGTCGATGTTGGCGGGCTGCAGCGGCCAGCGAAGGCCCAGCAGGTGGCTCGCGACCAGCGCCCCGAGCCCGATGGCCACGCAGACCACCGTGCCCGCCAGCACCACCTTGCCGACGAGCCGCAGGCCCTCGCGCGCCTGCCCCCACGTGAGTGGCAGCGCGGCGGGGCCGAGCCACCACTGCAGAGCCAACGCAACGGCGAGCACCACCGCGAGCCGCAGCCAGTGCCGGCTCACGAGCCACGCGCCCGCGGTCGAGCCCACGCTCCACCAGTCGGCCGCGATCACGCAGACCACCACCAGCACCAGCAACCACGCGCGCGGCGACGGCGGGGCAACGGTCCTGCGCGAGGGCGTGGTCGCCATGACCCAGCGTAGCCGCCCCCGCACGGCCGCACGAGGCCCAGACGGGAAGTAGCCCCGCCCTCCGGGCCTTCGACGGCGCCGGCTCCCCCTGCTAGCCTTTGCGCTTCATGGTCGAAGATGCGATGGCACCGCTCCCTGCCCTCGACGTGGAGCACGTGCGCCAGGCCGCGGCGCGCATCGCCGGCCGCGTGCACCCGACACCGGTGCTGCGCGTGGAGGCCCTCGACGTGCTCGCCGGCGCGGAGCTGTGGCTCAAGGCCGAGTGCCTGCAGCGCATCGGCGCGTTCAAGGCCCGCGGGGCCATGCACGCAGTGGGGCTGCTCTCCGAGGCCGAGCGCGCGCGCGGGGTGATCACGTTCAGCTCCGGCAACCACGCACAGGCGGTGGCCCTGGCCGCGCGCAGCTATGGCTGCCGCGCCACCATCGTCATGCCCACCGATGCGCCTGCGATCAAGGTGACCGGTGTGCGCGCGCTGGGCGGCGAGGTGATCTTCGCCGGCACCACCTCCGACGAGCGCAAGACGGTCGCGCTCGAGCTGGCCGAGCGCAGCGGCGCCGCAGTGGTGCAGCCGTTCGACGATCCGCACATCGTCGCGGGCGCGGGCACGGCCACGCTGGAGCTGTGCGACGAGGTCGCCGCGCGCACCGGCGGCGGCACGCTCGACGCGATCCTGGTGCCGGTGGGCGGCGGCGGCCTCATCGCGGGCGCGTGCCTGGCTGCGGCACCCAGCGGGGCCAAGGTCTACAGCGTGGAGCCCCGTGGCTGCGACGCCATGGCCTGCAGCCTCGAGGCCGGCGAGCGCGTGTCGGTGCCCCCTGGCCCCACGCTCGCCGATGGGCTCAAGCCCACCATGGTCGGCCGCCTCAACTTCGCCATCGCGAGGCAGCACGTGGCCGGCTCGTTCCGCGTCGGCGACGAGCAGCTCGGAGCAGCGCTGGTCGCCCTGCTCGTACACGGCAAGGTGCTGGTCGAGCCCTCGGGCGCCGCGGGCCTCGCGGTCGCGCTGGCCGGTGGGCTGCCGGGGCAGCCACGCCGCATCGGCGTGATCCTCTCGGGTGGCAACGTCGACCCCGCGCTCGTCGCCCGGCTGATCGAGGTACACGGAGGCCTTCGGACATCGGAGGCGTCCGACTCCGGAGCGGGCGCCGCGGGAGGATCCGCGTGACGTCGCGATCGCGGCGGGTCGCCGTGCTCGCACTGGTGCTCGCCGCATGCCCGGCCCGACGCGAGGAGGGCAGCGGCGCGCAGACACCCCAGTCCCAGCCCACCGACGACGTCAAGCCTCCTGCGGCCGCCGACCCCTCGGCCACGCCCACCACCGACGCGGGCGACGAGGCCGACGAGTCGGCGCACCACGTGGTGTTCGCCGACCGCACCAGCCAGACCTACCTGCTGCTGCTGCCGGGCTCGCCCACCGCGGCGCCCACCCGCGAGGCGCTGGCCGAGCTCGTCAAGAAGAAGCTCGCGAGCGCCGAGGACGAGCCCGAGGTGCAGCTGCTGCTCGATCTCGTGGCCACCGAGCCCCGGCCGCTGCAGGGCGCCCCCGATCTCGACGTCGCCGAGCGCAACGAGATCCGCCATGCCGATCTGCTGGGCCTGCACGTCGCGCTCCTGCCCATCGCCCCGCCCGGCGAGGATCCGCTGGTCTCGCCCGATGCCCTGCTCGATCCCATCGCCACGCGTGAGCTGTCCGAGGCCGACCGCGCGAGCATCCCCGCACGGCGCAACGTGCTGGTGCTGCGCGCCCACTACCGCAACCGCTATGGCGTCCGCGGCCTACGCCTGCTCCAGACCCTGGTGCGCATCGTCGCGGCCGATCGCAAGGCGCTGATCCACGACCCCGACACGGGCGAGACCATGGACGTGACCGCGTTCGCGCGCCGGCGCCTGCAGTCTTCGCTGGGCAACGTGGCCGACCAGGTGGTGGTGGTGCCGTTCCCCGACCCTCGCCACGGCAAGGGCTTCGTGCGCATGAGCACCCGCGGCATGCGGCGGTTCGGCAGCGTCGATCTCGAGCTCGACGGCCTGCCCCGCGACGCCGCCGTGCTCGAGGCCGCCACGCAGCTGCTGCAGGGGCTGGCCTACCGCATGGTCCGTGCCGGCGAGTACGACCGGGAGGGCTTCGCGGTCGAGGCCGACGACGAGATCGAGCTGACCTACGCCGACGTGGCGCAGGCCTATGCGAGCCGCACCGAGCGGGTGGCCCACTGCGACGGCTGCCCCGAGCGCGTGCGCCTCCACCTGGTCGAGCGTCCTGCCGAGCCGTACGACCCGATCGAGCACGTGGTCGCGCGGGTGGTCGCGCCGCGCCTGCTCAGTGCTTCGCCGGCCTACGATCACCCCGCGTGGGTCCGCAAGGCGATCGTCGATCTGCTGGGCGTGCGATGAAGGCCGCGTGAGCGGCCGAGCAAGGCCATCGGCGCCGCCAGGCGCCGAGCCCAAGGGGCCGCCAAGGAATCGTGTAAGGTCTAGCAGTGACCGAGCAGAGCGCAGCGACGAGCCAGGAGCCGGCCCCGCTGGTGTGGATCGACATGGAGATGTCGGGACTCGACCCCAACACGTGCCGGATCCTCGAGATCGCCACCATCATCACCGACGGCCGGCTCGAGATCCTCGCCGAGGGCCCCGACCTCGTGGTGCACCAGCCCGACGCGGTGCTCGACGCGATGGACGAGTGGTGCACCCGTCATCACGGCGAGAGCGGCCTGACCGACCAGGTGCGCGCCTCGAGCGTGAGCGAGGCCGAGGCCGAGCGCCTGACGCTCGAGTTCCTCGCCCGCTTCACCCCGGCCGGGGCCTCGCCGCTGTGCGGCAACTCGGTGCACCAGGACCGCCGCTTCATCGCGCGCTACATGCCCGGGCTCGACGCGTTCTTGCACTACCGCCTCGTCGACGTGTCCACGCTCAAGGAGCTCCAGCGACGCTGGTACCCCGAGCAGCGCGCCCCGACCAAGCGCGAGACCCACCGGGCGCTCGACGACATCCGCGAGTCGATCGAGGAGCTGCGGTTCTATCGCGGCGCGCTGTTTCGCTGAGCGCGCGAGCCCCCGACGAGCCCGAGCTCAGCCGACGGGCGGCGTGTAGTTCTCGCAGGCCACGTCGATGAGGTTGATCGCCTGGTCGAAGTAGGGCCCGTAGTCCGGCTCGCAGAACGGCACCAGGTACCCGTTCTCGCCCCACAGCATCGTGAAATTGGTCATCTCCACCGAGCCCCCGAACCCCCCGCAGGGGTTGCCCGGAAAGTCGGTGATCGAGATGACGACCACGTTCTCCGGCAGGTCGAGCTTGGCCTCGACCACCGCGTCGTAGGACGCCATGGGCGTGGTGGGCGAGTTGTCGTTCTCGTTGCCCATGTACACGATGACCAGCAGTGCGTCGTCGCGGATGAAGCCCTCGTTGCACTCGCCGTTGCCGCCGTGGATCCGCTGCACCGCACCGACCAGCGCGGACTGGGGCTGCTCGTTGCCGCTGCCGCCGCTGCCCACGGTGGCAGCGCAGCTGAACGACGTCGCGAGATCGTCGTTCTGCGTCATGAAGTTGAAGCCGTCGTCGTAGGGGCCGCACATCATGTTGCTCGACTGGCTGCCGCCCGTCTGCACCACCAGCCCGGACAGCACCTGGCAGCCCGCGACGTTGTAGGTGTACGCGTCGGTCGTGATCACCCCGACCTGGTAGGAGTCCACGCTGTCGAGCGTCGCCTGGATCCCGTCGATGAACGCGGGGAAGTTGGACACCAGGTTGACCTGGTACGGCGCCATGCTGCTCGAGTTGTCGATGACGAACAGGAAGTCGACCTTGCTGCACCCGTCGTCCATCGAGGGCGGCATGTCGGGCACGCCGAGGTCGAAGATCGGCGGGCCCTTCGTCTCCGAGTCGTCGGCCGGCCCCGAGCTGCTCGACGTGCTGACGTCGCTGCTGCCGGTCATGCCCACGGAGGTCGTGGTGGTCATGGGGGTGGTGGTGGCGGGACCGGTGCTGTGAGCGTCATCCGCGGTGGACGAGCTCGTGTCCTCGGGCGTGTTCTCGGGGTCTGGCCCGCAGGCGAGGATGGGCAGGCCCAACGACAGCACGAGGATCGACGACGGAAACGCATGGCCCATGAGCGAGTACTACTCCTGAATTCCGGCTCCACACCAGCACGAGCCGCGGATATCGATGTGCGATGAATGGTCGGGGGTGGCCGTTTCCTTCAGCGCTGCATCCCTGGCGAATACATCGTTCCGAGCGCAGCTCCGGGGAAATTTGGTGGTAATTCGCGCATTTTGCGCAGGACCTGTCCCCCGATCCCGAGCCCCCGACGCGTCAGTCCGCGTCTTCGAATCGCTCCGCATGGAACCGCTCACCCCGCACCAGGGGGCCGCGCCGGTCCGCATCGATCATCGCCTTGCGACAGAGCGCCGCCACGAAGGCGGCTGGCTCCGGCAGGCTCTCCCACACCACCGGCAGGAACACCGCCCGCCGAGCCCCGTCGCGCAGCACCAGGCCATCGTGCCCCGGCACCAGTGCGGCGGTGATCTGGGCCAGGCCCTGCTCTGCCATCGGCTCGGGCGGCGTGAGCACCGAGATCTCGCAGCGCAGCCGCGGCAGATCGCCGGGCAGGGGCATGGGCGTGCGCGGGTCGTGGAGCCCGGCCTCCACCGCGTAGTACCGCACCGCGGCTTGCAGCGGCGCGTGGGGCTCGAGCGTGCCGATGCAGCCCACCAGCTGCGGGCCGTCGTGCCACGACACGAACAATCGCGCGGGCTCGTCGAGCTGCGGGTCGGCCGGCGCGGGGTCGAGCGGCGGCGCGGGCACGCCGAGCGCCGAGGCCAGCGCGTGGCGAGCCGAGGCCAGCAGCCACTGCCGGGTGGCGGGGGCCAAGCGCGGCCGTGCGGCGAGCGTGGGACCAAGCGAGGACGCCCCGGGTTTCACCCTTCCATCGTGCCCTCACCCACGGGTGCTCGGTCAATGCCTGGTTGATCACGAGCCGCACGGAGCACCGCAGCGCGGGTCATTGGTGATAGGTTCGCGACCGAGATGCACTCCTCGCCGGCCCTTCGTCGTCCTCTTCATGGCGGCCCGCACCAGAGCGTCGCCCTGCTCCGGCGCCGCGGGGCCTTCATCGGCCTCGTCGCGCTGCTCGCCCTCGGCCTCCACGCTCCTGGGCACGCCGACGAGGGTCAGTGGATGCCCAAGCAGATCCCCGAGCTGCCCAAGGCCCAATTGCAGGCGCTGGGCCTGCGCATGGATCCGGGCACGCTGTGGAACCCCACCGACGGCGGGCTCATGCGTGCGGCCGTCAGCCTCTCGGGCTGCTCATCGGGCTTCGTCTCGGCCAAGGGCCTGCTCGCCACCAATCACCACTGCGCCTACGGGGCGATCCAGGCCAACAGCTCGGTCGAGCACGACTACCTCGAGGACGGGTTCCTCGCCGCCACCCTCGCCGACGAGCTGCACGCGCCCGGCGGCACGGCCAAGGTGCTCGAGTCCACCGAGGACGTGAGCGCGGCCATCCGCACCATCGCCGAGGCCCAGCCCGACCCGGTCCAGCGCGCGCGCGCGGTCGACAAGGAGCGCGCCCGCATGGTGGACGAGTGCGAGAAGGCCCACCCCGGCCGCAGCTGCCAGGTCGCCGAGTTCTACAATGGACACGAGTACCAGCTCCTCCGCTACCTCGAGCTGCTCGACGTGCGGCTCGTCTACGCGCCACCCTCGGGGATCGGCAACTACGGCGGCGAGGTCGACAACTGGATGTGGCCGCGGCACACCGGCGATTTCTCGCTGCTGCGCGCCTACATGGCGCCCGATGGCAAGCCGGCCGCGTTCTCCAAGGACAACGTGCCCTACGTGCCCGAGCGCCACTTCGAGCTCGGGCCCGAGGGCGTAGGGCCCGGCGACTTCGTGGCGATCCTCGGCTATCCCGGTCGCACCGAGCGCTACCTGCCGGCCCCCGAGGTCGAGCGCCAGCTCGAGCAGTTCCTGCCCGCCCGCGTGGCGCTCTACGGCGAGTGGATCCAGATCCTCGAGCGGATGGGCGCGGCCGATCCCGCCGTACACATCAAGGTGGCGGCCAAGCTCAAGGGGCTGCAGAACCGCCACAAGAACGCCGCGGGCATGATCGACGGCATCGGCCGCAACGGTCTGCTCGTCCGGCGCAAGGCCGAGGACGAGGCGCTGGCCGCCTGGGCGGCCGAGCAGGGCGCCCGCAAGGAGGAATTCACCGGCGTGCTCGCGGGCTTGCGGCAGCTCAGCGAGGCGCGCCGCGCCTCGTTCGAACGCGACTTCCTCGTCGACAACCTCGGCGGTGGTCCCAACCTCTTGCCGCTCGCCATCGACCTCGTGCGACGCGCTCGCGAGCGGAGCAAGCCCGACCTCGAGCGGCGCAGCACCTACCAGGACCGCGGCGCCGAGAAGCTGTGGACGCGCCAGGAGACCCGGCTCAAGGACTACGACCCCGAGGTGGATCGGGCCATGATGGAGGCGCTGTTCCGGCGCATCGAGGCGCTGCCAGCCGAGCTGCGCTTCACCGAGCTGCGCGTGGCCGAGATCCCGCGGCTCTTGCGGACCACCAAGCTCACCGATCCGGCCGTGGTGAAGGCGGCGTTCGACGCGGCCGACGCCGAGGCGCTGCGAAGCAGCCGCGATCCGCTGTTGGTGCTCGCTCACGCGCTCGTGACCGCAACCGAGGCCCGTGAGGAGCAGGAGGACCGCGAGCGCGGCGAGCTGATGGTGCTCGGCCCCCGCTACTTCGAGATGCTCAAGGCCGTGCGCGGCGGACCGGTGTACCCCGACGCCAACGGCACGCTGCGGCTGTCCTACGCCACCGTGCAAGGCTACGTCCCGCGTGACGGCATGCTGGCCACGCCGCAGACGGTGCTCGCGGGTCAGCTCGCCAAGCACACCGGCGTCGATCCATTCGACCTGCCCGCGGGCGTACGCGACGCGGCGCCCCGCGCCCCCGAGAGCTACTGGGCCGACCCCGTGCTCGGCGACGTGCCCGTGGCGTTCCTCGCCAACGGCGACACCACCGGCGGCAACTCCGGCAGCCCGGTGATCGACGGCCAGGGCCGCTTCATCGGCCTCAACTTCGATCGCGTGTGGGAGAACATCGCGGGCGACTATGGCTGGGCCACCGGCCGCTCGCGCAACATCATCGTCGACGTTCGCTATCTCTTGTGGGTGCTCGACGACGTGACCGACGCGGGCCCGTTGCTCGAGGAGCTGGGCGTGGCCCACCTGCGCGACGCCCCGGCGCGCAAGCCCGCCGCCGGTGCCACGCCAGCCACCACCGCCCCCGCCACCAGCCCCGCGAGCGACGCGACGCCGAACGAAGCGCAGGGCCTCGTGGGCACGCCGCTGGACGCCACCACGCCTCGGGCCGAGGCACGCGGTGCCTCGGTCCAGGGCGGCTGTTCCTGCACGACCGACCCGGCCGGCCCCGCGCGAGAGCGGGGCCTGCCGGGCCTGCTGGGGCTGCTGGGGCTGCTGGGCCTCTCGGGCCGCCTCGGCTCACGCCGCAGGCGCGACCCGGCCTACGCGGCCCGACCCAGCCGGCGAGCGCGGGCTCGCTGAACCACGACCCACGGGATCACGCGCTCCTCGGCCGCCATCACGGCCGCGCGATGCTCCATGGCCGCGACCCGGGACCGGCGCGCCTCCTGGGCGAACGACGGCGCGAGCACGGCCGGCGTGGCGAGCTTGCACCCCTTGCGGTAGAGGCCGTGACGTCGCAAGCGCTCGCGCAGCACCTTGCGCGTGCACCCCGAGCGACGTGCAGCCTCGCTGAGGTTGTCGTCGGTCTCGTGCAGCAAGCGCCGCAGATACCAGCCATCGACCTCGCGCCGCATGGTCTCGAACGGCACGCCCGCCAACGCCTCGAGCGCGGGCGGAACCAGCCGATCGAGCGGCAGGTGCCTCGGCTCCAGCCGATCGGTCATCACCTGGCCCAGCGCTCCATCGATGGTGCGACGAAGCTCGCGCACGTTGTCGGCCCAGCCATGACGCGTGAGCGCTTCCCACGTATCCGTGTCGAGCTCGACCGAGCCGCGCCCCGCCCGACGCAGCATGCCCTCCACCAGCGGCGCGAGATCGTCGAGCCGCGTCCGCAGCGGCGGAATGTCGACGACCCGGTCGGCCCAGCGCGAGGCCAACGCCGGGTGCAGCCGGTTCTCGAGCCGCAGGCGCTCCTCGGTGGCGCGGCTGGTGGCGACCACTCGCACCGGGACGTCGAAACCCGACGCAAGCAGCTGGACCATAAGGGCCTGGCTATCGAGGGACCACTGCTCGAGACTGTCGAGGACCACCGTTCCGCCGCGTTTACGGAGGGTGGCCCACGGGTGGGCCATGTTCATCGGGAGCGCGGCGACGCAACGGATGAACGGCAAGCCCTCCCACAGCGGCGAAGCGAGGTGGATCAGGCGGGCGAGGAGCGACTTGCCCACGCCGGGCTCTCCCGTCAGGAGCACGCCCAGCGGGCTCTGGGACCACGATCTCAGCCGATCGATGGATCGCAGCACGAGGGGGTCGCGAGCGACGAACGGCTCGAAGGGATCGGGACGATGATGGATGGGGTTGGTGTTCATGCCCAACCAAATGAGCAACATCCAGGCCAAGCGAGCGATCGAGCAATCTCGCATCGATCGGCTCGCTCCGGCCTCGTATCCCGGCCAACCCGCGGGCCACCCGGCCAACCCGCGGGCCGTTTCCCGTCGTCAAGTCGCTTCTTCGGGATTCGGGTCTTCTTCATCCACGTAGGTGAGCGCGGCCCGGAGCCGCCCGAGCGCCTTGGTCGCCTTCGTCCAGGCCTCCACCGACTCGAATCCATACCGCTTGTCGTCGTGGATGATCGTATGCGTGTAGCCGGCGAGCCCGGCGAAGATCAGCTCGAACACGTTCTTGATGTGGTCGTCGCTCACGAAGTAGCCGCCCGCCACGGACTCGTCCACGCGCGCCGAGACGATCTCGCGCGCGAGCATCGTCTCGTTGACGACCCACACGCCGTCCTCCATGCCCTTGCTGCCCACGTCCGGCACGTCGTGCCACAGGAAGTCGGGCCAGGGGCTGGAGGTGCGCTCGGAGGTGGCCGGGCAGTAGGCCTCGGGCTCGCCGCGCTCGTCGCGGCGCACCAGGTAGTCGAGCGTGGCGTCACCGAAGCGCGCCGTGATCTCCACCTGCCAGCGCTCGGTGCGTGCGTCGGCGTTGCTGCCGGTCTTGCTCACGCCGAGCTGCGTGACCACGCCGTTCCACACCGATGCCTCCGCATCGGTGTCGGCGCAGATGTTCCGGGCCTGGCGCAGCGCGAGCTGCAGGAGCGCGGTGAACTGCGAGGGGTCGTCGCGCTTCATCTCGCGGGAGAGCGTGCAGCGCAGCGGCGACGCCAGCGGCACCTCGGTGTCCTCGCTGGGCCTGCGCACGGCGGTCCACTTGCCGTCCTTGCGCACGTGGTGGTGCATCTCGGCCACGATGCGGTGCTTGCCCGGCTCGTAGTACACCCGCGCCAGCTTGCGGGCGCTCGGGTCGTCCATCTGCGTGCCCAGCAAGAAGCGGCCGCCCGGGCCCGGCTCGGCGCCCGGGCGCAGATCCAGCCCCACCTGCTCCTCGCGCAGCACGGGAAAGCCCGTATCCTCGTCGATGGAGTCGATCTGGATCCGCGCCTCGATGCGCGCGCCCGACACGTCGATGACGTTGTAGTCGCCCTCCACGGTCTTGAGGTAGCGCGGGTTCTTGGCGAACGTGACCTGCTCGAGGTCGGGTAGGTGGCGGAAGAACACCGTGCCCATGTCGGGCTGCTCGCCGTCCGGCAGCTCGATCGAGGTCACGCGCAGCGCCTCGCGGCGGGTGTCGACCGGCCAGCGAAAGCTCTTGCCCGCGGCGATGCCCGCGAACTGCAGCCGGTCGGGGCGGCTGTCGTTGCGCGAGCCCCCGAACGCATGGATCCCGCGCTGCAGCTGGCCCGTGCCGTCAGCGTGGCTGTAGACCGAGCCGAGCTCGAGCACGCTGGCCACCATCTCGAGCAGGAGCTTGCGATCGTAGACCGTGGTCTTGCCGGTGTCGGAGCGGTACTCCTCCACCCGTGGCGGTGGATCCCCCGTGAGCGTCACGCCGAGCTGCTCCATCACCGCCTTGATGTCGCAGTGGCCGGCCCACGACACCCAGTCCACGGCCCCCTGCTGCACCCAGCCGGTGTCGTCCCAGTCGAAGCGGATGCCGCGGCGCAGGTGCTCGTCGCCGGGCGCCCGCCGGAACGTGAGCCTCGCGGCGTCGAGCGGCGCGCTGCGCACGAGCTCGGGCTCCACCTCCACCTTCGCATGGTCCTGGTCACGTAGCGTGCCGTCGGCGACGCGGTAGAGCCACGTTCCGGCGCGCGGGTGATCGGCCGTGGGGGCGATGCGAAGCAGCTCGTAGCGGGGCGACAGCGCGTCGGAATCCGGCACCTCCGACGCGATGCGGCGGCTCTGACGATCGATGAGGAACCCGCCCAGCGTGGGCTCGATGTCGGTCTCCTCGATCCCCTCGAACGCGTACTTGTTGCGCATCAGCCAGTCGAGGTGCGCGAGGGCCTGCGCACGCTGGCGGCGAATCCCCTCGCGGTTGGACGTGTGCAGGACCGCCATGGCCTCGCTGCCCTCCACCGGCAGCGACTCGAGCAGCTGCTCGAGGTAGTGCACGAACGGGGCGTCGTGGCCGTAGCTGTGGTACGTGCCAGTGTCGGCGTCGTCGAACACGATCCAGCCGGCATAGGCCTCGTCCTCGAGCTCGGCCACCACCCGGAAGCACGCGTCGCGCTCGGTCGCGGGCAGCGTGCCGCCAGCCAGCCACGCCTCGAGCTTGCCGCGCACCTCGGTGAACAGCGCCGCGCAGCGATCGACGCGGATGCGATTGCGCCAGTAGTTGGGGCTCTGTGCCGGCGCCTGGGCCTCGTCGAGGTCGCGGACCGAGAGCACCTCGGCGTGCTGCTCCAGCGTCGCCACGATCGCGTCGCGCAGGGCTGCCGCGCTCGGGGGCGGCGGCTGCGGGTCGAACAGGCTCGCGGGTGGCCGCGGATCTTCCACGTCGGCGAACGCGAACCGCATGCGCGGGTGAGGGCGACCGCCGCGGACGCGTTCGAACAGCGTCATGACCACGCGCCCGCCCGGCCGCAGCGGCTGGTCGCGCACGTCCTTGATGCGGGTACCGAGCTCGACGGTGGTAGCGGCCTCGAGGTAGGCCTTCAGGGCGTCGTTGCGGACGACTTTCTTCACGAGCGGAGCCTCCGAGCGCAAATGGTGGGTGATGGTACAGCCTCGACGCCTCCGCGGGCACCGCGAGCTGGTACGATTGCGCGCGTGAGCAACGAAACGAAGGCACGATGCGTGATGGCGGCGCTGATCGTCTTGGGAACGGCGATCACGGGGTGTGGCGACTCCGACGGGCGAGAGACCGGAACTGGTCCGAACCTCACCACCATCACCAGCCTCACGGCCACCGACGGTGATCCCAGCGACACCGGCGTGGGCACGGTCGACGGCGGCTTCGAGGACTCGGGCACCGGCACCGGCCAGCAGTGCGAGCTCGATGGCGACTGTCCGGCCGGCCAGCACTGCGGCGCGATGTCTCGCGTGTGCCTGGACCCGAGCGGCTGCCTGTTCGATGCCGACTGCGACGACGGCTTCACCTGCAACGAAGGCACCTGCACCATCGGGGGCGATTGCGGCGGCTTCGTGTTCCAGTTCGAGCAGGTCCCGCCCAACCTCCTCATCCTGCTCGACCGCAGCGGCAGCATGGATGGCGACGTGCCCGGCACCGGCCAGAACCGCTGGGAGGTGGCTCGCGACGCGATCTTCGCGGTGACCACCGAGTTCAACGAGTCGATCGACTTCGGCCTGGCCACGTATTCATCGTGCCTGCCGGGCGGGTGCTCGGCCGGCGCGATCGTGGTGCCGATCCTGCCGCTCGCGGCCCCGCTCATCCAGGACTTCCTCGACGGCACCGTGGGCGTGGGCAGCTCCGACGGCATGGGCATGACGGGCGATGGTCACATCGAGTACCTGTGCGACAGCGGCAACCCCGAGACCAGCACCGGCGTGGCGCTGCAGGCCCTCGTGGGCGAGCCCTCGCTGCAGGACCCCGCGCGGGCCAACGCGATCCTGCTGCTCACCGACGGTGGCGAGAGCGGCGAGTGCACCGACGACATCGACGGCCCCGGCGGCGCGGCCAACCTCCTGGCGCAGGCGGTGCCCGTGCAGACGTTCGCCGTGGGGATGGGCGGGGCCAGCCTCGACCAGCTCCAGGAGATCGCGACCGCGGGCGGCACCGACATGCCGTACTTCGCCGACCAGCCTGCCGATCTGCAGATGGCCCTGGCCGCGATCGCAGTGGCGGTGGCCTCGTGCACCTTCCAGCTCGACGAGGTCCCGCCCGACGCCGATCAGATCTACATCTTCTTCGACGACGACCCCGCCGGCGTGCCGGTGGATGCTGCCAATGGCTGGACCTACGACCCTGCGACGAACACGATCACGTTCCACGGCAGCGCGTGCATGGCGATCCAGGACGGCAGCGTGGTGGAGATCGACATCGTGTATGGGTGCAACATGCCGCCAGTGGGGTAGCGAGCGGGCTCACTCGCAGGCCGCCACCGTGTGCCCGAACCACGGCTCGACCGTGAAGTCGACCCACGGCTCCTCGAGCTTCCACAGCGAGTTGTCGTCCTCGTAGAGCACGACGTCGTCGTTGTCGCCGCTGGCGTACATGCCCCAGTGCCACTGACACAGGTCGGTGTCGCCGCGCGAGAACGTGGCATCGACCAGCTCCGCGCCGTCCTGCCACACGTGCATGCGGCCCTCGTGATAGTTGACGTAGATCGTGGTGCGAACCCACTGGCCCAGCGGAAACGAGGGCGCCCCGTCGGCAAACGTCACGGTGCCGCCGGTGTTGAGCACGTGCGCAGGGGTGATGCGGTTGGAGGGATCCTCGAGCCCCAGCGTGATGACGTCGTCGCTCCAGTCGCAGGAATTGTTGACGGTAAAGGGGCTGAACCACCGCCCGTTCTCGAACGGGTAGGGCACCTCGAGCCAGCTCCAGTACGTGTTGATCACACCATACGGAGCATCGATGCCCGAGCCCGTGTTGGTGTAGGCCTCGACCACGTCGTCGCCGTCGAACTGCAGCCCACCGTAGCCGCGGTGTGACTCGGGGATGGCGCAGGTTATCTCCGAGCGATTGGACCACGAGCCGCTCACCGCCTGGTCCATGGAGAGCTCGTTGTAGTCGCACGGGCCGCCCCAGTCGGCACCGTAGGTGTTGGAGGACCAGCGATCGTAGTCGCCGCCCTCGAAGTCCTCGAGCCACAACAGGCGCGCCTGCACGCACTCGCCGGTGGGCCCGGTGCTGGTGTCGGGATCGGGGTCGGAGGTGGTGTCGGGATCGGGGTCGGAGGTGGTCCCGGAGCTCGACGGATCTGGGGCTTCGCCGGTGCTCGACGGCGAGGAGGTGGTGGTGCTCGGCGAAGCGGTGGTGCTCGTGGTCTCGGGGGCCGAGTCGCTCGTGGCGGGGGAGCCATCGTCGCCGCACGCGAGCGCGGCGAGTGACATGGACAGCCCGAGCGCGGGGATGCGCACCGTGGTCGCGAGCGTGATCATCGTGCGTATGGTACCGCAGCATCCAAGCTACGATCGCGGGCACGATGAAGACCCCACGGAGAGCACTACTGGGTTGCGCGCTGATGGTCGCGGGCGGCTGCGGCGATTCGAGCGAGGGTGAGACCGGCGTGGAGGCGGGTGACACGGCCGCGACGGACCACGGCAGCGCCACCGGGTCGGGCACTGCCCCCACGAGCGCAGACGGTACGACCGCGGGAACCCCAGCCACCACCGCCGCCGACACTACCGTCGATGCCACCGCTGACGAGAGCGGTCCGCAGGACACCGAGCCGGGCCTCGCCGGCGAGTGGCTCGTCGTCGACGGCAATCGCATCGTCCATGCCGACGGCTCGCCGTTCCACGGCCGCGGGGCCAACCTCCACGACGTGCGCTCGTGCCAGGCGTGCTCGTTCGCGCCGCCCGTCCCCGACGGGATCGATCGCTGGGCGGACGAGCTCATCGACAACTGGCACGCCAACTTCATCCGCTTCGATCTGTCGGCCAAGGACGCGCCGTTCAACGAGTTCGAGCAGCAGTGGGTGAACCTCGTCGACGATCCGACGTACCTGGCCCACATCGTCCAGAACGTCGAGCACATGGCGAGCAAGCCCGGGGTCTACGTGCTGGTCACGCTGTTCGCCGACCCGACCATCAAGCCCAACGACGGGCAGTACGACAGCGAGTGGCCGTCGTCGCTCGGTGACAGCAATTCGCGCTACACCACCCTGGCCGAGGCGTTCTACGCCAATCCCCGCGTGTTGTTCGGCCTCACCAACGAGCCGCACACGACCCCCGACCACGACGCCGAGCTCGCAGCGGTCTACACCGACGCGATCGCAGCGATCCGCGCGGTCGAGGATGCCCACGGCACGCCGCATCACATCGTCGTGGTCCAGGCGCCCGAGGGCTGGTCGCGCGATCTGTCGTACTTCGTCGACAACCCGCTCCCCGGGGATCAGATCGCGTACGAGGTCCACCCCTACAACTCCGCCAGCGACTTCGACGCCTTGCTGGTGCAGCCCGGTCAGACGCTGCCGATCATCATCGGCGAGTACGGCCCCGCCGACGGCTACATGACCGAGGCCGACATCATGGAGCTGTGGACGGTCGCCCAGGCCAACGAGATCCCGTACATCGCGTGGGCGTTCCACCAGCGCTGCCCGCCGAACCTGCTCGAGGACACCGCACCCGACGGCTGCGGCCTCGATGCCGCCACCGGCTACGACTTCCCGCGCACCGCGTGGGGCGATCTTCTCCACGACCACCTCGCGACACCCTGGTGAGCTTCACGACCCCTCCTGATCTGCTGTAGAATCCCGTTCCGCCCCGATGCGCCGCATCGCCTGCACCGCCCTCGGCCTCGTCGCCGCCCTGCTCGCCCAGCCGGCGTGGGCGCACTCGGGTGGCGTGGGCGGCAGCGGCTGCGGCTGCCACGGCTCGGGCTCGGTGGGCATCGACGTCACCACCAACCCGGCGATGATCGACCCGGGCGAGTCCGTTGTAGTCACAGTGACCATTTCTTCGCCGACCGCGGCCGAGGCGGGCCTGTTCCTGCAGGCCAACGCGGGCGACTACTCCACCATCGCGGGCCAGGGCCTGGCCGAGGTCATGGCCGGCCTCACCCACAACCAGCCCAAGGGGCTCGCGGGCGACCAGGCGCAGTTCTCGTTCGACTGGACCGCGCCGGCGGCCCCGGGGGCGGTGCGGTTCGAGATCTGGGCGGTGGCGGCCAACGGCAACAACAGCTCCTCGGGCGACGCGTCCGACGAGGGCGCGTTCGACTTCGTGTTCGGCTGCGAGCCGCAGAGCTACTGGCGCGACTTCGACGGCGACGGCTACGGGCGCACCAACCTGCCGCGGATCCACTGCGCCGGCACACCCCCTGCGGGCTACGCCGCCGAGCCCGACGACTGCGACGACAACCGGGCCGAGAGCCACCCCGGTGCAACCGAGTACTGCAACCAGATCGACGACGACTGCGACACCGAGATCGACGAGGACGCGATTCCGGTGGACCTCTACCCCGACGGCGACGGCGACGGCTGGTACGGCCAGCTCGAGTACGAGAGCGGCGACACCATGGTGGGCTGCGTGGGCCTGCCCGGCTACGCGGGCGCAGCCGGCGATTGCCGCCCCGAGGACCCCACCATCAACCCCGGCGCCGAGGAGGTCTGCAACGGCTTCGACGACGACTGCGACGCCGACGTCGACGAGCGCGTGCGCCCGCAGTGCGGCGAGGGCTGGTGCCGTCGCGAGTCGCTCAACTGCGATCCCGCGGCCTGCACCCCCGGCGAGCCGAGGGACGAGGAGTGCAACCTGTTCGACGACGACTGCGACGCGGTGGTCGACGAGGACGCTCCGTGCCCGGCGGGCCTGTCATGCCAGGCCGGCGAGTGTCGGCCGGCGGACGAGCCCGGTGCGCTCGACGACGGCGGCAGCGGCGAGGCGGGCAGCGGCGAGGTCAGCAGCGGGGGCGAGGGCGGTGGCTCGGGCACCGGCAGCGCAGGACAGAGCGAGGACGCAGGCGCGAGCGGCTGCGCATGCCGAGCGAGCCACGACGACGACGAGAGAGCGGTGGCCTGGCTGCTGCTGCCGCTCTTGTGGCTTCGCCGGGGCCGTGGCCGCCATCACCAGCGAAAGCGAGAGCGCACACGATGAGCGAGGGCATGTTCGTACACCAGCTCAAGCTGGGCCCGTGGGACAACTTCATCACCTTCATCGGCGACAAGGCCTCGCGGACCTGCGCGGTGATCGATCCCGCCTGGGATGCCGCATCGATCCTGCGCGAGGCCGAGCGCCTCGACGTGAAGATCACCCGCATCCTGTGCACCCATGGTCACTTCGACCACGTGGATCAGGTACAGACGCTGCTCGAGTCGGTGGACGTGCCGGTGCACATGCTGCGCGAGGAGATCGACTGCTCGGGCTTCCAATGCAACAACCTCGTGCCCGGCCGCCCCGGCGACATCGTGCGCATCGGCGAGCACGTCGACGTCACGCTGATGCACACGCCCGGCCACACCCCGGGCTCCACCAGCTACCGGCTGCGCGGGGCGATCGCCACCGGCGACACGATGTTCGTCAACGGCTGTGGCCGCTGCGACTTCGTGGGCGGCGACCCACAGGTCATGTACGGCACGCTCCGCACGCTCGTGGGCGCGCTGCCCAAGGACACCATCATGTACCCGGGCCACGACTACGGCCCCACGACCACCTCCACCTTCGATGCGCAGCTCCGCGACAATCCCTACCTGCAGCTGCCCACCGTGCAGGCGTTCGTCGAGCACCGCATGCAGGGCAAGACCCCCGGTACGCCGCTGCCACCCAAGCCGGCCTGGACCCCGCCCACGGACTGAAACCGCGCACTACCTGCTCTAGAACGACGTTTCCAGCCCACCACGAGCGTTCCTTGCCCGCCCGTGCCCGGGCTGGGCACGCGCCCCCGGGAGTGTATCCTCCCGCGCATGTCCACGCGCCGTCGCCCATTGCTCGCGGCTGTCTTGCTGGCCGCTCCGCTCGCGCTCGCCAGCTGCGGCAAGAAGAACAAGAACGAGGAGACCCAGCCGCCCCTCGCCCCCGTGACCACGGCCGACGCCGATGACGGTGCCACCGGTGGCGGACCCGGGCGCGCCGAGCCCCGCCCCGCGGTCGAGCGGATCACCCTGTCCGGCAGCGTCGAGGGCCTCGACGACATGATGGCCGGCTTCAAGAAGCTCGGCGAGAGCTGGATGCCCGAGCAGGCCACCGACCCCAAGGCGGAGATCCAGGCGGCCCTGCTCGGCATGGGCTTCGGGCCGGGCTTCTTCAACAACATCGACCTCGACGGCCTGCACGCGTTCACCTCGGCCACCCCGACGAACGGCGGTGGGCCCCAGGACTCGAGCGTGTCGGCGAGCGTGGCCGTGGTCGACGCGCGCAAGCTCATCGAGAACCTCCCGCAGGGCCAGCGCCCCTCGCCGCTGAGCGAGGGCATGTGGGAGCTCAAGATGGACTCCACGCGCCTGCTCATGCGCGAGCAGGGCAAGGAGCTGCTGCTCGGCCTCTCCAACGACGACATCGTCAAGGCCGGCCAGCTCCGCGGCCAGAGCAAGCCGGGTCGCCGCGTGCGGCTCGAGGCCACCAACATCCCCACCGACGACATCGATCCCTCGGCCGTGCTCGAGGATCTGCCCGCCGGCAGCGAGCTGGCCAAGCAGCTGTCCGAGATCCTGCGCGAGCTCGACGCTGTCACGTTCGAGGCCGACTTCGGCACCGCTCGCGACTTCCAGGCCGAGGTCGCTGCGGTGGCGCCGTTCCACAAGCTGGGCCTCGGTCCCGTCGGCACCCCGCGCGCCGCGGCCACCTCGCTCGAGTCGCACCTGCCGCCCGACCCGATGTTCGTGACCACGCTGTCGTGGGGCGACCCGGCGCTGCTCCACAAGCTCATCGACTCGGCGCCGCTCAAGGACGTGCCCGAGCCGGTCAAGGGCATGGTCGACAAGGCGATCAAGAGCGCCCATGGTCTGCTCGACCAGGTGGCCAGCGACGTCGCGCTCGCGCTCTACATCGACAAGAAGGGCCGCGCCACGTTCGTGCTGGCCGCCAGCGTCAAGGACGAGGCCAAGACCAAGGCCGCGCTGCAGGGCGTGCACCAGGTGCTCGCCGAGGGCGTGCAGACCCAGGCCACCATGGTCGGCAAGAACAAGGACGCCGCGTTCACGGCCAAGCTCGAGCTCGACGGGCTCAAGGTGCCGGGGGGCACGGCCGACCGCCTCGCGATCACGGTCCCCAAGGAGTTCCAGAGCGACGTGCGCCAGGCCAAGATGTTCTTCGGCAAGAACACGCTCGAGCTCGTCTCGCACGTGTCCGATGGCACCGCGGTGCTGGCCATCGGCGCCGGCGCCAAGGCGCTCGTGACCGACGTGGCCAAGCCCGGCAAGAGCAGCCTGGCGCAGCACGCCGGCCTCCAGGGCCTGCGCAAGTCGATGGGCGGCTGTCAGATCTGCGTGTCGGGCGACCCGCTCGCGTACTTCCGCTTCCGGCTGCTGCTCGTGCGCGACGAGTCCACCGACAAGACCGTGATCAAGCAGGCCGGCGAGCGCATGGCCCAGCTCGGCAAGATCTCCTCCATCGGCCACCCCGGCGTGGGCGTGAAGGTCGAAGCCGAGGGCGCCGCCGTGGGCCTGGTGGTCCCGGTGTCCACCGTGTTCGCCCCGCGAAACGCGGTGGAGAAGCTCGGCGAGATCAACTCGTTCGTCGACGACCCCGAGTCGGCGATGGCTGCGAAGAAGGAAGAGGCCAAGAAGCCCGCCGAGAAGAAGCCTGCCGAAAAGAAGTCCACCGACGGCAAGAAGCCCGCCGAGAAGAAGCCTGCCGCCAAGAAGCCCGCGGCCGAGAAGGCGGGCTAGCGTGACCCGCCTGGCCGCGGTGGTGCTCGCCGCCGGGGCCTCGACCCGCATGGGCCGGCCCAAGCCACTGATCGAGTGGCGGGGCCGGCCCTTCGTTTGGCACGTGCTCGAGCAGGCGAGAGCCGCGGGCGCGGAGGTGGTGATCGTGGTGGAGGGTGCGGTGGCGCTGCCGCGGGCGGAGCTCGAGGGCGCGACGATCGTGCGCAACGAGAAGTGGGCCGAGGGGCCGTTGGGGAGCCTGCAGGCGGGGCTGCGGGCGGTGCTGGAGGCAGGGGCGCGTGGGCCGGTGCTGGTGCTGACCGTGGATCGGCCGCACCTGCGAGCGGAGACGCTGCGGGCGCTGGCGCGGGCAGTGGCGAGCGATCCGACCGCGGTGTGGCAGCCGCGACTCAGCGAGCAACGCGGGCACCCGATCGTCTACCCCGCGGATCTCATCCCCGCGCTGATTGCCCTCCAACCACCGACGACGCCGCGCGAGCTGCTCTCGGAGCCGCACGTGACGGCTCGCCGCCGCCAGCTCGAGGTGGACGACCCCGCGATCCTCGACAACCTCGACCGCCCGCAGGACCTGGAACGCCTACCACCCTGAGCCTGCTACCCTCCGCGCTCGCCATGGACCTCGCCCCCATCGCCGCCCTGCACCCCACCCTCGACCTCGATCGCCGCCTGCTCGTGCTCTCGCTCGATCACGGCAAGGCCAACGAGGTGGGCAGCGCAGAGCTCGACGCCCTCGCGCGCCTCTGCACCCTGCTCGAGACCGACGCCTCCGTGAGCTGCCTGTGCACCACCAGCCGCCGCGTCTCCGCCAAGGGCACGCCGATCTTCATCTCCGGTGCCAACGTCACCGAGCGCATCGGCTGGGACGACGACCGCATCAAGGCGCACGTGCTGCGGCAGCGCGAGCTGATGCGGCGGCTGCGGCGGCTGCCGCTCTACCACGTGGTGCTCAGCCACGGTGTAACGCTGGGCTGGGGTACCGAGTATCTACTCACCGCCGACTATGCGCTGGCGACCCCCACTGCGAGCTTCGGGCTGCCCGAGACCGGGCTCGGGATCCTCCCGGGAGCTCGCGGCACGGCCGAGCTGGCGCTGTTGGTGGGGCCAGCCCAGGCGCTGCGGCTCGGCTGCACCGGCGAGACCATCGACGCCGAGGAAGCCCGCCGGATCGGCCTCGTGCAGGAAGCAGTGCCCGACCTCGACGCGGGTCTCCACCGCGTCCATGCGCTGGCCGAGCGGCTGCGCCAGCGCTCGCCCACCGCGGTGGCCGCGTTCAAGCGTGCGCTGCTCGACGGCCTCGGCCAGCCCGAAGCCGTGCGGCTGGACCTCGAGCGCCGCGCCTACGAGCACACCGTCGACACCGGCGAGGCGGCGATCGGTCGCGCCGGCTTCGCAGCCATCCGCGACGGCAAGACCCCCGACTGGGGCCCGCGTCGCTGATCACCGCAGCAATCGCCCCAGCGCTGCGGCCATCGGCGGGGGATTGCGAGCAGGCCTCCCGGCCGCCGACATCACCGAGCGCGAGCAGCGAGGCTTCGCAGCGGCCTGCGACACCGTGTCCCAACCGGGTCCGATCACCGACTCGCGAATCGACGCTTCGATCACCTCGCGCTCGCCCGCCTCGAACCCGGCGTGCGTTTGCCGGCAATCGAGCGTACTCTGCCATTCGTTGCATCCCAATGGCGGGCGATATCCTACCCTTGAGGAACGTCGTCATTGGGGCGCTCTTCCGTCTTCCTCTGCTATGCTGGATGAAATCCGCGCAACCCTGGTCACCAACGTCCAGCTCGCGCTCCACCCTACATCCATGCGTGTCCGCCAGATCATTACGGTTGTCGGCTGCTTTCGCGGTGGATACATTCCGGCGCGATTTTCCCCCGCCCCACGTCATTTTCGTGAGCGCGCGTGAGCCCGATGACATCCCCGGATGCCAACGATGACGCAGCCCAAGCGCTGAGCGAGGCCAAGCCGGCCCGGTCAGTGCCCGAGCGCATCGCCGGTCGCTACCGGGTGCAGGGGCTGCTCGGCCAGGGCGGCTTCGGTGCGGTCTACGAGGCCTACGACGAGCTCGAGGAGCGCACGGTCGCCGTCAAGCTCATTCGGCGCGACATCACCACCGACCCCCGCCTCACCCAGGCCTACGACAGCTCGCAGCACGCCCTCGGCGACCTCAGCCGCATGGTCCGGCGCCACCAGACGCGCAGCTTCGGGCCCCCCAGCACCCACGGCGGCGACAACGTCGCGCAGGCGTTCAAGGACGAGTTCCGGCTGCTCACGCAGCTCCACCACCCCAACCTCGCCGGGGTCTACGACTTCGGGCGCTGCAACGAGAGCGAGAGCTTCTACTTCACGCAGGAGCTCGTCGACGGCATGGAGCTGACCGAGTTCCTGCGCGAGGCCACGCGCGAGATGGTGGTCGAGGTCGTGGTGCAGCTCGCCCGCGCGCTCGACTACATCCACACGCTCGGGCTCGTGCACGGCGACATCAAGCCGTCCAACGTGCTCGTCTGCAAGCCCGAGGCCGAGGGCGCCGCCCCGCAGGCCAAGCTCATCGACTTCGGCCTCGCCCGCGTGCTGCGCGAGCCCGAGCCGGTGATCCCCGACGACGGCCCCGACGGCGTGGGCATCATGGTGCTCGGCACCCCTGGCTTCTCGGCGCCCGAGAAGGTCAAGGGCCAGCCCACCGACGCGCGCTCCGACATCTACTCGCTGGCCGCCACGATCTACGCGGCCGCGCGCAGCGGCAACAAGCCGTTCGCCGGCAAGACGTTCAAGGAGGTGCTGCGGGCGCAGCGAGACTGGCGGCCCGAGCTCGCGGGTGCGCTGCTCCAGCAGACCGGCCCCGTGGTGGCCGAGCTCGTGGGGCGGATGCTGATGGCCGACCCCAACAAGCGCCCGCAGAGCGCCCGCAGCATCGTGCTGGAGCTCTTGCGCCGCGAGGCGTCGCACCTGCCCGATCGCCGGCAGACCGCCCGCGACCGCCACGAGTTCGCCCGTGTGCTCGTCGAGCACCTGCCGTTCGTCGACCGGGCGCACTACCTCGAGCTGTTGCTCGACAAGGCGCTCGAGATCGTCGGCCGCTCGGGCCCCAACGCCTCGTCGAACGACGCGGCGGCGGTCCACGCCGCGAGCTCCCCGGGCGCGCCGGTCAGCGTGCCGACCGCGACCACCGCCGAGCTCGGCCCGCCCAAGCCCGAGCTCGACGACGCGGCGGCCACCTCGCTCGAGGACGGCGCCGTGATCACCGGTGAGGACGTCGCGGCCAACTCGGGCGTGTCCAACAAGGCGCGGCTCATCCGCACGGTCATCGTCAAGGCGCCCGAGGGCATGGGCAAGTCGCGGCTGCTCGCGGAGCTGCGCCGCGAGGTGCAGCTCGGCGACGGGCTGTTCGTACAGGGCAGCTGCTGGGCCGCCGAGTCGTCCGCGCTCGGTCCGTTCGCCAACATCGTGTCGCAGCTCGCCACCGCGCTCGGCGAGCGCTCGCCCACCGTGCTGCGGCTCGGCGCGCTCGTCCACGCCGCGCGCTCGCCCGGCGCCCCGGGGGCCGAGTCGGCCGCGCAGCAGCTCAGCGAATTCCTGCTCTCGGCCGCGCGCGAGCGGCCGTACGTGCTGCACCTGTCCGATCTCTCGCGCGCGCAGGAGCCCATGCGCGTGGCGTTCGAGCAGCTCTGCCGCGCCATCGACCACAACGACGCGCCGATCCTCTTGTGCGCCACCACCGAGCCGCACAGCAAGATCACCCCCATCCTCATGGCGCTCGGGCGCGATCAGGTGGCCGAGGTGTGGAGCCTGCGGCCGTTCGCCAGCCGCGAGATGTTCTCGGTGCTGCAGGGGATCCTGGGGGAGACGCCCACCCTCAAGGAGCTCGCCATCATCCTCGACAAGCTCACCGGCGGCCACCCGCTCAGCTTCCGCGAGACGCTGCGGGTGCTGATCGAGGAGGGCATCCTGGTGCGCGAGGCCGACACCTGGGTGCTGCGCGGGGCCTCGGCCGCAGCCGACGAGCTGCACAAGACCCTCGCCCAGCGCTCCGAGTCGCGGCTCGATGGCCTCGGCGCGTCGGGCTGGGAGATCGCCAGCATCCTCTACCTGCTCGAGGCGCCGCTGCCCGAATCACAGCTCGCCGTGCTGTCCGATCTCCGCGCCGAGCGCTTCAAGCGGACGCTCGACCGCCTCGAGGGCGAGGGGCTCATCACCCGCAACGCGACCACCGGCGAGAGCATCGTGTCGCTCGCCCACGAGTCGGTGCGCGAGGCCGTGCGCAGCCGCTACTCCGACTCGCTCGACGAGACGCGGCTCGATCTGGCCGATCGCATCGGCGAGCTCGAGACCAACGACCCGCACTACGTGTTCCTGCGCGCGCGGCTGCTCGATGATGCAAGCGAGAGCCTGGAAGCCGTCGACGAGATCGAGAAGGCGGCCGACGTCCTGTTCGAGGCCGACCAGCCGCAACTGGCCGCGCAGGTGCTCGAGCGGCTGATCCGGCGGCTGCGCCGCTTCGGCCGCGCGCCGGCGCTGCCGCGGTTGCTTCGGGCCCAGCTCAAGCTCTTGAACCAAGCCGCCGGCGCGCTCGAGGACCCGCGCCGCGAGATGAGCCACTACCAGGCCGGCATCCTGGTCGCAGAGCTCGTGGGCGACTTCCGGGCCGAGGCGCTGTTCTGGCTGGGGCTCGTGGATCGCTACACGACCACCGCCATGTCCGACATCGAGCTCGCGCTCGAGCGGCTCGAGCACGCGTCCGAGGCGGCCCAGCTCGCGCACGATCGCGCGCTGGAGCTCCGCATCGACAACCGCCGCGCCGAGGTGCTGCTCGGCGCGGGCGAGATCGACAAGGCCAGCGAGTGGAGCCGCCAGGCCATGGCCATCCTCGAGGTCGAGGACGCGAGCCTCGTCGACAAGTGCCACATCATGGGCGTGCGCCTGCGCTGTCTGTCGCTCTCGGGGCAGCTCGGCGAGGCCCGGCGGCTGCACGACACCGCGCAGCCGATCGCGGCGCAGGTGCCGGTGGTGCAGCGCCAGAGCTACCTCTCGGGCATCGCGTACCTCGCGGTGCTGGGGGGCGATCCCGAGCGTGCGATCCCCGAGACCGAGCAGGCGATCGAGGAGATCCAGGCGGCCAAGCTGCCGCGGCTGCTGCTGACGCCGCTCCACAACCTGGGGGATCTGCGGCTGCGCAACGGTGACCTGGCGCAAGCCGAGGAGGCGTTTCGCGAGGTCATCCGCCTGGCCGCCATCTACGGCTTCGACTACCACGTGCACCTCAACCGCGGCTTCCTGGGCTATGTGATGGCGCGCCGTGGCGAGGTGGCCGAGGGCTCGACCATGCTGGCCGAGGCCAAGGACGGCATGCTGCAGATCCAGGGCGAGGCATTCGCGGTGCAGCAGCTGCGGCTGCTCGACGCCGAGGTCGCGCACATGCTCGGCCAGAGCGCTCGCGCCCGCCGCGAGCTCGAGGAGATGCTGGCCGACTTCAACGCAGCCAACGAGCTGTCCCTGGCTCACTGGGCCCAGGAGGCGCTCGCTCGCATCGAACGCGACCTCGGCACCAGCTTCATCGAGAACCCCGGTGAGGCGGATGCCGACACCGATCCCGAGCAAGACACGGTTCGGACCAAGCCCGTGAAGTAGCCGTCGGCGACGCCGCACGGGCACGGCAGCTGCCCCCGGCCGAGGCGGACCTTGGGGTCTGCGACCCACGCGCGAAGATTGCGCGCATGGCGCAAACACCTTCGTGCAACGGTTGCCGGGGCCGCGATGTGCAACGCACCCCACGGCACGCTGGCGGCCCTCTTGCTATCCTCGGGCGCCGTTCAATGAGCGAAGTCCTCGACAGCCTGCATCCCACGCTGCGGGAGCTGCCGGGCAAGACCATCGTGGAGCGCTATCGCGTCGACGAGGCGCTCGGGGTGGGAGGCATGGGCGCGGTGTTTCGTGGCCGCCACCTGGGGCTCAAGCGAGACGTCGCCATCAAGGTGCTGCACCCCGATCTCACGCGCGACCCCGAGATCTCCAAGCGCTTCGATCGCGAGGCCCACTCCGCCTCGCGACTCGACCATCCCAACTGCCTGCGGGTCACCGACGTCGGCAGCACCGAGGATGGCGTCAAGTTCATGGTGATGGACCTCTTGTCGGGCGGTGAGCTGGCCGACCGGCTCGGCGCGCCCATCCCACCCGACCGCGCCGTGCTGATGGTGCTGCAGATCCTCCGCGGCCTCGAGCACGCCCACGACAACGGCGTGATCCACCGCGACGTGAAGCCCGAGAACATCTTCATCACCCGCGACCACGAGAACCGCGAGGTGCTCAAGCTCGTCGACTTCGGCATCGCCAAGCTCGCAGGGGGCACGGGCGGCAACGACACCCGCATGACCAAGGCGGGGCTGATCTTCGGCACGCCGGCGTACATGAGCCCGGAGCAGGCGATGGGCGTGGAGGCCGATGCCCGCGCCGATCTCTACTCGGTGGGAGTCATCCTCTACGAGATGCTCTCGGGCTCGCCGCCGTTCGAGAGCGACGACCCGGTCAAGCTCGTGCGCATGCAGGTCAGCCGCGACCCGCCGCCGCTGCCCGACACCGTGCCGCCCCTGCTCGCGGCCATGGTCATGAAATTCCTGGCCAAGGACCGCGACGATCGCTTCCAGACCGCCGCCGAGGCCCGCGAGCACCTCGAGCTCATCTTGCCCACCCTGGTCACGGGCGACGTGGTGACCGGCGCCACGTTCCACGGGGCGCGGAGCTCGGGCTTCATGATGATGGCCCAGTCGGCGACCGGGCCGATCCCCGTGGTCGTGAGCCACTCGGGGACGGGGTCGATCCCGATGATCGTGATGCACCCGTCGACGGGGTCGTTCCCGACGCTCCCGTCGAGCCAGTCGTCGGTCTCGCAGCCCATCGTCGTGGGCTCGGCGTCGAATCCGATCAGCGTGTCGATGCCGATGCCGACGGAGCTCGGGTCGGGCATGTTCTCGCCCGCGGCGCTGCCCACCCTGCCCCCGGGGTCGTCGGTGCTGCAGCCGCGAACCCGCAAGCGCTGGCTCGTCTTCGGGGGCGTGGCCGCGGCCGTGCTCGTCCTCGGGATCTGGGCCGCCTCGGGCGACGACGGCGACGACGGCTCGAGCTCGGGCAGCGGAGGCCCCGCCGTGGTTGCCGGCCAGGACGGTGGGGCAGCGCAGGCCGACGGAGCCGCCGACGGCGCGGCCGATGCTGCCGGCGCCGAGCTGCTCGTGGAGGATGGCCCCGACGAGGCGCGGCTGGCCGAGATCGACCGCATGATCTTCTCCGACAAGCTCGGCGAGGCCCAGCAGCTGCTCCAGCCGCTGATCGACGAGTACCCGGCCAACGCGATGCTCGCGTGGCGGCAGGGGCGGATCTTCGCCAAGAACAAGAAGGCCGGCTCCAAGACCAAGGCGCTCGCGGCCTACAGCGATGCGGTGGCGGCCAATCCGTCGCTGCTCGCCGACCACGACTTCTACGCCGAGCTGCATGCGCTGCTCGTCAACCCCAAGCTGCGCACCGAGGCCCTCAACTTCGCGCTGCGCAAGATGGGCGCCACCGGCCACAAGTTCCTGCTCGAGCTCGTCAACGACGAGCGCAACCCCCTGAGCTACAACGACCGGCGCCGTGCGCTGGCGGAGCTCGCCACCGTCGATGAGAACGCTTCGCTCATCAACCTGCAGCTGCACCAGGCGCTCGACCTCTTGCAGGCCACCCAGGCGCTGACCCCCTGCGCCGCCTATCGCGACGCGCTCGACTCGATCATGGCGACCCCCGACTACTGGTACTACAGCCGGGTGGAGCGGGCCCCGATGCCGGTGCCCAAGACGGGCAAGAACCTCAGCGAGGAAGAGAAGGCCGACGGGGCGAAGTGCGAGGGCGTCGACGTGCGACGCGCCGAGGTGCTCACCGAGCTCGCCAAGCTCGCGCCCGTCGTGGACACGACCGGCGGCGACGAGGAGATCGTGCTCGACGACGAGACCACGCCGGCGACGACGACCCCAACGTCCGCCCAGACCCCGGCAAAGAAGAGCAGCGGCGGCGGCAGCAAGTCGTCGGGCGGCAACCGGACGTTGCTCTGCAAGATGGGCTTTCGGAACAGGTGCCATTGAAGGGCGCTGCCGCCTCCGACGAGCTGGTGCTCGCGTCCACGTCGGCGGCTCGCCGCGCGCTGCTCGAGCGGCTCGAGCTGCCGTTCGTGGCCGAGGCACCCGACTTCGACGAAGCGGCGCACGCCGACCGCTTCGACGCGATGACCGATGCCGAGTACGCGCTGATGCTGGCGCGGGGCAAGGCCGGCAGCCTCGCCGCGCGTCACCCCGAGCGCTGGATCCTCGCCGCCGACCAGGTCGCCGTGCTGCCCGGCCCGCCGCGGCGCCGGCTCGACAAGCCCGGGCGCGAGGACGTGGCGATCGAGCACCTCGTGGCGCTGTCGGGGCGCACGCACCACCTGACCACGGGGGTAGTGCTGCTGCACCCGGCGAGCGGGCAGCGGCACGAGGCGGTGGACGAGCAGCGCCTGACGCTCCGCGCCTACGATCGCACCGAGGCCGAGGCCTACGTGCGCCGCCACCGGCCGCTCGAGTGCGCCGGCAGCTATCGCATCGAGGACGCCGGCATCAAGCTGTTCGAGCGCATCGAGGGGCAGGACTACACGGGGATCATGGGGCTGCCGCTCATTGCGGTGGCGCGACTCCTGCGGGCAGTAGGGGTGCTGTAGCACCGCTCGCGAGCGTGGTGCTCGATTCCCACGGCGGCGGGGTGGCCTGGTACACGAACGGCCGCGGGGCGGGGACCGAGCCCCAGGCATCTTGGCGCAGCACGAAGTAGCCGCGCTCGACCAGGCCTCGCAGGCCAAACGAGCGCCGCAGGTGCAGGAGCAGGCCCACGAGGGCGACGATCGCGTAGATCATCGCACCGAAGAGCCCGAGCACCGCGAGCACGAGCAGGGCACCCATGGGTTCGGTCACCTCATAGGAGGACGGGCCCGTTCGGGTGGCGCTCGGCAGCGACAACAACAGCAGCAACGATACGGTGCCGAGCGCACCGATGTGCCAGTACAGCACCCTTCGCCAGCGGTCGATCGAGCTGGCCGCGCCCGCGGCTCGGGCGAGCTCCTGCATCGCGGTACAGAAGGCGACGAGGGTCACCACGACCAGCGCGACGCCCACCGCGATGACCAGGATCTGCAGCCCCGCAGTGGGCTCGATCCCGGTTGGGGCGGGCATCGAGGCGCCCAGGAAGCCGACCATCATGCACCATGCGAGCGCCCACTCGGCACGGCGGGGCAGCGGCAGCCGGCTCGCGAGCAAGCCTCCAAAGCCGATCCCGAGCGCCGCAAGGGCGAAGGGGTCCCAGCCCTCGGGGCCCACCAGCATCCCAATCCACGCGACGAGGATCACGGTGAGCCATAGCCTGGCGAGTCGGAACGGGCGGACTCTGGCGAGCGCCTGCGTCGCGCGGGTGGTGGCCCGGCTTGGGCCGTTGAGGTCCGCCGGTTGGGCTCGTGAAGGGTCGAAGGAGGGCGCAGCGCGCATGAGAGGGCCGGCATTAGTGTGCCGGGAGCCCCGATCGATCACGAAAACGACACCCGTGCCCTCCGCCGAAGGGCACGGGTGCGCACCTCGAGCCGAGGGATCAGCGCAGCCCTTTGACGAACGCCGCCACGTCGTCGAGCTCCTTGTCGGTCAGCTTGCCCTGGAACGGCTTCATCTTGGTGCCGGGCACGCCATTGGCGGTGAGCGAGCGGATCTGGGCGTGCGAGCGGCCCGAGCCGGCGAGCGAGACGATGCCGATCTTCTGACCGAACGGCGTGTTGCCCTTGCCATCGTCACCGTGACACGACTTGCACTTGGCCATGAACACCTCGCGGCCCGCCGCCTTGTCGAACTTGGGCTTGGGCTTGGGCTTCTTGACCGGCTTGGATGCGGGCTTCGTGCCCCCTGCGGCCTTCGTGTCGCCTTCGGTCTTCGTGTCGCCTTCGGTCTTCGCGTCGCCTTCGGTCTTCGCGTCGCCTTCGGTCTTCGCGTCGCCTTCGGTCTTCGCGTCGCCCTCGGTCTTCGCGTCGCCCTCGGTCTTCGCGTCGCCCTCGGTCTTCGCGTCGCCCTCGGCCTTCGCGTCGCCCTCGGGCTCGCCCTCGTCCTCGTCTTCGTCGTCGGCCGGCAGGGGCGCGACGGGCTTGGGCTTGGCGGGCTGCTTGGCCGCGAGGTAGCGCGTGAGCAGATCGGCCTCCTCGTCGGTGAGCTCGGTGCCCTCCTCGACCATCGCGGCGATCACCGAGCGCCAGCCGGCGATGTCGTCGCCGCCGTGCTTCTCCACCTCGTCGAGCTCGTGGCAGTCGACGCACTTGGCCTGGAGGAGCGCCTCGCCCTTCTCCTTGTCGACGGGCGGCGCGGTGGCCGTGTCGGCATCGTGCACCGCCATCACCATCGCGTCGGTGCGGGCCAGGGCGATGCGGTTCTCCTCGCGCTTTGCCTTGGCCGACTCCTGGATCTCGGGCGTGATCGCCACGAGGTACGCGGTCACGAACGGCATGTCGGCGGCCTCGAGCCGCTCGCCGAACACGGCCGGCTTCTCGAGCATGCGCATGTTCACGCTGTACCAGCCCTTGGCGGTACGTGGCGTGGCCAGCACCGTGCGCATGTCGTGGCACGTGGTGCACTTTTGCACGAGCACCTCGCGGCCGCGCTCGAACGCGGCCTCGGTCACCAGCGTCCCCACGTCGACGGGTTCCTCCAGCTCGACCTCGGCCATGAGCTTCTTGACGCGTTCGACGTTGCCGGGATCGGTGGTGCGGCCCTCGAGATCGTGAGCTCGCAGGGCATAGGGCACCGAGAGCATGGTCATGGCCACCGTGCACACGAGCAGGCCGAAGCCGTAGCGCGGCATCGCCTCTTCGAAGTGCCGAAAGAACAGCAAGATCGCGATCTTGCAGATGAGCAGCACGCCGATCGTGATCGCGAGCACCGCGTGGAAGACCGTGCGCGCGGGCAGCTCGTACTGGTACTCCCACAGCCGCGGGACCATGAACCACATCATGATCACGTAGATGATGGCGTAGGAGTAACCGGCCAGCGCGTGCATGCGTAGCCAGAGCTTGGGGGCGCGGGTCTTCTTCGCCTCCTCGTCCCAGAACTTGGGACCCCAGAGCCAGGCCTGCAAGAGAACGGCGACGATGGCGAGCAACAGGAAGCTGATGCCCAGCCACATGCTGAGAGTGGTGCTCATGTCTTCTCCGGGTGGTGGTGTTACGCGATCGCGCGGCGATCGTTACGGCCGCTCGGTGGTGGTCGAGCGTCCGCGGGCAACGGTGCATCGGTACCACCTCCCAGGCCCGAGTGGGGTCCAAAACGACGTCGCACGTGGGGCTCCCCGAGCCCCGCCCAACGAGAGACCCGGCTGAAAACGAGCGCTCAATGGGCGGCCGGAGCGGGCTGGCAGCGTGGGCACCAGTAGGTCGAGCGCGCCTGCCGGCCCTCGATGCTGCGGCGGATCAATGTTCGGCAGCGAAGGCACGGCAGCCCCTCGCGTCGGTATACCCACAGGAGCGGGGTGCCGGGCTGCCGCCGAGCGCCTCGGCGGGGGCCCACCGTGGCGCGCCGCCAGGGCCCCAGGTTGGAGCGCATGAGCGCCCCGGCGCGCTCGAACAGGTCCTGCAGGGTGGCGTCGTCGAGCGTGGCCACGGGCGCCCAGGGGTACACCCCGGCCAGGAACAGCACCTCGCTGCGGTAGACGTTGCCGATGCCCGCGACCACGGTCTGGTCGAGCAGGAGGTCGGTGACGGCCAGGTCGCGGTGGCCGGGGGCGCGGGCACGGGCCACCGCCACCGCGGGGTCGAGCTCGGGGGCCAGGAGGTCGGGCCCCAGCCGGCGAAGCTGCTGCTCGAGCCGCATGTCGCGGTAGGGTCGCAGCTCGTGGACCGCCGAGCGGAAGATCGCCAGCACGGTCCGCGGCACCACGAGCGTGACGGTGCTCGTGCTCGCAGCGGCCTGCCACGCGGCGTCGCGGTCGTAGAGGCGATGGGCCCCCTGGAGGCCGAGGTGCACGTGCAGCGTGAAGCGGCGCCCGAGCAGCACGAGCAGGTGCTTGCCCACGGCCTCGATCTCGCCGACGGGCAGGCCCCGCGCCGCCTCGACCTCGCCGCGGTCGCGCAGGCGCAGCGACTCGATGGGCTCGCCGACGAGCCGCGGCCGGAGCTTGGCGACGAGGTTGTGGAGCGTGTCGCCCTCGGGCATCGCGTGGGGATCCTTAGCGCCTTCGACGGCCGTATGCTCGTGGACCCACGACCTGGGCGCAGCGAGGCGGCGAGCGTGTAGCATCGGCGGCCGCGCCATGCCCGACGAGTCCGAGCCCATGTCCACCCCCCCGCCCGCGCGAGCGCGACGGCGCCTGTGGCGACGGGCGCTGCGCTGGGTGGCGCTCGGCGGTGCGCTGTCGTGGAGCGCGCTGGCGTGGGGCCTCGACCGCTACGGCCAGGGACGCCCGGCGCCGGAGGGGCGCTGGGATGCGATCGTGGTGCTGGGCTGCCGCGTGTTCCCCGACGGGCAGCCGAGCGTCGCGCTCGCGCGGCGCGTGCAGCGAGCCGCGGAGATGTGGGCCGCGGGGCGGGCCGAGATCATCGTGCTCACCGGTGGCCGCGGGGACTCCGGCGTGGTCGAGGCCGAGGTGGCGGCGACGGTGGCCGAGTCGCTCGGCGTGCCGCGCTCGGCGTTGGTGCTCGAGACGAGATCGACCTCCACCGACGAGAACGCCCGCTTCGCCGCCGAGGCGATCACGGGAAGGCGCGTGGTGGTGGTGACGGATGCGTACCACGTGCTGCGGAGCGAGCGGGTGTTCGCGCGGCACTTCGAGGAGGTGCACGTGGTGGGCACGGTGAGCCCGCGGTGGTGGGCGCGAACGCAGGGGGCGCTGCGGGAGGTGGTGGCGCTGGCGGGGTATGCGGTGCGGGGGCGGCTGTAGCGGGCGCGGTAGACCGCGGGCGGCCGAGACGATGCGGTCGCTAACACTGCGTGCCGCCCGCTTGGTTGCAGGAACCGTCGCAGCACAGCGCGTTCATCCCCATGCACGGCTGACCACCATTGAGGCAGCAATCCGTGATGTCGTACGTGCAGTTCGCCGCGCAGGAGAGCGTGCCACTGTGTCCGGGCCCCGCCGCCAACGGGCTCGAGCACTGGCCTCCATTCAGATCCGTGCCGTCGCACTCCTCCGTGCCCTCTTGGCTGTTGTCGCCGCAGAACGTGCAGGTACCCACCGTGGGCATGCATATCGCGTTGCATGCCGGCGTACCGCCCGAGGCGGTGTCTCCGGGCATCGCGAACATCTGGCACGTGGCTCCACCGAGCTGGGCGCCGTCGCAGAGCTCGGTGCCCTCGCGCATACCGTCACCACAGAAGGTACAAGTGCCCTCAGTGAGCATGCACGAGCCATTGCACGCCGGCGTGCCGCCCGAGGCGGTCTGGCCCCCCATGGCGAGGGCGTCGCACGTGGCTCCACCGAGCTGGGCGCCGTCGCATTCCTCGCCCGGATTGACGGCCCCGTCCCCACAAGCGTAGCAACCGTCGGCGTCGAACGTGCAGCCAGCGGAGCACGTCAGGGTGCCACCGTCGAAGCCCTCGCTCATGCAGGTGGCTCCACCCAGGTCGTCACCGTCGCATACGTCGGATCCATCGATCAAACCGTTGCCACATGCAAACGAGACACAACCCGACGTGTCGAACGTGCACAGCTCCGAGCACGCGAGCGTGCCGTCATCGAACTCCTGGGTGAGGCAGGTCTCCCCGTCGAGCATGGCACCGTCGCACTGCTCACCCGGGTCGAGCGCACCGTCGCCGCAGGCGTAGCAGTTGCTCGTGTCGTAGTCCATGCAATCGGCGGCACACAGCAGCACGCCACCACTGAAGCCCAGGTCTTCGCACGACTGCCTGCCGATGTTGTCGCTGTCGCAGGTCTCCACGCCCTCGTGGATCAGCTGATCGCCGCAAGAAGCCTCGATGCAGCTCGGCAGGCATGAGCCAGTCTCGCTGTTGTCCCCGGCCTCATCGCACGTCTCGGGGGGCTGCACGACGCCGTCACCGCAGGAGGCCGGGCCGCAATCGGTGGTGCACGAGTCGTCGTTGTTCTGGTTGCCGTCGTCGCACAATTCGCCGGGGCCCACGTAGCCGTCGCCACAGGCATTGGTTCGGCAGTCTGCCGTGCAGTACTCGCCGGTGCCGTTGAGCTCGCCGAGATCGCACTCCTCGGGGGCTTCGACGACACCGTCACCACACGAGGAATTCGTCTCGTTCGTGTCGTCGGCTCCCGAAGCCGTGCCCTGGCCCGACGTGGGCGGCACGCCGTCGTCCGTGCTCCCACCACCGGAGGTCGTGTCGCCCTGTTGCGGTGGGCTCGGAGGCAGGCCCACGCACGCACAGGCGATCATCACGAGCAAGGCGGCGCATCGCACCGCTAACCCACGCCCAGCATGCCTCGTCCTCGTATCCATGTCCGGGTATCCATGGCTCGCTAACACTGCGTTCCGCCCCCGGCGTTGCAGCTGCCGTCGCAGCACAGCGCATCCATCCCCATGCACATCTGGCCGCCGTTGAGACAGCACATCGAGGTGTTGTACGTGCAGTCCATCGCGCAGCCGAGCATGCCGCCGTGGCCGGGGCCAAGCGCCGCCGGGCTCGAGCAGTTGCCGCCGTTCAGATCCGTGCCGTCGCACTCCTCCGTGCCTTCTTGGTTGTTGTCGCCGCAGAAGGTGCAGGTGCCCGCCGTGGGCATGCACATCGCGTTGCATGCTGGCATACCGCCCGAGGCCATGTCTCCGGGCATCGCGAACATCTGGCACGTGGCTCCACCGAGCTGGGCGCCGTCGCAGAGCTCGGTGCCCTCGCGCGTGCCGTCACCGCAGAAGGTGCAGGTGCCCTCAGTGAGCATGCACGAGCCATCGCACGCCGGCGTGCCGCCCGAGGCGGTCTGGCCCATCATGGCGAGGTCGGTGCACGTGGCTCCCCCGAGCTGCCCCATGTCGCATTCCTCGCCCGGATCGATGGCCCCGTCGCCGCAGGCGTAGCAGGCGTCGGTGTCGAACGTGCAGCCCATGGTGCACGCCAGCTCACCACCGGCGAAGCCCTCGCCCATGCAGGTGGCACCCCCCAGGTCGGTACCGTCGCACACGTCGGATCCGTCGATCACTCCGTTGCCGCACTCGAACGAGATGCAACCCGACGTGTCGAATGTGCACAGACTCGAGCACGCGAGCGTGCCGTCATCGAAGTCCTGGGTGACGCAGGTCTCCTCGTCGAGCATGGCACCGTCGCACTGCTCACCGGGGTCGAGCTCGCCGTCGCCGCACGCGTAGCAGTTGCTCGTGTCGTAGCCCATGCAATCGGCGGCACACAGCAGCACGCCACCGCTGAAGGGCAGGTCCTCGCACAGCTGGCCGCCGATGTTGTTGCTGTCACAGATCTCGACGCCCACGTGGATGAACTGATCCCCGCACGTGGCCGCGACGCAGCTCGGCAAGCATGCTCCGTTCTCGTTGTTGTCCTCACCCTCGTCGCACTGCTCCGTGCCCTGGATCACGTTGTCGCCACAGGTGGCCGGCCCGCAGTCGGTGGTGCACAGGTCCTCGTTGCTCTGGTTGCCGTCGTCGCAGCCCTCGCCGGGGCCCTTGTAGCCGTCGCCGCAGACGTTGTTCTGGCACTCGCTGGTGCAGTACATGCCGGTGTCGTTGAGGTCGCCGAGGTCGCACTGCTCGGGCGCCTCGACGATCCCGTCGCCGCAGATCGGGTCGAACGAGGGGCCCGTGTCGTCGGCCGTGCCCGAGGCGGTCGTGCTGGACACCAGGCCGACCGTGGGGTCCTCGCTGGTGCTCACGTTGGGGGTGGTCTCCACCTCGGAAGGTGAAGGCGTGCAGGCGAGCAAGGCGGCCGCTACGAGCAACCAGCGTCCAAGTTCACGAGGGTCAAGCGTCATGGTCGAGTGGTCCCATGATAACAGGCACCGGCCGTGGATCGACGGTCGAGGGCCGAATCGACGGCGAAACACGGGGTGGGGTCGGCCTCCCCCGATCAGTACCCGTCGCTAGAGAGCACGGCGAGCGCCTCGCAGGCCAAGTCGCTCGACACCCCCTCGCCCGGTCCCCTGCACTCGTCCTCGACGCAGGCGAGGCCGGGGCCGCAGGGCAGCTGGCTCCCACATGGGTCGCCCACCCCGGCCGGCTCCTCGCAGAAGCCCGCGGGACAGTTGCCGCTCACGCACTGGCGATGACCCTGGCACGGCTCCCCGACGTTGCTGGAGCGCTGGCACTCCGAGACGCCGGAGACGGGGTCGAAGCTGCAGAACGCATCGGGCTCGCAGTCACCGGAGTCGCAGCGCTGACCGGGACCCGGCAGCGCGACGCACAGGTCGTAACCACAGCGTGACTCGGCGTTGCAGAGGAAGCCCTCGAGACAGAATTCGCCGGGACCCGGCAGGCGCAGGCACGTCTCGTTCACGCACTCGAGGTCGGGATCACAGAGGCCGCCGAGCTCGCACGGCTCGCCCTGCGCACCGAACGTGACCCGCAGGGGATTGCGGCAGGTGCCTGCGAGGCAGAAGAGCCCCGCGCCGCAGTCGGTGTCGACGAGCCCGGATCGCTGGCAGGTCTCGCCCTCTCGGAGCGTGCCGTGGTAGAGCGGGCACAGCTCGGCATAGAGAGCCCGCGCCGGCACCTGGCACGACAGCTCGTCTGCCCAGCTCGTCCAGCGCTCGACGCACGCGGGGTCGAAGGCCAGGGTGGAACGATCGAAGCCCCCGAAGTCGTCGGACCCGTCCACGGACCAGACCCCGCACTCGAGCGGCTGGCCGAGGCCGTCGTAGTAGAGCGGTCCGCAGCCGCACTCGCGCGCCTTCTCGCACAGCCGGGTATGCAGCCCCGCAATCGCCACGTCCTCGCGACCAGACCCCGCGACGCAGGCCGGCTGAGCAGCGACGGCCGCCGCTGCCACCAATAGCGCCATCGCCACCGACCTCGACATGCTCCCGAGAGCCTAGCAGGGACGCGGCAGCACCACGAAGATCCGGCTCATTCGGCTTTGCCGCTTTCTTTGGCGCGAGCGGCCTTTTCCGTACCGTGCGCACATGGTCGCCCTCGCCTTTAGCTCTGCATCGTTGGTCGTGGCCCTGGCCGCTCCTCCCGCGCTGCCGCCGGATCGCGCAGCGGCGGTGGAGCCCGTGGAGGAGCTGGCCGAGCCGGACGTGCTCGATACACCCACCGAACCGACGCTGGTCGACCCGACCCCGGAGCCGGAACCAGCGCCGGAACCGGAACCGGAACCAGAACCAGAACCAGAACCAGAACCGAGGGTGACCCCAACCCCGGCCTACGACGACGAGATCGCGCCGCGGCGCGCCGACGACGACGACGACGACGACGACGGCCCCGTGGCACGTTTTGAAGCCGGCCAGTGGGGCATGCAGTTCACGTTCGGGGGCCTGGCGCCGATGAGCTTCGCAGGCGTGCGCGACTTCGGGGTCAACCGGCTGATGTTCACCGAGCTCGGGTTCCGTCGCGTGCTGAGCGAGCAGTGGGTGCTCCCGTTCTCGATCGGCGCGGGCGTGTTCCACCACAATCCCGACGCGGGCGACTCGCAGAAGGACGTGGGCCTCGCGGCCAGCGTGGGCATACAGCGTTACTTCCGGGTGTGGCGACGCATCGCACCCTACGTGGGCGGGCGCTTTCGCCTCGACTACACCGAGCCCAACGGCCGCGCCAACTGGCGCGTGGGGTTCGGTCTCGGACCGACGCTCGGTATCGAGTACTTCGTGGGCGATCGCGTGAGCCTGAGCCTACAGGGCGATGCGGTGGTGGGAATCAATGCGTTTCGAGGGTTGCTGCAGGTGGAGGCGGCCACGCGAGTGGATGCCGGCGGGCAGCTGGGGCTGACGTTCTATTTCTAGTCGCAGGGCTCTACCCGCGCCGCTTGCCCCTGGCGGTCACGCTGCGTACGAGCTCGCGGAGCACTCGGCCGCCTGGATCTTCGGCCCTGCGCCGGTGCCAGATCTGCTTGACGACCAGCGGGGCCAAGCCGAGCGGAGGCTCGAGGACGCGCAGCCCGAAGGGCTCGGCGAAGGACCGCGCCACGCTGAGCATCACGGTCGCAATGCGATCGCTGCCCGCGACCAAGAACGGCAAGGTATTGATGTGCGGGACGATGACCTCGATGCGGCGGCGTAGATCGCGGGCTGCGAGGGCTCGGTCGACGCGATCGTCGGGCTCGTCGAACAACGCGAGCTCGACGTGGGGTAGCTCGGCGTAGGTGTCGAGACGGAGCCGGCGGCCGATCGCAGGGTGATCGGCGCGCGCGATCACGACCATCGGGTCCTCGAACAGCACCTCGGCGTCGCAGCCAGGCGGCACCCGGGGCGGGATCCCGATGAGGAGGTCGACATCGGCCCGCTCGAGCCCGGTGGCAAAGAGACGATCGAGGGTGATCGTGCGGAGCGTGGCGTGTGGCAGGCGGGCGGTGAATCGCGGCAGCAGCTTGGGGAGCACCACGCATGCGGCCGCATCGGTGCACGCAATGGTGAAGCAGCGGGTCGTCAGGGGCCCCATCGATGCATCACTCCCGAAGATGGTCCGCACATCCTCCAGCACGCTGCGTAGGCGTGGCACGAGCGCCTCGGCACGTGGCGTGAGGGCGAAGCCGCGGCCATTGCGAACCACCAGCGGATCCCCGAAGACGGCTCGCGCCCGCCGTAGCGAGCTGCTCACCGCCGACTGGGTGATGTGCAGCCGTGCGCCCGCGAGCGTGGCGCTGCGCTCCTCGAGCACCGCATCGACGACCACGAGCAGGTTCAAGTCCAAGGTCGAGAGATTCACATCGTTCATATCGTCTATCATAAGATATCACTGGATGACCGGTGTCGAGAGCACCAGGCTAGGGCATGGCGACGATCTCCAGCATCTCCCATCTCACGCTTCCCGTGGCCGACCTCGGGCTCGCGGAGCGCTTCTATGTCGGCCTGCTCGGCCTTCAGCTCGCGCACCGCTTCGATCGCGAGACGTTCCTGCGCCTCCTACCCCACCGCGCCGCGGACGTCGACGCAGACAACAGCGCATTGCACCTGCAGCTCCGCTGCGATGGCACACAGATCGATCTGTTCTTGCAGCGCAAGCTCGCTCGCTCGGCGCTGCGACCCCATCCTCACCTCGCGTTCGACGTGAGCCCGAAGGATCTGGACGTGCTCTCTGCGCGGATCCGCGAGTGGGGGGTGCCCGTGGACGGGCCGCGGCGCCTGGGACCACCGGGGCAGGCGTCGGCCTACTTCAGCGATCCGTTCGGCAATCTGCTCGAGCTCGCGACGATGGGTTACGAGGGAGAGGTGTCGATGGGCCCGCCCGACCTGAGCAAGCTGGCCTACGAGCTCGATGCGACCCACGGCATCGCCACGGCCACGAGCGCCTGACGGCCGCACGTACCCACGCACGCCCTCGATGGAACAAATGCGCCCCGAAGGCGTCCCACGAGTCGATGACCGTGGTACGCGCGCTCGCGGGTGGATTGGGGATGATCTTGCTGGCGATGCCGGGATGTACCGCGCGGGTTGGCCGGGATCCGCAGGTGCCCGGGTCACCGGCCGAGGACGGGGTGGGCTCGGAGGGGGAGGTGGTGGTGGTCGCCGGCAGCCCCACCGCGGAGTGGATGGCGCTGCGCGAGCGGATCGACGAGGCGCGAGAGAATGGCACGCTCACGGCAGAGCGCTGCACGGCGTGGGCCGATGAGCTCGTCGCGCTGCACTTGCACCACGGCGAGCCCTACGTGGGGGCGCGGCTCGAGTCGGCCGCGCTCTTGCGCTCATGCGGCCAACATGGAGCTGCGCAAGCCCGGCTCACCGAGGCGCTCGAGGCGATGCCGCGCTGGGCCCGGGCCGAGGCGCTCGACACCCTGGGAGTGCTCGCGCACGAGTCGGGTGACGATGGAGCCGCGATCGCGCACCTGCACGCGGCGCTGCACGCCGACCCGGCGCTGCTCGAGGCGCGCAACAACCTGGTGCGGATCTTGATGCGAATCTACGAGGCCGGCGGCTCCGACTTCGCGCGCGACGACATCCTGCGGCAGCTCGACAGCTGGCGGGAGCTCGCGCCCGACGACCCGCGGGTCGACGTGCTGAAGGCCCGCTTCGAGGTGATCCGGGCGCGCCGCGAGCCCGCGGCCGCCGAGGCGGCGCAGCGTGAGGCGAAGCTCGCGCTCGCGCTCGTGCTGCGCGGCGACGGCCCGCAGGAGGTGAAGGCCGAGGCGTTCGTGCTGGTCGGCCAGCTCCGACTCGACCAGGGCGACGACACGACGGCGCTGCGCGCATTCAAGTACGCGCTCGAGCTGGATCCGACGCAGGCCTCCGCGTCGCTCCTGGCGGCCACGGTGTTGCTGCGCACGCGTGGCTTCGAGGAAGCGCGCCACTTGCTCGAGGCCGCGGATGCCACGGTCGACCCCACCGAGGAGCGCACGCGCCTGCGATTGCTCGCGGTGGCGCTGCGAGGGCTCGGTCGCTTCGACGACGCCGCCGAGGTGTACGAGCGGCTGTTGTCGGCCGAGCCGCCCGAGCCGCTCGACCTCTACAACCGCGCGCAGCTCGAGCTCTATCGGCTCGATCGGGAGCCTGCACCCCATGGGAAGCAGATCGAGCGGGTGCGCGATCGGTTCGGCGAGGTGATCGCGGCCACCCAGGGCCACGCGGAGCACGCGGAGCTCGAGCGACGGGCCCGGGCGGAGCAACGAACGCTCGAGGAGCTGCTGTACGACCTCTCGCATCCGGACGTGCGCCACTTGGACGCGGAGGCCGCGGCGCTGGCAAAACGCGAGCGCGAGGAGGAGGCGAAGGAGCGGCCACGGCTGTTGGAGCTCGAGCGACGGGCCCGGGCGGCCCATGAGCGGGAGACACGGTGACGAGTCCGGAAGGGCCGGCGTAGTCGGCCAGGCTGCTGGCCCAAACGATGTCCGGCACGAAAGCTGGACCAGGGTGGCTCCAAACCGCGATTCCCGACATCTGCCCGCAACTCATTCGTCCCCCTATGGCACCGCGCCCATCTGGCGATCAATGATCCGGGTGGATGTTCCACGAGGTTCCCGACGAACTGGAGCACCAGTTGCGCGAGCTCTTGCGAGACGGCCACGTATCCAACGCGGTGGAGATCCTGCATCGCGCCTATGAGGATGAGATCCGTCGATTCGTGCGGCGCAGGGTCGCCAATCGCCCGTCGTGCGAAGACGTCTGCCAAGAGATTTGGGGTGCGGTCGGAGCCGGGCTCGGCCGGTTTCGTGCGGATGCAAAGGCGCGGACCTGGCTGCTTCGCATCGCGTACAACAAGGTGGCGGACTTCCACCGAACACGGCACGGCCAGGCGGTGATGGATGCCGCGAGCAGTGGGCAGATCGTACGCTCAATCGTGGGTTCGGGCCCCGGTCCGAGCACGGCGTTGCGGGAACGAGAGCGAGCTGAGCGGGTGCGCGCAGCTCTCGAGAGCTTGTCCGCTGAGGATCGGGACCTGTTGCTGATGCGCTTCGTGGAGGATCTTCGGCCACGGGAGATCGCCGAGATCTTGCCCGAGGACGTCAAGCCCAACACCATCTCCCAGCGCATCCTCGCAGCGACGCGCCGTCTGCGGAGCAGTTTGGAGTCAGACGAGGGATTCGAGGTCTGAGTCGTGGAGGAGCTTGCGTGCACCGATGTCCAGCTCGCGCTGCTCGAGGGACAAGCTTCCACTGCGTTGCTCGAGCATGCACACGCGTGCCGTGAAGGTTGCCGCTTGGTGCTCGAGCTGTCGGGGTTGCTCGATGCAGGAAGCAGCGAATCCGGCGTAGCGAGTGAAGTGTCGTTGCCCAAGGGGAAGATCCTCGATCGGTACGAGCTCGAGGAGGTAATCGGACACGGCGGTCAGGGGGTGGTCTGTCGCGCGCGAGACCTCGAAACCGATGAAGTCGTGGCGATCAAGTTCCTGCCGCTCGAACACCACGCAGGCAAGGTGTTGGAGCTCAAACTTGCACGACGAGTCACACATCCCAACGTCTGCCGCGTCCACGATACCCAGACCGATGGCCGCAACCGGCTGATCATCATGGAGCACGTGGCGGGGCCTTCGTTGGCCGCGGTTCGGGAAAGGTTGTCTCAAGGCGAGGCGTTGAGGATCTTTCAGGGAATCTGTATGGGGGTCCACGCGGCCCATGAAGCTGGGGTGCTTCACCTGGATCTGACACCGAACAACGTATTGCTACGAAATGAAAGGGAACCGGTGGTCACGGACTTCGGGCTCAGCGTGGCGCTCGAAGACGAGGCAAGGGCGCTGGGGGGCACGACGGGTTATATGGCGCCGGAGCAGCGGCACCACGAGAGGGTCGATCGGCGCACGGACGTGTATGCGCTCGGACAGTTGCTGCGGGCACTAGTGGACCAGAAGCCGAGACGAATTCGACGGGTAATCCGGCGAGCAACACACCAAGAACCGGAACAACGGTACTCAACAGTGGCGGAGTTGGTGAGAGCGTTGGGCCCATCCGTACGGCTGCGGTGGTACCTGAGAGGTTCCGGAGTGGTGCTGGCGGGCGGGATTACGGCGATCGCGTGGTTCCTCGTGCAAGCACCGCCGCCTGGTCCGCGCGCGGAATGGAGAGAAGATTATTGGGGCACCGACTTCATTCCAAATAGCGCGTGGAACGTAGCAAGGAACTATTACCCTCATGGCTCCACAAGCGTGAGCCTATCGCACCCTATGTTCGCATGTGGCAACAAACCCAATGATCTGTTCGATGGATTGGCAGTCTACTACCAATGGGGGAGAGGCGTTGCATTCCCTCCCGCTCCAACCCCCAGGTCTCCAGACGCGATCTGCGTCGATCTTAGCCTGATGGGCCAATGCGGCACTCTTTTCCCCGAAGATATCATCTGTGAAGACACAAGGAGCGAATTGCACAGCCTCAGCGATCTCGAATACCGCACACTTCCCCTGAAAGGTCGAGACATTAACTTGTCTTATATAACACCAGAGCAGGGTGACACAATGGGAAAGCTCGTTTCTCGCGTACCTTGCGGTGAACGATGGATGGCTATTGACTTGGCTCAAGACCATGACATATTCGCATTTCGGGCTTGGTTCCACGATCCACCACCCAGGGCCTGGCGTCTCGAAGTCTATGGCCCAGAAGGTCTTACAGTAGCGAGATCTTCCAAGGATGACGTCTTTCATAGCAAAGCTCACTACGAAGCCAGAAACCTAATTCCCGCAGGTCTGCAAGATGCGAGAGATGATAAGAGTCAGGTGTACCTTTCAGTCCCCATAACCGCGGATTTCCCCAAAACACACACCAGCAGTCTCGCCTTCTTTTTCGACACCTGCTCATCAATCGATCCCGAAGAGTTTCGCCAGTATCAAGCGGGCGCAACGCGGGAAGACGGCCAAGACTACGCGCCGCAGATCGGATGGCTGTATGAAATCGAGGTCTTCGCTGAAGTCCCGTGGTACAAAGCCTGGGAATGGCATCTACTTTGGGATTGACGAACAGTATTTCATTTAATTAGTAAAGGTAGACAGCACCCGCACTAGCAGCGCTATTGTTGGCCTGGTCGCCCCCAACTCCAGTCGCGTTACTATCCTCCAATTCGGCACTCACAGCGAGAGTGTTGCCGTCTCCGCTCAGCTCCAAGCGTACGGCAAACTGGTCGCCTGCCCCGGTATTCGATGCCTTGATGTAGGTCCGTTGCGACCATGTTCCCATTCCGTTGTGTACGAACACGTAAATCGCTCCAGAATCGCTCGCGCTCTCGTCGGCCTGGTTGCCGCCAACACCCGTCGCGTTACTATCTTCTACAGGGGAGCCCACAGCGAGCACGTCACCATTTCCGCTCAGCGCGAGTTGGTAACCGAAGAAATCGTTTGTGCCCGGGTTCGACGCCTTCACGTAGGCCTGCTGCGACCATGTTCCCATCCCATTTCGTACGAACACGTACACGGCGCCAGAGTCGACTATCGAGTTGTCTGCCCCATCTCCATCGATACCGGTCGCATTGCTGTCCTCATATTCTGCACCCACGGCGAGCATGTTGCCGTCCTCGCTCAACGCGATGCCGAGGCCGAAACCATCGCCTGTGCCTGTATTCGACGCCTTGAGGTAGGCCTGCTGCGACCACACTCCCATCCCGTTGCGCACGAAAACATAGACCGCTCCAGAATTGATGGCGCTGTTGTCGGCTTGGTTGCCACCGATGCCCGTTGCGTTACTGTCTTCTTGGAAAGCGCCGATTGCGAGGGTATTCCCGTCTCCGCTCAACATGGTGTTAGCACCGAAAGAGTCGTTCGCTCCGGTGTTCGATGCCTTGATATAAGCCTGCTGCGACCACGACCCCATCCCGTTACGCGCGAAAACGTAGACCGCTCCCGAATTGCTGGCACTGTTGTCGGCCTGGTTGCCACCGATGCCTGTCGCGTTGCTGTCCTCTTCCCGTGCGGTCACGGCGAGGGTACTGCCGTCTCCACTCAACTCCAACCATACGCTGAACTGATCGCCCGCACCAGTGTTCGATGCCTTGATATACGCCTGCTGGGACCACGACCCCATCCCGTCCCGCACGAACACGTAGGCCGCTCCCGAATCGCTGGCACTGTTGTCGGCCTGGTTGCCACCGATGCCTGTCGCGTTGCCATCTTCTCCGTTGGCACCTACGGCGAGTGTGTTGCCATCTCCGCTCAACGCCACGTTCCTGCCGAACCAGTCGTTCGCGCCGGTATTGGAGGCCTTGACATAGGCCTGCTGAGACCATGTTCCCATACCACTACGCACGAAGATGTAGACTGCGCCGGAATTACTGGTACTGTTTTCGGCTTGGTTGCCGCCAATGCCTGTCGCGTTACCGTCCTCACTGAGGGCACCCACTGCGAGAGTGTTGCCATCTGCACTCAACGCCAAACCATCGCCAAGGTAGTCACCCGTCTCGGTATTGGAAGCCTTCACGTACCCGACCGCCTCCGCCAACGAACCTACCACGCCGACTGTGGCCGAATCCGTACATCCGGCACCGTTGCATGCCCGCAGCACATAGCTCGCCTCGAACCGAAAGTGTAGGGGCATCTCGAATGATATCGACTCGCCGACAATGCCGCCGCCGATCGGCAAGTACGGTTCCCCGAACGCGGTGCTCTCGAGCAGTTGATAATATTCTGCTCCCGCCACCGCGGCCCAAGCAAAGTCGAATCGCTTGACCTGCGAGAAGCTCAGGTTCAGTGCGGGAACGGCAGGCGAACAGCCGCTCGTGGCGTAGGAGCATCCTCCATCACACGAGAGCGCGCCCACGCCAAACCCCAGCCCCTCGCAACTACCTGCGGCCAGGTCGGAGGCGTCGCAGGCTTCTCCTGCCAGAGAATTTACGATCGAATCACCGCAGACAGACATTGTACAGTCAAAATTACAACCAACCGACGGTCCGGCGTCATCGCAATCCTCTCCTGCAGTCACGTTCATGACCCCATCTCCGCATTCGGCTAGCGTGCAGTCCGCATTGCAGGAGACGCTTTCTCCTCCCCCATCGCAATCCTCTCCCGCGGTCACGTTCGTGACCCCATCCCCGCATTCGGCTAGCGTGCAATCCGCGTTGCAGGAGACGCTTTCTCCTCCCCCATCGCAATCCTCTCCCGCGGTCACGTTCGTGATCCCATCGCCACATTCGGCCAGTGTGCAATCGTCATTACAGGACGCCTTGCGTCCCGCCCCGTCGCATTGCTCCTCGGCTGTTGCGTTGAAGACTCCGTCGCCACAGAACGCCTGCGTGCAGTCCACGTCGCAAAAGGCGGACTCGCTTCCATCGTCGCATTGCTCCCCGGCAGACACGTTCAGCATACCATCGCCGCAGTCGGCAGGTGTACAGTCGTAGTTGCAGGTCGTCGATTCGCCACCCCCGTCACACTGCTCCGAGGCAGTGGCGTTCAGCAAACCGTCGCCGCAGTCGACTGGCGTGCAATCGATGTCGCATGTCACCGACTCTCCCGCATCATCGCAGGACTCCCCGGCGTCTATGATGCCGTTGCCGCAACCTGCATCGGTCGCCGTATCGGCGGTTCCCGAGTCATCAATCCCCGTATCGTCGCTGGTCGTGTCGCGCAGCCCAGTGTTGGTCTCGATCCCTTCATCGCTCGAGCTCGTGCTCGTGCCCTCCACATGATCCGTCCCCACTCCCGAGCCAGGGCCCGACGAATCGTTGCCCCCTTCACCTTCCAACACCAAAACGATCGGCGGGGAGCAGCCCCCAAGAAGAAGAGTGAATGCCGTTGCGGTTGGTCCGTGGGTCTGCTTCACGCTCCATTAGTCGGCGCCCGAGGTCGATCGTGAGCACCCGATCGACGGATTCGACCTCACGCTACCGCGGAAACACCGCATCGATCTCCACCCGCAACGCCTTGGCCACCCGCGACACCGCCGCGTCCGTGAACACGTCGACGTGGTCGAACCCTTGGCACACCTCGACGCGCCGCTGTAGCGGGTCGACGATCCAGTACTCCTGCACCCCCGCCTGCGCGTAGAGCACCCGCTTGGTTACACGGTCGTACCCGCGATCGCGCGAGAGCACCTCGATGACGAGTTCCGGTACCGCGTCGATGGGCCCCTCGAACGAGGTCAGCCCGCCGAGCAAAACGAAGAGGTCGGGCTGGACGATGCGACCCGGTGCGAGGCGGACGTCGAGCGGCGAAAGCCCGAGGAAGGCCGGCGGGTTGGCGTCGACCCATGTACCCACGAGGCGACATAGACGCGCGACGATGAGCTGATGCACGGGCGTCGGCGACGGTCCCAAGATGATTTCTCCGTCGATGAGCTCGAGCCGGTCGTGCGACTCCGGTAGCGCGAGGAACTCCGCTTCGCTGACCAAGCCGTGGCCGGACGACTGCACTACCCGAGCGTTGCACGCGAGCGTTGCGCCTGCAACCATCACGACTCTCTGTGCCGCGGCGCACGCAGCGTGCGCCCTAGCCCCAGTGGTCCACCCAGTCACTCTCGCCGCTTGCTACGCTCGCCGCATGCTCCGGCGACGACTGCACTACCGGACCGCTCCCAGCCCCCGCCCCCGACGGAGCCTCCGGCTCCCGCTCGCCACCACCCTGCTCCTCCTCGCCGCCTGCGACGACTACATCACCTGCACGCCCGTCCTGAAGACCGAGCAGGGCCAGCTCGAGCTGCAAGACACCACGTCGGTGGTCCGCGGCACGTGCGGGCGCCTGCGCGAGCCCGCGCCGCTGCTCGTCGGCACTCGCTGGTGTCCGGTGTTCGGGTGCGGCAACGAGGTGCCCGGCTGCGTCATCGACGACGATCCTCCCACGCTGCTCACCACCGACGACGTGGCCGCCTGCTTCGCTCACGACGTGGTGGGTGGGACGACCGACGGCCCATGCCTACGCGTCGACACGCCGGGCGAGCTGCGCTGGACGTTCACCGCCGTCGACTGCCCCGCCAACAACCTCGGGTTCTTCCCGAGCGACGACTCGCTCGTGCTGCCGGTGGTGGACACCACCGAGGTCTTCGCCCACCTCGACGTGCCCGGTGACGCGTTCGCCCGCCGCTCGCTGGTGGACACCGACGGCAAGCCGTTGCCCCCCTCACTGCAGCTCGTGCCCGGCGACGTGGCCCACGTGCTCGCGGACGAGCCGGTACAGCTGGCTGCGGTGCTCACCCACCCCGATCTCGGCGATGTGGGCTGGAACCCGCTCGACTTCACGCTGCACGCGATGGTCGACGACGTGGAGCGGCCGCTCGAGCACGATGCCCTGGGGGTGATCGAGCTGACGCTGGCCGCGGGCGAGCACATGGAGCTGTGGCTCGAGCGCGGCGACGAGACGCTCGCGCTCGGCGAGGTGGAGGGCGTGGCCGCCGAGGAGCTCACCTCGCTCGAGGTGATCGCCGGCTTCACCGGCAACGAGGAAGACCCGGGCATCCCGTTCGGGGCACGGGCCGTGGCACGAGCCGGCGATCGCATCGTCTACGGCGTGCCGGTGGACTGGACGGTGACCGAGGGCGTGCTGCCGCTGTGGCGCGACCCCGAGCGACCGTGGGGCCCCGACTACATCGCACTCGTGGACGAGGACGGCCTACGCTGCCACGCCCCGCCCGAGAAGGAGCGGAGGCGCTTCCGCGCCCGCCTGCGCGCCACCTTCGGCGAGCTCGAGACCGAGGGCATCCTCGAGTGGAGCGAGGATCCCGAGGAGGATGGCTCGCTCGGGGAGGAGGTCGCCGAGTTCTTCAAGGGCGACGGCGCCAAGCGCAGCCCGCTGTGCGAGGGACCGGGCTTCGCCAAGGACGGCTGCGGCTGCCGCAGCGGCAGTGAGGGTGGCCTCGGCGCGCTGACGCTGGTGCTCTTGGGTCTGCGGCTGCGAAGACCAAGGCAGCCGCGTAGACGCCCACGAGCCCCGCGGAGTGCACGAGCCGAATTCCAGGGCTCGTGACCAGGCAGCGAGCAGGACGAGCATCTGGTATCATCGACCAATGCGTTTCCGTTGGGCTGCATGGGTCGCGTGGGGGACGATGGGCTGTACGCCGCCTGGCGAGGATCCGACGGACGTCACGACGCTCGATACGCTCCCTCCATCCACGAGCCCGACCGACGAGACCACCAACACCGACGGCGGCACGACGAGCACCTCGACGGGGGCCACGAGCAGCACGGCCACCAGCCTCGACGGTACCGCCGAGACGGGCATCAAGTTCGATCTGGAAGACGTCGACGCTCCCGACACCGGCCCCGTCGATGAGTGCAAGGTGAGCGACATCATCGGGGTGGGGTCGTGCAGGGAGTTCTCCCCGCCCGATAGCTTCGAGCCCGAGGTGCAGTGGACCTTCGGCGCCAGCGAGGCGAGCTGGGTGACCCCGCTCGTGGCCAACCTCACCGACGACGACGGCAACGGCGAGATCGATCTCTGCGACGTACCCGACGTGGTGCTGATCTCCAACACCTTCGTCAGCTACGCCACTGCGTGCTACGTCCACGTGCTCGACGGTGCCACCGGGGTCGAGCACTTCTCGATTCCGCTCACCGAGCAGGTCTCGTGCACGGGCACCCCGGCCCTGGGAGACATCGACAACGACGGCCTGCCCGAGCTCGTGGTGCTCTACATCGACGGCTCCTACTTCCGGCTCAAGGCCTTCGAGCACGACGGCACGCTCAAGTGGACCAACGTCACCGACAACCCCAGCGCGGATCAGTTCTCACGCGAGTCGGGCTCGGTGGCCCTGCACGACCTCGACGCCGACGGTGACGTGGAGATCGTGTTCAACCACGAGGTCTACGACCACCAGGGCACGATGCTGTGGGCGGCGCCGAACCCCGTGGCGGGCGAGGGCGAGGCCTCGGTGGGGGTGGATCTCGACGACGACGGCGACATGGAGGTGGTGACGGGGCACTCCGCGTACCACCACGACGGCAGCGTCTACTACGACCGCTACCCCACGGTCACCTCGCAGTCGATCCCGCAGATCGGCAACCTCGACGACGACCCGTTCCCCGAGGTGTTCGTGACCTCGGGCCAGGGCCTGTGGATGCTCGAGCACGACGGCACCACCAAGTGGGGCCCGGCCACCCCCACGGGCGTGCCCGCCGGCGCGTACCTCGTCTGGCAGCGTCCCGGCACGATCCACGACTTCGACGGCGATTCCATCTCGGAGTGGGCCAGCTCGTCGCAGTCGTTCTACGCGGTCTACGAGGGTCCGAATCCGGCCGACGTGCTGTGGCAGGTGATGGTGCAGGACTTCTCCGGCGCAACCGGGGGCACGGCGTTCGACTTCGATGGCGACGGCGTGGCCGAGGCGATGTACTCCGACGAGGTCGTGTTCGAGATCTACAACGGCCAGGACGGAGCGGTGCTGCTCAGCATTCCTCGCAGCAGCCCCACGATCGTGGAGTACCCGGTGGTGGCCGACATCGACAACGACGGCTCGGCCGAGATCCTCGTCACCTCGACCAGCGGCCAGCCGGCGCTGCAGGCGATCCAAGACGCGGACGATCGATGGATCCAGGCGCGCCGGATCTGGAACCAGCACGCGTACTACGTGACGAACGTGCGCGAGGACGGGACCATCCCCCAGGAGCCGGTGAACAACTGGGAGACCCTCAACACGTACCGCACCAACGCCCAGATCGAGGGCGGAGGGATCTGCAAGCCCGACCCGCCCGGCTAGCGTGGCGGCTGCCGTGCCACCGTCAGCCGCCGTGCTCGCAGCGGCGCTGCAGGCCCTGGTTGAGCCGCCGATAGCCCTTGCCGAGCTGCCCGCGCAGCAGCCGGATCAGCGCCGGTGCGAGCACCCCCACGAACACCTCGGTGTGCACCAGCCGCGTGCCTTCGTCGGTGGGCTCGAGCCGAAATCCGTGGCGACCCGTCATCAGCCCCGGCACGCCGCCCTTCCACGCCAGCTCTCGCTGCGGGCGCACGGTCACCAGGCGCACCGCGAGCGTCCGCCGGCCCAACGGCGGTGGCAACAGCAGCGTCAACCGGCCGCGCGTGCCCTCGCGCAGCGGTCCGTCCAGCTTCACGCCGCCGATCACCCGATTCCACTCCGACCAGGAATCGATCGCGGACAGTACGTCCCACACCGTCGCGGGCGGAGCTTTGATCTCGATCTCGGTATGGATCTCGCGCTCGAACACGGCGGCTCGCATACCACCGCGCCAGCGCCCGGAAAAGCTCAATCGACGCACACCTGTGGCGGCGCAACGCCCACGCCCTTGCGGCGGCGCTGCTTCGACCAGCCCTCGGGTAGATACGCGTAACAGCCCCACTCCGTGGTGAATTCGGAGCACCGAAAGCCGGACCCTGGTCCCCGCTCGATGCACTGGCTCTCGCAGTCGGCTCCGTCGTCACAGGGGGTACCACCGTCGCGCGTGCGGCAATCACAGCCTTCGATGCCGAAGATTCCACGTGGCCCCCAGTCGCCGTTGCACTCGCGGCACGCCGTCATCGCCTGCTCCTGCGCAGGGTTGTCGACGGTCAGTGTCGTCGTCCCCAGGCTGATCGTGGGGTCCCCGATGCTCGTGACGACGGGGCCGAGCGAGAGCTCGTAGACCCCCGCATGGTCGACATCGAGCGCCATGGTCCATGTCTCGCCGGGCTCGAGCCGGACCATCCGACCGACGCTCACGACCGGGGACCGGAGGGGCGGCGTCGGCTCGAAGAACACCTCTTGGAATTCGAACGCTCGCGCGGCGCAGCTGCGGACCGTGAGCGTGGCGCGGCCCGTACAATCGTGAAACCGATCCGCACAGGTCAACGAGACCAGCGCGGGCTCGACCGAGAGCAGCACCGGCCCGAGCTCCTCGCAGCCGGGCGGCAGCACCGGGGATGCTTGCTTCGCCGGCGCAGGCTCGGGCCGAACGATGGAGCCCTCGTCGGCCGGCCCTGGGCTGGCACGACATGCCACGAGACCGATGCCGATGCCGAGCGCCAGCACGAAGCACCACACGTCTTGCCCGGATCTTCGTGCCACTGCGACGACTCTATATCGAGACCTCGGTGATTGCGAGTGACTCGGTACCGATGGGCCAATGTACCCGATTCCCCCGAGACGATGCCATTCCGAGTGCTTCTGCTATCATTCGATGATGCACGACGAGGAACAACCCAAGCGTTCGGATCTCGAGAAGTTAAATGCGTACAGGATCGAGCAGCTCGAGCTTCGTGGATTGCTCGACACCCACGATGGAATCTCGAAGATGGGTGGCAGCAAGCAAGATATCTGGATGGACAAATCGACGGGGGAGCTGTGGGTGGCACGCAAGGCAGGCTCGGTCTATTTCGAGCGAATGTACTTGAATCCACGTGAGAAGGGCGTCTCCGGGTTCTGATCCGGGTTCTGATCCGGGGCCGTGACGAGCCCGGCCCCTTCATGCTGCACGGGCTTCGCCACTATCGCGGAGCCTCCAGCGTCAGCCCACGCACGTCACTGTGAAAGTCCGCCTCGCGCAGCGCCGCCTCGTACCGCGACCCGCGGGCGGGCTCGCCGTCGATCGTCTCCACCCGCAGCATTCGCCCGCGGTGCCGCGCGGCCACGCCCACCAGCGCGCGCACGGCCGTGGCCATGCGCTCGGGCTCCTCGGCGGCGGGAAACGTGATGAGCCGCTTGCCGCCCTTGTCGAGGTACACGACCGCCTGCCCGCCCACCAGCACCACGGTGGCCCCCGCGACCCGCCGCGGGCCTCCGCCACCGCGCTCGCGATCGTCGTCGCCACGCCCGGGCCACGGCAACAGCCACCCGAACGGGTTGGCGGGGTCGAGCGCCGAGAGCACGACGGCAGGCTCGGGCCCGTCGGGAGCCCGCAGCGCGCGGAGCCGGTCCACCGCACCGGGCGAGGCGAACTGCGCCCCGCCGAGCTGCTCGACGAAGTAGCCGCGCCGCACCTTGCCCGCCTCTTCCATCGCCTTGAGCACGGGGTACACCGCCGCGAACCCGCCCGGCAGCTCCTCGAGCGCCGCGGCCTCGCGCGTGACCACGCCATGGCGCTCGAGCAGGGTCACCGCGCGCGCGTGCGCCCGCGAGGTCTCGTCGACCGAGCCACTGCGCAGGCCCGCGACCAGCGACCAGCGGCCACCGCCACCCGCCGCCGCCCGTCCGCGCGCACCCACGCGCCGCGCCACCGGCCGCCCGTGGGCCCGCAGCGCGGCGAACGTGTCGTTGGTGACCAGGCCCCACCACACGAGGTCCCACAGCGCGTCCTGCAACGCGTCACGATCGTCACCCGGGGCACCCGGGCTCTGCAGCTCCGCGAGCTCGATCATGAAGCAGGCTCCGCGCTGCTGCAGGCGCTGCAGGATCGCGTGGTGCAGCGGCTCGAGCACGGCGTCCTCGGGCGGCTCCGGCGACGGCAGCAAGAGGCTCGCCCGCTCGCGCCGGTACAGCGCCACGCGCCCGTCGCTCTTGCCGAGCGCTCCGCGGCCCACCCACACCAGCCAGCCCATCGCGCCCAGCTCGTCGAGCATGCGCGGCGAGAAATCGGGCACGCGCGCGGGCAGGATCACCTGCTCGAGCTCCGCGTACGACAGCGCCAGGCCCTCGAGCTGTGCCAGCGTCTCCTCGAGCCTCGCGAGCCCTCGCCGCGCGTCACCGATGCCGTGCCACGCGGGCAAGAAGCGGCCGAGCGCAGCGGCCTCCACCGGAGCGATCTCGCCGCGGAGCTTGGCCAGCGTGCGGCGCTTGATCTGCCGCAGGATCTCCGCGTCGCACCATTCACGCCCACGCCCACCGGGGCGAAATTCCCCACCCAGCACCGCGCCCCGGGCCTCGAGCCGCCGCAGCACGTCGCTCACCGGCCCCGGCGGCAGCGCGTAGCGAGCGGCGACCGTCGAGGCCACGAACGGCCCGTGGGTCCGCGCGAAGCGGGCCACCAGGGCATCGAGCGCGTCGGGCACGGTCTCGAGGAACACCGCGGGCACCACCGGCGGCGGCATGCAACCGAGCGCGTCGCGGTAGAGCCCCACGTCCTCGATCGCGATCCATCGCGCCTGGCCGGCCATGCGCATCACCACGGCCCGGCGCGAGCGCTCGAGCTCGGCGAGCCACGGCCCCGGCGGCTCGGTGCAGCGCAGCGAGAGCTCGTGCTCGTCGAGATCGCCCACCCGCCGCAAGAGGTCGTGCAGCCCGTCGGCGTAGCGAACCCGGCGCTCCTCCGCCAAGCCCTGCTGCTCGGCCTCCACATCGTCGAGCACCGCGGCGTCGAGCAGCTCGCGCAGCTCCTCCTGGCCCAAGAGCTCGCGCAAGAGCTGCCGGTCGAGCGCCAGCGCCTGGGCCTTGCGCTCGGCCAGCGGTGCGTCGCCCTCGTAGAGGTACGCGGCCACGTAGGCGAACACCAGCGAGCGCGCGAACGGGGACGGCGAGGGCGTCTCCACCACGTCCACCCGTACCTGCCGGCTCTGCACCGCGCGCATCAGCTCCACCAGCGACGGCAGGTCGAACACGTCCTGCAGGCACGCGCGGTAGGTCTCCATGATGATGGGGAACGCCGGGAACTCGCGCGCCACCGCGAGCAGCTGCTGCGCCTTGAGCCGCTGCGCCCACAGCGGCTGCCGCTGGTCGGGGCGCTGCCGGGGCAGCAGCAATGCCCGCGCCGCGTTCTCGCGGAACTGCCCCGCGAACAGGGCCGAGTGCGCGAGCTGCTGCACCACCTGCTCCTCCACCTCGTCGGGCGGCGGCAGGAGCAGCTCGAGCTCGGGCAGCTCGTCGACCTCCACGAGGCGTATGACGATTCCGTCGTCGCTCCACAGCGCTTGCACCTCGAACCCGAACCGCGCCTCGAGCCGGGTCTGCAGCGCCAGCGCCCACGGAGCGTGCACGCGGGCGCCCAGCGGGGAGAGGATGCACACCCGCCAGTCGCCGAGCTCGTCGCGGAAGCGCTCGATGGTGATCGCGCGATCGGTGGGCAGGGTGCCGGCGGCGTCGCGCTGGTCGTGCACGTAGTCGACGAGGTTCTTCGCCGCCAGCTCGTCGAGGCCATACTCCGCCTGCAGCCACGGCTCCGCGTCCGCGCGGTCGCGCGCCCCCAGCTCGCGCGTGAAGGCGCCGAGCGCCCGTCCCAGCTCGATCGGCCGCCCCGGGCCGTCGCCACGCCAGAACGGCAGGCGCCCCGGCTCACCGGGCGCGGGCGACACGATCACGCGATCGCGGGTGATGGTCTCCACCCGCCACGTGCTCGCGCCTAGCATGATGTTCTGGCCGGGCAGCGTCTCGTGCACCATCTCCTCGTCGAGCTCACCGACCCTCGGGCCCCCTTCGCCCATGAACATGCCGTAGGTGCCGCGGTTGGGGATGGTGCCGCCGCTCACGAGCGAGAGCATCTTGCTGCCGCGCCGCCCCGACAGCTCGTCGGTGTCGCGGTTCCACACGATGCGCGGTCGCAGATCGGCGAACGCCTGCGACGGGTAGCGCCCCGCGAGCATGTCGAGCACGCCCACGAGCGCAGCGCGAGGCATATGGCAGTAGCAGGCACTGCGCCGCACCAGCGCCTCGAGCGCGGGCAGCTTCCAGTCCTCGAGGCTGCACATCGCCACGATCTGCTGCGCCAAGACGTCGAGCGGATTCTGCGGCACGCGCAGCGGCTCGATCGCCCCCTCGCGCATGAGCCTCGCCACCACCGCGCTCTCGAGCAGGTCGCCGCGGTGCTTGGGGAACAGCCGCCCCACGCTCACCTGCCCCACCCCGTGCCCCGCCCGGCCCACGCGCTGCAAGCCCCGCGAGACCGCGCCCGGTGACTCCACCAGCACCACGAGATCCACGGTGCCCATGTCGATGCCGAGCTCGAGCGAGCTCGTGGCCACGATCGCGCGGATCTGGCCGGCCTTGAGCATCTCTTCTATTTGAGCGCGCTGGCGATGCGACACGCTGCCGTGGTGGGCACGGACGAGATCCTCGCCGGTGAGCTCGTTGAGGCGCTGCGAGAGCCGCTCGCACAGGCCACGCGAGTTCACGAACACGATCGTGGTGCGGTGCTCGGCGATGAGGTCGAGCAGCACGGGGTACACCGCCGGCCAGATGCTGTGCTCGGGCGACTCGCCGGTGGGGGCCGGCGCTGGCACGATCACCGAGCCCGCACGCGGGCGCGTGGTGGGCACGGGAGCCTCACCGCGCTTGCGGGCCCAGCGAGCCGCCACCGTGGCGCGCTGCTGCTGCGCGAGCACGAGGCTGGGCGAGGGCACGAGATCCTCGGGGTCGAAGCCGGCAGCCGCTGCGAGCGCGTCATCCGCTGCCGCGGGCGTCACGGGTGCCCCGACATCGCCCTCGCGCTCGTACTGCGCCAGCAGGTGGGCCAGCCCCTCGCCGGGGCGGGTCATGTCGGGCACGGGCACGATGATCTTCAGATCGATGTGCGGCGGCTCGCTGGTGTCGACGATGCTCACCGGACGATCGCCGCCAAGGAACCGCGCCACCTCCTCGAGCGGCCGCGCCGTGGCCGAGAGGCCCACCCGCTGCGGATCGGTGCGGCACAGCACCGACAGCCGCTCGAGCGACAGCGAGAGGTGGGCGCCGCGCTTGGTGGACGCGATCGCGTGTACCTCGTCGACGATCACCGTGTCGACCGTCTCCAACGTCTCCCGCGCCTGCGAGCCGAGCAGCAGGTACAGCGACTCGGGGGTGGTCACCAGGATGTCGCCGGGCTCGCGCGCCTGCTGCCGCCGCTCTCGCATCGACGTGTCGCCGGTGCGCACGTCGACCCGCGGAGCGATCACCGGCCGCCCCGCGAGCTCCGCGGTGCGCGTGATTCCTCGCAGCGGCGCCCGCAGGTTGCGTTCCACGTCGTACACCAGCGCCTTGAGCGGTGAGACGTAGAGCACCTTCACCCCCTTGCCGCGCTCGGGCTGCCGGATCAGGCGATCGATGCACCACAGGAACGCGGCCAGCGTCTTGCCGCTGCCGGTGGGTGCGAGCAAGAGCGCATGCTCGCCCGCGGCGATCCTGGGCCAGCCGAGCGTCTGCACGCGCGTGGGCCCCTCGAAGCTCTGGCGAAACCACGTGCGGGTGGGGGGTGAGAACGAGTCCACGCGGGCCAGAGCTTGCGGCGGCGGGCCGGCCGCTTCAAGCCGGACCGAGGGAGCTGCTGACACCGCGCCGTCAGGAGCCTGGGCGGCTGCGGGCCCCTGACGGCGGCCTTTTCTACCGGGCCGCGCCGGCCGCCGCGCTACCCTTGCTCGCGATGAGCTCCCTGCCCATTCCCGAGGCCCGCGGGCTTCCGCTCCTCGGCAACATTCCCGCCATGCTGCGCGACGCCACGAGCTGCCTGCTCGGCGCCGTGCGACAGCATGGCCCGCTGGTGCGCGTTCGCTTCGGCGCGGGGGGCATGCTGCTGGTCGCTCACCCCGAGGACCTCGAGCACGTGCTGCAGCTGCACAACCGCCGCTACGTTCGCGGCCACACCGTCGACATGATCCGGCCCATGCTCGGCAACGGGCTGCCGCTCTCGGACGGCGCGTTCTGGCTGCGCCAGCGCCGGACGATGCAGCCGCTGTTCGCCCGGCCGCGGATCGCCACGCTCGTCGAGACGATCGTGGACGTGAGCCGACGTCATGTCAGCGAGCTGCGCGACGGCGCCGAGCTCTCGACCCACTACCTGATGATGCGAGTCACCCGCGACGTGATCGTCCAGACCATGTTCTCGACCTCGCTCGGCGACGACGTGGCCGAGCTCGACGCGGCGCTCGCCACGGTCGAGCGCCACGTGGGGCGCTACGGCTTCCTCCCGTTCCGGTTTCCCTCGTGGCTCCCCGACCAAGTGCGGTTCCGTCGCGCCATCGCCACCCTCGATCGCCTCGTCTACGGCCTCATCTCGGAGCGGCGCGCCGAGCAGCACGCGGGCGATGCCCCCTCGCGCGACCTCCTCGACGCGCTGATGCAGGCCCGCGATCCGCAGACCGGCCAGGGGATGAGCACGGTCGAGCTGCGCGACGAGGTGATGAACATCTTCTTCGCCGGCCACGAGACTACTGCCAACCTCCTGACATGGGCCATCCTCGAGCTGTCGCGCCGCCCCGACGTCGAGGCGCACCTGCGCGACGAGGTGGACGCGGTGCTCGGCGGACGCGAGCCGACGCCGGCCGATCTGCCCGCGCTCGAGTACGTGAACGCCGTGCTGCGGGAGACGCTGCGCCTGCACCCGGCCGCGTGGATCTTCGCGCGCGAGGCCACCGAGGACGACGAGCTGCGCGGCCACCGGGTGGCGCGAGGCAGCGCGGTGGTGCTGTTTCCGTACGCGACCCATCGCCTGGCGGAGTTCTGGCCCGAGCCCGAGCGCTTCGACCCGCAGCGGTTCATCACCGACCGCACGATCGGGCTCGGCGGCACCAAGAACTGGGCGTTCCTCCCGTTCGGGGCCGGGCCACACGTCTGCATCGGCAATCACCTCGCGATGGCCGAGGCGACGATCGTGCTCGCCATGCTCCACCAGCGCGGCCGCCTGCGCGCGCTGCACCCCGAGCGCGCCCGCCCGCGGGCAGCGGCCACCCTGCACGTGGCCGACGGCCTCCCGGCGCGCTTCGACGCCCGCGCGTGAGCGGCCGCCGCGGCCGAAGCTCGCGTCACGACGCGGCCTTCGAGCCTCCCAGCATCCTCCGCAGGTCACCCCACATTCCCCGGGCCACCGCGCGCGCCATCAAGCCCCGGGTCAGCCAACGGTCGGGCGGCGCCGATCGGAACAGGAACAGGAGGAAGCGGTGCTGGTACTCCTCGTCGGTGAGCAGCCAGCGCATCAGCGTCTTCTTCACGATCACCGGAGGCTCCTCGTAGAGCTCGCGACGCAGGCGCCCGATGGTGGCCAGGAACATCGCACGCATGCCCTCGCGGACGCGGTGATCGTAGCGCGCCAGGAGCTCGTCCCAGCTTCGCTCGCCGGCGCGCCAGGCCGCGAGCTCCTCGGCGAGGATCTTGGTCTCGAACAGCGCGTCGTAGATGCCCTGGCCGTCGACGGGATCCTTGTGGTGCAGGGCGTCGCCCACGAGCACCCAGCCCGGGCCGCCCGCCTCGAGGTAGCGGTTGGCCACGCGCCGGAGCCCCACCACCTCGTCGATGCGACGGGCGCCCTCGATCCGCCGCGCCACCGAGGGGAAGCGCTCGAGCGTGCGCAGGTAGTAGGCCGTGGCGTCGCCCTCGAGCTTCACGCGATCCGCTCGCACGTGGGTGCAGATCGAGACGCGATGCCCTGGCCTCGGGAACATCAGCACGTCGGTCCCGCGCGCGGTGGTGAAGACGTACACGGGGACGCGCGGATCTTCGTCGACCGGAGCCACGCCCTCCCAGGTGGCAAAGTGCACCGTGCTCGTGTGTTCGGCGTAGTCCTCGAGCACGCGCGCGCCGGCCTTGCGGGCCACGCTGCTGAAGCGCCCGTCGGCCCCCACCACGCAGCGAGCCCGGATCTTCCGCGCTTGTCCGTCACGATCGCGGGCCGTCACCCCGATGACGCGACCGTCGTCATCGCGCAGCAGATCCACGAACCCCACGCCGTCGCGCGCCGTGACCGTGGGCCGGTGCGCCAGGGCGTCCCAGAGCACGGCGTCGAATTCGGCCCGCGCGATGCCATAGATGTAGTCGCGGCCGAACGTCTCCACGATCGGCATACTGGTCTTGAAGCCGCCGTCGACCTCCAGCAAGAACCGGCGGATCGTCGCGCTCTCGTCGCTGAAGCGCCGTTCGTCCAGCCCGAGCTCGTCGAGCAGGTGCAGCGTGTGTGGATAGAGCACCGCACACGACGGCACGCCCGGCTCCGACGGAAACGTGGCCTTGTCGATCACCAGCGTGGCCACGCCCTGCTCCCCGAGCCGCGCGGCCAGGCTCGCGCCCGCCGGGCGCCCCCCGACGATCACGACCTCGTACTCCGACTCGAGCTCCCGCTGCGGCTTCTTCGTGTCTCCCTGCACCGCTCCGCACTCCTGTGAGGGGCACAGGATGCCGCCGATGCGGCAGACGGGCAGCGAAAAAGCGATCACCCGGCGCAGCGAACCAATGTGCCGCACCGAGGCGGCTGGCGCGGGCCCTCACCTACTCGAGCACGCGGAACTCGATGCGCCGGTTGTTGGCCCGGCCCTCGCGGGTCGCGTTGCTGTCGATTGGCTCGTCTGGGCCGGCACCGCGCGTGACGATGCGGCCCTCGTCGACCCCGTGGTCGACCAGGTACTTCTTGACCGCATCGGCCCGCGCCTGCGAGAGGCGCATGTTGATCTCGCGGCGCCCCGTGTTGTCGGTGTGACCGCTGACCTCGATGCGCACCGTGAGGTACTGCTGGAGCACCTTCACGGCCTCGTCGAGCACCGGCAGCGACGCCTTGGTGAGGGTGGAGCGGGACAGCTCGAAGTTCACGCCCTCGAGCCGGCCGGTGAACTGCTGTACCGCGTCAGGCACCTCATCGGGGCACCCGTCGCCGTCCTCGAAGCCGTTGAACTGCTCGGCCTCGTCGGGGCAGCCGTCGTCGGGTACGAGGATTCCGTCGCGATCGGCGTCGCGATCGGGACACCCATCGGGCGCGATCCCGGCCTCCTCCGGGCAGGCATCGTCGTTGCCCAGGAACCCGTCGCCATCGGGATCATTCGGCGCCGGGCAGCCGTCGGGCGCCACCCCGGCCTTCTCCGGGCAGGCATCCTCACCGTCGAGGAACCCGTCGCCGTCGCCATCGCGCTTGGGGGCCGGCTCGGGCTCCGGCTCGGGATCGGGCTGGGCCTCGTCGCGATCGCGCTTGCGGCCCAGCGTGATCGACAGGCCCAGCAGCGCCTCGAGCGAGTTGGTGGCCCCGCCACCGCCGCGCCGGGGGCTGATCTCGTCGCGCAGGTCCAGCCGTAGCGCGAAGCGACGGTCGAGGAAGATCTTGGTGCCGATCCCGAGGTGGAACGCCGGATCGACGTCGCTGCCGAGCACGATGCGCTGGCTGTCGATGCCGAGCGCGCCTGCGCCCACCACCACGAACGGCGTGATGCTGGAGAACGGCAGCTGCCCCACCAGGTGCCCCCGCACGGCCCACATATATGCGCCGAGGCCATCTTCGAGCGTGGAGGTGGGCATCGCCGCGCCCTCGGCCTCGAGGCCCAGGAAGCGCAGCGGGAAGTACCCGAGGCGTACGCCCACGTCGGGCGCCACCGTGGCGAGCGGCAGGAACCCCTGAAGTGGCCGCCCAGCCCGCGGCTGGAACAGCTCGAGGTCGCGGGCCGGCACGAGCAAGCCCCCGAACACGCCGAGCTCCAGCATGTTGCGCTCGGGAGCCCACCGCCGCACCCACGGCCGATCCTTGCGCTTGCTCAGCGAGCCGTCGTCGCCGGTGGCCGCGGCGGCCTTCTGCTTGGCGCCCTTGGCCTTCTGCTTGGCTCTCGTTCCGGCGCCCTCGGCACGGGCACGCAGGCCTTCGAGGCCGGTCTTCGCCGGCGCGGTCTTGGTGCCGGCCTCGCCGCTCGGAGCCGCTTTGCTCGCGGGCGCGTCGCTCGCGGGCGCGTCGCCGTTCGGCGTTGCGTCGCCGCCCGCTGCTTTGCCCGGGGCGGCCGTGGCGACGGCGGGACCGAGCAGCAGCGAGCCCGCCGTGAGCCGGAGGGCCAGGGTTCGGGCGGGCGAAGACATGGACCGACCTAGCGTGACACGGCCCGTGGGAGGACCAAATTTTACGGCGTTTTTTGGGCGTGAGCGCCCGCAGGACGACGATCAGCCGCCCCGGACGAGGTCGCCGAGCTTCATCGCCACGCTCATGTCGCCGGCCACGTGCAGGCGCCCCTCGCCGAACGCGGCCATCGGATCGAGCTTACCGCGCAGGATCGCATCGAGGTCGGCGGTGGTCGTGCTGAGGGTGCACTGCGCCTCGCGATCCTCGTGGTCGACCGCGTTGGGCACCACCGTGGAATCGATGACGATCACCCCATCGTCGCCGAGGTCGAACTTGAGCACCGCGCCCAGCCGCGCGTCCATCCCCACCTTGCGGCGAATCAGCTCCGTCACCTCCCGGATGCTCATGCCTCGTGGTACCCCACGCATGGCACGGGCGTCCAGTTCGGCGAAAAGCCCAACGAGGCCGCGTGGGTCCGCACCGGGTGAGGCGGCGAAGGGTGTCGAGTGGATGGGGAACGAGCTTCGACCGACGGGCCCAGGGTCACCCCGGATGGGGAGCGTCGGGTGCCGACAAGCGCCCCTGGCGGCGGAGCTCACGGGCGAGCAGGGGAAAGCGGCGCTCGAGGAACGGCAAGGTGAGGTCGCCGGCCCAGAAGGCCTCGCACCAGTCGGCGCGGGCCTGCTTGCAGGTCTCGTCGTTGAGCCCGAGGAGGTCGATCGTGCGGTCGATGGCCGCCGCGACCTCGACCGGCAGGCCGGGAACGGCGTGGAGCTGGAAGCGAACCAGCTCGAGCCGAAACCAGCCGTCTTGGACCTCGAACGGGTCGAGGACCTCCGCCGCCACCCCCTTTCGAGCGTTCATGCGCGCACAGGCGAAGCGGTAATTTGCCCATTCGTAGGCCTTGCGAGGGTCGAGCGACTTGGGCACATAATGATCCGCGGTGCCGTTGCCGGTAATAGGCTCTACGTAGTGGCAGGAGTAGGCGCAAATACGCTGGTAGGCCTCGGCGAGTTGCGGCAGGCAGTGCCGCCACAACGGAGGAAGATCATCATGACGGAGGTCTTCAATGCGCTCCGCGAGCTTCTTGCGTCGTGGTCCGGGGCGCTTGACCGTGGGCGGCTCGCCGACGAGCTCGGCCAAAGCGCTCAGGCCCGGCTGCCGCACCTCGTCGTCGAAGTCGGCGGGCGGGGGCTGGAGCTCGACGCGGATCACCCCACCCCTCGCTGCTCGAGGAAGTAGCCCCAGCGTGCCCAGAACGAGTCGTCGTCGGGGAGCAGGCGGCGAAGCTCCTCGTTCACCTCGCGCAGCTCTGCGGGATCGGGCTCAGCCTGGCGCAGGAGCGCGTCGGCCTGCTGCAGCGCGGCCTCGGCTTCGAGCGAGCGGGGTACGGCGAGGTCGAGAGCCTCGGAGGTGAGCCAGCGATTGGCGTCGCCCCGACGGCACCAATGAACCTTGGAGAGCTTCACCTCGTGGTCGACGAGGTCGAGAGTCCAGAGCGCGTCGCGTTCGGGGTCGAACAGGGGCTCGAGCGAGGCGAGCAGCAACGGGGAGTGAGTGGCGGCGATCACCTGGACACGGACGTCGCTGGAGCCGGTAAGAACCTCCATCACGCCGAGGAGGGACCGGAGGATCCGGCGCTGCCACTGGGGGTGCAGGTGGGCTTCAATTTCGTCGATGATGAAGGTGATCTCGCGCGCCGGAGGCCTTCCGACCAACTCGCTGGCCTTGACATGTTCCTGCCAGGTCCAGACCAGCATGTAGGCCAACGCGATGATGCGCCGCATGCCCGCCGAGGCGTGCACCACGGGAACATCCTGGCCGTAGGGCATGCGGAGAGTTGGGATATCGCGGGCATCGAAGCCGAGCCGGGCAAAGCCTCCGGGCACGAGCTTCTCCTCCGATGAAGGCGAGAGCCCATCGAGCACTGCCTTCAGCTGGCGAAAGGCCTCGCCATTCTCCTTCTGCCAGCTCGCCCAATCGCGAACGAGCCCCTCGCAAAGCCAATGCCCTTCCCGCTCGAGCCCCGCCCAGACATCTCCGGATTCGAAGACATAGCCCGGGAGTTGGAGCTTTACGTTCGGGCGACTCACTCCCCCTGAAGCCCAGTAGTTCCGAGCAGGATCCCATACGGCGTAGCCACCATCGACATGGGCGTAGAGCACCATGCCTGGCCTCTCATAACGTCCGCCGTGGGACGAGTTCCAAGCCTGGTTTCCTGGAGCCCAACGGTACACATCCACATTGGGGTCTTGCTGGTCGCGGAACCCAAAGGTGATCGCCGCCTCGCGCACGCCCTTGGCCGGCCGTGCCATCTCGCGCGCCCACGTCTGCGTGAGCGCCCACCAAGCGACGTCGAGCAAAAAGCTCTTGCCGAGCCCATTGTCCCCGGTCACGAGGTTGAGGCGCTCGGCGAAGTCGATCTCCAGCCTGGGCGCAGGGCCGACGTTGCTCAGCGTGAGATGTCGCAGCATCGTCGATCCCTCTCGCCTCAGCCGAGGCGTGCCACGGCTCGCTTCGCGATCTCCGTCCCGACCTCGCTGCACTTGGCCGCCTTGGCCTCGCCCACGATGTCGTAGGTCAGCGGCGCACCCGCCTCGAGCACCTCGACCACCGCCTCCTCGATCGCCGCTGCCGCCCGGTGCAGCGCCGCGTCCTGCTTGCGATCGCCGAGCCAGGAGAGGCCTTCCTTCACCGACAGGATCATCGCGATGGGGTTCACCTTGTCCTTGCCGGCGTGCTTGGGCGCGCTGCCGTGGATCGGCTCGAACATCGCGTGCTCGCGGCCCACGTTGGCGCCCACCGCCATGCCCATGCCGCCCTGCAGCACCGAGGCGAGGTCGGTGACGATGTCGCCGAACATGTTGGTGGTGACGAGCACGTCGTAGGCCTCGGGCTGGCCGAGCAGCCACTGCGTGAATGCGTCGACGATCGCCGTCTCCTTGATGATCTCGGGGTACTCCTCGCCGATCTCGAAGAACACGTCGCGGAAGAACTGGCAGCCGTGGAGCACGTTGTCCTTGACGATCGCCGTCACGCGCAGCTTGCCGTCCTTGGGCGCGCCCTTGTTGCGGCGCCGGCACAGCTCGAACGCGTGGCGGATGATCTGCTCGCTCGCCCGCCGCGTGATCACGCGCGTGTCGATCGCCACGTCGGTCTTGCCCCCGGGCTGCAGCTTGCCGCCGGTGGGCGCGTAGAGGCCCTCGGTGTTCTCGCGCAGGAACACCATGTCGACCCGGCCGGGCTCCCACACCTGCTTGTGCGCGCCGTGGATGCGGTGCTGCACGCCCTTGTAGAGCTTGACCGGGCGGATGTTGGCGTAGAGGTTGAGCTTGATGCGGTTGCCGATCACCGGGGAGAAGCCCGCCATCTTGCCGTCCTTGCGGACCACCGGACCCGTGCCCTTGGGGTCGGGCCAGCCCACGGCGCCGAGCAGGATGAGATCGGCCGCGGCGCACTTCTGCTCGGAGCCAGCCGGCCAGTCGTTGTCGCCGTGCTCGAGGAAGTAGCGGCCGCCGCAGGGGATCTCTTCGATGCTCCACGCGAGGCGGAGCGGCTCGGAGACCGCGTGCAGGACCTTCATTCCCTCGGCCATGACCTCGGGACCGGTACCGTCCCCTGGGAGCGCGACGAGCGAGTACGCCATGGGGAATGGTGTACCGCAGGGCGTGCGAACGCTGTTGAGGGGCGTGATTGCGGAAGCTCACCAGCCTAGCGGTGGGCTTCGTGGCGTTCTTCCGCCAATCCTGGTTCCTCGTTGGCTCGAAGCATCGAGCCGTGCTCGCTCGAGCAATTTGCGACCGCCTCGCACGCACGACTGATGCGTGTGCTGGTGGCCGGGATCTCCCTGGAGAAGCTCGTCGGCAAGCTGTGGGAACCCCTTCCGTCGGGCGAGCACGATCCCGAGGTCCCTCGGCAAGGTGCGTAGCGCCAGCCGCAGGCGCAGCTCGAGCTCTGAAACCTCGGGGTATTCCTGTCGAAGATGCGCCATCGCGAAACGGTGGCTCGCCTCGCGGAGTGCCAAGCAGCGGTGTAGGCGCTGCAGCGGTGTCATCGCTCGGTAGTGGTCGTCGAGCCGGGCCTGGATTTCCGGGGAGGTGTCGCTTGGGAGTGGCAACGCGACGAACATATCGCGATATGCAATGGAGCGGTGCCACCCACCCGGGTACTCGAATACCCGGTGGGTGGTCTGCTCCGGGTGCGCCGGCACTTGCGATCGCTGTTGGGCCGGGTCACTGCGCTACTGAGCCGAGCCCGGCGCGCGCGTCACATCGTGCTTGGCGGCGGCTTCGTGGGCCGCTGCGTCGGCGCCCGGCATCACGCCCGGCTGCGCGGTGCCGTCGGGCTTAACGAGGTCGGCGTCCTTGACGAGGTCGTCCTTCTCGTCGAGCAGCTTCTTGGCGGTCTTGGCCTCCTCGAGGTGCATGCGCAGCGTGGGCACGGTCTTGCTCGCCCACTGCGCGAGATCGCCGTCCTCCTTGTCGCGCTTCATTTCCTTCTCGAACAGGTCGACCGCGTCCTTGTGGGCGTCGACCATCATGTCGACGTAGGTGTCGTCGAAGTCCTCGCCGGACGCGTCCTGCAGCTTCTGGAGCTTGTCGAGCCCGTCCTTGGGGATCGCCGTGGGGACCTCGAGGTTGTGGCTGCGCGCGAGGGCGGTCAGCTCGTCGTTGGCCTTGGCGTGCTGCTCGACCATCATGCTGGCGAACTTCCTGACCGACTCGTCGGTCGCCTTGGTCTTGGCGAGCTTGCCCGCCTCGACCTCGAGCATCCCGTCGCGCACCGCGGTCATCACGAACTCGCGACCGTCGTCGGAGATGGCGGTCACCTTGCCCGGCTCGACCGGGACTTCCTTGGACTTGGGATCGTTGGGATCCGCCGAATCACGATTGCAGCCGAAGGTGAGGGCCGAGACGATGACGAACAGGGACGCGGTGGGGGTGATGCGCATGGGGATGTCCTCCGAGGGGGTCTGCGCCAAGGGCGGGGGAGTGCAAGTGGGGAATTTGTGATCGCGGGGGGCGCCGGGGTGGGGAGGAGCTTGCGGGCGGCGGGGGCGGCGGGATTGGCGGCGCCTCGGGCACCGGTTCTGCGGTGGATACCCTCCGTGGGTAGAGGCCGCCGAGCCATCCCAAGGCTGATGACAGCGACGGGGCCGGTCTGCATCCTCGGCGGGATGAACCTGCAGCGGACGCTCCCGTGGGTGCTCCTGATTGTCTCGCACGGGGCGACGGCCTGTGCGACGGGCCGTGACCATGTTCGGGAGCACCGGGGGAGTCAGACGCTGAGGCTCGTGAACGCCACCGGGAGCTCGATCTGCAGCGTGCACGTGGCGAGCCGCGAGGAGCAGCTGTGGGGGCCGAGCTGGGTCGAAGAGGCGGTGGAGCCTGGGGGGCAGGTCGATCTGTCGGTGCGACCTGATGACTACATGTTGCGCGTGGGCGCGTGCAGCGGGCAGACGACGGTGGTCGCGTATCACGTGCCGGTCGATGAGGACCTCGCGGTGGTGGTTCACGATGGGTATCCGAGCGAGCGAGCCGAAGCGGAGATGTCCGAGCTGGCGCTGCCGTCGTGGAGCAAGGACGAGCACGCGAGATTGGTCGTTCCGGGGTCGAGTGAAGATGATGGCGTGGAGCTGCGGGTGAAGAACGAGTGCGCGCGGGACCTGCGGGTGGTGCTCGGAGGGGATCCGAGCTTGCGCTCGGGGGCACCGTCGACGCTGCCGGCGCGTGCATCGTTGCGGTACTTCGCACCGGCGGGGACCGACTTGTGGTTGGTGGATCCGAGCTATCGTGTGGTGGCGCGCACCGAGCTGTCGACGGAGCTGCGGCAGGTTGCGGTGGCACCGACGTGTGATGCGTTCATCGGAACGTGAGCGAGCTGCGGGCGCATGCCGACCCCGGATCAGCTCAGGCGAGCCGACCCGATCACTGCAGGCGGCCCTTGCTGCGCCACGGCTCGGGTGCAGACGGTAGGTTTGGGAGGAATGGAAATCGAGCGATACGAGCACTGACGAGGCGACGGTACTCGTGGGGATCGAATCATTACATCAGCGTGGTAGGCCATCGGCACGGTTCGTTACGCATCGCGAGCGGTTCGAGCCCAACCGACACGCCGACATCGATCTGCGGCTGCAACGCCGTCCGGCATGGAACATGCAGAAAAGGCTGACGAGCTCGACCACCCTCATCCATTCGAGCACGTCCACCCTGAAGCACACGACCATGAAACTCTCCAATGACTCGCCCACGGATGCCGAGCTCGTCGCAGATTGGCAGTCTGGCGACTCCCTTGCCGGAGGCCGATTGATGAAGCGGCACATTGGGAGCATCCGGGGATTCTTCTCCGCCAAGGTTCCCGGCTCACCAGAGGATCTGGTGCAGCAGACCATGCTGGCGTGCTTGGAGTCGATCGGTCGCTACGAGGGTCGCTCGAGCTTTCGAGTTTTCCTCTTCGGAATTGCTCGGAACGTGCTCTACCGTCACTATCGCGATGCCAACGTAGCCTTCGACTCGCTGACATCCTCGGCGCTCTCACCCGAATGCGACTCGAGCTCTTCTGTGAGTCAAACCTCCGACAGCGAGTCGTCCGATTCGTTGCTCTACGTGCTGCGCTCGCTGCCCCCCACGACCCAGCGGCTCGTGGCGCTTGCTTATTGGGAGAAGCTCTCCGATCACGAGCTATCCAAGGTCGTGGGAGTCCCGGTAGGAACCATCAAGAGCCGTCTGCGCAAGGCGAGGCGCGAAATCGGGCAAGGGCTCGAGCGTGCGTCGACCACCGGCACGAGCGCCCCGGGCGACTCGGCACACCATTCACTGGAGTCCTGGGCGGCGGCAATTCGAACCCAAGGGCAACCGGCTCACGGGAGCAGTCGGCGGTAGTGCTCGCTCGTTCCAGTTACATTCATGTGAGGCTTTCTTGCTCGCCGACTTAAACCGATGTCCTCGTTTTGGTACTAACTAATACTACAAGCCGAGAGACGAGAACGATGGCTCCACCATCGACCATGGAGGCTCGGTGGGCCAGCGATGAGCTGCGTCTTTCGGAAGAACAGGCTACCCCACACGGGCGAGGGGTACGTCGTGACGCATCCAAGTTGCTTCACAGCTCCCTAGTCATTTCACTCGTAGCCGTCCCCAGCGCCGCTCGGGTGAACAGCCTCCCGGTAACTCCCGATATGGGCCGACACCGGCTCGGGAGCTGCTCACATGCCGTGGGTGGCTCGATTCGCTCACGAAGGATGTAACGACATGATTCACGCACTCATCCACAATCCATCGAAGCTTCACATCACTGCTCTCTTGGCGAGCTTCACCATCCTGGCATGCGATCCGGAGGGCCAGCCGAGCCCACGCGACGCCGAGCTCATGGACGACGAGGACTTCGAGGCCCTCGACGAGCTGACCGACGAGGAGGCCGAGGAAGCCGAGGAAGCCCTCGAGCCGGTCGATCAAGACGCTCCGGACGGCCTGGCCGTAGAGACGCCGGATCCCACGCTGCTCTCCGGTACGACCAAGGTCTGCACGGTATGGGTGCCCAACATGTGGCGTGACTCCATCGTGATGAACCAGAACAGCCCCTGGACCGTGTGCAACAACTACCGCGCCATTGTGGCCGGGACCCAATTCGCCGTTGGCTGCATGAACGACGGTGGGATTTGGTTCGGGCCGAGCGGCGGGGCGGATCCGGTTCCGAACTGCGGCTGGTAGCGGGGTGACGACCCGCATTCATGGGGCGAGCGACCTCGGTCTCGGCGCTCGCCCTCGCGGGTCATGGCTGCGCAGCGCCCCACCTACTCCGCCGCCGGCAACCGAGCCACCCAGACCCCCGAGCGCTCACCATCGCTCACACCATACACCACCACATCATCCTCCAACCCCGCCGCGGCCTGGAATTCCCCGAACCACGCGACGACCTCGCCATCGATCTCCCAGCGCGTCACGCCGTCGAGACCGGTGAGGGCGAGCGTGCCGAGCACATCGTCGTGCACATCGAGTGGCGTCACGATGCGGCCATCGGCGAGGTGATGGAGCCCGATCGTCGCTTGGTCGGCGATGCGATCGCGAGAACGCTCGTCGAGCCACACCGCGTACACCGGGCCCTCCGCGCCGAATTGCTGGGACGACCAGTGATGCACCAGCACCTCGACCCGGTCATCGTAGTACCAGGCTTCCATGTCCTGGCCGGTCCAGTCGAACAGCAAGCGAGCGGCATTGGTCGTGCGGTCGTAGACGAGGAAACCCTCATCGCGCCACGCGAGCCACCGCGTATCGTCGATACGCGCTTGGAGGCCCACGTCGGGTGGCACGTCGATCTGCTCCATGCTGGGCAGCAGCACGAGGCGGTTCGAGCCTTCGGGCAGATCGCGAGGCTGCAACACCAGGTGGTCCTCATGATCGATCGAGTAGGTTTCCTCGACGTCACCGATCCACTCACCGACACCCATGAGCCGATCGTAGAGCTCGAGCGAGCGAAACCCGTCGGCGTCCGGCGGGGACTCGAGCACGAAGAAGCGTCCGTCCGCGATCAGGCGGAAGTGCTCGATGTCCCCGTCGCGATCGAGCTCCAGGGCCCGGCTGCCGTCGCGGAGATCGACCCGCTGCAACGCGCCGTCTTCCACGAAGAACACGTCGTCACCGAGCGACCGCCAGGCGACATCGCTCGAGAATGGCTCGACGACCACGGTCGGCTCGAGCTCCGGGTCGTCCGGCGAGCTGGGGTAGGGCCGGAGCACGAGCGCGCCCCGCTCGTCGTCGATCTGCAGGATGCCGCGCTCGGTCCACCGGCGGTCGGGCGACTCGTCCTCGAGCAACAGGCCTGGCTCCACCTCGCCCTCCGGATCGAGGACCACGAGGTCTCCCCGCTGCGTGAGGCCGAGCAGCCAGCCCGGCCAGCGCGGATGCTCGAGCACCTCCCAGATGTCGCTGGCGATCACCCGCGGCGACTCGCCGCAGAGCCCCGTGGAGTAGAGCGTGGTCTCCATGCCGAGCCAGTACGGGTCCAAGTCACTCCCCACCTCCTCGTTCGCCCGACCCACGAGAATGTAGAGGCGGTCTTCGAACCGGTAGACTGCCCACTCCTTCTCGACCGGAGTCTCGCTCTCGTCGAGGGCGAGCAGCCGCAGCGGGCTCGGCTGCCCACAGACGGGCAGCAGTTCCAGCGTCTCGAGGTGCTGGAGCGGCGGCGGCTCGCTGAGCGAGGGCCCGCAGGCGACGACGCCTAGTAACACCCAGACGACGCGTGGCTCCACGACGTGCATCGTACCTCAGCGACCACGAGATTGCTGCGGCGCCTCGGGATTTCCCTCGCGCCAATGTGAGCACCCCTGAAAGGCCTTCTGCGTGCTGCTGGAGCCCTCTCAGCTCAGATTCTCCAGCGCTCCCCCATTCACCGCCGCATTCCCAAACGTCAGCGCATCGCTCCCGAACATCTGCAGCAGCGCCAGATACAGATCATTGTGCGCCCGCTGCTCGTACCGCAGCGACCGCCCCGTCCGCAGCTTGCCCGCGTAGTTCCCCGCCAGCACGAACGGGATCTCATCCTTGCTGTGTGTCTGCCCGTTCCCTTGCTCGTTGACCCATAGCACCACGGTGTTGTCGAGCAGCGTCCCGTCGAGCTCCTGCTGCCCCTCGAGCTTACCGAGCAGATACGCGAATTGCTCCGCATACCAGTGGTTGATCTGCACCAGCTGCGTCCGAGCCTCCGAGGTGTTGTCCGCCTCGTGCGAGAGCCCGTGATGGCTGTCGCTATGCCCGAGCCACGTGAACCGCACCCCGCTCTGCCCGGTGGACCACTGCAGGCTGCTCACCCGCGTGATGTCGCACGTCAGCGCCAGCGCCATCAGATCCATCTGCAGCCGCCCGATCGTCGGATACTGATCGTTGCTCTGCGGGTTCAGCCCCTCGTCGGGCTGACCGGGCATCGTACACCCCGCCAGCGGCCCGCCCTCGGCGTCGAGCGACTGCTCCACCTCGCGGATCGCCTGCAGGTGCGCGTCGAGCTTCTGCCGGTCGGTGCCGCCGAGCTTGGCGTTCAGCCGGTCGAAGTCCTCCCGCACCCTATCGAGCACGCTGTGCCGGCGCGCCCGCAGCTTCGCGAGCTCCACCGGATCCGTCCCGAGCTGCAGGAAGAACGCGTCGAACGCCGCGCGCGGGTCGTTCTCGGGCGGCAGCACCTCGAATGGACCGCGGTAGCACATGCGGCTCGTGATCTGGCGATTGATGTCCAAATTCGCCTGCACGCCGAATTCCAGCGAGCGGAACGCAGTCTCCTGCCCGATCACATCCGCCACCGCCTGATCGATCGACGGCCCCCCCGCCGAACCATCGGGGCAAATGGCTGAACTCGCCCACCCCGCTCGGACCCACCACCAGATCCGTCCCCGTCAGCATGTGCCCCATGCCGAGGTCGTGCCCATTACCACCAGGCCCATAGCCGCGCGACATCATGTCGATCCCGCCGAGCACCAACAGCCGCTCCTTGAACGGCTCGAGCGGCGCCAGGATCCGCCCCGGATCCGCAGGATCATCGAGCACGAAATCCTCTTCGCCCCCCACCGGCGTCCAGCGATCCTCGATCGTGCCATTCGCCGAGAACACCACCAGGAAGCGCGGCGGCGGATCTCCCTCGGCCGCGTGGCTGCGCCGGCTGCCGAGCATCGCCTCGAGCATGGGTAGGCCGATCGCAATGCCGCCGGCACCGCGCAGGAGCGTCCTCCGAGACAGCGTCTTCATCACTCGCCTCCCTCGTCGGCGTAGGCCGTGCGGAACATGAATGCATCCGTCTGGGTGAGCGCGACGAGCAGCTCGCGCAGATCATGCCCCGACTCGGCGAAGATCGTGGTCAGCGTCTCCATGTTGCAGGCGTCGAGCGCCTCCGACTCGAGCCGCCCATACGCGAAGCGAAACCACTGGCGGCTCACACACTGCGCCACGTCCTCGCTCTGCGCGAGCTTGCTCCCGAGCTCCCGCACGCCCACGAACTCCCCCGCCACGTCGGCCCCGAGCAGCTCGCCGGAGGCGTCGACGGGCAGCCCGTTCTCCATGGTGCGCCAGCGGCCGATCGCGTCGTAGTTCTCGAACCCGAAGCCGATCGGGTCGAACAGCGTGTGGCACGCGGCGCAGACGGGATCGGAGCGGTGCTGCTCGAAGCGCTCGCGCGTGGTCGCGTCGGGATCGACCGGCGGCAGCTCCGGGATCACGTCGGGCGGCGGCGGCGGAATCTGACACAAGAGGTGCTCGCGCACGAACAGGCCGCGCTTGATCGGATCGGTCGTGTCGGCCAGCGCATACGCCGAGAGCACCCCGCCGAGCGACAGGATCCCCGACAGCTCGATCCCACCGCTGGCTCCGGTCTTCTGCAGCCCCGCACCCGCCGGCACCGCGAGCCCATAGTGCTCCGCGAGCTCGGCATCGACGAACGTATACGGCGCCGTGAGCAGCTCCTCGAGCGTACCCTCGCCGTCGAAGAACACGTGGTCCACGAACGCCGCGGCCTCCTGCGCCTGCTTGGCCGAGAGCTCCGGCGTCCAGGTCGGGAACGCGGTGGTGTCCTTCTCGAGCGTCGCGAGCCGCAGCGTGCCGAGCCACTGCTCGTGGAAGTGCTCGACCATGCGGCGGGCCTTGGGGTCGTCGAGCATGCGGCGTGCCTGCGCCTCGACGTCCTCCGCGGTGGAGAGCCCACCCGCCGCCGCGGCGTCGAGCAGCGCTTCGTCGGGCATCGAGCCCCACAGGAAGTAGGACAGCCGCGAGGCCATCTCGTGGTCGCCGAGCCGCACCGCCGCGGTGCCCTGCTCACCCGGGATCCCGAGCTCCACGCGGTAGAGGAAGTGCGGCGACTGCAGAAAGGCCTGCAGCATCAGCCCCACCGACGTGGGCAGGTCCTCGGTGGCACGAGCCTCGTCGAACAGCGCCAGCATGCTGGCACGCTCCTCGGAGGTCAGCGGCCGCCGCCACGCGCGGAGCCCGAAGCCATCGACCCACTGCTCGACGCATGCATGCTCGTCGACGCCCGCGAGCGCGGCGGGATCGCAGGGAAGCAGCGCAGCGAGGTCGGAGACGGCTCGCGCCGCGATCCCCTCCGACGCATCGAGGTACTTCTGCGCCATCAGCCGCGTCACCGCGGACACGTCGGCGTTGTTGTCGAAGCCCGAGCCGCCCTCCTGCGGGAACGCAGCCGCGGGATGGCTGTCGTTGCCGAGCAGATCGAGGATCGTGTTGTCGTACTCCCACGCCGAGAGCCGACGGATCGGCGACGCACCCGGGGCCGGCTCGCCGCCACACGCCGAGGTGGGCTCGCCTGCATCGTCGCCAGCATCGCCGCCCTCCTGCGCGCCGTCTCCCGCGTCGTCCCCCGCGTCCGCGCCCGCGCCCTCGAATGAGCTCACGCCCGTGTAGCAGCCCGGTCCCCCGCCGAGGGCGAGACCGAGACCGAGCCACAGCCCCGGACGCACCAGGTTTCGCATGCAGACCCGCACCGTGAAGGGAGTCCCGCGAGCGACGGCACTGTCTCAGGGTTTGTTGGTGGGCCGAAGAACGCTCACGGCGATGCGGGATCGGGTACGTGACCTGGAGGTCGATGACACACCGTAATTCGTGTGATTCGGCCTCGCATGGCTACGGGCGGTCACCGCGGTGGGCAGTCCCGACTTGGACGCGAGCGACGGCGCGTGCAGACGCCTCGACTCGCAGCCGTGAGCGAGTCGACCTCATGAGGTCGACGCGTGCGTCGATGCATCCGAGCGTCGACGCATGTCACCGGCCGATCAGTCTTCGAGCAGACGACGGTGCGATTCGCATCATCGATCGACTCGCCGCACGCGCGTGCACGCGTGCGTGCAAACGATCGAAACGTGCATACATGCAGAGGCGATCAGTGATCATTCATGGTCGATTGATCACGCTCCTTCACGATTTCTCGTGTGAGGAGCCGGTGACGCCGGCGGCTCGAACGCCACGGGACGCGACGATCCTCGCGTGCTACCCCGAAGCCACACGACGGCATCCGCCTTCGTCACCCCCAACCACTACGGAGACACGACCATGACGATGAGCTATTTCACCAAGACCACCCCGCTCGCCTTCGCGCTCACGAGCATGCTCGGCCTCGGCCTCGCCTGCGATGTGGAGGACGTGGAGGACGCCCCGGACGAGCTCCAGCTGCGCAACGGCGAGATCTTCTGCGGCGGCATCGCCAACTTCCCCTGCCCCTCCGGTTTCACCTGCGTGGACGACCCCGACGACGGCTGCAACCCGAGCAAGGGCGGAGCCGATTGCGGTGGCATCTGCGTCGGCCCCGATCCCTGCGGCGGATTCGCCGGTCTGTCGTGCGACGGCAAGGGCGAGGTTTGCGTCGACGACCCGAGCGACGACTGCGACCCGAGCAACGGTAGCGCCGACTGCGGTGGCCTCTGCGTGCTCCCGGTCTTCTGCGGCGGCTTCGGTGGCTTCCCGTGCGAAGAAGGCTGGGCCTGCGTCGACGACCCGCGCGACGACTGCGACCCGGGCAACGGCGGAGCCGACTGCGGTGGCCTCTGCGTGCCCGATGCGAGCGCGTGCGTGGGCCTGTACTGCGAATCCTAGCGAGCGCTCGACCCGATGCCGCGGCGACCTGGAGAGACCGCCGCGGCGCATTCCTTGGCTCAGCCGAAGGGCGCCCGACAGCTCCCTGGCTCGGCGTCGAGCTACTCCCCCGCCCGAGCCACCCACGCTCGTTTTCCGTCGAACACCGCAGCGAGCTCGAAGATCGGGCTCGCCCCGCGCTCGCGTAGCTCGGTCGCATATTCGCGGGCCTGGATCTGCGCGAGCGCGCTCGCCAGCGCGTTCGCGGGCGTCTCGCCCGCGTCGCCGTCCACCGTCTTCAGCTCCAGCACCACCCCCGGCCGCCCCGAGCTCCGAGGAAGAACCATCACATCATAGCGCCCATAGCCCGACTCGCGGTTGCTGCGTACCTCGTACTCGGGCCCCAGCCCCACGAGAAGCCCCACGATGAAGCCGTGGATCACCCGCTCGGGCTCCGCACCGCCGGTGTCGTGATACGAGAGGCTCACCTTCAGCATGCGCGAGAGGTAGTGCTCCACGGTGCGGGCATCACCCTGCAGCAAGCCTCGGAGGAGCGCCTCCACCTCGGCCGAGCCGCCCACCTGGGCGCTCATCCAGCTCTCCACCATCGCGGAGAGGGCGATACCAACCTCGCGATTGGGCAGCTCGAGGTGGGCCCGCTGCCGGCCGCGAGCATCCGTGTAGAGCAAGCGCGCCCGCAGATAGCCCGAGAACAACAAGAAGCTCCACACCGCATCGGGGTTGGTCTCGATGTCGCGGAGCGCGACGTGCTCGTCGATGGGCTCGTCCACGCTGCCACCGCGTAGTAGCTCCTCGAGCTCGGCGCGCAGGCCATATGGACCTGCCGAGAGCAGCTCGCGCACGAGGTCGTTGGAGCTCGTGGAGATCCAGTACGGCCGAAACTCGCGATCGGCACTGTCGAGGAAGCTCAGCACCGACCATGGGTTGTAGAGTGTCTGCCCGCCGAAGCGGTACCCATCGTACCACATGCGGATCTGCTCGATCGGAATGGGCGGCCCCACGCGCTGCGCCAGCGCTTCGACCTCGTCCTCGGTGAATCCGAACGCGCTGGCATACTCGGGCCGCAGGATCGAGTAGACCGCGAGGTTGTTGAGGCCCGAGAAGATGCTCTCCTTGGCCACGCGCAGGATTCCCGTGAGCACGCCCTTGAAGAGGTGCGGGTTGTCCTTGAGGCCGCCCGAGAGCAGATTGCGAAGGTGGCCCACGGCCTGGTCGTAGTAGTGACCGTGGTAGGCAGCGTGCAGCGGAGTGTCGTACTCGTCGATGAGTATCACCACGCGCTGGCGGTGGTGGAGCTCGAGGAGCCGCGACAGCTCGCGCAGTGCATCGACGGACTGGTCCGGCGGCGCCGTACGGCTCAAGATCGCGAGGAATGCATCGCGATCGTATGACGCAAGCGCTGCACCATCGAGCAGGTACGCATGCTCGCGATAGAGATTCGCCAGCACGCCCGCCATCCTCGCCAGGTAGCCCTCCCACGTGGGCTCCTTGACGTCCTTGAGCGTCAGGAACAAGACCGGGTAGCGCTGGAGGTGCTCGCGCGCCACCTCGGAGCGCTCGATTGCGAGCCCGGCGAACAGGCCTGCGGCGTCGTGGGAACCCGCCTCGAGGAAGCAGCGGAGCATCGACAGGTTGAGCGTCTTGCCAAAACGGCGGGGCCGGGTGAGCAGCAGCACCTGCGCGCTGGCCTCGATCACCTCGGCGATGAACGCTGTCTTGTCGACATAGGCCAGCCCCTGCTCGCGCAGTGCACGAAAATCCGATTGGCCGAGCGGCAGGCGGAGCTTGGGGCTCACCTCGCGACTCTACATCACCGCGCCGAAGCTGGCCCTCGGCGCCAGAACATCGTTTCAAGTCCGTAGCATAGGCGGGCCGTCCCACCGGCCACGGTCCGTGAAAGAAAGCCAGCGGACATTCGATCCACGCGCGCCCCGACGCCGTACGCTCGCGATGCCCGCCCGCGCCCGGGCCTCCATGGCAGACGACGCAACGCTCGCCGGGACCGACCACCGCTCGCCCGAGGTGCTCGAGCCCCATGAAGCCTCGGGCGATGCGGAGACGCTGGGTGGGCCCGCACCGCAGCACCACGACCACGAGGAGGTCACGCGCGGGACGGTCGTCGGTCGCTACGTCGTGCTCGGCAAGCTCGGCGCAGGCGGCATGGGTGTCGTCTACGCCGCTTACGATCCCGAGCTCGATCGCAAGGTGGCCATCAAGCTCCTGCACTCGGCCCCCGGCGGCGGGCAAGACACCGAGGGCCGTACCCGCCTCGTGCGCGAGGCCCAGGCCCTCGCCAAGCTCAGCCACCCCAACGTCGTCGCCGTCCACGACGTAGGTGCGATGGGCGACCGCGTGTGGATGGCGATGGAGTTCGTCACCGGTCGCACCCTCACCGCCTGGCTGGCCGAGCGACCACGACCGTGGCCCGAGGTGCTGCAGGTGATGGAGGCAGCGGGGGAAGGCCTCGCAGCCGCCCACGAGGCAGGGCTCCTCCACCGCGACTTCAAGCCCGACAACGTGATGCTCGACGCCGGCGGCCGCGTGCGAGTGATGGACTTCGGCCTCGCTCGCACCGACGTCGAGAGCGGCGTCGAGCCCATGCCGCAGGTGGGCGTGGAGGCGAGCGAGAGCTCGCGCCTGACCCAGGCCGGCTCGCTCTTGGGCACGCCGGGCTACATGTCACCGGAGCAATTCGAGGGCCACGACGTCGACACCAAGAGCGATCAGTTCTCGTTCTGCGTCGCGCTGTGGGAGGCACTCTACGGGCGGCGACCGTTCATCGCCGATAGCCTTCCCGAGCTCGTGTTCAAGGTCCTCGCGGGCGAGCGCGAGCGACCGCCCCCGGGCATCCGCGTGCCCGCAGGGCTGCGGCGCGTGTGCGAGCGTGGTCTGGCCATCGAGCCGGGCCGGCGCTTCGCGAGCATGCGCGAGCTGCTCTCGTTGCTCGCCCGCGCACGCACCCGGGCGCGCCGCAAGCGGTGGCTCGCGGGTGTGGGTGCGGTGGCGCTGGCCAGCGCTGCCGTCGCCTTCGTGTATCAATGGCAACGCTCGCGCGTGCTCGAGGCGTGCGAGGCCGAGGGGGCCGAGATCACCGAGGTGTGGAACGCCGAAGCCCGTGAGCAGGTCCGCGAAGCGATCCTGGCGACCGGGGTCAGCCACGCACCGACCACGGCGGAGAAGGTCATGCCATGGCTCGACGATGCGGCAACGAGCTGGCACGAGCATCGAACGCAGCTGTGCCTGGATGCGCGAGAAGAAGGGCGCTGGAGCGCCGAGCTCCTCGATCGCTCGCAGTGGTGCCTGCACGAGCGCAGGCTCGCGCTCGAGTCGGTCGTGCAGGTGCTGTCGGAGGCCGATCGAGACGCGGCCGCGGATGCCGTCCAGCTCGCCGCGGGGCTCGAGCCGAGCACCGTATGCGTCGATCCCGGTGCGCTCGAGCACTCGCCACGTCCGCCCGATCCCGAGCTTCGCCCGCGCGTCGTCGCGGCCCTGACGGAGCTCGAGCGGGCGGGCGCGCTCGGACTCACCCGGCGCCGCGAGGCCCTCGCGGCGATCGAAGGCCTCCACGGCGAGATCGAGGCGCTGGGCTGGATTCCACTGTCGGTGAGGGCGGGGATGATCGAGGGCCAGCTGCTCTGGCATATCGGCTCGTTCGCACAGGCCGAACAGGCGATCGTGGCCGCCTACGTGACCGCGACCGAGGCCGGCGTGTGGGGAGAGGCCGCCAGTGCGGCGACGAGCCTCAGTGCGCTGGTAGGGAGCACCATGGCCCGACCCCCAGAGGGACGCCTGTGGGCCGGGCACGTCAAGGTCGCCCTCTCCTATGCCGGCGACCCGCTGGGTCTCGGCGAGGCCGAGCGGCTGATGAGCCTCGCGGACATCGACAGCACCGTCGGTGCCTTCGACGAAGCATGGGCACGGTACGAGCAGGCGCTGGAGATCCGGCGCAACGTGCTCGGCCCCGATCATCCCGAGGTGGGAAAGCTGCTCGTCAATCTCGGCGTGGTCGAGCTACTGCGCAAGGCTCTGGGGGACGCCCGGGGCCATTTCGAGCAGGCGCTGCCGATCCTCGAGGATGCGCTCGGACCGGAGCACCCCGCCATGGCGATACCGCTCAACAACCTCGGTTACATCTTCGAGGAGACCGGCGATTATGCCCAGGCCAAGGCGCTCTACGAGCGAGTACTGGCCATCGAGAGCGCAACGCTCCCTCCCGATCATCCCGAGCTCGCGGCGACCCTCGACAACCTCGCGATCGTCCATAGCAAGCACGGCGACTACGCCCAAGCGCTCGCGCTGCAGGCCAAAGCCTTCGCCATATGGGAGCGATCGCTGGGACCCGATCACCCGAACACGGCAATGAGCTTGGCCATCCTCGGCGACATCCACTTGGCTCGCCGTCAGCACGACGAGGCGTTGACGGCTTACGAGCGCGCACTGGCGATCTTCGAGCGCCACGAAGGCACGCAGCATGGCGAGCTAAGTGCGCGATTCCTCGTCGCCAAGCTGTTGGTGGAGACGGGAGGAGACCGCGAGCGTGCGCTGGCGCTGGCTCGCTCGGCGCGCGAGGGCTTCCACATGCTCGGCGATAGCGGGGCGCAGGACGTCGCCGAGGTGGACGCGTGGCTCGAGCAGCACGAGACGGCGGTACCGTAATGACCGACGACGCAACGCTCGCCGAGACCGCCGACCGCTCGCCCGAGGTGCTCGAGCTCCATGAAGCATCGGGCGATGCGGAGACGCTGGCCGGGGCCGTACCACGGCACCGCGAGCACGAGGAGGTCGCTCGCGGCGCGGTCGTGGGGCGCTACGTCGTGATCGACGAGCTCGGCGCGGGTGGCATGGGTGTGGTCTACGCCGCCTACGACCCCGAGCTCGATCGCAAGGTCGCCATCAAGCTCCTGCACCACGCCCCCAGCGGCTCGCAGAGCACCGAGGGCCGCACCCGCCTGCTGCGCGAGGCCCAGGCCCTCGCCAAGCTCAGCCACCCCAACGTCGTCGCCGTCCACGACGTGGGCGCGGTGGACGATCGCGTGTGGATGGCGATGGAGTTCGTCACCGGTCACACGCTCACCGCGTGGCTCCGCGAGCAGCCGCGACCGTGGCCCGAGGTGCTGCGGGTGCTGATCGCCGCCGGCGAGGGCCTCGCGGCCGCCCACGACGCAGGGCTCCTGCATCGCGATTTCAAGCCCGACAACGTGATGATCGACGCCGGTGACCGCGTGCGAGTGATGGACTTCGGGCTCGCCCGCGCCGACCTCGAGACCAGCAGTGAGCGCGTGGTGGAGGCGCCGGAGGAGCTCATCGTACGGTCCGCGTCGATCTCGCTGGCCTCGCGCGTGACCCAGGCCGGCTCGCTGATGGGCACGCCGAGCTACATGTCACCGGAGCAGTACGACGGGCGCGACGTCGATGCCAAGAGCGATCAATTCTCGTTCTGCGTCACGCTGTGGGAGGCGCTCTACGGGCAGCGACCGTTCACGGCCGACAACGTCTTCGAGCTGGCGGCCAAGGTAATCGCAGGCGACCGCGAACGCCCACCCGCGGGCGCCCGTGTGCCCGCATGGCTGCGACGCGCGTGCGAGCGCGGCCTCGCAACCAACCCGGCCCACCGCTTTGCGAGCATGCGCGAGCTGCTCTCGTCGCTCGCCCGCGGGCATGCACGGGCGCGACGACGACTCGGGCTCGCGGGCGCAGGTGGGCTGGCGTTGGCCGGCGTCACGGCGTTCCTCGTCGACGGCTGGCTGCACGCGCGGCAGGTCGAGGCATGCGAGGCCGAGGGTGCCGAGATCGCCGAGATCTGGAACGACGAGGCGCGCGACCGCGTCCGCGAGGGCCTCCTCGCCACCGGGGTGAGCCACGCCGCGACCACGGCGGAGAAGGTGATGCCGTGGCTCGACGACGCCGCGGTGAGCTGGCGCGAGCATCGAACGACCGCTTGCATGAACGCGACGGTGGAGCAGCGCTGGAGCGACGACCTCCTCGATCGCGCGCAGTGGTGCCTGCAGGAGCGAAGGCTCGCGCTCGGGTCGCTCGTACAGGTGCTGTCGGAGGCCGATCGAGGCGCGGCCGCATATGCCGTCCAGGCCGCCGCGAGTCTCGAGCCGAGCGCCGGGTGCATCGATGAGATCGTGCTCGAGCGTGCGCCACGTCCACCCACGCCCGAGCTGCGCCCGCGGAGCGGCGCCATCCTGGCGGAGCTCGAGCGAGCAAAGGCGCTCGCGCAGGCCAGCCGGCTACCCGAAGGCCTCGCGGTGATCAACGGACTTCACGACGAGGTCGAGGCGCTCGGCTGGGCCCCACTGTCGGCGAGGGCGGGGGTGGTCGAAGGCCTGCTGCTCCAGCGTACCGGCTCGTTCGAAAAGGCCGAGCAGGTGAGCGTGGCCGCGTACATGACCGCGGCCGAGGCCGGCGTGTGGACGGACGCCTCCGATGTTGCAGAGACCCTCATCTCGCTCGTCGGGCACGACACGGCGCGGCCCGCAGAAGGCCGCATGTGGGCCGAGCACGCGAGGATCGCCGCCGCGTATGCCGGAGATCCGCTGGGTCTGCGCGAGACCACGCGGCTGATCAATCTCGCGGGTATCGACCGGGACCTGAGCTTCTTCGATGAAGCGCGAGCGCAGTACGAACGAGCGCTGGAGCTCCAGCGCGCAGTGTTCGGGCCCGCTCATCCCGTGATCGGAGAGCTGCTCGTGAATCTCGGTGCGGTCGAGCTACTCCGAGGCGCGATGAAGGACGCACAGCGCTCGTTCGAGCAGGCGCTGCCGATCCTCGAGGATGCGCTCGGGTCGGAGCACCCCGTCGTCGCGCGACCGCTCAACAACCTGGCCAATATTCTGCTCGGCACCGGCGACTACGTGCAGGCCACGAAGCTCTACGAGCGAGTGTTCGCGATCGAGAGCGCCGCGCTGCCTGCCGATCATCCCGATCTCGCGGCGACCCTCGACAACCTCGCGCTCGCCCACAGCATGCTCGGTGACCAAGACCGAGCGCTCGCGTTGCAATCCGAGGCTCTCGCCGTGTGGGAGCGATCGTTGGGACTCGACCACCCGAGCGCGGCATTGAGCCTGACGATCCGCGGGGATATCCTAGTTCGTCGCCGGGAGGTTCACGAGGCACTGGCCGACTACGAGCGCGCACTGGCGATCTTCGAGCGCCACGAGGGCATGCAGCAGCGCGAGCCCCACACACGGTTCATGGTCGCCAAGCTCCTGGTGTTCCTGGGCGGTGATCGCGAGCGTGCGCTGGCGCTGGCTCGCTCGGCACGGGAGGAGTACCGAACGTTCGACAATGGGGCCCAAGCGATCGCCGAAGTGAACGCATGGCTCGAGCAGCAAGAAGCGGGAAACGGTAGCGGCGGCAGCGTCCGCCACCCCTCGGGCCCCGACGCCTACAAGCCCTGAGCCTTGGCCATGGACGCCCCCAGCACGGCCGCACCCACGAACATCGCGCTGCTCAGAACCACGAGCATGGCAACGACCATCGCACGGTTCCGGAGTGCCAAGGCAGATCTTTTCTTATCACGATGCGTCGTCGCGCTTGCCCGGAACATCCGGACCATGCGCGGCCCGGTGAGCGCAGCGGGTGAAACGAGCCTCGCCGGTGTAACGAGCGCTGGCATACCCGAGGGTCCGGCGACGACCCGTACCGTCAAGGCTTCGCCCAATTCTCCCCTGACGATCGCGAGCGTGGAGCTCGGCTTGGCCACGGCGACTCCGACCCGGTCGGACAACACCTCCGTGACCTCGTTCCGTACCGGCGCTCTGGCAGTCGAGCACGCGACGGTGTCCAAGTCGACCACCGGGACCTCGCCGAGCTCGAGCGCATCGCAGAGCTCCTTCATGGACTGGAATCGCTCGTCGACGCGCTTCCGGAGCGCCTTGAGGATGATCGCCTCGACGCCCACGGGGATGGACGGCTCCAGCTCTCGTGGGCGTGGTGGCGGCTCGTTGATGTGCTTCGCGAGGGTCTCGAAGGCGGTGGTGCCCGAGAACGGTAGCTCGCCCACCAGCATACGGTACATCATGACGCCCATGGCATAGATGTCGGCGCGGAGATCGGTCCTGCCCATCGCGACCTCCGGTGCCATGTAGCCGACGGTGCCCAGTATCTCGTCGGTAGAGGTGAGCACCTCGGTTTGTTCCGTAGCAGCCCAACTCGCATACTTGGCGATACCGAAGTCGAGGACCTTGACGAAGTCGGTGTCCTCTAGCCCCGGCGTCTCCACCAGGAAGCAGTTCGCCGGCTTCATGTCGCGGTGGATGATGCCGTGAGCATGTGCCGTCCGGAGCGCCGAGGCCACCTGCCGCAGGATCCCCTGCGCACGGGCCCATGACAAGCGCGGGGTCGACCTTATCAGAGCGTCGAGATCACGCCCACTCAAGAGCTCCATCACGAAGTACACCCACCCCTCGGGGGTCTCGCCAAAGTCCAAGATGTCCACCACATTGGGGTGCTTGACTCTCGTTGCTACCCTGGCCTCCCGCAAGAATCGCCGGCGTGCAATCGGCTGCGCGGCCAAGTCGTGCCGCAGGAGCTTCACCGCCACCCGCTTCTTCAGGGCGATGTGCTCGGCCTCGTAGACCGCCCCCATGCCGCCGACCCCCAGCCGGCGGACCAGCTCGTAGCGATCGAGGATCCGGCCGCTGAGATCGGGCTCGAACGTCGGGCTCGGGTTGGCCATCGTGCTCCTGAGCCGACCGGTACCTCGGGACCTGGCGCAGTCTCATCATTATGATAGTACCCCGCCATGCTTCGAGACCAGTGGCATCGACCTCTGTCTTCGAGACATCACGTGGGTTGGACAGCGTCGGCCGATGCCGAAGAGTGAGCAACCGAAGTAGCCAGTAGCGAAGACCACTGGCAACGACAGTCGTCACCCGTCGCGCTCGCGGCGCATGGCCCTTTCGTTCCAATTGTACCAGGCGACCCCCACGACGCGTACGGAACCGAAGCGCGCCGGGAGGCAAACGGACGCGACTGCCTGGTGAAGCACTTGCTGCCTTGGCTCGTTGCTTGCTGTACCAAACGATTCGGCCAACGGTCGCCTCGCATGCCATCTCGATCCTGCGACGGCTTCCCGAAGGTGATCGGAGATGTTCCGGTAGAGACCCGAGAGCGCCACAGGCAGAGGGGAAGGCGAATGGCTGTCTCAGAGGACGCTTTGCACGAGGAGGTCCTTCTCCAGGAGCTCCTTGCCTCGCTGTTCGACGAGCATCATCTAGCCGTGCACCTGCTGAGGAAGGCGGGCTACCCCTCCGAGCGGATTCCGGAGTTCAACAATGCCGCATCGTTCTGGCAGACGGTCGTACGCGAGGTGCTCAAGGGGATCCACGAAGGTGGCATCCAGTCGCTCATCGAGGCCGCGAGGGAGCTCTACCCGGAGAATCGAGCGCTCTCGGAGTATCAGCTCCCTCCGCTATCAGCACCGTCCACCGAAGATGACGTGTACGTGCACGAGCACGTGCGCTGGGTGCTCGTTCCGATCAAGGTGCTCGGCCTGTTCGCGACCGTGTCACTGCTCGGATGGGTGTGCGGGTACATCTATCAGCGCACGGCTCACTCCGCTCGCGGAGACGAGCTATCGGTGCCCGCCGCAGGGAACCAGCCCGATGCACGGGACAATCGCGTCGATTCCGAGGCATCCTCGGGCGAGGATCCCACCACGAACGACGAGCCACGCGATGCGAACGTCGGTGCCGAGACTCGGCCCCCCGAGGTGGATGCTCCGCCTCACGGAAATTCGGGCCACAGGCTCCGACCCGGAAGGAATTCGACCACGCCCAAGCAAGTGCCACTGAAAGTAAGGATCGTGGAAGACTCCATCCGAGAGATTCGTTCCCAGTGCGCCGCGCTCACCAGGGATCGTTTGCTGTCGGTCTCCTATCTGATAAGCCCAGAATGGAAACCCGTGGCAGTCCGGCTCGACACCCTTCCTCCATTCACGCGCCCGAGATCCGAAGCCATCAATCACTGTCTCGAACATGCAATCGCGATGGCTCTCTCGAGGCTGCGGACCGACGAACGTCCCCCCGAGCGCATCGACTTCACGGTTGAACGAGAAATCAAACGAGCGATGAAATCATCGAGGCCATGAGATCGTTGAGAAGAAGGGAAACGGAAGAAAGGAGGAGGCCAATGCTCCTCATGTCATCTTTCAGCTCGATTCTCCTCGCCGCGGCGCTGGCGTCATCAGAAGCAAGCCTGGATGCATCCTCGCACGACCCGCGCGGCCTGGCCCAGGCTTCGGCCTCAGCGATCACCGTGAGCCACGAGGAGTGCTCGCCCCACGAGCTCTACGAGCCGATGGAGGCTGCCGCGACGCTGCGCCACAGGCAGGAATTCGCCGCCGCGCTCGTCTGCGACACCAGGGCGTACGGAGCTTGCGTGGAGCGCCTGCAGAGCGGACGGATCGGCGGTGACGTCTGCAATCACATCGCCGATCTCATCGGCGACGACCTCGGGCTGCGAGCGGGCGACCTCCTCACGGAGCTGTACGAAGCCAATGGATCCGCGGACGAGGAGCGCTTCTTGGCGGCGCTGCACGCAGCCAGGAGCTTCGTGACCACATTGTCGGCCGAGCTCGACCGCACGGATGGTGAGATCGTGCCTCCTCGTGTCATCGAGGCGCTCGCCACCATCGATGAGCAGGTCGAGAAGCTCGCGAAGGATCACGAGTACCAGCTCGACTCGGCAGAGAAGGAGCTGAGCCCGATGGAGCCGCGGCGGGTTCCAGCCTCCTTACCGGGAGCAGGGCCCACACCGAAGCCCGAGCCCGAGCCCACGCCGAAGCCCGAACCCGAGCCCACGCCGAAGCCCCTTCGGCCCGATCAGCGACGGGCCTCGGCCTTGATCGGCACCGGAGTCGGCGCACTGGCACTGGGCACGGGATCCATGGTCGCCGGGCTCGCGCAGTGGAGGATTTCGAACCGGGAGGTCCCAGCGATCCATCCGACCGCGCTCGAGGCCATGGAGCAGCACCTTCCGTCGATTCGCACATCGATCGCATTCATTTCAATCGGTACGGGTGCGCTCGTTGCGGGCGCAGCGTTGACCACATGGGGTGCGACGCTCCAGCGCAACCTCGGACGCTCACGCTGGAGTCACGAACCCGGCCGGTCGCTCTCCCTCGCCCCCACCGTCGGACGAGCCGGCACGGGGCTGCTCCTCAGGGTTCGATTCTGAAATCCTCTCGAGACCGTACCCCCGGCACCCCCGTCACCAACACCGTATCCTTCCCCGTCACATACACCCGCCGCCGGTGCTGGCACAAATACCTCCGGTAGAACGCAACTCCATCGATCACCAACGACAGCTCCGCCTCCCGCAGATTCCTGACCCGCGCCCCGTGGATCACCTCCCCATCGAGATATCGACAATTCGGAATCCCCAGGATCACGCTCCCCGTCGCCCCGAGCCGCTCCTGCACCACGTGCCGCAGCACCGCCCGATCATCCACCCCCGGGCTCTGCAGCGTGTTGAGGCACACCACCAGATCGAACTTCTCCCCGCTCTCGATCTCCGGCAGCCGCCCGAGATCCGCCTCCACGAACCGATACCGCTCCCCCGAAAACCGCTCCCGCGCCACCGCGAGCGCCGACGCACTGTGATCCACCCCCCCGAACACCCCCGAGCGCCGGGGCTCCGGCCACAGCGTCTCCATCAGCCCGATCTCGTCCCCCGTGTTCACCCCCAGATCCAACACCCGCGCTCCCACCCCGAGCCCCACTCGCCGGAGCGCATCCGCGAGATCCAGCACCAACCCCGGATCCTCGCGCTTCGAGATCCGCTGATACCTCGACCCACTCCCATACTTCTCGCTCGCCGCCACCTCCTCGCCCGGTTCCCACGTCTCCCGCTCGTCGAGCGGCGAAAGCTCGATCCGCACCAGCCCCTCCCCCACCGCCCGCGGCGTCGCAATCCGCAGCCCCATGCGCTCGGCCAGCTCCACCCACACTCTCCACGGCCGATGCACGTACTCCCGCCCGTCCACCACCACGCGCTCCCCCGCATGGAGCCCCCGCCCTCGATCCGGATCCAACACTCGCACGCTCACCACCGCCGCGCCCTCGGCCAGCCGCGTCCTCACGTACGCAATCACATCGGTCAGTGGCTCGCCCACGAACACTGGTTCCTCGATGCTCATGCGCGCGATGGTGCACGAGGGTACCATTGCCCATAGGCACACCATGCCGCTGCCCATGCTGCCGTCAGAATTGGAAGGACCAGCCCCATCCTCTGCCATCACCGAGCCCACCGTGTCGCCCCGCGTGCATTCGCTTCACGGATTCCGTGGTCTCGCACCAATACTACGAGCTGGACCCATGGGGCGGAAGATCTTCCTCCTCGCCTTCACCGCGCTCGTGCTGCCGGGCTGCCCCGCCACGCCCGATCCCTCGATGGAACCCTCGACGAGCATGGACGCATCGGACGGCCCCGCGAGCTCGGGCAACGAAGCATCTACCACCACCTCCGATCCCACCGACGGCTCGAGCCCCGGTACCACCACCACCGACGAGACCGGCCCCGGCTGCGAGACCTGCGGGGGGGCGGCGTGCATCGACCTCACGACCGACCCCGCCCACTGCGGCGCCTGCGATGCGCCGTGCCCCGCGGGCATTGCCTGCGACCAGGGCACCTGCGCCTGCCCCGACGGAACGGTGCCCTGCGGTGATGCATGCGTGGACGTGCAGGCCGACGGCATGCACTGCGGAGGCTGCGGCATGCCGTGCGAGCCGGGCCTGGTGTGCCTCGACGGTGCGTGCAGCATGGGCTGCGGGATGCTTACCGAGTGCGCCGGCGGCTGCGTGGACACCAACACGAGCTCGCTCCACTGTGGCAGCTGCGACCAGCCCTGCCCCTCGGGAAGCGTGTGCGAAGACGCGGCCTGCGCCTGCCCCGGCCCCGCGGTCTCCTTTGCGACCGACATCGAGCCGCTGTTCGTGGCCGACTGCATCGGCATGGGCTGCCACGGCTCCCCCGTGCCGCAGGCGCAGCTCGATCTGCGCGCAAACAATGGCTACGACGACCTCGTCGGCGTCGCGGCCTCGCAGTGCGACGACCGGCTGCGGGTGGCACCCGGCCAGCCCGAAGCCAGCTACTTGCTCGACAAGCTGCTCGGCATAGACCTGTGCATGGGCACCCGAATGCCGAAGGCCGCTACCCCGTACACAGCCGAGCAGATCGACCTGATCACCGCCTGGATCTGCCAAGGTGCGCCCCCCTGACCCGCCGCCCGCACGCGAAAGCCTCGGTCCTCATGGCTCGACCCATGCTCCCCAAGCCCCTCCGCTCGGTGCTCGCCCACACGCGCACGCTGCTCTGGCGGCAATCGCAGTGGCCCGACCCCGAGCAGCTGTTCCACGCCTACGGCCTCTACGTCATCGCGGCGTTCCTCCAGCAGTGCTGGAGCCCCACCCTCACCAAGGACGTGCTCATGCGCCACGGCGCCCAGATCCACCCCGAGGCCCAGCCGGTGGGCCCCAACGTCACGCTGCACGAGTTCGGCGACAGCTTCCGCAACCTCAGCATCGGCGCGCACTCCCACGTGGGCCGGCAGGTCTTCCTCGACCTCACCGATCGCATCATCATCGAGGACAGCGTGTCGGTCGGCATGCGCGCGGTCATCCTCACCCACCTCAACGTCGGCGAGTACCCCGGCAAGCCCATCGCCAAGCTGATCCCCAAGAAGCAGCAGCCCACGATCCTGCGCCGCGGCTGCTCGGTGGGCGCAGGCGCGATCGTGCTGTGCGGCGTGGAGATCGGCGAGCACGCGGTGGTCGGCGCCGGCGTGGTGGTCGACCGCGACGTCCCCCCGCGCACCGTCGTCAGCAGCAGCCGCCAGAAGCCCGACTACGAGATCCCCGAGCGGCTGCTGCACAAGGCCGAGCAGGCGCTCGCACGCCAGCGCTGAGCTGAGCGCCGAGCGCTGGCCTCACCGCGCCCGCCCCGGCTCGCCCAAGTACACCGACAGGTACCGCACCAGCATCAGCTTGGTCTCCTCCACGATCGCATCCCCACGCCCCTCGTCCTCCTCGCGCACCAGCACGATCATCATCGCGGCCACGGTGTTGACGAGCATGGTCGCCACCACGCGACGCCGGTCCTCCGACAGCGTGGGCACCCACCCAACGAACAACGCAGCGGTCGCCTGCACCAGCTCCCGCAGCAGCGCCTGATCGGCCTCCGCATACTCGCCGTAGAGCTCGAGGTTGCGCCACACCGCCTGCATCACGATGCTCTCGTGATGCAGGCGGCGAAAGCCGTCGATGAACCGCCCCAAGAGCTCGTGCCAGGGAGCTGCGAGCGGCGCGGGCCCGAGCAGCTCCACATACGCCCGCCGCGATTCCTCGATGCACCGCTGCGCCACCTCGCGAAACACCGCCGTCTTGTTGGGGAAGAACTGGTAGAGCGAGCCGATCGAGGTGCCTGCTCGCGCGGCGATCCCCTCCATCGTCGTGTCGGCGAACCCGTGCGCCGCGAAGGCCTCCGCCGCCGCCTCCACGATGCCCTCGAGCCTGCGCTGGCTGCGCGCCTGCGTGGGCCGGCGACGCCCCGGCTCGGCCACGCCGGCTCCAACCGCTGTAGCCGGCCGTTTCACGGCTTTCTTCGCCGTTCTTGCGCTGCCCTTCGATCCCACGCTCGACAATATCTGAGGCTACCCTCATGTTCTTGTCAAATATGAGGACGGCCTCACATTCCCGCTGGCAGCAACTCCAGGCATTCATTGGAGCCGACGACGACGGCCTGCCCCCCGGTCCGCGCGAGCTGCCGCTCGTCGGCAGCGTCAAGCTCCTGCGCGACCCGCTGGCCGCGCTGACCCGTGCCCACCGCGAGTTCGGCGACGCGACCTGCTTTCGCGTGGGGCCGTTCCGCTTCGTCTCGGTGATCGACCCCGAGCTCGCGCAGCACGTGCTCGTCAAGAACCACCGCAACTACGTCAAGAGCCGCAGCTACGCGGGCCTGCGCCTGGTGCTCGGCAATGGCCTCGTCACCTCGGAGGGCGAGCATTGGCGCAAGCAACGAAAGCTCGCCCAGCCCGCGTTCCATCGCCAGCGCCTCGCCGGGCTCGCCGACGTCATGGCAGAGTGTGTCGACGAGCGCCTGCACGCCTGGGACCGCCTCACGCCCACCGGCACGGCCGCGGTCGACGTCCACCAAGAGATGCTGCAGCTCACGCTGCGCATCGTGGGCCGCACGCTGTTCGGGACCGACCTCGGGAGCGACCTCGGAGCGCTCGGCCCCGCCGTCACCACGTGCATGTACAAGGCCAACGACTTCGCCGAGTCGCTCGTGCGGCTGCCGCTGTGGCTGCCCACGCCCAGCAACCTGCGCTTTGGCCGGGCCAAGCGCGTGCTCGACGACATCGTGCACCGCATCATCGACGAGCGCCGCCGCAGCAACCTGGAGCGCGACGACGTGCTCGGCATGCTGATGGCCGCCACCGACGAGTCCGGCACCGAGCGCATGAGCGACGCCGACCTCCGCGACGAGGTGATGACGCTGTTCCTCGCCGGCCACGAGACCATCGCCACCGCCATGAGCTGGACGTGGATGCTGCTCCACCAGCACCCCGACGTGGCCGCGCGCGTGCGCCAGGAGGCCTGCGAGGTGCTCGGCGGCCGTGCCCCCGGCTTCGACGACCTGCCGCGGCTGCCATACACCGGCCAGGTGATCGACGAGGCCCTGCGCCTCTACCCGCCGGCGTGGATCGTGGAGCGACAGGCGCTCGACGAAGATCGGCTCGGCCGCTGGCAGGTCCACCCCCGCACCATCGTCGCCGTGTCGCCGTACGTGATGCACCGGCACCCGGCGTACTGGCCCGACCCGCTGCGCTTCGACCCCGAGCGCTTCGCCCCCGAGCGTGCGGAAGGGCGACCCAAGCACGCCTACCTGCCGTTCGGCGCCGGCCCGCGGATCTGCATCGGCAACCACTTCGCGCTCATGGAGGCCAAGATCATCCTCGCCACCATGATCCAGCGCTACACGGTGGAGGTGCTCCACCCCGAGCGCATCGGCGTGGAGCCCAAGGTCACGCTGCGCCCCAAGCACGGCATGCCCGGCCGCCTGCGTCGCGAGCCCGAGCGGGCCCGGCCGGCTCGCGCGGCGTGATCGCACGGCGTGATCGCGCGCCCTCGATCCCGCTACTCTTCCGGGCATGCTCTTCCCCAGCACCGAGCTCGCCGCCCGCATCGAGCGGGCCGAGGCGCGGCTCGTCGCCGACTGCACCCACGGGGTCACCCGCCGCCGTCCCCACGCGGAGACGCTGGTGCTGCCGATCGCCGGCGGCGTGGCGACGTTCGCCGGCCCCGGCTCACCGCTCGACAAGCTCGCCGGGCTCGGCTTCGCCGGGCCGGTCGACGAGGCCGAGCTCGCGGCGATCGAGCAGGCGTTCGCCCGCCACCGCTCGCCCCTGCAGATCGAGCTGTCGTGCCTGGCCGACCCGTCGATCGGCCGCATGCTCACCGGCCGCGGCTACCAGCTCGTCGGCTTCGAGAACGTGCTCGGCCGGGTGCTCGCCCCCAACGAGCCCTACCCCACCGGCTTCGACGCCGAGATCGCCAAGAGCAGCGCCGACGAGCTGCCCGAGTGGCTCGACGCCGTGGTGACCAGCTTTGCCACCCCCGACACCCAGGGCGTGGCCTCGCACGAGGAATTCGCGCGCGAGGTGCTCGAGCAGGCGATCGGTGACATGGCCGCCGCCGATGGCTTCACCCGCTACCTGGCCCGCCGCGAGGGACGAGTCGCCGGTGGGGCCACCATGCGCATGTCCGAGGGCGTAGCCCAGCTCTGCGGCGCCGCCACGCTGCCCGCCCACCGCCGCCACGGCGTGCAGACGGCCCTGCTCGTCACCCGCCTCGCCGAGGCCGCGCGCGCCGGGTGCGATCTCGCGGTCGTCACCACGCTGCCTGGATCGAAATCGCAGCACAACGTCCAGCGGCGAGGGTTCGAGCTGCTCTATACCCGCGCGGTGCTCGTGCGCGAGCCCGAGTGATCGACTCGCCGACGGTTCGTCCCATCGGCCTTGCCCCACCGCGCCAGGAGCGGGCACATTCACGGGAGCCGGGCGGCCCATGCCGTGGCCCCGCGTCCGCCCGTCCGTTCGCAGCCCTCCTTCACAGGAAGACTCGTCGTGTCCGCATATCTTCGCTCCTCTGCCGTCGTCCGTGCCGCGCTCGCGCTCGGCGTCTTCGTCGCCGCGCCGCTCGTGGGGCTCTTGGCCCCGTCCACGGCCGAGGCGGCCTCCAACGGCACGATCAGCGGCGTCGTCACCAACGCGAAGACCAAGAAGCCACAGCCCGGCGCGCTGGTGATCCTCCAGTGCGTGTGCATGCAAGGCAAGCGCGAGACCCAGACCAACGAGGAAGGCCTCTACGCGTTCCGCGAGCTGCCGCCGGGCACCTATACCGTGCAGGTGCTCGCGGGCCAGTCCGACATCTCCAAGAAGACCGAGCTGCCGCGCGGTGGCCGGCTCCGCGCCAACTTCCTCATCGATCCCGACGACGAGATCACCCGCACGCTCATCGTCGACGCCCAGCCGATCAAGCAGACGACCGCAGCGGGCCGCATCGTCAGCATGGACGAGTTCCGCAACATCCCGATCGGCAACTCCACCAGCCGCGACTTCACTCAGGTGGTAGAGAGCTCGGCCACCGCCTCGCGCGACGCGGCCGGCATCAGCCTCGCCGGCACCACCGGGGCCGAGTCCAAGTACGTGGTCGAGGGCGCCAACGTCAACAACCCCGCGTTCGGGACCGTGGGCGCCTCGATCGTGCAGGAGTTCATCGAGGTGGTCGAGGTGCAGGAGGCCGGCTACGAGGCCGAGTTCGGCGGCGTCTCGGGCGGGCAGGTCACGGCACGGCGGATCTCGGGCACCAACACCACGCGCGGCGTGGCCCGCTTCACCTATACCCCGCGCCTGGCCGCGCCACGCTTCATCCAGGCCACCGACAACGCGGTGCGGGCCACCGAGACCCCCGACTTCAGCATGCAGGCCGTGGTGGCCGCGAGCGGCCCCATCATCAAGGACAAGCTGTTCTGGTCGGCGGGCGTGTCTACCACTGGTGGCCGGGCCTCGCTGCTCCAAACGTTCCATAACCGAATCGACAAGGACCACTCCGGCGGCTACGAGGAGTGTCCGTACGAGAATGGCAAATTCGACTGTGCCGACGGGGGCGACTACATCGCCAGCGAGCAGTTCGCCAGCCAGAAGTTCCACACCGGCGGCGTGGCGCTCGGCTACCAGCTCGGCATCGACTGGGCGATCGACCCCCGCCACCGCATTCGCTTCACCGTGGGCGGCTCGCCCGACTTCGTGCGCCGCACCTACCGGCGCGCGGCCTCCGACCCGTTCAACCCGCAGCTCACCGCCGACCCGCTCGGCGGCGCATCGGTGGCCGCCAACGGCGTGGTCAACGAGCACTTCGGCTGGGACCGCAGCAACGCCATCAGCACCACCGTGGGCTACCTCGGCCGCGTGAACGACGACAAGCTCGAGATCGACGCCAACCTGGCCTACTCGCAGTTCGCCGACGAGATCGCCTGGCGCCTCGACAACCCCGAGCTCAAGACCCGCCCTGCCACCCAGGAGACCGACAGCGAGGGCGAGAACCTGTTCGAGTTCCTCGACCGCGACGGTCGTCTCGACCTCGTGCCCGGGGTGGCCGAGGCCTGCAACTCCTCGGATCTGCCGGGCCTGGCCTGTCCGGTGCGGCTGTGGCTCTCGGGCGGCATCGGCCGCTACACCGTCGACCGCTCGCGGCGGGCCGAGGGCCGCCTGGCGCTGACCCACTTCTTCAACGCCGCAGGCGCGCACCAGCTCAAGTACGGCGTCCACTTCGAGCACCTCGGGCGCCACACCACCGCCCGCTACTCGGGCCAGAACGACAGTGACTTCTACGGCAATTGCTCGCAGATGGGCCTCGGCGGCCAGGCGCCCGACGAGGGCGGCGAGTGGTGCTTCGACTCCGCGGCGCGCGAGTACCAGATCTCCACCGCCAACCGCGTCGACAACCACCGCTACATCCTCGTCGACACCGACAACCCCGACCTGCGCAGCTCACTCGGCTACGGCCGCGTGCGCAAGGAGCTGGGCGAGCTGCGGGCCATCGCCACTCCGCTCGGCGCGGGCGCGCGCGTGCCCGCCTACGACACCACGCTCTCGACCCAGAACTATGCGCTGTTCCTGCAGGACAAGTGGGCGATCCTGTCCAACCTGTTCATCTCGGCCGGCGTGCGCTGGGAGATGCAGGACATGCGCGACATCCTGGGCGACCGCGCGATCCTCATCTGGGACAACGTGGCGCCGCGCGTGGGCATGGTCTACGACTGGACCGACGAGGGGCGCAGCCGCCTGTTCGCCAGCTACGGCTGGTTCTACCAGCAGCTCCCGCTGCAGCTCAACTCGCGGGTGTTCGGCGGCCTCGTCGACGTGCGCCGCACCTACCGCAACCAGCAGTGTCAGGGCCAGTCGGTCACCATCAACAACACGACGCACCCGCGCGAGGAGTTCGGCCAGCCCACCGAGTTCTGCACCGACTTCGCGTCGAGCACCACCCAGCTCACCGAGGGCGCCGTGGTCCCGCGGCTGCGCGGTCAGTACAACCAGCAGTTCCAGATGGGCTACGAGCAGGAGGTCATCGAGGACCTCACGCTCGGCGTTCGCTGGCTGCACACCAACCTCGGGCGCGCGGTCGAGGACATCTCGACCAACGGCGGGCTCAACTTCATCATCGCCAATCCCGGCGTGAAGGTGGCCAACGAGGAGATCCAGCGCCAGAACGCGCACTGCTCCGAGCTCGACGCCCAGCTCGCGATGCTCGAGATGGACGACCCGAGCCGCAACCAGATCGCCCGCGAGCTGCAGCGGTGCCAGTTCCTGGCCGACGCGTTCGGCCGCGTCAACGAGCTGTTCGACCGCCCCAACCGCAACTTCGACGCGTTCTCGTTCGAGGTCAAGAAGCGCTTCGCTCGGAACTGGACGCTGCTCGGCTCGTACACGTTCAGCCGGCTGCGGGGCAACTACGACGGCTTCGTCGATCCGATCACCGGCTTCATCAACCTCGGCGCGAGCTCGCAGTACGACATCCCGGAGCTGGTGCGCAACAGCTTCGGGCCGCTCGCGGCCGACACCCCGCACCGCATCAAGCTCGACGGGTTCTACTCGTTCGACCTGCGCGAGGCCGGGCGGCTCACGCTCGGCACCAGCTTCCGCTTCCAGTCGGGCTACCCGATCTCGGTCAAGGCCGGCAACAACCTCTACGGCACGGGCTCGGTGTACGTGGTACCGCGCGGGGCGGGCGGGCGCGTGGAGCCCAACTACTTCTGGAACCTGAGCGTGAGCTACGCCTACCCGCTGCCGGGCGACCTCGAGCTCGAGGCGGCCGCACGCCTCATCAACATCACCAACTCCAAGGCCGTGATCCGGGTCGACGAGATCTACTCGTTCCAGAACACCCGCCCGGTCGCCGGCGGTGACCTCGACGACCTCAAGCACACCAAGATCCAGAGCTCGGGCAACCCCACCGAGTTCTTCCAGCGCGCCGTGCTCGCGCCACAGGGCAACTTCGGAGTGGAGAGCTCGTTCCAGACCCCGCTGGCGGCGAGCTTCGAGCTGCAGCTGCGGTTCTAGCTACACCACCATGTTCGGAAGCAGGTGCTTGGCGACGGGATTGCCACCGTTCGACTGGACCCAGAAGTCTTGGCCGAGCCTTCGGTGCTGGCGGCCGCTGATGCGCCAGTCGAGGTAGCCCTGCGCCACGTCGCGGAAGAAGTTGCCGGTGCGCCCGACCTGCGAGGCCTCGGTGAGGATCTCGCCGTGGCAGACGTAGTTCTGCACGTTGGCTCGCTCGCCCTTGTTCGGCAGCTGCGAGGGAATCACGGGGGCCGGGAAGATCGTGCAGGCCGCGTTACCGAGGAACGCCGCGGCGTACGTCGCGATGCCCCCACCGAGCGAGTGGCCGAGCAGCGCCCTGCCCGCTCCGTGAGCGGCGGCAATCTCCTTGCCTCGCTTGTACTGTGGGGGATGCGCATTACCGAGGCCGTTGGGGATGTTGTCGTTGAACCAGTCGGCCTTCTCGTCGGTGCCGCGGTACACGAGCACGTTCCAGCTCTTGTCCCCCATCTTCTTGATGGTGTAGGCCGCGAACGCCCCCTCCACGAACGTGTTCTCGACCTTCCATGTGGCCCCTTCCTCCTGGAGCTCCTGCCCCACGCTGAGGTTGTCGTAGGACCGGAGGCAGAGCTTGTAGACCTCCATGAACGTCAAGAGCTGACCACTACCATAGAAGCCCGGATATCGCTGTCCCATTTGCCCGTCCCTCTCACCTACGTTGGAGCCCGACGTCCAAGAACACGCGCGGAACCTCCCGTTCTTCACCGTGAAATTCGTGATCATGGGATTCCGGATCGAACACGGGGAGGTGGGCTTGCAGATGATTTCGTTTTGGGTTAAATATTTCGCCGTTCGGGAACTAATACGTTCCCCGGCAAGAAAGGCAACGATCCATGAAGCCCACCCCCAAAGGCTGGCCCCGCATCTCCAGCGCCATCTTCTACGACGACGCCGCCGCCGCGATCGACTGGCTGTGCGAGGCCTTTGGCTTCGAGGTCCGCCTGCGCATCGAGGGCGAGGGCGGCCGCATCGAGCACTCCGAGCTGACCTACGGCGAGGGTCTGGTGTTCGTGAGCAGCAATGGCGGCAAGTCCGAGCGTGCGGTGCCGCTGCCCGGCAGGAGCCCGCGGACGGTCGGGGGCGCCAACACCCAGTCGCTGTGCGTGGTGGTGGATGACGCCGAGGCCCACTGCGCGCACGCGCGGGCGGCGGGGGTCACGATCATCGACGAGCCGACGGTGAACGACTACGGCGAGGACTACTGGGCCGACAAGACGTATCGCGCGGTGGACCTCGAGGGGCATCATTGGTGGTTCATGCAGCGAGTGCGCGAGCAAGGCGCGAAGTGAGCGACGAGATCGACGAGATCGACGAGACCCTGCTCGCGCTGGCCGATCCCACGCGGCGCGCCGTGGTGGACCTCTTGAGCGAGGGCCCGCGGCGCGCCGGTGCGCTGGCGGAGGCGCTGTCGCTGAGCCCGCCCGCGATGAGCCGCCACCTTCGCGTGCTCCGCAAGGCGCGGGTGGTGGAGGAAGAGCGGGGGCTCGAGGAGGACGCGCGCGTGAGGATGTACCGACTGCGGCCGGAGCCGCTCCGGGCGCTGCGCGGGTGGGTCGAGGAGGTCTCGGCGTTCTGGGGGGAGCAGCTCGCGGCGTTCAAGGAGCGTGCAGAGGGGAAGGCAGCCGCGCGTACGAAGCAGTCCAGCGCCGCGGCGAAGCGGAGGACGCGATGAGCGAAGGGTTGCGGCCTGCGCCTGGGGATCAGGCCAAGGTCTCGGTCTCGGTGGCCGTGCCGCCGGCCGAGGCGTTTCGCGTGTTCACCGAGGAGATCGAGCTGTGGTGGCGCCGCGGGCCGCGGTATCGCGTCGCGGGGCATCGCCGGGGGATCATCCGGCTCGAGCCCGGCGTGGGCGGGCGACTGTTCGAGTCGTTCGACGGCAAGCACGGGACGCGGGTGGTGCAGACGGGCGAGGTCACGTGCTGGGAGCCGCCGTCGCGGCTGGTGCTGGAGTGGCGCAACGTGAATTTCCGCGCCGACGAGCACACGGAGGTGGAGGTGCTGTTCGCAGCTGCGCGCAGCGGCACCACGGTCACGGTGATCCATCGCGGCTGGAGCACGATCCGGGTCGATCACCCCGCGCGGCACGGGCTCGAGGTGGAGGCGTTCGTGCGGATGATGGGGATGTGGTGGGGGGACCTGATGACGGGGTTGCGCGTGCATGCGGGGGAGCGCGAGGGCTAGCGCCGCTCGCGGGGCCGCTGTGCGATGCCCATGGTTCGGCGTACCTTCCCGACCGAGGGTGTGATCCGTGCCGTCGCGTGCGAGCTCACCCAGCTGCCCACGCCGCGCTTCGCCGTCATCATGTCGGACTACTTCGGAGGCGTCGGTGAGCAGTGGGCGATCGCATTCGAGGGCGAGCGCGCGTTGGCCTCCGGCGGCTCGATCAACGCCGCGCTGCGCGAGCTCGGCGTGGTTCGGGCCGCGGGGCTCGACGAGTGGGACACGATCGGGCTCGCCGACTACCGCAGTCAGCCCGATCACCTCGATGTGTTCGTCGACCTGTGCGACGAGCTCGGGGTCTGACGATCATGCTCGCTCGGGCGGCTACCGCCCGAAGAACGAGCGCTGCTGGAATCGCAGCCCCGCGAGGATCTGCTCCACCCGCGCGTCGGACAGCGCTCCGATCCGCTCGCCCAGCCGGGCCTTGTCGACCGAGGAAATTTGCGACACCACCACCACGCTCTGCTTGGGGAGGTTTGCCTCACCCTCCTCGAGCAGGACGTTCCCCGGCTCGCTCGCGCGGTGGAGGTTGGTCGTCAGCGCGCAGACGACCACGGTCGTGATGCGCGAGTGGTTGAAGACGTCGTCCTGGACCACCACGTGAGGATGGGAGTAGCTCGGGGCCGGCCCGCGCGAGTCGTCGGGCGGGATCCAGAATACGTCGCCGCGGTCGATCCTCGCGGGGGGCGTGCTCGTAGGGTCGACTGCCTGCGTCATGTACGCTCGCGAAATCATCCTCCAAGCGCGCGCACCCATGAAAGACCCGGCGCGCCATTCTCGAGTACAGGGTTCCCCGAGTCGACGCAGGGGTCATGACTTCGCTTCGCTCTCGCGATCGATCGGGCGCATCGCGTGGCTGTTTCCGTGGTATCGCTCGCAAAGAGCCTTGCATGAGGTTGTCGCGCAAATTTGGCATCCCATTCGTCGCATTGACGCTGGTGCTCGGATTGGTCTCCACGCTGACCGTGAGCACGACCCTGCGGACGCTGGAGGAGCAGCAGCTCCCGTCGCTGATGCGCGTCGAGAACATCGCTCTGCTCAGCCGCGTCGTCCAGGCGGAGACGCTCGAGCTCGTGGCGACCTCGGAGCCCGAGGCCCGCGAGCAGCACGCCGAGGCCAGCCGGGCGCTCGTCGACGCGCTCGAAGCCTTGCTGGCGAGCCACGCCGGTCGGGAGCAGTCCATGGTCGAGCTGGTCGAGCTGGTCGAGGCTGCACGCGCGCTCGACCAGCAAGCTCGTGACATCGTGGACGGCCACGAGCGCCGGCGGCTGAGCCGAGCTGCGCTCGGCGTGAGCGAGCGCGAGCAGAACGAGCAGCTGCGCGAGCAGCTCGAGCAGCTCGAGCGAGCCGAGCTGACGCTGATCGACCGCATCGATCGCGCGTCCACGGCTACACGCGCCGAGATCCACGACGGGCTCTCCAGCGCAATGGCGTCGGTCCTCGTGTCGAGCATGCTGGCCGTGCTGATCACGCTCGGCATCATGCTCGCGCTGTCGCGCGGGCTTGCGCGCGGGCTCGCGGCACTGACGTACGCGACCGAGCGCATGGTGGTCGGCGACCTCACCGTGCGCGCGAGCGTGACGACTCGCGACGAGCTCGCCACGCTCGCGGCGGGCTTCAACACGCTGGCGAGCCGTCTCAACGAAGCGCTGGGCGACGACCTCGCGACACGCATCGTCGAGCTCGAGGCGAACGAGATCGAGCTGCGAGCGGCCAACGAACAGGCCGTGCTCGCGCGTCAGGAGGCCGAGCGCGCCAACGCGGCCAAGAATGACTTCCTCGCCAACATGAGCCACGAGCTGCGCACGCCGCTCAACGCGGTGCTCGGCATGAGCGGGCTGCTCGCCGACACCCGTCTCGACCAGGAGCAGCAGGAGTTCAACCACTCGGTACGCACCAGCGCCGAGACCCTGCTCGAGCTCATCAACGACATCCTCGACTTCTCCAAGATCGAGGCCGGCCGACTCGTGCTCGAGACCCAGCCGTTCAGCATTCAGGAGTGCATCGAGTCCGCGCTCGAGCTCGTGGCCGTGCGCGCCGGCCACAAGCACATCGAGCTGGTGTACCTCATCGAGCACGACGTTCCTCCGGTCGTCATCGGAGACGTGACGAGGACGCGACAGATCCTGGTCAACCTCCTGTCCAATGCGGTCAAGTTCACCGATCACGGCGAGGTCGTGGTGCGGGTGCAGCGGCATGGCGAGGCCGACGTCGAGGCCGACGAGCTCGAGCTCGAGCTGTCCGTGCGGGACACGGGCATCGGGATCCCCGAGGCGGATCGCTCGTCGTTGTTCGAGAAGTTCACCCAGGTCGACGCCTCGACCACCCGCAAGTACGGCGGCAGCGGGCTGGGCCTGGCGATCTGCAAGTCGCTGGCCGAGGCCATGAACGGCTCGATCTCGGTCGAGAGCACGCTCGGCGTCGGCTCGGTGTTCACGGTCGTGATCCGCGTGGGCCGGGGCGTCTTCGCGTCCGAGGCCCGGACCCAGCGTGCGTCGGACCAGGACGCCATGTTCGACCGCGAGATGGCGACCCGGCAGCCGCTGCGGATCTTGATCGCGGAAGACAACGTCATCAACCAGAAGTTCGCCGTGCATGCGCTGGCGCGGCTCGGCTACCGCGCCGACGTCGTCAACAATGGTCTCGAGGTGCTCGAGGCGCTCGAGCGGCAGTCCTACGACGTGATCCTGATGGACGTGCTGATGCCCGAGATGGACGGTATCGAGGCGGCCCAACGGATCCGCAAGCTGGCGCCCGGGGGCACACGCCCGTGGATCATCGCCGTGACCGCCAATGCGATGCCGGGCGAGCGACTGCGGCTCAAAGCGGCCGGAATGGACGACTATGTCACCAAGCCGGTGCGGATCACGGAGCTGATCGCGAGCCTGCGTCGCCATCGGCCGCAGGCCGCTGAGCCGATGCTGCTGCAGCTCGAGGCCTTCGAGGAGCTGGCGAGCTCGGTGGAGGATCTCGCCGGCCTGCGCGAGCTCATCGACTTGTTCGAGCGCGACACCACGAAGCTCCTGAGCGAGGCACACGGAGCGATCGCCGCCAAGGATGCCAAGACGGCCCGACGCATGCTCCACACCATCAAGTCGAGCAGCGCGGTGTTCGGGCTCGTGCGGATCTCGAGCGCATGCGCGCACATGGAGGAGCATCTCGACGACGACCGGCTCGCCGAGCTCGTACCCGGGCTCGCCGAGCTCGAGGCCGAGCTGCCGGAGGCGATGGCGGAGCTCGAGCGCGCGCTCGAGCTCGTGCGCTCGAGGTGATGAGGGCTCACCCCAGCTCATGGCATGTGCGTCATTGCTTGCAGCTCGTCCGACCCTCGCCGTGCACGAGATCGTCCTCCGTCCCGAGCTCCCCGTCCGTCCCCGGGGCGCTGACGCTCACCCCCTCCTTGCCACACTCGAGCGCCCAGCTCGGCGCAGTCGTGGGGATGCGGGCGAGCATCCCGGTGCGCACGAGCGTCTCCACGTCGGGCGGACACTCGCCCCCCTTCACGACGAGGTACTGCTCGGCCGCGCTCGCGAGCTTGGCCGCGTCGAGGCACACATGGGCGCGCTTCGCCTTCTCGAGCGGCCCCAGGGCGCTCGAGTAGAGATTCCGTCTGCTCGTCGAGCTCGGCGTCGCTACGACCGCTCGAGCAGTGGCATGATGAGACCATGGCTCGCCTCGTTCCTCGACCGTTCCGTGCCCGCGTCCTGCTGCCGTGTGCCGTTGCGCTGTCCTGCGGCGACGATGGCAACGAGACCCCGAGCACGACCGAGACCTCGGCGTCGACCTGCGCGGACACGTGCGGCGGCGACGTGCCGCCGGATGCGACCGGCAACGATGACGGCAACGATGACGACCACGACGCTGGAGTCGAGATCCTCACGTTCACCGCGACGCCCTCGGAGGTCCCGATGGGGTTGCCGACGCAGGTCACCTGGGAGTGGACGCTCGAAGACGAGGCGACCTATACGTCGTGCAGCATCGATGGGATCGATGTGTCCAGCAGCGGGACCACGACCAGCGTCACGCTCCAGACCGACACGACCTTCCGCCTCAGCTGCTACACCGAGTTCGGCGATGGGGGCGACGACTCGGCGGAGACGACGATCAGCGTGGGCATACCGATCATCGAACCCGATCACCTGCCCCCATCGGGCACCTGGGAGGGCGCCGGTGTGGAGGGTGGAATCCCCGAGCGCAGGGCGATCTGCGCCGACGTCACGGAGGCGCCGTACAGCGCCGATTCCACCGGGGCCGCGAGCGCGGTCGCGGCGATCCAGGCCGCGATCGATGCGTGCCCCGAGGGCCAGGTGGTGTTCGTGCCCGAGGGCATGTACCTCATCGATGCTCCGCTCGCGCTCCGCACCCCTATCACGCTGCGCGGGGCGGGAGCCGACACCCAGTTCCTCGTATCTGCGGACACTGCGATCCACATGGGTGGCCTCGGGCCCTGGCCGCCGCCCAAGGCCAATCCCGCGTACAGCATGCCGATCACCGGAACGACCGCGCGCGGGAGCAACGAGGTCTACGTGGCGGACACCTCGGCGATCGAGGTGGGCAAGATGATCATGGTCGACGAGGAAGACGACCCCGAGCTGGTCTGGACCAAGGGCGACGTCCCGGGGCGCTACCGCGCGTCGATGCACATGGTGGAGGAGAAGTCGGAGACGAGCGTGAAGATCCGACCGCTGCTGCCGATCGACTACACCCGCTCGCCGCAGCTCTCGTGGTTCCCCGATCTCACCCACGACGCCGGCATCGAGGGCATCAATTTCGTCGGCACCGGCACGAGCCCCGGCGTGTTCATCGAGATCTTCTCGGCCTGGAACTCTTGGGTGCTCGACTGCGAGTTCAGCAACATGCCCGAGAAGACGATCCTGGCCGCCTGGTCGGGCCACATCGAGCTGCGCCGGAACTACATGCACGACCAGGCCAACGGCGGGTCCAACTCGGAGGGGCTGGATCTGCTCGCCGACGTCAACTGGAGCCTCATCATCGACAACATCTGCGTGGCCGCGGGCTTTCCCCAGATCAACATCGGCGACGGCGGGGCCAACCCGTACTACTCGGGCGGGTTCGGCAACGTGATCGCGTACAACTACTGCGTCGACGCGTACTACACCGATCCCCCGGACTCACCCGATGCCGGCAAGATGCCGTCGGACATCAGCACCAACCACAGCCCCCACAGCCAGTACAACCTGATCGAGGGCAACGTGGTGGGCAAGTTCGGCAGCGACTCCTATCACGGCAGTGGCTCGCACACCGTGCTGCTCCGCAACGTGGCCACCGGGGCGAGCTCGTGGACCGGGGTATCGAACGGCACGGCGGTCCAGATCGATCGTCGCAACCTCTACTACTCGCTGGTGGGCAACGTATTCGGCCTGGCCGGGGCACCGGCCACGTTCGAGTACGCCACCGAGAGCGGCTGGAGCGGCAACGCGCTCTATCGACTGGGTTTTCCCGATATCGGCAACGACGGCTACTCGGGGACCCATCCGCCAATGGAGCTGCTCCACGGCGACGGCGGGCCACGCGATCTCTACGTGGATCGCAACGACACGCGGGTCGGCACCACGCTCGTCGAGGGCAACTGGACCTCGACCGGCGATCAGCAGGACTGGACCATCAACCCGCAGCCGATTCCCGACAGCTACTTCCTCTCGTCCAAGCCCGAGTGGTTCGGCTCGCTGCCGTGGCCGCCGGTGGATCCGGCGGCTCCCGTCACGGACGATCCGACGATCATTCCGGCGGGGTATCGGTACGTGAACGGGACCGATCCTCCGCCGTGAGCCGAGTCGTAGCGAGGCGGCTCAGCCCTCGCAGTACCAGCTGAATTCGTTGGTCACCACCGATTCCCAGCAATCGGTGCAGTCCGGGGCGGGATCGGGGTCGGCCCCCACGAGGAACGTCCAGCGGTAGATCGCAACATACGGGTCCTCGCAGATCGGCTCGGAGTCGTACATGGCCGGGTTGGTGTCCACCACGATCGACGCGCTCGGCTCGATGACGAGCGGATCGAGCGGCCCGCTGCAGTCGCAATCGAACGAGGGTGAGCTCGTGCGCCAGGGCTCGTCGGAAGCGTCCTTGCGCTCGAGCTGGCTCGTCGCGCCGTAGCAGCAGTCCTGGTAGACATAGGCCGTCGCGTCGCTGCAATTCGTGAGCGTGACGGGGGCACCGGTGGGCCCGAGGCCCTCGTCGAGCACCTCGGCGGTCGCGGTGTAGTCGGGGGCGCCGTCGCAATCCACCGGCTCGGCGCTCGTCGAGGACGTCTCGGCGGCGGAGGTCGTGCCGCCGGTGCTGCCGGAGTCACCCGTAGTGCCCGTATCGCCCGTATCGCCCGTATCGCCCGTAGCGGCTGTCTCACTGCTCTCGGCTTCGGAGGACGCCCCATCGCCCTCGCTCCCGCCCTTGGTCGTGCATCCAACCATCCCGAGCGCGAGAGCGAGACCCACCCCACCGCAAGATCCAAGCCATCCGTGCATGGCTCGAAGCCTAGCACGGCGAAGCCGGCGTACGCCTCGCTCGGCGCACGAACGGCGCCAGCACGAGCATCCACCACGCCGATGCCGGCGCGGCTCCGCGTGCACGGCAGCCACAGCCCGATTCATCGCCACCGTCCGAGGAATCCGGCAGCGCGGTGCCCGTGCCCATGTCGGTCGTCGTCGGGGACGAGCCGCTCTCCGAGCTCGCCATCGGGCCGCTATCGCTCGGGCTCGCGTCGGTCGTGGACGCATCACCTCCGCCGCTGTCGCCCGTGCCGTCGAGCCCGTCCGAGCCGCCCGTCTCTTCGCCGCCCGAGGACTCGCTGCCGCCCGGCACGTCGGGTGGATCCACTTCTTCGATCGCATCGCCCTCGAGCACGTCGTCGATGTAGATCACCGGCACACCGTCGTAGTCGACGTCGCCGCGGAGCAGGCCGATCTGCGCGAAGTGGGGGTTGCCGTCGGCGAGCGTCTTGGCCTCGGCCTCGGTCACCACCTGCTCGCCGTCGAACCACACGTCGACCGTGCCCACGCCCTCGGACCACAGCACGCACATCGCAATCCGGTGCCAGACCCCGGCCGTGAGCACGTCTTGGGCGTTCCAGTGCTCGGTGTAGCTCGGCTGCTGGGTGATGAAGCGGATGTCGTCGCCGTTGGTGTTGAACGCCATCATCTGCTGGTAGCTGTTCTGCGATTCCCAGTAGCCGAGTGTGTGGCCGGGATCCTCGGGCAGCGCCTCGGGCAGCTGGAAGCTCCACGCGAAGCAGGTGGTCGCGCCCTCGGCCGTGCGCGCGGCGTCGGGCAGGTGCTGCAGCTCGACCCGCCGCAGGCCGTTGGGCCACACCGCGTCGTTGTGCAGCTCGATCCGCGCCGCATAGGCGCCCTGCAGCACGAGGTCCTGCACGGCGCTCGCGTAGACGTTGCCGTCGATGTCCTCGTTGAGCACGAAGTTGAACTGCGAGAGATCACCGGTCTCGAAATCACCGGTCCACACGATCGCCGCGGAGGCGGGCAGAGCGGCGAGGGCAACGAGCAGGGCGGAGGCGAACGGCAAGACACGCATGCCGCCACCAAAGCCCACGCGGGCCGCGATTGTCAACCAGGCGGGCCCGGGACCGCGGCGACGATCCGCAGCGGGCCGCCCGAGCCCTTGCCGATCTTCATCGGCAGCGCCACTACCAATGCGCCCCGAGCCGGCAGCCGCTCGAGCGCGGCCACGTTCTCGAACGCGGGAACATCGGCCCCCATCAGCACCCGGTGCGCGGGAACTCCTGCGACGGCCCGTGGTCGATGCGCGCCGTGTCGATGCCCACCGCCGCGATCCTTCGCTCCACCAGCGCCTCCGCGGCCGCGCGCGAGATCCCGGGGAAGTGCATGCGCGTGGCGTCGCCGGGCGTGTCGTCGCCGAGGTAGCGCAGGCGGTCGGGCCAGCGCTCGCTCCAGCCGGTGCGCACCAGCACGATCGTCCCCGGCTCGATCTGCCCGTGCTCGGCCTCGAACGCCGCGAGGTCGCTTGGTTCCAGCAGCGACCGGCGAAATGGAGCCATGGCGAGCCAGGATACCGCGTGAGCCTCCCTCGATCAGCCGGCCGCCGCGCCGGCATCTTCGCGATTGCGCAGGCGCCGTTCGTCTATTATGGTCATCATGACTATAACGAAAAGAGACGACATGAGCTTCGACCTAGCCATCGAATCCTGGCGCGAGCAGCAGGCGGCCTGGCCTGCGCAGGGGCGCCACATCCTCGCGCAGCACGACGACGAGCACGTGGTGGTCTACCAGGCGTATCGCCCAGCGATCGCCGAGCACGTGGTCCGCCACCAGCGGTTCGGGGGGCCATGGAGCCTCGACCGCATGACGTGGATCAAGCCCAACTTCCTGTGGATGATGTACCGCTGCGGCTGGGCGACCAAGCCCGGCCAGGAGCACGTGCTCGCGGTGTGGCTGCCGCGGGCGGTGTTCGAGGACGAGATCCTCGCCCGCGCGGTGCACTCGAGCTACGTGGCCGAGATCCACGGCAGCCGCGCGGAGTGGCAAGCGACCGTGAAGCGCTCCGACGTGCGCCTGCAGTGGGACCCCGACCACGGGCCCCGCGGCAACCCGCTCGAGCGCCGCGCGATCCAGCTCGGGCTGCGCGGCGCCGCCACGCGGGCGTTTGCGAGCGAGTGGGTGCGCCACATCGAGGACGTCACTGCGCTCGTACGGGAGCAGCGCGAGCAGCTGCACGACCTCGAGCGGCTGCGTACGCCATTCGAACGGGTGCTGGCAGTCCGCGACCCGAAGACGCGCGCGTGGCTGGGCTTGGCCGAGTAGGCGAGCTCACGACAGCCGACCGAAGCTCGGCTCGGGCGGGTGCTCGAACGTGGCGCCCGGCTGGTCTGCGAGCGGCGGCAGCACCAGCCGCCACGCGTGCAGCAAGAACCTGCCCACCCGCGCGTGCTCCCCCCGCGGCGCGCCGTAGCGCTCGTCGCCCACGATCGGGTGCCCGGCCTCCGCGAGGTGTACGCGCAGCTGGTGCGTCCGCCCGGTGCGAGGCCGGCACTCGACGAGCGAGCGATCGCCATCGCGTCGCAGCACCCGGTAGTCGGTGACGGCCTGCTTGCCGCCCGCGCGTACCGAGCCCCAGCGCGTGCTCCGGGCCGAGCGCTCCACCGGGGCGAGGAACGACGACCACGTGCCGGTATCGTCGGGCGGCGAGCCGTGCACGAGCGCGAGGTAGGTCTTCTCGATCGCACGCGAGCGGAACGCCTCGCCGAGCGTGGCCAGCGTGGCGCGGTCGCGGGCCACGAGCAGCACGCCCGAGGTGTCGAGGTCGAGCCGGTGCGGCACCTGCAGGAACGCCGCGGCCGGCAGCTCCAGCGCGACGCGGAGCAGCGAGATCACGCTCGGCCGCGCGAGATCCCGCGTGGGCTCGGTGGGCACCCCTGGCGGCTTGGCCACCACGAAGAGCGATGGCGCCTGGTGGAGCAGGGCAACCGAGGGCGGCGCAGCTGCAGGAGCTCGAGGAGGGCGGGCCACGGCGAAGCGCGCCCAGCATAGCCCCGCTGGCCGCGGCGCGGCGACGCGGCGCTTGAGCGCGGCGGTCGATGGGCGTATGGCGAGAGTGATGCTCCGACGGCGCCTGTGTCCCCCTGGTGGGTTGATCTCCGTGCTCGTGCTCGGCTGCTCCGATCCCGCCGAGCCGTCCGCGGACGACTCCACCACGGACGGCTCCACCACGTCCGTCACCGACGACACCGAGGACGCACCGTCGTCATCGGGCCCGGGCGGCGAGTCGTCGAGCGATGGCTCGCAGGACGACTCGAGCGGCGAGCCACCGCCCGTGGTGGATTGCACCGACGCCTGCGCCGACACCACCGACGCTGCCGGTGTGGCGATCTGCTACGCGTGTCGCTGCCGCCAGGCGATGGACGGGTGGCTGCCCTCGCACGAGGAGCTGCAGTGCAGCCAGGCCGATGAGATCGTCATCTACCGTGCCGACCTCTCGGGCGCCGCACCCGAGCTGGTGCCGGTCGACGAGGCGGCGCCGGCCGACTGCGCCAACCCGTCGCTGCTCACGTGGTCGTGCCAGGCCGGCAGCCGCCTCGGGCGCATCGAGCACGACGACGTGAGCGTGCGATGGATCTGCCGCGACCCCTACGATGCCGGCGGCGAGCGGCGCTATGCCGACGTGGGCTCGATCCTCCACAACCGCCGCACCGGGGCCACGTGCTGGTTCGACGACAACGACGAGGTCACCGGCGAGGACGACTTCCCCGACCTCGACCTCGAGCACGCCGGCGAGGCCAACCTGGCGCTCTACCTCGACAATTTCTACTACACCGAGGGCGACTACTGCACCGAGTGCCACGACAACGATCCGTTCATCTACACCCCGTACCTGCGATCGCTCGAGTGGTTGACCGGTACCTATGCGCTCGGGCCCTATGCGCTCGTGCGCCCCGACGGGGTGTCCGCGGCGGTCTCCGAGGCCGCGGGTACCCAGCACCTGGTTGGCGAGGAGGTCGCCCCGTGCACGCAGTGCCACCGGATCTCCTCGGCCGGCTCGTGCGACTTCCTGGTCTCCGACTCGATGGGGCTCGTCAAGGAGCCCGAGACCTACGAGCCCGCGATCCTCGACGCGACCGACCCCGAGAGCCCGGCATGGACGCTCGCGTACTGGATGCCGGGCACCACCCCCCTGCGCCCCGAGGTGCCGCCAATGGCCGCGCTCGACGACTGGCTGGGGCTCTACGCGGCCGCCCGCGATCGCATCGTTCAGTGCTGCGAAGACCCGGGGGTCGACGGACCCGGCTGTACGTGGGAGCCGATTCCCGGCGGCGGGTGAGACATCTTGGACCTCGAGAAGGCTGCCAAACCCCACGCGCCTCCCGAATGGCACGAGCCCTCGAACGATCTCGTAGTACGATTTCGCTCTGGACGCGACCCCGCCTTCCCTGCAAGGTTCGCGCTCCGCTGGAGCTGCAATCGTGAAGCTAACGACCCGCTGGTACTCGCCCCGCCTCAACACCGAGGTCCTCGTCGCTCGCTGGGGCCACATGGGCATGCCCGTGCTGCTGTTCCCCACCGCGGGTGGCGACGCCGAGGAGTGCGAGCGCTTCCTGATGATCAAGGTGCTCACGCCGCTCATCGAGGCCGGCCGCATCAAGGTCTTCACCTGCGACAGCGTGGCCGGCCGGATCTGGACCGACGGCGAGAGCCCGGGCTCGTTCCGCGCTCGCATCCAGAACGCGTTCGACTCGTTCGTGATCGACGAGCTCGTGCCCGCGATCCGCAGCGACTGCCGCACCCCCGGCATCGAGATCGTCACTGCGGGCGCGTCGATCGGGGCGTTCAACGCCTTCGCGGCGATTTGTCGGCACCCCGACGTGTTCAAGGCCGCGATCTGCATGAGCGGCACCTACGATCTGTCGCGCTGGATGACGGGCCAGCACACGCTCGACTTCCACTACTCGTCGCCGCTGCACTTCCTGCCCACGCTGGGCGACGGCCCGCACCTCCACAAGCTGCGCGAGCGCTTCGTGCTGCTCGCCACTGGCGAGGGCCGCTGGGAGGCACCGGGAGAGTCGTGGCGGGTCGCCAACATGCTGGGCACCAAGGGCGTGCCCAACCGGGTCGACCTGTGGGGCAAGGACTACGATCACGACTGGCCGACGTGGCGCGAGATGCTGCCGCACTATTTGGAGCGGATGAGCTAGGAGCTCATCCGCTGGAGGCGGTGAGAGCTAGGAGCTCATCCGCAGCTCATCCGCTGGAGGCGGTGAGAGCTAGCGCTTCTTGGGCGGCTCCAGCCCGCGGAGCGCGACCACCGTGGCTCGGCGGGCCCGGTCGGCGTCGTCGCGCAGGTTGGCGGTCTCGCTGCGCAGCTCCTCGATCCGGGTCTCCTTGCTCAATAGATCACGGGTGAGGGCGTTGCGGGCCCGATTGCGCACGCGAGCCTTGCCCAGCGCCGCGAGGTCCTCGCGCAGGCGGACCAGATCGCTCTGCAGCTCGCCGATCGCCGCATCGTTGCGCGCGGCCACGTCGAGCAGCTCGAGCTCGCGCCGTGCGTGCCCGAGGGCGGCATCCAGGATCTCGCGCTGCGTCGCGGACACGCCCGCCCGCTCCCGCAGCGACTCGAGGCTCTGGGGGCCGAGGTCGTCGTGCCTGCGCAGCTCGTTCGACTTGGCGTGCAGCTCGTGGTCGACCACGGCTCCCGGCTCCACCCACGTCGCGACCAGCGGCGTGTCGGTGGCGAGATCGAAGTCGAGCTCGATGCCTTCGTCGCCACGCAGCTCGGCGTTGCGCGGCACGTCGAGCGCCATGTAGACCCGCCGCGCCCGCCCGCTGCGGTTCTCGAGGTGCAGCCGGTGCACCGACTCGCGCACGTATTGCTCGTGGATCGACGCCGTGCTCGTGTCCCACCGCAGCCACGAGACCCGCTCGCCCAGCGTCTCGCGCCCGCGCTCGAGCTCCACGTCGAGCTCGGAGCCGTAGGCCACGAAGCGCCGCTCCTTGGGCTTGAGGCGGTCGAGCACCGACTCGCCCACGAAGCCGCCGTCGGCGAAGAACGACACCACCCCGGGCGGTAGGGTCTGGGTGGTGGTGTTGACGACTCGCGCCGCGCTCAGGCCGTCGTAGCCGTCGCGACCGAAGAACGTGATCGACTCGACCTCGATCGGCTGCTGCACGATCGGCACGAGCGCCGAGTGATGCGCACGAAGATCGATGGGATCCGCGACGCGGTAGAGGAACAGCGCCCCCGACTCGGAGCCGTCGGCCTGCGCGAGCTCGGCCAGGTCGCCCAGCTCCTCGCCGCCGATCCCATAGCCGCCGCCGCCACGGCCGATGACGCTCGTGTTGCCGAGGCCGATCGTGCCCTCGCCCGTACCGCCGCCGCCGCGGCCGGTCCCCACGAGGCCGAGCCCGCCGTAGCCGTACGCGTCACCGATCTCGTCGCCCCACATCGAGTCGACGGTCTGGTTGGCGAGCTGCGGCACCGTGCCGAGCGCCTCGGGCGGCGCCACCAGCTCGCGGCTGGCGTAGCGCGGGGCGGCGAGCGGGTGCAGGAACGACGCGGGCCGGCCGTTGGCCAGCTCCACCGAGACCGTCTCCCAGTCCTCGTCGGTGTCGTTGTGCACCAGCGCCCATGCCTGGAGCTCGCCCTCGCCCGGCTCGGCGTCCATCACCACGCGGTAGGTGGTGCGCCACACGGGCGCCTCCGAGATGTACCCGAGCCCGAGCTTGCCCGGCTTGCTCACCTGCACCTCGAGCTTGCTGGTCCTGCGGGCGGTCTGGTCCGAGAGCGCGGTGGCGGCCACGTCGAGGCGGGCTGCGGTGCCCTCGTCGAGCACGCGGATCGCCTGCACGCGATCGGTCTTGATCCGACGCACCGCGTCGTCCTCGTCGAGCAAGATGAGCGTGTAGTGCGGCTCGCCGCGCGGCACCACCTCGGCCTCGCCGCTCTCCGACGTGGTCCCGGCGCGCGCGGGCGTGGCCTCGAGGTAGAACGGCCCCTCGATGTCGACGAACCGCCCGCGGATCCTGGCGTCCTTGGTCTCGACCTGCACGCGCGAGCCCTTGAGGCTCTCGAGCAGGTCGTCATAGGCCAGCGGCTCTGCGCTCTCGGTGGGCAGCCCCGCCATCGCACGGGCCATGCCCTCGCTCACCGAGCTGTCGAACTCCACGCCCTGGATCCGCACGCCGGCGCCCGCCTCGAGCACCACCAGCGACTTGAGGGCATCGTCGAGGTGTGACGAGGGCAGCGGCAGCGCGAGCGAGCCCTCCCCGCTGGCCTTGCCGGTGCCCACGGTGCCACGGCGCTCGAAGTACCCGACGCCGGTCTCGTAGAGCCGCAGACGACGCAGCGGTAGGGTGGGAGGCTCGACGGCGACGACGGAGGCAAGGACGGCAATGGTCAGCACTGGCATGGGCGAGGCGACACCACGGACCTGGTGAAAGTTCCTCGGCACACGCGGGAATGTCCGCAGGGGCTCGGGTCGTCCAGGAAATCGCTCGGACCCGTGGTGGCCTGCTAGGCTCCCGCGCGTGTGGGCGCTTCGAAGCATGCTGCGAGCCCCCGGCGAGACCGGGGCCGACCCGCCGTGGAGCCTGCTCGCATGGGTGGGCCTGTGCGGCGCGCTGATGCTCGCCGCCCCCGCGCCGCCCGAGCCGCCGATGGTGACCGTGGAGGCGGCCGCGATCATGCAGCGCACCACCGACCTCGTCGTGCGCGACACCAAGACCTGGCAGCGCGAGCACGGTGATCAGGTGATCCCGTGGACCGAGGCCGAGGGCCATCTCGCGATCGTCATCGACGACGTGGGTCGCGAGCTGCACCTATTCGAGCAGCTGTTCGCGCTGCGCCAGCCGCTGACCTTCAGCGTGCTGCCCGGCTCGATCTACGCGCTCGGGGTGCAGCTACGGCTGCGCGGAGACGCTCGCCGGCCGCGCGAGATCATGCTGCACCTGCCCATGGAGCCGGCCGAGCCGGGCATGATGCTCGCGGGCGCCGAGGCCGACGAAGCGTTCCTCTTGCGGACCGACTCGCCCGCGGCGCGGCGGGCCAAGCTCGAGGCCGCGCTCTCGCGGGTGCCCGCGGCGGTGGGTGTCAACAACCACATGGGCTCGGCCCTCACGCCCGAGCCCGCCGCGATGGCCGAGGTCATGGAGATCTTGCGCGACCGCTCGCTGTTCTTCCTCGACTCGCGCACGATCGCCACCACCCGCGCCGAGGCGGCCGCCCGTGCGGCGGGGGTGCCCACCCTACCCCGCGACGTGTTCCTGGATCATGACCCGTCCGCCGCCGCCATCGAAGCCGCCCTCGACGACGCGGCCCGCCGTAGCCGCCAGGCCCCAGTGGTGGCGATCGCCCACCCTTCCGCCGAAGTGGTCGAGGTCCTCGCACGACGGCTCCCACAGCTCCATGCGGAAGGTGTGGGTGTATATCCGGTCTCGCGGATCCTGGCCGCACAGAGCGCCGTTGCAAAGAATACCGCGCCTGCGGCCGAACCTGTGGACGGAAGCGGCGTACCCAACGATATCGACGAGATCGGCGTCCTCCCGGGCGCGAGCCCGACCGTTGGCACGGGCGCGAGCCCCCAAGCGCGAGCCCGACCAGATAGCCCGCGAGCCCGACCAGAGAGCCCGCGAGCCCGACCGGATGGCCCGTGAACCCCGACCGGATGGCCCGCGAGCCCTGACCGGATGGCCTGCGGGCCCGACCAATCCGTGACCCGGGGGACCCCGAGCCCATCGACATCCTCACTCGGGCTCGCGCCGTCTTGACAGGTTTCGGGGCGGGTTCCTAACCTGGTGTTCTTGATGTCCCTCCGCCTGATTATCGAGGACGACGAGGGTTCCACGACCGTCGTGCCCCTCGCGAGCGACGCCATCACCATCGGCCGTCAGCAGGGCAACACGATCCAGCTCACGGAGAAGAACGTCTCTCGGCGGCACGCACGCTTGTACCCCGAGTCCGACGGCTGGGTGATCGAAGACCTCGGCAGCTACAACGGCATCAAGGTCAACAACGACGCCGTCGATGGCCGCACGCGGCTGCGCGAGGGCGACGTCGTCGAGATCGGCGACTACCACCTCGCGATCACCGAGGACGTCGACAAGAGCCCGCTCAACTTCCGCACCGGTGGCGCGGCCAACGACGGCGCGACCATCGAGCCGATGCTCGTGAGCTCGAGCGCCGATCTGCCGCGGCTGTCGCCCGAGGAGATCGCTGCGCTGCAGTCGGGGCAGCAGCCGCTCACTCCGCCGCCCCGCGGCATGCTCGTCGACTCGGGCCCGATGCCCGCGGGGCACTACCACGCACCGAACCCCTACAGCAGCGGTGAGCCCGAGCGCAGCAAGAAGACCGGCTTGTTCGTGTTCCTCGGCATCGTGGTGCTCGGCGTCGCGGGCCTCGGCATCTTCTGGGTGATGAGCGCGGGCAAGGACCCCAGCGGATCCGACGAGGTCGCCTCGAGCGCGGGCGGCAAGGGCAACGATGTCGAGGGCACCCCGGCCAAGGCTCCGCTCAAGCAGCCCGAGCCCACGCCGCCCAAGCCCCAGCCCACCACGGCCGGTGGCACCCCGGCCGACGGCGGCGAGCCCGATGACGACGGTGGCAAGCCCATCGTCGACGACGGTGGCACGCCCCCGGCCGATGACGGCGGCACGCCCCCGGCCGACGATGGCGGCGAGCCGGTCGACGACGGCGGCGAGCCGCCCGCGGACGACGGTGGTGGCGACGACAGCTCGGTCGACGTGGTCGAGGACGATCCGCGGCCCAAGCCCAAGCAGCCCAAGCCCAAGCAGCCGGTGGTCGCTGTCGACACGACGCAGCTCATCGCCGACGCCCGCAAGGAGCAGTTCACCAACCCGCCGATGGCCTACAAGCTGGCCAAGCAGGCCTACTCGGCCAAGCCCAGCAGCGACGCGCTCTGGATCATGGGTCCGAGCGCGTGCCGCATGAAGGACGCGAGCAAGGCCAACTGGGTGCTCAAGCGGCTCAAGGGCTCCGACAAGTCCAAGCTCAAGGACATCTGCGCCCAGAAGGGCCTCCCGCTCGAGTGAGCGCGGGGTGTCAGCGGGGTCAGCGGGGTGGGCTCTCGGCGAGGAGCCGATCGACCTCCACCCGCAGCGCATCACCCTCGGCCGTGGTGTAGCCGGCGTGGACGGCTGCGATCGCGCCCTCGCGATCGATGACGAAGGTGGTGGGCATCTTCCGCGGCTCCCAGGCGGCGGCGAGCTGTTGCTCGGTGTCGAGGACGATCGGGAAGCCAATGCCGGCCGCCTCGAGGAACGCGCGGGCATCGGCCTCGGAGTCGTCGACGGAGACGCCGATCACCACCACGCCCGCGGAGCCGAGCTCGTCGTGGAGCGCCTGGAGCCGCGGCATCGCCTCGCGGCACGGGGCGCACCATGACGCCCAGAAGTCGACGATCACCACGCGACCGCGGAGCGAGGCGAGCTCGATCGGCTCGCCGGCGAGCGTGGTGCCGACGAGCGCGGGAGCGGCGGGACGAGCGGTGGAGGCGGCGAGCGATGGGTGGCCGCTGGTGCTCGTGGCGGGCGGCTCGGGCGTGACGGCTCGCGGATCGTGATCACCGGTGGGCGCCGAGCTCGATGCCGCGGTGCGCGAGCGCGTGGTGCGGGCCGGGGGCGAGCCCGCGGTGAGCACGACGCCCGCGGTGAGCGTGCGCCAGTGATCGCTGCGCACGCCGTCGGGGTCCGCGAAGCGGGCGTGCTGCTCGGTGTGGTGGAGCGCGAGGCCGAGCCGGCCCACGAGACTCACGCGGAGCCAGCTCGACACGGTGAGCCCGAGGCCCGCTCGCGGCACCCCCATGGCCGCCACGCGCGGATCTCCGAGCGCGACGCCGATGCCGGGCGCGGTACCGAGCGCCAGCCTGCCGCGGGCCAGCACCAGCAGCGCGGGTACGCGCACGGTCGCGAGGCCGAGGCCGTGCCCCACCGGCAGGCCGCGTGGCGATGCGAGGTCGATCGCCGTGTAGCCGCCCACGAGCCCCCCGCCGAGCCACACGCGGCGACGGCTGCCCAGCGCGGCGAGCACGTCGACGGCGAGCTCCAGGCGATGGCTGCGAAGCGCTCGCGTGCCATCGAGACCGGGGCCTCGCTCGATCGCCCGGGCGCCGAGCGTGGTCGCATACGAGAACGGCACGCGCACGGCGAGACCATGGCCCGCGGGGCGCTCGATCCACGGCATGGCCGCCAGGCGCAGCGCGGCGCTCGGGCGTACGCGCGTGGTGGCGAGGCTCGCGGGCAAGAGCGGCTGGCGCATGCCGAGGCCCACGCCGGCGGTGAGGCTCATGCCGAAGCGCGGCGGCGGTGGCTCGTTGCCGGTGGTCGGTGGCTCGGCCACGAGCGCCACGGCCAGCGCGACGAGCAGCGGCAGGGTCACAGCGAGACTCCGATGCTACCGGTCACTTCCAGCGCCGCCACGCGCTCGAGGCCGATGAACCCGCGGTAGCCATAGGTGCTGCCCGCCACGAGCGCCCCCGCCATCAGCACGATCCCGCGCGCCAGCGTCCAGCGTCCGTCGGCCAGCACTCCGGCCCGAACGTTCCACATCGACGACAGCTCGCGGTCGCGCGTCACCCAGCCCTGGGCCGGCGCTTCCGGGTAGGCCACGCGGTAGAATTCGGCCGCGCCCTGCGTGTACCCGCGGCCCTCGAGGCCGAGCGTCAGCGCCGGCGCGGGCATCATCCGCACGTCGAAGAGCCCCGTGTGCCCGAGCACCCCCCAGCTGTCGCCGTAGAGCCGATAGCCGGCCCCGAGTGACCAGCGGCGCGCGAGCGCCTGGCGGATTCGGGCCACGCCCGCCATCCGCACGCGACGATCGGGGTGCTGCTCGGGGATGCACAGGCCCACCGCATGAGCGCACGTCCCTCCGCCGCCGAGCGACACCCAGCGGTACGGGCTCGCGAGATAGCCGTGTTGACCACGCAGCTCGAGGCCCGCCTGCAGGATCGTCGTCCTGGTCAGCACGTGCGCGTAGCCGAGGTGGAGGCCGCCGTAGCCGAGCGTGCGGTGGAAGCTCTCGTCGCCCGCGCGGCCGACCACGTCACCGCCCGCGAACGCGCTCGCCGAGAGCGTGATGGTGCGCTGGAGCGCGTCGGCCTCCACCGACACCGCCGTGCTGTTGGACAGGTAGTCGACCTCGTGCGACAGCCGGTAGCCGAGCGCCACGCGACCCCACGACCACGCGCGGTCGAGGCCGAAGCCGAGCTCGTCGCGTTGCTCTCGCACCGTGGGCGAGGCCGCGGTGCGCACATCGATCGACGCGCTGGTCCAGGCATCGACCGCGTACACCACGTCGAGGTGGCTGCGCTCGTCACCCACGCGCGTGCGCACCCGGGCACGCGGCGAGACCACGGTGGTGTGATCGGTGTCGGCGCGCACGTAGAGGCTCGCCGACGTCTCGACCCGGCCGGGCTCGCCGCTCGCCGGCTCGGCCAGCAGAACCAGCGCGAGAATTCCGGTTGCAAGTGCCTTCATGATGGAACGGCGTTCAATTGGCTTGCTCAAGATCTTTGAATTGAAAAAGATTGTCAACTTCGATACGATGGCCGGACTCACCCATGCTCGGCTCCCCCCGATCGATCGTGCTCGAGCTCGGGCTCCTCGGCGCGCTCGCTCCCGCGTGCGATGCCCCCGAGACTGCGCGGGTACCCGCACCCGACTACGACGCGTTCGAACGCGACGTGTACCCGATCTTGCTGCGCGACTGCGGATTTCCGGCGTGCCATGGCACCGAGGAGCGACCGTTTCGCGTCTACGGGCCCGGTCGGCTGCGCCTCGATCCCGAGCTCGAGCCCGGCGACGAGGCGACGATCGACGAGGTGTGGCTGTCGTATCAACGCACGCGCTCGATGCTCGTCGCCGACGGGAACGTCGAGGGCTCGCCGCTCCTGCGCAAGGTGCTGCCGGGCGGCGGACACCAGGGCGTGGACGCGCTCGGTCGCTCGGTCTACGCCGACGCGCACGATCCGTCCTACGTCACCCTCTTGCAGTGGGCCCGCGGAGAGCTGTGGTACGGCGATCGATGAAGCGGCTCGAGCTCGTGGCAGTGGCCGGGCTGGTGCTCGCCGGCGCGGCGGGGTTCTCCACCCCCGCCTCGTTCTCGCAGCCGGTCACCGCGGGCGGGGGCGGCGGGCGCTGGTTCACCGGCTCGGCCCGCGACGGCTTCGGCTGCCAGGTCTGCCACGAAGGCGCCGCGGCGCCGCTGGTGGCCGTCGAGGGCGTGCCCGAGGCCTGGACGCCGGGCTCCACGTACACGCTGGCGCTCGAGTGGTCGGTGGCATCGGGCGCGGTGTCGTTCGTGGGCGAGCTGGTCGACGCGGAGGGCGATGGCGTGGGCGAGCTCGCCACCCCGCCGGCCGAGCTCGTGGAGGACGAGGAGCGCTGCGCGGGCGGCAGTCCGGCGGTGCGGCTCGAGCACGACCTCGAGGCCACGCGCACGCTGTTCGCGATCCCGGCCTGTGGGGCCACGCGCACGCGGGTGCAGTGGACGGCGCCGGACGACGACGACGGCTCGGTGTGGCTGCACCTCGGGGTCGTGCACGGCGATGGCTCGGGCACCCCCGACGGCGACGGCGTGCGCATGCTGGCCTACGAGATCCCTTCGGTGACCGCCGCTGAAGCGAGCGGCTGTCGGCTCGGCGACGCCCGCGGGGCGCCGTGGCTCTTGGTGCTCGTGCCCCTCCACCGCTACCGGCGTGGACCGAGGAGGCGGCGGCCATGACGGGGATCTGGACCCGCCCGCCCGGCCGCTACTTCAACCGCGGGGGCAACACCAAGCTCGCCCGGCTCTTGCGGCACTACGCATGGACCGAGGTCGACTCGCCCGCCGAGGCCGACATCGCGCTGCTCGGCTCGCCACGGCACCTCGGTGAGCATGCCCTGCGCGCAGGCCAAGTCGTCGATGCCGTGGAGGGCACCGAGCAGCTCACCCACAAGCGACGCCTGCAGCGGCTCTTGCGGACCACCGAGCGCACCGCCACGCTGCAGCCCGAGACGTTCCTCGTGGACGACGAGCCCGGCGAGCTCGAGCGCTTCGTCGCACGCGCACGCGCCGAGCCGGGAGCGGTGTGGATTCGCAAGCCCGTCGCGCGCGGGCGCGGCATCGGGGTGAGCGTCATCGCGGATGTCGATGCCTACCTGCGCGAGCGGGCGCACCCGCGCGAGCACGGCGAGGAGCTCGTGCAGCGCTACGTCGAGCGTCCGCTGCTGCTCGAAGGCACCAAGTCCGAGGTGCGCTCGTACGTGCTCGTGGCCTGCACCGATCCGCTGCTGGTGCTCTACCACGACGGCACCGTGCGCCTCACGAGCCTGCCGTACGAGCGCGGCGACTGGGCCAACCCCCTGCGGCACGTCACCAACACCAACCGGCAGAAGCAGGCCAGCCCCGAGCTATGGCAGCAGCGGGGCGGCGGGCTCAAGTGGACGCTCGAGCAGCTCGGTCGCGACGTCCACGCGCGCGGGCTCACCGACGATCCGGCGTGGGTCGACTCCCGGCTGCGGCCGGCGCTCATCGGGCTCTTGCACCTCGTGCTCGCAGCCGCCGCACCGCACCTACGGCCGCGCCGGGGCGCGTTCCAGCTGCTCGGGATGGACACGATCCTCGAGGACGATCTCGAGCGGATCTGGCTGACGGAGATCCAGCTCGGCCCTGGCCTCTCGCTCGACAACTCGGTCAAGGTCGGGCTCATCCCGTCGATGCTGCAAGAGGCGCTGTCGATCGTGCTCGAGATCCACGATCGGCTCGCGGCCGGCCAGGATCCCACGCGAATCGCATCGCAGCGCCGGTTTCGCTGGGTCTACCGGGGTGAGCCGGTCAGCGGGTGAGCGGCCGAGGCGGCGGTGGATCGGCATGGGCCTGGATCCGCACGTGCAAGAGCGTGGGTCCGGGCACGTCGGCCTGCAGCGCCGCGGTGATACCTGCCGCATCGGCGACCAAGGCGACGCGCGCATACCCGAGCGCGCGGGCCAGCGCCGGCACGTCCACCGTGGCCAGCGGCGTGGGATCGCCGCCCACCGACTCGTGGCAGCCGTTGTCGAGGATCACGTGGACGAAGCTCTCGGGAGCCCGTGCCGCCACGACCAAGGCCGCGCCGAGGTGCATCACCAGCGCGCCATCGCCATCGAGGCACACCACGCGCGGCTGGGGGAGCGCGCACGCGAGCCCCAGCGCCAGCGATGCTGCGTGCCCCATGCCGCCGCCCGCGAGCACGTCGTCGCCGTGGTGCCCGAGCTGCGCCCGCACGCTCGCGAGCTCGCGGCTGGTGTATCCCACCCCGGCCACGATGCGAGCCGTGGGGCCCACCGTCCGCACGATCGCGAGGATCGCCTCGGCGCGACCGAACCCGGCGATGCGCGGCCGCTCCGGCACGGTGAAGGTACCCGGCGAGACGAGCAGCGCGTACGAGCGTCGATCGCGGTGCAGCTTCGTGCATGCCGCGAGCACCGTGCAGCGGAGCTCACCTGCGTCCCTGGGCACGTGCACGGGCTCGAGACCCGCCTGGCGGCACAGCGTCTCGGTGAGCTCGCCGTGCCAGCGGTGATGCGGCACGTCGTCGATCTCGGGGTGCCCGCGCCAGCCCACGATCCACGGCATCGGCACGTCGAGCACGGCGGGTCCCACGAGCGAGCCGAACGCATCGATCGCGACGCCGAGCCCGGTGTTCTGCAGGTAGACCGCCGCGAGCTGGCCCGCCAGCGTGTAGCCGGCCGCCAGCGCCACCGCAGCGCCCTCGTTGGCCGCAATCACGTGCGGCGCCCCGCGTCGGGCCCACGCCTCACCGAGCCCGGGCAGCGTCGAATCGGGGACGCCCACGAGCGCCCGCACCCCGCCGTCGGCGAGCGCCTGGACCAGCGTCTCGCTCGAGATCGTCATCGCCGTGGCTCGATGAGCGCGAGCAGCTCGGCGAACGGCACGCACGACGGCTCCACCGCGGCGCCCCGACCCTCGCGAAGCAGCACCTTCGCCGCCTGCTGCATGGCCGCCAGCGCGGCGCGCAGGAGCTGGTTGGCATACACCACCACGTCGACGCCCGCATCGGCGAGCTGCTGCTCGTGCACGTCGGGGTATGCGGTGGGCACTACGAAGATCGGCGCGACGATGCGCTGGCTTCGGCACGTGCGCACCGCCTCGAGCACCGGAGCCGCCGTGGGGCCCGCTCCATGCACCAGCAGCGCGTCGGCCCCCGCTTCCACGTAGGCGTGGGCTCGCTCGACCGCATCGGCGACCGAGTCGCCGCGCACGAGCGACTCGATGCGCGCGACCAGCAGCGGCCCTCCGCTCGGCCGCGCCGCGATCGCGGCCCGCAGCTTGGCCTGGAACGCCTCGATCGACGTCCCCGATTGCCGGAGCCGATCGGGGCCCAGCGAATTGCGCTTGCGGCCAGCCTTGTCCTCGAACACCACCGCGGCCGCCCCGAGCCGCGCGAGCCGGCGCATGACGAGCTTCGCCTGCTCGGGCCAGCCACCCGTGTCGGCGTCGAACACCGCCGGCAGCTCGCTCGCCTCGAGCATCCACTCGAGCGACGCGAGCCGCGAGGACAGATCCACCACCTCCTCGTCGGGCTGGGCCCGGCTCGCCGCGTCGGCCAGGCTCCCCACCCAGATCCCGTCGAAGCGCCGCTCTCCATCGTCACGCTGGAGCGCTGCCGAGGCGGCCACGCGCGCCGACAGCCCATCATGGGCCTGGAGCAGCCGCAGCGGGCGCTCGGGCCGGGCGAGCCGCGCTCGCAGCAAGGCCGCACCCGAGCGGCCGGGCATCGCGTCGGCCTCACGGTGTGGCGGCCGCGTCATCGTCGTCGTCGTCGCCATCGTCGCTCTCCTCGCCGCCACCGAGATCGGGGATCGGCGGGAGCTCGTCGCCGCCGTCCGTCAGCGGCTCGCCACGGGTCTCGCCGCCCGCTGAGGATGCCCCGCTCGTCGAGGTCGTCGTGTCATCGGGCCGACCGCTGGTGGTGCCCACGGTCGAGTCCGCCACGTCGTCGCCCTCGCCACCCCGCGTGGCCCCGTGGTCGTCGGCGCCGCTGGTTCGCCCACCGGTGCTCGTGTCGGTCCCCGTCGTCTGGTCCCACGGCGGCGTGGAGCCATCGCCGAACGTGGTGCTGGTGGCGTCCGTGCCGGTCCCACACGCGGAGATCAGCGAGGCGAGGGCGGCGAGATCGACGATGCGTTCCTTGATCGGCATGGTGGGTCTGCTAGGGGCAAGGGGTCACGACGAGCACGTGGTCGATGGAAGCGTTGCCGCCCGTATGGGTCCCGCAGCGCGTGGCGGTGGAGAACGGCACCGACAGCGTCGGCCCGAGCGCGTCGCCCGAATTGGAGTTGGCCTCGGTCAGCTCGAAGCGAGCCACGTAGTCGCCGTCGGGGACCACGCTGCCGCTCGCGTCGCGCCGATCCCACTCGACGAGGCGCGTGTGGTGCGACGACGAGGTGGCCGAGGTGATCGCGTCGGTACGATCGTCCTGCGAGCTCGCGTACCAGGCCACGAGGTGCTCGCGCCGCACGCTGCCCCACACCGCGAGCGAGCGGACGAACGTACCGCCGGCATCCTCGATCCAGATCGCGCCCACGTTCTTGGGCGAGTACTCACCGCCGTACGCGCGGGTCCGGGCCTGGATCACCACGCTCTCGATCGGCGTGGCCGCTTCGACTCGGCGCAGCCGTGCGTCGAACACGAGATCCGCGTCGTTGCGCTGGTGCACCTCGACCGCGAGCACGTGCGGCCCCGCGGCGCGCGCGGGCGGCGGAGGCATGGCGATGAAGAAGCTGTAGCCGTCGGCGCCCTCGACCTCGTCGGTGACGCTCGCATCACCGCCGGCGGTGCCCGCAGCCACGTTCCAGCGGCCCACCTCCACGCCGTCGAGATACGCGATCGCGCCGTCGTCCCGGCGCAGGCGCAGCTCGAGCACGTCGTCGGGCTCGATGCTCGCCTCGAAGCGGTGGCGCAGGTACGTCGCGCCGCCGCCGGACCACGGGCTCGTCACCTCGTAGCCGCTCCCGAGCGGGGCCGGCAGCTCGTCCCACGCGGAGTCGTCGAAGCTCGGCATCGTCCAGCCCGCAGGCGCGGACGCGGTCACGCGCCACGAGGCCTCGAGCGGGACCAGCGTCGCCGACCCGCTGCCGCCGTCATCGGCGGACCCTCCGCTCTCGCCCGCCGTCGCTCCGTCGTCGAGGCCATCGTCGTCGAGGCCACCGTCGTCTAGGCCACCGTCGAGGCCACCGGCGTCGAGGTCATCGCCCCCGGCCCACGTGGTCGACGAGCCGGGCTCGGTATCACCCGCGGCGGCGTCGGGCGGCAGCGGCTGCTCCACCGTCACCCCGCCGGGCTCGCACGCGATCAGCAACGCGAGCGGGGCCGCGGCTGCGATCAATTGCATCCGCAGCCGCCTCCCGCTCCCCCGAATCCACCCACGGATGCCTCGCGGTACTCGTCGGCGTGCTCCTGTCCTGCCACCAAGTCGGCGGGTCGCTCGAGCGTCATGTCCGGCTGGGCGAGCCGGCCACGCTGATAGGGCTGCACCGTCACGCACGCCGCGGCCGAGCCGGCGACGACGAGCAGGAGCACTGCGCTCGGCAGTGCGCTCCGGCGGCGGGCGATGAATCCGGATCTCGATCGATGGCTCGAGAGAACGCCGCTCAGGGGCATCGGAATCGATGCTTACATTTGATTTTGAAAATAGCAATCAAAATTAATCGAAGACGAGCGAGCCAAATCCCGCCTCCGGCCGCGTCGGCCGAGGACCGCGGGACCTCACGGGAGCACCTTCCTCGGGTCGGATCACATCACGTCGCGCAGCGCGACGCGGGCGGCATTGTACCCGCACATGCCGTGCACACCCGCGCCGGGGTGGGCGTAGCTCGAGCAGAGGTAGAGCCGCTCGACCGGCATGCGATAGCGGAAGTACGGGAACGCGGGTCGGAACAGCAGCTGCCGGTTCCACGCATTGGAGCCTCCGCCGAGGTCGCCACCCACGAGGTTCTCGTCCATCACCTCGAGGCGCTCGGGGCTCACGACCGAGCGCGCGAGGATGGTGGAGCGAAAGCCGGGCGCGAGCGCCTCGATGCGTGCGTCCACGCGATCGGCGAACGCCTCGGCGTGCGCGGCCCAGCCGCCCTCCATGCGCGGTGGCACGCGCGAGTAGGCCCACAGCGTGTGCTGGCCCGCGGGCGCCCGCGTGGGGTCGACCAGGCTCTGCTGGCCGATCACGAGGTAGGGATTGTCGGGCAGCTCGCCGCGGCGCACCTGCTTGGTGAAGCGCGAGAGATCATCGAGGTCGTCGCCCGCATGAATCACCGCGCTGCGCCGCGCGGCCTCCACCGCCCACGGCACGGGCCCCGAGAGCGCCCAGTCGAGCTTGAACGTGCCCCAGCCCCGCGGGTAGCGCTCGGCGAATTCGACGAGGCGGCCGGGCACGTGCTCGCGCGCGAGCAGCCGCAGCCACAGCGCACCCGCGTCGGTGTCGGCCAGCACCGCGCGGCGGGCCGCGATCTCCTCGCCGCTCCGCAGCCGCACCGCGCACGCCCGGTCGTCGCGGACGATGATCTCGTCCACGTGCGCGCCCAGCCGGATGCGCCCGCCGTGGTGCTCGAGCACGCGCACGAGCGCATCCGCGATCGACTGCGCCCCGCCCTCGGGCACCACATACCCCCCGGTGGTCGCGGTCATCCCCAGCATGAACCCGATGCCCGCGCCGAACAGATCGTCGGGGCCCGCGTCCACGTGCAGCGCCAGCCCCGGCAGCACGCGCCGCGCCGCCACGCTATCGAACCAGCGCCGGGCCAGCCCCGCGCCGCTCGACAGGAACACGCTCGCGAGCCTTGGCAAGTGCGGCAAGAGCCGCAGCATCGGCCCCACCGAGGGGAACGGCTCCATCAGCGCGGGCAGCAGGTGCGGCTCGATGCTCGCGTACCACCCCGCGATGCGCCGCCACGCGTCGCCGTCGGCCGGGGTGCCGAAGCTCTTGGCCGCCACGTCGGGGTCGCGGGAGATCGCGGCCCAGGTGCCGTCGGGCGCGGGGTGGCAGGTCTCGAGCTCGGCCGCGCACCAGCGCAGGCCGTGGCTTCCCAGGTCGAGCTCGCGAAACGCGGGGCTCAGCACGCCCCACGGGAAGAACGCCGCGCCCACGTCGTGCACGAAGCCGGGCAGGGTGCTGCCCACCGAGCCGACCGCGCCGCCCGGGCGGTCGGGATGGGCCTCGAGCACCAGCACCGAGAGCCCCGCGCGCGCCAGCACGCACGCCGCCACCAGGCCATTGGGGCCCGAGCCGATCACCACGGCCTCGGGATCGCGCGACGAGCCCTGCCCTTCGTACATTGGCGCAGACCGTACCCCAGCCGGTCCCGGGCGGGAAACCGGGTTCCGCCCCCAGCGATCCCCTGTGCGCGATCGAGGGTTCCTCCCCGGCGATTTCCGGCGCGTGACCAAGCCCGCACGCCCGGCTCCAGGTGCTCGCTTGCCATTCCGGCGGCGGCCCCCGCATGCTCGCCGCCATGACCGTCGATCGTGTCCTTCGTGCGGGCCGCGTGCACGCGGCCGGGTCTGGCCTCAGCCGAGTCATTGCCCTGCTCGCCCTCGTGGCGCTGCCGTTCACCGATGGGTGCTCGGAGCCCGACGATGGCGGCATCGTGCAGGACACCCTCGGTGGGGGCGGCCAGTGTGGCGACGGGGTCGTCGATGCCGACGAGACGTGCGACGACCAGAACGACGACCCGCGCGACGACTGCACCAACGAGTGCCTGGCACCCGCGTGCGGCGACGGGATCGCGGGCGCGGGCGAGGCCTGCGACGACGCCGACGACGACGACGCGGACTCCTGCACCGCGGCGTGCGGCCTGGGGACGGTCGCGGTGGCCGCGGTGGGCACGGGTCAGTACCACGTGTGTGCGCTCTCGGATGGCGGCGTGGTGAAGTGCTGGGGCGCGCCTGACTACGGGCGGCTGGGCCAGCCCGGCTACAACGACTACGACGACGCGATCGGCGACGACGAGCCGCCGTCGGACTGGGACCCCGTGGACGTGGCCGACGACGTGACGGATCTGGTGGCGGGTGGAAGCTTCAACTGTGCGCTGCGGGCCAGCGGTAGGGTGCGGTGCTGGGGCGCGGCCGGCTACGGCCAGCTCGGTTACGGCAACACCAACCCCATCGGCGACGACGAGTCCCCGGCCGACGCGGGCGACGTGCCGCTGCCCGGCCTCGTGGAGAGCCTCGCCGCCGGCAGCGGGCACACCTGCGCCGTGCTCGATGACGGTAAAGTGCTGTGTTGGGGCTCCAACACCTCCGGCCAGCTCGGTCGTGGCGACACCAACTACATCGGCGACGACGAGCTGGTCGACGCGATGCCCGTGTTCGTGGAGCTCCCCGGGTCGGCCGTGGAGGTGACGGCCGGCAGCGAGCACTCGTGCGCGCGGCTCGAGACCGGCGAGGTGGTCTGCTGGGGCCGCCAGGGCGAGGGCCAGCTCGGCACCGGCGAGCCCGATCCCATCGGCGACGACGAGACGGTCGACGCGATCGGCCCGATCGATCTCGGTGGCAAGGCCATCGACATCGACGCCCACCACAACCACACCTGCGCCGTGCTCGAGGACGGCGCCGTGCGCTGCTGGGGCTCCAACAGCTCCGGCCAGCTCGGCAACGGCGACGAGGCCTTCAACAACGTCGGCGACCGCAAGACCCCCGCCGAGAGCGGCGTGGTGATGCTCGAGGAGCCCGCCCTGCAGATCGAGACCGGCGTCTCCCACACCTGCGCCGTGCTCGTGAACGGCAACGTCCGCTGCTGGGGCACCGACAGCCCCAACGGCGTGCCCGACACCTACGGCTCCTCGGCGGTGCCCTACGCCCCCGCCCGCATCGGCGCCCCCGTGCGGCACCTCTCCGCCGGCGACGGCTACAACTGCGCCATCCTCGACTCGGCCGGCGTCCGCTGCTGGGGCAGCAACGACGGCTTCGTGCTGGGCAACCCGATGGCGGAAGGAAACGTCAAGGACGCGAGCACGCTCGAGGACGTGGACGCGTTCTAGGCCCGAGCGACAGCCGTCAAGGCGGCGGCACGAGGAACAGCTTGGCCTTGCCCTTGTCGAGCTCGAGCCGGTATTCGAGGCCGATCCACAGCGCCCGGTTCGGCGTGGAGTGGCCCGATTTCAGGCCATGTACGATGGGCACGCTCCATTTCTCCGCCGCGAGCTCGGCCGTCTCCTTGGCGGACGCCTTGCTGAAGGTGCCGAGCACGATGGCGGCGACCTGCGAGCCCGAGCGGAGGGAGAGCGCCTGCAGCATGCGGTCGATCTTGTACTCCCGCTCCTCGGTCTCTTCGAGGAAGAGGATCGCGCCCTGGAGGCTCGGCAAGTACGTGGTGCCGTAGAGCGCTTCCACCAGCGAGAGGTTGCCGCCCAGCAGCACCCCCGTGACGGTCATGGACGCAGACGCAGCGTCCCCGACCACGTCCAGGCCATCCGCAACCATGTGATTGGTGTAGAGATTCTTGGGATCCTTGGTGAGCACGTCGACCAGGGAGTCCAAGGTCTCGTCGCCCTTGTCTGCGTCACCGAGCATCGGGCCATGGATGCTCGCCCAGCCCAGCTTGCTGTAGAGGGCCAGCAGCAGGGCCGTCACGTCCGAGTAGCCCACCACGCGCTTGGGTAGCTTGCCGCTATTGAAGATGGGCCACCAGACCGATGCCGGGCCCTTCATGCGCGTCACTCCATAGCCACCGCGCACGCAGATCATCGCGCTGGTGGAAGGATCGAACAGCCCCCACCTCGTCGCCTCCCAGCGCTCGTCGTCGGTGCCCGCGAGCGCGTATTCCTTCTTGACGAGGCGAGACTTGAAAGGGGCTCCCGGAGCATGAACGAGCGACACTTCGTGCCCACGGGCCTTGAAGCGAGCCGTGACCTTCTTGCGTTGCTTGTCGATGTCGGCCTTGTCCTTGTGTGCTGCGGGCGAGACGATCGCAACCTGGGCCGTATCCTTGGTTCCATCGAGCTTGGGACCGACCTTGCCGGCCACGAGCACAGTGGGAGTCGACGCGTGCTCGACGAGCCCTTGGTCCTCCGTCGCGAGCGGCTCCTGACGCCCGAAGCGCGCGCCAGGAGTGAAGAATTCGTCGAATCCTTCGACCGCCATCGAGGTCGCATCCGCCTCGCCGAACAGCGCCTCGAAGCTCTCGACCTCGCCCCGCCGGTCACCGATGTGCTTGCCTCGGCTCATCCGTACCATCGTACGAGCCGAGCGCTCCGATGTCTGCACATTGTTCACAAGGAGTCGGTTGATCGGAGCGTGACGCTGCGAGACCATGGACCAGCCCATCCTCGGGTCGGAGCGATGTACGAGATGCCAATGTGGACCGAACGCCCTCGTCGAGCGTACGCCTTCTGCTGCGCTCGAGCTCCTCGCTGGATCGGAGGCCTCCCATGACGGCTCGTCGGGGTTGGGGCAGCGCTCGCGAACACCGCGAAGCCGAGCGCTTCTATCGAGATCTCATGGGTCTACCCCCGCGTCGGTTCGTGCCGGGGCGGCGAGTCGGTGCGCCGCGCTTCGTCGAAGCGCGCGGGGAGAGCGAGGCGGCGCCGGACGCCGAGGCGGCCAGCGAGCCCACGGAGCACGCGCTCGACGAGGACGTTGCCGCCCCCACCACCAAGGTCACCGTACCCGTGGGCTCGCGCTTCTTCCTCAAGTGGACGGCCAACGGCGCCGCCAAGGTGATCAACAGCTTCGAGGTGCTCGTCAAGAAGAACGAGGGCGATGAGGCCAAGCGCGAGCCGCGGGAGCTCATCGCCACGCACGAGCACGCCAAGGGCGAGGTGCGGATCACGATCCGCGTCGAGCGTGACGGGAAGCCGCACGGCTTCCGACCCGAGCTCGGGGCGCTGGCGGCCACACGCAGCCCCGGCGGGAAGCAGTGGCTGTTTCGGTCGATCTTCCAGGCCAGGGAGCCGGGAGTGCTCTTGTTCACCGTCACACAGCCCGACGGTACCCGCCTCACCAAGGAAGTCACCATCGTCGAGCCGGCCAAGCCGCTCAACGAGAAGCGCCAGTACATGCTCGATGTGATCGATCGCTGGATGCCGAGCTCGGTGAAGAAACCTCGACCCCCCAAGCCGCCGGAGCTCGTCCCGCAGGACGAGGTCGGCCGCGTCTACGCCGACGGCAAGCCAGTCGCTGCCGGCACGCCGCTCCCCGACATCCTCCAGGCGTCGGGGTGGACCCCGGCCATGGTGAAGAGCAAGCTGGAGCTGCAGAAGGCCACGAAGGCCCTCCCGACCACGAGCTGCGGCGACGTGCTGGCCACGCTCCTGCGCCTCTGGGGTTGCGACTTCGACGATGACTGCAAGTGGACCACGCGCGCCTTCGGCATTCGCGATGACGGCACCGAGACGATCACCGAGAAAGGCGTCACCATCACTCGTTCGAAGCCGGGAAAGCGCCCTCACGGCGCCATCACGAAGGGCTACTACCAGAGCGCCTCCGAAGCGTTCGCCAAGTCGCCGCCGCTCCTGCCATCGCCCGGGGACGTCCTGGTGCTGCGCAGCGGCCCCAAGCCGACCGACCTGTTCATCAGCCACGTCAACGTCCTCGTCGCCACCTCCGATGAGCTCTGGACCACGGCCAACGGCGGTTCAGGGCGGCTTGCCGATGAAGACCAGATCGCCGAGGTGTCCAGCTGCGAGGTCCAGTACACGACCCCCGACGCCACGCACCCCAAGGGCATCCCGGTGCTGGTGTCGGTAACCGATGGCGGGCAGAAGCTGCTCGATGGGTGGGTGATCCTGGACAAGATCCCGAACCCGTTGTTCGCCGCAGACGGGTCGAGGAGGTCTAGCCCCAAGTGCCCTCCCAAGGCTCCATCCACCACGGCGCCGAAGAGCTCCAGCACGTAGCCGTAGCGCTCGACCTACTCCTTCTTCGCCGGCGTCTCGCCCTTGCCCTCGGCCTTGTTCATCGCGGCCTTGAAGAAGCACTGCACCACGCCGCGGAGCTCGGTTGCCTCCTCGATGCACGCGGTCGCGCGCGCGAACTCCTCGGGGTCCTTCTGCTCCATCGCTTGCATGCGCGAGACGCAGGTGGAGCTCTCGGCCTGCATGCTGGCGGCCATCTTCTTGCTCGCCTCGTCGCCGTCGGTGCTGGCCTTCACCGCCAGCTCGTCGATCTTGTCGCAGACCTTGGACGGGCCGGACTTGCAGCCGCCGAGCAGCGCCACGACGGCGAAGAGCAGCAGGGTCTTGGGTCGGGTCATCGGCGGATCGTCGCTCGCGACCACGAGCATGTCGACCAACCCCGTGGATCGCCCTCCCGCGGGTCCGAAAAGCGCTCTCGCGGCCTGCGGGAACGGCGCGTGCATGACCAATTCGTGTGTCCACCGAGCTATGCTCCGCGAGTGCACCGCTCGACTCGCACCCCGCTCATCGCGTGCATCTTGGCGTGCGCCTGCGCTGGCGAGCCGCCGACGGGCGAGCCCGAGAGCGCGTCCGATGTCAGCGGAAGCTCGAGCGACGGCAGCGATGCCCCCGGCTCGAGCAGCAGCAGCAGTAGCAGTAGCAGCAGCAGCACCGGCGAGCCAAGCTGCGCTGCGGGCCCCTGGGAAGCCGGCCACGCGATCGAGATGCCCGAGCTCCCGCCCGGCGATCCCGAGGCCGGCTATCGAGCGCTCTTGACGGAGGACTACGTGAGCTGCGGGATCCCTTGGGAGCTGTTCGGCTTCGCCGAGGTCGTGCTCGGCACCGAGGAGCCGCTGCCCGGGCGAGAGGGCAAGAACGCCGAGGTCGGCCACGGCTGGAACGTCGTCACCACCGGTGACGGCAGCGAGCTGGTGGTCTCGAACTGCCTACAGTGCCACGCCGGGTACTGGAACGGCGAGCTCGTCGTCGGCCTCGGCAAGGTCACCGTCGACTTCACGACGCCCTTCAGCGAGATCCTCGATCCGCTGCCGGAGCTCATGGAGACCAGCGACGCCAACATCGCGTTCAACAAATTCAAGAAGCGCGCGGCCGCGCTCGGCCCCTATTCGGCGATGGCGACGATCGGTGCCAACCCGGCAGTGATGTTCGCGGTCGTGCTGCTCTCGCATCGCGATGCCGCCACGCTGGCGTGGAACGACGAGCCCCAGCAAGAGCTCTCGACCGAGCTGGTGATCCCGGCCGATCCACCGCCGTGGTGGCGCGCACGCAAGAAGGCCACGCACTTTGCCAACGGCATGTCGCGTGGCGATCATCGCGGGACCATGGTGCTGGCCAGCTCGCTGTGCACCGACACCGTCGAGGACGCCGCGGCGGTCGTCGACTACTTCGATGATGTCCAGGCCTATCTCGCCTCGCTCGAGGCGCCCGCGTACCCGTTCGCGATCGACCAGGCGCTCGCGGCCGAGGGCCAGGAGCTCTACGAGTGCCACTGCGCCGGCTGCCACGGCACCTACGCCGACGACCCCGCCGAGGATACGTTCCCCAATTTGGTGATCCCGCTCGAGGTCATCGGCACCGACCCGGCGTTCATCATCGGCGCCAGCGAGGGCGGCCTCTATCACTACCTCGAAGCGTGGTTCAACGAGTCGTTCTACGGGACCGTCAGCGAGATCGTGACCAACGGCCCGGTGCCCGGCTACACCGCGCCGCCGCTCGACGGAATCTGGGCGACGGCTCCATTCTTCCACAACGGCTCGGTCCCCAGCATCGAGCTGGTCCTCGAGAGCAGCGCGCGCCCGAGCCAGTGGCAGCGGGTCGACTACGAAAGCACCAATTTCGACGAGGACGCGCTCGGCTGGCCATGGGAGCCGGCGGTGCCGCATGCCGAGGCGCCCGAGAGCGAGCGCAAGTACATCTACGACACGACGCTCCTCGGCTATGGCAACGGTGGGCATGAGTTCGGCGATCGGCTGACGGATGCCGAGCGCAGGGCGGTGCTCGAGTACCTCAAGAGCTTGTGACGGAGCCGGGGAGCGCACCTGCCGGGATCATCGCTTTCTGTTCGGGTTCGGAAGGAACACCGGCGGATCGCGATCTGGTTCTGAGTGGCCAGTCTCTCGATCTGGTCCGCTACGAGCTTGGCCTTTTCGATGGAATAGGACATCGAGCCTCTCTGCCGTGGGACCTCGAGGATCGAGGCTACGCTCGGGAGCCGACCGTCGCAAGATGAGAGCCCAGCGGTGCACGAGCTGCCCGACGAGGTGTTCGACTCGAGTGTTCGGCCGCAGGATGGTGCAAGGCGAACGCTGCTGCGTTCGTGGCTGATGGCCGCGTTCTCCCTCGCCGAGGTCCCCTCCGAGCTCGCGCGATGGCTTGGGCCTCACGGAAGGCGGCCGAGCAATGGGCGCGAGCACGGGGATGCACGGAGATCGCCATCACCCTCCGCGGCGGCCGAAATAGGCCGCGTTGCGCCGGCGATCCGGATCGTCGGGCGCGAGCACGGCATCATGCACGATCGCATCGACGGGACACTCCGGAGCGCAGGCACCACAGTCGATGCACTCGTCGGGATCGATGAAGAGCTGCACCGCCGCGAGCTCAGCGGGGCGGTCGGACAGCGCGAGGCTGCGGATGCGCTCCACCGGCACGGGACCGGCAATGCAGTCGCAAGGACACACGGAGACGCACGCGGTGTCGCAGACGCCTTCGCAGCTTCGGGTGATGACGAACGCCATGCGACTGGTGAATGCACGTTCCGGGCGCGGGACAGACCTGGGCAATCTCGCGGGGTTGGCCGCGCGCTCCAAGAACGCGTTCACTGAAATATCGGTGGTTATCACTGAATAATCGTGATTCACTGGTATTTCGGTGAATCCGGCAGACCATGTTCTGTGCCTGCTCGAGGCCCTGCTGCGCACCCGCTGGGATGGCGGCGATCGCGAGGAGCTCGCCTCGGGGCTCGGGGCGGCCCTCCGCGAGTGGCACGACGTGGTTGCGCTCGAGCTCGGCATCGAGGGCACGGCATGGGTTCGGGTGGAGGTCGATGGTGCGAGCACATGCAGCGAGCCGCGCGAGGACGATCTCGTGCGCACGGCCATCGCGTCCAACCGTGCGATCGTACGCCGGCGGCCGTCCACCGGCCCGGAGATCTCGTTGCCGATCGACGCGCTCGCTCGAGCGCTCGGGAGCCGCGTCATCGTCGTGTTGCCGCTCGTGGGCAAGCACGGGGTCGGGCATGTCGCAGTGTTTCTGTCGAGCGCCCGTGGCGTACGTGTGTTCGAGTCCGACGCCTGTCGGCCTCTGCTGACCGCGCTGGCCCGCATGCTCGACGGTCACGTGCTGCTGCACCGCCTGGCCGGCCTATCGCGGCGAGCCTACGCCGACAACCGCAAGCTGCGACGCGATCTGCACGAGCGGCTCGCGGAAGAGACGACGAGCCCGGCCATGCGCCGGGCTCTCGAGCGCGCCGACGCGGTCGCCCCCTACGAGACATCGGTGCTCGTGACGGGGCCCTCGGGCGCCGGCAAGGAAGTGCTCGCGCGTCGCATCCACGCCCGCTCGGCTCATGCAGGGGGTCCGTTCGTGCAGCTCAACTGCGGTGCGCTACCGGAAAGCCTGGCCGAGACGGAGCTGTTCGGGCACGAGCGCGGTGCCTTCACGGGGGCCGTGCGGCTGCACCGAGGCGTGTTCGAGCGTGCGGCCGGCGGCACGCTCCTGCTCGACGAGGTCGGCGACCTGGCGCCGGCCCTGCAGGTCAAGCTGCTACGCGTGCTGCAAGAGCGTACGTTCGTGCGGGTGGGAGGCGAAGAGCCGCTGCGCACCGATGCGCGTGTCATCGCAGCCACGCATCGACCATTGCCCGAGCTCGTCGAGCGCGGCCAGTTCCGCGAAGATCTCTATTATCGGCTGCACGTGTTCGCAATCGAGGTACCGGCGCTGAGCCAGCGTCGCGAAGACATCCCACGTGTGGTGGCCAGCCTACTGCGCGACATCGGTCAGCGCCTCGGTCGCCCCGTGCCCACGGTCCCGCCCGATGTGCTCGATCGCCTCGTCGCGCACCCATGGCCGGGCAATGTGCGCCAGCTCGCCAGCGTTCTGGAAGCATCGCTGATCATGAGCCCGGCCGACGAGCTGCGGCTGTTCGACGGCTTGGACGACGCGATCGCGGCAGAGCCCGCGCGCTCGCCCGTCGCCGAGCCCGAGACCTTGCGCGCGGCCACGATCCGGTGCATTGCCGCGGCGCTGCAGGCCACGGGCGGCAAGATCTACGGCCTCGGGGGCGCGGCGGCCCGGCTCGGCCTGCCGCCGGGCACCCTGCAGAGCAAGATGAAGCGCCTCGGGATCTCGCGACGCATCGAGCCTGGGGCTTGAAGGCATCATGGCATCGTGCGCTGTGCGCCGCGGCAATCCGCGGCCGGAGACGAACGCCCAGGCAGCTTCGAAGTCCTCATCGGACTCACCATCGAAGCTCGGGAGCCACTCGGGACCGCGATCGTCGAGACGAGTCATCTGGTCCCGATGGGTCCATACTCGACTGCGTCGACTCGCGTTAGCAGCAGGCACATGCTATGAATTTCGCCGTGAATGTCGACGACGAAGATCTCCTTCGCTTCGAGGCAGGTGCGCACGAGAACGGCGTGGCGTGGTGGTCGGCGCGGTGGCTCATGGAGTTGCTCGGCTACTCGACCTGGGTCTCGTTCAAGAACGTGCTCACGCACGCGCTCTCGTCGTGCATGAGCCTCGGGCTCGATGTCTCCGAGAATTTCCTGCCGTACCGCCGCGAGCACGATGGCCGCACCGAGGAGGATTTTCGGCTCTCCCGCTTCGCCTGCTTCCTCATCGCCAACCATGGCGACAGCAAGAAGCCCGAGGTGCAGCAGGTCAAGGCGTACCTGGCCTCGATCGCGGCGGCAGCCGTCGAGCTGGATCCCGACGTGCTCGAGCGCCTGCGCGAGCGCGAGCTGGTGAGCGTGGGCGAGCGGGCGATGTCGTCGGCCGCGAGCCAGGTGGGAGTGCGTACACACGAGCTCGGCATCTTCAAGGATGCGGGCTATCGCGGGATGTACAACATGAGCCTACGGCGGCTGAAGGAGCACAAGGGGCTCGACCTGCGGCAGAGCAAGGGCACGCTCTACGACTACATGGGGATCGCGGAGCTCGCAGCGAATTCCTTCCGCGTCACGCAGACTGCCGAACGACTCAAGCGCTACCCGGTGGCTGGACTGAAGCAGGCGGAGACGGTGGCTCGAGGGGTCGGAACGGAGGTTCGGGCGATGATGATGTCCGAGGGGGGAGCGGCGCCCGAGGACCTGCCGCTCGAGGAACACATCGGGAAGGGGAAGAAGGTGCTCAAGACGGCAAGCCGGCAGATGGCGAGGCTGGACAAGGTGTCGGACGCTTTGGTCGATGAGAGAGCAGGACCCTCGGCTGGTTCCCCGCGCCCGAGCTCCACGTGAGCTCTCGAGCGACCCCAGAATGCAAAACCCTGCTTGCACGGGGTCCAGATGGTGCCCAGGAGCGTTGCCGGTCTCTTGCCGTGGACGGTGCCCGCCGAACGCATGGACGCGACGACCGGCGCCATCGCCTATCGTTACTGGCAGGCGACCGCGTAGCGTGTGGAGCTCCGATGAGTCGAGCTGCTAGCATGTCACTCGCGTGCCCGCGACGAGCATCGGCCCGGACCTCCATCTGCAGACGCTGTTCCTGCTGGACGGCGATGGTCGCATCACCTCCACGCGCGAGCCCAGGCCGGAGCCGGGGCCGCTCCTTTCACTCGTGCGTGGGCACGGCGAGCACGCGTGGGCGGTGCGGGCCGACGTGCCGGACGACGTTGCCCACGAGATCGACCGCCTCGTGCGCGAGGAGCCACCGGTGTCTCGGCTTCGCGATCCACCGCTGCACGCACGGCGCTACGTCGAGCTCGTGTCCAGTGTAGGGCGGCCGCTGCGTACCGACGGTGGGCCCGCCCTTCGGTTCGCCGAGCTGTTCGCGGGGCCCGAGGACGTGATCCTCGTGGAGGACGAGCGGCTCTTGCACCGCCACTTCGAGGGCTGGATCACGGGCGAGATCGCAGCGGGTCGCGCTCCCGTCGTGGCCGTCCTCGATGGCGGAGCTCCGGTCAGCATCTGTTTCTGTGCACGGTCGTCCGACGTCGCCGCGGAGGCCGGGCTGGAAACCGCCGCCGCGTTTCGCCGGCAGGGATACGGTGCCTGCGTGACGGCGGCATGGGCCACGTTGATCCGAGCGTCGGGCCGCATCCCGCTCTACAGCACATCGTGGACCAACGAAGCCTCACTCGCGGTCGCACGCACGCTGGGGCTCGTGACGTACGCGAGCGGGTGGAGCGTCACGGGCTGACACGACGCGTGCGAGCGCGCTTTCTCGCTGGATCGTGGCGCTTGGTGTCCGCAGGTGACCCATCTGCAGCCCGCTTGTCCCGGCTCCAGGGTAACGCGGCCGATGTCGACGAGTTATATGGGATGCTACTCTCTCGCTTGTGGGCGCAAGTGAGGCAGCAGACAAAACGGCCAAAGCGCGCCTTGTGCTCAAGGTCGAGATAGAAGCTGCGGCTCGGCTTCCCGATCTCGTGAACCGAGTGCGGATGGGCGAGGACGTGGTGCTCTCCGACGGCGAGCTCGAGGTTCGGCTGGTCCTGCTCCCCCCCAGCCGTCGGGTCCTCGGGCAAGACGCCGGTCTGTTCGAGGTCTCCGAGGATTTCGACGAACCACTTCCCGATGCGCTGCTCGACGCGTTTGGCTCATGAGGCTGTTGCTCGATACCGCATCGCGATCCGTTCGACCCGTTTGCTGGTCGCGTAGGCCGATGTGGAGGGGCTACGATTGTTGACGGCCAATGCCAAGAACCTCGACCGCTATCGCGGGTTGGTCGAGCTCATTCGCGCAAGATGACGTCATCCTATCGGTCGAGCTCGGCTCACCGGGGCAGCCTTACGTGCCAGTAGTCCGGCCGTCGCTTCATGTGCGCGAAGGCGACAACGTAGACCACGTTCTCCCTCACCACGAAGATCACCGCGTAGGGGAACCGCCGCGCGAACACGCGACGGGCTGCGTGGCCGCTCGGTGCCCTGGGCACGGTCGTGCTGCCATCCGGTGTAGTGGTGAGCCCAGAGACCGCCTCCCGCATGGCATCGATGAACACCTGGCCCATGCCGGGGTTCGTCTCCTCGTACCACGCGAATGCCCGCGAGAGATCCTCGTGGGCCTCGGGCTCGATGATCACGGTACGGATCACGGCTGCCGAGAGAACCCGTCGAAGACCTCTTGCCAAGGACGACCGCGGCTGCCTTCCACTTCGAGCCTTTGCACGCGGCGCTCGATCTCGGTGGCCCAGGCGGCCTCGACATCCTCGTCGGGCTCACCATCGAGGCTCGCGAGCAACTCGGCGGCCAACTCGGCGCGTTCCTTGATGGTGAGGCAGAGGGCGGTCGCCAGCACGGCCTGGGCTTGCTCGGTCACGTGTCGATCGTAGCTGGAATCGGCCTGGTGGACAAACCGCGGCAAGCGCCTCCGAGGGTGGGCCGGGAGCCTCCGAAGCAGGCACACGAGGCACGGAGCGGCGAAGCTCACCCGCTCGGCCACCCGCGGCACATCGACCCGGCGACCGTTCTCGCCGCGCGGCTGCTCCTCATGACCGGGGCTGGCCTGGGCGAGATCAAATGGGGCTCCGCTGGAGCAGAACCCGGACGCCGCAAGGGCTCCGCCGAGCCCGCGCCCGCAGATCATCCCGCGCCCCTCGATGTGCTCGCCGCAGTCTCACGTCGCCGTGGACCTGCGCGACAACTGGGGATCCCGTGGTGGAAGTGATGTGGCGGCATGAACGCATCCGATCGTGAGCGGCAGTGCTGGCGTACCGCCGTCGATTCCACTACCGCATGCGGCGCTATCGCTGTTGCATGATCCACCACGTTGTGGAAGCTTCAGCCGTGTGAATGGCTCAGCTTCGAGTGGCCTCGTGGACGAGACCGTGCTCCCCTTCATCCAACAGCTCTACAAATCCGCGGCGATCCGTTACGCCACCAATCATGCCCAGATGGAGGCGTGGGTTGCATTGGAAGGCCTTGAGTTCTTTTCGTCTCAAGGATGGGCCAGTTGGGAGACTATGGGCTTCATTACTGGGGCGCCGGTGCACGCAAAGACGGGTATCGGCGGAGGAATCAAGTTCCCCGATCTCGTATGCGTTCGTGGTGACGTGAGCCTTTGGTGGGAATTCAAGGCGATCTCCAGATTTACCCTCCATCCGAAGAAGGCCGGCGGTACATTCGTGCAAGACATACGCGCGCTGTGTAAATTTCGACATGACGACACCGTGAGATACCTCGAGCAGGGCCATTGCTCTCCGTATCGAACGCGAGACGACAGTGCATACATCGGCGCATCTGGCATGCAGAAGAAGTTGTGCGCCGCCAAGAAACACGTTGGAGTCGCCCTCCTCTTCTCGCCAGGTGAGGACGAGCTGGTGTGTCCGAACCCCAACCTCACCAAGCAACATTGGCGACCTACGGAAAGGATCCGTAAGATAACAGATGAGGTGAAGATGATCGAATGTGTCGATGACATCTCTCGGAGGCTTGAAACCATCGGAGCATGCGAGTCCGATGCGTCTGACGAACGCTCTGGCTTTGACCAGGGTACGTTCAGGAAATACCTCAGGCCTCGGTGTAACGGCTGGGTTGTTTCGATGGCATCGTTGGTCTAGGGACTCCCGCGCCCCCAATGTCACGCGTGGGCCGTGTGGGCGACACCTCGCGCCCATGCATCTTCCACTATGGCCAGCCAACCGCGCCGCGACCCGAGCAACGCTCGCGCCGAGCCGTGCACGTGCCAGGCGTACGCATGGCCACACCGTCCCGCGGGCGGCGTGTGCCGCCGGCCCGATCCGCCGCTCCGCCGCCGGCTCACCCCGCCAAGGACCCACCGCTGGCCGTCGCGCTTCCGTGCGCTGGTCCGCCGCGTCACATTCGGGGTGACGTCGCCGATCGCCCGCACCGCCACCGCGCTCATGCGATCCAAGGTCGCACGGTGCGCATGCCATCCCGAGCATCCCTCGCGAGACCTCGCCCGCCAAGAATCGTGCTCACCACGCCGTTCCTCGGCCTCTCGCGCCCGAACTCCAGGTGAGCTCCCGGGCAACCCCCAGAATTGCAAAACCCCGCTCTCGCGGGGTCTAGCAGCCCGTGGTGAAAGCAGGCTCGTAGCCTGACTCGTGGCCCGGCCCGTCCACCGGGCGGCACGGCCACACGAGCCACCACTCTGGTGGCGAGCGATCGCCGAGCTCGACGGGTTCGATGCGCGTCGTCCACCAATCCCACAGCATCGCGAGCACGGTCATGAGCGCCCGAAGGAGCCCCGCCGCGAGGCCGCGGCGGCCTTGCAGGCTCCTTGGGCTCCCGACTCCGACCAGGGTTCGCATCAAGAGGCCGAGGTTCGCGCCCGCGG